>VFQP010000213.1_pt1 | contig 148243 bp, 140 predicted proteins | sample 3512351 | NCBI WGS metagenome assembly VFQP01 (sample SAMN10412372, study PRJNA504923) | tailings metagenome | isolation source: Relicate 1 Philex TSF1 revegetated site | place: Philippines: Tuba, Benguet | collected 2017-08-29 | reverse complement strand
TCAATTTTAAGCATCTAAACAATGCGGCATGAAGGCGACAATTTGCAATGCACCCTTGTACTTACTTGGTATAAAATACAACAGAAGCAAATAGAAATCCAGCAGTTTGTATGCGAAGTTATAGAAGCTCAGGAAGATGCATCGCTATTAAGCACAACCCAAACACTTGGTAAGCAGCTTTTTACTCAAAATTGTATTGCGTGTCATACTAAAACGGGCGCAAACCAAATTGTCGCATGTTTGTATTTGCTAACTTTGGTATTATTTTTACCATAAACCGAATAAATCAATGACAGAATCAGAATTCATCGAGATGGCTCGCGCCAAATATGCAGCCATAAACCGTCTTAACACCAGCCCGAGCCTTTTGGAGTATGAGCAGGGTTTTGTAGAACTCTGGACGGAGTTAGGCCGAGCCGTAGCGGAGAAGAATCTGGGGGTTACTAGTAAAGATCGACGAAAAAAAAAAGATTAAAAGCACGCTTGGCCCCTTGGAATTAGCCAAAACGCATCGGTATGTTTCTCAGATGCAGCACAATTTTGGGGTGAGTCCCCTGTTGCAAAGTCATATGCTAGAATTTGGCAGTGAACTTCCCTTTGAACGAAGTGCTCAACTACTCAATACGGTTCTTGCAAGTGCTCAGGTTTGTGCTTCTCAAAGCCAACGCTTGACGGAGTACTTTGGCAAGTTGGAGCAAGTCGAAGAGGTGTTAACAAGTCCAGGCTTCGATTTTGATTTGTCACCTCAGGCCAAAGCCAATGCGGCACCCGTAGCCCCAATCCTGTATGTAGAGACTGACGGGGGTCATATTCGAACCGATGAAGGCTTCCGCGAAACCAAGGTCGGAAGGCTGTTTGGGGTTCATCATTTGGTTAAAATATCCTCTGATAATGAGGGTGTTGAGCTTCGCATGGCTTTGACAAAATCAGATTATATCGCTCAATTGGGCAGTAGCACCGACTTTACCCAGCGCTTTGATCAACTAATCGCCGCACACCTAAAACAAACCCCCAAGCTGCAATTGGTAGCCATTAGTGACGGGGCCGAATGGATTGCCCATTGGATTGCCTCAAGACATAGCGATGCGGTGATGATTCTTACCATGCCACCAAGCATCTGGGCGATTTTGCCAAAGCTGCTTTCAGCGATGATAAGGCCTGTTCGAGCTGGATTGAAACTTGGTCAAAACAGCTCTTGGAAGGCCTCATCGACAGGGTCATTGAAGCCATAGTTGATAAAAAAAACACCTGCAAAAGTCAGGATGTTAAGCAGCAGGCAGACAGCCTCATAAAGTACTATGAACATAATCGATACCGAATGAAATATCATGAATATCTGGCCGCTGGATACTGTATTGGCAGTGGGGCTATTGAATCGGCCATTAGTACTCTGGTGCAGCAAAGATGCAAACTCGTAGGACAACGCTGGACAAAAGGATTAAACGCAGTGCTAAATATGCGCGCCGTTTTTAAAAGTCACAAAAGAGATAGTTTAAGAAATGTCATCGCCCTAAAAATGGGCCTCGCTCAGGCTGCTTAAACGACAATTTGGTTTGCGCCCACTAAAACAGATGAAATTTTGGTAGGCCCCGGATTAAAAGGCATTTCTCAAAGACATAATGAGGAGTAGATTGTTCAATGGGTTCAGAATCCGCAAAAAGTCCTCAAAAAAGGAGATAAATATGCTAATACTTTATACGAACAATATAATAGAGCAGATATGGTGCCTTTTCCTCATTTGACGACAGAAGATATAAAGGTAATTATAGCTTATATTGAACTTTATGAAGGGGCTATTTTTTAAAACAAAAGTCAAATAGTTTAAAATTTGAGAGGTATTTATAATTAATAATTTACAAACAATTTAAATAATGGGAGCAAATTTTGGGTTAGTTGTAGCAATAGGTAAACCAACTATAGCAAAAACATTTGAAGAAATTGTAACGGCACTTATGCCATATCCAGTCATTAAAAGTGAGGAACATCATGTTGACACACGAAGAGATGGGAATGTTCATATTGTCAAAACAAAAGAAGGTTTGCTTGAAATATCCAGTTCACAAGTCACGGAAAAGATATTTAAAAATGACCTTATTTTTTTAGATAAATTGTTCAATTCATTAGAACAGCCACCTATAATTTTGATTTTACAAAATTATGACTATAGTAATACTTTTGGATATGTTATAATAGAGAACGGCAATATTGTTCGTAAAAGGCGAAGTTCATCAGGAGTTTTATTAGAAAATTATGGGGAACTTCTTCCTTGTGAAACAATCTTAAAAAATGCCCGTCCTCTTAAAGCAGTCTATAACGAAGATTTAGATATTCTGGAAGAAGTTAGCAACCCTGATTATGATGATGAAGAAATAGAAAACGCTTATAAAATTCTTGGGAAGAAGGAGTTATTAGATGAGGAGACAGTGTCAACAATACTACTTGACAAAGTAATGATAACCTATCTTGGTAAAGATTTATGGAATTGGAATCCTGAAATAGAATCAAGCGCTTCATTCACTTATGCAAAGTGATAAGCAAAGAAAATTGGCAGATGTAGAATTCAAAGAATGGGTGCAAAAACAACTACAAAACAATTAGAATAAATACAGTTAATTAGGTATATATCAGACTCTTATTGCTAATCATCCGTTTTGATAAATCTTTCAATAGAGAAATACCTCTAAAAAATAACAACAAATCCTTGAGTATCAAAACATTACCTAACCAAAACTCTACCTGTTGGGCCCACTAAATGTAACAAATTAGTCGTTTTGAGCCGCTATATGCGGCTCTTTTCGTTTTTTTGCATCAACTTCTTCCTATTGCTAAAGGGACAAAAAAAGCAGGAATTGCAATGTCGGTCACTTGAAATATACGTTAAAGCATGTCCTGTAATCACCAATCAAAAAATGAATCAGTATATCAAAAAAGCCGCCCAAATTGCAGGGATAGATTCTTGTTTAATTTGATAGCAAAATCATTGCTCAGGAAGGCAAGCTTTGGAAGGTGAGCTTAAAATTTACTATCAAATTAACTATATATACGGTTACCGCTAACGTTGAAGCATTGGCGATGTGGCGGTATTCTGTGTTCCGTCTGCCTTGTGCCGCTACTGATTAAAGATACAAAAGCTCGTTGTTTATTCTGTTGCTCGGCACTATTCTTCTGCTGAAACCGAAGCTGATTAGCGAACAAAAAGTTGAGAATATATTCGTTGCCCCGCCATATTGCTAAACCGCATGTTGTGTGCTGCCTTTTTTGCTCAATGTCAGATTACGCTTTTGTCAAGTTTTGTTGTGTCAAATTTATAAGCAATAATTTCACTTCGTCTGTCTTTGATTAAATTATTAAGAGCTGTCCAATAATTTTTATTCTTGTTCCAAAAGTCTGTGTCAATTGATAAAACATTTTTTAAAAGGTCGCCTTCAAAAAAATCACCTTCTGCGAATAAGTCAATTGTCAAAACTTCAAGAGCTAAAGGCATTAAATAGTTCAAACTGATTTGTTGCCCAATCATTATTCGTAGGTCTTCTGTTGTAAAACTGTCCAACGGAAGTTTTCTAAGTTCGTGGCAACGTCTTACTAGATGGCTGTCATAGTCTGGATTGCCCCAATAGTCGTTTTCAAGATTTTCAAGAGTTTTTTGTCGCCAGTTGTTCTCAAGTTTCATTATGTCCTTGTCATTGTTGATAAAAGTCCGCTGGTTTTGTTCGGCTAAATCTTGTGCATCTTTTCCGATAAAATCGTCCTAACAAGAAGTCGGTAAGAACCAGATATGCAATTTGTCAAGTTGCGATTTGTCACCTTGTTTGAATTTATTGATGCTGTCAAACAATGCTCGATGAAATTCTTCTGCTGATAAAAAATGTCCCGAGTAACCGCCTTGAAATACACTTGCTAACTTTTCAGCTTTGTCGAGCAAGTCAATAAGTTTTGTATGGTTAGTCTGTGTCGTCATAAGGTTGCACACAACGTTTTGCAGCTACCCGAAGGGCGGGAATTTTACCACAAAACTTGATTTGAAAAACTAAACTTCCATTAACCACAAAGCTGTCTTTGGAACACGAAACGTGCTGTTATAGCCAGTTTTTCTTTCTTTCGTTAAGCCGTCAAGCGTTATATTGTTGTTATAAAATTGTCTGTCCATTGAAGTCAATTTTATATTTTCTGTTTTCCCGGTCAGTAGCTAAAATATAATTGTCAGTTATTACAAAACTGTCTTTACCGTCTAATGTTGTAAAGATGTCTGCGCCGCTTTGTTGCCAAAGTATTTTTCCGTCTTTGTCAAGTCTTGAAATTTCAAGTTCTCCGTGAATTATGTAGCTGTCTTGGTATTTATAAATTTCAAAACAAGTCGCGTGGTCAGCTTGTGTCCGCCACAACAAAGTCAAGTCGGGAATTGATAAACAAAGAATGGTGTCCGAACAGCAAACTAAAAGTCTGTCATTTTCGATTATTGTCGAGGTGTCGTGAATTGCTGTCCCGCCACCATTAGAGCCGATAACTGCACTTTTTATTAATGTGTCGTCCTGAAAGATTTTAATTCCGTAAACTGAGGGAAAATGATACTCAGATTTGTCGAAGTAAACAAAGTCGTAAACATTGACATTGTCAGCCGAACCTTCTGTAAAAGTCTGGTCGTCATAAATGTCGATGCGATATTTGTCTGTCGTGTAGTGTGTCATTCTAAAATTGGCTACCAACGGTTCGGGGCTTTGCGTTCGGGCGGGAAATCGAAGCACAAAAGCCGATATTGTTACTAAAGTTCAATTGAAAAACTGCCGCCCGATTTTGCACTTCAGCCCACCTGACGCAAAACCCTTGTTGTGCGTTCGTTTTAATTATTCGTGATATTTCTTTTTATCTTCTTCTGTATAAAAACAATAAATTACACCTTCAATATTATCTTCTCCAATTTCTATGTTCATCCATTCTCTTAATTTCTCTAAATCAGTAGTCTGCTTTATATCATCTGCTTTCAAAGGGAAATTTGGGAAAAGTACTAAAACTCCATTTTCTTTTTCTAAAAGATTAAGTATTTTATTATCAACTGTTACACTAAAATACTCTTTGTCATAAGTTTTTGCAACCAGTAAATTTTCGCCATTTACTTCCTGTTTTTCAAACCAAGCGTCTGTTCCAACTATGTGCCAAAATGGGTCGCCTGCATCCATTTCGCATCCCATTAAGTCATTTAGTTCATCTCCAAAAACAACAACTGTTACGTGTGTTTCTCCTATAATTGTGCTGTAAGGTTTTAGATTTTTACTCATTTATTTCGAATATTTTTTTGTTAGTATTTTAAATGTTGTCAGTGTCGTTAAAAATGACGCACAACACAATATAGACGCAACCATTGCGCCTATACCCCAAATATACCTAATAATTTCATAGGACATTATGCAAATTTTTCCCCAAAGTGAGTAACAACTAAACAGACATAGCATTTTTAGTGTAAAATCACCTATTTTACTATCATTTTGTATTTGTAAAAATTTAGCATCAGCTGAAACTTTATAAAAAATGCTATCAAAATCATTGTCCAGGGACAAAAATTTTTTAAGCCTGGGTATGTGTTCTAAAAACCCAACAAGCTGCACTCAGTGAAATGGGGCTGGGGCTGCCTGTTGGGTTTTTAGAAGTTGTCTTACTTGTTTTTATAAATAGGATTGTATATATCTACGAAGTTGTTCTGGCTTCTATGGGATACTCGACTATCAAACAGACAGAGGAAAGTTACACAATTGTGTTTGTGAATACATTAATCCATGCTTTTAAGTCAGTGGGTTTAATTTAAGGTCAAAATCATTGCTCAGGAAGGCAAGCTTTGCAAATAGAGCTTAAAATTTGCTATCAAATAGTCCCGTAGTATATTAGAGTGGTCTATAGAGCTGTTAGCAGGATACCCGATTGTCAGTTGCTATTTAATAGGTGTTTTTTGTCTACCCCACGCTACAAAGATGGCCATAAGAAGCATGAAAATATTGAAGCTAATATCTTTTGCTTCACCCCTTGAAATATGGAAAATACTTGCAAGCGTCATTAAAGTGGTCATTCCGTAAGCTGTATAAATTGTCAGTTTAGGGCGAATACGAAGTAATGCTGGCAATACAATTCCAAGTCCGCCTAATAAGTCCACAATGCCTGTTATCAGAACAAGAGTTGCATTGTCTTTTACCCAAGGAAAGGACAAATCTTCGGGTTTGAAAAGTTTCATAAACCCTGCCCAAAGAAAAGTGGTGGCTAAAATCCCCTGTACTATCCAAAGGATAGTGTTCATTGTTTTTGATGTTTTTTGTGATGCTGTCATAGCTTATATTGTCTTGAAGCTTCAAATTTAGGTACCTTTGCTATCGAAATGATATTACTTCCTGTTTGGAAAGCGCTTTCCAAACAGGAAGTATCGTAAAAAACGAAAATATGTTGTCCAAAGCTGGTTGTCCCAAAACGATGTTGTCAATTCAAGATGCTCTTGAAGCTGTCGAAGGAAGATGGAAGTTGCTTATTTTGTTTGTCTTGGCAGAAAAGCCAAAACGCTTCAAGCAGATTGCAAAAGAAGTGAATGGAATAACGGACAAAACGCTGTCAAAAGAGTTAAAAAGTTTGGAAGCAAATAAACTTATCCGCAGAGATGTGTATGATACTTTTCCTCCCACAGTTGAATATACCATTACTCCACATGGTTTGTCGCTTGAAAAAGTCTTAGACGAGCTTCATTTTTGGGGGCTGGCTCATCGTAAAAAAGTCATAGGAAAATAGGTGCGAAAGCAATGCATTAATCCGATTTTGTTAATGTATGCTAGGGCGTGATGCTAATCGTAGCATATATTTAAAGTTGAGCATGTATTCGTTAATTAAATGACTGTCTGAACCCCAAGGGGGATTGATTGGTTTTGGTCTTGAAAAGTTTGCTGAATGATTGTGAATGCTCAAAACCAAGTTCGTATGCAATTTCGCTTACTGAAAGCGCTGTGGTTGATAATTTTTCTTTTGCTTTTTCAATCAACTTGTCGTGGATGTGTTGTTGTGCGGTTTGTCCTGTAAGTTGTTTTAGGCAATCACTCAGATACTTTGGGGATAAGTTAAGTTGTGAAGCAAGATAATTTACGGTCAGCAAACTTTTATCGGTAGTTGTGTCGTCAAAATAAGTGTCGAGTATTTTTTCAACTTTGCTTAACATACCGCTATTACTCGGTTTTCGTGTAATGAACTGCCGCTTATAATATCGATTGCAATACGTCAGCAGTAAATCAATGTTTGCAATTACAAGGTCTTGACTAAAATTGTCAATCGGAAAGTTATATTCTCTTTCTATTTGCTGAAAAATGATGTCGATAGATTTCTCTTCGTCTTCAGAAAGGAGCAACGCTTCGTTTACTGCATACTCAAAAAATCCGTACTCTTTTATTTTCTGTCCTAGCGTATAGGTTCTAAAAAAGTCGGGATGAATGTTGAGCAACCAACCTGAGGTTGCCAACACATCACCTACTCCTAAAATATGTAATTGTTTTGGTGCAAAAAAAGACATTACACCTTCATCAAAATCGTAAATAGTTTGTCCATATTGCAATTTGCCCGGACAATTTTTTTTCAAAACAATTTGATAATAATCAAAAATCAATCGCAAACGATTTGGGTTTGTAACCTGAGCTAGGTTTTCAAATCTCATTACGCTAAATAAGGGGTGTTTGGGTTTTCCAATACCTATTAATTGATGACTTTGTGCGATTGATTTTATCTCAATAGTTTGTAATGCCTCTTTTGCCATGATTAAAGTTGAAAATTATAAATTCATTTCCTTCCGTTTTTGATTTGCGAATACTTTTGCGATGATTGCATTGGGTATTAAAGCGGCCATTTTCGTTGTAAATCGATTACCTCTCCCCGAAACGTGAAACGTTTTTTTCTTTTCCAAGGCTTCTACCATTTCAAACGCCACCTGCTCTGATGTTTGTGTGTAGGCACCTTTTACTAGTGTTTGCCCCCACTCGTTGTTGTTTGCGGGTGTATTCATAAAGTTAGTAGTCGTAAAGCCTGGATTAAACAACATAACGGCTATTCCGTAAGGCTTGCATTCTTCGGTAAGTGCTTGGGTAAACGAACGAACAAAGGCTTTTGAGGCTGCATAGGCTGCCATATAAGGACTTGGAACAAATGCTGCTAATGAGGCCACATTAATAATACTCCCCTTTTGGTTTTTAATCATTTCTGGTAAGTATAAATGACAGAGTGCTACTAGCGACGCATTGTTGAGGTATATCATATCCAATTCTGATTGCAGATGGTTTTTTATAAACTCACCTGATGAGCCAATTCCCGCATTGTTTACCAATAACGTTACTAATAAATTTCTTTTTTTACTTTCGTCAAAGACTTCGTTAGCTGCATTGGGTTTGCTCAAATCAGTCACAATATATTGAGCATGGATGCCAAAAGTTTTTGATAATTGATTGCATTGTTTTTGCAGTTTATCTGCATTTCTGGCAACAAGCAATAGGTTGTGTTTTTTTTCTGCCAATTTATTAGCCAGCGCTTCGCCTATTCCGCTCGAAGCCCCTGTAATTAGTGTTACTTCCATTTTTTGAACTAGTTAAATTTTCTGCAACAAAATTACAGTATCTTATCACCTGAAAAGTGTTCAAAAAGCGGTTTGTTGTGTTCAAATGTCCGTTTTAATATTTATACTCACAGAATAAGCGCAGTAGCGCCCCTATGCGAGTTGCACACAAAATAGTAAAAAATTGGGTAGTTTGAAGTATTTATAATAAAGCATGCAAATAATTTGCAGTGTCTTTAAGTTTGTTGTATGCAGTTTCATATCAGGGTCAAGCGACCCACTTACATACAGGGTATTGCCTGCCCAAACTGCTTGAGAAGTTCCTCTGGGAAGCCGAATCGTAGTATCTGAAACATTTTTAATCAAAACCTTTTCAGGTTGTGGTTTAAACGACTTTTGATTTGTCTTTTTTGTGGTTGAACAACCTATGCTCAAAAGGATTAAAAATAAAAATGTAATCTGCTTCATATTATTATTAATTTCAAGAACAGTACTACAACTGTCGATTGTTATACTTCTACCAGTCTTGCGAGATAATACCTATTGTTGTACCGTCGTACATTGTTTTCATTGTCAAATTATTCGCTGCACTAAAGGGATTTTACGAATTAACCCAACAATCACATAGGAAAATACAATACTTAAAATACAGGCTATAATATATTTAATAGTTGGATTAAAAGTCAAAGATTACAGAATAATAGTAATACCAGCCACAACAGCAGAATGAAAAATATAAACCCCATATCTATTTTTTCTCAATATTGATAAAATAGAGTTTGTTCCGTTGAATCTTTTATTAAATAGGTGAAGAAAAAATCCAGAGAAACCAATACACAAAAAGACTTGGGATAATGAAAGAGAAACAGATTCCCAGCTAAATTTCAAAAATTTATGAATTATAGACGGATTCGTTATAAGAAGATAAATAATCAAGCCAAAGTAGGCGGCTGCTATAAGTGATATGGGAAACCATGTAATTGCCACTTTTCTGGATAAATCATCAAGCCAATGTTTTCTGTATACCAATAGCCCGATTGCATACATAAAAATGTAAGGAATGATATTGGAAAACTCTATGCCAATAAAGTTTTGTCCAAGTGGAAAAAAAAGCCGCATGAGGAGTGTAAGACCGCTGCATAGAACAATAATCGTCAATATATTTATATGTGTCGGGGTTTTATTTGATATATATTTTGAAATTGAAAAATGAGGTTTTATAAATTTCCAATAGCTAATATATACTAACTCAAAAATTATCAACACCAGAATAAACCACACATGAGAGGTGTATGGTTTGGCATTTTGTTGTAATACATAATTCAGCCATGACAAGTGAGTAGTACTATTGTGGATTTCAATATAATATAAAATACTTGGGACAAGAATGGTCATTACAAATAATAGTGGTACCACTAGGCGTATTAGTCTTGCTTTTATAAATTTTCGTACTCCTTTTTTCTCTAATGAGGAAATTGTTAAAAAAGCTGAAATGAAAAAGAAAAGGCTCATTGAAAACGATGCCTCGATTCCAGTTAATGCCGAAAGGATAATTTGAGTTCTACCCGTTAGTTTTTCTGATGTAACATAACACCAGCCGCCCATTGTCCCATAACCTATACTAACATGGTGAAGTACAACGAGGACGGACAAGAATATCATAAGATTATCTAAATAATAAAGTCGCTTCATTTGTTACATCTAATTTTGTTAATGAGTTGGGTATTTCATAGCCCTGCAACAGTTTGCGTATTGGTGCCGTGGGGACTTTACACCTACGGCCCCCACGAAAGCTTAGTTATTGGGGTTGTTTTTCGTCTTTATACAACTTTACTTTCAATTTTTGTTTCGTATCCAAGTCTGCCCTGTGTAAATAGCAATAACAAAACAGCAAGAAACACAAAAGACAATGCTAAAAGTAGTTCAAATGAAATCAGGTCTTTGGTTGCTGAATTGGCAAGGAAGTCATTTAGTATAAAAGGGCTGCTATTGAATATGCCGTGCATGATGATAGCAACTACAACATTTCCTTTGGAAATGTTATAGATAAATGTCATGACAAAGGAGAGGCTAACAACTAACATTGCATAAATATACATTGGGCTTGATGTCCAAGTTGGAATTAAAAACAACGGTAAATGCCAACAAAACCACAAAACACCTAGAATAAGCGAAGCTAAAAATGGATTGTATTTTCTTAATAGTCTTGGTAACGCAAATCCTCTCCAGCCGGGTTCTTCACCTAACGGTCCTGCTGCCAAAAAAATGCTATGAATAATGGCTGATGGATATGCAAGAAAAGCTTTCCAATTCCACAAACTAAGAGGGGGTTTGGTTAGAATTGCACTTGGAATGAGTATAAAAGCAGAAGCAATTAAAATAAATCCAACAATTAACCCTAACAATAGGTGTTTCCACCGGACCCGAAAACGAAAGAATTTCAAATTGTGCTGTGTCAACCATTGAATTAAGAAAGCGGCAAATAAGGGGGCAAAAGTTCCTATTATTACATACGGCATAGGAATTTTTATAGGCAAATAGCCAATTCCTGTTTGTGAAAGAATTAACGGTAGCCAACTTAGCCAGGCAACCAGATATGCCAAAGAAAAAAATAAGACAAGTGGATGCTCTCTTGCAATCTTTTTTATCGTCATTGAGAGTGGTTGTTTAAAATGGTAGGCAACGGTTTGCCGCTTTGCGAAGACAGGGCTTGGAAAACCGTTAACCTGTAATATACTCAAGCTAAGAGTTGCTCTAATGAGCAATAAAGGACAGATCCTCAAAAACGTAATCCTGCGTAATGCCGCCTAACATTGAAATACACCCCCTTTAACTAGTATGTCTACACTCAAAATAGCTGTGAGTTTGGCGTCACAAACAGTCTCTTCGATACCAATCATTGTGTCAAAATTCAAAGTCTATTGTAAAATACCTTGTTGAATTCTTTCTGAACATAGCAATGTCAAACTTTTAGCCAATTTGGTGATTCTTCAGTCGGCTGATTGACTCTAACTAAATAACCGTCAGGGTCTTTAAATTCAATTGATGTCATACCCAAGTGAGATTTTTTTTGGCCGTTGAAAAGTATACCATTTGTAGAAAGTCTGTCAATAACATTTTGCAAATTATCTGTAAGAAAACTTGTGACTATAGTTTTAGATGGCAAATGTGTTGATGTATTAAAATCAACCCCTGTAATTCCTGATTGAAAAACATTTAGCCCAGTTTCTTCAGCAGAAGTTTCTAGTCCCAAAATCGAACTATAAAATGATTTACTTTTGCTTGGGTTGTTTGTGCCTAATTCAATTTCTTGTAGTCGTATTTTCATTTTATTTGAATTGTTTAGATAAAATAGGGATGGATGATTAGATTATAATTAAAATTTTGTCACTATAATTTTTGAAATTAATACTGTTTTGGTATAGCACATAACGGTTTTCGGCTTGGCGATGTGGCGGATTTTTTAGCTCGGAAGTTGAATAGAATTACTGCTGTTGAACTGGGTAAAAATGTTTCATAGAACTACTTCAGTCGCCATATTGTCAAACCGATGTTATCTGCTATTTTATTCAATTCCTGTTATAAGTTCTTTGTTTTTGTATGTCAATTCATTTAATGCACTTAGAACATATTCAAGTCCTGAACTTTTCGGATTGTGTGCTGTCAGAGCATATGATTTGTCGTTCATTGCTTTTTCAAATTCTTCTTTCTCTTTGTTTGTCCAATATTTATTTCTGATAGTTTTGGCGTCTCCAAAATGTAATTCAATTTTGCTTTTTAATAATAAATATTCCTGTCTGTCAAGAAAACCAATTTTGTGTTCATTCGTTAGGCTATCAAAATATAGTTTGTCTTTCAATGACCTTCCTTCTATTAAATATGACCATAATTCAATAAATTCAGTATCGCTTGTTTTTAAAACCATTCCTGTACTTTCGTCATATCTCCATTTATTAAATACTGGACCAAAAAAATCAAAAATGTTGTTATTTTGGTGTGTAAAGTCGTAGTAAGTTCCAATAAACTCAGATGTTAGCTCATCAATAAATTTCTTGTTCAATGTCGCAAAGTCTGTTTGTAAATCATTGTCTTGGTTAAAATACTCTTTGAGCTTTTCGTTTCCAAATGGTTCATTGAATTCATCCATTGAAGATTTGTCAAAGTCCAAATACCATTGTCTAAAATTAGAGTAGTTGTCAAATAATAGTTCTTTAAGTCCTTTGTTATAATTATTTTTAAAGTAGCTAATTCTCTGTCCCATAGTGTGTTGTCCAAAATAGCAGGTAACGGTTTAAGGCGTAGCGGTGGCGGCAGTAGTTACTTTTTCTCATCAGTATGTTTGTTCTTCGTTAAATTTTTCGTAGTCAATAAAGTCCCAAGGGATTTCCTTTTTGAAGATTTCAATGCACTCTTCAAGTAAGTCAAGTCCGATTTCTTGTTTGTAAATTGTTACTGTCCTTGTCAATTCAGTGTCATCTCGAAATATCTCTATAACAAGTTCGTCATTTCGGTAAATTTCAACACCTATTCCGTCTCGTAAATTTACATCGCTTACAACTATTGTTCTGTCCTTTGGAAATTCCATTGAAACCTTAATTATTTTTATCATTTGATAGTTCTACAATTAATTCATCAGTCAAATATCTTTCGGAAATAAGTGACCACTTACCGTTTGAACTTGGAAAGCCTGTCCTACAATAACCTGCTTTATTTTCAAAGTCAAAAACAGCGTGATAATAATCATTGATTGACAAAAATGCTTTATTCAAATTCTCTGTCCACAAGATTTTTATAGTTAAAGGCTTTTCTTTGTCAATAACGTCTGCTACATTATAAATATGTAAAGCGTCCAGGATGACTAAGTCATTATTTCTGTCTACCGCATAGAAGTAACCCGTTTCTTCGTTGTCTTCAAATATCACAGCATTATTATTTTCAACCGTGCTATCTATAAACGTGTCTCGTCCGACTGTAAAAGTCCGTTCCTCGTAAATTATTATTTTAGTTTTGTAGCTCATATAATTACTGCCAAGGATTTTACGCTTAGCGATGTGGTGGTATTAGTATTCCGTCTGCCCGGAACGGCTGCCCGTTAAAGTTGATTTGTTGAATTTAAAAACCAAAGTTGACAGTTGCCTGTCCAGCCGGAACCACTGCCTGACTTTGCAAAACTGTCGATTGTACCATATTGCTAAACCGATGTTAGCGGTTCGGGCCTTTCTCAACTTGTTCTATACGTACATCGATTGTGTGAGATGCTCCAATTTTCCATTTTCCCTGTTCCTTCACATATATGTCTGCCCAACTGATATATTCTATTTCAATTTCATTTGTTTTTACGTTTTCATTAGTGACTTGATTTCTGTAAGTTAAAAGACCAATACTATCGAAAAATTGAAGTGTAACATTATCATACTTCACAAATGTGATTTTCCAATCAGAAGTCGTCAATCGATCTTGGATATACTCTTCTCTATTCAGTAAGCGACCTTCACCAAAAAAAGTAAAGTTCTTAGACAGGATCGTATCGAAACCTACCCGATTCGGCGATTGCATGACTTGTGGCCATTTACGCTTCAATTCAATAATGTCAGCCGCATCTTTTTGTCGTTTACCTTCCTTTGAGTTGATAAGTGTGTAATTGTCAATTTTGATTGTCGATAGAAATGAATCTAGCTGATTAACTGTTAAGTTTAAAGGTTTGGACAACTCACTCTGTTTATTGTCTTTTGTGTCCTGATTAATATTACAGGATAAAACAGATAATGAAATAGTAATTGCAATTAATAGTATTCTCATGCCTCAGTTAATAAATAGGAAAGTCCGTTCCGGACTGACTGCTAACGGTTTACGGCTTATGGCAGGTGGGACATTTTAGCACCCAAATTGAGCCACAGCACGCTGTTGATTTATGGTGTACTGTTCAATAACTTCCGTCCGACCACTTACCACAAACCCATGTTGGTGGTATACTTGTACGTCCGTCAAATTAGTTTCAATCATTTTAGTTTTCTCCTCTGCAAAATCCCAAATAAAATAATGGTCTGTAATGCCTTGATGTGTCAGCCAAAGGTTTTAGAGGATTCAAGTTTCCATTTTCTATCAACAATGAATCGCCTAAAACGTCGAGTGTTTCATTGTCGTATTTAAGTGTTAAAATATTTCCTTTTTTATTCCAATGACCTGTCCACCAAGTATTAGCAAAGAAAACACCTGTCCAATTTAATTCAAAAGTAGTGTCTTTACGAAATTTTATGTAAGCCTGATTTTGTGTCCCTTCATAACAAGCTCTAAATTCCACTTCACTCTCAAATTGTTCACTTGTACCATATTTTCCTAAAAACATGAATAAAACTGTCGCAGTAGTTATGATTGTCGGAAGGCAAATAAACAAGGTTAAATTATTTCTATTTTTGATAATCTGTATTAGTCCTATAATCCAAAATACAAAGATTGATACAAAGGTTATTGGAACTAAAAGCGTTAAAATAATGAAAATTATACCTGTTAAGTGTTTGTCAATATGATGATAAAAAAAAGTTATCAATAGGAAACCCAAACAATTAAATGTCGTCCAAATTACCCTCTGTCTAAGTTTTATCGTATCATTCATAAAATTACCGCTAACGGTTCGGTGCTTGGCGAAGAAGCGGATTTTGAAGTACTAAACTGTCTGTAAGCACTTCACTTGATACTAAGCACAAAGCTTCCTTAAGCACTGAACCTGCTTTTTTGCCAAACGCCTGTTATGCCCAGTTATTCTTTTGTCCATTTTAGTTCGATATATTTTGTACAGTCGTTTTTCATATCTTCAAAACAGTCGAGTAAAATTGCTGAACCACCTTTTTTACAACGTCTTTAACTATTTCGTATGTTTCTTTTGCACCTTTTGGGTTTTGTCCGATTAAGTCAAAAATAATATTGTTAGTCTTTGAAAGTGTGGCGTATAAACTTAGAAGTCGCCTTGGATTTCCAGCGAGTGTATTGACTTTTGTCTTTTCGTTTATCCAATCAATCTCATAAATTTTTGTCGCATATGGACTATCTAAATTTGCATTCTTTTTTAGATATTCTCCAACTGACACTGGATAAAAAAGCCGTCTTAGTTTCGGTTCAATAAAATACTCCACAAATGTCAAGTTTTTATGTACAATAACATTTTTTTCTTTTGTCTTACCCCAAAAAATGTCTTTGAAGAACATTTCTGTCTCATAGAAATGCTGTCCGTTGAATAAATACAAAACAACGATTTCTCCAACGTTCAAGTCGAACGGTGGTATGTAAAAAGTGTCTGTCCTTATTCCCTTATTTTCAATTAGCATTCTGTCGTTTTATAATCGGACCCAACGAATAGGGCTTGTGGTCAGGTGGGGATTTGAAACTCATCTGTCCGAATGTCTTTCGATATAAATTATTGATATTCAATTGCTTATAAATATTCAATTGGTTTCCGTCCGCCGAACCAAAAGTACAAAAGAATTACTAATGTTCAATTACTTCCGTCAGCCCCCACTTGCCACAAACCCATGTTGGGTGCTGCTCTTTTTGTCCACCAGTAAGAATAGTCAAAACTTCGAACCTGTCCTTCGTCTTATTATTTTCTGTTTATTTGGTTTAAAATTACAGTGTCCGTTATTTTGTCATCGTCTGCTAACAATAATGCTTTGCTTATAATAATTGATAAAGTTGCATCACCGTCAAAAGGGAAAAATAGTTTGTCTTTAATTGCTACTTTGGGGTCTGGAATTATACATAAGTATTCATCATTTGGCTCCATCAAAATGTTCCCACTTCCAAAATGTATTTTATAAATCCGTTTTTTTCCTGTTACCTTAAGATATTTGTCTGTAACCTCACATTTGTCTTTTATTTTCAATTTTGAAATAATTGCTTGAATTACACTTTTCCTTGTTTGGGCTGTTTCAGATAAATTCGAATTCGAGTACCCCGTCCAATATTCCCTAAATCTTTGATTTTCCCATTGTTCTTCCGCACCAATTGAACAAACGCCAACAAATAAATCAGCATCTCGCATAGTTTCTGAAAAAATGAGACTGGGAATATCCTCCATTTTTAAGGCTACATTATTTTCAGTGTCTCTAAAATGAATTTGCCCAGTGGTTGCAAAATCGTAATCGCTTTCTAAGTCGAAAGTGCATTTTATGTTAAAATCAGGATAAGTAATACTTGGATTCTCGCCTCCTGAATACAAATCACTATGACTATATCGCCATAAACGTTGTTGTGCCAAAGCAACAAACTTATGATGCCTAATTACATGGTTGTTGAATCTATTTGAAAACGTTGAGGTGTTAATTTCTGCCCCTGTAACAATATAAACCTCTCTATATGCCTGTTTAAAGGGCTGTTTAATTTCATTCGAAAGCATGAGATTACGCCATGCCTGCACTTCTTCAACGTTTGATAGGGCAGGGTGCCACAAGGTAACAGTTGTATTCTCAATATTTTGAACTTGATTGTTTTGAAAATCAACAAATTGCCCATTCAAGAAGTAGCCATTTTTTGCTTCTCCATTATTTTCAAACTGCCAAATCAACTTACGAGTAAGAAAACCAAGTAATTGATGGTCAAAAAAGTATTTTTTCCAAACGTTATAATTCCAACTTTTTTTCTTTTTCCAAAAATTTTCAAACCTTAATTTTTGCCCAGAAAACTCCTTTTTGATGTCGTTTACAGTAGATTTCCAAACTTTTAAATCGTTTCCAAAATTACCTTTAACCGCTGATGGTTCACTTTTTAATGTATTTTCTGATTTTACCCAAATCACTTCAATATCATCATAATCGTTAACTTTTAGTTTTGATTTATACTCTCCAAATTCTCTTTCAAGAGTACCATTTACCAAGCCATAATCTGAAATAAAATAATCCTCAACATCATTAGGGTTTAGCTTAGATTTTTGAACGGCCCATGGTATTACTCTATCGAGTTCTTCTAAAAAAACTGGATACTTGTTCCTTGATTTGAGTTTGAGAAGTGTTCCTAACCCTTCTATTGTACCGCTATTATAAAAAATGCGTAAGATTTCATCACCTAATTTTCTGGAAGTTGGACCTACAAGGGGGATTTTTTTAAAGCACTTTTCTACGATTTTTGTGAGTATATCATATTTATTTGAAGCATCAATACTGAACAATATTTGTACAAAGTATGTGTACACTTTAACTTTATCTCCAATAAACCACGGACTTCTTTTTGGCATTGGCTCGCAAGTGAGGTCATGAAGTTTTAAAACAAATGCCTCATAATAGGTCGGTCTAATTTTATGGATTATTGCCTTACATTCTACATCATTTAGGTTTTTTAATGTAGATAAATATTCAATCAATTGATAGAAATCTTGTTTATCGTCAATAAACGATAAATCTTGGTCCTGTAACCACTTCCATTTTTTATCCACAGCTAAATCTTTGGCTGTTATAGATATTTCTTCCAACATTTTTTCGGTCATGATATTTTTTTAACCACCAACTAAGGCAATAAGTCTAACAAATGATACTGATAAATTTTCATGAATTTTAATTTCTTCTTCTAAATCTGAGTATTGCTCATTGTCAATAAGCATAAAGAAACCGTTTTTTTGAAACGCATTTAAAGCCAAATAATATTGCTTTTCAGCATCTATTAATTTGGGTTCTCGCATTTTGTGGTGATTGAGTTTGCCCTCAATAGAATCAGAGTCTAAGGGTTGAACAAGTCCTTGAAAAAATTCTGATTTAGAACGATTGTATAAGCCCACTTCATGATAAACCCTTGACTTGATTAAGTCTTTCACTTTTATATTCTCATTTTGAACTTTTATCACAAACTGATTTCTGATTGTCCCTGTCATAGATTCGTCCCTAATTGTTATTTCTGTTTCTTCCATAATTTTGTTCTGAATGTTTGTGGTTGCCGTTTTTAGAGTAGCACCCAACGGGTAGGAAATAGACGAAGTTCCCTGAAATAAAGACCGGTTAGGTCGAAATGTAAGGGAGTTTCGCCTATACCCCAAATATACCTACTTTCTCTTCAATATGCCTTATGATTTTTTGTATTTGTAGGGAGATTTTTTTTCAAATGGTAAGGGAGTCGCTTGGAGTGAAGAAAATGGAGGTGGGTCTGAGCGTTGTGCTATTTTTTGAAAACTACCAATTTCTAATTTCCCTTATAGCTGAAAGCCTAACTACGGAGATGTTGATTTTGAAGAAAATGAGGATAGTGCTGCCCCTAAAGTGTACCTTCTACTTTTGCCCCCCTATTTTAATAAATAATGAAGCAAAAGTAGAGGGGCTTTTCTGCTGAGTGGTTGCAGTGGGAGGCGGGTGGGAGCCACCTCCAAGAAGGAAGTTCTATTTCTTTGATGATTGCCTATTTTGTGCTTGTCGCGGCCTGTATTTGGGCAGGATAACGCTCACCTACAATTGTGATGGTTGCTAAGGCAGCATTTATATTGGTTAGTTCGTCATGAGTCAGCGATACATGAATAGCGCCTATGTTTTCTTGTAAGCGATGTGATTTGGAGGTTCCGGGAATAGGCACAATCCAGGGTTTTTGGGCCAGCAACCAGCCTAATGCGATTTGGGCAGGCGTGGCGTTTTTGTCGGTTGCTATTGAAGTCACTAAGTCTACCAATGCTTGATTGGCTTCGCGGTTTTCTTTGCTAAAACGAGGCGACATGTTTCTAGTGTCGGCTTTGTCTAATGTGACATCTGCGTTGATGGTGCCTGTCAGAAAGCCTTTACCTAGTGGGCTAAAAGCCACCAATCCAATGCCTAATTCTTCTAAAGTGGGGATGATTTCGTGCTCTGGTTGGCGATAAAACATCGAATACTCGCTTTGCAAAGCCGTAACGGGCAAAACAGCATGTGCCTTGCGGATGGTATCGGCGGAGGCTTCCGACAGCCCAAAGTATTTTACTTTTCCTTGCTGGATTAAGTCTTTTACGGTTCCCGCCACCTCTTCGATAGGGACATTGGGGTCAAATCGATGTTGGTAAAATAGGTCAATCGCCTCGATTTTCAATCTTTTCAGGGAGGCTTCGGCGGTAGCTTTTATGTTTGCGGGACTACTGTCTAAGCCCAGCATCATTTTACCTTCTCTAAAACCAAATTTGGTAGCAATCGTCACCTCGTTGCGGAAGGGGGCGAGTGCTTCGCCTACCAAAAGCTCGTTGTCGCCGTAGCCTTGGGCCGTGTCAAAAAACGTAATGCCTTGCTCAACCGCCCCTTGCAATAATTGTATGCTTTCCTCTTTGGTGGGTGCATTGGGAAAGCTTAGTCCCATGGCACCAAAACCCAAAGCCGATACTTCTAAGCCGCTAGTTCCTAATTTTCTTGATTTCATTTTTTTGATTTTAAAATTTAACAACCCTGCAAAGGTTGTCTCAGAAAAAATGAAATCATTTGCCATTTGGCAAAAAGCGATTTTAGCGGATATTTTTTCTTATTCTACTCAAAGAAGATTGCGTAATTCCCAAATAAGAAGCAATGAAAGACAAAGGAACGCGATTGGCCAAGGTGGGAAACTGTTCGATAAAATCAAGATAACGCGTAGTGGCGTCTTGGGAAACTAACTCACTTCTTCTCTCCAGTTTTTCTCTATGATGTTTGGCCATTATTTTTTGGATAATAACTTCCCAACCCACAATGGTTTCTCCGATTTCTTGCCAATTATTTTTTGAAAACACCACTATTTTACAGTCCGTAATGGCTTGTAGGTATTCTGAAGGAATGTATTCGCCTTCGTACATAGGTCCATCCAAAATCAGGTGGTTTTCATCTACAAAATACCGCGTATTTTCTTCGCCACTATTGGTATAATAATACACCCGCAATACTCCTTCTGTGATGAAACCAATCTGCCTTACCATTTTTCCGGCTTCCCAATAAAATTCGTCTTTACGAAGCTCTAAAGTGGTGGCTTTGCTAATAATAAGGTCAATTTGCTGCTTATTCAAATGACCAAATTGTAATATGTATTCAATAAAGGGTTCCATTTAGTGCGTTCTTTGATAGATAGTGAAGGCGTGGAAATTATGAAATAGCAGAAATAGGATAGAAATCGAAATAAAGAACCAACGTCTAAACGGCCAATTGAAATAAAAAGAATCTCCAATCAGCCCGATACCTATTAACCAGAACAAGGGAGTGTAAGAAGGAGCCGTAAATCCCATACTACTATTGCTCCATTCACTATCGGGAAATAAGATTAAAACTAGCCAAGAGGCAAAGTACAATAAAACGCCGCCTAAGTATATATACAACCCTCTTTTCTGTGTTGGGGTGGAAATACGGAGAGGCATCAGAAAAGTAAGCATAAACACCATTGCTCGTGAAATATTTTCTCCATAGGTCAGCAAAGTTGGAATGTCTTTCCAGAATATTTCTGGCTGAAAATATTTCGGCAATTGATTGGTCAATACCATATTCCAAATCATGATTGGAATAGTTAACACAAAACAGTTGGTAGCGTATTTCTTGATTGTTTTTAAGCTCATTCTTGCGTTTAATTAAACGATTGCCTGAATTCTAGGGGAGACAATTGCGTTTTTGTTTTAAACAACTTACTGAACGATTGCAAATGCTCAAACCCCAATTCATAAGCAATTTCGCTGACCGTTAAGTCGGTGGTTGAAAGTTTTTCTTTGGCTTTTTCGATTAGTTTTTCATGAATGAGCTGCTGGGTACTTTGTCCAGTCAGGGATTTTAGCAAGCTCCGCAAATAACTTGGCGATACAAGCAGGTGCTCAGAAATATATTGAACCGTGGGTAAGCCTTTTGATATTAAATCATCATCATTGAAATAGTCGGAAAGCAAAGTTTCCAAACGGTCAAGTATCTGATGACTACTTTTTTTTCGGGTAATAAACTGACGTTGATAAAACCGCTCGGCATAGTTGAGCAGGGTTTCTAAATGAGAAACGATGATGTCTTGACTAAATTTGTCGATATTGGATTCGTATTCGTTTTTGATGTTTTCAATAATACCATTGATGAGCGTTTCTTCTTTGTCCGACAAAAACAAGGCTTCGTGGGTGGCATAATCAAAGAAGTCATATTGCTTTATTTTTTTTGCGAGGCTTGTATTCCACAAAAAATCGGGGTGTATAAATAGCATCCATCCTTCCAGATTTTCGGAAGGGCCGTTTGCTTCGCCTCGCAATAGCTGTCCGGGCGACATAAAGGCCATTAAGCCTTCATCAAAGTCATAGCGTTGTTGGCCGTAGTGAAGTTTGTCGCAATTTCTTTTGAGAGAAATAACATACAAGTCAAAACACACGGCTTGTATGCCGGGATGAGCCTGTAATCCTGCTAAATTTATGGTGCCAATAAGGGGATGCTGAGGCTTGGGTAAGCCCATCAACCGATGAATTTCGGTGATGGACTTTATTCTGTAGGGTGTTGAATGTGCCATAGTACAAAGTTAATACTACTTTTTAAAAGGATATTTTAGCCAAATCATAATGAGTGGCATTATCAAAAAAGGAATTTCTATCAATACCATTTTTAAATTCCCAGCTCGCAACGCCAAGGCCATTATCAAGACAATGCTCATGGCGTTTAGGACATTGCCCCAAAAGAATGTTTTAGGAATAAGTAGCAAAATCCCAACCACAATCGTCAATGCGCCCATCAGAGGAATGACCGATTCACTGATGCCCAACTCATCCATCATTTTTAAGGATTGGGGATTGTTTTTATAATTAAAAGTATCCCACCCGTGCTTGAAACTGAGGGCTACCGACACGATCAATAGCGCCAAAGAAATAAGGTTCTTTATCATTTTTTGTTTGCTTTAAATTTTTTAAACTCTCTATGTCCAAATTTCAAAAGTGTATTGGGTATAAGCCTGCTTAAGATTTTTATTACACTAATTGTTGCCGGTTTGAGTTCTGATTTATCTTTCAAAAGACCTTTAATAGCAACACTTACCATTTTATCTACGTCCATCATCATACCGGGGTTGGGCTTAACGGCCCAGTCATTTTGTAGGTTGGTATTCACACCAGGAGGTATCATTTCAAATACTTTCACATGGGTATCTTCTAGCTGTAATCTCAAGGCTTGCGTATAGGCCCGTACGCCTGCTTTGGTGGCGCTATAAATAGGAGCCGACGAATAAGCCATAAAAGCAATGCCCGAGGATATATTGACAATCGCCGCCGATTTTTGCTTCAACAAATGAGGCAAAAACTGATGCACCATTTGGATGGTACCCGTAAGATTGGTAGCGACTTCACGGTTTATATTTTCCAAGTCCAAACGGCTGTCTTGCAAGTCTATCAACCGCATCAGGCCGGCGTTGTTGATGATGATATTGAGCTGAGGGAATTGTTGGGTGACGTCTTTGTAAAGTTGCTCAATGTCTTTAGGATTGCTTACATCACTTTGGAAAGTATGTACATGGGGAAACTTGTTTTTGGTTTCTTTCAATGCGATCGAGTTACGGCCTGTCACGATGATGTTGGCTCCTTCGTTGGTAAGTTGTTTTACAAACTCTAAACCGATTCCGCTCGTTCCTCCTGTGATAAGGATGGTGCTATTTTTTAGTTCCATTTTTTCTGTTTTAAATTGATGATACAAAGGTCGTCAGCAATCATAAGACAGATTTAGTCAAAACAACTTTTGGTTTAGTCAAAAAGAATAAAGTCGATTTTGAACAGAAATGCCTTCACAAATCCGTTCACATGGCTGATGTGAAAGCAGAGAGTCTGCTAGTTGGATGAAAAGAGGTAATAATTAAGAAAATGAATGCTGAATTGTATGGATAGGAATCGAAAACATCCTAAAATACGCTAATTTAGCGGTTCTAGTGCTGTGAGGCCTAGAAACCTCAACCAACCCAGAAAAACTTTTAAAGATGACACACACCAGTCAGCGACTTCAGGTGATTGATGCAATTCGCGGCATAGCATTGTTTGGAATACTTGTGTTTAATATTCAGACTTATGCCCTGTTTGCCTTTCTTGAACCATCGCAAGTCTATCAGTTGCAGCTAGACCAGCCCCAGTCCTATGCTCCTTTGCAGTTTGTATTTCATGTGTTAGTAAATGCTCAGTTTTATACCATCTATAGTTTTTTGTTTGGTCTTGGGTTTTATATGCTGACTCATAAAAATGAGCAATTAGGACTCAATAGCACTAAAATATTCAAAAGTCGCTTGTGGATACTTCTGCTTTTGGGTCTCATTCATGGACTTATCTTTTGGTTTGGGGATATTCTGCACAAGTACGCTTTGTTTGGATTTACGCTCCTTTATTTTAACAAGAAATCCATTAAAACCCTTTACCAATGGATGGCAGGAATCATGCTATTTTCGGCGGTACTGCGGACTGTCATTATCTTTTTGACTCCCCCCAACACCGATAGCCACGAAATAAGCCCCGTGATAATGCAAGTCCTAAATACATGGCAACACGGTTCGTTTGCGGCGGTGGTTGGTATGCAGAAATTAGGAGTGGCGATGCTTTGGTTTATGGGTCTAAAAAATGGATTATCCGGAATTGCTCATTATCTAGTGATGTTTATACTTGGACTGATCGCTGGTAAAAGTAACTTCTTCTTACGTATTCCAGCACTAAAGCAAAAGATGCTGAAAATAGCCTTTTTTGTTTTTCCGTTAGCACTTTTACTCAAAGCCTTTGCCAACTTAAATATATTGGGCATACAAGTACTCGAAGGTCTGCCTGCACCTTGGCAAGAATCCATTATTTCGTTGGCCAATTTTATAGCCGTTCCTTTTCTCGCGGTTTGTTACCTTATATTTCTCTCTGTTTTTTTGTTTGAAAACACCTCCATAATTTTTAAGTGGATAAGCAATGCTGGAAAGATAGGTTTGACCAACTATCTGATGCAGACCGTTTTGTGTATGATATTGTTTTATGGCTACGCGTTGGGTTTTTCAGGGAAATTGACGTTGTTAGAGACCTTCTTCTGGGTGATTCCGATTTATTGTTTCCAACTTCTTTTTAGTACTATTTGGCTTAGATACTACAAAACAGGTCCCGTCGAAAATCTGTGGCGAAAACTTTCAAGTGCTTTGGTGTCAAAGACCCCCTAAGAATGACTTGCTGATGTCGTGGGTAGTTTTTTTAAAAAAACGGCTTCATGTATTCTATCTGGGAAATATCATTTTTTTATGCTCTCTCTTCAGCACGAAATATTTATGGAAGTGGCTCGTTCGTTAAGCTTTACAAAAGCTGGGCAGAGTCTCTTTTTAAGCCAATCAGCTATCAGTAAACACATCAAGTCACTGGAATATCATTATAAAACAGGTTTGTTTGAACGACATGGGAATACGATTTCGTTGACACTTGCTGGCAATATCCTGTATCGGAAATTGTTGGAAGCCACACAATTGAAGGAGGAGCTTCACCAACAACTGCGTCAAGTCAACGAGAATTTTCTGCCGATGACCAAATTGGCTATTGGTGCCAGCACCACCATTAGTTTGTATGTTATTCCACCCGTATTGTCGGCCTATTTACGTTTGAAATCTAATTTGCGAATAAGTGTTCTCAACCGAAATTCAAATAATGTTCAAAAAGCTTTGATTGAACATGAAATCGACGTAGGGATTGTGGAGGGGCTGCACCGTATCAATACGCTGACTTATACTCCCTTTCTTCAAGATAAAGTTGTGGCAGTTTGTTCAAAAAATAGCCCCCTTCGCTACCGAAAACTTACCCTTGAGGATTTGCCTTCGATACCCTTGGCACTTCGCGAGAATGGGTCGGGTACCCTAGCCGTAGTCGAAAACGAACTCAATGCACATGGAATCAAAATAGCAGATTTGCGTATTTTGATTCGATTGGGCGGGACAGAAGCATTAAAAAATTTTGTACTTGCCGATCATTGTTTGGCTTTTATGCCACAGAGGGCCATTTCCAAAGAGTTGACAACGGGTGAATTGGTAGAGGTGGAAGTTGAAAAACTTACTATTGAGCGGACTTTCTTTTTTATCCAGCGTAAAGGCACTGAAAATCATACGTCGGTCAATGAGTTCATTCGTTTTACGCAGAGATACTATGCAAAAATGGAATAACTCATTACAAAAAAGCGTTTGACGGGGTAGAGGTGAGGTACTAATTTTCGGAAAAAATCCCTCATGCAAATGATACACACCTCTTCGCTATTGGAAGAATTGGAATGCTCTTCTTGCGGATGTACCTATCTACCTTCCATTGTTCATACCTTATCCGTTTGCTGTCAGGCTCCTTTATTGAGCCGCTATCAACTAGCACCCATTTCTAAAGAACGGCTTTTGACAAGACCCAAAAACCTGTGGCGTTATCGAGAGCTATTGCCTGTGATAGATGAAGAAAATCAAGTAAGTTTAGGGGAAGGGTATACGCCTATCCTATCTCTTCCGCAATTGGCCCGCCGTTATGACCTGCCTTCCATTTGGTTAAAAGACGAAGGGCTCAATCCTACAGGTTCATTTAAAGCAAGAGGATTGTGTATGGCTATTTCAAAAGCCAAAGAATTGGGCATACAAACTTGTATTGTTCCGACAGCAGGCAATGCTGGAGTCGCGATGGCGGCCTATTGTGCACGTGCGGGACTGGAAGCAATCGTCGTGATGCCTGACCATACTCCCGAGGCTTTTAAGGAAGAATGTCGGGCTTATGGCGCGCAGGTCATCGTGGTACATGGCTTAATTAATGATTGTGCTGCTAAAGTACAAGAGCTCAATCAGGACGGTAGGTATTTTGACGTCTCTACTTTGAAGGAACCTTATCGCTTGGAAGGCAAAAAAACAATGGGATACGAGATTGCCGAACAGTTTGATTGGAAGTTGCCCGACGTAATTCTGTATCCCACAGGGGGAGGCACGGGGTTGATAGGCATTTGGAAAGCTTTTCGTGAAATGCAAACCTTAGGTTGGTTGTCAGATACGCAACGCTTACCACGGATGGTTGCTGTGCAAAGTCAAAATTGCAGCCCGGTTGTAGATACATTTTTGGGAAAACAAACCAATAGCCGACAATACGTCGGTAAGCCTACTTTGGCAAATGGCCTGGCAGTGCCACGACCTCTTGGCGAATCTCTTATGCTGCAAACTTTGACAGAATCTAACGGAACAGCAGTGGCGGTATCGGAAGACGAACTTGTAGAGGGTGTGGTGGAAATTGGTAAATATGAAGGGATGTTTGTAGCGCCGGAGGGAGGGGCTATTTGGGCTGCTTATAAAAAACTAAAACAAAAAGCTTGGTTGAAGTCCGATGATCAAGTCCTTCTTTTAAACACGGGTTCAGGACAAAAATACTTGGACAATCTCAAAGCAAAATGGAGTCGTAGACCATAAATATAGCGAAATATAATAAGAGTATGATTGTGTAAAGGTTTGATAAATAGTGCTTTGGGTGTTTTTGATAATTTTTTTTTTTAGGATGAAATCTTTGTGGACGCAGATTCACGTACGTCTGTTCGTAATGAAAGTTACCACAACTAACCAATTGTAAACACTAATTTTTATCAAAAACAATCATGAAAAAAATCGTAATGTTTTTCGTTTCGGCATTGTTTGTCAGCGCGTCTTTTGCCCAAGAAAAAACCGTAGAAGTGGGTGGTGCACCCATGTACCCTTCCAAAAACATCGTTGAAAATGCCGTTAATTCTAAAGACCACACTACATTGGTAGCGGCTGTGAAAGCGGCAGGTCTGGTAGAAACTCTCCAAAGTGCAGGGCCTTTTACGGTGTTTGCACCTACCAATGCGGCCTTTGATAAATTGCCAGCAGGCACGGTAGAATCACTGGTAAAACCCGAAAACAAAAAAACATTGACCACCATTTTGACCTATCACGTAGTAGCGGGCAAAATGGATTCAAAGGCTATCGCAGCGGCGATCAAAGCAGGAGGAGGGACCGCCACTTTCAAGACTGTACAAGGGGGTACGCTTAAGGCCATGATGAAAGGTAAAAAATTGGTGCTATCTGATGAGAAGGGTGGTATGGCGACCGTCACTATCAAAGACGTATATCAAAGCAATGGCGTAATTCATGTGATTGATACGGTAGTAATGCCAGGAGCGGGTTCGTAATGTATGTAGAACAATCGTGAAGTGAGCAATGTGAGGTCAAATAGCGGTAGAGGTGACTTGGTCATTTTCTGCCGCTATTTTGTATATATGAAGAGCTAGGTGTGGTTGGGAGAGAGTAGGTGGTTTCAAAACAAACTTCCTTGAAGGCCGCCTTTTTCGTATTCAATGAGCCATTTTTTGCGCCAAAGTCCCCCAGCATAGCCCGTAAGACTGCCATCTGAGCCAATGACGCGGTGGCAGGGCACTATCAACCAAATAGGATTTTTTCCATTGGCAGCAGCGGCTGCCCGAATCGATTTTTCGTCCCCCAAACGACGCGCTAACTCTAAGTAGGAAATAGTACGGCCAAAAGGAATTTTTAGTAATTCTTCCCAAACTCTTTTCTGAAAATCGGTACCTTGAGGATTGAGCTGTAGGTCAAAGGTATTGCGCTCTCCTCTGAAATATTCGCTTAGCTGCTGATGGGCTTGCCGTAATTCGGGCGGAATCATATTCGTCAAAAGCTCAGGAGAGGCATCTAGAATACTGACTTCTCTAATACCGTCGGCATCACCTTCAATGTAAGTTACTCCAAGGGGTGTTTGCAAATATGCAACAGACATAGGGGTAGTTTGATAAAATTAAAATAAAAGTAGGAAACTCTTGCATGGAATTGTAATTTTGCGGGCAAATTTTTTAAAACAACTAAATATGTCTGCTGTCGTCGAAACGGCCAGTTTATTGGCCGACCGCATTAACGCGCTTGAGGAATCTTCTACGTTGGGGATGACCAAAAAAGCACGCGAATTGGCCGCACAAGGTCATAAAGTGATTAGCTTGAGTGTCGGTGAACCCGATTTCAAGACCCCGAAGCACATCTGTGAAGCTGCGAAGCAAGCGATTGATGAAGGATACCACGGATACTCGCCCGTGGCTGGTTATGCTGATTTGCGTAAGGCAATTGCTGATAAGTTTAAGAATGAAAATAATATAAATTGGAAGCCTGAAAACATCGTTGTATCTACGGGAGCAAAACACTCATTGGCCAATGTGATTCAGGTATTGGTAAATCCCGGCGATGAAGTGGTTATCTTGTCGCCTTACTGGGTGAGCTATTCTGAAATGGTGAAGCTTGCTGAAGGCAAATCGGTGATTGTGGAAGGTAGCTTTGACAATGATTTCAAAGTAACTCCTGACCAGCTTCAAGATGCCATCACTGAGCGTACACGTGTAGTGATGTTTGCTTCGCCCAATAATCCTACCGGTTCGGTATATTCGGAAGCCGAGCTACGGGCATTGGCCAAAGTCATCGAAAAGTATGATAATATTTTTGTATTGGCCGACGAAATCTACGAGTACATCAATTTTACACCCCAAGGTCACTTTAGTATTGGGTCTATTCCTGAGATTCATGACCGCGTGATTACAGTCAATGGAGTAGCAAAAGGCTATGCCATGACAGGCTGGCGGATTGGCTACATCGGTGCGGCTAAGTGGATTGCAGATGGCGTAGAAAAATTGCAAGGCCAAGTCACTTCGGGTACGGGTTCGATTTCGCAACGTGCCGCGCTTGCCGCGATAACAGGCCCTAAAGATGCTGCCAAAGAAATGTGCGAAGCCTACGAGCGTCGTCGTGGGTTGGTGGTAGGGCTGTTGAAAGAAATTCCTGGTTTTAAAGTAAACATGCCCCAAGGTGCTTTCTATGCCTTCCCAGATATTAGCTATTATTTTGGTAAAAATGATGGCAAAACGGCTATCAACAATTCGGACGATTTTTGCATGTGGTTGCTCAACGAAGCTTTTGTTGCTACGGTAGCAGGTTCGGGTTTTGGCGCCCCAAACTGTATGCGAATCTCTACCGCTGCTTCTGACGAAAATCTCGTAGAAGCATGTCGCCGCATCAAAGAAGCGGTTGCAAAATTGCAGTAGTAGTTTGTGGTTGACCCAAAAATCAAAAGGGCTGTTTCAATCAATTGAGACAGCCCTTTTGTATGGGAACAAGATGGTTGAAAATTTTACATTCCTTTCAGCACATTCCACATTTCATCAGCTACAAGCTGATTGCCGGCGTCGTTGAGGTGAACGCGGTCGGTGGTGAGGATATTTTTCTCGTCGTTGTTGGGGTTGTTTTTGAGATTATAATCCAAAAATGCTTTACGCAAATCTACCAAAGGTAAGTTGTGCTTTTTGGCAAGATTTCGAATCATCTGGGAATATTGATTGAGGTCGCCGTCTTGTTGGTTAGAAAAATCGGTACGTTCGCCAATCGCGGCAGGAGTGCATAGGGCTACTTTGATATTGGCCGCTTGGAGTTTTTTCAAGATAGCTTCATAAAATTTCAGGAATTTGTCGGGGTCGGTGCCGGTGCCGTGAGAGGCCTTGTGCCATACGTCGTTGACGCCTATATAAATAAGAACAATGTTGGGTTTTTTGGCGAGTACATCTTCTTCCATCCGCAGATAAAGGTCATACACTTTGTTGCCGCCGATACCTGCCCCTATCAGCTCATATTTGTTTTTAAGGCCTTGTTTTTCGAGCATTTCGCCCATTTTGACGATGTAGCCGCCGGGTCTTACCCCTGCTTGGGTGATAGAGTCGCCAAAGAAAATGATTCGGATAGGGTTGTCTTGTTGGGCAGCCAAAAGCGGAAGTGTAAAAAAGCTAAGTTTGAGATAGCGAAGGAATTTTTTCATGATCGACATCGGAAAAATGGATAAGTAAGTATTTATTTTAAAGACAAAAGACCAAATGAACTCAATTCTAACAGCTACAGAGCTTAACTAAAAAGCCCCAGGATATCGTCTTTGGTGAGTTTTTTGAGAAAACCTGCTTCGGTCGAAATGAGGTCGTCGGCAAGGGCACGTTTGCGATTTTGGAGTTGAATGATTTTTTCTTCGACCGTGTCTTTACAAATCATTCGATAGGCAAAAACGCGTTTTGTCTGACCTATGCGGTGTACGCGGTCGATGGCTTGCTGCTCTACGGCGGGGTTCCACCACGGGTCGACAAGATAGACATAATCAGCCTCCGTGAGATTGAGACCTACGCCCCCTGCTTTAAGGCTCATCAAAAACACCCTACATTGGTCATCTCCCTGAAAACGGTTGACGCGTTCGGCGCGGTCTTGGGTTTGGCCGTCGAGGTATTCGTAGGGGATGCGGTCTCGTTCAAGTTTGACTTTGATGAGGTCAAGCATTTTGAGAAACTGACTGAAAATCACAATTTTGTGGTGAGAAGCATTTTCTTCGATTTCACGCACTATTTCTTCTAGTTTGACCGATTCGTGTCCATAATCTTCGTCGTCCGAAAGCAGGGCAGGGGAGTCGCAGATTTGGCGTAGTTTGAGCAGTCCTTCTAATATCAAAAAAGAGGCTTGTTCGCGGCCCACTTCGTCCATTTTTCCCGCAATCATATCACGGTATTTGTCCCGAAAAGCATTATAAACTTTACGTTGACGTTTGTCCATTTCGCAATAGAGCACCGTTTCGGTTTTTTCGGGTAAGTCTTTGGCTACTTCTTCCTTGGTGCGTTTGAGCATAAAAGGATAAATCAAACGACGAAGCTCCGTAGCGCGACCTTTGTCTTGGTATTTGTCGATAAGCGTGGCGTATTCGGTACGGAAAAAATCTTCGTTTCCCAAAAAGCCAGGGTTTAAGAAATCAAACTGAGAATACAGGTCAAAAGTATTGTTTTCGACAGGGGTACCTGTCATGGTCAGACGATTTTGGGCGTTGAGCAGTTTCACTGCCTTGGCAATCATCGAATCAGGGTTTTTGATGGCTTGCGCTTCGTCGAGTACCACGTAGTGAAACCGAAACTTTTGGAGCATCTCAATATCTGACCTCACCGAGCCATAAGTGGTGATAATGAGGTCGTAGGCATTGAAAATATGAGTCGTGCGGCTGCGTTGGGGGCCAGTATGGACGTATAATTTCAAATCTGGACAAAACTTGGCAGCTTCTGCTTGCCAATTGAAAATCAGGGTTTTGGGAACGACTATTAAGTGGACGCCTTTGGGGTTGCGGTTTTTTTGTTCTTGCAAAAAAGTAAGCATTTGCAAGGTTTTTCCTAATCCCATATCATCAGCAAGACAGCCACCCCAGCCAAATTCATCTAAAAAATGCAGCCATTTATAGCCTTCTTCTTGGTAAGGTCTTAGTTTGGCATCAATGTTTTTGGGGAGTTTAATCTTCTTGATTTCGGTAAAATTGAGCAGTTTTTCGCGTTTTTCATCCAACTCTCTGAGTAACTTAGGATTTTCGATGTACTCTTTGTAGCGTTCCAAAATCGTAAAGTGTTGTTTAGAAAGCCGTAATACGCCTTTTTTGTCGTCTACTTTACTAAATCTAAACAGCTGGGCGTACTGCGCGAGCCATTCTTCAGGCAATAGCCCAAAAGAACCGTCTTTGAGTTCGATGTAATTTTGTTTTTTGAGAACAGCTTTGCGCACATCCGCCAACGAAACAGATTGGTCCCCAAAAGTAATTTCAATCTGTAAGTCAAACCAGTCGATGCCCGAAGAGTTTCGGATTTTGAAACTTACTTTGTTGGGGTTGTACCGAAACTTCTTGAGGTTGTTAAAGCCAAAAAGTTTGGTTTCGTTTTGGTGCAAAGCCTCGTAAAATTGAAACAACCAATTGTTTTCCAACACTTTTTCGGAAGGTAGATAGAAATATTCGTCGGTTTGGTGGGCAAAAAGCGGATGTTGTTTTTGCAGAAACTGCACAAAATTTTCTTCGGCGTCGTGGTCACGGTATTGAATTTGTACGGTATCGTTGAGGGCGTTGACGCGGGCTTTTCTAAAATCACGAGAGAGTTCTACTTCGTCGTTGTCGTCGCTGTTGTAGGCAAATACTGGCACAATCATCAAATTGTCGTCGGCCTCTTTTAGATACACTCGGCCTTCTTTCCATTCAAGCTCGGTTTTGACAATGGCTTGGTTGGGGCCAAAATCGAGCGAAAACTGATCGGCTAGTGGGATGACAAACCCGTTAAAAAACGCATCATCACGCACGGTACGTAGCTTAACTGCACCTCCTAGTTCAAAAAAATGTCGCGCTACTTTTGCCGCCGCTGCCGAACGAAAGCGGCACAACTGTTGATTGGGTAAAATGCAGAGCCAATACGTACCTACATCTTTTAACTCCTGAAAAGGGATAAGGTCATCGTTTTGGCGTCTTACAAAAGCCTCTAAAGTTGTTTCTTGCTCATTTCGATTGAGTTTGAAATGTAGGTCAAGGGGTGCTTCGTGGATTTCGACATTTGTACCAGCAGTGCCATAAGAATCTGTTTTTGTATTGATACGAATCGCTCGTCCCACCATCAAAGGAAAAAGCTTTTCGAGAACTTTCCCCGTGATTTCGATAGCATCATCCATCGCTTCACTACTGTATTTGAGGTTCCATGAGGAGTTTGAGATTTTGTGGCCACGCTGCCGAAGGGTGTCATGCAAAAACGTTTGAGTCAATAATCGACTAGTTTTGAGGATTTCGGCGTCGATGGCGTCTCCTACGGGGCGATCCTTATCATTCCATCCAATACGCTGGATATTGGTGATTTTTCCTGTTTTGCTATTGAGATGTCCTTGAGCCAGTTCTATTTCAAAAAAGGGGAGTTGTTGGGTGCTAAATTGTTCAAATAAATAAACAAAGACCTGTGTCCCAGGATGATTCTCAATGGGTACAAATGGATGTGGGGACTTAATAGGTAGGGTACTTTTGAGAATATTTTCCCATTTGATACCCGTAATTGGCTGAATACTTTTGTCTACCACAATGAGTTCGAGCTGCCCATACGGAGAGAGTTTGAAATCAAATTTTCCCGATAGGTTGTCGTTGGTGGAATAACCGTATTTTGCCAAAAGAGCATTTTTTTCTAATGTCCAATCTTTGAGCAGCTCTAGTGCGAAGGGGCCGCGTTGTTTTTGGAGCCAAACTAGCACGCCCATCATGTGTTCGCAGAGTGGGGAAGTGAGCTCTTGGTGGCAGGTGCACGAAAACTGGTATTTGTGTTTTTCGAGCCGTTGGATAGCTATCTGGTAGGCACCACTTTTTTTGAGAGATAGCTCAAACTTTTCATAGCTTGCACGCTGCTCTAGGGAGCTTATATTGAGATAATGCCGGCGACTAGGCCAAAAGCTTATCGGAACCTGAGGTTGAATTTGGCTATCTTCGATGTTTCTAAGTACCATCGTCGATGCTTTCATTTGAAAAAGGGTGGGTTTTAGAAACTCAATTTTTTTCTTGGGTGCTTGGCGTGAGGCTTCCGATATATCGATGATGATTTTTTTGAGGTCTTGTACTGTACTAGATTTGGCTTGACCAAAATCACGATTGATATGCTCTTCTAAGGCTATCGCGGCGGCTACACCATGCTTGCAAGGATAGTTTTCGGAAGGACAATCACAATAGCACTCTATGGCTTCGGGGTCGTCCATGCTGGAGAATTCTACTTCGTATTTTTCGGAGCTAGATTGGCTAGTTACTTTGAACTTGGCGCCGTAGAACTCCCCGTCAAAACTCACAATCTTTACGCCGCCATTTCGGTATATTTCATGGGCGCGCTGGCGAACTGCGCTCGAAGCTTCTTTTTTGAGAGCGGCCAAACTTTCTAAAATTAAGCCTTTATAATAAGCCATAGGTAGGTTTTGTCAGGATGTCGATGAATTTTATGATACGCTTTCTCTTAAATACTCTTCCGGAACATCATAAAGTTCATTTTCGACTTCTTTCATTTTAGGGAATTTGACAGTGTCGGGCTGAATACCGTATCTAAATTTAACTTCTGAAAGCGTAAACGAAAAGCCCCGTTTGGTGGTTGAAAGTAGAGGGAAATCTACGCGTACTTGGTATACCACTCCCTCCACAAACTCGTAGGGTGGCTTGCGATAGAGGGTAAGTATATCGACTTGTACGCGGTCGCCGACTTGAAAAGGCGACTTGATTTCGGAATATGGAAAGGATAATATCATAATGTGCGCGAATTACGACAAAACTACCCACCTTTGCAACGGTAAATGCGTCTTAGTCGTATATTGAAAATGAAACAAGAACGCTGAAATTCATGATTCGATTTGTACTATTGGGGTTATTGTTAAGTAATTTGGGAGTAGTCGCTTTCGCTCAAATAGAAGATTATTATCGCCCTCAAAAACGATACATAACCCCCGTCCTTGTGACCCATCCAGATTTAGTATTGAGCAAAAACCATTGGTACATGGGAATCGAGGGAGGAGGTAAATGGAATGGCGCGTCAGCAACCAACAATTTGCTAGGCTTGCTTTCTCCTCAAAAAGGATACACAGATAGCTATGCAGGAGCCTATGTGGGCTATTTACACAATCTTAAGTGGGCACTTGAATTGGGATACACCCGAAATCCCTCCAATGCCCTGATGGGGGTAAGGGCCTCGCCGTCGTTTCGGTACCGAATAACGGACTTACAGCATTCTATCCCTTTACGTTTCAAATGGCGGGTCGTAAAATTAGGATTTGTTCAAAAACGCTCGGGGATTTATGTGTCGGGTGGGATGGTATGGACGCCTACCCGTAAATTACAGACACTCAAACAATTTCAGCTTTATGGATTATCGCGCTCCGGAGCTCATAATGGCGTCGATACCCTGATCGTTGAAAATGAATCGTACACGACAGGACGTGCCAAAGTCGAACTCGAAGGCGGGGTAGAGTTTGTGGGGCGTATTGGAAAAAAATTTGAGATAGTGGCGTATGGTCGTATGTTATATGCCAAATCAGCCGCCTTGGAATCTACAACGCAGCTGTTTGTCAACGGCGTGGAAGAAAACAAATCAGTCTTGAGCCTACAGCCTAAGAGTTATCAGTTTGGGGTAGCGCTTAGGTACTTATTTGTGCGTGATACTTACCGTAGCAATTATGATTTATGACCTCAAAACTGTTTTAAATAGCTTATTTTGGCAATCACATGGTCTTCGGTGCGTTTGAGGTTGGTGATAGTATCAAACCCTCGGTGATTAAATACTACATAAATATAAGAAAGAGGCTGGTATTCCCACGAGAGCCTAATGTTGTAGTTTTGGGAGTTATTTTCTGAATTTTTTTGGTAAAAACCTATCAGTTGTAAGCGGGGATTGAGTGCAAAACGCCCTTCTACACTGTACAAATCTACGTTGGTAGTGGTTTGATTTTCTCCTACTTTATCAAAATGATTACGGTTAAATCGCCCAGTAATAGACAAATGAGGAAGTGGGGCAAATTGTAGTTTTGCATCAAGGTTATTGAGTTTACCATCAAAATAACTGCCCCAATTATAGTCGGCACTGAAATTTAGAATCTTAGATTGGTCGGTGCCGATATAAATTTGATGACGCACATAGTGGTAATCACCAAGCCCGATTTTAACTCCCAAGGGCTGGAAGGGCTCAGTGAGCCGCTGGAAAGTGGGATTGATAAGGTACCCAAAAAATCCCCCGCGCTGAAAGTTGAGCCAGATAGGGTTGATGTTGATTTGACGCTCGATAAGCTTTCCAGTAGATGCTTGATGGTAAAACTCAGTCATAAGCCCTGGCTCAAAGGCGCGAATGAGTTTTTTGAAAGGAAGCCACTTGCCTCGGTTATAAAAGAAAATTCCGGGAGTGGTACCAATCACATCAGTACGTGACACAAATCCCATTTCGGGATTAAAGTCTTTGGTCACGATTGATTGAGTCCACCAGATTTTGTATTGGTTTGTGGTATAGTAATACTGCGCAAAACCAGCGAATCCTTGCTGACCAGTGGAAGTGGTCGTAGAATGAACCAGCATGGTATTGAGTGAATGCGATTCACTGAGTCTGAAAAAACCGTCGATAGTACTGGTCATATTGGTACCATCGGGTCGATTTTTGAGCGTAAAAATTCCCCCGATTCGGTTTTGTTTGCCGAAATTTTCAGAAAAACGTCCCACAAAAAAATGAGTAGCTGGCGTATCTCCCACGCCTCTTTGTCGCATCAGCAAAGCACCATAATTTCGTTTGAGGGAGCGATACACAAACCTTCCGCCAAAGTCAATCGGGATAGGGTTGCCGCTGTCGTCGAGGCCGATACGACGACTAAAAAAAGGCTGAACCCGCATGTTACCGCCCGACAAATCATCATTAGGCCCCACACCCGCGCCAAAGAGGGAAGCGTTTTCTAAGAAAAACTGACGTCTTTCTGGAAAAAAGACCGAAAACCGCGTAACATTGTTGACTTGCCGGTCGGCGTCGGCTTGGGCAAAATCTGTATTGGCCGTCAAATCTAACACCGTATTGGGGTTAATCGCCCATTTGAGTTCACCTCCGAGTTTATAATTGGTGTCTTTGGGCTTTATGCTGGGGTCAAAATTGCGATAATGGTCGTAGGAAGCCAGCAAATAAGGTTGAACTCTGATGTTGGGTTTGGGTGGGGGAGGTTGCAAGTTTTTCAAAATACCTGCATACTCCATCCGCATGGCCGAAAACGAACGCGGATAAGGCGATAAGGAAGATTGCTCATTCGTCAAGCGACGACTTCGGAATACATTGAAACCCCAATCCTGAACGGTAGAGGTCGTTTTGGGATAGCGTAAGGTAGACCACGGAATGGCGATTTCGGCCACCCAACCCGAATCTGAGCGGGAAGTTCGCACGCGCCAAAGGCCATCCCAATCAACATCATAAAAGAGATCATCAAACGACAACAAATCGCGCTGCACTCCGTAGGGGTTTGTGATAAGCGCCATGGCGTTGCGCTTATCATTGAAACCGTCGAAAACCAAACCTGCAAAATCATGTTGACGCGAGTTGAAATCACGCTTAAAATCCGTCGCTCTCAGGGCTTTTTTGCCTAGACTATCACGAGAAAAAATGGCAAAATAGAGATATTGTCGATTGTAAAGGGCTTTTACTTCGGTATGCTGCGTAGGTTTTTTCCCCTGAAAAGGTTCGATTTGGGTAAAGGAAGGAGATGGTGTGCTGCCTTGCCACTCGGCCTCTGACAAGTGTCCGTCTAGGCGTAAAGAAGTGGAGATTTGCCGTGCTTCAATGGTTCTTTTGGCCGAATCAGGTTTGAAAATTTCGGCGTCTTGCGCCCACAAAAAATTAGGATAGAGAATCAACAAAGAAAGTAAAAAACGAATCATATAAATGGCTGTCTATCAATAAGTGGTGCAAATTTATAAAAATAATCAAAGACCACAGGTGACAAACAGTAGAAGATTATGAGGGGGGATAAATGATGTGCTAAAATTTGGTTAGACAAAAATCCCTTAACCAGTCTTATATGACTTGAAGGCGTCAGTCGGAGCGTAGCCAAAGTGTTTTTTAAAGGCAAAGGAAAAATGCGAGAGGTTTTCAAACCCCGTTTCGTAACAGGCTTCAAGCGGCTTTAGTTTTCGTTCGGCAATTTGATAATGAGCCAATTCTAGTCGTTTTTGCGTGAGCCATTTTTGGGGAGTAGTGTTGAATGCTCGCTTAAAATCGCGTTTGAAAGTCGTTAAACTTCTGCCTGTGAGGTAGCCAAATTTCTCAATGGGCATGTTGAACATGTAGTTTTTTTCCATAAAACCAATCAAATCGACTTTATACGGGTCGTCAAAATTGGCGAGTATGCTATCTACTTCTGGGTCAAGGGTCCTTAAAATACTGATGGCTTCGGTCAGTTTCAACGACGCCAGATAGTCGGGAAAGGGCTCTTTCATCTCAAAGTAAGGAATCAATGACGCCAGACAGCTTTCCAACAAAGGATGATGCGTAAAACTGCGAATTTTGGGGACGGCCGTTATTTTGGTTTTTACGTCAATGTGTTTGTAAAAATCCCTTAGAATTTGAGTAGTCAAAAGCATCACAACCGTTTTGTGGGGCAAGCCGTCTTTGGGGTAGTTGATAATGGTGGCGGGTTTATTTCTCGGAATGAGAAAAATATCTCCCGTTTGAAAGCGATGCGTGGCTTCGGCCTGCACAATCTTGGTTTCTCCCGAAATAAACCACACCAGCATGTGTTGGTCAAAGACAATTTCAGACTTAAAAAATTTGTCCTCGTAACACGAGAGTTTTATTTCGGGGGTTAAATGTTTCGATACGTGTTCCATTGCTCGATTGGGTTTATGCGCTTACTAATTCAAAGAGTGTGATTTCGGGAGGCATCCCGACTCGCCCAGGAAAGCCTAAATACCCAAATCCACGATTGACATACAACTGCTGATTGCCCTTTTGGTATAAACCTCCCCACTGTTTGTATTGCCACTGGGCGGGCGAATAGGTCTTATCGCCAATCGTTACACCCAATTGCAGCCCATGCGTATGGCCGCTAAACATGACATCAATATCGGGGTATTGGGTGTTTACTTCCATGTCCCAGTGGGTAGGGTCGTGGCTCAGTAAGAGCTTGACCGAAGCCTCTTCTGTGCCTACAATTGCGCGTTGTAAGTTACCATTATTTGGGAAAATTGACTCGTTGGCCGAAATGTTTTCTACCCCAATGATGGCTAATCTTTCACTCCCTAGCTTGATGATTCGACGGTCGTCTGTTAGCAAGTCGTAGCCAAGTACTTTATGAGCTTTCTTGACGTCGTCTAGGTTTTGTTTTTTGGCTTGAGGGCTTGGCCAGCCAGCATAAGCTCCGTAGTCGTGGTTGCCAAGTGTGCTGTAAACACCCAGCGGGGCTTTTATTTTATCAAAGAGATGTACATAATCGTTTACTTCCGTGGCGCGGTCGTTTACCAAATCTCCCGTAAAAAACACCATATCGGGCTTTTCTTTGAGCAGTAGCTCTATGCCTCCTTTTACAGCGATTTTGTTAAAAAAAGATCCCGAATGGATGTCTGAGATTTGCCCTATCGTCATGCCTTCAAACGACCGAGGAAGGTTTTTGATGGCTAATTTTACCCGACGAACACGGTAGTCGTGCGCCCCTGACAAAATACCCCACGTCAGGGCTGCGGCAGGAACGGAGGCGGCGACTAAGGCTGTCTTCATCAAAAACTCCGAACGAGTGATTGTGTCAGGGCTTTCGGAGAGTGCCTGTGGCAGTTCATTGTTTGGGAAAAACTGTCCTTTTACCCAAGTAAAAAAACGAGCAGCATCTCCTAAAAAAATGAGGGTAACAGATAGCAGTTTGGAACCATAAACGGCAAACAAACTGAATAAAATTGCGGTTCGCAAGCGGCGTCCCAAAGCGTCGGGGGGAGCAAAATTGTAAAGCCATAAACCGAAAATAATGATTGTAGTAAGGCTCCAAAAAGCCCATTTGACAAACTGCTGTACTTGGACTGTGTTGTGCTGAAAAACTATTTTTACGGCTTGCCATACGTACCAATCAATAAGGAGTAATAGGCAGGTAAGAATAGGGATAACGATGTATTTGCTGGCAGTCATGGTTGAAAATCAGGGGGTTGGGTATATGTATTTATCCATATAATTACTGTACGCTGTCAGCAAAAATGCCCAGGCTTCTTTACTTATTTCTAAAGTGGGGAAAATCACTTCAAAAGCATGGTAGCAACCTTCAAACAACCTGAAAGTGACGGGGATATTCGCCTTTCTCAGGTTTTCGACATAAGCAATGGTTTCGTCTCGGAATGGTTCTAAGTCGCCAACAAACGTAATGGTTGGTGGTAGTTTAGAAAAATTGGTGGCTCTGGCGGGTGCGGCATAGGCAGGAATTTCCTTGTGTTGTACGTGAAGGTCTCGCAAATATGCTGTCCAGCCCATTTTGTTGGAATGAGAATTCCACCCCGCAGAGTTGTTATCCTTGGCTGATTCAGAATTCTGCCTGTCGTCTAGCATGGGATAAATAGGAATCTGAAACGCGATTTTTACGTCTTGGGTATCAGTGGCTTTTAGCGTAACAGCTGTAGCAATTCCTCCTCCTGCACTATGCCCTGCCACAATCAATTTGTCAGGAATAATGCCCAAAGCATTGGCGTTTTCATTCATCCACAGTAGCGTATCATAGCAGTCATTGAAGGCTGCTGGATAGGGGGCATCAAATGCCTTGCGATAATCGGGCGCTACAATGACACATGGTTTGGCATGTATGTAGTTTTTGATTATGGCTAAATAATCTTCAGGATTGCCCAATACCAGCCCACCCCCGTGGATGTAAAGCATACCTGGGAGAGCCGTGTGGTGATTTAAAGGCTTAAAGATTCTTACCCGTATTTTTGGGCCGCCGTTCCTACTCGGGATATAATGTTCTTCTCCTTGAAGTCCTTCTATATTTTTACCCTTTGACCTAGCACTGTTTGCATTCAATAAGCGAACCCCAACACGGTTCATTAGCAATCGCGAAGATAATTTCATAACTGCATAATTAGATTGTAGTTCTTTATGGTGCATTTCTTTCGTTACTCGCATGGTTGTGTTAGTTTGTGGTGATTAAATCTTTTAAACCGTTAGGGAAAAATGCTTCTACAAACGAGATAGTGTTCAGAAACTCCTTGTGACAAATAATCTTGCCGTCTTTGGAAGTGATGTGCCCCATGTATAATTGTTTGTAGCTCCTTCCATTTGCCAAAACAGCCTCGCTCTCATATTCGGCAATGGCCTCAGTAGGTGTTTCCATCAGAATTTTGACACTTGTAAAATGAAAATTAGGAGCATTTTGCAATAATCCTTGCATGGTAGCTTCTATGGCGGTTGCCCCCATGATTTTTGACGGCATTCCTAACGATGCTATATAAGGGGCATCGATGTATCCGTTTTCAGCGAAAAAAGAAGCTGTAGCCTTGGGGTTGCCTAAGCCCACACTTTCTAAATAGCCTTTCAATAAGTCGGAGGCTGATTTTAACTCTTGATTCTCCATGACTGTATCGTCGATTTGAAATTTAATACCTGTTAATGTCTCGCTTAATTCCCAAAGGCGTTTGGCATTGGCCTCGTCTAATGAGTAATGCTGAACGCCGCTGGGCATGGATGGCTCATGTGATACATGGGCAATGTCTGCATCTTCGCAATACACGCCCCCAATATCGTTGAGCATCGGACTGGTAGCGCACCAAACCGTGGTGGCAGCTCCTTGGGGAATGGTCTTTAGCGAGGCGACTATTTCGGGAAATAAATTTCCTTCTGCATCGCAAAAACCCATTTGTTGAAACAACTCTATGGGGGCTTCTCTGCCCAATTCTGTGCCATGGATAGAGCCTGGGTGGAGGGAGTAAGCGCGTACCTGAGACGATTTGCCACGATGATCTAACTCAAGGGCAAAAAGATTGCTGGCTGTTTTGGATTGACCATAGCCCTGGAGGGTTTCATAATCGCGGTGGAGGAAATTGGGGTCATCAAAGTGAAAGGGGGCAAACCGATGTCCGTCGGACGATACATTGATGACCCTTGCCCCACGGGCGGCTACCAGCGCAGGCCATAGCCTTGCCGTAAGCTGAAACTGCGCCAGATAATTGGTCGCTAGTTGAGATTCAACACCCCGACTGTCTCTGCGAAGTGGCACCCACATAATACCTGCATTGTGGATGAGTAGATGAAGGGGGCGACCCGACGCGACGAATTTTTTGGCAAAAGCATCAATGGACTCAGGGTCTATCAAATCCATTGTTTCTAATTCGACATGCGGGATGCCTGCTAAATTTCGTTTTGCCTTTGTTACTTCTCTTGCGGGTACGATGACAGTGGCACCTGCGGCAGCGAGTGTTTTGACCGTTTCTAAGCCGATGCCCGTGTTTCCCCCCGTCACAATGGCAATTTTTCCCGTAAGGTCAATTCCTTTGATGACATCATTGGTTGTAGATGCTGCGTTAAATCCTGAACCAATTGGTTTCTGTAACGCTCCTTGATAATTGTTGTGTCCCATTTTTTTTTGTTTTTGTTGGGACAAAGGTAGGGCAGTGATTTTTGGGAGACTTTGTTTAAAAGACCGAATATGCTTTGTTTAAAAGGCCGTTGTAGAGGCAGTGTACGGATTAAAGTAGGTGCTAGTTACTTGGGGAGAAAGAAACGAATATCTAAAGAAAACATTTTGAGGCGTATTTTTAGAATCGGTCTCGAAAGTGCTTGGGCAATGTTCCGTACTTTCTTTTAAAGGCAGCCGTAAAATGTTGGGCATTTTTGTAACCTATCAAGGAGGCTATTTCTGCAATGGTATCAAATTGTCCTGCCAAAATCATTTCTTTTGCCTGTTCCATACGTATATCTGTGATGTATCCAAATATAGTATTGCCAAATATTTCCTTAAATCCTGCTTGTAACTTGGTACGATTCAAACCTACCATTTTGGCAAGTTCTTCGATAGAATAGGGTTGTTCGAGTCGCTCCAATAGTAACTCTTTCGCCTCATAAAATTTATCTAAATCCCTTTGTTTTAGGGTGTTTTTAGGAGGATTTTCGAGTGTTTGTATTTGAGCGATTTGTAAACAAAGAAGCTCAATGACTTTGGCTTCTACAAATATTCTTTTCAAGCTACCGATATACTGGCAATGGGCAAGCTCCGATAAAATATGATTCATAAGAGGAGTGACAGGGTAGCTTTTATGGCCCAAAATGGCGGGGCGGTTAGTTTCGATACTGTTACCAAAATATCCGAGCTGCTCCAAATCTCCATTAAAAAGACGGCGTAAAAAATCCAATGACAATTCGATTTCAACGCTTTTGGCTTGACTTGTTTTCAGGTATGAGAGTTTGCCATTCAAAAAAGGATAAAATAGCAGTGAATGATGCCCATATCCAATGGTTGTTTCAGGTTCAAAGCATGCACTAGGTTGATAAATACAGCCTGTACTTGTAAGTTCAAAGTGCATTTGGAGATAAGGAAAATCGCTTTCTAGCTCATACGTAAAAGTATCACCATGGCTTGCAATATCAAAAAAAGAGGCAGCTACCCCATCAATATAGATACGGAGCGCTTTAGATTGTATCCTATATGCTCCTTCGTAAAGAAATTCTGTTTGTATTTCGGTCAAACCCACTGGATTACTGACGGTATATCCGTTGTCGTAAGTGCGTACGTGGTTGTGCTCTTTTATATCATCAGAGCGAAATATGATTTTCATCCTAAACTATGTTTTTGGCGGCATTAATACTGCATCATGCGGTACTCTTACTGCAATTGTATCTTTTAATTTTGTGTCTTTGTTAAGAATTAGTCTTAATAAACAAAATTACAAAAATAATGATAGTACGCATACTCTTTTTGGGAATGCTTCTTGTTTCGTACGGAGTATACGCTCAGTCCAAAGGAAAAATTTGGGAAGGAAAAATAAAAGATGCAAACGGGGAGTCTTTACCAGGGGCGATTATTAGAATTGACAAAATAAAAAAATATGCAGTGGCTGATAGCAGCGGGCGGTTTTTAATAGGACCACTTTCTGAAGGCCGGTATCTTTTGGAAGTATCTCACATTGGTTATAAGCCATTGGTTCAAGAAGTGACATTAAAGGAACCACTTTTTGAAATCGTGCTAACATTGCAGCAAGTGGAAGGATTGCTATCGGAAGTAAAGGTGATGGGCAAATCTGAAACTCAACAAGCCAAGCTTCAGCCGATTAAGGCCGAGATTATCAATACCAAAGTAGTTCAGGAGCAACCGGCTACGTTGGTGGAGCTGATGAATCGTTCGGCAGGCATTAGAATCAGACAAACAGGTGGGCTTGGATCAGATGCGGGTCTGATGATGAATGGATTCCAAGGAAGAGCTATTAAGAATTTCAAAGACGGCATTCCAATGGATTACTTAGGGGCCGCTTATAATATTGCATTGGTACCTGTCAATATGTTGGAGAGGGTAGAGGTATATAAAGGCGTTCTGCCGACGAGTTTGGGAGCAGATGCTTTGGGAGGAGCTGTCAATATGGTCACTAAAAAAGCACTCTACCGCTATGCAGATGTATCGTATGAGGTAGCATCTTTTAATACGCATCGCTTGTCGCTCAATGCTCTCTATACCGATACGACGCGTAAGTTTTTTGTAGGTGCAGATGCCTTTGTCAATAGTTCGGACAATAACTACAACGTGAGAGTCAATGTGATTGACCAAGAAACGGCCACTCAGAGACCAGCTATGGTACGCCTTTTTCACAACCATTTTACCAATTATTATACAGAAGTGTATGGCGGTATTAGCAATGTGGGTTGGGCTGATGAGCTTCGTGTGGGTATTACGGGCTTTTATATCCACCGCCAAAATCAGTATGGAGCAAGTATGTCGCAGCCTTTTGGGGCGTCGGTCAGTCGCCAATATTCAATCATTCCAACCTTACGATTTCGTAAGAGGCTAGGTGCGGTAAATATCGACCAATTTTTGACAGTGAGTACTATACACACCCAACAGACCGATACCACCAAAGGAACGTATGATTGGTATGGTAATTTTATCCCGAGTCCTTCGCGCTTAGGGGAAATTTCGGTAAGGGGATCATTGGCTGATATTGATTTCTCGTATTTTACCTCACGTACGCATGTGTCCTACGATTTTCAAGAAAACCATACCTTGGAATTTAATATGATTTCGGCCAAATCAGGTCGTGTTGGTCAAGATACCTTAGCGTTGCGTTCGAAGAGTGGGAGAGACTTGCTTACGGTTCCGGCTCATTACTACAAGTTTATAGCAGCAGTAGGATTAGCATCAAAAGATATATTCAGTCGATTCTCCAATCACTTGATTGCTAAGGTTTTTTATTATAAAACCAATGCCTTGGATGCCGATTGGGTGGGTAATGAATTTCCTCGTTCGTTTGTTTCGACACGTTGGGGTATAGCAGAGGCTCTCAAAATGGATTTGAATAAGGGAGCATTTTTACGCTTTTCGGCCGAAGCGGCCACACGCTTACCCGAGCAAGATGAGTTGTTTGGGGACGGAAATTTTCACTTATCTAATTTTGAGTTGCGTCCTGAGCGAAGCACTAATCTCAATTTGGGTTTTCGGACCGATAAGCCCGGAAATTATAGTGTAGAAATTAATGCATTTTATCGCCTCACCCGAGATTTAATTTTAAAGGTACCAGTCAATATCTTTTTTACCCAAAATCAGAATGTAAATAATGTAAAAGGGTGGGGGATAGAAGCAGATGCCATGCTTCCCCTAACACACTGGCTGAAAGTCAATGCTAATTTTACGTATCAGGATTTTCGCCTTTTTGATACAGGAAATCGCGTTTTGGAGGGGTCGCGCCTTCGCAATACACCTTATTTCTTTGCCAATGTTGGTATCAATACTTCTTTTCAAGACGTATTCTTAAGTCAAGACAAACTACAGCTTTATTACTTCTACACCTTTGTGAGGGAGTATTATTTGGACTATGTTCCAAAATCGCTTGAACCAAGCGGGGTGTTGGGACTATGGGGCAAAGCCCAATTTGACGCTCCCAATATTATCCCAAATCAGCACATTCATGTAATAGGAGTTACATACCGACCCAAAATCAGCCGCCTGACTCTTGGTTTTCAAATCAAGAACCTCTTCGACACGGCACAGTATGACCATTTTCGAGTTCAAAATGCGGGCCGTAGCCTACATCTGAAGTTAAATTATACACTCAAGTAACCGTTAAGTTTTATGAAAAATACCACCTTAAAAATTTTCGCTTCTTTGCTAGTAATTATACTACTAGGCAGCTGTTCTGAATCATCAACTTCAGACCCTACACCTACCGAAACCGGTAAATATGTGCTGATGACTGATGTAGTGCAATTTCAAGCTCCCGGGTATTTGACCGCCTTTGGCAGTATGCCTTCTGGAACTATCACAGATATAGCTCCAAAATCATTGCAAATCAAATCGGCTTTTGGTTTTCGGACATTTGGTAAATGGCTCTTTTTGAGGCAAAATGTGGCAGGAGATGCTGGCCTTCAAAAATATACAGTTTCGGACGAGGGGGCACTCAAAGATGAAGGGTTTATTGTGGGAGCTTCTCAATTTTTGGTAGTAAGCGAAACTGCGGGCTATTATCTGGATGAAACCCGTGGAACGCTTAAACTGCAAAAATTTAACCCAACTACTATGCAACGTACGGGTGAGATAGACCTATCGTCACTTCAAAAAACAGGCGTTGAATATCAGGCAATTGGCAAGCATACCTTAGCTTCAAAAGAAGGGAAATTGTACGCAGGTATCTCTTATGGTACTAAAGCAGCGGCTGGATACGGGGATGATCTGTACGATTATGTGGAGTTGGCAGTAATCGACATGGCTACCGATAAGCTGGAAAAAACAATCAAGTACGACGGTGTGAAAGGCATCGGGTGGGGGTCGTCTGCCAATAAAATGTGGACGTTGGGAGACGACGGGGCGTTGTACCTTTATAGTACAGGGCTTGGTACAGGATTTGCCAAGTCTGCCGTGATACGTATTAAGAAAGGTGAGACGGATTTTGACCGCAATTGGATATTTAAGGCTACTGATATTCAGGCGGGAAGCTCAATTTGTACCAGTGTGATAAAAGAAGGTAAAATGTACGTTGAAATTCCTTCTACGCCTTTGTTGGCTGATTTTTCTAACCTGACTTCTATCATTTTCGATTACTACGTCATTGATTTGGCAACGGGTCAAAAAACAAAAATTGGCGGTATGCCACAGCACCACTATGCTTACTGCAACGAGCAGGCTATTACAGAAATCGACGGAAAAATTTATTTCTGGGTGCGCAACAAAGAACAAAAAGTGGACGGGTATTATGTGCTGGAAGGGACAACGGCTAAGCAGGTCTTCAATGTCAATCATGATGGGTTTAGTTGGGGATTTGCTAAGTTACAATAGCCGTTGTAAGCCTATCATGTTTAGAAAAGGAAGTATGGTTTTTACGTATCGCATTTTTTATTTTAACATCACTTCTTATGAGTACCACCAAACAAGTTAAAGTATGGTTTCAGGTTCATAAATGGACGAGCCTGATTTGCACGGCTTTTCTGCTGATGTTGTGCCTTACTGGCCTACCCCTGATTTTTCACGAAGAAATCGAAGAATTGGAGGGAAAACCCAAGTTGGCAAAGCAAGCTCGGGAGGGTACTCCTAAGACGAGCCTTGATAAAATGGCAGAGGTGGTACTGAAAGCATACCCTCAAAAAGTAATTCGATACGTTTTTTGGGATGAACACGAACCCAACACCACTACATTTAGTTTGTCAGATTCGTTGTCTGCTCCACCAGATAATTTTAAAAATATCATTCTAGACGATCACACCGCCGAGATTCTCGACGAACCCAAAATTCAAGAAGGGTTTATGTATATCATGCTACAGTTGCATATCGATATGTTTATGGGGATTGGCGGTAAGCTTTTTCTGGGTATTATGGGGCTGCTCTTTGTGGCGGCGATTGTATCAGGTGTGATGCTGTATGGTCCTATCATGAAACGTTTTGATTTTGGCATGGTGCGTACCGAAAAATCGTCTCGTCTAAAATGGTTAGATTTGCATAATTTGTTAGGAATCGTGACCCTAACTTGGGCCACCATAGTGGGTTTTACAGGAGTGATTAATACCCTCTCAGAGATTGTGTTGGGACTGTGGCAAATGGGGCAATTGGCCGAAATGACGGCTCCGTATAAAAATGTAGCTCCCCTCAAAGGTAGGTTAAGCTCTTTAGATGAAGCAATGCAAACAACTCAAAAGGCAGCTCTCGAAATGGAACCCCAAATTATCGCTTTTCCAGGTACTATATTTAGTAGTAAGCATCACTATGCAGTTTTTGTTCATGGTAACACCCCCCTTACAAAACGCCTCATCAAACCAGCACTCATTGATGCCCAAACTGGAAAACTGACCGATATGCGTGATATGCCTTGGTATGTTAATACCTTGTTTCTTTCGCAACCCCTACATTTCGGTGATTATGGTGGACTACCTTTGAAAATCATATGGGCTCTATTTGATATTATTACCATTGTTGTTTTGGGAAGCGGTCTTTACTTGTGGTTTGCTCGCAACAAAGCTATCAAAGCACAATTGAAAAGGGTAGAAAAGAGCCAACAGCGCCCCACTCAGCAGTTGGAAGAATCAGAAATTTTAACACTTACAGCGCAAAAAGAAATCTCTCATGAATAATTCATTTTGGCATATTTGGAAATTTCCTGTTTTGTTGGGAATCCTAAGTTTAGGAGGGCTTATTTCCGCGTTGGTAGGCGACTTTCTTTGGGATGGGTTGTCGTGGATTGCTTTGAGTATTCCTCTGGTTGTTATTGGAAAATATATTTCACCTATAGCACGAAAAAAAACATAATCAGGGAAATTAACTGTAAGCTTATTATTTTGAATCCCACACAGTACCTGCATTGTGTGGGATTTGTTTTTTGGTATTTATTTGGAATAATTATAAATAACAACTTTCTTTGTAAATCATCTTAACTAAGCCACTACTCTCAAAAAGACGTAATACGTGGGTGATTATTAAATAATTCCTATCGGTTGTGAGAGTGCAAGATGATTTCATCTATCAATAGTAGTCGAGTTTGTTGTATAGAGAATTCATGCCAAATCAAGGGGTTTAGCAGAGAATTGTTGCATCAGAGCGATAGAAGGCTAGTTCTGAATCATTTCGAACGGTGAATATTAAGAAGCGATGCTCCGTCAGTATTGCTATGCTAGAACTATGTTTAAAAATCAGTTATAATGAAAAACTACAAGTACATTGCATTGGGGTTCGTGATGATGTTTGGCTGGGGAATTGGCCCGACATCGGCTCAACAAGTGGGTCAATTGCGGGGGCATTTGAAAGCAGCTGAAACTAGTAAGCCTATTGAATTTGCTACCGTCGCTTTGTTTCGGGAACGAGATTCTTCGTTGGTAAAAGGGACATTAAGTGATACGTCGGGGGTTTTTATTTTTGAAAAAATCGTCGAAGGAAAATATTACCTGACAGCAAGCATTATAGGATACAAATCAATGATGGTGCGGAATATAATTGTCTCGGAAAAAACTCAGATACTGCCCGTTATTACTCTTGAATCAGAAACGCAGACGATTGAAACAGTAACGGTTACGGCTAAAAAGCCACTCGTAGAACAGCAGATTGACCGTACGGTGCTAAATATCGAAAACAGTATTTTGGCAGAAGGAAATACCGCTCTGGAATTGCTGGAAAAAGCGCCAGGGGTTACGTTGGATGATGATGGTAATATTGCACTAAAAGGCCGAACAGGGGTGGCTGTTATGCTAAACGGAAAGCTAACCTATCTGTCGCAACGAGAGCTAACTACTCTTCTGCGTGGTACGCCTTCGGGGGCGGTTTCTAAAATTGAGATTATTGCCAATCCCTCGGCCAAGTACGATGCTGCTGGCAATGCCGGAATGATCAACATTGTGTTGAAAAAAAGTGATAAAGTCGGGGCTAATGGTAGTATATATGCCAATCTGGCGCGCAGCCGGGCAAATAGATACGGAACTGGGATAAATCTTAATTATCGAAACGGGGGTTTTAATATATATGGGAGTTATGACCATGCCTTTAGAGGAGAGGTAGAATATGTGAGTTATACGCGGCGTTTTCACGATGGTAAAAGCGGTAATGTCCCACTCCGAACATCTTACCAAAATACCACTACCAACGAACCCCTTTACACAAACAACTACAAAGCAGGAGTTGATTTCGCTGCCAATGAGAAAAATATCTTTGGGCTCCTGATAAATGGTAGTTTTGGAACATACATTAACGATAATATGACCACCAATCGCCTTGTTTCGGCGTCGGGGCAGTTGTTAAGTCTGCCTCAAACTTACAATTATAACCGAGAGCAGTGGAATAGTGCTGCTTTTAACTTCAATTATGTACACAAACCTACTCGAAAAAACAGTGAACTGTCAATGGATTTGAACTATTCCGTCAATCACAATCGCTCAGCATTGACGATGGATACACGTTATTTGACGCAAGAAAATACTTCAAGTGGAGTACGTTCGCTAAGGCGAGGCAATGCTCCTTCGCTTACTTATGTGTATGTCGGCAAAGTGGATTATGTACATCCTTTTGATGAAAAATCGAAACTGGAGATGGGTTGGAAAAGCAGTTATGTGGAGGTAGACAACAACCTGAAATACGATACATTAAAAAATGAGCAATGGATTCCTGACCCTTCTTGGAGCAATCATTTTAAGTACCAAGAAACTATTCACGCTGGTTATATCAATTATCAAAAATCGTTTGGTAAGTTAAACGTTCAGGTCGGTTTACGTGGGGAGAAGACCCAAACGATTGGGGCTCAGGTAACGACCGATTCGGTAGTGAAACGTTCTTATTTTCAGCTATTTCCGAGTTTATTTGTATCAAATACGTTTAATGATGTCCATAGCGCGCAGTTATCCTACAGTCGCCGTATTGAACGCCCCGATTACGCTGACTTAAATCCGTTTCGCTTTTTTAGAGACCCATTTTTGTACTATGAAGGGAATCCTTTTTTACGACCCGAATTGACGCATTCGGTCGAAGTAAGCCACATTTACAAAGGGCAATGGACGACAACGCTTAACTACAGCTATACTTCCGATGTGATGAATTGGATGATGGGGCAGGTAGATTCGTTGAATACAACTTTCCAGAGTCCCCAAAATTTACGGAGTTTTATCAACTATGGTATCAGCTTTACAGCCTCAGTACAGCCTACTCATTGGTGGAGTTTAAATAGTTTTGCCAACGTATTTCGAAACGAATATCGCGGAGACCAAAAAGGCGGTAACTTAAATAACGGAATTTGGACTTTTTCGTTGAATATCCAAAACACCTTCCAACTTGGGAAAGGCTATTCTGCCGAGCTGAGTGGATATTATAATTCAAAATCGGTATACGGCGTTTTTGTGACAAAGGGGTTTTATGCAGTGTCGGTAGGAGCACAGAAAAATCTATTTAATAAAAAGGGAACGCTCAAAATAGTAGTAAATGATGTATTTCAAACCCGTCAGAGGCGCCAGACGGCCCGTTATGAAAATCTAGATATGAATGGGCATATACGCTTTGATAGCCGGATGGTAACTTTCTCATTTTCTTATCGTTTTGGTAAAGATATGACGCCTGCTCGTAAACGCAAATCGGGTAGTGAGGATATTCAGGGACGAGTAACAGGTGGGTAATCTCTTTTGCAAGGGCATCAAACCCTTATATGGATTTAAGCATAGCCATGCGAGAAGGCTTTCGTTGGAATTTTTTCTTCTTACATACCTAAAAACCTATAATCGGTAAACTAACTGCCTATGGTTGGTAATTATTTTAACGTATATTGATCAAGGTAAATAGCGCAACATGTACTGTACCCTTCCAAAAAAATAAAATTCATGAAGGTGGGGTAGCTGTGCCTTTGCTTGTCAGAAAGCTGAGAGTCCCCAAACCGTAGAGAGTTTCGAATCAGCGAAAATCTTTTGGAACTGGGGCACTTGCAGGTTTTATTGTCGCTATAATATGTTCAAAATATCGAATCTTTGTCTGGTTGCTTTCTTGCTTATTGTTTGGGGGTTTCAAACATTAGATGATCACAGCGATTGGCCCGAATACAATGGTGACGGCGCTCGAAATCATTATTCTCCTTTGACCCAAATCAATAAAGCCAATGTAGCGCACCTGAAAGTAGCTTGGAGTTATGCATCGGGAGGAGCCGATACCCTCCAAAACCGCACCCAAATGCAATGCAATCCGATTATTATCGACGGGATTCTCTACGGCGTTTCGGCCAATACACAGGCTTTTGCGATAGATGCCGCCACGGGGAAGCAACGTTGGAAAACTGATTTTACTGACAATGGCGGTACTACGAGCCGAGGGGTTACGTATTGGGCAGACGGTTTGGACAAACGAATTTTTTTTGGCGCAGGAAAATGGCTTTACGCGTTGGAGGCCAATACCGGAAAACTTATTGAGAGCTTTGGCAATAATGGCAAAATTGATCTTAAAATAGGCATTGAGCGCCCCGGAGCCGACAATTACGTGGTGTCAAATACGCCTAATACCATCTACAAAAACCTGCTCATTACGGGTACACGCGTGTCGGAGAGTGAAACGGCATTATTAGGAGATATCCGCGCTTATGATACTCGAACGGGTAAGTTGGTTTGGACTTTTCATACCATTCCCCAAAAAGGCGAACCCGGTCATGAAACTTGGTCTCCCCAGAATCCAAGGCAGCGAATCGGAGGAGCTAATAACTGGATGGGCATGGCTATCGACCGAGAAAGAGGCATCTTGTACGCTCCGACGGGGTCGGCAGCTCATGATTTTTATGGAGCAAATCGAAAAGGAAATAATCTTTATGCTAATTGTTTGTTGGCGTTGGATGCTGCTACTGGCAAACGACTTTGGCATTATCAGCTTGTACATCATGATATTTGGGATCGTGATCCACCCGCTCCTCCTAATTTACTAACTATTACGCGCCAAGGCCCAGGCGGTCGGCCTCAAAAAATAGACGTAGTAGCTCAGGTTACCAAACAAGGCTTTACGTTTGTTTTTGACCGAGTAACAGGGAAACCCATTTTTCCAATTAAAGAAACTCCTTTTCCGCAGGAAGCGGCGGTGGGCGAGCAACCAAGCCGTACCCAACCGATTCCGCAATTGCCTGTGCCTTTCACGCGTCAGTCATTCACCGAAAAAGACATCAATCCGTGGGCTTCCAACCGCGATTCTTTGAAAGTAATGATTCGTAAAGCCCGTACCGGAACGCCTTATATTCCGTTGACTGAAAAAATGACTGTTTTTTTTCCTGGTACCGACGGAGGGGCGCAGTGGGGTGGTGCTGCTGCTGACCCTGAAGGAATCTTGTATGTTCCTGCCAAAGAAAATCCCGTTCATATGACGTTGATTCGGCGAAATAAAGAAACAAAAAATACAAAAGAAAGCAACAATTCTTATCGGTTGTACTGCTCGGCTTGTCATGGATTAGATCGCAAAGGCAACCACGATGGTTCGTATCCTTCTTTGTTGCAATTAGAAAAGCGTTTGTCTAAAGCACAGGTAAATAAGCTATTGATGACAGGTCGAGGTATGATGCCTTCTTTTTCGCATATTTCAGTTGCTGAACGCAACTCTATTATTGCGTTTTTGTATAACAATACTACCGATAAACAAGTAGCTACGACTCAGAAAGAGGTTATACCTTACCAACATACAGGCTATAATCGCTGGTATGATAGTGAGGGGTATACCGTTAGCACACCACCGTGGGGAACCCTGACGGCCATTGACCTAAATACGGGCAAACACCGCTGGCAGGTACCGCTGGGCGAGTATCCCGAACTGACTAAAAGAGGTATCGCTCCTACGGGCACTGACAATTATGGAGGGCCGTTGGTGATAGCAAGTGGCTTGATATTCATTGCAGCAAGTCGCGATGAGAAGTTTCGGGTGCTTGATAAAGACACTGGCAAAATCCTCTGGGAACATCCGCTACCTGCGGGGGGCTATGCCTCGCCGAGTACGTATGCTGTAAATGGGAAACAGTACGTCGTCATTGCCTGTGGTGGAGGAAAACTCAAAACCAAATCGGGGGATAAATACGTCGCTTTTGCGCTGCCATGATAAAGAAATATTAATTTTAAAAGTATATACTCTTTAATCTGAACATCTTATGAAAAAGGTATGGTTGGTTGTTTTCTTAGTGAGCATTATTGAATTAGGATACACACAGCAAAATTCGCAATTCAACATTGTTTTTATTCTGGCTGATGATTTGGGATGGAAGGATTTAAGTTGTTATGGTAATCCGTTTAACGAAACTCCCAATTTGGATAAACTCGCCCAAAATGGTGTGCGTTTTACGCAAGCGTACGCGGCTTGTCCTGTGTGTTCGCCAACGCGAGCTTCAATCATGACTGGTAAATATCCCGCACGATTACGCCTGACGAATTATATCGCAGGTAATAGAGTAGATAAATCCTCGTCCGTTATCCCGCCGAAATGGGAGGCAGAACTACGTTCGGACGAAACGACCTTGGCGGAATTGCTAAAAAACAAGGGATATACCACAGGCATGGTAGGCAAATGGCATTTGCATTCCAAAGAAGCAGGAAGACTTCAGAGTCAGGGGCCATGGAATCAAGGGTTTGACTATAGCCGTATGATTGGTAAAAACGGACTGGATTATTACAATTATAGCATTCTCAAAGATGCCCCTAACCAGACTGATTATGAAGACAAAGGAACGACCTACTTAACTGATAAGCTGACCGACTACGGTGTGGAGTTTATTCAACAAAATGCCCAACGAGCGTCAGACCGTCGCGCTTCGAATCGGCCCTTTTTTCTGTATATGGCATACTCGGCGCCGCATGTTATGATGATTCCGCGTGCCGACAAACTGAGTAAATACATGCAGAAGTATGAAAAATTTAAAGGTAAATATAATCCTAACTACGGGGCGATGTTAGAAAGCCTCGACGACGGGGTCGGGCGGCTAGTTCAAGCTTTAAAAGAGCAAGGGGTTTTAGAAAATACGCTCATTGTTTTTACCTCCGACAATGGAGGATTGGGAATGGAAGAACTAGGGCCTGCCCCTACTACCAACGAACCATTGCGCAAATGGAAAGGTCATGTGTATGAAGGGGGAACTCGCGTCCCGGCCATTATGAGTTGGGAAGGAAAAATACCCAAAGGCATTACTTCCGATGTGTATTATAGCAGTATAGATTACTTGCCTACCTTATGTGAATTGACAGGAATTACAGAGTTGCCCGCTGATATTGACGGCATTAGCCAACGTTCTTTATTCCTAGAACCGCAAAAAGCATCCTCATCTGAGCGTCCGATTTTTTGGCATTACCCTCATTTTTCCAACCAGATGGGGCGTCCAGCAGGAGCCGTACGTGTAGGGGATTATAAGCTAGTGGAACTTTATGAAACCAATACCTTTGAATTGTTTAATCTTCGGAACGATATTTCGGAGGAAAAGAATTTGGCACTCCAAATGCCCGAAAAAACACAGCAAATGCGGCAGTTGCTGGCCGATTGGCGCTTGCAACTAAAGGCACAAATGCCTCTTCCAAATCCAAATTATATTCCTAATAACACCGAAAAAAAATAGCTATCAGGCATTGTTTTCGGATACTTTTAGTAGCTTGCCTCAAAGGTAATAGTGCGGCTCAATAAAACTGTAAACACAATGAACCATCGCATGAAACTTCTTTTGAAATGTTTACTTTTAATTGGGTTTTTATTCCCAAGCAGCTACGTTGTTGTGGCACAACTATCAGATACTCTACAGTTATCCCAACGTGTATTGCCAGGGGCGCAGGTAGAGATATACAAGCAGGTGGGAGAAAGCCAGCTTCGTATAAGTATATTCTCTCCGCCTGCTCATCTCAAAAAGAACGCATATCCAGCGGCTATATTTTTCTTTGGGGGTGGTTGGCGGCGAGGTACTGTCAAGCAATTTGAGGATTGGTGTCATGTTTTAGCGGAGCGGGGCATGGTGACCTTAGCGGTTGATTATCGGGTAAGTACACGTCACAAAAGTACCCCTATACAATCGCTGCAAGATGCCAAATCGGCCATGCGTTGGGTGCGCAAAAATGCAGCAAGACTTCACATTCAGCCCGATAGTATTGTAGCTTTCGGGGGATCGGCGGGGGGGCATTTGGCATTGGCGGCGGCAGTTTTAAGTGGCTTCAACGAACCTAGCGAAGATACTAGCCTAAGTGAAAAACCGAATGCGCTTGTTTTGTTCAATCCCGTCGTAAAAACTACTCTTGGTGGGTATGGGCATGAATGGTTGGCTGAAAACGCCGGAGCGCTTTCCCCCGTTGCACATCTTCAGAAGGGTGTTCCGCCGACTATTATTTTTCATGGTGAAGCTGATACCACAGTGCCGATTACGAATGTCGAAGAGTTTTGTCAGAAGATGGACTCGTTAGGCAATGATTGCGAGTTGTATCGTTTTGCAGGACAAAAGCACGGTTTTTTCAATTCTTTGCCCAAAGATTCCTTTATTTATAAAGAAATCAATACCCGTATAGAACAATTTTTGATAAAATACGGGTATTTGAAACCATAAATAGAAACTACTCGTAATACTCTTTCATCAAGCTTTTACGTGCTCCTGTTTCGAGATTGAGGCAGTCAAACTTTTTGTATTGGCAAAATGAACCCATATCCTTGTCGCCATTGATAAAAATAGCTCCCACCAACAACACATATTTGCACGGATAGTGAGTCTCTTTTACTAATACTTCTATGCGGTTATCAATCGCTTCGTACATCACCTCGGTCGCTTCATAAATCTGGTTTTCAGCATTCAGAATACGGTTTTTCTGATGTAAAAAAATCTGCTCAATGGTATTCATCTGAAAGTCCAGTGAGCTTATGTTGCCTTCGATTATTTGTCCGGCTGCCAATTTCCCTAAGGCACCTTTAGCAGCACCACAACAGGCCGAGTTGGTACTTTGACCGATTCTCCCTATTTCGCCGATTTTTCCGTCTTTGGTAATACCAATATGAGGTGCATAGAAGATAATTACGGCTCCGTCTTCTGGTACATGGTGCGCAAAGGCATTCATCCCCGTAATGCCCGCAAACGGAAAGCCATTTAATCCTCCCATGTGAAAAGGGCCCAGCATTTCCAGTGCTCTGGGGGGATATTGGATAGCATTTACATCGTCACAGCACATACTATCGGCGTGCATCAATTGATGGGGGTTTAGATTTAATTGGCGCTCAATGGTATCTAAAAGCCGGTTGACGGTGTCAATGGAGCTTAAGGCGGTAGGGTACCATTTTCTTACGGTATCTAAATGCGGATTATTCATGTTTTTCTTACAAAATGATGTTGTTAATGGGTTGAATGGCGGGAGGTAGGTCTTTTTCACCTAACATTTCCCGCAAGTCGATTTCAATGTTTCGGCTGATTTGAGTAATCGGAATATCATTGGCACTTCCTTCAAATGGATTTTCGGTACTTTCTCCTACCTGCTCCAGCACAAGGAAGACCCAACCTATCAATACGCTGAATGGAATTGTGAACCAGATAACCCAGTCACCTGATTTCTCCATTAATTTTGAAAATTCGCCTAAAAACCCAAATGGAATGATGTAGCAAAGTGCTTGCGTAAAGTACAAGTTAATGCTCGAAAACTGCCTTGGGTAGGGGAAGTTTTTGATGCGCTCGCATTTTCCTTGTTGGTCATACAGTTCTTTTAACTGACTCTCAAGTGCTACGTAGTTATAGTCTGTTATCAAGCCTTGTTCGTTGAGTTCTCGGAGCTGTGATGATTGAGTAGCTAGTAGTTGTGTAGCTCTGTTTTTGGTGCCCAGTATATACTGTCTTTCATCTTCAGATAAGAAAGGGATAAGTTCTTCGGTAAGTGTTTTTTCCCATTCGGGTACCTTATAGTAATTGAGATACTCACGATTATAACTTTTGGTTTTTACGTTTTCCCAACCTTTTGTTTCTCTTAACTGAAAACGCAACGCTGTAAGCCAAGCGAAGTGTCGATACATTAGTTCTTGGTGTAGGGCAGCTTCTTTTTCTTTCTCTTTGGTACGTACAAAATCCTTTATCATAATGCCGAAACTACGACTGCAATTGATAATAGCCCCGTAAATTTGCCTTGCTTCCCAGGTGCGATTGTAAGTCTGTGTATTTTTAAAACCAGAAATAAAAGCGGTTGCTGTTCCTAATAAAGCCACTGGAACCCACGGAATAGCCAACCACTTCCAACCTGTAAAATAAAACAATAACGTTGGTAAGGTGCTAATCAAGAGCATTTTGTACACATGGTGCCTCGACCATGGTAAGAAATGGATTAATTTGTAATGGGTCGAAATATTCATGGAGATGTTGATTAGTGGCTGTGCCCTGTTATTTTTAATTCATTCAAATCTAATTGCAACTCGGCTTTTCGAATTTCCTCATCGCTAAAGAACTTTTCTTTTCGAACTTGGAAGAGTTCTTTGCGCTGCAATGCGTAGATTTCTAGTAAGACGTTATGGTAATGCTCAATTTCTTGGTGGTCAGTTTCGCGGCATTCCAACGATTCCAGACGGTGTTTTGTACTGCTAATTTCGCTTTCTAAATTGTCTTTTAGAAAACTGACTAATTCATTTTCTTTGAGGGAAGAAGCGTATTTGTCATTCAATAATTTCAAGGCAATCGTATCCAGTCGTAGCCGAATGCCCTCCTGCTGTTGTTCTTCGGGGAGAATGAGATCAATTTCTTGCAGTTTGAAGACTTTGATGATGAAAGGTAAAGTCAATCCCTGAAACACTAGTGTCACAAAAATGACAACGAACGTGATGAACACAATGAGGTTCCGATGCGGAAATGGGGTACCATTGCTCATCACTAGAGGAATAGAAAGTGCCGTGGCCAACGATACCACACCGCGCATTCCAGCCCAGCTAATTACCAAAGGGCCTTTCCAACCAGGCGAAGGGTCTTGCCTTGCTTTGGCACTCAGCCAACGAGGAATATGAGCCGCTGGATATACCCAAAGGAAGCGTAACGCAATGGTAATGGCACTGATAATCAACCCATATTTGATACCTTCTGCAATGGAGTATTTGCCCAGTCCATTGATAATTTCGGGGAGCGCCAGCCCTATCAGTATAAATACCAAAGCGTTCATGACGAATATCATCGTGGTCCATACTCCGAGCATATTTATCCGCGTACTGCCCGTTTGGAATACTTCATGTGAGCGATATGACATAAACAGTCCACCGCTTACTACGGCCATAACTCCCGAAAAATGAAACTGCTCGGCTACCAAAAACAAGATGTAAGGAGTCATTACGGTGAGGGCCGCATCAATGGCGGGTGTCGTAGGCAAAAAACGATGTACGGCGTACATGATGTGGGCACCCGCCAGCCCGACAACAATTCCCATGCCAGCTACAAGGAAAAATTGCCCTGTGGCTTCCTGCATCGAAAAAGTACCAGTCAAAACCGCTGCCAAAGCAAATTTGAACACAATGAGCGAAGAAGCATCATTGACCAAACTTTCGCCTTCGAGTATGGTCAAAACCCTTTTGGGGACGCTCATGCCTTTAAGCACCGTAGCGGCGGCGACCGCGTCTGGCGGTGATATGATTCCTCCCAATAAAAAACCTAAAGCCAATGTAAAGCCTGGAATAAAGGAAGAAGAGGCATAGGCAATGACCGTAGAAGTAAAAAATACTAAACCGAATGCCAATAAGGCAATCGGTCGTTTCCATTTCCAGAAGTCATTCCATGAGGTGTACCACGCTGCTTCGTATAAAAGAGGGGGTAGAAAAATCAAAAAAATTAATTCGGGATCAAGATGTAAATGTGGTATCTGAGGAATAAAACTTATGCCTAACCCTGCAATAACAAGGAAAATAGGATAGGCTACTTTTATTTTTTTTGCAAACAATACCAGCAGCATTATGACAAACAATAAACTTAAAATGAGGAGTAAAGTGTGATGCATTTATAGTTGTAAATTAATATGTCGCTTGCCCTATATCAAGTCGGTCAAACTTACCTTCCGCATTTTGATGAAATTTGAAGAAAACTTTAAACATGCCCCATTGTCCCGCTTGAAAATTTCCGTAGATGTCTTTTCCGTCATTTTCTACTTTGTCGATTGTTAGAAACTGCTCTTTTCCTAGTGCTTTGGCAAAAAAGCTTTTGAAGTCCATTTTGTTGCCGTCATCGGTCATAACCACTTTGTCGGAAAAGAAGCCGTACCAAGCTTTATCGCCCGATTGCAATGCTTCTATGGCCTGTTTTACTGTTTGGTTGGTGATTTTTGATAAATCCATGGTGGTCGATTTTGGGAATTGATTTTTAGGTTGTGCGTAGCTTGCACTATACAGGCTAAGTACTAGTGCCATTAGGATTGACGTATATTTCATTTCAATAACTGTGGGAGGCTTTACCTTCACCCCTTATTCAAAGGATGTTGTAAATAGATAATGATTAGATTAAGAAATAGAAAGGGAAGTTCTATGGCTACGCCTTTGATATCCTTATCTAAGAGATGAAAACAGATAATCAGTAGTATCCCTGCTGCCATTAAAAAATTACCCCAAACGAATGTTTTTGGGTACAAAATCAACAAGGCCGCGATAATAGTGACAGCGCCGTTTATCATCAGACCTGACTTATTAAAACCCCATTTGCCAAACATATCCAGCATTTCAGGTTTTGCAGAGAACATAGCGTAGCCTTGCTTAAAGCTCATAAAAACGGCAACAAGTATAAGAATGGAGTTGACGATTTTGAGTATCATAAAAATGAATGGTTAAGTGGGACAAAAATCTGTATAACAAACGGCTTTATAATGGTGAACTTTTCGCTTTTTTTACTTCCATTCGATATTCAGAGGGTGTTTTTCCTTCATATTTTTTGAAAAATTTGGTAAAGTTAGAAGGGTCGTAGGTAAGTCGGTGGGCTATTTCGGCAATGCTCCAATCGGTATCGGAGAGCAGCAGTTTGGACTGTTCTAAGATTTTTTCCATATAAAAATGGCAAGGATGATTACCTTTTGCTTTCTGTATGATTTTGATGAGATGCTTCTGAGATACGCACAGGATGTTTGCAATATCATTTAATTCAAACATGTCATTTGTTTTTCCACTGATTAGGTCATTTAGGTGAGAATCCAACAAAAAGAAATAGTGCGTCACTAACTGGTCACTTCTTTTTAGGGTTTCGTTTTCAGTATTTTTCATAATAATCGAAGTAGGTTGCAGGTGTAAAATATAAAATTATCTAATACGAAAATTAATGGTGCTTTAGCCATTGAGTACTTACGCACTATTGGCTGTTGTGTGTTGGTTAGCATTTTGTTGGTAATTAGGAGATTAGCAAAATATTTGCCAATGCGATTAACAGTTTACGAATCACAATTAACGTTGCGTAGGCACTTAATTTGTGAAACCCAATAAAAATATATTTTTAGAGTGTGGGGTATAATAATACAATTTTGTCTTGGTGTTGTTCAATAATAGCTTGAGATAGTGTTATGACACGACCTTTTACTCCAAATCCAAAAGAGACAGTTCCCGGAATACAACTTTCTTCTGATGATGATACGACTGTGATTAATCAAGAGGAGTTTCTTCGAAAGCTTTTTGAGCAAGATCCTCGAAAAGGATGTGAGCATTTGTTTAGATGTTATTACGCCAACCTTTGCAATCATGCCATACGGTTTGTGTATGCCAAAGACATCGCAGAGGAAATCGTCGCGGAGGTATTTGCTAACTTTTGGCAGAAAAAAATCTTTGAAAATATCACGATTTCTTACGAAGGATACCTCTATAAGGCGGTTCGTTATCGTGCCTACAACTACCTTAAGTATGAGCTGAACCGATCGACTGAACTGGAATCGGCTAGTCATTTTACCGAACAAAGCCTGCCGCCAGATGCTCAGCTACACTATAATGAGTTGGCAAATAAAGTGGATGATTTGATACAGCAATTGCCTCCTCAATCTCGTAAGGCTTTCCAACTTAATCGCTTAGAAGGGAAAAAATACGTTGAGATAGCCGAAGAATTAGATATTTCGGTCAGTGCTGTCGAGCGACTCATCAGTCGAGCATTGGCCAAGCTGCGTCAAGGTTTAAAAGGAGAATGGCTAGTTATTTTTTTGGTAAATCTCTTCCCATTTTACTAAGCCGTAAGGTGAGGTAACTCATGTTTTGTTTGTCTAATGAAAAAACTTTGAGATGAAAATGAATTCGTCGATTCCTAAAAGCGTATTATTTGACTTCTTTGAAGGGAGAGCCACCACTATGCAACGCAAAATGATAGAAGAGTGGTTGGGTAATCCTCAAAATGAAGTGTTGTTTTTTCAGTGGCTTAATGAGTGGGAAAGCCAACATCCTCAGTATATGCCTAATACAGAACGGGCGTTGCAAGATTTTAAAATTTTGCTGGACGATGCTACACCACCAGCAATACGCCCTCTCTCTTTGGAAGTAGAATATAACGAACCTAAAGTGCTTTGGAAAAAATGGATTCTTGCGGCTTCTATACTTCTACTGCTAGGCATTAGTGTGGTTTTTTTTCAACGCGACATACGTTACGAACATTTCCAAACGGGCAATGCCAAAACCCAAACGCTTCGACTGTCGGACGGTACGGTAGTAACCTTAAATGCCAATTCGAGCTTGTTTGTCCCACGTTGGGGTTTCGCCAAAACCCACCGTCAGGTGGTATTGGAGGGAGAAGCCGAATTTGTAGTTTCGCATACCTCTGACAATAAACGTTTTATCGTTCAAACCAACGACGACTTCAATGTAGAGGTACTTGGTACTGAGTTTGTCATGTTTTCACGTAAACGAGGAAAAAAAGTAATTCTCAATAAAGGGAGTGTAAAAGTACACTATGAAGCAGGGAAGCAATTGGCCATGAAACCTGGTGATATAGTTACCTACACTACCCAAAATAACCACCCTGAGCTTCTCAAAACCCAGGGTACTCAACCGCATAATGCTTGGAAAAACCACCAGTTTTATTTTGATAATACGCCTCTTTGGGAAGTCGCACAAGTGATAGAAGAACACTTTGGGGTGGAGGTGGTTTTGACGGATAGTAGCCTTAATCAGCGTCGTTTGTCGGGGTATTTTAAAGCTGATACGCCCAAAGATGTTGCCGAGACAATATCACTTCTGCTTACTATTTCTATTGAACAAAACGGACAAAAGATAATCATTCATAACCCTTCAACAAAAAATTTATGAAGAACAACTATACCCTAAAATGCAGGTATGTCTTTTTAGTACTTGTGTGTCATCTTGGCTTGACAGGGAGAGCACAAGTAATGGCTTTTGCAGAAAACAAGTCGGTGTTGCAGGTGGACTTCTCGACGAATCATCAAGCACCTAAACGTCTCAAAGATTTGTTAAATGAATTAAGTCGCGCATACAAAGTCAGTATTTTGTTTGAGGAATCGGTTATACAAGGTATCACAGTTGATGTAGTTCCCCCTCAAAAACGCAAACTTGAGCATCAGCTTGAAGATTTATTAAAACCTTTTGGACTCAATTATAAAAAAATCGGTCAATCACAGTATGTTGTCTTTCCTATAAAATTAGAAAAAAAACAGAACGGTAGTGCTAATGAGTTGCTGCTAGAAACTAAAACTTCGCTTGAGTTACGGGACGAAAAAGAGCTGCAAATCCCGACTCTTACGTCAATGACAGTCCCCAACCCTGCCATTTTACAGACCAAACAAGTCGCTGATGTTTCCATTTCGGGCAGAGTCATTGACGAAAAAGGAGAAGGGTTGCCGGGAGTGAGTGTGATTGTGAAAGGAACTCAACGTGGTACGAGTACTGATGGCAACGGCAAATATACCCTCAGTGTGATGGATGAAAAATCAGTCTTGGTATTCTCGTTTGTGGGGTATTTGTCCAAAGAAATAATGGTAGGGAAACAAACCCAAATCAATGTGTCAATGCAAATAGACACCAAAGCACTCGAAGAGGTTGTGGTGGTAGGGTATGGCACACAAAAAAAAGTAAATCTGACAGGAGCTGTAGCCACCATTGACATGGCCAAAGTGGCCGAAAGTCGTCCTATCACTTCCTTATCCTCAAGTTTGTATGGATTAGCACCTGGTTTGTCGGTCAACCAAGGAAATGCTCGCCCAGGGGGCGACGGAGCCACCTTGTTGATTCGAGGTGCAGGCACACTCAACAACGCCAGCCCACTGGTGATTGTCGATGGGGTGGAGTCAAATATGAACAACCTCAACCCGCAGGATGTGGAAACCATTTCGGTACTAAAAGATGCGGCCTCAGCGGCTATTTACGGTTCGCGAGCGGCCAATGGCGTGATTCTGATTACGACCAAAAAAGGCAAAGAGGGAACAATGAAAGTTAATTATAGCGGCTACGTGGCTGCTCAAAAAGCGACACGTTTGGTGGAAACAATCAGTGATTATGTTACTCATATGGAGCTTTATAATGAGTCGGTGCGTAATACTACCCCTGGTGTAGCCATGCCGTTTCCGCAATCGTCGATTGATATGTGGAAAAACGATGCGGGTCAAAACCCACTGATGTACCCTAACACTGATTGGCGTGATTTGTTTGGACAAAACGTGATTTCACAAAACCATAATTTATCTATAAACGGTGGTACCGACAAAATCAAGTTTTTCAGTTCGTTTGGCTATTTGAACAACCCTGGTATTTTAGAAAATACAGGTTTTCGCCGCTATTCAGGTCGCGTGAATCTGGAAGCCAAAGTAAAACCTTATCTGACGCTCGGCGTATTGGCCAGCGGTACCAATTCAAGCACCGATATTGGGACTGATGCACTTGATAATAATAATGCTTTTCGCTGGAGTGCTTCTACATCACCTGCCATGGTGTATCGTTCGCCTGATGGACGGTATGGAGCCTCAAACAGCCCCGACGGGAGCGGCGTGACAAATAACGCTTTGGCTATCGTCAATTCTCGTAAAGGGGATATTAGTCAGAATCGGCTGGCAACTCGGTTTTTCGGAATTTTCAACCCCGTCAAAGGCCTCACCATTGAAGGCTCTTACAACTACGAACAAACGGGCTATCTGAAAGAACAACAACCCGTATTTTTAGACCGCTGGAGTTTTCGTACCAACAGCATTGTAGTGGCAGGTACTGGAAGAACCTATGTGCTGAACCGGAGTGAGCGAACATTGCGCAAGTACATGGACGGAATTATTAGATATCAAAACACCTTTGCCAATACTTTCAATGTACATGCCATGGTAGGAGTCAGTCAGGAATATTATAAGTCATCGTGGTTTGAAGCTCAGAAATATGATTTGACAGACCCTTCTTTGACCGTTATAAACGCTGCTACTATCGATGCTGATGCCTCTGGAAATGCTTCTGATTGGGCTATGAACTCTTACTTTGGACGCCTAAATTTAGGTTGGAAAGATAAATACTTACTAGAAGGGAATCTCCGCTACGACGGCTCATCACGGTTTAGAGCAGGGGATACGCGCTGGGGGCTTTTTCCTTCTATTTCAGCAGGATGGCGTATCACAGAGGAGAGTTTTATGAAAGGAATGGGCTGGTTGGACAATCTCAAACTTCGGGCGTCGTATGGAGCTTTGGGTAATAATAGCATTGGCAATTACGATTATCAGGCACTCTACAATTCTTCCAACTATATCTTGAATGGAACCTTACAAACGGGTTTTGCTCAAACTGCTATCGCCAACTCTATCATCACGTGGGAAAGTACGTATGTGAGTAATATTGGGATTGATTTTGGCATACTTCGCAATCGTTTGAGTGGTTCGTTGGAATTGTTCAATAAAGACACGCGCAACATTTTGATTGGGTTGCCAGCCCCCAACGTACGCGGAACCGCCTCTTTGCCCCAGCAAAACGCCGCTCGTGTGCGTAATCAGGGAGTTGAATTGAACCTCGCATGGAGCAACCGAGTAGGAGAGTTGAAATACCAAATCGGGGGAAATATGGCTTTTGTGGACAACAAAGTCACGAAGTTCAAAGGAGACGAACGGACCATTTCCAACGAAAACCTGTTGCAGGAAGGGTTGCCTGCTAATGTCCTTTTTGTATTGGCTACTGATCGGATTCTACAAACACCCGCTGATATGGAAGTAGTGCAGCAAATTATTGACAATGCACCTGTAAATGCCGCTGGACAGAAACAAAATCCCTTTGCTGCTTTTGGTACACCGCAATTGGGCGACTTGCTTTATAAAGATTTGAATGGTGACGGCCTTATCAACAACGACGACAAATACGTAGTGGGTCATGGTACCTCCCCTCGCCTTATCTATGGCATCAATCTCAATCTGCAATGGAAAGGGTTTGATTTTGCGTGTCTGCTTCAGGGCACGGGAGGGTTTAAAGACTATTGGCTTGATGATTGGCGAACACCTACCCCAGCTACTCAATTTTTAATCAACAAGGAGGTAGCCGATGGCCGTTGGGTATTAGGCCGAACCGATGCTACTTATCCTCGGCTTCTAACCTCAACAGCTACAATTAATAAAGCCCTTAGTGATTTTTGGATTGTAGATAAGTCGTATCTGCGGGTCAAAAACGTGCAGTTGGGATATAGACTTCCGAAAGCCATTACCCAAAAAATGTCTATTGAAGGAATTCGGGTCTATTGTAGTTTGGAAAACATCCTGACGTTTACCAACTACAAAGGGTTTGACCCAGAAATTCGGGGAGGGAATTCGGGGATTGATAGTTTCAACTACCCTACCATGAAACAATCGACTGTCGGCTTAAGTATTGATTTTTAAGTATTAACCGAAATCAACATGAAAAAATATACCAAATTTTTATTCTTTATCTTACCATTGACTCTGCTCAACGGTTGTATCAAATTAGATACTACTCCCTACGACCGTATCAGTTCTGAAACGTTTTGGAAAACCCCCGAACACGCCAAACAGGCTATCATGGGTGTCTATGGCGGGTTAAGGCGCGACGATGCCTTTGGAAAAAAATGCCTACATGATAACATGGGCGGCTTGGCATTTGGCTGGCAAGAAAGTGGCTATTTGAGTTACATGGTAGGAACTTCTACAGAACAAACTACTTTTATCAGCAATTACTGGCGGACGATGTACGATGAAGTTCAACGGGCCAATCAGGTCATTCGTCAGGTGCCTCAAATGGATATTGCGGAAACCATTAAAAACCCTATTGTGGCAGAGGCCAAGTTTTTGAGAGCATTTCATTATGCCGAATTGTTGAGCTATTTTGGGGGAGTTCCATTATATGACGAATCGGTCGATTTGAATGCTGATTTCAATAATCTAAAAAATCCTCGTAGTACGCCTGAAGAAGTACGGGCCTTTATTCTAAAAGATTTGGAGGCTGCCATTAAAGACCTACCTATAGCCTGGCCCCAAGCCGACTACGGACGAGTCACTAAAGGAGCAGCCTATGCACTACGAGGTAAAGTACATTTGTATGCCAAGAATTGGAAAAATGCCATTGCTGATTTTGAGGAAATTGTTTACAATAAATCAAACAATTATGGCTATGCTCTGTATCCTAAATACGCTGATATTTTTAAACTGGCGGGTCATAAAAGTAATGAAATGATTTTTGCGATTCAGACCCTTGCCGGGGTGGGCTTAGAGTACGGTATTCCGTTTGCCTACTATCTCGGTTTTAGAGGCTCTTTTGGAGGCGGAAATTTTAGTATTCCTACCACCGAACTGGTAGATAGCTATGAGAATAAGGACGGATCGAAGTTTAATTGGAATGATTATATTCCTAAATTTAATGAAGACAATGCCGTAAAGCGAAAAGCTTTTTGGGCAACGCATACCAATGGAAAGCTTACGTCGATTCCAGATACGGCACTATTGGGCAAAATCTACCGTGGTCGAGACCCACGCCTAAATGCGGCATTGATTGTGCCTTATTCGTATCACATTGGTTTTGTGGCTAACAACGTTCGGACATTGCAATTTGTGGTGGCAGCGGGGGTGAGCGAAAATTTCGGGCAATGTCGCAACAATTCAGGGTGGTACACCTACCTATGGCGTAAATTTGTGCCTGAAGGCAACGAAAACGGTGCCATGAGTGTTCGTGAACATACACCTTTCAACTTCCCTTTGATTCGTTTTGCCGATGTGTTATTGATGCTTTCAGAAGCCTATAACGAAGACGGCCAACTCGCTAAAGCCATTACAGAACTCAACAAAGTACGGGCTCGCGTCGGAATGCCTGGTCTAAACAGTGGAGCGGCTTGGTTGCAGGTGACAACCAAAGCCCAGATGTTTGATCGAATTGTACACGAGCGTAAAGTAGAATTAACCTGTGAAGGGCACCAGTTTGCGGATGTTCGACGCTGGGGTATTGCCAAAGCACAGCTCGACGGTACCGTGATTCGCAATCTGTTTGGTGAAACCCATTTTATCCGCAAGTTTACAGATCGTGATTACTTATGGCCCATTCCCCGTACTGAAATAGAGATGAATTCGGCACTTACACAAAATCCAGGTTGGTGATAGCAGTTCTAATCCATAGGTGAATTAAGTAAGTGAATTAGGAAAGCCGGAAATCTTTTCCGGCTTTCCCTTAAAATAGCACTGTCAGTTTTTTATTACCTTACTCTATATTATTGGATTTACATCAAACAGATAAATCAAGCTCGATGAAATCTATAAACCGTCCTGTTGTTTTATGCCAACTCTTATTATGGGGGTGTATTTTTTTCTTTATGTCAACAGAAAAGGCAGAGGCTCAAAAAGAATACAATGTTTTGCAAAATTGGTTTTTGTTGCGCTCAGATGATAATGGGCTTTTTCGACATCTGCTCCAACAATCTACGAATTATCTTGAAAAACGCACCAAGACCATCGCCCAAATCAATACCCTCAACGACTGGAAAAAAAGACAGCAATGGGCGAAAAAAACACTCCTTGAGGCCATCGGCCCATTCCCCGAGCGAACCCCATTAAATGCCAAAACGCTTCGGGTAATTCATAAAATGGGATACCGAGTGGAACACATTTTGTTTGAATCTCAGCCCGGATTTTATGTTACTTCTACACTTTTTATCCCTGAACCCCTGACAGGTAAAGCACCAGGCATTGTGTATTGCAGCGGCCATTCACCTACGGGCTATAAAGCTGCCCCTTACCAACAGGTATTGTTAAATCTGGTTCAAAAAGGTTTTATCGTCCTAGCATTCGACCCTGTTGGACAGGGAGAGCGTTTAGAGTATTTGGATGAACAAACGGGAAAGTCAAAGGTAGGTAGTCCTACACGTGAACACGATATGCCGGGCCCACAAACGTTTATAACGGGCAGCAGTCAGGCTCGCTACATGATGTGGGATGGAATCAGGGCGGTGGATTACCTTCTGAGTCGTCCCGAAGTTGACCCTGCTCGCATCGGTATGACGGGGCGGTCGGGGGGAGGCACTCAAACAGCTTTCATCGGAGCACTGGACGACCGAATATTGGCTACTGCCCCTGAATGTTACATCACTAATTTTACCCGATTGCTACAGGCACTTGGCCCGCCCGATGCTGAACAGAATTTGCCGAATATCATAGGAAAAGAGTTTGACGAGCCTGACTTTCTCATTGCCCGTGCGCCCAAACCTACGTTAATGATTACGACGTTGAATGATTATTTCAATCATCAGGGTTCTCGCGATACCTATACGGAAGTGTCGCGTATCTATAAATCGTACGGCAAATCGGAGAATTTTGGCATGGTTGAAGACATCGCTCCGCACGCATCGACCCGTAAAAACCGTGAAGCGATGTACGCTTTTTTTCAGAAAACCCTTACGAATCCCGGTAATTCAAAAGAAGATTCCGTTGAATACCTGACAGCAGACGAAATACGTGTAACGGCTACGGGGCAACTGTCAACTTCCCAAAAAACAGAAACGATTTTTAGCCTCAATGCCCGCCACGCTGATAAACTCGTAGCCGATTTAGAGATTGCTCGAAAAAATCCAAGCGTTCATTTGCCTATTGTGGTTCTACAAGCTAAGAAACTTTCCGGTTATATCCCACCCTCTCAAACTGATAAGCCTGTTTTTGTGGGGGTTATTCCCAAAAAAGGGTTTCAGATTGAAAAGTATTATATCAAGGGAGAAGGCGATTATGTTATTCCGTATTTGCTTTTTATTCCATCAAAAGCCAACGGTAAAGCTGTTTTATATTTCTCACCAAAAGGGAAAACCAAACTTGCCGAAAGTGAAGAGGTATTAGCTTTGGTCAATGGCGGATGCCATGTACTCATTCCCGACCTGATTGGAACGGGCGAAACCGGACCGGGGCAATGGGCTGGAAGTAATTATTTTCAGCACTTCAAAATGGAAGGGTTAGGCTATGATTTGTGGTATGGATTGGTATTAATAGGCAGAAGTTTGGTTGGAATAAGAGCGGGAGATGTGGTCAAATTAGTGCATCTACTAAGAACGAACGGTATGTCAGAAGTGGGGGGCGTTGCAGTCAGAGAACTTTCACCAGTGTTGTTGCATGCCGTTGCTTTTGATCCATTTATCTCGCGGGTAGCACTCATCAATCCATACGTTTCCTATCATTCCTTAACAAGGCATCAGTATTACACCCTTGATTTTATAGAGGGGGCAGTCCCTTCTTCACTTACGGCCTATGATCTCCCCGATTTGGCGGCAAGTTTGGCGCCCCGTAAGTTGTTGATGACATATGTAACTGATGCAATGGGTAATGTGGATACAGGTGAGACGATAGTCAGACCCCAAGACAGCAAAAGGTCAACTGAGCCTCAGAATGTAATTCAAAAGGAGTTGTACTTTGTAGAGTCCATTTATCAACAAGTAGGCAAGAAAGAGAATTTAACTTTAGATAGGAATAACAGTAAAGAGAAGCCCCTAATTGATTTTTTTTCGGATTGGATAAAATAACAACCGGTGAATAAATAAAGATGAAATATACGATTGCTTTTTTGTTGTTACTTTTTTGGAAAATATCCGTAGGTCAGGAAAAACGAAACCTGCTTTTGGATAACTTTTCCCGAAAACTGGTCAGTTCTGTTGTTGTGAAAGGCCAAGAATGGGTCACCTATCCTTCCTATTCTGACCGAGAGGCATGGGCCAAACTCCCCGAATCAGTAAAAACAAATGCAATCAAAGAAGGCGAAAAATACCTTGGATATGGTTGGCCACTTACCACCGCTACCTTATACCTGACCTACAGCCGAACGGGCAATAGGGAGGCAGCCGATAATAGTAATCGGGAAAAACTGAATGCGTTACGTGCCTTGGCATTGGCAGAATTAATAGAAGGGAAAGGGCGATTTTTGGATGATTTGATTAATGGGGTATTTGCCTATTGCGAACAAACAGTATGGAGTTCTCCTGCCCATTTTTACATGTACGGCTACGAAGGCTCCCTTGGTAACATTACGACTTTATTGCCCGATAAAAATAACCCAATCATTGATTTAGTAACGGGTGATACTGCCGCTGATTTGGCTTGGATTTGGTATTTCTTTCATACTGAATTTGATAAAGTCAGCCCCGTCATTTCGCAGCGGTTGCAACAAGAACTATACGCCAAAGTACTCGACCCGTTTTACCAAAGAAACGATTATTGGTGGATTACGGGTTGGGGAGAAGGTCGGGTCAACAACTGGACGCCTTGGTGCAGTTATAATGTGTTGACTTGTGTTTTATTATTGGAAACCGACCCCCAAAAACGAGAAGATGGCATCTACAAAACAATGGGTGCCATTGACCATTTTATCAATTCTTATCCCGAAGACGGCGGCTGTAGCGAAGGCCCGGGCTACTGGGGTGCTGCCAGCGGTCGGTTGTTTAGTTACCTTACCTTATTGCAAAAAGCCAGCCAAGGGAAAATTGACATTTTTAGTAACGAGCTCATCCGAAACATGGGTCGGTACATTTATCGCGTCTATGTCAGCAAGGGAGAGTATTACGTCAATTTTGCCGATGCGCAGGCAAAACTTCATCACAATGGCGGGCTGATTTATCGCTTTGGGAAAGCAATTCAAGAGCCTGTCATGCAGCAATTTGGCGCGTATCTGTCAGGCAAATCCAATGGAACTGAAAGGATGACTGGCGGACGATTGGGAAGTAATCTGGAAACGTTGTTCAGTCCTGAAGACTGGCAGAACGTTCCGAAAACAGAGCCACTTTTAAAACAATATTATTTGCCCAATCTGGATGTGGCAGTAGCCCGTGACAAGGAAGGCACTGACCAAGGATTTTATTTTGCGGCCAAGGGCGGTCATAACAACGAACAGCACAACCACAACGATGTAGGGTCGTTCATTTTGTTTTACAATGGGATACCAGTGCTGCTAGATGTGGGCGTAGGAACTTACACGCGTGAAACCTTCAGTAAAGAACGATATACTATTTGGACGATGCAGTCCAACTACCACAATGTACCACTCATCAACGGCGTTGCGCAGCGTCAGGGGCGCAATTTTGCGGCTCAAAAATCCACCTTTACCGATACCAAAAACGGCGTTCGTTTTTCGACCGACATCAGCGGGGCCTACCCAAAAGAAGCACAGGTGAAAAGTTGGGAGCGAGCGTATCAGTTGGAACGTGGAAAGCGATTTTTCATACAGGATACGTATCAGTTAGCAGCAAAAACGGGCGAAACTCGCCTGCACTTCATGACAACCTTGCCCAGTCAACAACCCAAGGAGGGAGAATTACTCCTCAACGGTGATAACTTCGACCTCCTGATGCGGTATGACCCCAAAATAACGATGATTACTGTGGAGAAGAAAGCGACAGACGACCCGAAACTGGAAAAAGCAATTGGGAAAGTTGTATATCGCATCGTTTTGGAACTGAAATCAACCGCCCTGAACGGAATTAACTCCATTGAAATTACGGAGGTTAAAAAATAAGTTTGCCTTTATGATGCTAAAAAACGGTCTGAAAACGAGAGACTTAATTCGTACAATGTGTACTTTTAATCTGTAAAGCTAAAAGGGAATAAAGGGGTTGTACGAGTGGCCAATGCACTTAAAGAATTGCCGCTTTTGCCGTTTAGAACCGATAGGTGGCCAATCAAAAAAGTAGAATAAGAATTTGATTATAAACGAATTATGAAGTATGAAATTGAAGTCTTTTACTATTCTAACGGGTATTCTTCTGTTCCTGACAACGGTATCGCAAGCCCAAGATGAATTGGCCGTACTCCCTTATTGGAAGTACTATGGTGCTCAACCGATGGCGTTGTACCATCATTTGTGTGACCAAGCTTTTGCGCAGTTGAATCAACGAAAAAAGGCCGTGCAAGCACTAAAAAACCCTCAGGATTGGCAAAAAAGACAGGCTTTTGTTCGTCAGAAATTACAGGAAGCGGTGGGGGCGTTCCCCGAAAAAACGCCCCTCAATCCTGTCATTACGGGAAAAATAGAACGAAATGGCATCACCGTCGAAAAGTTCTATTTTGAGTCTATGCCCAATTATTTTGTAACGGCGGCTTTGTTTTTACCCGCTCGTGAACGTAAAAATCTCCCTGCTATTGTTTTCTGTAGCGGACACGGAGCTACTGCTTTTCGGACTAGTGTTTATCAACAAATGATACTCAATTACGTCCAAAAAGGCTTTGCTGTACTTGCATTTGACCCCATTGGACAGGGAGAACGTATTCAATATGCCAAAACGAATGAGCCAAAACGATTTGGTAATCTCAAACCAACTTTAGAACATTCGTATCCTGGAGCGCAATCGTTTGTGGCGGGAATATCTCCCGCGATGTATTTTATTTGGGACGGTATTCGGGCAGTGGATTATCTGTTGACGCGTCCCGAAATTGATGCCAAACGCATTGGTATTACAGGACGTTCGGGAGGGGGGACACAAAGTGCGTATATCGCGGCTATGGATTCACGTATTGCGGTTGCAGCACCTGAATGCTACTTAACTACGTATGATAAGCTGCTGAAATCCAATGGCCCACAAGATGCCGAACAAATACTGGCAGGTATGCTGGCCAAAGGGTTGGATTTGGGAGATTTAGTGGAGGTTCGTGCTCCTCGTCCTACTTTAATGGTGACAACTACGCGTGATATGTTCAGCATTGACGGTGCGAGAGAGTTGTATGACGAAGCCAAAAAGTCTTTCAAAGCCTTTGGGGCAGAAGTCAATCTTGATAAAGTTGAAGATGATGCTCCCCACGCTTCCACGCCCAAAAACCGAGAAGCAACCTATGCTTTTTTCCAAAAACACCTTCAAAACCCTGGTTCACACATCGATGAAAAGATTGTGCCATTTACTGAAGAAGAACTGAAAATAACGCCTACTGGCAACGTATACACGTCCCTGAAAGGAGAAACGCTGTTTACTTTGACACAAAAAAGGGTAAATGACAGTAAACCAAAAATCAATCCGAAGAATTTAAGTCAGCAGCTCATTTTATTAACGGGCTATACGGCACCTATGTTGGAGGAAGTTGTTTTTTCGGGAAAATTTCCGAAAGAAGGTTACGACCTTGAAAAGTACCTCGTGAAAGGGCCTGGTGCTTACTATTTGCCGGTTTTATGGCTTCGACCCCACGCCCAATCAAATAAAACGGTGTTGTATATTTCTTCAAAAGGCAAAGCCGACATTGCTAAAAAGAACGGCCAAGGCGAGCAACTTGCTCAAGCAGGTTATCACGTAGTAGTACCTGATTTGAGTGGTGCAGGAGAACTTGCCAATGGCTATTTGTCGGGAGGAGATTCGTACATCGACAGCACATCGCTGAATTTGTGGTATATGGGGATTTTGACCAAAAAAAGTCTGGTTGCTATTCGCATGGAGGAGATTCAACTGATAACGGAGTTTATCAAGACAAAAGTACCAAATACCAGAATGTCAGGCGTTGGAGTTGGGACATTTGTCCCTGATTTACTTCATGCTGCTATGATGATACCTTCGTTGAGTCGAGTTGCGTTGGTGAATGGTTTAGGTACCTATCGCTCATTGACCGAGCATGAACAATATTTGCCTCGCTACATACCTTCTGTCGTTTCGGGAGCCATTTCAACCTACGATTTGCCCGATTTGGTAGCGGCTCTTTCGCCTCGTCAGGTATTGATTTCGGGGGTGCTAAATGGGGCGGGTCAACCGCTTACCGCGTCGGAGCAGGAAAAAGGGTATCCTTCTGGAGCCAAGCATCTACGTTTATCTCCTAACAACGAAATTTTGCTGGAGTGGATTAAGCAGGATAACTGAAAAGAGAGATGTTTTTTGAATAAGTGCTAAATCACATGTAATCTTTATTCTTACTTACTTGAATATATCATTGATTTATTTTGTGGTAACATTTTGGTTGTCAGAATTATTTCCTGTGCCTATACCCCTACATGCTCAGGAGTTTTCCCGTAATTCTGATTTGTTTAATCAGCAGATAGCAGCTGTTTTGTCCCACATTAAGCCACCCATTTTTCCCAAGAAGGAATTTAAAGTACAGGTTAAACAAGGCCACTCTTTCCAGCAGGCGGTCAATCAAACCATTGAAGCCTGCCACAAAACGGGCGGAGGACGGGTGACTGTTTCCAAAGGAGAGTATGTTTGCAACGGCCCTATCAGGATGCTGTCAAACGTCAATCTGCATCTTTCGGAGGAAGCAATTATTCGTTTTGGCACCAATCCTGCCGATTACCTGCCTCTTGTCAAAGTACGTTGGGAAGGCACCGTTTGTTATAACTATTCGCCGTTGGTTTATGCCAATGGACAAAAAAATCTGGCCATTACGGGCAAGGGAATCTTCGACGGGCAAGCCGACAAATTCTGGTTTGTCTGGAAAAAACAACCCAACGGCGATGACCAGGAAAAGGCTAAAACCATTTTGCGAAAAATGGGCGAAACGGGTGTTCCAGAATCACAACGTGTATTTGGGGAAGGGTACAAATTACGGCCTACGTTGCTGGAGTTTTACGATTGTGAAGGAATTTTGTTGGAAGGATTTACGGCACAGCAAAGCCCCTTCTGGACGATTCACCCTGTTTTCTCCAAAAACATCACGATTCGTAACCTGACCATTCATCACGGCACTACCAACGACGATGGCATCGACCCAGATTCGTGCGAGGACGTACTGATTGAAAATTGCGATATAAACACCGACGACGACCCTATTTCTATCAAAGCAGGACGCGACCAGGATGCCTGGAGTCGGAAAGGTTCGCGCAATATAGTGGTCCGGAAATGTACCCTTCGGTCGCGTATTGCCAACGGATTTTGCATCGGGTCGGAGATGTCGGGAGGGGTCGAGAATGTCTGGGTCGATGACTGTAGGATTCCAACAGCCAACTTGGGTCTTACGCTCAAAGCTAATCTCGACCGAGGAGGATTTGTCCGTAAACTGTGGGTACGAAATATCATGATTGATAGCTGTCGTCAGGCCGCGATTCGAATGCAAATGGATTATCACAGTTATCGGGGTGGCAATTTTCCGCCTGATTTTGACCAGATTACACTCGAAAATATTCAAGTTCATTCTGCCCGTGATTATGGGTGGTGGTTAGTGGGCGTACCTGCTAAACCTATTGGATTTGTGCAAATTCGTAATATTAAATTTGATTACATAGGTAAGGGAAACAAGGCTGAATTTGTCAATCTAAAAACGAACGATTAAATGTCTTGAGTTATGCAAAGAAGAGATTTTTTATCAGCAACATTAGCGGGGGCTGCTTCGGCCTCACTTCCTTTGACGGCATTGGGTCAGACGACCGCACCGAATGTAATGGCAGGCAGTTTGAGTGAGCCCGCCCGCGATATACCCGTGGTCGATAGCTACGATGTCATTGTGTGTGGGGCAGGACCTGCGGGAGTAGCAGCAGCCATTGAAGCAGGGCGTACGGGGGCCAAAACCTTGCTGTTGGAAGTGCATGGTTGTTTGGGAGGAGTCTGGACATCAGGCTGTTTGACGTGGATTATCGACAACAAAAACAAAGGTGGGCTGGTCGCTGAAATCAAAGATAAACTTCGTGAGCGCAAAGGTAGTGCGACCATTCCCACGGGTAATTCGTTTTCGTTTGATGCCGAACAGATGAAAATCCTATTGGAAGAATTGTGCCTACAGGCAGGGGTTACGATACGGCTTTTTACCCGAATTGTAGCTACGTCACAAAAAAACGGGAGATTAACGCACGTCGTTACCGAATCTAAATCAGGCCGTGAAGCATGGGCAGGAAAAGTTTTTATTGACTGTACAGGCGACGGCGATTTGGCTGCCCGTGCGGGTTGCAATTTTGACTATGGCGATAGCGCAGGGCAAGGTCAACCCATGAGTATGCTTTGTCTGATTACGGGTGTTCATTATGCTGAAATAAAGGAGTTTATCCGAGATGAAGAAGACAGTAAAATAGGCTCACGTTCCAAAAAACGGTTAGAGGAGGCAATTATTAAAGGTGGTCATAAGCCTTCCTATACACGTCCCAGTTTGTTTCCTATTTATGAGGATTTACATATGCTCATGGCCAACCACGAATACGGTTATTTGGGAACCGATGCTCGTCAGGTAACCGAGGCCACATTGAAAGGACGAGCCGAAGTCCACAAGATTATTCATAGTTTGCAGTCACTCGGGGGACCGTGGACCAATCTGAAAGTGGTTGCTACAGGTGCTCAGATTGGGGTTCGGGAAAGCCGCCGTATTCATGGTTTATATACCGTTTCGCGCTTGGATTTGATAAAAGGCGCACGTTTCGAAGATGCCGTTTGTCGAGTCACGTTCGGAGTGGATGTTCATTCGGTGAAAAAAGAAGACGAAGCGGGAGCTTACAACAGAGGTACCAACAGCAAACCCTATGATATTCCGATTCGGGCGTTGATTGCCAAAGATGTGCAGGGATTGATGATGGCAGGCAGATGTATCAGTGGCGACTTTGTGGCGCATTCGAGCTACCGAGTTACGGGCAATGCCGCCATTATGGGACAAGGCGCAGGGCGAGTAGCGGCATTAGCTGCTCAAAAAAATATACTACCTCAAGACGTAAAATGGGCGGAGGTAAAGTGGTCGGTGGAGTGATAAACAATACAACTTTGGGTGAGAATTAGGTCACAATAGACGTGATTGCTAAAAAAAGATAACGTATGATCGAAGATAGTGACAGAAAGAAAAGAGAGAGTCTTTGTACCTTCAGTTGATTTCGTACATCGCCATTTTCAACAAAAAGCAGTTACGACTAGAAGTTGTAACTGCTTTTTGTTGTTAAGTGTTTGTTTTACAATAGTTTGAGTATTTGTCTTGCCTGGATTAATATTTTAGATGTTCTCAAATTGATTAAAATAAGGAAAGAACGAATAGGGAGAGGAGTCAATTTCTAAGTGTCTGTTTCCAAAGCCCAAGATTCTGCCATTTACATTCTCTAAAAAATCTTTAATTGGACTCCGAACTTTTAATAGATAAGTGGTTAAGCCTGATAAAATAGCCTATCAGTTGCATAAATAATTGCTTGGCGGTAGTAATGAAAGCGAAGAAAACCTAAAATTTTTTAGATAGTTTAACAAGGCAAAAGTAGACAAAAAGGGATATTCTCTTGAGCCTTTGTTTGTACTTATGTTGTAGCAAATAAAAAAGCCGCTACGAAAAGTCTTCGTAACGGCCTATTAATCAGTGTAGCGGGGAGCAGGATCGAACTGCCGACCTTAGGGTTATGAATCCTACGCTCTAACCAGCTGAGCTACCCCGCCATCGTTTTGGTGGTGCAAAAGTAGAATAAATAATTTTATTATGCAAACAGATTTTGAATAATAAAAGGAAGTTTCTATTTTGCCGCTATCGTAAGAGCGATGAAAGGATGAAGTAAAGATACTGATTTGTACGTTTTTATCCCTAGTCTATAATACTAACCATTAACCAAACCCAAATACTATGCAAAAATTCAAATACACCGACGAATACGAGCTTAGAGCTTCTCCTAAGATGCTATTTCCGTATGTGAGTACGGCATCGGGGTTGTCACAATGGTTTTGTGATAAAGTCAATATTAGGCCTGACCATACCTTTGACTTTGTATGGGATAAGGAAAGTCATATTGCAGAGCAAACGTCGTTGCGACTCAATAAAAGCGTGAAATTTGAGTTTCTTAATACGAGTGAGAGTAATCGCGACAACAATTACATCGAGTTTAAAATAGATGTTAGTGATTTGACAGGCTCTACCTATTTACGCATTACGGATTATTCACTCAATGCTGATGCTGAAGAACTAAAAGACCTTTGGGGTGGTTTAATAGAAAGTCTGAAGGAAATTGTCGGAAGCTGAAGAAGGGGTAGAAGTCATGAGTTGATTGATGAAACAAATTATTTATTAAATTTCATTAATCATTAACGCCTGACTATTAGCAGCCCAAGTCGAATGCATGAAAAAGATTGATAAGTTAGTTTTACGGTCGTTTTTAGGGCCGTTTGTGTTGACGCTGTGTATTGTTGTCTTCATTTTCTTGATGCGTCTTATTTCTCAGTATCTCAACGAACTTGTAGGAAAAGACATTGATTTCATAAATTATGTTAAATTATTAACTTATTTTAGCCTAATTACCATCCCTATTGCACTGCCCTTGGCAGTTTTGCTTTCGTCGTTGATGACCTTCGGAAATCTAGGGGAGTTTTTTGAACTGACCGCCATCAAAAGCGCAGGGATTTCTACTTGGCGTGCTATGCGCTCTGTGATGGTTGTAGTGATGTGTATTACGCTTTTTTCTTTTTGGTATAATAATGAAGTCGCTCCTTGGGCTAACCTTAAAGGGTATAGCTTACTTTATGATATCAAAACCGCCAAAGCAACCCTCAATATCAAAGAGGGGATTTTTTATAACGACTTGCCAGGCTACAATATCAAAGTAGATAAAAAATTTCCAGCGCCCAACGAACGAAGCCTCAAGGGGCTGGTCATTTATCGGCACCCTACCAACGACTACAATGCGGGCAACCGAGAGGTGATTTTGGCGGATTCAGGATTGATGTATACCATTCATGACAAAGCCTACCTCGTTTTTGAGCTTTATAATGGCAATCAATACAGCGAAAGTGCGCAATCGGGTGGTGCTTATTCCTCAGCTGATAATCGTCAATTTACCCGTTCTCATTTTGGGCATTATAAAATGGTGGTGAGTTTGGAGTCTTTTGGACTAAAACGTACCGATGAGACACAGTTTCAGTACCATGAATACATGAAAGACGCCGTAGAATTGAGAAGAGTAGCCGATTCGCTCAAAAAAGAGTATAAAAAATCAAGGGATGGGCTTTTTACCCAATCAAAACAGTACTTTAGCTATGCCTTCAGAGCAGAGACTTTACCTAAGCAAACAGCCCCAAAGTATGGAAAGTGGGTGGATTCTTTGTTGAAGAAAAAGCCTATTATAAGTGCTTCAGAGAAGGAGCAGATTGTAGCTACTGCCCTAAACCAAGCCCAAAACGTAAAATCTTATGCCGAAAGTAACAAAACCTACATTAGCGAAAAAGGCAAAGCATGGTATCGGTATGATTTGGAAATGCACCATAAATATACCCAAGCGGTTTCGTGCTTTGTAATGTTTTTATTGGGAGCACCTTTGGGAGCTATTATCAAAAAAGGAGGCTTTGGAATTCCGGTTTTGGTATCGGTATTATTTTTTATCTTGTCTTATGTATTGACTTTACAAGGTGATAAATGGGCGAAAGATGGCTTGGTAGTGGTACCGATAGGAGCTTGGTTTTCAAACGCTATATTATTACTGGTTGGATTTTACTTTGCAGATAGGGCTATGAAGGATTCTAGACTATTCGACAAAGACATTTACGTGATTTGGTTGGAGAAAATAAAGAAAAAATGGGACAATGGGGCCGTATTAAAAAAATGGCGAAAAGATAAAACAATTTATTCAAATTAATTTAGTATCTTTGCAGCCGTTTTTATAATTATGTTTTTTCTTTTAATCTGAGGTTACAATTATGTATTTAACATCGGAAGTGAAAAAAGACTTGTTTCAAAAATATGGCAAGTCTGAGAGCGACACTGGCTCACCCGAATCACAAATTGCTTTATTTACCCACCGTATCAACCACTTGACAGAGCATTTGAAGCAGCACAAGCATGACAATGCTACCCGTCTTGGTCTTTTGAAATTGGTAGGAAAGCGCAGAAGATTATTAAATTATCTTCAAAAAAATGACATCAGTCGTTATCGCTCTATCATCGCTGAATTGAACATCAGAAAATAAGCGATACTCAAACAGGGAATTCCAAACAGTTGGATTCCCTGTTTGTCATTTTCTTCCTTGATAGAACGAACTACGCTAGTTTATTTTATCCAAAAAATATTTTACAAAAAATCATTTAGGAAGAGCTAAAAGTAAAGTAGCAATAAGCTATAAATGACTTATGCACTTAAATGATAATATCAATAGCCCAAAGGGGGCAAAAAGCGGTTTATTAATTCTTCTTTCATGTTTAACATCATCACTAAGACCATTACGCTTCCGGATGGTCGTACTATCACAATTGAAACTGGAAAGTTAGCCAGACAAGCCAACGGCTCGGTAGTTGTACGTATGGGCAATACGATGCTGCTGGCAACGGTTGTGTCCAATCCAGAAGCCAGACCCGGTACTGATTTTCTACCATTGTCGGTCGATTACCAAGAGAAATTTGCCTCGGCGGGTCGAATCCCTGGAAGCTTCCAAAAAAGAGAAGGTAAGCTCTCTGACCACGAAGTATTGGTGAGCCGTTTGGTAGACCGAGCACTCCGTCCGATGTTTCCAGACGACTTTTATGCAGATACACAAGTAAATGTATTTTTGATTTCGGCCGACGCCGAAGTATTACCAGATGCCTTAGCTGCTTTGGCAGCGTCATCAGCTTTAATGATTACAGATATTCCGTTTAATGGCCCTATTTCTGAAGTAAGGGTAGCCAAAATAGACGGGCAGTATATCATCAATCCTCCTACTTCTCAACTCAAAAATGCAACCCTCGACCTCATTGTAGCTGCCTCTGCAAAAGATATTTGTATGGTGGAAGGTGAAATGAGCGAGGCTTCTGAAGAAGAAGTGGTAGAAGCCCTCAAAGCTGCCCATGAGGTGATTAAGATTCAATGTGCAGCGCAAAAAGAATTTGAAGCAGCGGCTGGCAAAACCGAAAAACGCCCTTTTGAATATGTGACGCACGATGAAGAGTTGCGTCAAAAAGTAAGAGAGGCCTGTTATGACAAAATTTATGCTGTAGCTCAACAAGGCTCGGCCAACAAACAAGTTCGTAAAGAGGGATTTAAGGCTGTCATTACGGAATACCTCGAAAAATTCAAAGAAGAAAATCCAGAAACATACGAAGAAAAACTTCCCCTCATAAAGCGTTATTACCACGACTTAGAATGGGAAGCTTCACGTAGACTTGTGCTCGATGAAAGAAAACGCCTCGACGGAAGAGCCTTGGAGCAGATTCGGCCGATTGAGAGTGAGGTAGATTTTTTACCTGCTCCGCACGGATCGGCGCTTTTTACCCGCGGTGAAACCCAATCGCTCACTACTGTGACCTTGGGCACTAAAATGGACGAACAAATCATCGATACAGCGATGGCTTATGGATACGGACGTTTTTTGTTGCATTACAATTTTCCAGGGTTTTCTACAGGAGAGGTAAAACCTAACCGTGGACCTGGTCGCCGTGAAGTAGGGCACGGCAACTTGGCGCATCGTGCATTGAAAAAAGTATTGCCTCCCGATGAAGAAAATCCATACACAATTCGTATAGTTTCTGATATATTAGAATCAAATGGTTCCTCCTCAATGGCTACTGTATGTGCTGGTACGCTTGCGCTTATGGATGCGGGTGTGAAAATAAAAGCACCAGTGGCCGGAATTGCAATGGGATTGATTACGGATGAGGCTGGTAAATACGCCATTTTGTCGGATATCCTTGGGGATGAAGATCACTTAGGTGATATGGATTTTAAGGTAACTGGTACCGAAAATGGAATCACGGCTTGTCAGATGGACTTGAAAGTCAATGGACTTTCGTATGAAGTATTGACCGAAGCATTGGCTCAAGCTCGCCGTGGTCGTTTGCATATTTTAGGTGAAATGAAGAAAGCCATCACTGAGCCGCGTGAAGAACTCAAACCTCATGCTCCTCGTGCAGTAGTGATTCAGATTGCTCAAGACCAAATCGGTGCCGTAATCGGGCCAGGTGGTAAGATTGTGCAGGAGATTCAGCGTGTATCTGGTGCTACAGTGACCATCGAAGAGCGCGACAATGCGGGCTTTGTGAGCATATTTGCAACCAATGGGCAAAGCATGGATATCGCTGTGAAGCGTATCAAAGGGATTGTTGCTATTCCAGAGGTAGGCGAAGTGTACACCGGAATCGTGAAGACCATTCAGCCATTTGGTGCATTTGTAGAGTTTATGCCGGGCAAAGACGGGTTATTGCATATTTCTGAAATTACGTGGGAACGCCTCGAAAATATGGACGGGGTACTTCAAGTAGGTGAAGAAGTACAAGTGAAATTGGTAGAACACGATAAAAAAACGGGTAAATTCCGCCTGTCAAGAAAAGTGCTCTTGCCCAAGCCAGAAGGCTACGTAGAACGACCTCCTCGTGAGGATAGAGGAGACCGCAACGACCGTGGAGATAGAGGAGAACGCCGTAAGGATGATAACCGCCGCCCACGGTAAGTAGATTTTTGGTTTTTTAACTTAAAAATCCGAGCGTTTTTTAACTTTTAGTCCTCTTTTTTCGTTACCAAATAGAAGTAAACAGCACCAAAGTATAAATAAATGAGACAGCTTAAAATCAGCAAGCAGATTACCAACCGTGAAAGCCAATCACTCGATAAGTATTTACAGGAAATTGGTAAGGTAGATTTGCTCACCCCCGATGAGGAGGTAACTTTGGCGCAACGAATTCGGGAAGGTGATCAGCAAGCATTGGAGAGATTGACAAAAGCAAACTTGCGTTTTGTGGTATCAGTTGCAAAACAATACCAAAACCAAGGTTTGTCGCTTGGTGATTTAATCAATGAAGGAAACTTAGGTCTTATCAAAGCGGCACAGCGTTTTGACGAAACCCGTGGTTTTAAATTCATTTCGTACGCAGTATGGTGGATTCGTCAATCCATCTTGCAGGCTTTGGCCGAGCAGTCCCGTATCGTGCGTCTTCCACTCAACCGTGTAGGATCTCTTAATAAAATCTCAAAGACATTTTCGGATCTTGAGCAGAAATTTGAACGTGAGCCTTCGCCCGAGGAATTGGCCGAAGTACTTGATATTTCTGCCAATGAGGTCGTAGATACTCTCAAAATCTCTGGACGTCACGTCTCCATGGATGCTCCTTTCGTACAAGGTGAAGAAAATAGCCTTCTCGATGTACTCGAAAACGACATGGAGGAGAAACCAGATCAAGGGCTTATCAATGATTCGCTACGAAAAGAAGTAGCGCGTGCGCTTTCTACGCTTACTCAACGTGAATCAGATGTCATTGCCTTATATTTTGGCTTAAACGGTGAGCACCCAATGACCCTAGAAGAAATAGGGGAAAAATTTAATCTTACTCGTGAAAGGGTACGCCAAATCAAAGAAAAAGCGATTCGTCGTTTGCGTCATACCTCACGTAGCAAAGCCCTCAAAACTTATTTAGGGTAGATTTTTCGGTAAAAAGCAAGAAGGGGTTGTCTCGCAAAGACAACCCCTTCTTGCTTTTTAAGGAATTGAAAACTAAATACATTCAGCCAATGAATAACACCATAGATGATATACAAATGACGAAGAGAGTCCTGCCTATAGTGTTGGCCACGTCTATTTTTATGCAGATGTTGGACTCTACCATTCTTAATACTTCTTTACCTTCGATTGCCAATTCATTGCACGAGTCGCCCCTACATATGCAAAATGCGATTGTGAGTTATGTACTTACTTTAGCGGTATTTATGCCAGTGAGTGGTTTTTTGGCGGATAAGTTTGGAACCAAAAAGATATTTATTCTTGCCTTATTATTTTTTAGCATTGGTTCATTTTTTTGTTCACTTTCTCAAAACTTAACCCATTTGGTCATCGCAAGGGTGATACAAGGAATAGGGGGAAGCCTGATGACACCAGTGGGGAAATTGGCACTTATTAAGACATTTCACAAAAATGAGATAGTAAAAGCGATGAATTACGCTATTGTCCCCGCACTCATTGGTCCTGTACTTGGACCTTTGTTTGGAGGTTATATCGTTGATTTTTTGAGCTGGCATTGGATTTTCCTAATCAATATTCCCATGGGATTAATTGGCATTTTGTTGAGTCAAAAATACATGCCAAATTATAAGGCTCCTTCTACTCATTTTGATTTGAAAGGTTTTTTAATCTTCGCCTCTGCTTCTTTATTGATGTCCATTTCGTTGGAGTGGCTAGGGAATGCGAAGAATCTTACACCTGTACTTCTCGTTTTTATTTTGAGCTTTTTATTGTTATTTTTTTACTATAAGCATGCCTTGTTTGCGCAGTATCCCATTTTTCCTCTCAATTTGTTTAAAGTAAGAACATTTCGGGTAGGAATTCTTGGGAATTTAGCAACGCGCTTGGGCATTAGCTCTGTACCTTTGTTGGTCCCTTTGATGATTCAAGTAGATTATGGCAAAAGTGCTGTTCTTTCTGGCTGGATTGTGGCGCCCATGGCTGTTTCGGCGATGTTTGGAAAATCGGTAGTTATTAGAATTCTAAACAAATGGGGCTATCGAAAAACACTGATGTTCAATACGTTTATTATTGGTCTCATGATTTGTTTATTGGCTATTCCAGCAGTGAATAGCGCTGTTTATACCTTTATGCCTATTTTGATGGTTTTAGGTTTTTTCAATTCTATTCAATTTACGGCCATGAACACCATCTCAATTGCTGACCTTAGAAATTATCATGAGAGCAATGGCAACTCCTTACTTTCAGTCAACCAACAGTTGGCGATAGGGTTTGGGATTTCTTTTGGGCTACTTTTATTAAAAATATTTCAGGAACATTTACCAGCACTCCACTTACATGAGGCTTTTCGATATACCTTTCTAGCTATTGGAATACTTACAATTATTTCTGGATTTGTTTTCAGACGGTTACATCCCTATGATGGAAACAATATGAAAACAGATTAGTCTTTGAGAAATAGCAACAAAATGGACTTGAAAAGAGGTTTAATAAAAATCCGAATTCATGCTATTAAATCATCGATTACGTTTAAACATCCGTATATATGTTGGTAAAATAATTAAAGGAAAAACTTTTTATACTAAATTTCCATTAGTATGCCAACAGCAAAAGATGTAGCTCAGCTCAAAGAAATACAAAAAAATCTAGAATTAGGAAGGCAAGCGTACGATCTAAATAATGAAATGGATGATGATCGTTATTTAGTAGTCAAACCAGTAGGCATTGCAAACGATAACAAGGAGGGAGAAATGATAGTGTGGGATATTGTAGAAAGCGATGTTGGGTTCAGTAAAATTAAAAAGAAAAAAGGTAGCTCAACCTAAGACAACGCCCTTTGCAAAAATTTGGCAAAGGGCGTTGATGAATAGAATAGAATCGTGTCTTAAAACTCACGGTGGTGAGTTTCTTCATATAAACGATCTTCGGGAAGATTCTTGAAGTATTCGTAAGTGATTTTTAAGCCTTCCGCTCTTGATACTTTTGGCTCCCAACCCAAAACTTGCTTAGCCAATGTAATATCTGGTTGACGCTGTTTTGGATCGTCTTGTGGGAGAGGTTTGTAGATTACTTTTTGAGTAGTTCCAGTAAGTTTGATAATTTCTTCAGCAAACTGCCCAATGGTGATTTCGGCGGGGTTTCCAACGTTGACAGGCATGGCATAATCGCTCATAAGAAGGCGATAGATACCTTCGACCAAGTCATCGACGTAACAGAAAGAGCGAGTTTGTGAACCATCACCAAATACCGTAAGGTCTTCTCCACGCAATGCTTGGCCAATAAAAGCTGGTAGCACTCGGCCGTCGTTCAGACGCATGCGAGGTCCGTAGGTGTTGAAAATACGTACGATACGTGTCTCGACACCGTGGTGGCGGTGGTAAGCCATCGTGATAGCTTCTTGGAAGCGCTTGGCTTCGTCGTAGCATCCGCGCAATCCTACTGGATTGACATGGCCCCAGTATTCTTCATTTTGGGGGTGTACGAGTGGGTCGCCATATACCTCAGAAGTAGAAGCTACCAAGATACGGGCTCCTTTGGCTTTGGCAAGTCCAAGACAGTTTTGAGTACCCAACGACCCCACTTTAAGGGTCTGAATAGGGATTTTTAAGTAGTCAATGGGGCTAGCAGGAGAGGCAAAGTTGAGGATATAATGCAGCTCACCGTCAATGACAATGTGTTTGGAAATGTCGTGGTGAATAAACTCAAATTTGGGGTTTGAACGCAAATGCTCTATGTTGCGCAAATCGCCTGTGATGAGGTTGTCCATTCCAATGACATAAAAACCCTCTGCAATAAACCTATCGCATAAGTGCGACCCTAAAAAGCCTGCTGCGCCTGTAATTAAGACTCTTTTCATGTATCAATTATCAATTTATCAATTATCAAAACTGGGTAGCTACCAAAGCTACGACAAACCTACACTATTGAAACTTACTGGGTTACGGTTTCGCGTCCGATTGAATAGTAAGTGAAACCTAATTCTTTCATTTGATCCAATTCGTACACATTACGGCCGTCAAAAATAACTTTATTTTTCATCAATAACGCCATTTTTTCAAATTCGGGAGTACGGAATTGGGGCCATTCAGTAAAAATCATCAATGCATCGGCGTCATCTAAGGCAGCGTAAGGAGTATGAGCATAAGTGATTTTGTTGCCAAACACATGATTTTTTACATTTTCCATGCCTTCGGGATCATAGGCAATCACTTTTGCACCTTCTGCAAGCAAAATCTTGATATTTTCTAAAGCAGGTGCTTCGCGAATATCGTCGGTATAAGGCTTAAAAGAAAGTCCCCACACAGCGATGGTTTTTCCTTGGAGCTCTCCGTCAAAATGTTTTCTAACTAAAGGAAGCAATTTGGTTTTTTGGAGTTCATTCACTTCCATTACTGACTTCAATACTTTGAAGTCATAGCTAAATTCTTCCGAGGTTTTAGCCAATGCTTGTACGTCTTTGGGGAAGCAGCTTCCGCCGTAGCCAATACCTGCAAACAAGAAACGTTTGCCAATACGGCTATCAGTACCAATACCTTTACGCACATTGTCTACGTCGGCACCTGCAAGTTCGCATAGGTTAGCGATTTCGTTCATAAACGTAATTTTCATAGCCAAAAACGAGTTAGCGGCATATTTGGTCATTTCGGCTGAGCGTTCGTCCATGAAAATAACGGGATTGCCTTGGCGTACCAGTGGTGCGTACAGTTTTTCCATTACTTTCTTTGCTTTTTCTGAACGTGTCCCAATCACCACGCGGTCGGGTTTCATGAAGTCCTCGACGGCTACCCCTTCTCGTAAAAATTCAGGATTTGAGACCACATCGAAATCTACTTTGGCGTTTTTGGCAACCGCAGCGTAGACTTTCTCAGCTGTACCCACGGGTACGGTGCTCTTATCCACAATCACCGCATATTCCTCCATAATGTTTCCTAGGTCGTCTGCCACTTTCAAAATATATTTCAAATCAGCCGAACCGTCTTCACCTGGAGGCGTTGGCAAAGCTAAAAATATAACTTCTGCATCTTTAATACCTTCTGCAAGGTTGGTCGTGAATTTTAGGCGGCCTTCGGCTACGTTGCGGTGGAAAAGAACATCGAGGCCTGGCTCGTAAATGGGAATAACACTGTTGTTGAGTTTTTCAACTTTTTTTACATCGATGTCGATACAAGTTACTTGAATTCCTGTTTCAGAGAAACAAGTACCTGTTACAAGTCCTACATATCCAGTTCCTACTACTGCTATTTTCATGCCTTTATATGATGATTTGGTTAGTAATCTAATAATTTACTGAAAAAGTTTAAAATTGTATTTTTTTGAGTCTATACAAATCGTCCCAAAATTAGAAGAATTTTGTCAAACCCTCTAAACCAATCGCATATTTGTCATACTACTAATGATTTTACGGTGAATACGCCATTTTTTCTAAAAAAAATAGTACTACAAAATAGTTGTTGTGACAAATTTTTTCTATCTTTTGTAATACTTTAAGAAATACTTGAGCCACTAAATCTTTGGATAACAAAATTTCCCCCTTCATAGTTGTTTGGATTACTTCCCAAACCTTGGCATAGTCGTTGTATTTTTATAAATTAGGAATATATAGTCAACAACGAAAACCAATCTATTTTACATCCATGATTACAGAAATTGTAGAAAATCAAGAATTGATTGCACAGTCTGTGCGCGATTTTGCCCTTAAAATGATTAAACCCTACGTGCGAGACTGGGACGAAAAGCAGCATTTTCCTGTGGATGTGTTTCATCAATTAGGAGAATTAGGTGTGATGGGAGTGTTAGTGCCAGAGCAGTATGGTGGAGCAGGGTTGGGGTATCGAGAATATGTGACGGCGATTGTCGAATTGAGTAAAGTAGATCCCTCGATTGGGCTTTCTATGGCGGCTCACAATTCGCTCTGTACCAATCACCTATTGATGTTTGGAAATGAATCACAAAAACAAAAATATTTGCCTAAACTTGCCTCTGGTGAGTGGATTGGAGCGTGGGGCCTTACAGAGCCCAATACCGGCTCGGATGCGGGCAATATGCGTACGGTGGCCGTCAAAGAAGGAGAATATTGGGTACTCAATGGCTCCAAAAATTTTATTACGCACGGTAAAAGTGGCAACGTGGCCGTGGTGATTGCGCGTACGGGAGCGCCAGGTGATAAGCGCGGGGCTACGGCTTTTGTGATAGAGCGTGGTACTACGGGATTTGTGGCAGGAAAAAAAGAAGATAAACTTGGAATGAGAGCTTCCGAAACGGCTGAGATGATTTTTCAGGATTGCCGTATTCATGAGAGTCAAGTATTGGGTGAAGTAGGGGAAGGGTTTGTACAGTCGTTGAAAATCCTTGATGGTGGACGGATTTCGATTGCCGCTCTAAGCTTGGGAACGGCTCTAGGCGCTTTTGAAGCGGCATTGGCCTACTCTAAAGAAAGAGAACAATTCGGTAAGCCTATTTCTCAGTTTCAAAGTATTGCTTTCAAATTGGCTGATATGTATACCGAAATAGAAGCAGCCAAATTGCTTATTTACGACGCCGCTGACCGTAAAGATAGAGGCGAGAAGGTGACTTTACAGAGTGCCACTGCCAAATACTATGCTTCAGAAGTGTCGGTGAGGGTAGCCAATGAAGCCGTACAGATTTTTGGAGGATATGGTTTCACCAAAGATTTTCCGGTCGAGAAATTTTACCGTGACTGTAAACTTTGTACGATTGGCGAAGGAACGAGCGAAATTCAAAAGTTAGTGATTTCGCGAGAAATTTTGAAATAAAGCAACAAAAAAGGGCGGAGACTCTCTCCGCCCTGGCTTGATATGAATTAATCTGGTGTACCGTCGTCGGCGATATTGGGTTCGAGCGTATCAATCAAAGCATTTTCATCTTCACTGACTTTGGCTCGGATTTTGGCCTCAATTTCTTCTGTCAGTTCAGGGTTGTCTTTGAGTAGTTGCTTTACAGCATCACGGCCTTGTGAGAGGCGGTTGCCATCATAGCTAAACCAAGAACCTGATTTTTTAACAATCTCTAACTCAACGGCCAAATCGATAATTTCGCCTACTTTAGAGATTCCTTCGCCGTACATAATGTCAAATTCAACTACTTTAAATGGAGGAGCTAATTTGTTTTTTACCACTTTTACTTTGGTACGGTTTCCGGTGATATTGTCGGCACTTTCTTTGATTTGACCAATTCGACGAATATCCAAACGTACCGAAGCATAATACTTGAGTGCGTTACCACCTGTAGTAGTTTCTGGGCTGCCAAACATAACTCCGATTTTGTCGCGCAATTGGTTAATAAAAATGCAGCAACAGTTGGTACGGTTGATAACCCCTGTTAATTTACGAAGTGCTTGCGACATCAAGCGGGCTTGTAGACCCATTTTACTGTCACCCATTTCTCCATCGATTTCGGCTTTGGGCACAAGGGCTGCTACTGAGTCAATCACAATGATGTCAATGGCTCCCGACGAAATCAAATGTTCGGCGATTTCGAGTGCTTGCTCACCGTTGTCGGGTTGTGAAATAAGAAGGTTTTGGGTGTCGATTCCTAACTTTTGGGCATAGACACGATCAAAGGCGTGCTCCGCATCAATAAACGCAGCCAATCCTCCTGCTTTTTGTGCTTCGGCAATACAATGCATGGCGAGGGTCGTTTTCCCAGACGATTCAGGGCCATAAACTTCCACGACACGTCCGCGGGGTAAGCCACCGATTCCCAATGCTAGATCGAGACCTACGGAGCCTGTAGAGATGACTTCTACGTCCATTACTTTGGTGTCGCTCAGACGCATTACGGTACCTTTACCATAGGCTTTGTCTAGCTTTTCAAGAGTGGTTTGCAGGGCTTTGAATTTTTGTTCTTTGTTGTCGGCCATTTTGTTTAATTAATTGCTTACCTAAAAAATATTAGATTAGTGAAAGAGAGATGCTATTCGTTATTGGGAAGCATTATTTACATGGGCTGTTAATACTCATTAAGTCCTTTAACGACTAACTGAAGGGACTTCCTTCATAGGGGTAAAATTACGGTTTTTGTATGAGTTTACCAAGTGTTTTTTTGAACAAAATTTGGTGTTTTGAGGGTTTATTTTTTATAAAAATAAAAAGAAATAAAGGGGATATTTAGGAAGGAGTATCTATGCTAACATTCCCAAAATGCGCTTCGTAAAAGAAGGGATAGGCATGGTAGCTTAACACTTATTTTCTCAAAATCTTGGGGGGATAGGTATTACTTTTGCGGCAATTAGCGTACCTTTGCACTCGGAAACACAAGCAAGTTCTTTTCCTTGCTGCTTATTTGCACAAACTCTCAGGACTGAATGTTAAGTCGAAGACATCTTCGTATAAAGGTATTACAATCCCTTTATGCACTTCAAGCTGCCCGTGAGGCAGACTATCAATTGGCCGTAGATTTCATAGTGGAGTCGTTTAAGCCGGATCTCAATTCTATGACTCCCCAAGATCCAGTAAAGCTGGAAGGCATGCGTAAAATTACGACGATGCTTCTAGAAGAAAACTATCGTGGTGGGGATATTTCGAAAGATGAAGATGCGCCCGCCGAAGCAATCGTAACAGCCAAAAATGCCCTAAAATACTATCAAGACCTTTATCGAAAAGATAAGCAGCGGATTGCCCGACAACTTACTCCTGAGGTAGAAGCGATTTATAATTCGTACTTATTGTTGTTGCAGCTATTTATTGAGCTGGGTAGCTTATCTCAGGGCGAGCGTGAGCGCCAATACGACGATCCCGATAGTAATCCTTTGTCCAAATTGTCGGGTTTTGATACAAACCAAGTCGTAGTTGCCCTTACCCAAAGCACAGTTTTACAAGATGAATTTATTCGTCGCGGAATAAGCTGGGGAGAGCATGCTACTGGGATGGTACGTAAGCTTTTTAGGGAGGTTTTTCGGCAAGATGAAGTATACCGTGCCTATTGTGCACAGAAGAAACATACCGTCGAAGAAGACCAACAGCTGATGCAACACGCCCTAAAAGAGGTGATTCTGAAAAATGAAGAAGTTATCAATTTTTTTGAATTGAATGACTTATATTGGAGCGAAAATGGGGATTTGGCGCGTAAGATGACCAATAAAACCCTGAAATCAGCCACGGAGCCAGAGGGCGTTCAGCTTTCACCATTGACCGACGATTGGGAAGAAGACCGTTATTTTATGGAAGAGCTTTTTGAGCAAACCGTGACTCGAAACGATGAATACGAGCAGCTTGTTGCTGAGCCACTCAAAAATTGGGATTTGGAACGATTGGCACCGATGGATTATTTAATCCTGAAAATGAGCGTTTCGGAGATGGTCAACTTTCCTGGCATCCCCGTAAAAGTGACCATCAATGAGGCAATTGAAATCGCAAAAGAATATAGTACGCCAAAAAGTGGTAAATTTGTGAACGGAATTTTGGATACCCTTTCCAAAAAACTTGTCAAAGAAGGAAAAGTGCGTAAGAGTGGAAGGGGCCTTTTGGACAACAAATAGGTTGAAAAGCCAAGCATATTTTAAATGAGCCTTAGGCAATAAGTTTTAAGCCATAAGCATTTTTTGCGATGTTTTAGGCAATCACAGCCGAGGTTCGTTGAGTATACAAAATCATTTTTAATAAAAGGCTTATGGCTTACAGCCTAAAGCATATTGCTAAATAGTGACAAATAATCATTAGTAATCGCAGGATTACAAGAAAACATTCCAAAACATGAGCAATTCATCAAGAACATTAGTGGCTTTTTTGGCTGGAGTAGCTACAGGAGCTGCCATTGGGGTATTGTATGCCCCCGAAAAGGGAGAAATCACTCGTGACAAACTGTCGTATCGGCTTTCAAAATACCGTGAGCAATTGCAAGGGTTGATTTCTGATTTGCTAGAAGGAAAAGATTTGCCAGAAAGTTTGGCCAAAACAGAAGGCCAAAAAGTGGTAACCGACGCACGCGAAAAAGCAGAACGCTTGCTCGAAGATGTGGATCGTTTGATGGCTCAAATCAAAAAACAAACCGTATAAACTACCTGCCCTCGTGTAGCTCATACGCGAGGGCATCCTTATTTTTTATATAAAAAAGGTATGTCTTAAGCTTTTTAATTTTTGCTCACTTAAATTATCCTTAAAAAATTAGATCAAAATGCGGATTCTTTTTTTTATCCTTGTAAGTATTGGTTTGTTTTCGTGCGGTAGCAATCAAGACAAAACTGCTGCCAACAATATGGATGATAAACTCCCAAAATTTGAGTTTGCTGAAGACATAAAAAATTTTGATTTTGGGACTGTCAAAGAAGGGCAGGAAGTAGAACACCGATTCAAATTTAAGAATGTGGGTGATTTTCCGCTGATTATCAATAATGTAAGTGCTTCTTGTGGCTGTACCATTCCTCAATGGCCCCGCGAACCAATCGGCCCCGGAGAAGAAGAGTCTATTTTGGTACATTTTAATAGCAAAGGTAAAGAAGGACAGCAGTTAAAAACGGTGACCATTTTTGCCAATACCAATCCCGCTACTAGCGAAATTCAGTTTAAAGCCAATGTGGTCGCTACCAAAGACACAACCGCTACTCCCTAACATTGTATTTTTAATAACCTAATCCTGTTTATTTGATTGAGTAAAACTCAACCAACTGATTCAAAACAATCAATTTTTATGCAAACTATTCTTCTACAAGCCCAAGGAGGGCAATCATCTATGATATACCAACTTGTTCTTTGGGCAGGTATCATTGGCGTTTTTTATTTTTTTATGATTCGTCCCCAACAAAAAAAGCAAAAAGACCAAAAGAAATTTTTGGAAGAACTTAAAAAAGGAGACGAAATCGTCACTATAGGGGGCTTACACGGAACTGTAGTATCGGTATATGAAAATACAGTAACTGTGGAAGTTGATGGTAAAGGAACTAAACTCAAATTTGAAAAATCGTCGATTTCGCGTAAGGTATCTACTCCTGCCGCATAACATGGTAGGTTTAGACTAAATGGAGAGCATGACTCTCTCATAAGACACTAACCTGTTATTCACATTGGCACAGATTCCTCTCTCGTCACAACCTTCTCGTAGCCGCATTGCTATCTTGTGTATGATTGCGGCTACGGTGATTTGGCTCTTCAATGAGCTCAATAAAGATGGCTACACCCTGCAAGTACGCTATCCTATCCATATTACCTACAACGACTCATTGTACATTCCTACTACACCGCTTCCAAAAAGTGTAAGTGCGGTATTGGTAGGCAATGGATGGACACTACTGCGAAAATCTCTTTCGTTTACGGTACCGCCAGTTTCATACCCTCTTACCAATCCGCTTGCGACTTCGGTACTTAATACTAATGCACTAGTAGCCACGATGCATGAGCAGGTGAAGGATGTTCGTATCTCTAATATAGTGCTTGACTCAGGGGTATTGGATTTTGAGGAACGAATGATAAAAACCAGCGTGCTGAAAGTTGATAGCATTGGGCTCAATCTTGCACCTCGTTTTGTGGTCTCAAGTTTTATTAATCTTAATCCATCTACTGTTACTTTTGATGGCCCTACGTCGCTTATTGTGGATATCCCTGATACCATCGTTGTGAAAGTGCCCGCCCAAAAGATTCAGGGGAATTATGATGAAGAACTGCCTATCCGATATCCCCAATCGCCTTTATTGAAGGCAAGTGCAGAGCGGGTTTTTGTGAGCTTTGAAGTAGGTGAACTTCTAAGAAATATCAATCCCACCCCAGCCGTTAAAGCCGCACAGCCCGCCAAAGAAACATCTTCAAAAAACAAATCAAAAAAGAAGAAATAGAGAGGAAATACTTTTTGAAAAAGTAAGTTCCTTTTTTGTTCTTCAAAACCGTAAAATTTTGCACTACCCCCCAAAATGGCACTTCAAATCGGAATTACGGGAGGAATTGGTTCTGGCAAAAGCTTAGTATGTCGAGTTTTTGGGGCGTTAGGAGTGCCGGTGTACTCGGCTGATGAGCGTGCTAAATGGCTTCTTAATCATGACCCTAAACTCCGAAAAACCGTAGAGGCATTGTTAGGAAACGAAGCATACACTGCTGAAGGTAGCTACAACCGTCAATGGGTAGCAGGGCGAGTGTTTCAAAATCCCGTGCTTTTGCGTGAACTCAATGCTGTGGTACATCCACGTGTGGGTGAAGATACCTTACAATGGATGGAGACCTACCAAAATGCGCCCTATGTTGTGAAGGAAGCAGCTATTATGAGCAAAGCGGGTAGCAACAATTCTTTGGATAAAGTGGTCGTAGTGCAAGCACCTGTGGACTTGCGGGTGAAAAGAGTACAACAGCGCGACCCTCACCGCTCCGAAACCGAAATTAGAGATATTATCAATCGGCAAGTGTCGGAAGAAGAACGCTTAAAAATCGCTGATTTTGTGATTCATAATGATGAGCAACAACTCCTTTTGCCCAAAATATGGCAGTTGCACGAGCTATTTTCGCAACAGAAATAACGGTGCCCAAACTACGCTGAGCACTTCTTCGTTTTTTCTTATTCTTCCAAAATTCTAACTTCCTAGAAACGCAAATGCTTTTTATTTGGTTAAAAAAGTAGCGAAAGCTACATAGCCAAATTGAAAAAACAACGAAATTATACATGAAAGCTATTGGATTTAAGAGATCGCTTCCTATTGTTGAGCAAGAAAGTTTTATCGCTTTTGAAACCGAAAAACCCACACCTCATGCGCACGATTTATTGGTGAAAGTACAAGCTGTGAGTGTCAACCCTGTTGATTACAAAATCCGTCAAAACAGCGCCAAAGAGGTAGTTTTGGATACTCCCAAAATCATAGGCTGGGATGCGGTGGGAATCGTAGAAGAAGTAGGCGAAGCGGTAACGTTATTCAAAAAGGGCGATGAAGTTTATTATGCCGGAGATATTACGAAGCCAGGGAGCAATGCTGATTATCAGTTAATTGACGAACGTATAGTAGGGCGAAAACCCAAAAACTTGAGCGTGGCTGAGGCGGCAGTGATTCCTCTAACGGGACTGACGGCCTGGGAAATCCTCTTTGACCGAATGCGGATTAGTACCGAAAAAGACAAAGGTAAAACGCTTTTGATTATCGGAGGTGCTGGTGGTATGGGCTCAATCGCCATTCAATTAGCAAAAACGGTAGCCGGGCTTACTGTCATTGCTACGGCCTCGCGCCCCGAAACCGTAGAGTGGTGCAAAAAAATGGGTGCAGATGTAGTAGTTAACCACCAAGATTTGGTGAATGGAGTGCACAATGCAGGCTTTCATTATGTTGATTTTATCGCTGATTTTGTAAATACGGGTGCTTATTGGGATGCTATGGTGGAGCTTATCAAACCTCAGGGGCATATTGGATCTATCACGGCAAGTAGTGAACCGGTAGCTCTCAACAAGCTGAAAACCAAGAGTGCTAGTTTTTCTTGGGAATATATGTATACGCGAAGCATGTTTCAGACCGAAGATATGATACAACAGCACCATATCCTAAACCAAATCGCCGACCTTGTAGAAGCCGAGGCACTTCAATCTACCTTATATCTGACGCTAGAGGGATTGACGGTAGAGAATTTTAAACAAGCACATCAACTTCTTGAGTCGGGTAAAACCATTGGAAAAGTGGCAATTACTTTTTGAGCAAAAAAAGAGTGACTTTTATTAAATTGGCCTGCCAAACAACCTTTTTGTTTGGCAGGCTATTTTTTATTTATCTGATAATTTCTGTTCGGCTTTAATAAACTGTTCCAACAAAGGAACAATTTCGGGAGAGTCGGGGCGGGGAGCGGCCGTTGACTGTAATTTTCCTTCTCGGTCGAGTAAGGCATACCGAGGAAAGCCTTCTCCTATCCCAAAAACCTCCTGAAAGTAAGCTTCATTTTCTTTCTCAGCTTTCAAATGTAGACCTGTCAGTTGCCTTTGTTGTAGGGTTTTAAGCCATTTTTCTTTAGAATCATGGAAGTTGATGAACAGAAAAACTACTGGTTGATTTTTAAACTTTTGTTGCAACTTCTCCGAACTCGGTATCAAAGCTATACAGGGTTGACACCAACTCCCCCAAAAATCAATATATACTACTTTGCCCTTCAAATCTTTACTGGCCACTAAATTGCCTTGTGAATCGCGTAGTTGAAAGCTTGGGCTAGAAAGCATCGTTTTTGTTTTTTTTCTCCATTCTTTTTCCAAAAAAACAACATAGGAAGAACTCGGGAAATCGTTATACAGGGTATGGATAGCTTTTTGAGAAAGCTCATTCAAATCTGTATATTGAATCAAAAAGCGGATAGCCTCAGCCTTCTGTCGCTGAAGTGTGAGAGGTCTGCCTTTTAAGAGCGAATCCATCAGCGCAAATTCGGTTTGATATAGCTCATTCATATCTGCAGAATGTCCTACTTTACTTTTGGCTTTAAACTCGATAAATGCCTGCAAACTTTGATGATAGATATCGCTCGGTGTTGCATCGTCTAACAATTGAAACCCCTGCCAAAAATCATAATAATTCTCAGGAATATCTTCTATCCGTAGGGTCTTGGTCATGTAAATAAAGCGTTGGGGATATTGGTTTTTTTGTAAAAAAGTAAAACCGTTGATTTCGCCAGTCACAAATGACTGGAAGATTGGTGATACATTTTGATGGGCAATTGTGTTGCGATATTGGTCCCAACGTTCTTTTTCTAGCTGAGACAAGTAAGTGATTTGTGAATCAGGCTCAAAGTGAGTCGAGGTGGCTACTGGATTGACAGTGTAAGGCTGCATCAATCGAGTGTCAAACAAAAATTTATTTTCAAGGGCATTGGTTCCATTAAACTCAAATCGGCCCTCCGCTTCTTTGAAGTGAAGGGATGCTTCGGGAGTGAACCAAATTTTAAAAAACTGATTCCCAATAAATAATAATAGGGGCTGTGGAGAAGTAATGGAAAAAGAAACGGAAAACGTTCCATGAATGTCCGATTTGCCTTGGGCTAGTACTTCTCCTCGATAAGCATTTAGCATGTTTTGTTGATAAACGAGGCGGTACTCGGCGGAGGGAAAAGAAGCCAGTTGGGCTGAAAACGTGCTTTTTCCCCAAATCATAACAGAGGAAAGTAGAAGTAAAAATTGGGTAATCGCGAGGATTTTAATCATAAGTGAAGCAGATTAGAGATGGCATTTGTAAAAGATACTTCACTTGGGTGTGTAAGTTACAGTAAGGCGGTAATTTATTAAAATTGTGTTTTGGAATTAGTTTAAAAAGTTTAAGCTTGTATTTCAAACGCTACCGTTTTGACGCGTTGGCTCAGAGTGCCGTCGGGCCAAGTTTCTTCCAAAATCATGGATTGTGCAGCAGGGAGCGTAAATACCTGCTGCATATTGCGAATGGATGCCGAAGGAACTCCTTGTTTTTCAAGATTTTGCAACAAAATAGAGGATTCCTGTACAGAAATTTTCTCAGACAATAGGGCGTTTAGTACTACTGCCCGATTTTTCACTCTAGCAGCATTGGTGTCAAATCGTAGGTCTTCCAATAAGGCTTCTAGCTTTAGTTGATAGCACAAATGAGCAAACTGTTTTTCGGTGCCTACGGCCAATACAATCTGCTGCCCATCGCTACAAGTATATAGGTCGCCGTAGGGAGCGATATTGGGATGTTGAGTTCCCATGCGTTGAGGGATATATCCACCCATGAGCCAGTTGGTAGCTTGATTGACCAAAGAAGCTACTGCGGCTTCAAACAAAGAGGTTTGTACGAAGGCTCCTTTTCCGGTTTGGGTGCGGCGAAGTAGGGCGAGTAAAATCCCTTCTTTGAGTTGGTGAGCTGCTAAGACATCAATCAAAGCAACGGGCATCTTGATAGGAGGCCCGTCAGCTTCGCCATTCATGTACATAAAACCCGCTTCGGCTTGGAGTACTACGTCGAAAGCGGGGCGTTCGCTTTCGGAATCGAAGGCGTTGAGTTGGGCAAAGATAAGAGACGAATTTAACGCCGAAAGAGTGGCATAGTCTACGCCTAATTTTTGGGCAACTTGTAGGCGATAATTACTAATGACGATGTCGGCGGTTTCAATAATATCATAAAGCTGCTGCCGGTCAGTGGGGTTTTCTAAATCTAATAAGAAGCTAGTTTTGTTCCAATTGACGATAAATTACAGGCGACGCAAGCCCCGGTCCTTTAGGCCGAGCGCACGAATCCGATTTTATTTTTGCAATACTTTTTTTGTTTATTGCAAAATGCGTATCTTTGGGTATGTTAAAGGCGTTTAAATACGAGTTGGCTCCGACCCCTGAACAGACTAACCACCTGAATCAAATCATGGGGTCATGTCGATTCGTGTACAATCTTGCCTTAGAAACCAAGATACACGTTTATACCAAAGGCGTGTCGGTTAACTGCTTTGATTTGATGAAACAGTTAACCGAGTTGAAAACCGAATTTGAGTGGCTCTATGAATCACCTACTCATGCCCTTCAACACGCCATTTCCAATCTGGATAATGCGTTCTCCAACTTCTTTAAGGGTCGGGCTAAATTCCCTCGCTTTAAATCAAAGCGACAGAAACAATCTTTTCACGTTCCACAAGGCGTAAAGGTTGATTGGGAAGCCGGGGCATTGTTTCTGCCCAAGTTGAAATGGGTAAAGTTGATTGTTTCCAGAGGATTCAATGGTACTATCCGCAATGCTACCGTTAGCAAAACACCACCAGGCAAATACTTTGTCTCTATTCTGGTTGAGACTGGACAAGCTGCTGCCGTAAAGAATCCAATGGTTGGCCATACTGCCGTTGGAATTGATGTGGGTCTTAAACACTTTGCTACGCTGTCAGATGGAAGCAAGATTGATAACCCTAAGTTTCTGTTTCATTCTCTAAAACGATTGCGGGTTGAGCAACGAACGCTTAAACGTCGGTTCCGCAAAGGGGCAAAAGAGCAAAGTAAAGGCTATCAAAAGCAAAACTTAGTAGTTGCTAAACTCCATGAGAAAGTAAGCAACCAACGCAAAGACTTTCTCCACAAAACATCAACTGCGATAGTCAAGCAGTTCGATACAGTCGTGATGGAAGATTTGAATATTGTCGGAATGGTTAAAAACAAGAACCTATCCCGTTCGATTGCCGACGTGGGATGGAGTATGTTTGAAAACCAAGTCCGGTATAAATGCGAGTGGTATGGTAAGAACTTTGAACAGATAGGTCGCTTTGAGCCAAGTTCTAAAATCTGTTCAAGCTGTGGTCAACACAAAGGCGAACTCGTTCTTTCGGAACGGGAGTGGACTTGTGCAAAGTGTGAAACCAAACATGATAGAGACCTGAATGCGGCAATCAATATCCGCAACTTTGGACTCTCTAAGATATTCCGGGTGGGGACTCATCCGTTGCGAGCTAAGACGGGGCAGTAGCTCGAATCTTTCGCAAGAATCCCCCGTCATTCATGCGGGGGAGTAGTCAAACTTGCATAGTAAGCCGAGAAAGAAAAGACTGGATTTTCGGAGGGGAGTTTCCAAGTGCGAGTCATATCACCTCCCGTTTTTTTGTTTTCGATTTTGATAACTTCTGCCCCAAGTTCGGCAAAAAACATGCCCACTGCCGGCCCTGCCAACACGCTAGCAAGCTCGACCACTCTAAGGTTGTCTTTAAAAAAATCTTTCATGGGTATCAACTGCTTATTTGCTCCAAATTTGTCATATATTCTTTGATTTCCCCTAATGATTCGGTTATTTTACTTCATCAATAAAATCAGACAATATTATGAATGACGGATATAGTCCCGAAGAAATAGAACTTCTCAAAGAAGAATGCCGCGAAGCCGGTACCAATTTTGTTCATTGTGATGATGAAGAAGATAGTATGGCCGACCAAGGCGAGCTGGCACATGTGCAGTTTGTTGGAAATTATAAAGGCCAAGAGGTTATTTACGATGCAATTATTTATACCCTACGCTTACATCATAGTAGTTTGGTATATGAAAAAGCCGTAGAACAAGCCCAAAAGGTATATCCTAAATACTTGCCTCTTGATGAGCGTGGTCCCGGTTTTAACATGAGCCCTGAAGAGGAAGAAGAAGCCGAAGAGCTAATCACCGAATTGATCGAAACCTTCGAAGAAGAAGAAGCGGTAAAAGTGAAAGAACACTTGGAGATTGAAACCGATTTTGAATATGGCGTAGGACTAGATGCTAGTTTGAATGTAGAAGCCATTACGGACGACGTAGTTTCAAAATTTATCGAGGATTTTAACAGTGGCCGTCTGAAATTGGACACGACTCTTTATTCGTTTACGAGCGACGAAGACGACGAATAAACCCATCGAGCAAGCCAATACAAAAGGGGGAAGTCCGTAAGGGTTTCCCCTTTTCTATGAATAGCGTTAGGAATTAGCCTTTTTTGCAAAAGCCAAATAGGCCCCTAAGCCAATCATCATGATGCCAGTAATTTTGTTTTGAAGACGCGCAAAATGGGGGAGTTTGTTGAAATAATTACCAGCTTTTCCAAACACAACCGCCACTAAACCGTTTACCAACGTCCCTGATAAGTTAAACCAAACTCCCAAAAATAAGATTTGCCATTTGAAGTTTTCGGCCTCTACGTGCGCAAATTGTGGCAAAAAAGCCAAGAAAAACAACGCTACTTTGGGATTAAGGGTATTGGTATAAACACCCTGCCAAAAGATTTTTTTGAGCGGAATTACTTCTACTTTAGTGCTTGTTGACAAGTGACTTTTATCTAACAAAGCAGTGATACCTAAATAACACAAATAGCCCACTCCCAGAAACTTAACGATATTGAAAGCCACCGCCGACTTTGCGATGAGTACCGATAGTCCCAAAACAGCAGCTAAGGTATGAATTAAACACCCCCCTGCAATCCCCAATGCCGATACGATTCCTGCTTTAGTGCCTTGGGTCGTACTACGCGTAGCGACGTATATCATGTCGGCACCGGGGGTGAGGTTGAGCATTAGGGTAGCAAAAGCAAAAAGCAAAAAATCGCTAGCATTCATCTGAAGAGATAGGAGTTAATAGTAATTAGGAATATTTTTTCCTAAAGTTATATCTCTTTTGCCAATCCAGATACCTTTTTCATTTTTGGTTAGTTTGATAATGCCCGAACCGCCGCGATTTTGGGCATTTTGTAAGTCTTTTTGGGTAAGGAGTGGGTCATCTTCAAACTGATATTCGTCAATCCAATATTCATTTTTTTTCGATTCCTTGATGATAGGATGGATATGGGCCGCAAATCGCTGATTAGGATACGCCGCTGGGCGAATCGTACTAAACTGATAGCGCCCTTGGGCGTCGGTCTTCATCCATCCACGAAGATGTCCATGCCGCCGCCCGTGCTTTTGGGCAGCGGCAGGTTTGTATTCACCTTTTACATCCGTATGATATACGTACAAGATAACGCCCGCCGCTGGTGTTTTACCGTCTTTTTGGTAAATCGTACCGCTAATCATCATACGTTCGCCTTCTTCTTTGGGAGAGGCGAGGGTGGTTTGCCAATGCAGCTGCTCAGGAATACCTTCAAACATCAGCTCGCAATCTTCGCAACCACCCCCTATTTTTTGACAATAACCTACTGAAATGATAGCGGTACACATCAAAGTTAAGGTCAGCTTTTTCATTTGTTTTTTTATAAATAATCTGAAAATCTCCTCTCAAGAAAGCGTATTACCACAAAGGCGTCTTAGTTTTCGCCGCCTTTTTTATCATCGTTGTTGATGCTTTTCTTACTGCGCTGAGGTTGGCTGCTCATTTTTCCAAATTCATAAGAAAAACTTACTCGCCAACCCCGATTGAAGAACCGACTCATACCATCTTGGACAAAAGTAGGGGAGGAAAATTGAATTTTTTGTTCGATATAAGGGGCAAAAAAGTTGTCTAGCCCTAGACTAACAGAGCCTTTTTTCTTTAAGATTTCTTTTTGTAAAGCTACATTGTAATAGGCATAGCCTCCGATTTTGCCTTGCAGCATTACCCTTGGTGAATTGAAAAAGCCAAAGAATTGCGCTTTTAAGCCTTTCCCAAAATCGTAGGTAGAATTAAGGTTGAGGCGGTACATCCAATTGGAGTTTTGAGCCTGTAGGGCAGGACTATTGAGGATGTTATAATACAAATTGATAGAGCCATTAGAAGTGAATTTTTTCTTGATTTTGGCCGAACCACTCAGCGTGAGTCCGTAGGAGATATTTTGAGAAATATTCTGGAAAGTCAAATTAGACACTCCTTCGCTATCTACGGTACGGATGCGTTCGATGGCATTGTTGGTTTGGCGCATGAAAAAGGTAGCATTCACCGATGACTCTTTGATATAAACGTTGTAGCTTGCTTCGGCGCTGTGGGTTAGCTCAGGGTTGAGATAGGGATTGCCCGAATAGGTTGACTGAGGCTCACTTGCATTGACGTAAGGGTTTAGAAACCAAAGCATAGGCCGCTGGATTCGTTGTGAGTAGCTGAGTTTTAATTTTTGGTTTTTGGGTAAATTTCTCGAAATACTGACATTGGGAATGATGTTGCCATAATTGTTTGAGAAAGGCACCTTGCCCGCCAAAAACTCTGCTTGAATAAAAGTATGCTCATAGCGAGCGCCGGCATTGATACTCCATTTATTTTTGGAAGTACGCGAGTAGGCAAGGTAAGCAGAAGCTACTTGCTGGTTATAATCAAAGACATTGGCAAGTGCGGGCACATCCTTAAAATCATCACTTCCGTCGAGGGCAGTGGCTACCCGATAGTCGCTTTTTACATTTCTCAAAATACTTTTGGCCCCGATTTCTAAGGTACTGACGCTATCAAGCGGATTGGTAAAATCTATTTGAATAGTCCCTTCATAATTGCGGCTTACATTAGGGCTTTTTTCGCGGTAATAAATAATGTTTTCGGCGTTGAGCTGATCGAGGTTGTAATAACTATCTTCTGCTTCTTTCGAAAACATAGTCAGGATATTAAATTCTTTTTTAGGCTTTTTGAAAGTCTTATTATAGTCAATGTTGAGCGTGCCCCCGTCCCAATCATAAATGCGATATAATTTTCGGGTAAACAAGGAGGGAGTGGCAGTGCCGCTCGAAAATTCATTGAAGTAGTCAAAATTCATGGCGTTTTTGCCATCATAAAAATTGAGTCCTGCACTCAAGCGATTGAGAGTGTCAATATCCCATTCAGCCGAAATGGTACTATAAAGGTTTTCGCCGCCGCCCCTAAATGAAGTATTTTGGATAAGTTTGGTTTGATAGCTTTCGACGGTAGAAAGACGAGTCAGGCTGTTTTCGCCTAGGTTACGCCATTTGTTAAAACCCCCTCTTGCCGATACCCCAAAGCTTTTTTTACGGTAGTTGAGCGAGCCGTTGTAGTTATCATTCCAGCGACCAAAAGACGTATTGGCCTTGCCGTTGATACCTTGTAAGTTATTTCGTTTGGTGATAATGTTGATGATACCTGCTGTGCCTTCGGCGTCGTATTTGGCAGAGGGTGAGGTGATTACCTCAATCTGCTTGATGTCGTCGGCAGGGATGAGTTTCAGTACGTCGGCAATACTTTTCGCCATCAAATTGGAAGGCTTATTGTTGATGAGTACTTTGATGTTTGAACTTCCACGGAGTTCGACATTTCCGTCCAAATCTACCGCAATCGAAGGGATTTTGCGCAATACATCCCCCGCATTTCCTCCCTTGATTGTAATGTCTTTTTCGGCATTATACACAAGGCGGTCGGGTTTGTCTTCAAACAAAGCTTTTTGTTCTACTACCCTTACTTCATTGAGTTGTTGGGCGGTTTGTGAAAATGAAATAACACCTACGTCTAGGTCATTGTCTTGGCTTACTTTTAGTCCACCCACTACTTTGTCTTGATAGCCTACGAAGGTAATTCGGATCTCGTAGGTTCCCTCAGCTACTTTCGAAAACGCGAATTTGCCAGTTACATCAGAAGTTGCTCCTTCTAAAATTTTGTTGTTTTGCAAGAGTGCCACCGTTGCAAATTCAACAGGTTTGCGAGATGCGGAATCAAGGATAAAACCTGTAATTTTTGATTTTTGGGCAAAAGTATAACCCGTAAGCCCTAAAAATAGGGCCAAGCAGCATAGATGTTTCATTGTTTAGATTATTTGGCTGTCAAAAAGAGTGAGTGAATAGATTTTGTGGTTAGGATGGATTTTGTAGTGAATACTCTATTTTTTTGAATTGGTTACAGTAAGGAGAGATTTTTTTAGAGAATGTTGCATCAGCTTTCTATTTTTTGAGATTTACTCAACTTTTATTACCCTGACTTGATTTTTCAGATTCACCTCCAATACCCAAAGGCCATTTCCGTTATCAAAAATGCCTCCTGTAGGCATCCATTCTTTTGTACATTGGTACACCACTGATACCTTGCCTTGAGGAGTTATTTTTTTGACTGATTGTTGATTGATTACTGCCACATACATATTAGCATGAGCATCGTCCCAAATCCCAAAAATATTATTATTGGGTTTGCGGTTGGGGTCTTCTCCTGTGATGCCATCCAAATCTTTTGCTACTAATCTCCTTTTGTTGTTGACGATTTTGTACAAATCATTGTCGTCAACGTAGTAAAAAGTGCCATTTTTCTGACAAAATTGCCAGCGTACATCATGAGTGGGAATTGTTGCGAGCCATTCTATTTGTTGCGAAGCCGAAAGCCGCATCCAATCACTCCCTTTTTTACTTTTGATAAGCCAATATCTGTTTCCGAAAGCATCTCCTACAAAACTATAATGTTGACGAAAGCCTTTGGCATGAGGTCTTATTTTACTAAATTTCCCATTGATGTCATATTTCCATATAAAATGCCCCCACTCCTTGGTTGCGTCGCCTTCATACCAAAGATGCTCACCGTATAGATTATCGTTGGCATCAATGTAAAGTTCGTGGGTATGCACATTAGGAACGACCACTTTTTTATTTTTACCGTCTGCAGATATTTTCCAAACGCGCTCAGTGTCAGTGTAAAAAATATCTCCCTTGTTGTTTTTGACAATACCTATACCCGGATGAGACCATGAGTGGATTGTCACCAAAGTGCAAAAAAGAATTTGGTAAAGAAGCGTTTTCATTTTTTTTGTTTTTGATGATACAAAGGAAAGTAGTGGGAGCAAAGGGAGATAATTTCTTAGGTGAGAAGATAAAAATTCTTGATAAAAGGGGTATTAAAAGCGCTCGTCAAGGGATTTGAATGTTTGACGTAAATTATTTGTGCTACAAATCTACAATTCCCTAACTTTCAGCATGGAAATACTTTTTAGATATCGTATAGACCACGTCTTGTTTTGGCTGGCAACGATTTCATTTCATGCCTACAACCGCAGCTATATTATTGATAAATTGAGCTGGGGCGATTTTGTGGTGGAACTATTGGTGCGAAATCTCCTGCTGGCGGGCGTCATTTATGGTAATTTATGGGTATTGATTCCACGGTTATTCAATACGAAGCGGTATGGGATGTATTTTTTGAGCTTAGCAGGATTGGTTTTGACCTATGTGCTGTGCAAAAATTTACACGATATGTATCTGTATGGCTATGTGTTGGGAGATACCGAACGACAAACATTATGGGTCAATACCTTTTATAATGTCTCTATTGCGGTGTTTTATGCCATTTTTAGCATGGCTATTTGGCTGAGCAGAGAGTGGTTTTACCAAAGAGAATTGGTACAAAAAATAAGAAATGAACAACTGGCAACGGAACTGCAATACCTCAAATCGCAGATGAACCCACATGTGGTTTTTAATACTCTCAATCTTATCTATGGCTCTATTCACAAAACCAACCCTGTAGCACGACAGCTAGTGGTGCAGTTTTCAGATTTGCTACGGTATCAGTTGTATGAATGCAATGCAGAAAAAGTAGGCATCGAAAAAGAAATAGAATACCTCCAAAACTACATTAATCTTCAGCGTTTACGAAAGAATGACAATTTGAAGGTTACGGTAAATTTTCATCCACATATACACGGTATTTTGATAGCGCCATTGCTTTTTTCTCCTTTTGTCGAAAACGCCTTTAAGTTTGTAAGTGATCATGTTAATGCTTTAAATGTGGTTGATATTCAGATGTTTACAGAAGAGGGCGCTTTGGTGTTTTTATGTAAAAACACTAAAAATGAAAAACAAATGAAGCCTAAATCATCGTCAAGTGGCATTGGCATTGCCAACGTAAAAAGGAGATTGGAATTACTTTATCCTCGGTGTTATCAACTCGAAATTCGGGAAACAAACGAATTATTTGACGTTTTTCTAAAAATAAACTTGAAATCAAGCCTATGAAAATCAATTGTTTGATAGTAGATGATGAGCCAATAGCTCGTCAGATTTTGCGAGAATTTGTGGAAGATTTGGAATGGCTGTGTCTAGTAGGTGAAGCCGAAAACCCCTTAAAGGCCATCAATCTATTGGCCCAGCACCCGATTGATTTGCTTTTTCTGGATATAGAGATGCCTCAAATGAATGGGCTAGAGCTTCTTAAAAAAATACCAAATCCTCCCGCTGTAATTGTGACGACGGCCTATCCACAATATGCTTTGGAGGGGTTTGAGTTGGATGTGTTGGATTATTTATTAAAGCCCATTTCGATTGAGCGTTTTATAAAGGCTGCTTTGAAAGCCAAAGGTTTTTATGAGCAAAAAAATAAAAGTTTGACTACGAGTGCTGATTATTTTTTTGTGAAGTGCGACGGAAAAATCGAGCGAATAGAAATAAAAGATTTGCTGTATGTCAAAGCTTTAGAAAACTACATTGTTTTACAAACTACTCAGCGAAAATACATTACCTATTTGACCATGAGAGGTTTAGAAGAGTATTTACCTACTGAGCAGTTTGTCAAAATTCATAAATCTTACCTCGTGCCGGTAGGTAAAATTGACCGTATAGAGGGCAACGAAATCCACGTAGGTGACGAGAAGCTACCCTTAAGTCGCAACCTACGAGCCGAAGTATTAGAAAAAATAGAATCCAAATTTGTTAAAAGATGACTTTACAATGGAATATTGCCATGTTTCTTTTTGGGGAGATTAGCGACTTTGTTTTCAAGCATTTTAAAAGCTCTTAACAATTTCTCCCGCGTTTGTTCGGGATAAATCACTTCATCAATATATCCGCGATGAGCAGCTCGGTAGGGGTTGGCAAACTTAGTGGTATATTCTTGAACTTTTTCTTGAAGCTTCGCTGCCGAGTCATCTGCTTCGGCAATCTCTTTTTTGAAAATAATTTCCGCTGCTCCACTCGCTCCCATCACGGCGATTTCGGCCGTAGGCCAAGCGTAGTTCATGTCAGCTCCGATGTGCTTTGAGTTCATGACATCATAGGCACCACCGTAGGCTTTACGAGTAATGACCGTAACGCGCGGCACCGTAGCTTCACAAAAAGCATAAAGCAATTTGGCGCCGTTGGTGATGATAGCATTCCATTCTTGGTCGGTACCAGGCAAAAAGCCGGGTACATCTTCCAATACCAATAAAGGAATATTGAAGCTATCACAAAACCGAACAAATCGAGCTCCTTTGGTGCTTGAATCAATATCGAGTACGCCGGCCAATACCGCAGGTTGATTGGCTACAATGCCGATACTCCGCCCACCAAGACGGGCAAAACCGACGACGATATTTTCGGCAAAATATTTATGAACTTCCCAAAAACTTCCTTCATCTACTAGCTCATCAATCACCTCTCTCATATCATAAGGTTGATTGGGGTTTTCAGGGATAAGAGTATTGAGTTTGGGTCTTTTTTCATTGCTTGCTTCGTAAGGGAGCATGGGAGCTTCTTCTTCGCAATTTTGAGGAATATAACTCAACAAACGACGTAGGTCACGGAGGCATTCTACTTCGTTGGCACTTACAAAATGGGTCACGCCTGATTTACTAGCGTGGGTCATCGCCCCCCCAAGTTCTTCCGAAGTTACATCTTCATGGGTGACGGTCTTTACTACATTGGGACCTGTCACAAACATATAGGAGGTGTTTTCGACCATCATGATGAAATCCGTAATGGCAGGCGAATACACTGCTCCGCCCGCACAAGGTCCCATAATCGCCGAAATTTGCGGAATAACCCCCGAGGCAAGGGTATTGCGGTAAAAAATATCAGCATAACCTGCCAAAGACAACACACCTTCTTGAATCCGAGCACCGCCTGAGTCATTAAGCCCAATAACAGGCGCTCCATTTTTCATGGCCAAATCCATGATTTTGCAGATCTTTTCGGCGTGGGTTTCAGAAAGAGAACCCCCAAAAACGGTAAAATCTTGCGCAAAAACATACACTAGGCGTCCTTCAATAGTACCATAGCCCGTGATAACGCCGTCGCCCAGATAGTACTCTTTATCAAGTCCAAAGTCTTTACAACGGTGCATGACAAACTTCCCAATTTCTTCAAACGACCCCGCATCAAGCAGCAATTCAACGCGCTCTCTGGCGTGAAGTTTGCCTTTTTTGTGTTGTTGCTCGATACGCTTTGTACCACCGCCTAATAGCGCTTCCTCATTTTTTTTGTCCAAAATTTCTGTTTTACTGGGGGATGTTGGGGTTGTTGCCATGTAAGGGTAAGTTCATTGAAGGTTTGTATAATCTTTCACAAATTTAAGAGACTTTTGGACTTATTCTAATGTCATATGAGCTTCTTATATTGCTAAAAAAGTATAGAATTTGTCAAAAAACGATGCAAATCCTGTACCTATCTTGGGTATTAATTATAATGCTTTGAGTAGCATAAAGGCATTCGCAAGGGCTTGATGATAAATCGTGGCGTGGTTTTTATTTTTTAAGTAATCAAAACCTACTTTTAGCTGAGAAGAATCCTGATGTTTGAGAAATTGGTAGAGTTTTTTTGCATCTCTCTCCATGATTCGCCCTTCCTTTCCTACTGCTATTATTACCTTAGTGGGCTGAGTAGGGGCTACGGGAGAAAGCTTCAATAAGGATTCTTTATCCCACCATAAGCTCGGACTTACGATGATATATTGGTCAAACATCGAAGGTTTTTTGAAAAGAATTTCCGTAGCTAGTAAACCTCCAAGTGATTGACCAATAAGCATTTTGGAGGTGCTGGTTTTGTAGTTTTTTTGAATATAAGGCTGAAGTTCTTTCTCCAGAAAAGAGATAAATTGAGAAGAACCCCCAGTGGTTGGAAAATCTTTTTTGTCTTTCTCGATAGTAGTAGGATAAGTAAAATCGCGTTTTCTGTCTCGATTGGCAATCCCTACGACGATAGATTTGGGTAAAACATCAATCCAAGGAAAATTATAAAACTGAACTAAGCCCGATACATGGATGAAATCTTCGTCGGCCGAACCATCCAACAGATAAATAACGGGGTATAGCGCCGCCGAATCTGGCGAATACCCCTCAGGTAAATAAATATTGAGATACCGTTTTTCTTTTAATTCGTTTGAATAAATTTCTTCAATTACCCCCATTACAAATGGTTTTTTTGCTGTGCTTTGACTTAAAGCAGCATGGCTTACAGACAATAGTAGCAGTATCCAAGAGTGTGAAAGAAAACGTTTCATCATACCGTTATTTTTTATCAATCCCCGAAAGTACCCTGCGAATGTCGTTGGCACGCTGCATAAAGCCAAAGCTTGCATTGACATCGCGTGTATCAATGTAAGTTTTGTACTCCTTCAAAAATTCAATATAATCGCCTAATGCCCTAGAAAGATTCTCTCGGTTTTGGTCAAAAATAGGTGCCCACATAGCAGGTGAGCTTTTGGCGAGGCGTACAGTGGAGCTAAATCCCGTACTTGCCATATCGAAAATATTTTGCTCGTCTTTTTCTTTTTCTAAGACCGTATATCCTAAAGCAAAAGAAGTAACGTGACTTAGGTGCGAGACATAGGCAAGATGCAAATCATGTTCTTCAGGCGACATGTAATGTATTTTCATTCCAATGTCTTTAAACAATGCTTCTACCAAAGCTAGGCTATCAGAAGCACTTTTTTGAGTGTCACACAAAATGACATTTTTTTCAGGAAGAAGTTCACGAAAAGCGGCTGAGGGACCTGAATTTTCTGTTCCAGCCATAGGATGAGCCGCTACAAATCTCTGGCGATTGGGGTGCTTATCAGCAGCTTCACAAATAAGCCGTTTGGTAGAACCTAAATCAACAACCGTAGCTTTGGGTGGTATGAGGTCAAGTACTTTAGGTACTAAATCAACGATATGATTGACTGGCACCGCCAATACCACCAAGTCTGATTGAGGGACAGCCATTTCGAGGGGAAGAACTTCATCGATAATGCCCTTGGCCACTGCCAACCTACCATGAACTTCTGACGCATCCACTCCGATGAAATGCATTTTGGGGTATTTGTCGCGTAAAGAGAGGGCATACGAGCCTCCTAGCAGTCCTATTCCGATGATAGAGGTATTCATTTTAAATAACAATTTTGGCAACTAATTAGAATAACACAATTTAAGTAGGATGCAAAAGTAGGGACTTCTCTAAAATAAGTGTGGAGAAGTGATAGAATCTTAGATTTTATAGTAAAAAAGTGCAATTTCATACAGTTTATTGTACATGAGTTGGAGAGGCAACTATTTTTTATATTACTTTTAAACTTTAATTAAACTAATGTTAAGCGATAATTTGTACATGGACCGAGCACTAGAACTAGCAATGCTTGGTAGTGGGCACGTCAGTCCAAATCCAATGGTAGGATGTGTGATTGTGTATGAGGGTCAAATCATTGGAGAAGGATGGCATAAGAAGTACGGGGATTGGCACGCAGAAGTCAACGCTATAAATGATGTAAGTCAAGAAGATTTGTTTAAGCTTGAAGATGCCACGGTATATGTAACTCTAGAGCCATGCTCTCACTTTGGAAAAACACCCCCTTGTGCAGATTTATTGGTAGCCAAAAAAGTGAAAAGGGTTGTGGTTTGTAATGATGACCCTAATCCATTGGTGGCTGGTAAAGGTATTCAAAAACTCAGAGCTGCTGGAATTGAGGTTACTACAGGAGTTTTAGCTGAAAAAGGTAGACAATTAAACATACGTTTTTTTACTTTTTTTGAAAAAAAACGCCCCTATATTATTCTCAAATGGGCAGAAACAGCTGATGGGTTTGTGGCTGATGAAAATAAACATCCGCTTAGTATTAGTGGCAAACAATCTAGGATGTTGGGTCATCAATGGCGCGCCCAAGAAGATGCGATTTTGGTAGGAACTAATACCGCTCTTAACGATAATCCACAGCTCAATACACGTCTTTGGACTGGCCCTAATCCTACTAGGGTGGTTTTGGATCGCACCTTACGTTTACCTACTACTTTGAATTTGTTTGACAATTCTCAAAAAACGTTGTGTTATAACGCATTTAAGAACGAAGAAAGTCAAGAAACGAGCTTTGTACAGATAGACTTTGACGAAAACTTTTTAGAACATTTTTTACAAGATCTTTATCAACGAAAAATACAGTCTCTTTTGGTTGAGGGGGGAACCGTGCTACTCCAAACCTTTTTAAATGAAGGGAAATTTGATGAAGTGCGAATTTTTAAGAGTCCACTTATGATTACACGGGGGACAGAAGCCCCCTTGCTTTCTGCAGGTTTGAAGTTTGATAAGCAAATAACGGTAGGTGATGATATTTTTTGGCGTTATATAGCATAAATTTTGTTACTTTTTGTTTAAATGTAAGTCTATACATACAGTGTTTATACATAATTGAAATAGTTGTTTTAGGACAATAACTTGGAATTAGGAAAGCATTGTAGATAGAAAGTGATTGCTGCTTGGTAAGTCCGTATTTTAATAAAACACTAGCAGAGATTTTAAATACTATTTTGTCTATATGCTCAATAATTTTTATTCACAAAATGACCTATCATATTGCTGTGGATAATATTTAGAGATTTAGAAGCCGTATATTTTAATGATTGTATAACCAACCAAGACAAATGTGGATACCTGCCCTATACTTAACCAAAATTGACCAAACAATGACTGTATCTAGTAAAGTTCTATTACTAGAAGGTGGAAATACAGACATCACTGAAGTAGAAACGGCCTTGGAAGCCTCTGCATATGATGTTTTTCGTGTTATTCCAGCCTCTAGTAATGAATTTCTTCAAACTGTATTAATCTATCAACCTAGCTTGATTGTTTGCGATGTGGCACAAGCGTCGGTGGTAGAATGGATTAAAAAAGAATCGGGTTTAGACTTGCCAGTCGTTTTTTTGGCTTTGGATAGTTCGATAAGAGTGCCCGCTAATATTGAAGGGAAAGTGGCTTTTCTAATGGCTCCCTATTCAGATAAGATACTTTTTTCTACCATTGAATTGGCGCTTGCGTAGTTTTTTGATAAAAATCTGTCAATTACTTTTCTAGGATTTTCAGATTTTTATTGTATTTCTTCTTTGTGGATTTGAGCGGCTTTTACCATCTTTGGGCAAATCTATTCTTTATATTTGACCCTATCTAAACACTTATGTCTCGAATCGCCCTGATTACGGGAGCCACGTCCGGAATAGGACGAGCTACGGCCGTCGCGTTTGCCAAAGTAGGTATAAATCTTATTTTGTGCGGGCGTCGCCAAGAACGTTTGGAGGAATTAGCTTCCTTTCTTAATTCACAGGTAAAAACTACTACTTTGTTGTTTGATGTGAGCAATAAAGAGGCGGTTTTTACTGCTATTGAGTCTTTGCCCGAATCCTGGCAGGCTATTGATATATTGGTCAATAATGCTGGAAATGCACATGGCTTATCATCTATTCAAGAAGGTAGCTTAGAAGACTGGGACGCCATGATTGATGGCAACGTACAAGGCTTACTGTATGTTTCGAAAGCTGTCATCACAGGTATGGTGGCACGTTCTCGAGGGCATATCATTAATTTGAGTTCGGTAGCGGGTAAGCAAACTTATGCCAATGGAGCGGTGTACTGTGCTTCAAAAAAAGCTGTTGAGGCCATAAGTGAAGGGATGCGTCTAGACTTGACACAGCACGGGATCAAAGTCACCAATGTGGCACCTGGCGCAGTCGAAACAGAGTTTTCGTTAGTGCGTTTTAAAGGAGATGAAGAGCGAGCTGCCAAAGTGTATGAAGGGTTTGAGCCACTACTAGCAGAAGATATTGCGGATGCTATTCTATACGCCGTCTCAGCGCCTGCTCGTGTAACGATTGCGGATATGACTATCTACGCTTCTGCTCAGTCGGCTCCTACTACGATTTATCGAAAATAGCAGTTAAAGTCATGAATATGTCTCTTTGGGAAATAAATTGCCGTCAGCACGATAGCCGTACCCAAAGAGAAAAACCCTTTAGAGTGGTAAGGTGTGAGTTTAACTACAAAACCAATGTCACCGATAGTCACTTACTCAATAGTATTTTAGAAAAAGGAAAAGAATTAGCGGCATTGGTCAATCCCAGGGCTGCTAATTATGCTATTACGCCACGTAGTTATGACAAAATCCTAAATAGCTGCGTGGCAGGCTTGTTGTCGGAGTGGCTCTGGAAAAAATTGTTGAATCGCCGGGGAGAGATTGTGGCCGAGACCGAATTTCATCATTCTAAGACTCAAATCGATTTGCAGGTATTAAGTTCTCGCCAAAAGATAGAAGTACGCTCTTCTTTTCCTCGCAACGGGATTCCTTTTGCAATTTGTAGCCACAGTCATGAATTTGATGTGATTGGACCTTATGCCAACCATTATAAGCCTCAGGAAATCCAGAAAGATTATTATGTACGTACGCTCTTTCATTTAGCAAAGGTAGGAGAACAAAAAGATATAAAAGGAAGGACTTGGCCTATCGTGGAGCGGTTGATTGATAAGTTACAACAGGATGGATTTGAGGCCTACCTGACGGGAGGCGCTACTTGGCAAATGATGAATGACGATAGTATATCTAAAAATAAAGATTTTATTCCAGAGGATGAAATAAGTCTTCAGCGCTTGGGTGTGGCTTCACAATATCGCGTAGTACCCTTTCACAAAGCATTGGATACAATAGAGGTATGTGATATTATACGCGAAAATAATTTAAAAAGGTAAGTGCCTTGAGTTTCAGAGAGATTCGATTTTTTTGTAAAAAAAGTTAAAGAAAAGTTTGGAAAAGCATTTTTAGACCTACATATTTGCACTCCCAAACGACGCCGACGGGCGGGAAATTAAAAAAATAATCGGGAGTTTAGCTCAGCTGGTTCAGAGCATCTGCCTTACAAGCAGAGGGTCGGGGGTTCGAATCCCTCAACTCCCACACTGAAAATCAGATAGTTGTAAGTCATAATAAGTGTCTGATTATTTTGAAAAATAATAACAAATCGGGAGTTTAGCTCAGCTGGTTCAGAGCATCTGCCTTACAAGCAGAGGGTCGGGGGTTCGAATCCCTCAACTCCCACTTCAAAGAAAGAGCGATGAATTTCATCGCTCTTTCTTTTTATTTTCTATCTTTCTGGCTTCTAAGGAATACTTATGCCTGAACAAATAGCCTTTTTGGACGAGTGGGGGAATACCGATCTCGATTTTACGAAACCTGCTACTTCTACGCATTATATTGTGGCGGCGCTGCTGCTTTCCAAAACTGCTTTGCCCGAAATAGAAGAGCGGTTGGAAGTAATCCGTCATCAATTCTTTCCCAATGCCCACATTCATGCTTCAAAAGTAGGTAATGATGACAAGCGTCGCTTGCAGATTTTGACTGAATTACTCAAACTTCCATTTCATATCTTTGGTTTGGTGGTTGATAAGCGGCAACTTCGTACCGAAGGATTTCAGTACAAAGGCTCTTTTTATAAGTTTTTGCATGGCTTGGCCGACCGAGAGCTGTATCGGACTTTTCCTAACTTGGAGTTGGTTGCCAATCTACTCGGTAGCGATAGCTTCATGGAGGGTTTTGTGAAATACGTGTATGCCAATCATATCCCTAATTTGTTCAATCAGTCTAGCTTTGGTTTTGTGCAAGATGCTTCGCAGCTAATCATGCAAGCGGCGGGCTTTGTGGCTGACACACTGGCACGATGTTATGATGAAACGGTTTTGTCGGAGCATCGTCAGGAATTTTCGTCTTTGCTCAAATCCAAAATGCTTACATTTCGTTATTGGCCTGAGGCATTTCAGCCGCTTTCGGTTCAAGTACCCGAAGAGGCTTTTCTTTATAATCGAGAAATTGCGGAGCTGAGTTTGCAATTGGCACAGGATTATTTACACCGAAATCTAAATTATACAAGTGCGCCGCAGAAAATCGACCAAATTCACTGTTTGGGTTATTTGATTTTTCATTTTCGGCACGTCAATCCAATGCGCTATATCTCAAGTCGCGAGTTGATGAATCATATTCAAGCAGGGCGTAATACCAATATCAGCTTGCATTATTTTCAAGCGAAAGTGATAGCGCCTCTTCGTGATGCGGGGGTGTTGATTGCGAGTAGTTCTAAAGGATATAAGTTGCCCGCAGGAGAGCAGGATTTATATAATTTTATCAATCATAGCAATACGATTATCCAGCCTTTGCTGTCACGAATCCAGAAGTGCCGTGACCGTATTTTGTTGGCTACCAATGGCGAACTCGACTTGCTAAGTCAGTCGGAGTATAAATTGTTGAAAAAGCTACTGGATTAATAGGAAAACTACTAGAATGAAATTATCCGAATATATAAAGAAGAGAAATGGTGTTCCTTTCGGACATCCCAATTCGCTTCGTTCTAATTTAGAAAGGTCGCTTGGTGCACATAATTTTTCAGCCTTTTGGAATTTCTGGAATCCGATTTTTGGTTATTATTTAGGAACAAAGATATTTCGACCGTTAAAGAAAATATTTCCAACAGGATTTTCTTTAGTGTTAACGTTTGTTTTCTGTGGACTTATCCACGATTTAGTAACGACTTTAATAAGAGGGAAAATCTCGCTGTTTTTTTCGGTTTGGTTTTTTTTGATGGGAATGGCTGTTTTGATTGCAAAACAAATTAACTACGACTTATCAAATCAGAAATGGATTTTTAGAGCTTTAGTAAATCTATCAATAGTTGGTGTGTGTGTATATATAACAAACCAACTAAATACAATATTTAGTTTTTATTGAAGTTTGCAGAGAGAGATGAGCGAAATATAAGTATAAAAAACAAAGCGCAATGCTATTAATATAGCATTGCCAAAAGCAGGGTGAGACGTCTTCTATGAAATCCCGAAAGCTTTCGTAATACTAAAAATCCCCGCCTACGGCAATCCTAGGCTGTTGTTAAATAATTACTTCTTGCATTATACATTATAATATAGAAGCAAAATACACTGCTAAATGTGTGTACATTGCTTTTCGGAACTCTTCGACAGTACCCGTTTTCAAAATCTTGAATAAATCGTAGTGCGTTACGGGATTAGGGATTTCTATCTTTTTACTTTGGTTATAATAACCCGTAAACACGTGGTCGAAAGTCGGCATTAAAAGCGTTTGAAATCTTTTGAAGGTATCATTGCCAGTCATTTCGTATAGCTTTCCATGAAAGGCAATCTCTTCTTCTTTCGAAACAACCGTCGCGTCGTTTTGACTTGCTACAATCGCTTCTAATTCGTTTAAATCTTGTTCGGTTTTACGAGCAAAAAGAAATTCGGCGATTCCCATTTCTAAGATGAGCCGAAGTTCAAATACATCTTTGAGATTGTCTTGACTTAAAAGCGACGGATTCATTACTTTTTCTAAGCCCACTAGCAAATCGGGCTGGGCGATTACCATGCCACGGCGTGGACGTGCTTCAATCATGCCCAACATTCTTAATCTACTAAGTGCTTCTCGTACCACATTTCGGCTCACATTCAGTTTCTGAGCCATCTCTTGCTCATTGGGCAAGGAATCTCCTGGCTTAAACCCACTTTCGGTAAAATACAATCGAAGACTGTTTTCGACGCGGTCGGTCATCGACAGACTCCCAAGAGGCTCTAGAGTATCTAGTTTGTTTGTAGTCATATATTTTCTATCCCTGTACAATGGTCGTGCAAGTTAGTACTTAAACAAGAAAAGTAGCAGATAATTATATTTTTTTTCTACAATTATGTTGATAGTTAAATCCTATCATTATATTTGTCCTACAAATGAATTTTAGAATTAAATTTGGCTATTCTAAGTACCCGTAAAAGAAAAAATGCATGAATCAAAACTTTATCAGGATGAAAAAGAAGCTAAAGTCGCCTTGGAGAGTATTATTTTTGGTTGCCCTATGTTGCGCCAGTTTTACAGTCTTATTTGCACAGCAAAAAATCGGCGGTGTGGTGCGGTCAGCCGAAGATTCCGCTCCTATGCCTTTTGTGACGGTGGTGGTCAAAGGCACTCAGCTCGGAGTAAATACCGACGCTAATGGCAAATACACCATTGCGGTGCAAAGTGGGCAAACCTTGGTTTTTAGTTTTGTGGGTTACAAATCACAGGAAGTGATGGTGGGTACCCAAACCGAAATCAATGTTTCATTAAATCAAGATTTGCAGACACTCAATGAAGTGCTTGTGGTGGGATACGGAACCCAATCGCGCGACAAAATAACGACGGCCGTATCGCGTCTTGATAATAAGGTATTAGAAAACGTGCCTTATCAAAACGCGGCATCGTCGTTGCAAGGGTCGATTGCAGGGGTACGCGTACAGACGGTTTCGGGACAGCCCGGCGCAGCACCACGGGTGGTATTGCGGGGTGGTACTTCTATCATTAATCCCAATGGAGCAGCACCTCTGTATATTATAGATGGTGTAGTTCGTCCAGATTTGAGCGATATCAGCTCTGAAGAAATCGAATCTATTCAGGTTCTAAAAGATGCTGCTTCGACGGCTATCTATGGAGCGCGGGCTTCTAACGGGGTAGTGATTGTAACTACCAAATCAGGTAAAAGTGGTAAGCTGAGAGTCAATTATCAGTATAATCTGTCGATGTCGCAATTGGCCAAGGGTTATGACCTTGCTTCGGCGCGAGATTATATTGATTACCAACGTCAAGGAATATTGGCTACAGTAGCGGTGTCGGGCAATTCGACTTATTTGACTCAGTTGGCTGGAAAAACGGGATACGGAACGGGTAACGATTTGACCAATTTGACACCTTATACTACCCAATATTTGACCGATCAAAATAGACAAAAACTCAATGAAGGCTGGCAGAGTATGCCCGACCCCGTAGATCCTACCAAAACGATTATTTTTCAGGAGACTGATTTTCAGAAAGTATTGTTTCAGAATGCGCTTTCCCACAACCACCACGTTTCATTGTCGGGTGGAAGTGAGAAAGCTACCTTCAATGCAGGTATTGGCTACATGAATGCACAAGGCATTGCCATTACGACCATGTACCAGCGTCTCAATTTTGACTTGAATGGAGATTTGATGGTCAACGACCACCTGAAGTTTTATGCACGTATGATGTACTCGCGCTCAGGAAACAACCAAGTATTTTCAAACAACAGCATTTTTGAACGCTCTATCGACATTCCTCAAACCACCAAATATCGTTTTGAAGACGGTACATTGGCTCCTGGTTTGGCACAGTCGATTGGTAATCCCGAATATTTTCTGAATAAACTAAAAGGGAAAAACGCTTTCGCCAATCTTTCGATGGCGATAGGTAGTCATTGGCAGATTTTACCAGGGCTATCTTTTGACCCACAGCTTTCTATTTATGAAACTACGGGAGATGGCCGTTCGTTTCAGCAAGGATTCCTAAATGGCCCTACCTCGTTTGTTTCCACACGTACGGCCACGGGGTCGTTTGGCAAACGGACGCAATACCAAGCTGATGGAGTATTGTCTTATATCAAAAGCATCGGCCAAGCGCACAATCTTGATGCGAAGGTGGGTATTTCTTATTTCCAAAGAGATACTACTGGGCTAGGAGCCGTCGGGCAGGGGGCTTCTTCGGATTTGATTCCTACGCTCAATGCTTCTGCTACGCCTGTGTCGGTGACAGGTTTTGAAAGCCGCCAAGTATTAGTAGGGTATTTTTCACGTATCAATTATGACTACATGGAAAAATACCTTGTTTCGCTCAATGCCCGCTACGACGGTGCTTCTAACTTGGGAAAAACGCATCAATGGGGCTTTTTTCCGGGAGTATCTGTGGGCTGGAATCTTCATAAAGAAAATTTTTGGAAAGGAATCAGTGAAGATATGCTACGGGTTAAGTTGAGAGCAAGCTACGGTGTAAACGGTAACATTGCGGGACTCACTGATTTTCAGTCACAAGGACAGTACAGTGTGGGGAATTTGTATAACACCAATGCCGCGATTACTAATACCGTATTGGCCAATTCAAGTTTGAAATGGGAACGTTCTAAAACAGTCAATATTGGTACTGACATCGCTGTATGGAATGGCCGAATCAATATGCTAGTGGATGTTTATCGCCGTGTGACTGACAATCTCTTAACCGATTTGAGCTTACCACTTTCGACGGGTTTTTCGAGCGTTCGTACCAATTTAGGAAGTCTTGAAAACAAAGGAATCGAAATCGAGCTTCGGGCTAATGTACTACCTTCAACTTCGCCTTTGGAATGGGTAGTATCGCTCAATGCGGCCAAAACCAAAATGAAAATTCTTAAACTGCCTACCAATGGTAATATTAACAACCGTATTGGTGGTATCGAAATTTGGGATCCTCAGACTCAATCTTACGTATATTATGGAGGATTGCAAGAAGGCGGTCGGGTAGGAGATATGTTTTCGTATAAGCAATTGGGAATTTATGCTACCGACGAAGCAGCCGCGAGTGCGCCAATTGATTATCTAATTTCGAGAGCAAGTCGTACCAAATACGGTGGAGATGTGATTTGGCTTGATGCTGACGGCAATGGCTCTATCGATGCCCGCGACCGCGTTTATGTAGGCAACCCTTTCCCAACTTTGACAGGCGGTATTTCAAATTCTCTTAGTTACCGTGGTTTAGGATTGTATGTACGTGCCGATTATACCACGGGTCATACGATTTTCAACTATCCTCGTGCACAGATGATTGGGCAGTTTCAAGGAGATATTAATATCTCAAAAGAGGCACTTTCGTCATGGAAAAAACCGGGTGATATCACCGAAGTTCCCAAGTACTACTGGGCCGATCAGTTGGGGCAAAACAACCTTTTTCGTAATGCTACCTCTGCCAATGGTAGTAATTCGAGATACTACGAATCAGGCGATTTTCTATGCTTGAGAGAGGTTTCACTTACATATAGTGTACCAAAAAAATACACAAGTCGCTTGAAAATAGATGGTGTAAGACTCAATCTAACTGCCCAAAATCTAGGGTATTTTACAAAATACAAAGGGCTGAATCCTGAAGAAGGAGGCACCGACCGTGGACGCTATCCTGTTCCTAGAACATTTATGTTTGGTTTAAATGTTTCGCTTTAATCCTTCCGAATTATCATGAAATCGAAATCCATATTTTTGAAATTGGTGCTTTTGAGCCTTCTATTTGCCTCTTGTACCGAAAACCTAAATGTGACGCCGACGAGTGTCATCAGTAACGAATCTTTCTGGAAAACCCAAGATGATGCCAACGGTGGCGTATATGGGATGTATGTGTACCTTCGTACGCAATCTAGTCGTAATATGTTTTTGTGGGGAGAAGCTCGTGGAGAGACGATGGGTTCTGGGATTCAGGGCCTAGACGGGCGCGATCCGTTTTATCTCAATCAGTTGGATGCCACTACTTCGGGACCTGATTGGCAAGGGATGTATACGGTCATTCACCATGCCAACCTCGTTTTGAAAAATGTACCTAACATCAGCTTTACATCTGAAGCGGCTAAAAACAAAATTTTGGCGCAAGCTTATGCCATGCGGGCTTTTGTGTATTTTTCTATGGTCAGAACTTGGGGGGAGCTACCGATTGTGACCGACCCTACCGTTCAATTTGACCCTGCATCTATCCAAAAAGAGCGTTCTTCTGTAGCGGATGTTTTCAAACTTATCAAAGACGATATTGATAAAGGAATAGCGCTTTTTCCTGACAATACTTTCCCAACTGGACGTAATATCTGGAGCAAGCCCGCTTTGAATGCTCTCAAAGGAGACGTATATCTTTGGACGGCCAAAAAACTAGGCGGGGGCAATGCTGATTTGACAAAGGCTTTGGAGGCTCTCAATCAAGTCAAAACCTCCGACGTAACTTTGTTGGATGATTACAGCAGTGTTTTTGATTATGCCAATAAAGGCAACAAAGAGATTGTTTTTGCCGTCAACTTCCGTCGTAATGAATTCACCAACAACGATTATCAAAATATGCACTTTGGGGCACCTTCTATACCTGTTGATATAAGCAGCGAAATATCGGCGGCCTTGGGAGTGGCTGGGGGACAAAATTTCTGGGCACCTTCGCAGACCTTTCGCAGTCAATTTACGGATGATGACCAACGTAAAAATGGGACTTTTCGCGAAATATACACCTCTACAAGCGGTACTCGCCGATTCTATGCTTCATTTGCGGTCAAATTTGACGGGATGGTGGAATTAGGGACGCGTTATTATTTGGACGATTATGTCATTTATCGTTATGCCGATATTTTGTTGATGATTGCTGAAATCAAAAATGCCTTAGGACAAGACCCCACGGCCGAAATTATGCAAGTCAGAACAAGGGCTTACGGTAAAAATATTGCTACTCATGGTTTTGTAAATGGTACGCAAGCCCAGAATGATGAGGTTATTCTCAAAGAACGCTTGCTAGAGTTGGGCTTAGAAGGGAAGCGCTGGTGGGACCTTGTGCGTTTTGGCAAAGCTTTTGAAAAAGTACCTTCGCTCCAAAGCCGCGCTGGTAAAGACTACTTATTGTTGTTCCCGATTTCGGCCAATACCCTCAGTTTGGAAAACAAAGTCAAACAAAATCCAGGCTATTAAGTGTCTGATTACTAAGAATTTTGAAATTAAAATTTATCCATAATGTATAATAAATCATCCATCGGAGGGCTGTGGCCTGCTTTGTTTACCCCAGTTGACCAAGAAGGCGCACCTCATTTTGCGGAGTTAGAAAAAATTACTCAATTGTGTCTTGACCAGCAGCTCGACGGTATCTATGTGCTTGGCTCGACGGGGCAAGGGGTGTTGTTTAGCGAAAAACAAAGAATTGAAGTTACCCAAAAAGTAATGGAAATCGTCGGCAATAAAATTCCGGTAATGACTCAAGTAGGTGCACTAAATACCCGCGAATCGATACGTCTGGCGCAAGCCGCCGAAAAAGCAGGCGTGTACGGAATATCTTCGGTAGCACCTATCTATTATCAAGGAGGTACCGAAAATGCCCTCGCTCATTACCGAGCTATTAGTTCTTCGATCAATATCCCGTTTTTTCCTTATCATGTAGGAAATCAAAGCATTTTTGCAGGCGACGCTCGCGCTTATATTGACAAACTGCTCACCCTGCCCAATATTGAGGGTATGAAACTGACCACCCAAAACCTCTACGAAATCAGTCTAATGCATATCTTGGCAGGCGATGATTTGATTCTTTTTAGCGGAGCAGATGAGTTGTTTTGTCAAGCTACTTTGAGTGGAACAGTAGGAGCTATCGGTAGTTTTTACAATCTATGGGGTGAAGAATGTCGCTATGTACGCAATGCTTTCATAGCCGGTAATTATGAATTGGGACAACGATTCATGCTCACTTTACAAGAAATCATCCATACTGTTTTGCCGAATGCGTGGTCGTTTTTTGACAAAGCAATGCAACTCAAACATGGTATTCGTATCGGTATGCCCAATCCGCCGTTGGGTATGCACAACCAACCGTGGGAGGACGAACCCGTGCTCGAAATTTTGGAAAAAATGGCATTGACCGTTGGGACGATTAGTAAATAAATCACGACAAAGGAGAATGAAAAAAAGAACTATCGTAGGTTTGATGGGTGGCTTGCTACTTTCGGCTACCCTTACGCAAGCACAAGAAAGCGTTCCTGTTTTTAATGAACAAAACGGAAAAATAACAGCCTCAGATGCGTGGATTCCCAAAAATGTGGAAGAACTGAAAGGGCAATTGATGGGACCGTTTGTAAGAAACAAAGAAGGCTATATCGTTGCTATTGACGGACAAAATAGTAAAATCAGCAAAGATGAAGGCAAAACGTGGGAGTCATTCCCACTCTTTGCTCAACCCGAAAAGTTTAATATTTCAGGTGAGCGGGCAATGATTACGACCCGTAGCGGTGTGATTATCTTTGCCTTCCTAAATCTGGCAGAGCGTTCGGAATGGAAATGGGACCCCAAAACCTCCGATTCGCCGGGGGCTATTTTGCCTACTTATGCGATTCGTAGCCTTGACGGTGGCCGTACTTGGCAAAACTTGAGGCGACTTCATACCGAGCATACGGGCGCGATTCGGAGCATGATTGAAACCCAAAGCGGAAATGTCATTTTTACGTCGATGATGATGCGCCACAATCCCGGTCATCATACGGTATTGACTTACACCTCGCGCGACGATGGCGAAAATTGGGAACGCTCAAACGTCATTGATTTGGGAGGTATTGGTCACCATAGTGGGGTGACAGAATCGACCATAGAGCAGCTCAAAGACGGGCGTATTTGGCAATTGATGCGTACCAATTGGGGCACTTTTTGGGAATGTTTTTCTGACGATGAAGGCATTACGTGGAAAACCATCCGTCCTACGGCTATTCCGGCGGCTTCGGCTCCAGGGCAGCTCAAACGCCTGGCGTCTGGCAAACTCGTTTTGATTTGGAATCGACGTTTTCCCGAAGGCAAAAATACCTATCCCCTTCGTGGAGGCGACGGGCAGTTTTCGGAAATAGCGGCGAGCAATCACCGTGAAGAGCTATCTATCGCTTTTTCGGACGATGACGGCAAAACATGGAGTAAACCACGGGTGATTGCGAAGTCATACAAAATCCAAAACAGTGATACTTCGAAAGCGTGGATTGCGTACCCCTATATTTTTGAGATAAAACCCGGCAAACTTTGGGTGACTACCATGCAAGGTGACCTGCGTATTTCATTGAATGAAGCTGATTTTTATTAATAGAATGCCTATGAAATCTATAAAAATGATTTTTGTCTTGGTGTTTTTGCTGAGTCAAACATTTATGATTCGTGCTCAGTTGGCAAAAGAAAATGAGGTGGTATTGAGACTTGAACCTGGGTCTAACAATCCTCGCAATAGTGAGGGAGATTTTGTAACCCTCAAAGACGGACGTATATTGTTTATATACAGTCGTTTCACGGGCAATTCGGCCAGTGATTTTGCCCAAGCCGATTTGGTAGCTCGATACTCTTCTGACGGTGGCAAAACATGGACTGACCAGGACCGCATGATTGTCAAAAACAACGCTGGTATGAACGTGATGTCGGTGTCTTTACTGCGCTTGCGAAATGGTGACATTGCCTTGTTTTATGCGGGCAAAAACTCCATTGATGATTGTATCCCGATGTTGCGTATCTCGGAAGACGAAGGCGAAACTTGGAGCGAAGCTACTACTTGTATTACGGACAAAAAAGGCTATTTTGTATTGAACAACAACCGCATCATTCAGCTCAAAAATGGCACCTTGCTCATGCCTGTAGCCCACCACAAAACGCCCGAGGGAGGCGATTTCAATGACCACGGTGTTATTTATTGTTATCGTTCGGACGACAACGGAAAAACCTGGACTTCGAGTCTAGCCTTAGAAAATCCCAATGCCGTGATGCTACAAGAACCGGGGCTGATTGCGCTCGGTAAAAAAGAAGTCATGATGTTTATCCGAACAGATGCGGGAGTACAATATGCTTCTTTTTCAAAAGACGGTGGCAAAACTTGGAGCACCGTAGCGCCTACCGAAATCCGCTCGCCCCTTTCGCCTGCTTCGGTGGCGCGTATTCCTTCTACGGGCGATTTAGTGTTGGTTTGGAACGACAACAGTGCCGTAAAAGAAGGCTATAAAGGCCGCCGTACACCGCTCAATATTGCCGTTTCGAGCGATAACGGTAAAAGCTGGAAAAATCAACAAGTGCTTGAAAATGACCCCGATGGTTGGTATTGCTATACGGCGATTCATTTTGTTGGTAAAAAAAATCTATTGCTGAGTTATTGTGCTGGCAACCGCCCCAAAGGTACGGGGCTTTCGGTGACCAACGTGAGGCGATTGAGTATTGATTTTCTTTATCCATAACTCTTTTAAGTATTCCTAAACCCATGACTTATTTTCGAATTTATCGCTTATTAATTCCCCTTTTGTGGGCTGTGATTGGATTTACGGCAACAGCGCTAGGTCAGACAGACCCTGCTGTGACTTTACAACTTCGTCCCGGAGAAAACAATCCACGCAATAGCGAAGGTGATTTTATTACGTTGAAAAACGGCAAAATTCTCTTTGTCTATTCGCATTATACAGGCAAATCTACCAGCGACCATGCGCCTGCTTATTTGGCGGGGCGTGTTTCCGACGACGGTGGCAAAACTTGGTCTTCTTCCGACCGCCTGATCGTGGACCGCGAAGGAGATATGAATGTGATGTCGGTGTCGTTGTTGAGGCTCAAAAATGGGAAAATTGCCTTGTTTTATTTGAAGAAAAACTCCGAAATGGATTGTATTCCATTGATGCGTATTTCGACCGATGAGGCGCAGACTTGGAGCGAACCCATTCCTTGTATTACCGACAAAAAAGGGTATTTTGTATTGAACAACAACCGCGTGATTCAACTCAAAAATGGGCGATTGCTCATGGCGGTGGCCTTGCATCGCACGCCCGAAACGGCTTGGCAAAATCGGGCCACTCTTTTTAGCTATTACTCAGACGACAATGGCAAAACGTGGACTTCCAGTGCGGCCGTACCCAATCCTGCTCCTACCATTACGCAAGAACCGGGGCTCGTAGAGTTGAAAGACGGTAAAATCATGATGTTTATTCGGGCCGATAGCGGATTTCAGGAGCTTAGTTTTTCCGAAGACCGTGGGCAAACGTGGAGCCCTATCAAACCAAGTGATATTCTCTCTCCGCTTTCGCCAGCTTCAATGGCGCGTATTCCTTCCACGGGCGATTTGTTGATGGTTTGGAATAACAATAAAAAATCGGAAGATGGGGGACGTTGGGGCAAACGTACGCCGCTGACCATTGCGGTTTCGCGCGATGAAGGCAAAACTTGGCAACACGTCAAAAACATCGAAACCGACCCTGACGGCTGGTATTGCTACACGGCCATTCATTTTAAAGGCAAAGATGTATTGTTGGCTTATTGTGCGGGAAGTCAGGCGGCCAAAACCCATTTGTCGGTGGTTAATATTCGTAAAATGAGCATCAAATCTCTTTATCAATAGTTATTGGTTTCGGTAATGAATCTAGTCAGGTCATATACTTTAAAATCCGATCAAAGTGGTCCTCACGTTTTGTTGATAGCGGGCGTGCATGGAGATGAGTATGAGCCTATGAAGGCGGTATTGGTTTTGAAAGAAATCGTATCCAAACTACTCCATAAAGGCTCGGTTACGATTGTTCCCACGGCCAATGAAAGTGCATTTCGCAATGGTAGCCGCTGCGGAGAAGACGGATTGGATTTGGCGCGTACTTGTCCTGGTTCGCCCGACGGAAGCATTACGGAACGCATAGCCGACGAAGTAAGTCAGCTGATTCGACAAGCCGATTATTTGGTCGATATGCACACCGGTGGAGTGATGTTTGATATTGCGGCCTTGGCGGGATATATGCTTCATTCTGACTCTTTTGTGCTTGAATGCCAGCGGACTATGGCAAAAGCGTGTCAGTTGCCGATTGTATGGGGCACCGAGCCTACTCCCGAAGGTCGCACTTTGTCGATTGCCCGCGATGCAGGGGTTCCGGCCATTTATCTTGAATATGGCGGAGGAACCAATTTTCGGCCACAGGTCGCAGAAGCCTATCAAAATGCCTTTTTGAATATCCTTTCTTGGCTAGAAATGATAGAAAATAAAGCTACCCCTGTTTTTGAAGAACCCGTCTTTTGGGTAGAAGACCATCGGGTTTTGTCAGGCTACCTGCAAGCCATGCTTCCCGCGCCTACGGATGGCTTTTTTGTAGGAGAAAAAGTCATCGGAGAGTTTGTCAAAAAAGGAGAACGGTGGGGGTATGTAGTAGATCCCATGAGTGGGCTACAGACGGAGGTGTTTTGTGACAAAGACGGCTTGGCTTTTCTAAAAAGGGCGTTGATTAAAGTGCAAAAAGGCGACGCGTTAGGAGGGATTTTACCCATTACTCAACCCGGAAAAATTGTTATTTATGAATCCTAAAAAAGTGGCTATTATCACTGGCGCAGCTGGCGGGATTGGTAGTGCCACCGCCAGTGTTTTGGCGGAGGAAGGTTTTTGTCTTTCGCTGATTGATACCGACGCCGAGCGACTTACACAACTCAACGAAGCGTTGCAAAAACATACCCAAACACTCCTTTTAGTGGGGGATTTGGCCGAAGCAGATTTTCTCCAACACATAGTGAAATCAACGATTGAAACTTGGGGGCAGATTGATGTGCTTATCAACAATGCGGCTTGGCGTACCTTAGAAAGTCTGCGTACCATGCAAGTGGAAACATGGGAGCGTACCTTGAAAGTATGTTTGACAGCCCCCGCTTTTTTGACCAAATGGGTGGCCGAAAACATGGAGCAGCAAGGCCGTTCGGGTGTCATTGTGAATGTGTCGAGCGTGATGGCTCACCGCCCTTCGGGTATGGGGCCTGCTTATATTGCGGCCAAAGGAGGTCTGGAAAGTTTGACCCAAGAAACTGCCGCCACTTACGGGCGTAGCGGAATTAGAGTACTGGGCATTGCGCCAGGCTTGGTCGAAACGCCCTTGAGTCGTGATTATAAGAATGAGGAAGGTAATGACATTAGCCAAAAGCTAATTGACGAAATGACCGACTTTGTGCCATTAGGTCGCGGGGCATCACCCCAAGAAATTGCCGAAGTAATTCGCTGGGTGATTTCTGATAGTGCGGCTTACATCACTGGCACCACCTTGCCCGTTGATGGTGGGTTTCATTTCAATTTCAATAAATATTCTATTAAAAAACTCCAACTGCCCAACGAATTTTGAAAACCATTTGGAATTATGCCGAGTACTTGCCCGCTATCCCCGAAGCGCATCGCGTATTTTTGGGCGAAGGACAAACCCCGTTGGTGAAATCTAAGCACATTGGCAAGCAACTAGGTCTTGAAGCCTTGTATTTTAAAACCGAAAACCTCAACCCAACAGGCTCTTACAAAGACCGTTTTGCGGCAGTACTAGTCAGTCAAATGCAGGCGGCAGGTCAAAAAGTATGCATTGCTACTTCAAGCGGAAATACAGGTGCTGCCTTGGCGGCTTATTGTGCTGCGGCGGGGATTGTGTGTATTGTGGTGGTGGTTGACGGCGCTCCCTTGCCCAAAATCAAACAAATGCAGCTCTATGGTGCTGAGATATTGATGGTCAAAGATTTTGGAAAAAGTGCGTCAGTCACGGAGCAGGTCTTTGCTAAATTGGCTACTATTTGTCAAAAATTTGATTTACCGCTTCCTATTAGCGCGTTTCGTTATTGCCCGGCGGCTATGCAAGGCGTACAGACATTGGTCTATGAAATTGCCGAACAACTTCCCGCTGCTCCGACGCATATCTTCTCTCCCGCAGGAGGTGGGGGCTTGACGCTTGCCATTACCCGAGGTGTGTTGTCGGCAGGACTTGCCACCCGCGTACATTGTGTACAGCCCGAAGGCAATGACACCATTGCGTCGGCCTTACGTCAAGGGCTCGAGGTGGCTACGCCGGTCGGATACTCTACAACCCTTGTGAGTGGCTTGCAAGTAGCCAATGTCATTGATGGAGACCAAGTAATCGAAAACTGCCGACAACTAGGCGGTAATGGCTATACTGTTAGTGATGCTGAGGTATTTGAATGGCATCGCCAATTGGCTCAAACAGAAGGAATTTTTGGCGAACCTGCGGGAGCAGTGGCTTTGGCGGGAGTTGTCAAAGCGCTTCGATTGGGCGAAATCGCTCCCACCGACGTGGTTGTTTGCCCTGTGACGGGTAGTGGTTTCAAAGACATGAGTGCAGTAGAACGAAATTTCGGCCTTCCGGCCATATCCACTATGGGTGTTGCTGATTGTGTTGCGGCTATTCAACAACATTTTGAGTAATACCTTATTACATCATTATGAAAAAAGTATCTTTTCTTTCCTCTGTATATCCTTGGGTAATTGTGGGCTTGCTTTGTGTAGTAGGCTGTCTCAATTACCTCGATCGAATGATGATTACCACCATGAGGGGGTCTATCATGAGTTCTATTCCCATGAGCGAATCCCAATTTGGCTTGCTGACTTCGTTGTTTCTTTGGGTGTACGGCTTGCTAAGTCCCTTAGCGGGTTATCTCGCCGACCGCTTCAATCGTAGTCGCGTCATCATCGGGAGTTTGTTTGTGTGGTCGTTGGTCACGTGGATGACCGCCTACGTATCGACTTTCGAAGAATTGCTCTTAACGCGCGCTTTGATGGGTATCAGCGAAGCCTGCTACATCCCGGCGGCCTTGGCATTAATTAGTGATTATCACCGAGGGAGCAGTCGCTCCTTGGCTACGGGTATCCACATGGGAGGTATCATGATTGGCCAAAGTCTGGGGTTTGTTGGCGGTTGGCTTGCCGAAGACCGTACTTGGAATTACGTCTTTTTGGTTTTTGGCATCATCGGAATTGTGTACGCGATACTGCTCACTTTTTCGCTCAAAGACCGCAAAGAAGACACTACAGTCGAAAACGCGATTTCTGAAACTACCTCTGCTATTGGGCTCAAAGACGCTATTAGTGTTTTGTTTAGTAACCGAGGCTATTGGCTAGCGTTGACCTTTTGGGGAATAGCGGGAGTTGTCACGTGGATGATTGTGGGTTGGCTTCCGACCTATTATCAAGAGCATTTTGGACTTACCCAAAGTGTAGCAGGTATGTACGCCACTGCCTATTTTCACCCCGCTTCTTTGTTTGGGGTGCTAGTAGGAGGCTATTTGGCCGACCGCTTCAGTCGTCAGAATCCTAAAGGAAGGATATTGGTTCCTATGATTGGACTAACCATTGCGGCGCCTGCTGTTTTCATTGCGGCAAGCACTTCCGTTTTTGGATTGGCAATCGCGGGCTTTACCATTTATGCTTTTACGCGTACTTTTTTGGATGCCAACATGATGCCTATTCTATGCATGATTGTAGACCGCCGTTATCGAGCTACGGGCTATGGTATTATCAACATGCTTTCGTGTATTATCGGAGGTATTGGTATCTACGCTGGCGGGGCTGTTCGTGATGCTCACTTAGATTTGAGCATACTGTTTCGGGGAGCGACGGTCGTATTGTTGATTTGTGTTTTTCTCCTATATCGACTTTACCTAACAGCGCATGTTATCGACGAAAAAGAAGCTTAGATGAAAATGTTGTCCCTCTTTGCGGGTCATTTTAAGGGGATTAACCTACGATTTATTAAAGGATAAATGATAATTAACAATTAGCAGTGGCTTGCCACTTAACAGATTTACATGAATTTCGAAGAACTCAAAAATCAGTTGTACGTAGCCGTTATTTCGGATGTATTGGACCAAATGGGCTATACGCATCAGGCTACGCGGATTGCGTTTACGCCTTATACGGGTATTAACAAAATCATGGGACGTTGTAAAACTACGCTTTGGGCCGATATGTATCATACCGATTCCAACCCTTATGAACTAGAGCTAAAAGCCGTTGATAGCTGCCAACCCGATGATATACTAATTGCGGCAGCGGGAGGCTCGGAGCGCTCAGGGATTTGGGGAGAGTTGCTTTCTACGGCAGCTCGCAATAGTGGCTGCGTAGGGGTGATTGTTCACGGAGCGATTCGGGACATTGCCAAAATGCGAGAAATGGCGTTTCCAGTATTTGCGACGGCTCGCAATCCTTATGATAGTCAAAATCGCCAACGGGTAGTTGATATAGATGTGCCCGTAGAAATCGACGGCGTTCGGTTTGCGCCCGGCGACATTGTAATGGCTGATGAAGACGGGATTGTGGTGATTCCCAAAGCCATAGAAGAGGAAGTGATCAAAGCGGCCTTGGCCAAAGTTTCGGCTGAAAATATTACCAGAGATGAGATTAAAAATGGAATGAAGGCCACTGAAGCCTATTTAAAATACGGAGTATTATGAGCACCAAAAAACAACCAATCACAGGAAGCGACGTTCCTCAAAGTCATTTGCCTTTTTCGCCGGGTATTATTTCTGGCGGTTATCTTTATATTTCAGGCCAAGCTTCGGTCGATGACAAAGGCAACATCGTCACTGATACCTTTGAAGGAGAGTGCCGCCGGTCATTTGATAATCTAAAACGCATTGCCGAAGCGGCTGGAACTACCCTTGACAATGCCGTTCAGGTACGAAATTATGTGGGTAAACAGGAATACTTGGCCGAATTCAATGCCATTTATCGCGAGTATTTCAGTGCGCCCTTTCCTGCTCGTACTACTCTCATAGGGTGTTTGGGAGATATTCTAAAATTTGAGGTAGATGCGGTCATTGCGTTATGAAAAAGCGAATCGCCCTATTAGGGATTTATCACGAAACCAACACTTTCATCGAGCGGCCTACCACGCTCGATGATTTTCGAAATGGGTATTGGCTTGAAGGACAGCAGATTTTGTCGGAGTACCGTGGCGCTCATCACGAAATAAGCGGGGTAATAGACGCCGTGGCAGAGGCCGAAGATATGGAGCTAGTGCCCATACTATATGTAGCGGCTACTCCCGGAGGTATCATTTCGGGTAAAACGTATGAAGCAATTCTCACTCAAATGTGGAATGCACTCGCCCAAGTGAGCCACCTCGATGGCTACGTGGTAGTGCCCCACGGAGCGGGAGTGTCGGAAAAATATCCTGACATGGATGGGCATTGGTTAGGCCAACTGCGTGAGAAAGTGGGGACTGATGTGCCTATCATCGGAACCCTCGACCCTCATGCCAATGTGAGTCCTGCGATGGCAAAGGTTACCAACGCCCTCACTGCATATGGTACTAATCCCCACATCGACCAATACGCAACGGGGTTGCGGGCGGGGCGCTGGATGGTAGAAACACTGAGAGGTAAGTTAAAACCTATCCAAAAATTAGTACAATTGCCCTTGGCGATTAGTATTGAGCAGCAATATACTTCGCACGACCCTTGCAAAAGCCTATTGGCTTTTATGAATGCAAAAGCGGCTGAAAATGACCTGATTCATGCAAGTTTGTTGTTAGGGTTTCCTTACGCAGACGTACCTGAGATGGGTTCTAGTTTTTTGCTCATCGCTAATGGGCTTGATACGCAAGAAACTCAATTAGAAGAAGTAGCAGAGCAGCTTACAGCCTATGTATTGAGCCGAAAAAGTCTTTTCAACGGAAAAAAAACGGGCATTGAAGAGGTTTATGAACAATTGTCTGATTTGCCCAAACCCATTTTGCTGCTCGACATGGGCGACAATGTAGGTGGGGGCTCTTTGGGCAATAGCACTCATTTGATTGAGTTTTTTGAAAAAAAATCTTTTGCCAAAGTATTTACGTGCCTAGCCGATCATACCGCCGTAGAAGAGGCTTTTCAGCATAGTTTGGGAGAGCGATTTGGGCTTGATTTGACTACTACCCAAGGCAGATGGCATGTCTATGTTACTTTAAGACAATTGTCAGACGGGATTTTTAAAGAAGATACTCCCAAACACGGCGGTTTTGTCAATTATAATATGGGCAATACGGCTATCGTCGAAACCGACCAAGGTAATATACTCATGCTTACGGCGCGTCGCACGCCGCCCTATAGCCTACGTCAGATGACCGCTTTTGGGTTAGAACCTGCTGCATTTGAGGCGATTATTGCCAAAGGCGTCAATGCGCCCATTGCGGCCTATTCGTCGGTATGCCCTGCAATCGTGCAAGTGGATACCCCCGGAGCAACGCAAGCCGATATGACCCTTTTTACGTATCATTGTCGGCGCAAGCCCTTATACCCATTCGAAGACCTCAGCTGATTTTGTCATGCAGATTACAGTCCAAAAATTATTTAATCTTCCTTTTTATACCGAAGGACCCGCCGTCGATTCGGAAGGCCATCTTTTTTTTACGGCCTTGACGGGTGGCTGGATAGGAAAGGTTGACCAACAAGGCGAAGCCATACAATGGGCCACTGCCGTATGTCCTAATGGACAGGCCATAGCAGCTGACGGCTCGCACTGGTTTTGTGATAGTAAGCAAGGCGGGATTTTGCGTTTTGATATCAATGGAAAGCCTCTGCCTGAGCCCGTTAGGGAGCAAATTGCGGGCGAAAAAATCCATACCCCCAATGACCTTATTCTTGATAGTAAAAATAACCTCTATTTTACGGATTCTTTGCTTATCGATGGTAAAGTGTTTTTCAAAGGGGCGGATGGTGATGAAAAAGTGGTGCTGCGAGGTATAGAATATGCCAATGGGTTGGCGTTATCAAACGATGAGCGGTATTTATACGTAGCAGAGAGTTATAAAAACCGAATCTTGCGGGTAGAACTTGCCGAACCGGGCATAGTGAAAGCCAAGGCAGAGATATTTATTGACTTGCCTACACATTCGTCGGGTGTGATTAGTCAAAATTTACCCGACGGCCTTGCCCTCGACCCCCAAGGTAATCTTTGGGTGGCACATTATGGGATGCAGGCTATTCAAGTTATAAATTCTCAAGGAGAGTGGTTGTTTAGTATTGATACACAGCTTCCTCTGACAAGTAATTTGTGTTTTATCGAATATCAGCCTGAGCGTCAAGTACTGCTTGTGACGGGAGGCTACGGCGAGCCTGGCCCCGGTGCTGTGATGGTAATTACTGTTTCTCATTCCTTCTGATTTAGTATGAAAAAACTCGCTTTGTTTCTTTTGTTTTTTACTATGAATTTTCTTCATGAAGTACTTGCTCAGTCTAAGGTAGAATGGGTAAAACTTCCCGATTTGCCCGATGTCAAAGGGCGTGCAGGGATGTTTGCGGGTGTAAGCCATAACGCTTTGATTGCTATTGGTGGGGCTAATTTTCCCGACAAGATGCCTTGGGAAGGAGGCAAAAAGCGTTGGTACAATGATGTTTTTGTGTTAGAAAAAGGCGGAACACCTAAGCGACTCCCTACGCAGCTTGCGGCAGCCTGTGGATATGGAGCTTCGGTTTCGTACCAAAACCAATTGCTGCTATTTGGGGGAAGTAACCAAGACGGGCATCTAACGCAGGCTGAGGCTCTGGAATGGAATGGTACGGATGTGGTTCGTAAATCCCTACCTGCACTTCCGTATCCTTTGGCTCAAATGGGAGGTTTAGTGCTAAACGATATGGTGATACTGATAGGTGGAAATCAAACACCTACCGCCGCACCACTCAAAACGTGTCTGGTGCTTGACCTTAAAGATACTGCCGCTGGTTGGAAAGAAATATTGTTTCCTGGAGAAGCTCGTATTTTTCCAATGTGTGGTAAAGACCAACAATATGGGTACGTATTTAGCGGCGAAACGTCAGGACTAAATCGTTTGGGACACAAATACCGTCATATTTTGACCGATGCTTATCGTTTTGAGTTGATACGCGAAAATGGTCAGCCTGTAGCGCGTTGGGAATCTCTTGCTCCTATGCCTCGTGGCGCGTCGGCAGGCGGGGCTACGGTACCTTTACTCAAAGACGGAAGGTTCTTTTTTTGGGGTGGGGTAGATGGCATGACGGGCGCATGGCGTACTCCTCCCAAACATCCAGGTATCATCAAAAGCCTCATGGTGTATCATCCTACCGACGACACTTGGGAGTACGTGGGGGAGCAAAAAGAATGGCCATCTAGGGTGACGCTTCCCGTAGTAGAGTGGGAGGGGGTTTGGGTATATGTGAGCGGTGAAATATTGCCAGGGGTACGTACGCCTTCTTTGATGGGTGTTCGCTGAGTGAGTTGGGTTTTTATAATTTGCGTCGGAGACGCAGCCTCATTTTTGCCCCAAATGGTAGTTTGGGGAAAGCTATCATTTTTGTAATATCTAAAGGATACAATTATTATTTAATCGTTTGTAAAATAGCGACCATTGCTGATAATATCACTAGCCAATGAATTGCAATATTTATAGTGAGTTTTTTGAGTAACAAAAAAAGTGTCCCAAATACAACTCCCCACGCGAAAAACCACCAAAACTGATTTATAGATTTTAATCCGTGCTGAAAAATAAAAGGAATGGTGGCAATAAAAATACTTAACCACTTGTTTACTTTGTTGCTTTCTAAAGCTCTGATGGCAAACCCTCTATACACTATTTCTTCTGCTAAACCTGCGACCAGTCCCATAAGAATGAAAATAAATCTTGTAGAGGTTGTTTTAGGAGTCAATGAAGATATTGATTTTAATTTTTCTGTATCTATAGAAGAGTTTGATAATAAAAATTCAATAAAGACAAGTAAGGTGCATGAAAAAAGTAAATATCCTGTAATAAGATAAATTAATTGCTTTTTTGAAAGTGTAAAACCAATATCTGTCCATTCCCAACCAGACTTTTGTAGTATTTTTGAGATAAAATATATTTGAAGTAAATACCATCCAATAATAATTGACCAAAATGTACTTAAAAAATCAAAACCAATGTTTGTAATTAAAGAGCGATTTAGAAGTAATAAAGAAATTAGAGTAGATATGGCTGGGAATCCAATAAGTACTACGATAGTTTTTGAAAAAGGTATGGCTTTAAGAACTTTCTTGTTTTGCATCATTCAAAGCATTTAGTGATTTGATGATGCAAACATAAATATAGCTTTCAAGAGAGGAGTTACCATTTGGTAAGTCTCAAATTTTTTCTGCTCTTATTCTGCTCAAGCTCTGTGGCGTAATGCCAAGGTAAGAGGCCAAATACTTTAAGGGGGTTCTTGCCATCCCTTTTCTACTCTGCAATTGTTCTAAATACCTTTCTTTGGCTGTTTTTGTCAGTAAGTCGATTTGCTGCTGTTGTTTGTCAATAAATGCCGCTTCTGCCACAAGCCTAGTAACCTTTTCGCCATGATTGCCACTAAGCAACGTCTGTTGGAAGTTTTGATGCGAAATGCGGAAGAGGGTTACATCTTCAAAAAGCCTAACTTCAATAGGTGTGGGTTGTTGCAGGGTAAATGACATATAATCACACAAAAATTCATTTTCAAAGGCAATATCAATACACACAAAGTTATTCTTATTCCAAATCAGATTTCCTCCACTTCCTTTAAGTAATAGACTTAAATATTTTTCTGTTGTATTTGAGGCTTTCAATACACTTTCTTTAGGGAAATGATGTACTCCTCCTAATTTTTCGAAATTTTCCCAGACCTTAATGTCAAGGCAGACAAAAGGATCAAAAAATTGCTTCAGAAGGTCTGCTATCATTAGTAATTATTTTCTACTTATAAATCTAAGAAACTAACTTTGCAAAAGTTGTGTAAAATTCAATCTCGTTTTTGCTCAAAATAGTAGATATCGGCGAAACTTGCAAAGTTGTTTCGCTTTATATTTAATGTGAGTCAATCTGGACATTAGGGGTGAGATTGTATCAGTATAACGAGAATGGTTTTTCTGAAGGGTTGTCTGAGTTAATTTTTATGTCGATATTCTAGGGGAAGAATACCCGTTTTTGCTTTGAATAGCCTTGAGAAATATTGAGGATAGGTGAATCCTAATTTATAGGCTAATTCACTGATGGATAAATTGGAGTTTAACAGTAAATCTTTGGCTTCTTCAATCAGGTAATAATGAATGCGCTCTTGGGCATTCATGCCTGTTTCTTTTTTTAATAGGTCACTCAAATAATTAGGAGACAGGTTCACTTGATCAGCTAAATATTTAACGGTTGGTAAACCCTTCTCACTTAACTCTGTGGACTGCATGTAATTCAGTAACACGGCTTCTACTTTTGTTAACAGGTCATTATTAACGTGCTTTCGAGTAATGAACTGCCTCTCGTAATAACGAGTACAGTAGTTGAGTAGTAACTCGATGTTCGAAACAATCAGTGTTTGGCTATGCTTGTCAATATTTTCCTGTAGTTCAGCATTGATTTTTTGGATAATATCGGCCAATACATTCTTTTCCTTTTCAGAAAGGTGAAGTGCTTCGTTGGTTTCATAGGAGAAAAATGAATACTCCTTGATGCTTTTTCCTAGAGAGGTGCCCCGGATTAAATCAGGATGGAAGAATAACCCCCAGCCTGTTGCATCGATGATTGGTTCTGTGGGCTCATCCATGGTAATCAACTGTCGAGGAGCCATGCAAATTAGACTACCTTCTTGGAAATCATAGGTCTGCTGACCATACTTCATTTTGTTGATGCAGAAGTTTTTGAACATGACCGAGTAAAATCCCAACGTCATTTTCATACCAGAGTTGATCTGTTCCTGATATTTCGAGAAATCGACCACGGCCACCAATGGATGCTTTACTTCCGCCTTTGGAAGCATTTTATACATCTCAATAATCGTTTCTATATGATGGATATTGCTCATAACCAGTGTTTTTTATGAATACGAATCATGGGTAAAAACGGTAAATCGTATAGGGTCTATTTTTCTAAGAATTAAGGAGCCAAGTGCCCTGCCAGTTGTTATAGATAGGTGGGAATGTGAATTTTTAGGTTGTACTCTAAATATTACCAGATCGACTATAAATCGAGCCAGATAGCGATTTGCTTTTTTCATGACTTTAGTTATTTAGCCTTTAGTATTTGTACATCAACCAATACCTGAAAACGGTCTTCCATGGTGGTTTTGAGGGGGAGAAACGTTAATTGCAGATCTCGCTTTATTTTGGAATTATCCACGCTAAACGGAATGTCAACGTTAGTTATTGCGAATCATTTGTCGAGTAAAAAATTTATTGGCCATGGGGCCTACGATCATCAACAACCGCAAAACCAGGCGCGCCAGTTACCAGTACTGGTTTTGATTGATCCATTTGAACCATTGTTTTAAAATAGGAAGGATAACGAATGTTTTATTTTGTTAATGTAATGCGGCCAAAATAGCGTTATAATACGTGTCGGCTCGTTCCTGGGAGAAATAGTCAATTGCCAAACCTGCTATAGCGAAATACGATAACCCAATACCGATGCCCATCCAGGTTGGATTTTTGGTAGTCCAGAAAATGAGTAACGTGGCGGCAAAAAAGATAGTAGCCACGATTTTGGACACCTTATAGCCATATTGAAAATCATCTACTCGTTTCTTCTCAGAGACAATAAACGCTTTTTGGTCTTGCTGATAACTTTTAGGCAATTCTACCATTCGTTTTGGGTTAGAAACAAGCATTCCTCCTCCAACACCTATATAAATGACCCCACATACCAGAAGTGGCCATAAAAGGGCATGAGAATTAGGCGTATTGCCCAATTTCCAAAACAGAAATCCCACAACTGCGGTTAAAATTCCGAAGGAAACAATGAGTTTAGCTTCAAATAATTCTCCTTTAATCCAGTTGGTTGTGTGTTGTATCAACTCCATAGTCTTTTATCTTTTAATCGTATATTTTATTTACTTCCGTGCTTCTTCTAGTATTCTTCCTGACTCCAGAATTGTATATATCAAAGGAGGCTTTGTAGCGTAACGGAGCATCAATGTGGCAAGGTCTTTTACTTCCAATGGTGCCATCTTGCAGAACAATCCAACTTTATTCAGAAAAGAAATAACAGTTACACCTATCTTTTCGCCTGTTCGGTCAGTTTCGGGTCTTATCAATGGACCAGGGCGGAAAACGACAACGTTTTTAAAGCCTAATGCTTCTACAGATTTTTCCAACTCCCCCTTCATTCTTGAATAGAATATCAATGATTTCGGATTAGCGGTAGAAGATGAAATCAGGATAAAAGTAGGGATATGATTATCTTTGGCTAGTTTGGCAAATTCGTACTGGTACTCATAATCTACGACATACTGCGCTTTCTGACTACCTGCTGCTCGCAACGTAGTGCCAAGGCATGAAAATGCTACATCGCCAGAAATGTGCTTTTTCCAATCACTTAATTTCCCAAAATCCACAACTATTGTATTCAGCTTAGGATGTTTTATAGGAAGTGGTTTGCGAACTAAGGCTACAATTTCCGAAACGTCCTTACTTGCCATGAGCAATTGCAACAATTCCTTGCCCGTTGCTCCTGTTGCCCCTATGATGACTGCTTTCATGTCAACTGCGTTATTATTACCAGACAAAGTACTGAATATTTTTAGAGACAGTGATTAATCAAATCCACGATTGTTGTATACAAATCCACGTTTTCAGTTAGTAGGATGAGTGCTGTATCTAGACAAGTATGTTTTGCTCAATAGCAAGCTGGTGCAGGTTGGTTTTTAGGCAAGATATGATGCAGCATTTTGTCAAACATAACAAGAAACCCTCACGGGCTTTGAAGCCAATGAGGGGGAAATGCCAATATTACATTTTGAAAGAAAGACGTTTTTTATCTCGCTGTCCAGCCTCCATCTGCCGTGATAACATCTCCATTTATAAAACTGGACTCATCAGATGCGAGGAATAGGGCAATCGTAGCAATCTGCTCCGGAACGCCCATAATGGATTCGCCAGTACTCAAGATAGCTTTGTATCCCAATTCACTAGGGTCTGTAATGGTTTGTCCTATGTTCGTTTTTACGCCGCCTGGGGCAATGGCATTGCAGCGTATTTTGCCAAAAGTGCCATAAGTGGATGCGATATTTTTGGTGAGTCCTAAAAGCCCATGCTTTGAGGCTACATAGGCAGCTCCACCGCGAGCTCCAAATAAACCTCCGATAGAAGCATTGTTGATAATAATTCCACCCGTCTCTTGCTTCTCCATAATATGTATCGCAGCACGGGCAGCTTTAAATGGCCCCGTAAGGTTGATACCTATCACCCTCTCCCAAGAGGCATCGTCCACTTCACCGACGGGTTTGAAATTGTCCATAATACCCGCATTATTTACCAGAATATCAAGCTTTCCGTAGGTAGTTACGGCTGCCGCTACCATCGCCTCAATGTCGTTTTCATTGGCCATATTTGCTTTGACAGCTATTGATTTCCCTCCTTCTTGTTGAATTTCGGCAACAATCGTTTCTATGGCTTCTTGGTTGATGTCGGCCAGTATTACATTGGCCCCTTCTTTAGCAAATAATTCTGCAATGGCTTTTCCCATTCCAGAACCTGCTCCGGTCACAATCGCTGTTTTGTTCAATAATTTTTTCATATGCAAAATGAAAGATGTTAAAAGACATTTCTTTTTTTGTAGTTGTCCTCATTCCATTACCTACTATCTAGTTCCAAAGGTACGAAGCCTGACTTGGTATATTGGTACTACGATAAAAAACCTCACAGGCTTTTATAATCTGTGAGGGGATGCACATTGGAAAAATGTGCAAGGTACTACCTAATAAAATGAAATTCTTCGCATCTTCTTGGGCATCACGATTTCTGCCATTTTGAGGAGTTTATGTCAACTGTTTTCAATTAAGTACAGAATAAACAACAACTATGGATAAGCACTCTACTATGGTTGTCTTGACCTAGTGGTTGACCATTTTACATCTGACTCATGACAATTTTATCGAATAGTTCATCACCCAGATAAGTCCGCATCCAGACCATTGGCTTGGCAAATTTCCCGACTCGGTAACGGGTTTTAGGATTGTTGCTATTGACAATCTTACTGATGGCATCGGCAATGACTGAAGGTTTGGATGAACCATTGCCTTCTGCCGATTTTTTTGTTCCTTCAATGATTTTATCCATCATCTCCCGATAGGCACTGTCGGGGCGGATTTTGGCGAAATTGTTTAGGAGTACCGATCCAAATTCAGTAGCAATAAAGCCAGGTTCCAACACGACTACGTTAATATGGAAGGGCTTCAATTCTAGGCGTAAGCAATCGCTTAATCCTTCCACTGCGTGTTTTGACGCATGATACCAGGCTCCCATCGGAAAATACATCTTTCCTCCCATTGATGAGGTATTAATGATTGTACCTGACTTAGTTTCCCGCATGTAAGGGACTACTTTCTGGGTCATGGCTGCCATTCCAAACACATTTACCTCAAACTCCCTTCGAGCTTCGTCTAAAGGAACATCTTCTACCGAGCCGTATAAACCAAAACCAGCGTTATTCCACAGTACATCAATTTTACCTTCTTTTTTGATGATGGTATCCACTACCTGTTGAATATCGGCTTCGTTTGTGACATCCATTTGTAGGGGAAACCCACCCATCGCTTTCAGGTCTTGCATTTGGTCAATTCGGCGGGCAACAGTATAAACGCGGTGGCCTTCACCAATTAGTTTTTTAGCGGTTTCTTTGCCCATTCCTGAACTGGCACCCGTGATTAAGATTACTTTTTTCATGATTGATTTTAATTGTCTTGATTTGATTACAAAATTAGCGTAGGCCTATCGTTGGGGAGTAATACGAATTCTGGTTTTCTGTATACATTTTCTCTTTCTTAAGCAAGTGTCAATGAAGGGAGCTTGTTCAGTCTTGATAGAAATGGCCGTTCCTAATCCTTTTCTACGTCAATATTTTTCTTGCAGAGTCAAAAAATGTGTATCGGTACGGCATTCGCTAATATTTGCCTACTATAAAACACGATTAAACCAATCCCAATAGCTATTTCGTGAGTGGGGAGTCTTGATTACTACGTAGCTTAGAACACGTTCTATCTTTCCTTCGAGACAGATTGAAGGAATTGGATTTTTATTGTTTTGAGTATAAAGGCAAGGTATAACTCTGTCATATCTTTTAATTAGACCTTATTGTCGGCTTTTAAATTGTCTGAATTGCGAGGATATTTATGCCATGAGGTATAACCTATCATTAGGTTAATTTAACAAAAATGTATTTGTCTAAACGACCTTTGGATATACTATTGTTTTGGAGGGTAGCTAACATAAAAATACGTTGGTTAGGCAAGGCAATTCAAACTTTATTTCTAATTGCAATTTTGCGTCCATTAACCAATAAAGTCGAATACACTTCGGCTATTTTGCTCCAAGATGCATAAGGATGAGCAGTGTACTAGGCGGAATCCATCATGCAGTTGTTTTTACTTTTACAAGAAAAAAGAAAAGGAGCAAAGAAGTGTATAAGGCGGCGTTTTTTATGGTGTAGTTTGAGAGCTTTATGGCTGAATTACAAATAAATAAGGTACAAAGAGGATAGCAAAAAGCTTTTCGCATTTTTCATTATCCTCTTACAATGAGACATTTTTTATTCTTTACATTCTGTTTTTTTTAGGACTTCTTCTAAATCAAATGTAAGAGTAGCGCCGGGGCTAAATATAGTTTTCTCTTCTGTCTCTTCTACAGGGCCGTATCCTTCCACAAAGCCATCTTTCTTGGCTAAAAATACCACTTCTCTCACCGATTCGACTCCTTCTGACTCAAAAGTATAATCGGCTCTTAGGGTATCTCCGTGCATTCTACCCCGTAAAGTACCTGTGTTGCGGTCTTTCTCAAACAGTGAATACATCAGGGTTCCCTCTACATCGATACCCTGTTGGGTTAGATTTAGGGTGATGGTATCGCCTTGCGGAGTCATGAGCGCATAGCAATGCGTTTGACTTTTGGCTGCCATTGGTGATGCTGCGCTTGTAGAATCTTTTAAGGTAGCTTCGTCAGTGTTGGATTTGTTGGGGTTACAACCGCAGAGTAGAGCGAGCGTGAGAAATGTGAGTAGATTGGTGGTTTGCATGAGGTACAAATGTCGCCAGTAAATAAGACTTTTTAGCCCAAAATTAATCTTTTTTAGAGGAATGCTTTTTTCCTGCAATGAGACCATAGTCCATTTGGGTCGCAAATTGCACAGCTAAGGGCGTCAAGCCAGCTGCTTCCATCATGTGGCGATACTCTTTGCGACTATAGGCGCGCCCTTTGGTGACCCAAAACAACTGAGCAGAGTAGTCGGTGACGGGTAAAGGGCCGTCTAACGCATCGTTGAGGAAAGCATCGTGAATCCATAATTCGCCTTCGGGTCGAAGCACCTCCGCAAAACGCCGAGCAAGCTTATAGCAAACATCGGCAGGCCAATCATGAAATACACTCGCTGCCAATAGGATGTCGGCTGAAGGTAAAGTATCTTCTAGCATGTCTCCAGGCATGAATCGTACACGCTCAGGTAGCGAAACAGCTTCGGGGTGCTGTTTACAAAAGCTCTCTAATGTCTCTGCTGCTATTGCCAATACCGACGGTCGGTCGAGTAGGGTGGCTGTGGCTTCGGGATTGCGCAGGAGCCATTCGTAGGTGAAGTAGCCCGTACCACCCGCCACGTCCAACAAATGCCCCGAATGACGCGGGAGAAATTCGGCGGCGATAGGAGCCAAGCATTGGGCGCGTCCTGCGAGTGCCAGTGTCAAGCGGCGAGCTTCGTCTGGGTTGTCCATGGGCGAAGGAGCCTCGTGGTCTTTGACGTAAGCAGTGCCTGCGGTGGAAGCATGCTTGGGACCATCATGTAGAAGGCGCTCGGCCATTTCGATGACTCCGGGGTCATTTTTTTCTAAACCTACGTAATCCATTAGTGTAGGAGTTGCCTCACGAGAAAGGTGATGACCTACTTCGGTGAGTTGTAGACGCCCCTCTTCATCGTACTTTAACATCCCCATGGCACAAAGTGCTGGGAACAAAACCATAGCGGGGCGTTCGCTGAGGCCAAGTCGCTGACGTAATTCGCTAAGTGAGAGAGGGTGTGGGGCTAAAGTTTCAAAAACATTCAAATGATGAACAGCCGCAATGAGTAAGCGCGAACTATAAACGGCTCGTGCATGACGAGTGATGGGAGCAAGGTCAGTAGTAAGAGGCATAGATAAAAGTTGAAATATACTTCTAAAATCAAAGAAAGGCATTGATTACTATTTTCTTATTGAGAAAAGTTATATTTTCTAGCAATAAGTCTGTTTACGCTTTTGCCTTTTTTATCTTTATTTGATTTATTTTCTGCCACAAAACGCATAAAGAGATGCTTCTCTTCATTGAGGTATTTATGTCAATTTATTTGTGGTAGTTATATGATAAAAAAAGTTTCAATACGTATTTTACTACATCTTTGCGTTGAAAAACTCTTTTGTTTGTTATGCGGGTTGTCTTTTTATACTTTTTGTTGCTCTATCATTCAGCCCAGGCTCAATATGAACACTTGCTTCATAAAGATTACAAAGAGCGGGGGAGGATGTTGAGTAACTTTTGGGAAACCAAGACTATCAACGACAATTATGATTCTACTAAGTTTTTTAATGAAGTATTTGCAATCCGAAAGTTGGCTATCGACCACAATGACGAAGGCTTAGAAATGGATACCTATATGATGGAACTTAGCTTCTTTTTATATAGAGAAAAATATAAAAATAATCTGGTTGTAGCCAAGTTGGAATTAGATAAAGTACTGCAAATAGCAAGAGACAAACAATTGCTTACGGAGGCATCAGTCGAAAAGCATTTTGGACTTTTTTATTTCAATAGGGTCAAAAACTATGAGTTGGCTTTTGAGCATTATCTTAATATGTATGAAATTATCAAAGATAAAAAGCCGACCGAATTTCCTGACAAGGTCAATTGTATCAACCAATTGACCTATGCGTATTATCATTTTGCTGAATATGATAAAGTGATTCAGTATGCTCAAACGGCTATAGACTATGAAGAAACCAACGGGTTGGACAACTATTTGTTTTCAAACTACATTTTTGTTGGTAATTGTTTTCGCTATTTAGGGCAGTTAGATTCTGCGAAGGTATATTATGAAAAAGCCTATCAGAATGCGCTTGGTAAAAAACAAGAGCATGCTAGTGGGTTGGCACAGGGATATTTAGGATACCTGTACTATCTTCAAAATGAATTTGATAAGGCTGTCTCGCTTCTTAATGCGGGCCTTCTAGTTGCCGAAAAATATCCGCTTGCTAATTATAAAGGACTGTGGTCTGTACCCGCATCGGTTGCTCAACTGGCTGAGAACAGCATTTTGTGTTTGAGCAGTTTGAGTGATTTAGAAATTAAAAAAGGCCATTTAAAGCGAGCAGGGGAGTTGATGCAGAAAGCAAAAAAATACCAACAGGACTCAGATGAGTTTGCTCTTTTGGAAATTTTGTATCCACCATTGGCTCGCTTGGCTACCGAGCAGGGGCAGTATCGTTTAGCGACTTTATACCTAGATTCTTTGTTGTTTGTCAAAGATAGTCTTCACCGGCAGTTTAATACTCGCAAATTGTTGCGTGCCCAACAGAAAGCTGATTTGAGACAGCAACGTGCCGAAATTGAAAGGCAGCGTAAAGAAAAAAAACAAGAACGTAATCTATATTTGATAGGAGTGGGAGTGGTTTTGGGTTTGATTGTATTTGCGTATTTCCGCCAGCGGAAATTGTTTTTACGACGTTTAAAAGTAGATCAGCAGCACCTAATTGAAAAAGAAACACAACTTTTGAATGCGACTGAGCAGCTTCGTCAGTTTGCTTCTAATATCTCAGAAAAGTCAAAATTGATAGAAGAACTTCAGAAAAATCCTGACGAATTATCGTCTCAACAAGCCTTATCAAAATTACAACAGAGTACGATTGTTACAGATACAGAATGGGAGACGTTCCGTCATTTGTTTGAGCAAGTACATGAGGGATATTTGCAACGTTTAAAGGATAGTTACCCACAGCTAACTCCCGCCGAGGTACGGTTTATTACACTCACTAAGCTCCAATTGTCTAAAAAAGAAATGACATTTGTGTTGGGGGTTTCTTCACAAAATATTCGAACCATTTGGTATCGATTACGTAAAAAACTTTCTCTCTCCGAAGAAATTACTCCTGAAAAACTAGCAGAAAGTATATAAATTCTTTCAAAAGTACCTTCTTTTGGCTGTGTGACGCTTTTGTGACGTCTTTGTGATGCTTTTGTGACGTATCAAAATTGGAAATGGAAGTCTTCGTGTTCTAGCTTTGTTGCATGGCTAAATCATCTTTCATTGCTTTCTTACTCCGTCAAAAAACAATAATGCTGCTACTCATAGTAGGGTTGTTGATTGTGCTTATGGTTAGTATTTGGTGGTATTATGATATGCAATTGGAGGTATTGGAAAAACTTCCATAGTCAACTTTAGGATTATTTAAACTCCCTTTATTCTTATGAAAAATACTCTATTACTTTTCTTTTTATGGATTTTAGCAAAGCCATTGCAAGCTCAAATTATTTATGTAACCACTACAGGAGCTGGTGCAAAGGACGGCTCAAGTTGGGGTGATGCCTATGAGGGTAATAAGTTGCAACAGGCTATCAATGAGGCCTCGGCTTATGCTACCACAAACAATACAAATGCCCAAGTGTGGGTAGCTGCCGGAACGTATTATCCTATGGCTGATATCAGTTGAAACACGACTCCTTCTAATGAACGGGCAAAGACCTACACCCTGAAAAACAAGGTGGGTATTTATGGGGGTTTTCCAGCTACTGGCAATCCCAATATGAGCAATCGTGATTGGAAGACCTATATCACTACGCTTAGTGGAGAAATCCAACAAGACGAAGATATTTCTAACAATGTCTACCATGTGGTACTAAATGATCAAAATGGTCTCAACAACACGGCTATTATCGATGGGGTGACTATCTCTCATGGTGCTGCCAACAATATAGCTGAGTTTACCTCAGAAAGGGGTGGGGGAATGTATAACTATCTTTCGTCTCCTAGTATCACTAATTGTACCTTTTCATTTAATCAAGCGTCCTATTTTGGAGGTGGATTGACTACTTCTTACGCTACTCCTAAAATAGAGAATTGTACTTTTCTTAGTAATTCTGCAGCTACTGGGGGAGGTATTTGCAGTTTTGGAGACTACGATTATAGTATTGTTAATTGTCTATTTATAAGTAATGAGGGATGGGCATTATTGAAAAGTGACTTTAAAATTCTCTAAACTGCCCAACTC
>VFQP010000211.1_pt1 | contig 148722 bp, 148 predicted proteins | sample 3512351 | NCBI WGS metagenome assembly VFQP01 (sample SAMN10412372, study PRJNA504923) | tailings metagenome | isolation source: Relicate 1 Philex TSF1 revegetated site | place: Philippines: Tuba, Benguet | collected 2017-08-29 | reverse complement strand
ATTACCCAGAAAACCCCCTGTAGCTCTGCTGCAGGGGGTTTTTGCTTGCGCGATAGAAACGGGGGGTAAGGCTGAAATCGGCTTCGCGGCCGGTGAGCCCATCAAAGCCGATGGCTGCGATCACCCTGCCTGAAGCCGATGGCATCAAACAGCGTGTTGGCGCTCGCGAATCCAATAACTTTGAATAGTTCGCCCATCTCGTGCTCGGCCAGCAGTCGTTGTGCCATCACCTGCTGGCGCAGCTTGCTGGATTGCAGGTCGTTGACGATCCCGCAGTTCAGCAGGAAATGCGCCTGGCTGGTGTAGCCCAGCACCTCAAGGCCAGCGTCCTGCCCGGCCAGCGCGATGGCGGTGAAGTTCACGTGCGCTGTGATGTCCTTGTCGCCGACATCCTGTAGCGGCTGGTCATCGGACTGATGAGCCCGGTGGCAAATCAGCGTGCCGCCGATCCTCTGCGGGTGGTAGTACTCGGCGTCACCGAATCCGTAGTCGACAAGAAACAGTGCACCGCGGCGCAGCGAACTGCCCAGCGTGCGAACCCAGTCGCGGGCCTGTCGATGGATCTCGGTGACCGTGCCAGCCACCCAGCGCCCATGGTCGTAGGGTGGGCGCAGGGATGTCGGGCGGTCCTGCCATTGAAAGACCCCGGTGCTGTCCACCGAGACACCACGTTCGAACCAAGCATGGCCATCGAAGTGAAGCAACTGCACCGGCATCGCATCGAGTACTTCGTTGCCGACCACGACCCCTTCGATCTCTGCGGGCAGCATGTCGAGCCAAGCGACCCGATCGGCGAAGCGCTTCAGGCGTTCCATCTGCCGATGGCGCAGGCTGCCCGAGAGGTCGACGATCCTGTAACGCAGATCGGGGATCTGCCCAACAAGTGCTTCGAGCAGGCCCGCAGCCAATACGCCGCTGCCGGCGCCAAACTCCCAGATCGTGTTCGTTCCGCTCGCCTGCAGCGCCTGGCGCAACTGGCGCGCCAGGCAACGGGCGAACAGGGGTGACATCTCCGGCGCGGTCACGAAATCGCTGCCGTCGGCGGGGCCAAGACCGAAGGTCTGCCGCCCGCTGCTGTAGTAGCCGAGGCCTGGGGCATACAGGGCTTCGGCCATGAAATCGTCGAAACCCATCCAGCCACCGCATGCCTGGATGCGCTGTCGAATCCGATCGGTCAGTAGGCTCATGTTGGTGGGTTCAAGGGTGCGGGCGTTGGTTCAGCCGGTCGCGGCACCATTGCTCGAACGCCGCAGCAGGCAAGGGTGGGGCGATGTACTCGCCTTGCAACTCGTCGCAGCCCCAGGCCTGCAACTGCTTCCATTGCGTGGCTTGGCGGACACCTTCTGCGCTCACCCTCAGCCCCAGGCCCTTGGCCATCTGCACGATCGCCTGCGCCACAGCGACTGCTGCCCTCTCGTTCGGCAGCCCGGCCACGAAACTCTGATCGATCTTCAATTTATCCAGAGGCAGCTGAGTCAGGTGGGCGAGGGCGGTATGGCCGGTGCCGAAATCGTCGACGGCAATGCTCAGGCCCAGGCGACGCAGCGAGCCCAGGGTCTGCGCCGCACCCGCCACATCGTCAAGCAGCATGCGCTCGGTGAGCTCCAGCTGCAGCCAAGGGCCAGGAATGGCAACCTCGGTCAGCACTTGATGCACCGTATCGGCAAAGCCCTGCAGCCGGAACTGCATATGGCTGAGGTTCACCGCGATGGGAACCGCGGCCACGCCGCTGCGGTGCCAGGACTGCGCCTGCAGCGCCGCCTGGCGCAACACCCAATGTGAAAGCGGCACCATCAGCGGATGCCGTTCGGCCACCGCGATGAAGGCGTCGGGTCCCAGCAGCCCGCGCTCCGGGTGCCGCCAGCGCAGCAAGGCCTCGGCGCAGACCAGGCGCCCCTGCAGCGGCTCGACAAGCGGCTGGAAGAACAGCTCGAACTCGCCGCGCGTCAACGCATCATGGAGCTGGGTCTCGATGACCAGATCGGCATACGCGGTTTCGGCCATTGCCGGGTCGAAGAACTGGAATTCCTTGCCGCCTCGCGACTTCGCGCCATACATCGCGGTATCGGCATGCTGGATCAGCAACTCGGCGCTCTCGCCGTGCTCGGGGTAGAGCGCGATACCGATCGAGGGGGTGACCGACAGCGAGCGGCCGCGGGTCTCCACCGGCACCTCGACCACGCTGAGCAAGGCCTGCAGCACCACCAGCACATCCTTGCGCTCGTGGATCCCGTCGAGCAGCACCACGAACTCGTCGCCTCCAAAGCGGGCAACCTGGTCGCCGGCGCGCAGGCAGGCGCGTAGGCGCTCGGCCACGGTCACCAGCACCCGGTCGCCCTCCAGATGACCGAGCGAGTCGTTGACCCGCTTGAAGTCGTTCAGGTCGATGAAGAGCAGTGCCAACTGCCGGCTGTCGCGGTGCGCCAACTCCAGTGCGGACTGCAACTGCTCCAGAAAGGCGCTGCGGTTCATCAGCCCGGTCAGCGCGTCGTGCTGCGCCAGGTGGCGGATGCGCGCCTGATCGGCGACGCGATCGCGAATGTCGCGCACGATATTCATGCGCAGCAACTCGCCGCCAAAGGACATGGTGCGGGCGATCAGCTCGACGGCGATCGGTTCGCCACTTCGATGCCTCAGGATGGACTCGTAGCGCAGCTCCTGCGCCTCGCGCATCACCTGGGTCACCCGCTCGCGCTGCCCATCGGCCACGAAGTCCAGCACGTGGCGGCCCAGCAGCTCCTGCCGCTCGTAGCCCAGCAGCGCGCAGAGCGGCGGATTGATGTCGGAGATCATCCCGCCGCGGTGGAAGACGATGCCTTCCAGCGTGGCCTGCATGAACTTCTCCAGCCGCGCCTCGCTGTCCCGCAAGGCCGCCTCGGCCCGTCGGTGCTTGGTGATGTCGCTGATCAGCACGAAGGCGCCGATCACTTCGCCTTCGGGGTCACGATGCGGCAGCAGATTGACCTCGATCCACTGCGGCTGCCCGTCACCGCCCAGCAGCTCCCGCTCGTAGCTCACCGGAGCCTGGTGCTCGATGACCTGCTCGCACTGCGGCTGGATCTGTTCAGCGGCTGCTTCGCCGATGATTTCCGACACGGTTCGGCCGACCACCGACTCCGGCGTGTGGCCGAAGGTCTCGGCGTAGCGGCGGTTTGCGTATACGCAGCGATAGTCGTCGCGCTGGTAGAGCGCGATCAGCACCGGCACGTTGTCGGCCAGCAGCCGGAAGCGGGTCGCTTCGTCCAGGGCCAGGCGCTGCAGTTCGTTCAGCCGCAGCGCGTCGTTCATCGCGAGGCCTCGGTGACCGCCGTGGCGGCCAGGCAGAGGTCGTCCCAGGCCTTGGCCTTTTCCAGCGGCTGGCGAAGCAGATAGGCCGGGTGATAGCTGACCACCACCGGTCGGCCGTCCACCCGCCGGTGCAACTGGCCGCGCAGGCGGCCGATCGGTGCCTCACTGCCCAGCACCGCCTGCACCGCAAAACGCCCCAGGGCCACGATGATCTGCGGCTGGATGAGGGCGATCTGGCGCTCCAGGAATGGGGCGCAGGCCCGCAGTTCTTCGGTCGTCGGGTTGCGATTGCCGGGCGGGCGGCATTTCACGCTGTTGGCGATATAGACCTGCTGCTGCGCATCGCCTGCCGCCCGCGTCAGGCCGAGTGCCGCCAGCATCTCATCCAGCAAACGCCCGGAGGGGCCGACGAAAGGCTCGCCGCGCAAATCCTCCTGTTCGCCCGGGCCTTCGCCCACGATCAGCCAACGTGCCCGGGGGTTGCCAACCCCCGGCACCGCTTGGCGTCGACCTTCGCACAGGCCGCAGGCGCGGCAGGCCCGCACGGCTTCGCCCAGGCTTTCCAGGTCGGGCCAGTTGGCCGTGGGCGCCGGCGTCGGCGCCGAGGCGGGCCGCGCGACTACCGCTTGCGGAGCCAGCGCCGATGCGGCTTCGGCCTGGGGTACCACCGGTGCCGTCGTGCTCGGTGATGGCGGTGGTGGTGGCGACGAAGGGCCGGGCTCGGCCCTTGCCGGCGCCTGCAGGCTGCGCCAGTCACCCAGGCCCAGGGCCTGCAGCATCGCCAGTTGCCGATCGCTCCACGGGCTCACCGCACAAGCCCTCGCGCGGCGTTGAGGGCTGGCGCGCTCATTGCGCGGATCCCAGGCTCAAGCGCATCAGCAGCGCGTCCTCGCGGGCGCCATCGGCTGCGGGGTAGTAGTCGCGCCGCCGGCCGACCTGCTGAAAGCCTGCGGCCAGATACAGGCCTTGGGCCCGGAGGTTGCTGACTCTCACTTCCAACCAGATCTCCCGCAGTTCATGGGCCAAGGCCTGACCGCGCAGATGATCCAGAGCATTGCGCGCCAGTCCAATCCCCCAGTGCGAGGGTTCGACGGCGAGGTTCAGCAAATGCAGTTCGTCAAGAATCGGCAGCGCGAGCCAGTAGCAGCGCAGCGCCCCGCTGTCGTCGCAGCCTTTCCAAGCCCAGTGCGCAGCGCTCAGCGAATCGATGAAATTGCCCCGCGTCCACGGATGGCTGTAGACGCGCTGCTCGATGTCCAGCAACGCATCGACGTCGTCGACCCCGCAGGGCGACCAGCGCAGCGCGGGGCGCAACAGCGCATTCACCGCTGCGCCTCGCGCTCGGCGGTGGTCAGCGCCACTTTGTCTCGCACATAGAGCGGCAGGGCTTGTGCCGCATCCAGGCCGGACTGCTGGCGGGCGGCCTGCGCTGCCAGGCGGCCCAGAGCGGCCGCGCGATCGCCTTGCGCCGGTTCGCAAGCCGTACCGAGCAGCGGCACCCCAGTACCGGCCAGCGCGTCGGGCCAGCGCGTGCCCTGCCAGGCGTCGAGCAGCGCGGCAGGTGTCCAGAGCCCAGGTGCTTCCAGGGTCTCCCAGCCTTGCGCGCCTCGCCGGTAGCGGGCCGCATACAGCTCGCCCATGCGGGCGTCCTGGACGGCGCCCCAGTGGTCGCCCGTCGGCGCTTGCAGCGGCCGGGCCGCCTCGACGGCGACGAGCAGGCTGTCGATGGGCAGCACCGGCAGCTTCCAGCCCCAGGCCAGCCCTTGGGCGAGCGCGCAGACGCTGCGCAGTCCGGTGAAGGCGCCCGGGCCCTGGCCGAAAGCGATGGCGCTCAGCGCGTCGGGCTGCAACGCCGCCTCGGCCAGCAATTGCTGGATCGCCGGCATCAGCGTGGCGGAGGCCTTTGCGCCCCCGGGGAGCTCGCGCGTCAGTCCCCGCCCGTCTGCATCGACAAGCGCCAGCGCCAGCTGCTCGGTGGCGCCATCCAGGGCCAGCAGCCAGCCCATCAGCGGGACTGGGGGGGAGTCATGGGGAAAAGTGTAGGCCGCCGGCCCCGGGGCCGAACGGCCTGCAGCCGCAGGCCTAGAACGGGTTGCGGGCGACGCGGGTCACCGCCGCGCTGCCGATCAGCGAGTGCCCTTGCGCGGCCAGGTGCAGGTTGTCGGCCCACAGCCAGGTGTTGGCGCCGGCGTTCAGCGCCAGCGTGGTCGTGTTGCAGTCCGGCAGCGCGGCCGTGCAGGCCGGGTTGGACACGTTGCTCAGCGAGTAGGCGCCGGGGAACTCGGCCATGCTGTCGATGACTTCGTCAGCCAACACCAAGCCGATCAGGCGGCCGTCGTTGATCAGGTTCAGCCGCAGCTCGCGGTTGAAGGCATTCGTGAGGCTGCGCAACAGCGCACCGCGATCGGTGTCCGGACGGCTGGCCTTCTCGTTGATGCCAAAGGGGGTGATGTCCACATGCGGGATGGTCAGCGCGACCACGCGTCCGTTGGCGTTGGCCAGTCGGTTGACCTGCTCAGCGAGCTGCCGGCCGCGCGCGCCGGCGGCGGCCACCAGCTGCGCCTCCGCCTGTGCCGGGAACTGGGTGTAGAGGTCGAGCACGTCGTGCATGCCGGCGAACACCGTGATCAGGTCGCGGGAGTTCACCGTGCCGCTGGTCAGCACCTGATCGATCTGCGCGCGCACGTCGGCCACGCGGGCGTTCGGGCGGGCATAGATGGTGCCGGTCGGCGTGCGGTTGCTGGGGTTGCAGGCGGCCAGCACCAGACCGAAGGCGTCGGCCAGCGGCTGCAGCCAGATCGGGTTGGCGGCACAGTCCACCACGAACTGGTTGTTCTGCACCGTCACGCCGTTGATGCCGTAGCGGCGGCCGTCGGTGGTCAGGACGCTGTTCTCGTCGCCGAAGACCAGCAGGCGGCGGGGTTCGAAGGGATCGATCTGCGAACTTCCACCCCCACAGGCGGCGAGCAAGGCAAGCACCGCGGCGGCGGCGGCGTGTCGGGGGCTGAACTTCATGATGGGAACGCGGCTCCGGGGTCTGGCGGTCAGGGCTGGGCGGCGGCGGCCCGCTGCAAGCGGTCGAGCACGCCGGCCCAGCGTGGGTCGTCGGCCGGTGGAGCCTCGACCCAGATCTCGTCGGCGCCTTCGTCATCCAGGCGCCTCAGGGTGGCAAACAGGGCGAACGCAGCCGTCTCCGGCTGCGTCGCCATCTCTGCCCAGCGCAGGCCGGAGACGACCGGACGCGGGGCGCGGGAATATACCGCCAGCGCCGGTGGCAGGCCGGGCGCGGCCAGGGCTTCCGCCAGCTTTGCCGGGGAATACAGACGGACTCGGGCGCGCGGTGCGTAATGGGCAGCCAGGGTGCCCGAGGCCTTGGGCGCGCTGCCGTCAGGCGCGCGCAGCGCCTGGCCCAGTAGGACTTCCAGTCGCGCAGCATCCAACTGGCCCGGACGCAGCAGCACCGGGAAGTCGCGCGTGCAGTCGACGATGGTGGACTCGATGCCGACCTCGCAAGGCCCGCCGTCGAGCACCGCCACCGCGTCGCCGAACTCCTGGCGCACATGCTCGGCGGTGGTCGGGCTGACGCGGCCAAAGCGGTTTGCGCTGGGCGCTGCCAGGCCGGGCACGCCCAGGCGCCTGGCCTCGGCCAGCACGTCGTGGAACAAGGGATGGGCGGGGCAGCGCAGCGCGACAGTCGGCTGGCCGCCGGCCGCGGCCTCGGCGACGCCGGCGCGTCGCGGCACCACCACCGTCAGCGGCCCCGGCCAGCAGGTCTGGACCAGGCGCAGCGCCAGCGCTGGCAGCTCGGCACAGAAGTGCCCGGCATCCTGCAGGTCAGCCACGTGCACGATCAGCGGGTGGTCCGCCGGGCGGCCCTTGGTGGCGAAGATCTGCGCCACCGCGGCGTCGTCGTCGGCGCGCGCCGCGAGACCATAGACGGTCTCGGTGGGCAGGGCGACCAGGCGGCCCTGGGCGAGCAGCGTCGCAGCCTCGTTCGCGTTCATGCGTGGCAGGGAATGCCCAGCAGGCTGGCGGCCTCGCGGGCCAGCGCTGCGGCCGCCTCGGGGCTGGCCGCGGTCAGGGTCAGATGGCCCATCTTGCGGCCGCGGCGCGCTTCCGGCTTGCCGTAGAGGTGCAGGTGCGCACCTTGCAGGCGCAGCAGTGCGGCCCAGTCGGGTTCGCGCTGGATCTCGCCGTCGAACCAGAGGTCGCCGAGCAGGTTCAGCATCACTGCCGCGCTGTGCTGGCGGACCGCCGGCAGAGGCTGACCGGCCAGCGCGCGCACCTGCAGCTCGAACTGCGAGACCGTGCAGCTGTCGATGCTGTGGTGGCCGCTGTTGTGCGGGCGCGGCGCCATCTCGTTGGCCAGCAGGCGACCATCCTGCAGCACGAAGAACTCGATGCAGAGCACGCCGACGTAGCCGAAGGCGTCGGCGATCTGGCGGGCCGAGGCCTGGGCCTGCTCGAGCAGTGCCGTCGCAATGCCGCTGGCCGGTGCCACCGTGGTGGCGAGGATGCCGTTCTCGTGCCAGTTGCGCTGCACCGGGAGGCTGGCGATCTCGCCATCCTGGCCCCGTGCCAGCACCACCGAAAGCTCGGCAGCCAGCGGCAGCAATTGTTCAAGCACGCAACGCACGCCGCCCAGTTCGCGGAAGGCCGCGAGCAGTTCGGCGCGGTCGCGCACGCGGCGCTGGCCCTTGCCGTCGTAGCCCAGGGTCGCGGTCTTCAGAATGCCGGGCAGCAGGGTGGCATCCACCGCTTCGCAGTCGGCGACCGCTGTCAGCACCGCATGCGGCGCGCAGGCCACGCCGGCCTTGGCGAAGTGCGCCTTCTCCAGCGCACGGTCCTGACAGACGGCGACGGCCGCCGCGGCCGGCGCGACAAAGCGCCGCTCGGCCAGCTTGTCCAGCACGCGGGCCGGCACGTTCTCGAACTCGGTGCTGACGCCCAAGCAGCGGTCGGCCAGCTGCTTCAGCGCATAGGGCTCGTCGTAGGGCGCGCAGAAATGCTCGTCGGCAGCGGCGCCGGCCGGGCTGTTCAGATCGGGGTCCAGCACCGCGACGCGGTAGCCGAGCTGTTGGGCCGCGTGCGCCGCCATGCGGCCGAGCTGGCCGCCGCCCAGCATGCCGAGCCAGGATCCAGGAGGAAGTCGCGTCATTTCAGCTCGGCGCTCATTGCCTTGGCGGCGGCGGTCTGTTGTTCGCGGAACGCCTGCAGCTTGGCGCGCAGCGCCTCGTCCTGGTTGGCCAGCATGGCCACCGCGAACAGCGCCGCGTTCGCCGCACCGGCCGTGCCGATCGCGAAGGTGGCGACCGGGATGCCCTTGGGCATCTGCACGATCGAGTGCAGGCTGTCGACGCCCTGCAGATGGCGGCTGGCCACCGGCACGCCCAGCACCGGCACCAGGGTCTTGGCGGCCAGCATGCCGGGCAGGTGCGCGGCGCCGCCGGCGCCGGCAATGATGGCCGCCAAGCCGCGGCCCTGCGCGCTTTCCGCGTAGGCAAACATCTCGTCGGGCATGCGGTGCGCCGACACCACCTGGGCTTCGAAGGGGATGCCGAAGTCCGTGAGAATGTCGGCCGCTGCCTTCAGGGTCTCCCAGTCGCTGCTGGAGCCCATCACCACGCCGATGCGTGGGCTGGTCGGATTGGTCACTCGTGCTTTCACGGGCTTGACTGAAGAACCTTGAATTTTAGGTGGCGCCCGTCACCTGTCCTGAAAATGAACCTGCCCCCAGTCTCGCGGCCGCTCGCTACCCCTCGAAGGGGTGCCCAGTGGCTTCGGGCCGCCGGGCGCCACTGACATGATCGACATCACCCTCCAGAACTTCGAATCCGAACTGCTTGCCGCCAGCATGCAGACGCCCGTCCTGCTGGACATCTGGGCGCCGTGGTGCGGGCCCTGCAAGCAGCTCGGTCCGGTGCTGGAGCAACTGGAAGTCGAATACGGCGGCCGCTTCGTCCTGGCCAAGCTGAATGCCGACGAGCAGCCGGAGATCGCCGGCCAGCTCAGCCAGGCCTTCGGCGTGCGCTCCATCCCCTTCTGCGTGCTGTTCGCCGGCGGCCAGCCGGTGGACGGTTTCGTCGGCGCGCTGCCGGCCGAGAAGATCCGCGAGTTCCTCGCCAAGCATGTGCCGGACGCTGACGAACTCGCCGCTGCCGAGGAGGTGGAGGAGGCCGAGGCCCTGCTGGACCAGGGCGATGCCGATGCGGCGATCGGCAAGCTGGTCGCGGCGCTGCAGGTCGATCCGAAGAACGAGATCGCCCGCTTCGACCTCGTCAAGGCCCTGCTCGAACGCCAGGACCTCGCTTCGGCGCAAGAGGCCTTCGCGCCGGTCGCCGTTCAGGCTGCCGACACCCTGCTGCCGCACCCGCGCTTCGCGGCGCTGGCGCAGTGGATCGCCGCCGCAGAGGCGGCCGAAGCCGCGCCGCCGGCCGCCCAGCTGCAGGCGGCGATCGACGCCAACCGCCGCGATTTCCCGGCCCGCTTCCTGCTCGCGCAATGCCTGGCCTGGGCTGGCGATTTCCCGGGCGCGATGGACGAACTGCTCGAGATCATCATGCGCGACAAGGCCTGGAACGAGCAGGCGGCGCGCAAGCTCTACGTCGCACTGCTGGAGATCCTGACCCCGCCGGCGCCGAAGAGCGCACCGGGCGCCGCCAAGGAGCCGGCCAGCAAGCTGCAGCTGACCGGCCATGCGGCCGCCGCCCCCGCGAATCCGCTGGTCGACACCTACCGCCGCAAGCTGTCGATGGCCTTGTTCTAAACCGGGCTGAGCCCGGCCAGCGCGTCGCGGATCGCCCGCTGTTCGGCGGCAAAGGCGGTCCAGGCGGCCTGGGCGAGCTCCGTCTGCCGTGCCGCGTCGGCGGCCAGACCGCAATGCCCGTAGATCTGCGCCAGCCGGCCATGGGTGGCGCCGCGGTCGTCGGCATGCGTGCTGCTGTCCAGCTCCAGCTCCGACTCCCGGGCCTGGGCCAGCGCGATCTCCTGCTCACCCAGCCGGGCGCGGCACCAGGCGGTGTCGGCCAGCAGGCTGGAGCCCATGCGTTCCAGGCCGCGCGCCATGGCCTCGGGCAGATGAGCCTGGAACAGGCCCAGCGCGCCGGCGTAGTCGCCGCTGACCACCAGCACCTGCGCGCGCAACAGCGGGGTCAGCACCTCCAGCGCGCTCATGCCCATCGCGGCATCGAAGTTGTGCACCGAGTCGACGCCGGGCAGCAGGCCGGCGACGACTGCGCTCTGACCCTGGATCTCGGCGCGCCGCACCGCGGCGACGCGCATCTGCGCGCTGTTGTGGATCAGCGCCGAGAGCAGCGCGTCGTCGCCGACGCGGCTGCCATGGGCGCGGGCCTTCGCATACCAGGCCGCCGCCGCATCCGGCTCGCCGCCGTGGTGCAGCGCAAAGCCGGCGACGAGGTTCAGCCGCGCCAGTGCCACGCCGTCGTCGGCCTCGACCACGCGCAGGCCCTCGCGCAACTGCTCGCCCATGCGCGCGTAGTCGGTGTCGTTGTAGGACTGCATGGCCAGATGGCCCAGGGCCTGCGCCTGCACGCTGGCACTGCCGGCCGCCTTGCCGAGGTGCAGCGCGCGCTGCAGGCGCTCGACGGCGCTGGGGCCGAAGTCCGTGTAATAGGCCATCAGGCCCTCGGCCAGGTGCAGCCAGGCGGCCAACTGCGGGTGCGGGCTGGCGAAGGCGGCCTGGTGCAGCGCGGTCAGGTCGGCGCGCGCGCCCGCCAGATCGCCCTGGCGGATCAGCAGCATCGCGTGCTGGGCACGCAGCTGGTGGACCTGCAGTTGCTGGCCCGCGCGCTGCGCCGCGGCCAGATCGGCCTCCACGCGGGCGAGCAGGCGCGAACGCTTCATCACCGTCATGCCGGCACGCCGAGCCGGCGCAAGGCCTCCGCATAGGTGGCGGCGGTCTGCGCGATGACCTCGGGCGGCAGCGTCGGCGCCGGCGCCTTCTTGTCCCAGGGCTGGGCTTCCAGCCAGTCGCGCACGAACTGCTTGTCGAAGCTCGGCGGGTTGATGCCAACCCGGTAGCCGTCGACCGGCCAGTAGCGGCTGGAGTCCGGTGTCAACACCTCGTCCATCAGGGTCAGCGTGCCGTCGGCGTCCAGGCCGAACTCGAACTTGGTGTCGGCAATGATGATGCCCTGGGTGAGCGCGTAGGCGGCCGCACGGCGGTAGAGCTCGATCGCGGTGGCGCGCACCTTCTCGGCCAGCTCGGCGCCGATCAGCGCGGCGGCCTGCTCGAAGGCAATGTTCTCGTCGTGGTCGCCGACTGCCGCCTTGGTGGCCGGCGTGAAGATCGGCTCGGGCAGCTGCGAGGCGTTCTGCAGTCCGGCCGGCAGGGCGACGCCGCAGACGGATTGGCTGGCCTGGTATTCCTTCCAGCCGGAGCCGGCCAGGTAGCCGCGCACCACCGCCTCGATGGGCAGCGGCTTCAGGCGCTTGACCAGCATCGCGCGGTCCCTGACCTGCTCGCGCTCGTCCGGCGCGACCACCGCCAGCGGGTCGTCACCGGTCAGGTGGTTGGGCACCACGTCCTTCAGCTTGTCGAACCAGAACAGCGCCATCTGCGTGAGCATCGCGCCCTTGCCCGGGATCGGTTCCTCCATCACCACATCGAAGGCCGACAGGCGGTCGCTGGCGATCATCAGGATGCGGTCGTCGCCGACGGCGTAGTTGTCGCGCACCTTGCCGCGGGCGAGCAAGGGCAGGGAATGCAGGGAAGAAGAGAGCAGGGCGGGCTTCATGGCGGGCATTGTCGGCGCTGGCGAAGACCCTGCGCGCCTGGGCCCGTGCAACGGAACTGTCATGCGTCACCCCCGCATCCGCGGGCCTGTCATCGAACCGGAACCTGGGCCGGCGACGCTGCCGCTTCCCTCACTTCCCCTGGAACGACGATGTCCGAGGACCTACTGCAAGAACCCTCGCGGCGCAGCCTGCTCAAGGGCGGCAGCGCGGCGATCGCCGCCGCCTTTGCCGGCCCGGTCGCCGCGCTGGCCAGCCGCGCGGCCGAAGCCGCCGCGGTGCCCGGTTGCATGGCCGCTGGTGCCGCCAGCCTGGGGCAGAGCCCCTACGGCCCGACCGCGCCGGTCAACGACCTGATCACCGGCCTGCCGTTGATCGAGCTGCCACCCGGCTTCAGCTACAAGAGCTACGGCTGGCGTGGCGATCTGATGAGCGACGGCCTCGCCACCCCGGCGGCCCACGACGGTATGGGCATTGCCTCCGTGCGCCGCATTGGCCGCAGCACCGAGATCGTGCTGGTGCGCAACCACGAGCTCAGCACCACCGTCAATGCAGCCAACATCATCGGCGCCGGTCGCGACGGTGTCGGCAAGTACGACCTGGGCACGACCAGCGGCAGCTACCAGGCCGGCGGCAATACCAATGTGGTCTGGCGCGACGGCAATTTCGTCGGCAGCTATGCCAGCTTCGGCGGCATCAACCGTCCCTGCGCCGGCGGCGCGACGAGCTGGGGTTCCTGGCTGAGCAACGAGGAGATCCGCAGCAACAACATCAGCAGCACGGGCAAGAAGCATGGCTATATCTTTGAAGTGCCGGCCGACATCAGCCAGCAGGCCGCCAGCATCGTGCCCATCGTCGGCATGGGCCGCATGGCCCATGAGGCCAGCGCGCTGGACCTGCGCAGCGGCTACTGGTACCTGACCGAGGACCAGGGCAATGCCAACACCCTCTACCGCTTCCGCCCGTCGAACCTGAGCGGGGGACTGGGTTCGCTGCATGCCGGTGGCACGCTGCAGGGCCTGGCGGTGCGCGGCATCCGCAACCGCGACCTGCGCGACCCTTCGCAATGCCAGGAGTTCCCGTGCGAGTGGGTGGACGTGGCCAACCCGGATCTGGACGGCGCGACGCTGGCGGTGGCCGGCATCGGCAATGTCTCGGCCAGCGGCCCCTATGTGCAGGCCTATGCCAATGGCGCGGCGATCTTCGGCGCCACCGAGGGCTGCTGGGTGGCCGACGGCATCGTCTACTTCACCGACAAGCAGGTGAGCACCAACCCGGCGCGCGCCGGCCGCATCTGGGCCTTGCACCTGGACACCATGGTGCTCAAGGCGATCTTCGTCAGCAACAGCCTGCAGGTCGGCAACTCGCCGGACAACCTGACGGTCAGCCCGCGCGGCGGCGTGCTGTTCTGCGAGGACGGTGGCAGCAGCGGCCCGGGCAACCAGCCGGCCGTCACCAGCCAGCACCTGAAGGCCCTGCTGCCCAATGGCAGCAGCTACAGCTTCGCCAAGCACAACTACAACTTCACGCGCGCCCAGCTGGACGCTGCCGGCAAGCCCAATGCCCCGGCCGGCAACAACCGCAATACCGAATGGGCCGGCGCCGTCTTCAGCCCCGACGGCCGCGTGCTCTTCGTCAACCTCTACACCCCGGGCATCACGCTGGCCATCAGCGGCCCCTGGGAACGCGGCAATCTGTGAACTTCAAGGACATGAGCATGATGAATAAACGCTTCGCCGGCCTGTTGCTCGGTACCGCCCTGGCGCTGCCCGCCCAGGCCCTGATCCTCGACGGCGTGACCACCCAGGGCGCGACCGTGGTGCAGGACTACAGCGGTGCGGGCCTGATGGCCTTCGACATCGATCTGCACAACGGCGCGCCGGTGGTGCTGAGCTTCGTCGTCGAGGAGGCGGATCTCGCCGGCCCGATCAGCTTCAACGCGGTGATCCGCAACCTGAGTGGCCAGGGCCTCGAGGGCCTGGCCTTCAGCTTCAGCAGCGGCGGTATCGCCCAGATCGGTACGGTGACCCGCTTCTTTGGCGGCCAGACCGAACTGCTGGGCGGCGGCGGCGAGCTGCAGATCCGCTTCACGCCGGCCGAGTACTACGACGTCGAGCTGGGCGATGCCTTCGGCAGCACCGCCGGTGCGGCCAACTGGGTGCTGCAGGCCGATCAATGGGTGGGCGGCACGCGCTTCGACCTGGTGGTCTCCTCGGTGCCCGAGCCGGCTTCGGCCGCATTGCTGCTTGCCGGCCTGGGCCTGGTGGGGCGCCTGGCGTCGCGCCGCCGCAAGCGCTGATCAGCGCGGCAGCAGCGCCAGCCAGGCGGGCTTGCGCCGCCACTCGACGCGCAGCCAGGCCAGCCACAGCGTGCTGGCCTGCGCGTCGAGCCGCTGCAGCACCGCCTGCAGCCAGGCACGCTCGCGGGCATATGGCGCGCGGGCGCGCGGTAGCGCGGCGCCGAGCAGGCGCTGCAGCAACTGCGCGGCGTCGGCATCGCGTTCAGCCGGCAGGCCGCAGGCCCATTCGCCGAGCGCAGCCAGCCGTGCCGGCGGCCAGCTCTCCAGCCCCTGCAGGCGCACCCAATCCAGCGCCTGTTCCCAGCGGCCGCAATCGGCCCAGACGCGCAGCGCCTCGGGGTGTCCGGCCAGTTCGGCGTCCAGACTGAGTGCCTGCTGCGGCGTGCAGCGCTGCAGCAGCTCCAGATAGGCGGCCGCGCCGGGCTCGCGCAGCAGCGCCCGGCGGCGCAGCGCCAGCGCTTCGGCGTCCCAGCCATCGTCCTCGTACAGGCGGATCAGCAGCGCCTCCAGCGCGCCATCGCTCGGGTGCGCCTTGTGCGCCGCCTCGGCGGCCGCCAGCGCCTCACGCGCCTGACCGGCCTGCAGCAGCGCCTCGACATAGGCCGCATGCTCGGCGGCGCCCTGGCGGCTGCGCTGCAGCACGCGCAGGCGCTCCGGCAGATCGCCGCAGGCCTGCAGATGCTCCAGATAGGCCTGCGGCGGCGCGCCGTCTTCCCATTCGCGGCAGAGCAGTTGGCCGGCGCGCTGGGCCAGCGCGGGGCCGAGCAGGGGCAGCGCCTGCGCCGGGTCGAGCAGGCCGTGACCATCGGCGCCCAGCAGTTGCAGATAGCGCTCGGCATAGCTGGGCGCTTGCGCGCCCTGGACCGCCCAGGCGGCCATCAGCTCGGCGGCGGCGCTGCGCGCCAGTTGCAGCCAGCTTCCCAGCCCCGGTCGGTGCGGTTCAGCCTCCAGCCGGTCCAACTGGGCGCACAAGTCCAGCAGGGCCTGCTCGGCGCCGGCCTGGGCCCAGGCCGGCTGCGCGGCACGCCAGGCCTGCAGCAGGGCCGGCAGGCTTTGCTGCAGCGCGGCGCTGGGGATCGTGTGCACGCGCGCCAGCAGGCCGGCGATGCGGCGTCGCGCCGCCGCCGGGCTGTCGACCGGCGCCTGCCATGCGTGCCACTCGCGCAGCGACTGCAGCAGCGCGGGGCTCTGCGCTGCGGCGGCGAACAGGCGTTCCGCGAGCTCTGCCGGCGGGCAGTTGCGCAGGAAGGTGAGCAACTCGGATTCGGGCGGGGCGGGTAGCCTGGTGGGCCTCACGAAGGGGAAGGTCGGGGCCGGGCTGGGGGCGGCCTGAAAGCCGAGCTCGCGCCGCCAGGCCAGCGCCAGCGCCGCCTGGTGCTTGCAGGGCGCGCCGTCCTCCGCGTAGGGGCAATCACAGCTGCCGCGCAAGCGGCTGCCGGGGCTCAGTTGCAGAAGTACCTCGTACAGATTGCCGCCCTGTACGCCGGCCTGCACGCGAAACCGCGCACCGCGTCGGTCGGCGCGCCGTTGCAGCACCGCGCCGGCCGCCTCCAGACGCTGCCCGCGCTCCAGGATGTGGGGCTCGAAATGCTGGCGCAGCGCCGCGTCGGTCAGCGCCGGCAGCCAGAGCTCGGCCGCCGCCGTCAACGGCTGAACATCCCGAGCAGCAGCAGGCCGACGACGACCAGCAGGATCAGCATCCAGTGCAGAAAGGCCAGCAGCAGGCCGCGCAGCAGCGTGCTCCACCAGCCGGCGGCATGCACGCGCTTGAGCGCGAGCAAGGGGTACACGTTCGACCAGAGCCACACCAGGCCGTGCACCAGGGCCCAGGGCGTCAGCGTGGCGAGCAGCAGCATGCCGTACCAGGCGGCGTGCAGGTGCATTGCGAACACGAAGTGCGCGCCATAGGCCTGGCGCCAGTACAGCAGCTTGAGCAGGCCGGCGAAGAAGGGCAGCGACAGCAGCACCGCGTAGGGCGCCATGGCCAGCACCTTGCCCCCGATGCGGCGCATCTCGCTGGCGGGGTCGGCGCGCCAGCGCTCCTGCGCGTGTTTGAGCGGCTCCTGGACGGCGCTCGGCAGCTTCGCTGCCAGATCCGGCGAGATCAGCACGGGACCATCGCCCGACTGCATCGCCTCCTCCAGCGCGCTGGCCGGGTCCTGCGCGCGCGCGGCCGCGGCACGGCGGCGGGCGGCCTTGCGGGTCGCGGCCTCGGTCGCCGACGCGGCGGATGCCGCTGACGCAGGCAACGCCGCGCCAACGGCTCTCACGATCTGCTCCCGCTCCTCCGGGCTGTCGAGCACCACGGGGTTCTGGACCGGCGGCAGCAGCTTGATGGCGAAGAAGAACAGCAGGCCCAGGGTCAGCACCAGGCGCAGCGGCAGCACATAGCGCTGCTTGCGGCCGGCCAGGTACTCCAGGGTCAGGAAGCCGGGCTTGGCGATCAGGCCCCAGAGGCTTTTCCACAGCTTGCCCTCGAAGGCGAGGTAGTGCAGCACCCACTCGTGCACGAACTCCCAGAGCGTCGGCGGGTGGTCCAGGGTGTCCTGGCCGCACTGGCTGCAGAACTTGTCCCAGGCATAGAGGCGGTGACCGCAGTTGCGGCAATGGGTCAGCGAGGTGCTCATGGTCGGGTGTCGAAATGCCAGCGCCGCTGCAGCGTGGCGTCGCCGGCGCGGGCTTCGGCGCGGACTTCGTAGCGTTGGCCGGGGTGCAGAGCCTGCAGCGGCAGCAGGTAGGCCACCTGGGGGTAGGGGCGCAGGTGGGGATCGGTGCCGGCTTGCAGCAGCTGCGTGGCCACAGGGTGGCCGTCGGCGCCGATCAGCTCGAAGCGATCGATGCGCAGCGGCGCGTCGTTCAGCGCCTGGATGGACACCGGCATGCCGAAGTCCTCCAGGCCGGCCGGTCGCGGGCGTTCGCAGCAGGCCGCGGTCTCGACCTCGCGCTGCTCGGGGCTGGGCCAGAGCAGCCAGCCCTCGCCGCCCTCGGCGCCGCCGGCCAGGGCCATCACCAGGCCGGGCTGGGCGCTCAGGCCGATGCCCAGCTCCTGCGCCTGCGGCGCGAGCAGCAGATGCCGGTGGTAAGGGCCGGAGAGCAGTTGCTGCAGCGCGGCTGCGCTGTCGCGCAGGCCGATCACATAGAGCTCGCGCAGTTGCGCGCGGCGGGGCAGTGCGTAGCCGGCGGCGATCGCGCGCTGGTAAGGGCGCTCGCCGCTGAAGCCAGGCTGGCCGCGGCGCTGCTCGTGGCCGGCCAGGCCGTTGCGGGCCAGGTAGTCGGCATGCGATTGGGCGGCTTGGCTGAGCTGGGCTTGTTCGCGCAGCGGCCTCAGGCCGTGGCGCTCGCGTTCACGGTTCAGCTGCAGCAACAGCGCGTCGCGGGTTTCGGTCGAGACCCAATCCTGGGCCTGCCGGGCCGCCTGCGGATGGCTGGGAACCTCTTCGGCCAGGCTGGGCCGGGTCAGCAGGGCCAGGCTGACGATCAGGGCAAAAAAAAGCGCGGCCTTCATGGGCCGCGCAGTGTGCGTCAGTTTGTGCGCCAGTTCGGCGCCGGCTCAGACCACCTGTTGTGCCAGTGCACCCTGGGCGTAGGCGGCGGCCATGTCGACCAGCGTGCGCGGCTGGATCTTCGCGCCCTGGCCCTCGCAGCCGAACTGCAGGTAGCGTTGCTTGCAGACCGCCTTGGCCGCCTCGCGGGCCGGCTTCATCCATTCGCGCATGTCGAACTTCTCCGGGCTCTCGGCCAGGAAACGACGCACCGCGCCGGTCATGGCCATGCGGATGTCGGTGTCGATGTTGATCTTGCGCACGCCGTGCTTGATGGCTTCCTGGATCTCCTCGACCGGCACGCCGAAGGTCTGTTTCATCGCGCCGCCGTATTGGTTGATGAGGTCCAGCAGGTCCTGCGGCACCGAGGAGCTGCCGTGCATCACCAAGTGCGTGTTGGGAATGCGCGCGTGGATCTCCTTGACGCGCGAGATCGCCAGGATGTCGCCGGTGGGCTTGCGGCTGAATTTGTAGGCGCCATGGCTGGTGCCGATGGCGATGGCCAGTGCGTCCAGTTGGGTGGCCTTGACGAAGGTCGCGGCCTCCTCGGGGTCGGTGAGCATCTGGCTGTGGTCCAGCTTGCCCTCGGCACCGATGCCGTCTTCCTCACCGGCCTCGCCGGTTTCCAGATTGCCCAGACAGCCCAGTTCGCCCTCGACGGTGACGCCGACCTTGTGCGCCAGTTCGACGACCCGGCGGGTCACGTCGACGTTGTAGTCGAACGAGGCCGGCGTCTTGCCGTCTTCCATCAGCGAGCCGTCCATCATCACCGAGCCGAAGCCGAGGTCGATCGCGCCCTGGCAGACCTTGGGGCTGGTGCCGTGGTCCTGGTGCATGACCAGCGGAATGTGAGGGAACGCTTCGGTGGCGGCCTGGATCAGATGCTTGATGAAGCTCTCGCCCGCGTACTTGCGGGCGCCGGCGCTGGCCTGCAGGATGACCGGCGCGCCGACTTCGTCGGCGGCGGCCATGACCGCCTGCACCTGCTCCAGGTTGTTGACGTTGAAGGCGGGGATGCCGTAACCGTGCTCGGCCGCGTGGTCGAGCAGCTGGCGCATCGAGACGAGTGCCATGGGTTTACCTCTTGGGGAGTTGTGGAATCTGGCAGGCGCCGTAACCGTGCCGTAACTGCGCGCATTGTCACCGGCGCGAGCGGTCTCCCGGAGCCCCGGGCGCCCCCTTGGGGGGTGGCGGAAGGCCGCAGGCCTGGCGGCTGGGGATGGTGCCGATCAATCCTCGAGTTCCGACTTGGCCAGCTCGACGTCGAACCGCTCCATCGCATCGAGGGGTTCGCTGGCGGCGGCCTGCTGGTAGAGCTTTTCGGCCTCGGCCAGCTTCTTGTCGCCGTCGATCATCACCATGCCATTGGCCGCCTCGACCTTGGTGATGGCGCTGCGCGGGTTGAGCTTGAGGGCGGCCGCCAGCGCGTCCAGGCCGCTGCGCGCGTCCGCACCCTGGCCGCGGGCGAGCAGGCGGCCGACCTTGTCGATCACCTCGGCATGGAAGGCGCCTAGGGCCAGATGGGCGTCGGCGTGCTTGGGCGCCAGCGCGATGGCGCGCTCGAGCGCCGACTTGATGGTCGTGCCCAGCCCCTGGGCCAGGGCTTCGGCGACGCTGATGCTCTGGCCGTAGCGCCCCAGCGCATAGGCCTGGAAGTACCAGGCGTTGGCGTTGTCGGGCTCGGTCTCCTGCTGGCTGGCGGCGCGTTCGGCGATCTCCAGCCAGGCCTTTTGCCGGCGCGCCTCGTTCTTCTCGACATAGGTGGCATGGGCCGCCTGCGCCTTGTTGGCGGCCACCAGGCCGGAGCCGCCGGCTTTCAGCCCGGCCTTGATGGCTGCGGCGAAGTCGCCGGCGTGGAACAGGCGCCAGGCCTCCAGCGCGGCCGCGGCCTTGGGAAAAGGCTCGGCGTCGCCGGCATGCAACTTGGGCCAGAGCGATTTCAGGGTCGCGGCGTCGTAGTCAAAGCCGGCCGCGGGCTTCTTGGCTGGTGCGGTAGCTTTCTTCGCGGCGGGTGCCGTCGCCTTCTTGGCCGCCGGTGCGGCCTTGGCGGGGGCTGCCTTCTTCGCGGGTGCAGCGGCCTTCTTGGCAGCAGGCGCTGCCTTCTTGGCCGGTGCCGGCGCCGCGGCTTTCTTTGCAGGGGCTTTCTTCGCAGTGGCCAAGATCGGTCTCCTAGAGGGGTTCAGCTCTGATAGCTGCCGGCGAGCTTGAACAGATGCTCGCGCGACGCGGGTTCCAGATAGGGCATCAGCAGGCTCAGCACGTGGAAGGCGCCTCGCATCAGCGCGGCACCAGCCTTCTCGGGCTCCAGCGCATGGCGCGGATCCTTCACGTACTCGAAGCTCAGCCAGTAGGACAGCAGCACGACCATCGACGCGGCCACCGGCGCTGCCTCGCGTGGATCCATCTTCAGCGCGCCGCCGATCTTCAGCCCGGCCAGCACGCCGCGCATGGCCTCCTGCTTGCGCGCCAGCACGGTCTGGAAATGTGTCTCCAGCTTGCGGTTCTTGGACAGCAGGTCGTTCAGGTCGCGGTACAGGAAGCGGTGCTTCCAGATCAGCTCGTACAGGGTGTGGAAGAAGAACCAGGCGTCTTCCACGTGCCGCACGTTGTCGGCGGCCAGCAGCAGGTCGGCGAGCTCGGCGTCGAAGCGCATGAACAGCGCATTGATCAGCTCGTCCTTGGCCGGGTAGTGGTAGTAGAGGTTGCCGGGGCTGATGTTCAGTTCGGCCGAGATCAGCGTCGTGCTGACGTTCGGTTCGCCGAAGCGGTTGAACAGGTCCAGCGTCACCTCCAGGATGCGCTCGGCGGTGCGACGGGGTTTTTTGGGCGGTGCCATGCTGCTCTTCTGCCGGGGACGGCGAACGATACCCGGTGATGTCTGCTGGCGAAGGGTCATTGCTGCCGCCTTCCTACAATCTGCGGCATGACCGCGACGCCCGCCATCCGCTTCGAGCGGGTGAGTAAGACCTACCGCGGCGCCAAGACTGCAGCCCTCACCGATGTCAGCTTCGACATCGCCCCCGGCGAGTTCTTCGGGCTCCTGGGGCCCAATGGTGCCGGCAAGACCAGTTTGATCAGCATCCTCGCCGGCCTGTCCCAGGCCTCGGCGGGGCGTGTGACCGTCATGGGCCACGAGGTGGTGGCCGACTACGCCGCCGCCCGCCGTGCCTTGGGCGTGGTGCCGCAGGAACTGGTCTTCGACCCCTTCTTTTCGGTGCGCGAGACCCTGCGCTTCCAGTGCGGCTATTTCGGCGTGAAGGCCGATGAGCGCTGGATCGAGGAGCTGCTCGGCAATCTGGGTCTGCTGAACAAGGCCGACGCCAACATGCGTCAGCTCTCCGGCGGCATGAAGCGCCGGGTGCTGGTCGCCCAGGCCCTGGTGCACCGCCCGCCGGTCATCGTGCTGGATGAGCCGACTGCGGGCGTGGACGTGGAGCTGCGCCAGACGCTCTGGCAGTTCATCGCCCGCCTGAACAAGGAGCAGGGCACGGCCGTGCTGCTGACCACGCATTACCTGGAAGAGGCGGAGGCACTGTGCTCGCGCATCGGCATGCTGAAGGCCGGCCAGTTGGTGGCTTTGGACCGCACCAGCAATCTGCTGGCCGGCCGCAGCCACCAGGTGCTGCGCTTCAAGACCGATGCCGTTCTGCCGCCCGATCTGGAGGCGCGGGTGACCGGACGCATCGCTCAGGTCAAGGCCGTCGACGCGGCCGAGGTCGAGCAGATCCTGGCGCGCCTGCGCGCGGCAGCGGTCCCCATCGAGGACCTGGAGATCGGCCGCGCCGACCTGGAAGACGTGTTCCTGGAGATCACACGATGAGCCCCCAGGCTTTGGCCCTCCGGGCCTGTGCCAGCCCCCGAGGGGCCTGCGTCCGCTCGGCAGCGGCCCTTCGCTGGAGGCGCCCATGAGCACCGGCGCCAGAACCCTGTTCAAGAAGGAGCTGCTGCGCTTCTGGAAGGTTTCCTTCCAGACCGTGGCCGCACCGATCCTCACGGCCGTGCTCTACCTGATGATCTTCGGCCATGTGCTGGACGACCATGTGCGCGTACATGGCCTGGCCTACGGCACCTTCCTGCTGCCCGGCCTGGTGATGATGTCGGTGCTGCAGAACAGCTTTGCCAACAGCAGCTCCAGCCTGATCCAGAGCAAGATCACCGGCAACCTCGTGTTCCTGCTGCTCACGCCGCTGAGCCCGGGGGCCTGGTTTGCCGCCTATGTGGGCGCGGCCGTGGTGCGGGGTCTGGCGGTGGGCCTGGGCGTGGCGATCGCCACGCTGTGGTTCGTACCTTGGGAGGGGCTGCAGCCGGCCAGCCTGGGCTGGGCCCTGGTCTTCGGTCTGCTGGGCGCCGGGCTGATGGGCTCGCTGGGCCTGGTCGCGGGGCTCTGGGCCGACAAATTCGACCAGATGGCTGCCTTCCAGAACTTCATCGTGATGCCGATGACCTTCCTGGCCGGCGTCTTCTATTCGGTGGATTCGCTGCCACCCTTCTGGCGCGCGGTCTCGCACCTGAATCCCTTCTTCTTCATGGTCGACGGCTTTCGCCACGGCTTCTTCGGCGTCAGCGACACCAACCCGTGGCTCAGCTTGGTCATCGTGGCCTCGGCCTTTGCGATTGCCGCCGGCCTTGCGCTCCAATTGCTGAAACGCGGCTACAAGATCCGCCACTAGAAATGTTCGCCCCCAGTCTCCCTGCGGTCGCCAGCCCCCAAGGGGTCGCGCGTGAGCTTGGGGCGGCCCTACGCTCACACCATGCCTGATCCCACCCCTGACGAAGTCCGTTCCTTCATCGCTGCCGGCCTGCCTTGCAGCCATCTTGAGGTGGAGGGCGACGGCCGCCACTTCTTCGCCACCATCGTCAGCAGCGAGTTCGAGGGCCTGTCCCGCGTGCGCCGCCACCAGCGGGTCTACACCGCCCTGGGCGAGCGCATGAAGGAGCAGATCCATGCGCTGTCGATGAAGACCCTCACCCCCACCGAATTCCAGCAAAGCTAATCCATGGACAAGCTCCTGATCCGCGGCGGTCGCCGCCTGAATGGCACCGTCACCATCTCCGGCGCGAAGAACGCCGCCCTGCCGGATCTCTGCGCCGCGCTGCTGACGGCCGAGCCCATGGCTCTGCACAACGTGCCGCGCCTGCAGGATGTGTCCACCATGCTCAAGCTGCTGCGCAATATGGGCTGCGGCGCCGACTGGGTGGAGGGCGAAGCCAACGTCGTGCAACTGAACGGCGGTGGCGTCAACAACCCCGAGGCGCCTTACGAGCTGGTGAAGACCATGCGCGCCAGCATCCTCGCGCTGGGCCCGCTGCTCGCCCGCTTCGGCAAGGCCAAGGTCTCGTTGCCCGGCGGCTGCGCGATCGGCTCGCGCCCGGTGGACCAGCACATCAAAGGCCTGCAGGCCATGGGCGCCGAGATCGTCGTCGAGCACGGCTACATCGTGGCCAAGACCACGGCGGCCAACGGCAAGCTGCAGGGCGCGCGCATCACCACGGACATGATCACCGTGACCGGCACCGAGAACCTGCTGATGGCCGCCACCCTGGCCGATGGCGAGACCGTGCTGGAGAACGCGGCGCAGGAGCCCGAGGTCACCGATCTGGCCGAGTTGCTGATCAGCATGGGCGCGAAGATTTCCGGCGTGGGCACCGGCAAGCTGGTCATCCAGGGCGTCGAGAAGCTGCACGCGCCCAAGGTGCCGCATCGCATCGTGGCCGACCGCATCGAGACCGGCACCTTCCTCTGCGCCGTGGCGGCTGCCGGCGGCGAGGCCTTTGTCAAGGACGGCCGCGCCGACCACCTGGACGCGGTGATCGACAAGCTGCGCGAGGCCGGCGCCACGGTGGAAGCCGTCGAAGGCGGCATCCGCGTTGCCATGAGCGGTCGACCCAAGGCCGTGGGTTTCCGCACCAGCGAGTACCCGGCGTTCCCGACGGACATGCAGGCCCAGCTGATGGCGGTGGACTGCGTGGCCGAGGGAGCGGCCAAGATCAGCGAGACCATCTTCGAGAACCGCTTCATGCACGTGAACGAGCTGGTTCGCCTGGGGGCACACATCGAGGTCGAGGGCAAGACGGCCGTCGTCACCGGCGTCGAGCGCCTCAGCGGCGCCACCGTGATGGCCACCGATCTGCGTGCCTCGGCCTCGCTGGTCATCGCCGCGCTATGCGCCGAGGGAGAGGCCGTGGTCGAACGCATCTACCACCTGGACCGCGGCTACGAGCAGATGGAAGCCAAGCTGCGCGGCCTGGGTGCCGACATCGAGCGTGTGAAGTGAGTCTCACGCTCGCCCTCTCCAAGGGCCGCATCTTTGACGACACCCTGCCGCTCTTGAAAGCGGCCGGCATCGAGGTCATCGACGACCCCGAGAAAAGCCGTGCGCTGATCCTGCGCACCAATCTGCCCGATGTGCGCGTGGTGCTGGTGCGCGCCTCCGATGTGCCGACCTATGTGCTGCATGGCGGCGCCGACCTCGGGGTGGCCGGGCTCGATGTGCTGCTGGAGCACGAAGGCACGCAGGACGGCGGCGCGCGCTTGCTTCGACCGCTGGATCTGGGCATTGCGCGCTGCCGGCTCTCGGTCGCCACGCGCACCGACTTCGATTACGCGCAGGCCGTGCGCCAGGGCGCCCGCATCCGCGTCGCCACCAAGTATGTGCACCTGGCCCGCCAGCATTTCGCCGACAAGGGCGTGCACGTCGACTTGATCAAGCTCTACGGCTCGATGGAGCTGGCGCCGCTGACCGGCCTGGCCGACGCCATCGTCGACCTGGTCTCGACCGGCAGCACTTTGAGAGCGAACGCCCTGGTCGAGGTCGAGCACATCCTCGACATCTCCTCGCACCTGGTGCTCAACCCGGGTGCCGCCAAGCTCAAGCGCTTGACGCTGCAGCCCCTGCTCAAAGTCCTGCAACAGGCAGTTTGACAACCCCCACGCTCCTTGCAGTCGCTGCCCCCCGAGGGGGCTTCAGTGGCCGAGGGGCGGCCCGTCGCCCACTGATATGAAGATCCAACGCCTCTCGACCACCGCCCCCGATTTCGACGCCCGCCTGCAGCAATTGCTGCATTGGAGCGAGGAGACGGACAGCGGCATCGAGACCGCGGTGGCCGGCATCCTGGCCGAGGTGCGCCGCGATGGCGATGCGGCGGTGCTGGCACGCACCGCGCAGTTCGACGGCGTGAACGCCGGCTCCATGGCCGAGCTGGAGATTGGCGCGCCTGAGCTGAAGGCCGCCTGCGACGGCCTGCCGGCCGAGCAGCGCCAGGCCTTGCAAGTGGCCGCCGAGCGGGTGCGCGACTACCACCAGCGCCAGTTCGACGCGGTCTGCCAGAGCTGGCAGTACGAAGACGCCGACGGCAATGTGCTGGGCCAGCAGGTCACGCCCTTGGATCGCGTCGGCATCTATGTGCCGGGCGGCAAGGCGGCGTATCCAAGCTCGGTGCTGATGAACGCGATTCCGGCGCGGGTGGCCGGTGTCGGCGAAATCATCATGGTCGTGCCCACGCCGCGCGGTGAAAAGAATGCCTTGGTGCTGGCCGCCGCGCACCTGGCCGGTGTGCACCGCGTGTTCACCATCGGTGGTGCGCAGGCCGTGGGGGCCTTGGCCTATGGCACGGCCAGCGTTCCGCGCGTCGACAAGATCACCGGGCCCGGCAACGCCTATGTGGCGGCGGCCAAGCGCCGTGTGTTCGGTCAGGTGGGCATCGACATGATTGCCGGGCCCAGTGAAATCCTCGTGCTGGCCGACGGCAGCGTGAACCCCGACTGGGTGGCCATGGACCTGTTCAGCCAGGCCGAACACGACGAGCTGGCGCAGTCCATTCTGCTCTGCCCCGATGCCGCCTACATCGACGCGGTCGCAGCGGCCATGGATCGATTGCTGCCCGAGATGCCGCGCGCCAAAGTCATCCAGGCCAGCCTGGAAGGCCGTGGTGGCCTGATCCACACCCGCTCGATGAGCGAGAGCTGCGCGATCAGCAACCGCATTGCGCCCGAGCATCTGGAGGTCTGCGCCGATCAGCCGACGCGTTGGCTGCCCGAGCTCAAGCACGCAGGTGCCATCTTCCTCGGCGCTTTTGCGTCGGAAAGCCTGGGCGACTACTGCGCCGGACCGAACCATGTGCTGCCCACCAGCGGCACCGCGCGCTTCAGCTCGCCGCTGGGCGTCTACGACTTCGTCAAGCGCAGCAGCCTGCTGCACATCAGCCAGCGCGGCGCGCAGCAGCTCGGGCCGGTGGCCGACACCCTGGCCCAGGGCGAAGGCTTGCAGGCGCACGCGCGTTCCGCGACCCTGCGCCTGTAGGCCTGCGGCCCCTCGTTCTCGCGGGGGCAGGCCTCCCGAGGGCTGCGTTACGCTTGCTGACATCTGGGTCAGGGGCGATGCATGCGGGACGGGAGCTGGTTTCTCGAAGGCCTGGCGGCCGATGGGTCGCTGACCCGCTACGGGCTCGATGTCTACCCCTGCCGCATCGGCCGCGAATCCGGCAACGACCTGGTGATCCGCGCGCCCGGGCTGTCGCGACACCATGCGGAACTGCATGCCGATGTCTCAGGCCAGTTGCGCCTGGTGGACCTGGACAGCAGCAACGGCAGCTTTGTGAACCGGGAGCGCGTCACCGGTTCGGTGCTGCTCAGCCCCGGCGATGTGCTGCATTTCGCGACCCTGGAGTTCCGCCTGCAGCGCGAGTCGCAGTTCGCCGGCCTGTCGCAGATCGAGCACGCCGATCCCGATCGCACCGTGCTGGTGGCGCCCGATTCCAGGCTGTCCGGTCACTTCGTGCCCAAGGAGCGGCAGTTCCTCGAACTGCTGGGCGGGCAGGGCCTGTCGGCGGCCATCCAGCCCATCGTGCTGGCCGATGACGGCAGCCTGTTCGCCTGGGAGCTGCTGGGGCGCGGCACCCACCCGGACCTGCCCGGCTCGCCCATCCATCTGTTCAATCTGGCCGCGCTGATGCAGCGCGAGGCCGAACTGAGCGCCGCGCTGCGCGAGCATGGGGTGCGGGCGTTGGCCGGGCACGCGCGGCGGCACCCCGACACGCCGCTGTTCGTGAACACCCACCCGAAGGAGACCTTCGAGCCCGGTTTCCTGCTGGCGCTCGAGCGCTTGCAGGCCGAGTTCCCGCACCTGCCCCTGGTCGTCGAGATCCATGAGAACGCGGTGATGGAGATCGAGCGCATGCGCGAACTGGCGCAGCGCCTGCAGGCCCAGGGCCTGCAGTTCGCCTACGACGACTTCGGTGCCGGTCAGGCGCGGCTCAACGAGCTCTGCGAGGTGCCGCCCGGCTACGTCAAGTTCGACATGGGCCTGATTCGCGGCATCCACCGTGCCAGCGAGCGCAAGCAGAAGGTGGTGGCCGACCTGGTTCGCCTGGTCCATGAGCTGGGCGCGATGGCGCTGGCCGAGGGCGTGGAGGACGAGGGCGAACGGGCGGTCTGCCGGCAGATGGGCTTCGAGCTGATCCAGGGTTATCTGACCGGCCGGCCCGGCCCCATCCCTTCCGTTTGAGCGAAGCTGGCCTGTATTGACACGAAGTTCGTGTTGCACGAAGATCGTGTGACACGAACTTCTTGTTTCTATGCGCAACGTCACCATCACGATGGAAGACAGCGTCGCCGACTGGGCGCGCATGGAGGCGGCACGCCGCAACACCAGCGTGTCGCGCCTGGTGGGCGAATTGCTGGCCGAGAAGATGCGCCACGACGACGCCTACGAGCGCGCGATGCGCGAGGCCCTGGAGTTCAAGCCCTGGAGTGGCTCCGACGCCCGCGCGGCCGGCACGCCGCGCGAAGCCCTGCATGGGCGAGGCGGCCGTGGCTGAGTCCCTGGTTTTCGTCGATGCCGGCGTGCTGCTGGCCTGCTTTGACCCCGAGGCCGGCGAGCGCCGCGAATGCGCCCAGGCCTGGCTGCGCCGGCTCTGGGAGCAGCGCCTGGGCCGCACCAGCCAGCAGGTGCTGGGCGAGTTCTATGCCTTGGCGCGCCGCCACTTCAGCACCGCGCTGGCCGCTGGCGACGCCCGCTCCGAGCTGCGCCGCTACCAGCTCTGGCAGCCCTGGCCGGCCGACCAGGCGACGCTGGAAACCGCCTTCGCCGTCGAGGCCCGTCACGGCCTGGCCTTCTGGGATGCGTTGGTGGTGGCCGCCGCCCAGGCCCAGGGCTGCAGCTTCCTGCTCAGCGAAGCCTTGCCGCATGGGCAGCGCTTTGACGGCGTGACCGTGCTCAACCCTTCGAAGGCCGGGCCCGAAAGCCTGGACGCGCAGGCATGAGCAGCGCCCTCGACCCCTGCCGCCTGGTGCGCGACGACGTGCGCGGGCTGCAGGCCTATGCGGTGCAGCCCGCGGCCGGCTTCGTGAAGCTGGATGTGATGGAGAACCCGCACCGTCTGCCCGAGGCGCTGCAGGCCGAGCTGGGCCGCCGCCTGGGTGCGGTGGCGCTGAACCGCTACCCGGCCGAGCGCACGCTGGCGCTGCGCGACGCACTGGCCGCGCATGCCGAGCTGCCCGCCGGCTGCGGCCTGGTGCTGGGCAATGGCTCCGACGAACTCATCACCCTGATCACCCAGGCCCTGGCCAAGCCGGATGCCGTGGTCATGGCGCCGCTGCCGAGCTTCGTGATGTACGCGATGACGGCGGCGCTGCAGGGCTTGCGCTTCGTCGGCGTGGACCTGAAGCCCGACTTCCAGCTCGACCGCGACGCGATGCTGGCGGCGATCGCTCGCGACAAGCCGGCCCTGCTCTGGCTGGCCTACCCGAACAACCCGACCGGCACGCTCTGGGCCGATGAGGACATCGACGCGCTGATCGCCGCGATGCAGCCCCATGGCCTGGTGGTGATGGACGAGGCCTACCAGCCCTTTGCTCGCCAGGATGCGCGCGCCCGACTGGTCGCGCACCCGCATGTGCTGGTGATGCGCACGATGAGCAAGTTCGGCCTGGCCGGCGTGCGCATCGGCTACCTGCTCGCGCGTCAGGCGCTGGCGAACGAGATCGAGAAGCTGCGCCCGCCCTTCAACATCAGCGTGCTGAACACCGAGGCGGCGCTGTTCGCGCTGGCACATGAGTCGCTGTACCGCGAGCAGGCGGCCAGCATCCGTGGGCAGCGCCAGCGCCTGTTCGAGGCGCTGCAACGCCTGCCGGGCGTGACACCCTTCCCCAGCGAGGCGAACATGGTGCTCGCCCGCTTTCCCGATGCCGCGGCCCGCTTCACCCAGCTGAAGGCGCAGGGCATCCTCGTGAAGAACGTCAGCGCCATGCACCCGCTGCTGGCCAACTGCCTGCGCCTGACCGTCGGTACTCCCGAAGAAAACACCTTGTTGATCGAGGCCCTGAGCTCATGAGCCGCACCGCCAGCATCCAACGCGACACCCACGAGACCCAGATCCGTGTCGAGCTCGACCTCGACGGCAGGGGCAAGGCCAGCCTGCAAACCGGCATCGGCTTCTTCGACCACATGCTGGACCAGATCGCCCGCCATGGGCTGATCGACCTGACGGTCGAGGCCCAGGGCGATCTGCACATCGACGGCCACCACACGGTGGAAGACGTCGGCATCACTCTCGGCCAGGCTTTCGCGAAGGCCCTGGGCGACAAGCGCGGCATCACGCGCTACGGCCACGCCTATGTGCCGCTGGACGAGGCCCTGAGCCGCGTCGTGCTCGACTGCTCGGGCCGGCCCGGCCTGCACATGGACGTGAAGTTCACCGCCGGCATGATCGGTGCGCTCGACACCCAGCTCGTGTTCGAGTTCTTCCAGGGTTTCGTCAACCATGCGGGAGTGAGCCTGCACATCGACAACCTGAAGGGTCATAACGCGCACCACCAGTGCGAGACGATCTTCAAGGCCTTTGCCCGTGCACTGCGCATGGCGATCACGCCGGACCCGCGCAGCGCAGGCACGATCCCTAGCACGAAGGGAAGTTTGTGACCCGCACGGTGCTCGTGCTCGACTACGGCATGGGCAATCTCCGCTCGGTGGCCCAGGCGGTGAAGGCGGCCGCGCAGGACCAGGGCGTGGACGTTGTCGTGGGCTGCGATCCGCAGCAGGTGCGCGATGCCGACCGCATCGTGCTGCCCGGCCAGGGTGCGATGCGCGACTGCATGGCGCATTTCGCCGCCAGCGGCGCGAGGGACGCGGTGCTGGCCGAGGTCGCGAGGGGCAAACCCTTGATGGGCGTCTGCGTCGGCATGCAGATGCTGCTCGATCACTCCGAAGAACAGGACACGCCGGGCCTGGGCTTGTTCGCGGGCGAGGTCAGACGCTTCCGCCTGGAGGGGCAGCGCCAGCCTGACGGCAGCCGCTTCAAGGTGCCGCAGATGGGCTGGAACCGCGTCGATATCGTGGTGAGCCACCCCTGTTGGGAGGGCATTGCCAGCGGCAGCCACTTCTACTTCGTGCACAGCTACTACGCCGAACCGTCGGAGCCCGGCCACATCGCCGCCACCACCGACTACGGCGCCCCTTTCGCCTGTGCGGTCGCCCGGGCTAATATTTTTGCGACCCAGTTCCACCCCGAGAAGTCAGCCGCTGATGGGCTGCGGCTGTACCGCAACTTCCTCCACTGGCAGCCTTGAACGCCACTTCATCATGCTCTTGATTCCCGCCATCGACTTGAAGGACGGCCACTGCGTGCGTCTGCAGCAGGGCGATATGAACATCGCCACCACCTTCGGCGAAGACCCGGCCGCCATGGCCCGCCGCTGGTTGGAGGCCGGCGCGCGTCGCCTCCACCTGGTCGACCTGAACGGCGCCTTTGCGGGCAAACCCGTCAACGAGTCGGCGGTGAAAAGCATCCTGAAGGAAGTCGACGGCCGCATCCCCGTTCAGCTGGGCGGCGGCATCCGCGACCTGGACACCATCGAGCGCTACCTGGACGACGGCATCAGCGCCGTCATCGTGGGCACGGCGGCGGTCAAGAACCCGGGCTTCATCCGCGACGCCTGCACGGCCTTCGGCGGTCACATCTGGGTCGGGCTCGATGCCAAGGAGGGCAAGGTTGCCACCGACGGCTGGAGCAAGCTCAGCGGCCACGAGGTGGCCGATCTGGCCAAGAAGTTCGAGGACTATGGCATCGAGGGGGTGATCTACACCGACATCGGCCGCGACGGCATGCTCAGCGGCATCAACATCGAGGCCACGGTCAAGCTCGCGCAGCAGCTGACCATTCCCGTCATCGCTTCCGGCGGCCTGTCGGGCTGGAGCGATATCGAGGCGCTTTGCAAGGTCGAGGACGAGGGCGTCCAAGGCGTGATCTGCGGCAAGGCGATCTACACCGGTGCCCTCGATCTGGCCGATGCGCAGGCCCGCGCCGACCTGCTGTGCGCGCGCTGATCTTGCTGATCTCGCTGGCGCTCAGCGCCTGCGCGGTGATGGATGCCGACGACTGCGCGCAAGCCGACTGGCAGCGCCTGGGCCGTCAGGATGCGGTGGCAGGCCATCTGCTGGAGCGCGTGGACCGGCGCGACAAGGCCTGCCGCGAGCATGGCCGCGCGGCTGACCGCGGTGCGTACGAGGCCGGCCATCGCGCCGGCCAGCGCGAATACTGCAGCCTGCGTCGCGGCGAAGGCGATGCCGCCGCTGGCCGCCAACCGGCCAAGCTTTGCCTGGCGCCGCCGCAGGCCGAGTACGAGCGGGGCTTCAGCAACGGCCTGGCGACCTTCTGTCGCGCGCGCAATGCCTACGAGCATGGCCGTGCCGGTGGCAGCGACCCTCAGACCTGTCCCGAAACCTGGCGTCTGGACTTCGAGACCGGGCACAGCCTGGGCCGCGAGGTCCATGAACTGGAGCGCCGCCGCAAGCAGTTGCTGAACGAGGCGGCGACGCAGCGCAGCCGCGCGGCCGACGCCAAGCTCAAGCCCGAGGAGCGCGAGCAAGCCAGGCGCCGCGCCGCCGAACTGGAGCTGGACGCCGATCGTGTGCGCACGCATCAGCGCCGGATCGAGATCCAGGCCCTTTCCCTGCCGCGCTGAAGCGCACCGAAACCGATCGACATGCTGGCCAAACGCATCATTCCCTGCCTGGACGTCAAGGACGGGCGCGTCGTCAAGGGCGTGAACTTCGTCGGCCTGCGAGACGCGGGTGACCCGGTCGAAGCCGCCGCCCGCTACAACGAGCAGGGCGCGGACGAGCTGACCTTCCTGGACATCACCGCCACCAGCGACGGCCGCGACCTGATCCTGCCCATCATCGAGGCCGTGGCCTCGCAGGTCTTCATTCCGCTGACCGTGGGCGGCGGCGTGCGCGAGGTCGCCGATGTCCGTCGCCTGCTCAATGCCGGGGCCGATAAGGTGAGCTTCAACTCGGCCGCCGTGGCACGGCCCGCGCTGATCCGCGAGGCGGCCGATGTGTATGGCTCGCAGTGCATCGTCGTCGCCATCGACGCGAAGGCGAACGAGCAGGGCGGCTGGAATGTCTACACGCATGGCGGCCGCAAGGACACCGGCCTGGACGCCGTGCAATGGGCGAAGCAAATGCAGGCCATGGGGGCGGGGGAGATCCTGCTCACCAGCATGGACCGCGACGGCACCCGCGCCGGTTTCAATCTGGCCCTGACCCGCGCCGTGAGCGACGCGGTGGATGTGCCGGTGATCGCCAGCGGCGGCGTGGGCACGCTGCAGCACCTGGTCGACGGCATCCAGCAGGGCGGTGCCGATGCGGTGCTGGCCGCCAGCATCTTCCACGACGGCCAGCACACCGTGGGCGAGGCCAAGGCCTTCATGCGCGCCGCCGGGCTCGAAGTCCGTCTGTGAAAGCCGGAACGGTCCGCATCATCGGCGGCGACTGGCGGCGCGCGCTGCTGCCGGTTCCGGATCTGCCCGGGCTTCGCCCCACCGGCGATCGCATTCGCGAGACCTTGTTCAACTGGCTGGGCCAGGACCTGCACGGCTGGCGCGCTATCGACGCCTTTGCCGGCAGTGGGGCTTTGGGCCTGGAAGCCGCCTCGCGCGGCGCGCAGGTGCAGCTCGTGGAAAGCCACCGGGCCGCAGTGCAGGGCTTGAAGGCCGCCATCGCCAAGCTGCAGGGCGCGGCCGAACGGGTGCGCATTCAGCAAGGCGATGGCATCGCCGTGCTGCAGGCCGGCGGCTACGACCTGGCCTTGCTCGACCCGCCTTTCGGCGCCGAACTGTTCGCGCCGGCGCTCGCCGCCGCGGCGGCGCATGCGCAATGGATCTATCTCGAAGCCGCCGCGCCGTTCGAACCGCCGCCCGGTTTCCGCCTGCACCGTCAGCTGAAGGCCGGCGCCGTCCACGCCCATCTGTTCGCCCGCGACAATTGAGCGCATGCGAGCGATCTACCCCGGCAGCTTCGACCCCCTGACCCTGGGCCACGAGGACATCCTGCGCCGCGCGGCGCGCCTGTTCCCGCAGGTGGTGCTGGCGGTGGCCGCGGCCCATCACAAGAAGACCCTGTTCACGCTGGATGAGCGCCTGGCCATGGCCCGCGAGGCCCTGGCCGACACGCCGCAGGTCGAGGTCATCGCCTTCGAGGGCTTGCTCAGCCGCTTCGTGCGGGAGCAGGGCGGGCAGGTCGTGGTGCGCGGCATCCGCGCGGTCAGCGACTACGACTACGAGTTCCAGATGGCCGGCATGAACCGTCAGCTGATGCCCGAGGTCGAGACCGTGTTCCTGACGCCGGGCGACGACTACCAGTTCGTGTCCGGTACCTTTGTGCGCGAGATCGCGATGCTGGGCGGCGATGTGAGCCGTTTCGTCAACACCGGCGTTCTGCAGCGCCTGGCCGCCAAGCGGAGTGCTTGATGGCCTTGAAGATCACCGACGACTGCATCAACTGCGACGTCTGCGAGCCGGCTTGCCCGAACCAGGCCATCTCGATGGGTCCGGAGTTCTACGTCATCGACCCGGCGCGCTGCACCGAGTGCGTCGGGCATTTCGAGGAGCCGCAGTGCGCGATGCTCTGCCCGGTGGCCTGCATCCCCAAGGACCCGGCGCACGAGGAGAGCCAGGTCGAGCTGCTGCGCAAATACGTGCGCCTGAAGGAAGAGAGCGCTACAGCGCCCCCACCTGCGTGATCGGCCCGGCTTCGTCGGGGTATTTCGCGTAGATCTCGCGCACCGCGTCCAGGCGGTTCACCAGCAGGCGCACCAGGCGCGGGTCGAAGTGCAGGCCGCTCTGGCTCTCGATGTAGTCGATCGCCGTGTCGAAGTCCCAGCGCTGCTTGTAGACGCGGTCGGAGAGCAGCGAGTCCAGTACATCGGCCAGGCCGACGATGCGTGCGGCCAGCGAGATCTCCTCGCCGCGCAGGCCCTGCGGGTAGCCCTGGCCGTCCCAGCGCTCGTGGTGCTCGTGGGCGATCTGCGCGCCCAACTGCAGGATGCGGCGCTCGCTGCGCGCCAGCAGCTCGTAGCCGATGCGCGCATGCGTCTGCATCTGCGCCCATTCCTCGGCGTCCAGCTTGCCGGGTTTGGACAGGATGGTGTCGGGGATGCCGATCTTGCCGACATCGTGCAGCGGCGCGGCCAGGCGCAGCAGCTCCAGATCTTCCGGTGACAGCCCCCAGGCCTCGCCGAGCAGATTGCTCAGTTCGGCGATGCGCCGCACATGGGCGCCGCCTTCCTGGCTGCGCCGCTCCACTGCCTCGGACAGCAGCAGCAGGGTGGTGCGCTGCGTCTCCAGCACCTCGTCGCGCAGCAGCAAGCGCTCGTAGCTGATCGCGACGTTCGCGCAGAACACCTCGAGCAGTTCGTGCATCTCGGCGTCGACCTTGCCGCTGAAAGCCATGTAGAGCAGGCTGACGCTGCCGCGCCCGGTGCGGTAGTAGCCGACATGGTGGGTGGCGTCGAAATGCCCGCGCTGTTCGCGCTCCGCGCGGTCCAGCGCCTCCTGCACTTCGGCCGGGATCTGCGCCAGGCCATTGGCGTCGAGCAGGCCGGCGTACTCCGGCGTGGCGGCCAGCACATGCAGGCGGCCCTCGACATGCGAGGCCGCATAGGCGCGGTTCGCACACAGGCCGCGTGCCTCGTCGCCGAGCAGATGGGCGACCTGCTCCAGCACCGCCGACGCGAAGACCTTCAGGTTGTTGCTGTCGTACAGGCGCTGGATCGCCTCGATCGAGCGGCGCAGCGCCTGTTTGCTCTGCTCGATGGTCAGGATGTCGCGGTAGGCGCGCAGCGCGGCGAAGAAGACGGTGACCAGCTTGCGCTTGGTCAGCTCGGTCTTCTCCTTGTAGTCGTTGATGTCGTAGTCGCGGATGACCTGCTCTTCCGGCGCCTGACCGGGCTGGCCGGTGCGCAGCACGATGCGCGAGCGGTGGTTGTGCATCTCCTCGCGGATCTCGCGCGCCAGGTCCAGGCCGGCATGCTCGGTCTCCATCACCACGTCGAGCAGGATCAGCGCGATGTCGTCGCGCTCGCGCAGGATGCCGCGGGCCTCGTCGGCCGAGTGGGCGTGCAGGAAGAGCAGATGACGGCCGGCGAACTCGAAGTCGGCCATCACCAGCTCGGTGACCTCGTGGACCTGCGGTTCGTCGTCGACGATCAGCACCGTCCAGGGTGCCTTGATGCCGTCCACGGTTCCATCGCCCTCGGGGGCGAACATCAGCTCGGTGTCGTCGTCAACGGCCATGGGCTTGCTGCTTTGGAGGTGACGCCGGATCATGCCAGACGGACTTGCGCCGGACACCCTTGCGTATCATGCGCGCTGTTGGTGCTCGTGGCGCAAGCCACAGTTCAACGGGAATCAGGAGGGCGGCGGCCGCGCAGGCCGAGCCTAACCTGAGCTGCCCCCGCAACGGTAAGCGGACGAAGGCGCAAGCCTTCCGCCTCTGTCGAATCCACTGGGTCTTGGCGACCTGGGAAGGCCACAGAGGTTGCTCCGCCAGCCCGGATACCGGCCAACGAGGCGGCCGCCAGCGCGTCGAGCGCGGGCGGCCAATCCGGCATCCGCTGCGGGGAAGCAGCGGCTTGCGGCAACCTGGTGTTTTCTTCCTATGCGTTCCCCCGTTCCCGTTCGCCTTGCGGCGCTGGCTGCTGCCTGCCTGCTGCTTTCCGCCGCCCAGGCACAGACCGCGCTGGAGCCGGTGCTGGTCACCGGCACCCGCCAGCCGCAGCGCGTCGATCAGGCCCTGGCCGAGACCACGGTGCTCGACCGCGCCGACATCGAGGCCTTCGCCGGCCGCAGCCTGGTCGATCTGCTCGCCATGCAGCCCGGCCTGCAGATCGCCAACAACGGCGGCCTGGGCCGCAACAGCTCGGTCTTCATGCGCGGCCTGGAGTCGCGCCATGTGCTGCTGCTGGTCGACGGCGTGCGCTACGGCAGCGCGACGGCCGGCACGCCGTCCTGGGACAACCTGCCGCTGGAGGCCATCGAGCGCATCGAGATCGTGCGCGGCCCGCTGTCGGCGCTGTACGGCAGCGATGCGGTCGGCGGCGTGGTGCAGGTCTTCACCCGCGCCGGCGGCCAGGGCCTGCTGCCCCATGCGGTGGCCTCGATCGGCTCGCACGGCCAGCGCCTGCTCGGCGCCGGCCTGCGCGGCGGCGCCGACACGGTCCGCTTCGCGTTCAGCGTCCAGCGCCAGCAGGACGACGGCTTCTCCGCGACCAACGAGAACGTGCCCTTCGGCAATCACAACCCGGATCGCGACGGCTTCGAGCAGGACAGCGCGAACGCACACCTCAGCTGGGCCTTCGCGCCCGGCTGGGAGCTGAAGGCGGTCGGCCTGCACAGCAAGGGCGAGGTGCAGTTCGACGACGGCCCGGGCGCCGACGCTCGCGCCGGCCTGCGCAGCTCGGTCGCGTCGCTGCAACTGGCTGGCCAGCTCGGCGCCGGCTGGCGCAGCGTCCTGCGCCTGGGCCGTGCCGAGGACGTGTACGCCACGTTGGCCTCGGCTTCGCCCTGGACCGATCTGGGCGAGATCGTGACCGAGAGCACGCAGTTCGCCTGGGAGAACCAGATCGCCACGCCGATCGGCTCGCTGCTGCTGCTGGCCGAGCGCAATACCCAGAAGGTCGGCAAGCCGGCGCAGAACTACGAGCTGGTGGAGCGCCGTATCACCGGCGTCGCCGCCGGCCTGCAGGGCGCGGCCGACGGCCACCACTGGCAGCTTGCGCTGCGCCGCGACCGCAACTCGCAGTTCGGCAGCCAGAGCACCGGCTCGGCGGCCTACGGCTACGACGTCAACCCGCAGCTGCGCCTGACGGCCCAACTCGGCAGCAGCTTCGTCGCGCCCAGCTTCAACCAGCTCTATTGGCCGGGCTTCGGCAACCCCAGGCTGGAGCCCGAGGAAGGCCTGCACAAGGAGCTCGGCCTGCGCTGGGCACAAGGCGGCCACCGTGTGCAGCTGAGCTGGTACGAGCACCGCGTGCGCGGCTACATCACCGGCGGCGCCGCGCCGACCAATCTGCCCCGCGTGCGCATCGAGGGCCTGAGCCTGCTCTGGGACTACAGCGCCGAGGACTGGAATCTGGGCCTTGCGCTGGATGCTGTGGACCCGCGCAACGCGACCACCGCCCATGCGCAGTTCGATCGCCAGCTCCCGCGCCGCGCCCGCGACATCTGGCGGGCCAGCGCCGAGCGCCGCATCGCGGCCTGGACGCTCGGCGCCCAGCTGCGCCAGGTCGGCGACCGCTTCGATGACGCCGCCAACAGCACGCGCCTGGCCGGCTACACCCTGCTCGATCTGCGCGCCGACTGGCAACTGGCGCCGGCCTGGAAGCTGGGCCTGAAGCTGAACAACGCGGCGGATCGCGAGTACTCGACCGTGCAGGGCTACAACCAGCCCGGTCGAGAGTACTTCGTGACCCTGCGCTACAGCCCGTCCTGATGAGGGTGCCGGTTCTGGTCAGGCAGTTGCTGCTGGGCGGCGCGCGCAGCGGCAAGTCGCGCCGCGCCGAGCAGCTGGCTGCCGAGTGGCTGAGCATGCCGGGCCATGAAGCCCGGCTGCTGGCCACGGCCTGGGCCGGCGACGCCGAGATGGCGGCGCGCATCGCCCGCCACCGCGCCGACCGCGCCTTGCGCGTGCCGGCGCTGGACTGCGACGAAGTGCCGATCGAGCTGCCGCAGGCCATTCATCGCCATGCAGCGCCGCAGCGCCTGCTGGTGGTGGACTGCCTGACGCTCTGGCTCACGCAATGCCGGATGCCGCCACCTGGCCAGCCGGTGCAGGATGCCGCCCGGCTGGAGCACGATCTCGTCGAGGCGGTAGCGAGGGCCGCCGGGCCGCTGATCCTGGTGTCCAACGAGATCGGCCTGGGGGTGCTGCCGATGGCCCGAGAAGCCCGCGAGGCCGTCGATGCGCTGGGCCGCCTGCACCAGCGCCTGGCGGCAGTCTGCGAGCGGGTCACGCTGATGGTCGCTGGCCTGCCTCTGACTTTGAAGGACACATGATGAGAGCCCTGCTGCTGAGTCTGCTGCTGAGCCTGGCCACCGCGCTGGCCGGCGCCCAGCCCATCGAGATCAAGGACGACCTGGGGCGTACGCACCGCTTTGCCAAGCTGCCGCAGCGCTGGGTGTCGATGCTGCCCTCGCTGACCGAGTCGCTCTGGGTGCTGGGCGGCGGCGCGCAGCTGGTGGGGGTGGACCGCTACTCGAACTGGCCGGCCGAGGTCGCCAAGCTGCCGCATCTGGGCGGCCTGGACGACGCGCAGATCGAGGGCATTGCCGCGCTCAAGCCCGATGTGGTGATCGCCTCGGTCTCAGCGCGTTCGCTGGACAAGCTGGAGTCGCTCGGCTTCACCGTGCTGCGCCTGCGCTCCGAGAGCCATGCCGATGTGCGTCGGACCCTGGACCTGCTGGCGCGCCTGCTCGGCAGGCCCGAGGCGGCTGAGGCGCTCTGGAACCGGCTGCAGGGCGAGATCGAGCAGCAGGTGCAGCGCCTGCCGGCCGGCTGGAAGGGGCGCAAGGCCTATTTCGAGATCGGTGCCGGCCCCTGGGCTGCGGGCAGCAGCAGCTTCATCGGCGAAACCCTGGCGCGGCTGGGCCTGGTCAACATCGTTCCGCCCGAGTTGGGGCCTTTTCCCAAGCTCAATCCGGAGTTCGTCGTGAAGGCCGGACCCGAACTCATCCTTGGCTCGCGTCAACACCAGGCGGCGATGGCGAACCGTCCTGGCTGGGACCGCGTGCCCGCCGTGCAGCGCGGTTGGATGTGCGGCTTCGACAGCGCCCAGGGCGACGTGCTGGTGCGCCCCGGCCCCCGCCTGGGCGAGGCGGCCGGCCTGCTGGTCGATTGCCTGATCAAGCTGCCGTCACCGTGAACGCGCGCGTTCGCCTGCGCTTGCTGGCGGTGCTGGCCGGCCTGCTGCTGCTCGGACTGCTGGCCGGACTGGCCACCGGGACCGAGGGCCTGCGCCCCCTGGCGCTGCTCGGCGAATGGCAGGCCGACAGCGGCGAACTCATCATTGGGCAGATCCGCGCGCCGCGCACCCTGGGCGCGATCCTCGTCGGCGCGCTGCTCGGCCTGGGCGGTGCGCTTGCGCAAGGCGTGTTCCGCAATCCGCTGGCCGACCCCTATCTGCTCGGCTCGGCCTCGGGTGCCGGGCTTGCCGTGGTGCTGGTGCTGGCCGGCGCCAGCCTGGCCGGCGCTGGCACGATCAGCCTGGCCAGCGCCGCGCTGCTGCAGCGCATCGGCCTGGTCGGCGCTGCCTTCATCGGCGCGCTGGCCGGCGTGAGCCTGACCCTGATGCTGGCGCGCGGCGCGACGCAGACCCTGCGCCTGCTGCTGGCCGGCGTCGTCGTCGGCGTGCTGCTGGGCGCCGTCAGCGATCTGATCACCGTGGTCTCGCCCGAGGCCCTGGCCGGCAAGCAGGCGTTTCTGCTTGGCAGCACCAGCTTTCTCGGTTGGTCGGCGGTCGGCCTGATGGCCGGCGGCCTGTTCGCGCTACTCCTTCTGGGACTGCGCCAGGCCCGCGTGCTCGATGCGCTGACTCTGGGCGAGGAGAGCGCGATCAGCCTGGGGCTGGATCTGGGGCGGGCGCGCCTGCTGCTGGTTTCGATGCTCGCCGCGGCCACGGCGCTGGCGGTGTCGCAAGCCGGCCTGGTCGCTTTCGTGGGCTTGGTTGCACCGCATCTGGTGCGCCGGCATGCGCCGGGCGCGCATGCCTGGCTGCTGGGGGCGAGCAGCCTGATGGGGGCGGTGCTGCTGCTGATGGCCGATGTGGTGTCGCGGGCGGTGATTGCGCCGCAGGAGCTGCCCGTCGGTGTCGTGACCGCGGTGTTCGGTGGGGGCTATCTGTTTGTGTTGCTGCGGCGGCGAGGGAGCGTTTGATGGGGTGCTTCTTCTGTTCCTTGCAGCCCGCCGGGATGTCCCCCCGGCAGGGGACCTTCTTTTCTTTGCTGCGCCAAAGAAAAGAAGGCAAAAGAAAGGCGCTGAATGCGTCCCTTGGCCTAAGGCCATCGGGACAGGCCACCGTCGCTCACAGGTCAACCAGAGCCCGTACCGTGGTTGGGTGTGTATGGGGCGCTAACCGCCGACCGGGAATACCGGCCGGACTCGGCACTGAGGACCCGAAGAGCCAAGCTGCGAGAAGAGACCGCAGCAACCTAGTCGTCGCAGAAAGGCCGGATCCGTCCTCGCTGGTCGGTCGGGCCGGTACCCCGGCCCGCTTAGCTCTCCCGGTCTTCGCAAAGATCCATGCGGGCTGGTGGCCGTATGAGCGATGCATCGCCTCTCCGGTCGGCCCTAGGCCGCCGGAGGCATTGAGCGCCTTTCTTTGGTTCCTTTCTTTGGCGCAGCAAAGAAAGGAACTCGCCCGCCGGGGCGACATCCCGGCGGGCTCTCACTCAGGGCATACGCCATGACCCTGAGCGCCACCAACCTTCATGTCCAGCTCGGCGAAGCCGAGATCCTCAAGGGCATCAACCTCCAGCTGCAACCCGGCTGGACCGCCATCGTCGGCCCCAATGGCGCCGGCAAGAGCACCCTGCTGCGCGCGCTGGCCGGCCTGCTCAAGCCGAGCCTGGGCCACGTTCAGCTGCAGGGCAAGGATCTGCAGCAGCTCAAGCCGGCCGACCGCGCCCAGCACATCGCCTGGCTGGCCCAGCAGGGCGACACCAGCGGTGACCTGACGGTGCGCGAGACCGTCGAGCTCGGCCGCATCGCCCAGCTCGGCCTGTTCCGCGCGGCCGGCACGGCCGACCATCAGGCCGTGCAGCGTGCGATGGCGATCACCGAGTGCACGGACTGGGCCGAGCGACGGCTTGCTGCGCTGTCCGGCGGCGAGCGCCAGCGCGTGCTGCTGGCCCGCGTGCTGGCCACCGAGGCCAGGCTGCTGCTGCTCGACGAACCGACCACGCATCTGGATGCGCCGCACCAGGTCGCGCTGGCCCGGCTGTTCCGCCAACTGGCGGCCACGCACCAGGTCGTCAGCGTGCTGCACGAACTGCCGCTGGCCGTGCATGCGGACTGGTTGATCCTGATGCGCGACGGTCGCGTGCAGGCCGAAGGGTCGCCGAAGGACCCGCAGCTGCGCCAGGCCCTGGTCGAACTGTTTGACGGCGCCGTGCGCTGGCAGGGCGGTCGCATCGAACTGGCGCTCGAGGCGTTGCACTGAGCATGGACATCGTCGCGCCGCCCGTCGCCCCCAGCCCCCGCCCGCAGGGCGAGCGCCGAGGCCTCGTCCTCGTGCACACCGGCCACGGCAAGGGCAAGAGCACCGCAGCCTTCGGCCTGGCGTTGCGCGCCCATGGCCGCGGCAAGGCGGTGAAGATCTACCAGTTCATGAAGGTGCCTTCGGCTCGCTTCGGCGAGCACCGCATGTTCGAGCAGCTCGGCATTCCCATCGAGGGCCTGGGCGATGGCTTCAGCTGGAAGAGCCGCGACCTCGAGCACAGCGCGCAACTGGCCCGCGACGGCTGGTCCCGGGCCGAGGCGACGATCCGCGCCGGCGCGCACTTCCTGGTCGTGCTCGACGAGATCATGTACCCGCTGTGCTATGGCTGGCTGGCGCTGGAGCCGGTGCTGGCCTGCCTGCGCGAGCGCCCGGCCCATGTGCATGTCGTGCTCACCGGCCGCAACGCGCCCGAGGAGTTGCAGCAGCTCGCCGACACGGTGACCGAGATGGCGCTGGTCAAACACCACTTCCAGGCCGGCGTGCCGGCGCAGCGGGGTATCGAGGATTGATCGCCGTGACGGCTCTGCTGCTGGCTGCGCTGCTCGATCGCTGGGGCGAGCCGCGCAACGCGCTGCATCCGGTCGCCTGGCTGGGGCGGCTGATCGCTGCCGTCGGCCGCCGGCTGCCGTGCGCTCCGCCTGCACGGGCCGCCCTGGCTGGGTTGCTGGCCTGGGTGCTGCTGGTCGGCGGCGTGGCGCTGCTGGCCTGGTCGCTCGAGCGCGGCCTGCGTGAACTGCCGCTCTGGGCCGGAGTGCCGCTGCTCGCGCTGCTGCTCAAGCCGGCGGTCTGCTGGTCCATGTTGCGCGACGAGGTGGCCGCCGTGGAGGCCGCACTCGCCCAGGGCCTGGAGGCCGGCCGCGCTCGCGTCGCCTGGCTGTGCAGCCGTGATGTCTCCCGGCTCGACGCCAGCGAGGTGCGCGAGACGGCCATCGAGACCCTGGCCGAGAACCTCAACGACAGCTGGATCGCGCCGCTGTTCTGGTTTGTCGTTGCCGGCCTGCCGGGCGCCTGGGCCTGGCGGGCCATCAACACCCTGGACGCCTGCTGGGGCTACCGCAGCCCGCGCTGGGAATGGGCGGGCAAGGCCGCGGCGCGGGCCGACGATCTCGGCGCCTGGCTGCCGGCACGCATCACCGCGCTGCTCATCGGTCCGGGTGTCAGCCTGTCTGCCGGACTGCGCCGCGAGGCCGCGCGCACGCCATCGCCGAATGGCGGCTGGCCGATGGCGGCGATGGCCTTGCGCCTGGACCTGCGATTGCGCAAACCCGGGCACTACACGCTGAACGCCGGCGGGCGCTCGCCCACTGCGGCCGACACCGCGGCCGCCTTGCGCTGCGCGGCCCGCACGGCCGGCCTGGGCCTGCTGCTGGCCGCCGCGGCGCTGCTGGGGCTGTCGCGATGAGGCCCCGCGTGCATGGTGGACCCGACGCGCTCGGTGAAGTGCGCCACGATCTTTCGGTCGGCGCCCATCCGGCTGGGCCGAATCTGCCGGCGCTTCAGCATCTGCAGGCGGCCGACCCCACACGCTACCCGGACCCCGGCTACCACGCGTTGAAGGCCGAGCTGGCGCGCTTCCACGGCGTGGCGCCGGAGCGCCTATTGGTGGCAGCCAGCAGCTCTGAGTTCATCCAGCGCCTGACGGCGGTCAGCGCCCGGTTGATGCCCGGGGCGGTGCGCGTGCCGGCACCTGGGTACGGTGACTACGCGCTGGCTGCCGAGGCCTGGGGGCGCCCCACAGATGCCGGCGAGGCGACGCTGCACTGGTATGCCGACCCCGGTAGCCCCGACGGGCGCAGCGAAGCCCCGCCGACGCTGACCGACAAGGCCTTGCTGGTCCTGGACCTCGCCTATGCGCCGCTGCGGTTGGATGGCCGCAGCGGCTGGCCGAAGGAGGCCCGGGATCGGGCTTTCCAGCTGATCACGCCGAACAAGGCCCTGGGCCTGTGCGGCGTGCGCGGCGCCTATGCGATCGCGCCGCTGCGCCCGCCGCCGGGCCTGGTCGAGGCCTTGCTGGCGGCAGAGCCCTCCTGGGCGCTGGGTGCACAGGGCGTGGCGCTGCTCGAGGCCTGGTGCCGGCCCGCGGTGCAGGCGCGGCTGGCCGAGTCTCTGCCCTTGCTGCGCGAGTGGCGGGCGGCCCTGGTCGACGGGCTGCTGCGCCGTGGCCTTGCCGTGGCGCCCGGCGCCGCGCCTTTCGTGATGGCCCGTCTGCCGGAGGGCTGGAAGCGGTCGGCCATGGAGCTGCGCTGGTTCGGTGTCGCGGTGCGCGATCTGGCAAGCTTTGGCCTGCCCGGACACTGGCGCATCAACGCCGGTCCGCCCGAGGCTTTGGCGGTCTTGTGGAAAGCGCTGGATTCATGACGCCTGCCCGAACCCTGATCGTCTGGGGCTGCAGCAGCGGCGCCGGCAAGAGCCTGGTGACCACGGCGATCTGCCGCTGGGCGGCGAATCAGGGTCTGCGTGTCGCGCCCTTCAAGGCGCAGAACATGAGCAATAACGCGCGCGTCGTGCCCGGCCGCGATGGCGCCTGGGGCGAGATCGGCAGCGCGCAGTTCTTCCAGGCCCGCGCAGCGCGCGTGAGGCCCAGCGTGGACCTGAACCCGGTGCTGCTCAAGCCTGAGCGCGATACCGCCAGCCAGGTGGTGCTGCAGGGCGTGGTCGATGCTGAGCTCGGGCGCCTGCCCTGGCGAGAGCGCAGCCCGCGCCTGGCGGCGGCGGCGCGCGATAGCTTCGCCCGCGTGCATGCGGCGCACGAGCTGGTGGTGGTCGAGGGCGCCGGCTCGCCGGCCGAGATCAATCTGGCACCGCAGGACTATGTGAACCTGGGCGTGGCGCGTTGGGCGCAGGCGCTCGGGCCGACGGACGCGTTGCTCGTCGCCGACATCGACCGCGGCGGTGCTTTTGCCCATCTGGTCGGCACCGCGCAGCTGCTGCCCGACGATCTGCGGCCGCTGCTGCGCGGCTTTCTGTTCAACAAGTTCCGTGGCGATGCCAGCCTGCTCGCGCCCGGGCCCGCGCAGTTGCAGGCGCTCACCGGCCGGCCCTTGCTCGGCGTGCTGCCGATGCTGCGCGGCCATGGCCTGCCCGAGGAGGACGGCCTGCACGAGCAGGCGCCGCTGCGGCCTGGCGCCTGTCTGCGCATCGCCATCGTCGCTGCGCCCTCGATCAGCAATCTCGACGAATTCCAGCCGCTGCAGCAGCTGGCCGGTGTGCAGCTGGTCTGGGCGCGCGAGGCGGCGCAGCTGGCTGGCGCCGACTGGATCGTGCTGCCAGGCTCCAAGCAGGTCAGCGGCGACCTGGCTTGGCTGCGCGAGCAGGGCTTCGAGGCACCGCTGCGTGCGCAGGCGGCGGCCGGCCGACCGCTGCTGGCGATCTGCGGCGGCCTGCAGCTGCTGGGCCAGCTGCTCGACGATCCCGAGGGTGTCGATGGCGGCCACGGCCGGGTGCAGGGCCTGGGCCTGCTGCCGATGCACACCCGCTATGCGGCGCCCAAGCGGGTGCGCCCCGGGCCGCTGCGTTTCGCGATGCTGGCCGGCTGCTGGCAGGCGCTCAGCGGCCTGGTCTTCGATGGCTACGAGATCCGCTGCGGGCACAGCCGCACGGATCTGCCGGCGGCGCTGAGTGCCGATGATGGCGAGCCGATCGGCTGGCAGCAGGGCTCGGTGCTGGGTCTCTACGGCCATGGCCTGTTCGAGTCGCCTGCGGTGCTGCAGGCCTTGTTCGGCGAGCGCCTGCCGGGACTGGACCCAGCCTTGGACGCCTTGGCCGATGTCTTCGAGCAGGCGGTCGATCCGGGCTTTCTCCGTTCGTTGCTGCCATGAAGCGCTTGCCCCAGGTCCAGCCGCTGCAGGAGACCCAGCGCGCCGCCCGCGTGCAGCATGCGCTGAACGACAAGACCAAGCCCCTGGGTGCGCTCGGTCGGCTGGAAGCCCTGGCCCTGCAACTGGCCTGCGTGCTCGGCGATGACCGGCCGCAGCTGCGTGCGCCGCAGCTGCTGGTTTGCGCCGCCGACCATGGCATCGTGGCGCAGCGCGTTTCCGCCTATCCGGCCGAGGTCACGCCGCAGATGGTGCTGAACATGCTGGCCGGCGGTGCCGCTGTTGCCGTGCTGGCGCGTCAGCACGGCCTGGCGCTGACCGTGGCCGACTGCGGTGTCGACGCTGAGCTGCAGCATCCGCAGCTGCGCGATCTCCGCGTGCCCGGCCGCGAGCGCGGCACGGCCGACAGCAGCCTGGGTCCGGCGATGAGCGAGGCCCAGGCCCTGCAGGCGATGGCCCATGGCGCGGCGCTGCTGCGCGACTTGCCCGGCAACGCGCTGCTGATCGGCGAGATGGGCATCGCCAACAGCTCGGCGGCGGCGCTGCTGATGTGCCGCCTGAGCGGCCTGCCGCTGGCCGATTGCGTGGGCCGCGGCACTGGCCTGGACGACGCCGGCCTGGCGCACAAGCGCGAGGTGCTGGAGCGCGCGTTGGCGGTGAATGCCGCGGCGCGCACGCCGCTGCAATGGCTCGCCGCGCTCGGTGGCCTGGAGATCGCCAGCCTGGCCGGCGCCGTGCTGCAGGCGGCGGCCGAGCGCCGCGTGGTCCTCGTCGACGGCTTCATCAGCACCGCCGCGGTGGCCGTGGCCGCAGCGCTCCAGCCCGCCGTGCTGGAGCGCTGCGTGGCCGCGCATGCGTCGGCCGAGAGCGGGCATGCCGCCTGGCTGCGCCAGCTCGGCCTGCCGCCGCTGCTGGATCTCGGTCTGCGCCTGGGTGAGGGCTCGGGCGCTGCACTGGCCTGGCCCTTGCTGGAGTCGGCCTGCCGGCTGCTGGCGGAGATGGCCAGCTTCGGTTCCGCCGGGGTCAGCGGGGCGATGGAGCCTGCGCGATGAAGCGCCTGCTCGACGAGCTGCTGCTGCTCGGCGTCGCGCTGCAGTTCCTGACGCGTCTGCCGGTGCGCCTGCCGCGTTGGGACGAAACCTGGCTGAACCGCTGCGTGCGCTACTTCCCACTGGTTGGCGCCCTGGTCGGTGCGCTCAGCGGTGCCGTGCTCTGGGGCGCGGCGCAGCTCTGGGCGCCCTGGGTGGCGGCGCTGCTGACGCTGGCGGCAGCGGCGTTGATCACCGGTGCCTTCCACGAGGACGGCCTGGCCGACAGCTTCGACGCGCTGGGCGGCGCGGTCAGCCGCGAGCGGGCGCTGGCCATCATGAAGGACTCGCGCATCGGCAGCTATGGCGCGCTGGCGCTGCTGCTGGTCACGGCACTGCGCGCCGCAGCGCTGGCCTCGCTGATCGCCGTGGATGCCGTGCAGGCCCTGCTGGCCTGGGTGCTGGTGCAGGCGCTGGCGCGCTGCGGCGCGGTGGCGCTGATGGTCAGCCTGCCCTATGCCGGCGATGCCGAGCAGGGCAAGGCCAAGCCGCTGGCGCTGCGCGTGCCCCGCCACCAGCTCGGCCTGGCCTTGCTGAGCTGCCTGCCGCTGTTGTTGCTCTTGCCGCGGCAGGCGGCGCTGCTGCTGCTCGTTGCCACGTTGGTGGCCCTGGGTATGCGGACCTGGCTGCGCCGCCGACTCGGCGGCTACACCGGCGACACCCTGGGCGCCACCGAGCAACTGGGCGAGGCGGCGCTGCTGCTGGCGCTGGCGGCGCAGGGGTCGGCAGGCGTGTTGGCATGATCGTCTGGCGCCACCCGAAGCCCATCGGCCACCGGGGGCGCTGCATCGGCTGCCGCAGTGATCTGGCGGTGGATGCGCGCAAGGCCAAGCGGCTTGCGCATCGCATTCGGGCGCGCGCGCGGCGCGAGGGCCTGGCGCCGCATCTGGCCTGCTCGCCGGCCCGCCGCTGCCGTGCGGTGGGCGCCTGGCTGCGCCGCTGGGGCTGGCAGGTGAGTGTGGACACGAGCCTGGCCGAGGTCGACTTCGGCGACTGGGATGGCCGGAGCTGGATGGCGATCGGCCGGGAGGCGGTTGAGGCCTGGTGCGCGGATTTCCTGCAGCACAGGCCGCCGGGCGGCGAGAGCCTGGCCGATCTGCTGCAGCGGGTGCAAGCCGCCCGGCCTGCCGCGGCGCTTTGCCTGGGTCATGGCGGCTGGATGCTGGCCCGACGCTGGCTGGCCGAGCAGGGCGATCGGCCGCCGAGCGCGGCCAACTGGCCGCCGCCGCCGGGCTACGGCGAGGCCTGGTCCTTGCCCTGAGGCTTTTTCTTGCTCTTCTTCTTGGGCTTGGGGCTGCCGGATTTGCGCGGCTCGGCCGGCTTCTCAGGCCCCGCCGGCGGCGGTGGCGGCGCGCTCAGGCGCTGCGGCGCGGGTGAAGGCTGGCGCTCATGCTGTTCGCGCTGCTTGCGCAGGCGTTCGGCCTGTTGCGCCTCGCGCTCGGCGCGCTGCTGCGTGGCCTGGCGGTCCTGGCCGCTGGGCTCGTCGAAGCGCACCGCCGAGGCCGGGGCATCGGCGCTACAGGGGCGGTCGCTGATCTGCCGGCCGCCAGGCCCGCAGCGGTAGATGGGCGCGCTTTGCTTCCTGCTCGTCTGCGCCAGCGCGCAGCCGGGAAGGGCGAGCAGCAGCGCGCGGCGTTTCATGAGGGCTCCACGGACTCCGGCTTGGCCTGCTTGGGGGGCTTGGGCCGGGGCGGCTTGGCGTGGATCTTCTGCGCCGCCCGGTCCATCTCGCCGGCCAGCAGCAGCGGCAGCGCGCCGAGGCTTTTGGCGATGCAGTCCTCCAGCAGCTCGCGCTCGGCCTGCGGCGCGCGGCGCAGCACATAGCCGGCCACGGCGTCCTTGTGGCCCGGGTGGCCGATGCCGAGGCGCAAACGCCAGAACTCGCCGCTGCCGAGCTGGGCCTGCATGTCCTTCAGGCCGTTGTGCCCGCCGTTGCCCCCGCCTTTCTTGAACTTCATCTCGCCGGGCGCGATGTCGAGCTCGTCGTGGGCGACGAGGATCTCCTCGGGCTGGATCTTGAAGAAGCGGGCTAGGGCGGCAACCGATTTGCCGCTCAGGTTCATATAGGTCATCGGCTCCAGCAGCCACAGCGGGCCGCCGGGCAGATTCGCGCGCGCGACCAGGCCGAAGTAGCTGCCCTCGGGGCGCAGCGAGACCTTGAGCTCGCGGGCCACGGCGTCAATCCAGGCGAAGCCCGCGTTGTGCCGTGTGTCCTCGTACTCGGTGCCCGGATTGCCCAGGCCGACCAGCAGTTTCAAAGCCATAGTGAGTCGATTGGAAACGAAAAAGCCCCGCGCTGCGGGGCTTTGGACTGGGGGTGCCAGCAGAAGCGATTACTTCTTCTTCTTGGCGTCCTTGCCCTTGGCCGGCGCCGGAGCGGCGGCGACCACGATCTCTTCGACCTTGGGCTCGACCGGGGTGGCGATCACCGGGTTCGGCTTGCCATGGGTCACGACCTTCACGCCCTTGGGCAGCTTGATGTCGTTGACGTGCACGCTATGGCCCTTCACCAGGCCGCTCAGGTCGACCTCGATGAACTCGGGCAGTTCGACGGCCACGCAGGTGATCAGCAGATCGGTGACGATGTGGCTGACGGTGCACTTGTCGGTCTTGACGGCCGGGCTCTCGGCTTCGCCGATGAAGTGCAGCGGCACCTTCTTGGTGATCTTGGTGCTGTTGTCGACGCGCTGGAAGTCGACGTGCAGGATCTGCTGCTTCCAGGGGTGGTACTGCACATCGCGCAGCAGCACCTTGGATTCCTTGCCGGCCAGTTCCATGTCGAGGATGGAGCTGTGGAAGGCTTCCTTCTTCAGCGCATGGAACAGCGCGTTGTGGTCGAGCTCGATGGTGACCGGCTCACCGGCGCCGAAGACAATGCCGGGCACCTTGCCGGCGTTGCGCAGGCGGCGGCTCGCACCAGTCCCCTGCAGGCTGCGCTCGAAAGCGACGAATTTCATATTCACTCCAATGTGAGTGGGGCGCTCGCGACCAAGCTGCCCGTTGCTGCGAAAAAGGGCGGCATTGCGGCCGCCCGGGTGGCGAGGTCTTGCGACCCCGTGTTCTTAAAACTTGCTGTGCGGCTCTGCTTGATGGACCGCGGGTCCATGCGGAGCTGACTTAAAAATTGTTGTTCTGCTCTGCAAACAGGCTGGTCACCGACTCACCATCGCTGATGCGGCGGATCGTCTCGGCGAACAGGAAGGCGACCGACAGCTGACGGATCTTCGGATTCGCCTTGCCCGCCTCGGTCAGCGGAATGGTGTTCGTGACCACTGCTTCGTCCAGCGCCGAGTTGGCGATGCGTTCGATCGCCGGGCCGCTCAGGATGGGGTGGGTGCAGTAGGCGTAGACCGACTTGGCGCCGCGATCCTTCAGGACTTCGGCCGCCTTCACCAGCGTGCCGGCGGTGTCGATCATGTCGTCCATGATCACGCAGTTGCGGCCCTCGATCTCGCCGATCACGTGCATGACCTCGGAGACGTTGGCGGCCGGACGGCGCTTGTCAATGATGGCCAGGTCGCAGCCCAACTGCTTGGCGAGCGCACGGGCGCGCACCACACCACCGACGTCGGGGCTGACGACGACCAGATCCGAATAGCTCTTGCTCTTCAGATCGGAGAGCAGCACCGGGCTGGCGTAGATGTTGTCGACCGGGATGTCGAAGAAGCCCTGGATCTGGTCGGCGTGCAGGTCCATCGTCAGCACGCGCTCGACGCCGACGGTCTCCAGCAGGTTGGCGACCACCTTGGCCGAGATCGGCACGCGCGTCGAGCGCGGGCGGCGGTCCTGGCGGGCATAGCCGAAGTAGGGGATCACGGCGGTGATGCGGCGCGCGCTGGCGCGCTTCATCGCATCGACCATGATCAGCAGTTCCATCAGGTTCTCGTTCGTCGGCGCGCAGGTCGGCTGAACGATGAAGACGTCGCGGGCGCGGACGTTCTGCTGGATTTCGACGGTGACTTCACCGTCCGAGAAGCGGCCCACGCTGGCACGGCCGAGTTCGAGGCCGAGGTGGGCGGCGATTTCCTGCGACAGCGCCGGATTGGCGTTGCCGGTGAACAGCACGGTGTTGTTGAGCACGGCTATTTCCTGGGCAGCTACGGCGCTGGATGCAGCGAATGGATTTGGCAGGGGAGGAAGGACTCGAACCCTCGCATGTCGGAATCAAAATCCGATGCCTTAACCAACTTGGCGACTCCCCTACACAGGACCCCGGCTGATGCCGAAGCCCTAAAACCTTGTCAGCCGGGTATCCAGCCGGCCAGCGGCATGGACTCCAAACTGTGGCAGATCCGTCCTTCCCAGTGCTCGGGCAGTTCGATGAACTGCTCAAGCGTCGTCGCCTCCGGGGGAACTTCGCTGCCGACCTTCGCAAACACTGCGCTGCCCGAACCGGTCATGCGGCTGTTGCCGAATGCCTGCCGAAGCAACTCGACCGCCTGCCTGACTTCGCAGCTGGCAGCTTCCGCTGCCGGCTGCAGGTCGTTTCGGTAATCGAAGCTGTCTGCGAAAGAGCCCACGACTATAGCCTGAGTTTCCGAGCGCTGCAAGTGAGGGCTCGCAAAAATCGTCGCCGTGGGCAGACTGGCCGCGGGCTTGAGCACCGCGAAGCGCTGCGCCGGCACGGCAATGGGGTGGAGCCGCTCGCCGACGCCCTCGACCCAGGCCGGACCCGTGCCGAGGAAGAAGGGCACATCGGCGCCCAGCTTCAGCGCCAGCGGCAGCAGCTGCGCGCGTGTCCAGTTCAGGTTCCACAGCCGGTTCAGGCCGATCAGCACGGTGGCTGCGTCGGAGGAGCCGCCACCCATGCCGGCACCGCTGGGAACGCGCTTGTCGATTGAGATGTCGACGCCCAGCGGGCTGCCGCTGGCCTGCTGCAGCAGGCGCGCCGCACGCAGGCAGAGGTCGTCCGCGGGCAGAGGCTGGCCGAGATCGTGGCGGCGCAGTTCGCCGTCGCCACGCCGCTCCAGGTGCAGCAAGTCCTGCCAGTCGACCGGCACGAAGACCGATTGCAGCAGGTGGTAGCCGTCGTCGCGCTTGCCGACCACATGCAGGAACAGGTTCAGCTTGGCCGGCGCCGGCAGCTCGTACAAGGCCTTCATGGCGTGAGGATCAGGGTCAGGGTCATCGCGCCATGGCCGCCGTCGGCGGCGCGCTCCAGGCGCAGGCGCTCGGCCTGGCGGATGACGGTCCAGCCAAGCTGCGCGAAGCCCTGGCCGCGGGTCTCGTGCGGGGCCTGTGGCCAGGGCCGGTCCTGCAGCCAGTCGAACAAGGCGGCCAGCGGCAGCGGTGCGCCCTGCAGGCGCTCGCCCAGCGCAGCACCGAGTTCCTCCAGCGAACCGAAGCGTTGCAGGCGCTCGTTGCCGTCGAACAGGCTCAGGCCTTCGGTGCCCCAGCGCGCTTCGGCCAGCGTGCTGCCCAGCGGGCTGCTCAACAGAATCCGGCCGGCGTTGGCGTCGCCTTCCAGCTCGAACAGCGCCGAGCCGGCCTGCGCGCGCTGGGCCACACCGGCCTCGACGCGGTAGCCGAGCTTGCCGCTCCAGCCCTGGGCCGGGGGTCTGGGCGGCGCCGCGCAGGCCGCCAGCAACAGCAGCAGGGCGGCGCAGGCGGCTCTGGTGGCGCTCACAGTCCGAGCCGGCGCCGCAGGCTGCGCAGCACCGCGTTGTCCGGCTCGCGTCCCTCGGCCTGGGCGGCGACCTCGCGGGCCTCGTCCTTGCGCCCCTGCTGCCACAGCAGTTCGGCCAGATGGGCGGCGATCTCGGCATCGGGCCGCGCGCCATGGGCCTGGCGCAGCAGGCGTTCGGCCTCGTCCAGCCGACCTTCGCGGAACGCCACCCAGCCCAGGCTGTCGACCAGGAACGGCTCGTGCCCGCCGAGCTCGATCGCCCGCTCGATCAGCGTCCGCGCTTCCTCGAGGCGCAGATTGCGATCAGCCAGCGAATAGCCCAGCGCGTTGTGCGCATGGTGGTGGCGCGGGTCCAGCTCGATGACGCGGCGCAGCTGCTGCTCCATCAGTTCGAAGCGGCCCAGGCGCTCGGCGCTCATCGCCTGCTCGTAAAGCAGATTCAGATCGGTCGGGTCGTCGCGCAGCGCCGTCTCCAGCAGCTCGAACGCGGCCTGGTGCTGCTGGGCGTCGCGCAGCAACTGCACTTCCAGCAGCACGCGGCGCTCGTGCTGCTCGCTGTTGTCGGCTGGCAGCTGGCGCAGGCGCTCGCGGGCCTGGGTCAGCTTGCCCTGCTGGGCCTCCAGGCTGGCGCGGCGGAAGCTGTACTCGTCGCCGCGCTGGCTCTCCGGCACCGCGTCCAGTGCCTGCTGGGCCTGCGCCCACTGGCGCAACTGCCCATGAGCCTGGGCGCGCAGCAACTGCGTGGCGGCGCGTTGGAGTTCGGCGGCCTGCTCGCCCAGGCGCTCCAGATAGCGGTCCAGCGCCGCCAGGGCCTGCGCCGGGTGGCGCAGTTCCAGCTCCAGACTGGCCACTGCGTAGTGATGTCCGGGCTCGCCGGGCTCCAGGCCTTGCAGCGCCTGGAACTGCGCCAGCGCCTGCTGGCTGCGATGGTCGCGGGCCAGCGCGCGGGCATAGGCCAAGTGCAGGGGCAGGTCGTCGGCCAGCTGATCGAGCACCAGGTTCTCCGCCTCGGGTGCGAGGCGCATCAGATCCAGCGCCATCCAGGCCGGCAGCTTGCCTTCGGGCAGCTCGCGGGACGCCTCGCGCAGTTGATTCAGCGCCAGCGCCTCGTTGCCGGCGTGCCGGGCCAGTGCGGCGATGGCCAGTGCCGCGAGCTGGCGACGTAGTGCTGGCTGCTGCGCGTCGTCGCGCTGCGCGGCCAACGGCGGTTCGATCTCGTTGAGCGGCCGTTCCTTCTCGGGAATGGCGCGCAGCAGTTGGGGCAGGGCGCCGAGCAGGGCCACGCGCTGCGCGGTGTCCGGCAACTGCTGCAGCCAGTCGAGCAGAGGCACGCCGGCCTCGCCCAGCCGGCCCAGCGCGATCGCCAGGCGCACGACATGCTGCTGGGCGGCCAGGCTGCCGGACTGGCCGCGCCAGGCCTGGGCTGCCGCATAGGCCTCGTTGCCGGCGCGGGCACGCAGCGCGATCTCGATGACGCGGCGGTACAGGCCTTCGTCACCGGTGCGGCGCGCGGCGTCGAGCAGCACCTGGTAGGCGGTGCCGAGCTCGCCGCGCTGGGCTTCCAGCTCGCCGATCAGCAGCTGATAGAACAGCGGCGCATCCAACGCGGTGGGCGCAGGCGCCGGTTCGGTGGCGCGGGCCGGGGCTGTCAGCAGGCCGGCGGACAAGGCGAGGGCGGAAAGCAGCGGGCGGTACGGCATGGTGCGGTCGATTGTGCCGGCGAGCGCAATACCATCGCCGGCCCATGCCCGAGTTGCCCGAAGTCGAGATCAGCCGCCGCAGCTTTGCCAACGCCCTGGAGGGCGCGGAGCTGCTTGAAGTCCAGCTCGGCAAGCCGTTGCGCTGGCCGCTGGGCATCGCGCCGCAGGCGCTGCAGGGGGCCAGGATCGGCCTGGCCGAGCGCCGCGGCAAATACATCTGGTTGCCATTGGGCCCGGGGAGCGAGCGCGGCGGCCTGCTGTTGCACTTGGGCATGAGCGGCGCGCTGACGCTGGACAAGGGGCAGGCTCCGCTCGGACCGCATCAGCATCTGGGCCTGCGCACGTCGCGGGGGCGGCTGGTGATGACCGATCCGCGGCGCTTTGGCGCGGCGGTCTGGTCGGCCGGGCTGGACCTCGACCCAGCGCGCAAGCTGCTCGCCGGCCTGGGTGCCGAGCCCTTCGACCCGCTGCTCACCGGCAGCGCGCTGCGCAAGGCCTGGGCCGGCCGCCGCGTGGCCGTCAAGCAGGCCCTGCTGGCCGGCGACGTGGTCGTCGGCGCGGGCAATATCTACGCCTGCGAGGCCTTGTTCCTGGCCGGCATCCGACCGACGACGCCGGCCGGCCGTGTGTCGCTGGTGCGTTGCGAGCGCCTGCTGGCCGCCGTGCGCGAGGTGCTGCAGCGCGCGCTGCAACTCGGTGGCAGCACGCTGCGCGACTTCAGCGACGCCCATGGCGTGGCCGGCGCCTACCAGGCGCAGGCCGGGGTCTATGGCCGCGAGGGCCAGGCCTGCACGCGCTGCGGCGGCCGCATCACGCGCATCGTGCAGGCGCAGCGCTCGACCTACTACTGCCCCCAATGCCAAAGATAAGTCCCCGGGCTGCGACGCGACTGGCCCTTCGCCGGAGCCTGCCTTGAACGAATTCGCCCCCCGTCTGCTCGCTTGGCAGCGCCGCGAGGGCCGCCACGATCTGCCCTGGGTCGGCAGCCGCGACCCTTACCGAGTCTGGCTGTCGGAGATCATGCTGCAGCAGACCCAGGTCGCGACGGTGCGCGCCTACTACCTGCGATTTCTCGAACGGTTCCCGCGCATCGAGCAACTGGCGGCGGTGCCGCTGGACGAGGTGCTGGCGCTCTGGGCCGGCCTGGGCTACTACACCCGGGCCCGCAATCTGCACGCCTGCGCGCAGGCGGTGGCCACAGCCGGAGCCTGGCCACGCAGCGCCGCCGAGCTGGAGAAGCTGCCCGGCATCGGCCGCAGCACCGCGCGGGCGATCGCCGCCTTCTGCTTCGACGAGCGCGTGTCCATTCTCGACGGCAATGTGAAGCGCGTGCTGGCCCGCCTGCTGGCCTTCGACGAAGACCTCGCCGGCAGCGCCGCGCAGCGCCGGCTCTGGGATCTGGCCGACGGCCTGCTGCCGGCCGCCGCGGCCGACATGCCGGCCTACACCCAGGGTCTGATGGACCTGGGGGCCGGACCCTGCGCGCCGCGCAACCCGCGTTGCGAGGCCTGCCCGGTGGCGTCGCTCTGTCAGGCTCTGGCGCAGGGCCGGCAGACCGCGCTGCCGCTGAAGAGCCGCAGGCTCAAGCGTGGCCGGCGCGAGAACTGGTGGCTGTGGCTGGAGCGGGCCGGCGACGGCGCGGTCTGGCTGCAGCAGCGGCCCACGCCCGGGGTCTGGGCCGGACTGTGGTCGCTGCCGCTGTTCGACTCCGAGCCCGAGTTGCTGGCCGCGGCGGGTGCCGAGGTCGAGCTCCTGCCCGGCATCGAGCATGCGCTGACGCATTTCGACTGGGTGCTGCATCCGCGCCGCGCGCACTGGACGGTCGGCGAGCCATCGCTCGCCGGCCAGTGGGTGGCGCGCGAGCGGCTGGCCGGCTACGGCCTGCCGGCACCGCTGAAGAAGCTGATGGGGGGCGGGTGAGCGAGTCGGCGCGCGAGCATTGGGCCTGGGTCGCCGAGCACACGCTGCAGCTCAGCCTCGCAGCGCCGGCCGAAACCAGCAGCCAGCGTCGCCTGCTGAACCTCGCCGAGCGCCTGCGCGGCACGCCTGGCCTGCTCGCGGCGCTGCCCGGCGTGCACAACCTCAGCCTGGTTGCCGATCCCAGGCGCCTTCCGCCGGCTGAGCTGGAGCGCCTGGCCCGCGCTGCGTGGCGTCTTGCGCGGCCCGCCCGTGAGGGCCTGCGCACGCAGCAGATCACGGTGCGCTACGGCGGCGGCGCCGGCCCCGATCTGGCGCAGGCCGCGATCCTGGCCGGACTCAGCCCCACGGCCTTCGTCGAGGCCCATGCCGAGCCGCTGTACGAGGTTGCCTGCCTCGGCTTCCTGCCGGGCTTCGCCTACCTGCTGGGCTTGCCGCCGGCGCTGGCCCTGCCGCGCCGCGATGCGCCGCGGCTGCGCGTGCCGGCCGGCTCGGTCGGCATCGGCGGCGCGCAGACCGGCATCTACCCGCTGGACAGCCCCGGCGGCTGGCAGCTGATCGGCCGCACCGAGGCCAGGCTGTTCGACCCGGCTGCCGAGCCGCCGACCCTGCTGCTGCCCGGCGACCGCCTGCGCTTCCTGCCCGAGCATGCTTGAGATCCTCGCCGCCGGCCCGCTGAGCTTGGTGCAGGATCTGGGTCGGCCGGCCTGGCGGGCGCTCGGCATCCCGGCCGGCGGCGCGATGGACGCGCCGGCGCTGCAACGCGCCAATGCCTTGCTGGGCAACGCGCCGGGCGCCGCGGCGATCGAGCTGGTCGCCGGTCCGCTGCGCCTGCGGTGCCATCGCGACGCCTGGTTCGCGCTGGCCGGCGCCGACTTCGAGGCTTTCATCGACGGCCGCCCGCAGCCACCCGGCCTACGCTGGCAGCTGCCGGCCGGCGCGCAGCTGGAACTGCGCGGCCCGCGCGTCGGCCAGTACGCGCTGCTGGCTGTCGACGGCGGCATCGACGTGCCGCTCTGCCTGGGTTCGCGCTCGACCGCCGTGCGCGCCGGTTTTGGCGGGCATGAGGGCCGCGCGCTGCGCCGTGGCGACCGGCTGCCGCTGGGCCCGGCCAACGCCGCCCTTCAGGGCCGCCGCGGGCTGCGCGGCCCGGCGTTCACGGCGCTGCTGGGTCTGCTGCCGGGGCCGGAGTACGAGGAGCTCGACGCCGCTTCGCGCGCGCAGCTCTGGGCGGCGCGCTGGCGGCTCACGCCGCAGAGCGACCGCATGGGTCTGCGCTTGGCCGGCCCGGCCCTGCAACGCAGCGGGCCCGAGCTGCTGTCGCATGCGGTGGCGCCCGGCCTGCTGCAGCTGCCGCCCAGTGGACAACCCATCTTGCTTGGCGCCGATGCGCAGACCACCGGCGGCTACCCGCGCCTGGGCCAGCTCGCCGCGGCCGAGCTGTGGAAGCTGGCCCAGCTGCGCCCGGGCGATACGCTGCAGTTCGCGCCGCTGGATCTGGACAGCGCGCGCCGTCTGCTCGTCGAGCAGCAGCGCGAGCTGGTACTGCTGCGGAGGAATCTCGAATGCGCATCGACCTGAACGCCGACATCGGCGAGGGCTGCGGCGACGACGCCGGTCTGCTGGCCTGCGTCAGTTCGGCCTCGATCGCCTGCGGCGGCCATGCCGGCGACGAGGCCAGCATGCGCGAGGCCCTGCGCCTGTGCGCGGCCTCGGGCGTTGCGGCCGGTGCCCACCCCAGCTTTGTCGACCGCGAGCATTTCGGTCGCCGTGCGCTGCCCTGTACGCCGGCCGAGGTGCGGGCGATGGTCGGTGAGCAGATCGCCCGCCTGCAGGCCCTGGCCGCGCAGCAGGGGCTGCGCCTGCGCCATGTGAAGCCGCATGGCGCGCTCTACAACCAGGCCGCCGACGACCCGCGGCTGGCCGAGGCCATCGTCGCCGCGGTGCGTGACCAGGATCCGCAGCTGGCGGTCTACGGCCTGGCCGGCAGCGCCTTGCCGGCGGCGGCGCGCCGGGCCGGCCTGCGCGGCGTCGACGAGGCCTTTGCCGACCGCGGCTACGACGCGAACCTGCGCCTGCTGGCGCGCGGCAGCCCCGGCGCCTTGCTGTCCGATGCCGATGCGGCCAGCGCGCAGCTGCTGGAGCTGGTGCTGCGCGGCGGCGTGCACAGCAGCGCGGGGTGGCGCGTGCTGTCGGCGCAATCGGTCTGCCTGCATGGCGACACGCCGGGCGCACTGCCGATGGCGCAGGCGCTGCGTGCCGCACTGGCCGGCGCCGGCGTGGCGGTTCAGGCGCCCTGAGTCACGTCCTCGCCGCGCAGGCCGGCAATCAGCTGTTCGGCGACTGCGCGCTGCTCGGCCGGCAGCAGGCCGGCGCGCAGCAGGATCTCGCGCTCCAACTGCCGCAGCCGCCAGCCGAACTCGCCGATCAGCAGGCTGAGCTCCTGGTGCAGGCGGGCATCGTCCTGAGCGGCCATCAGGCGCAGGGTTTCGCCGGGTGCATCGAGATCCAGCCCGGTGCTGATGTAGGAGGCCTGGATGCGCAGCAGGCGGCGCAGGCCCAGCTGCAGCGCGTTGCGCAGCTCGGCCGGCGCCTGCTCCAACTGCTCGCCCAGCCAGGGCTGCAGCGAACGGAAGCGGGCCAGCGTGGCACCGATGCCCTCGGCCATCGGCACGGCATCCAGCACCGGCTGCTGGGTTTCCAGCCAGTCGGCGATCTCGCGGTTCTGCCGCGTCGCGTGATTCAGCACGTCGAGGATCACCGGGCTGAACTCGCCCGGAATCAGTCGGCTGGCGACACTGGCGCGTGCCAGCGCGCCGACGCCGTTCTCGATCAGCGCCATCAGCCATTCGGCCGCGGCGAGCAACTGGTGGGCCAGCGGAAGGTCTTCCTCGTTGAGCCCGCGCGGGTAGCCGAAGCCGTCCATGCGCTCGTGGTGGTTGAGCACCAGTTCGGCGACGGCCGGACCGGCGCCGCTCATGGCGCGCAGCACCCGCCAGCCGATCACCGGGTGGGTGGCGATATGCCGCCACTGTTCGGCCTTCAGCGGCCCGTCGGTGCGCAGATGGGCCGGGTCGATGTAGAGCTCGCCGACGTCGTGCAGCAGGCCGGCGACGGCGAGCTGCTGGTGCTGCTCGGGCTCGCCGGGCATCAGGCGATGCGCCAAGCCCAGGGCCAGCATGGTCACGCCGACGCTGTGCGCCAGGCGATCGCCCTGGTGGTCGGCGTAGAGCGTCAGCAGGGTCTGCACCGGCATGCTCAGGCGCAGGCTGGACAGGGTGATCGGCAGGGACTGGCTGCGCGCCGGCGCGCACAGGGTCTGCAGCAGCGGGTGGCGCTCCAGCAGCTCCTCGGCCAGCGGGCCGAAGACCGAGGGCACGACGCCGTTGCGCACGCGGATGCAGTTCTCCAGCGGCTTGACCAGCTTGTGCTGAAGCAGGCGCTCGCGCATCGCGCCATCGATGCGCGAACCCTTGGCGAGCAGCTTCATGCCGTTGCCGGCAACGATGTCCTCGGCGGCCTCGACTTCGCGATGGGCCGACTCGAACAGCATGTGGTCGAGGTAATGTGGATTGACCCCGTCGGCCAATGCCTCGGGCAGCGGTGCGGACATGGATGGATAGTGACGGTCGATGACAGCGGCGCCATCATCGCCGCAGTCTGCTGTCTTTCCGGCTCAGCGCTGCCGTCGGGCGGCGAACAGCAGCAGGCCCAGCGCGAACAGCGACCAGACCAGGGGCTCGGACAGCGTGCTGTGCGGCGCCGCGGGGCGAGGGGCGAGCTGGACTTCAGGCGGCGCCACCGCGCTGCCGGTGAAAGGCGTGCCGTGGCCGGCGACGCGGTCGCGGAAGCTCGGCCCGCTGCTCAGCAGTAGCGGCCTGCCCGGCAGGATCACCTCGTTGCCGAGGTCCACGAAGCGTTGTCCCGGCGGCTTCTTGCCGCCCACCAACACCGTGCCCGAGGCCCATGCAGGCGACGCCAGCAAGGCGAGGCCGAGGCAGATCGGGGCGAGCTGGAACAGGGACATGCAGGGCTCCGGAATGAGGTGCGCGATGCTGCCCGCGCCACAGGCCCGAGGGCCATCCCCTGGCTGCAGGGATGTGCAAGCAATCGTCTCAGGACCGTGCGAAAACTGTCTTCAGTCCGACAGTGCGAAGTCGCCGCGCTCCCAGGCGGCGATCAAAGCCCGCGCGGCCTCGGCCTGCGCGGCCGGCACGCGCACCTGCACCAGGCCCAAGGCCGGCAACTCGCCAGCGCCGCCGATCAGCTCGGCCCCATGCAGTTCGGCGTCCAGTCCGGCCTCGCGCAGCAGGTCGACCAGCAACTGGCCCTCGAAACCGTGAGCTGCTGCATACACCGCCTCGTCCATCGACACCTCCTGGGGGACCATTCATGCGCGATAGTCGCCGCCCATGTCCGACCGCCTTCACAGCCTCAAGGCTCTGGTCATCGACGCCAACACCAATGCGCGCATGCTGATCGTCTCGCATCTGCGCGAACTTGGCGTGGGCGCGGTGAAAGCGGTCACGAAGACGCGCGACGCGCGCCTGGCGTTGGAGGCAGGAAGCTACGACATCGTGGTCTCCGACAACGACTTCGGCGACGAGCAGGACAGCGGCCAACAGCTGCTGGACGAGCTGCGGCGCGAGCAGATCCTGCCGCAGTCCACGGTCTTCATCATGGTCACGGCCGACGCCAGCTATGGCACCGTGGCCGGCGCCGCCGAGGCGGCGCTCGATGCCTATCTGATCAAGCCCTACACCCTGGGCGGCTTTGCCGAGCGTCTGGAGGCAGCGCGGCATCGCAAGCAGGTGCTCAAGCCGGTGTTCGACGCGATGGATGCCGGGCGCTATGAGATTGCCGCACAGCTCTGCGTGGCCCGCTTCGAGCGGCGCGCCGATTGCTGGCTGCATGCGGCGCGTCTCGGTGCCGAGCTGTTGCTGCGCCTGAAGCGCAACGCCGAGGCCCAGCTGCTCTACCAGGCCATCATCGACGCGAAGACCGTGCCCTGGGCCAAGCTCGGCGTGGCGCGCGCCGAGTACGCCTCCGGCCAGCTGTGGCAGGCCAAGCAGACCCTGGAGCTGCTGGTCGGCGAGATGCCCGACTACGCCGACGGCTGGGATGTGTTGGGCCGGGTGCAGATGGACGAGGGCAATCTGGAGCAGGCGCTGCAGACTTACCAGCAGGCCATGGCGCTGACCCCCGGCTGTCTGCTGCGCGCGCAGCGCGCCGGCACGCTGGCTTTCTACGCCGGCAAGCGCGACGAGGCGCTGCGCCTGCTCGAAAGCGCGGCCGCGAACGGGCTGCGCTCGCGCCTGTTCGACTACTACAGCCTGGTGCTGCTGGCGCTGATCCGCTTCGACGAGGGCGAGCGCAAGGCCACCCGCCAGATCCAGGAGACCTTCGAGCAGTTGCTGATCAAGCACCCCGACTCGGTCCGGCTGCTGCGTCAGCGGCAGGCGGTGCAGGCGCTGGTCGCGCTGCAGGAGGGGCGGGCGGCCGATGCAGCGCAGCTGGCGGCGCTGCTTGCCGAGCAACTGGAGGCGCCGCCGGCCGACCTCGAGGCGGCCTGCCTGGTGCTCGCGGTGTGGCGGCGCGTGAACGCCGCGGGCAGCCCGGCGCCGACCACCGAGACGGTGTTCCAGCGCCTGGCGCTGCGCTACTGCGTGAACAAGGCCAGCACCGAGGTGCTGGTGGCGATGTGCGAGAGCGACGAGGCCGCGCTGGCGCGGGTGCGCAAGGCGCATGAGCGGATCTTCGAGGTCGCCGAGCAGGCCATGACCCTGTCGTTGAAGGGTCGGCCGGAGCTGGCCGTGCGTCTGCTCGCCGAGCAGGGCGAGGCGACGCGCAACGCCAAGCTGATCGACATGGCGATGTCGGTGCTGCGCCGGCACGCGGCCCGCATCGAGCAAACCGATGCGCTGGAAGCCCAGGTCCGCGCGCTGCAGGAGGCCTGGGTGCTGCCGATCAGCGGCAGCCTGGCCCGCGCCAAGGCCGGCCAGCCCCTGCCGGTGCCGCTGAACACCCGCGGTCCGGCGATCGAGGGGCCGACGCCGGTCGACGCCTAGACCGCTTCCATCCCGCGAATCTGCAGCTCGTCGCATGCCGGCTGCAACCTCGGTGCGCGCCGTGCAGACTGCGCAGCCATCAACCGGGAGCCAGCCATGTCCTTCGTCCGCCGCAGTCTGTTCACGCTGGTGTTCGCCGTCGTCGCGGTGGCCACCGTCGCCGCGCCGGCGGCGCTGGCCTCCTCGCTGGATGCCGGTCTGCGCATCGGCGAACAGGCCAGCGCGCAGGACCTCGGGCTGCCGGTCTTCCCCGGCGCACAGCCGCAGCGCGACGACAAGGACGACAAGGCCGCGGTTCGCATGGAACTCTGGGGCGGCGCCTTCGGCATGCGCCTGGCGGTCGGCAAGTTCCGCAGCAGCGCCGATGCCGACGAGATCCAGGCCTTCTACGCCAAGGCGTTGGCTGCCCATGGGCCGGTGCTGGAGTGCAAGGGGCCGTCGCCGCGCAGCGCCGACAAGCCCAAGTCCAAGCGCAAGTCCGGCGAGGACCGGCCGCTGAGCTGCGACGGCAGCCGTTCCGAAGGCCTGGTGCTGAAGGTCGGCAGCGAGCGCAACCAGCGCCATGTCGCGATCCAGCGCAAGGGCGCGGAGACCGAGTTCCAGATCGTGCGCCTCGAGATGCGCGGCGACTGAGGCTTGACCGCGCCTGCAAGACAGGCGCGGGCTCAGTCCAGTTCGCGGTGCCGCTTGAGCACCTTGCCGTGGTGCGCGAACTGCTGGGCCAAGGTCTCGACCAGATAGACCGAGCGGTGCTGGCCGCCGGTGCAGCCGATCGCCACCGTCAGGTAGGAGCGCTGGTCGGCGCCGAAGCTGGGCAGCCACTGGTTCAGGAAGGCGGCGATCTGGCTTTGCATCAGCTGCACTTCAGGCTGCGCCCGCAGGTAGGCGGCGACCGGCTCGTCCTGGCCGGTCTGCGCGCGAAGCTCCTGCACGTAGTACGGGTTGGGCAGCACGCGGACATCGAACACGAAGTCGGCATCGCTGGGCACGCCGTGCTTGAAGGCGAAGCTCTCGAAGACCAGGGTCAGCGAGTCGCCGCGCACCGAGACCAGGTCGCGCACCCAGGCGCGCAGCTGCGCGGCGCGCAGCTGGCTGGTGTCGATCACCGTGCTCTCGACCTTGATCGGCGCGAGCAGCTCGCGCTCGATCTCGATCGCGTCGGCCAGCGCGCGCTGGTTGTTCGCCGCGCCGCGCTCTTTCTCGTCGCCGCTGACGTCGCGCAGCGGATGCGGGCGCCGCGTCTCGCTGAAGCGCCGCATCAGGGTATTGGTATTGGCGTCGAGGAAGATCAGGCGCAGGCCCTGGCCCTCGGCGCGCAGGCGCTTGATCAGCGGCAGCAGATGCGGTAGCGAGCCCTTGGAGCGCACATCGACGCCGATCGCCACGCGGCGCTCGCCGCGGTTCGACTCCAGCTTCAGGAAGTCGGGCAGCAGTTCGGGTGGCAGGTTGTCGACGCAGAAGAAGCCGGCATCCTCCAGCGCGTGCATGGCGATGCTCTTGCCGCCGCCGCTGACGCCGGTGACCAGCACCAGATCGTGAACCGAAGTCGTGCTCATGCTTTGCTCCCTGCCAGCAATTCCTGCGCATGCGCGATGCCGGCGCCGCTGGGCGAGCCGCCCAGCATGCGTGCCAGTTCCTGCACGCGTTCCTCGCCGTGGACCACGCGGACGGCGCTGCTCACGCCGGCCTTGCCGGACGACTTGCTGACCACCCAGTGCGCGTCGGCACAGGCGGCGACCTGGGCCAGATGGGTCACCGCCAGCACCTGGCGTTCGCCGCCCAGCTGCTTCATCAGCCGGCCGACGGTGTGTGCGACGGCGCCACCGACGCCGGCGTCGATCTCGTCGAAGATCAGCGTCGGTGCGCCATGGCGATCGGCCTGCGCGGTGCACACCGCGATGGCCAAAGCGATGCGGCTGAGCTCGCCGCCGGAGGCGACCTTGCCCAGCGGCCGCGGCGTGGCTCCGGCATGCCCGGCGACCAGCAGCTCGGCGGCTTCCAGCCCATAGCTCTGCGGCTCGGCCTGCCGGACCAGCTGCAGCTCCAGCCGGCCGCCGGCCATGCCGAGCGTTTGCATCGCGGCCGTCACTGCCTTGGCCAGCCGGGGCGCAGCCTTCGCGCGCTGCTGGCTGACCCGCGCGGCCTCGGCCTCGTAGCGCTGGCGTGCGGCCGCCAGCGCGGCATCGAGCGCGCCGAGATCCGCCTGCGCGTCCAGCTCGGCCAGCTCGCGCCGCCAGGCCTGGACGACCGCCGGCAGCTCGGCCGGTGGCTGGCGGTAGCGGCGCGCCAGCTGCATCCAGCTGGACAGGCGCTCGTCAAGTTCGGCGAGGCGATCGGGGTCGGGCTCGGCGCGGTGCAGGTAGGAGCGCAGCGTGTGCGCCGCATCCTCGGCCTGGGTCATCGCGCCGCTGACGGCATCCAGCGCGGCTTGCAGCTCGGCGTCGAAGCCGACCACCTCGCGCAGCAGGTTCTCGGCCGCGGCCAGGCGCGACACCGCCGGCTCATCGCCCTCGCTGATCGCATCCAGCGCGCCGCGGCCGGCGTCGATCAGGGCCTGCGCATGGCTCAGGCGCTGGTGCTCGGCGTTCAGCTCCGGCCATTCATCGGCCTGCGGGCTCAGCTTGCCGGCTTCTTCCAGCTGCCATTGCAGGCGTTCGCGTTCGCGGGTCAGGGTGGCCTGCGCGTCGCGGGCCTGCTGCAGCCGCGCTTGCGCATCGCGCCAGTCGGCGAAGGCGCGGGCCAGCGGGTCGGTGTCGACACCGGCGTAGTCGTCGAGCAAGGCACGCACGCTGGCGGGGCGGGTCAGCTTCTGCCAGGCGTGCTGACCATGGATGTCGACCAGGCGCTCGCCGGCCTGCACCAGCTGTGCCACCGTGGCCGGACTGCCATTGATCCAGGCCCGGCTCTTGCCGGCGCTGTCGATCACGCGGCGCAGCAGCAGCAGGCCGTCCTGGTCGTCGAAGCCGGCGTCTTCCAGCCAGGGGCGCAGCGGCGCCGGCAGCTCGAACTCGGCGCTCAGCTCGGCGCGCGCCGCGCCCTCGCGGACCACGCCGGCATCGCCGCGGCCGCCGAGCAGTAACTGCAGCGCGTCGAGCAGGATGGACTTGCCGGCACCGGTCTCGCCGGTCAGCGCCGAGAAGCCGGCCGGCCACTCGAGTTCAAGAGACGGGACGATGACGAAGTCCCGCAGGTTCAGTCGTTTCAACATGACTCAGCGAAAGGGGATCTGGCGCAGCGAAGGCCTCATGCATTGCCCTCGTACCAGCGCAGCTTGCGCCGCAGCGTGGCGTAGTAGGACCAGCCGGTCGGGTGCAGAAACTGGCTCTTGTGCGCGCTGCGCTGCACGGTCACGCGGTCGCCGTGCTGGACATGGGTGAGCGCCTGCATGTCGAAGTTCACGCTGGCGTCGCGGCCGGCGACGATCTCCAGACTGATCGGCCCGCGGTCGGGCAGCACGATGGGCCGGTTGGACAGCGCATGCGACGCGATCGGCACCATCACCCAGCCCTCGATGCCGGGGTGCAGCAGCGGCCCGCCGGCGCTCATCGCATACGCGGTCGAACCGGTCGGCGTGGCGACCACCACGCCGTCGGCGCGGATGTTGGCGATGAACTCGTCGCCGGCATGGATGCGCAGTTCGACCATGCCGGCGGCGGCGCCGCGCGCCACCACCACATCGTTCAGCGCCAGGCCGTCGAAGATGGACTGGCCGTCGCGCAGCACGGCGGCTTCCAGCATCGAGCGCGACTCGGTCTCGTAGTCGCCGGCCAGCACCGGCGCCAGCGACTCGCGGAAGCCTTCGAAGGGGATGTCGGTGATGAAGCCGAGCCGGCCCTGGTTGATGCCGACCAGCGGCATCCCGTAGCGCGCCACCTCGCGGGCAAAGCCCAGCATGGTGCCGTCGCCGCCGACGACCACGCCGAGATCGCAGGCCTGGCCGATCTCCTCGGGTTCCAGCACCGGGTAGCCGCTGATGCCAGCCGCCTCGGCCGAGCGCCGTTCCAGCGTCACCTTGAGGCCTTGATGGCGCAGGAAGTCGCGGATCTGCTCGATCACCGGACCGATGCCCGGCGCCGGTTTGCCGACCAGGGCGATGTGCTGGAATGGTTTGCGCGCTCCCATGGAAGGATGTTCTCACAGGGGTTTTCAACGGCCGTGAAGGGTGAACCCCTTCCTAGAATGGGCGCCCATGCTGGACGACCGCGCCAAATCCCTGCTCAAGACCCTGGTCGAGCGCTACATCGCCGACGGCCAGCCGGTCGGCTCGCGCACGCTGTCCAAGGCCAGCGGCCTGGAGCTCAGTCCGGCGACCATCCGCAACGTGATGGCCGATCTGGAGGAGCTGGGCCTGATCGTCAGCCCGCACACCAGCGCCGGTCGCATCCCGACGGCGCTGGGCTACCGGCTCTTCGTCGACACCATGCTGACCGCGCGGCCTGCGCTGTTCGAGCAGGAGGTGCAGAGCCTGCAGGGCCGGATTGAAGGTCTTGTCCAGCCCGACCAGCCGCAGCGCGTGCTCGCCCATGCGGCCCAGGTGCTGAGCAGCCTGTCCAGCTTCGTCGGCGTGATCACCGCGCCGAAGAAGCCCTCGGTGTTCCGCCATATCGAGTTCCTGCGCCTGTCCGAGCGCCGCGTGCTGGTCATCCTGGTCAGCCCTGACGGCGACGTGCAGAACCGCGTCATCGTCACCGCCCAGGACCACACGCAGAGCGAACTGCAGGAGGCCGCGAACCGCTTGAACGCGCAGTACACCGGGCTCAGCCTGGAACTGGTGCGTGAGCGCCTGCGCGCCGAGGTCGAGCAGTTGCGCGGCGAGATCGCCGGGCTGATGAGCGCCGCGGTGCAGGTCGCCGAGCCGCCGAGCGAGCAGGTGGTGATCAGCGGCGAGCGCAATCTGCTCACCGTGCAGGACTTCAGCCAGGACCTCGGCAGCCTGCGCAAGCTTTTCGGCCTGTTCGAGGAGAAGACCCAGCTGATGCGCCTGCTCGACGTCAGCAGCCGCGCCGAGGGCGTGCGCATCTTCATTGGCGGCGAGAGCCAGGTCGTGCCCTTCGAGGAGCTGAGCATCGTCAGCAGCGCCTACGAGGTCGACGGCCAGATCGTCGGCACCCTGGGCGTGATCGGCCCGACGCGCATGGCTTACGAGCGCATGATCCAGATCGTCGACGTGACCTCGCGCATGGTCGGGCAGGCGCTCTCGCAGCGCTGAGACAATGCGCCCCTGGCGGGCCGCTAGCTCATGCTTGGTTAGAGCAGCAGACTCATAATCTGTTGGTGCCGTGTTCGACTCACGGGCGGCCTACCACACCGAGGTTCAAGGAAGTCCAGGAAAGTGCGAAAGCCCTAAGCAAATCAATCGCTTAGGGTTTTTTCTTGTCCACCGGAGTGCGGGTAAGTGCGCCATCTTCCGGCCCCTGCTGCGGGTAACTGAGGCTTAGAGTTACCCGCATGGCGACCCTGGATACCCTCAGCGACAAGGCGATTCGCGCCGTCCTCAAGCGCGCGTCCAGTGCGGGTAAGGCCGAGAAGCTCAGCGACGGCGCCGGCGTCAACCCCAGCGAGGCCCGCAAGGTCGACAAGGCCGCCCGCGAGCAGGCCGCCGAGCGACAGCACCTGGCCGCTGCCGGCCTGCCGGCCTGCCGGTGCCGGGCACCTTCGCGCACACGGCAGACGAGTGGTTCCAGTACCTGATCCTTCCCGAGGCCTTCAAGCGCGAGGTCTGCAAGGGCTTCGACTCACAGGCCGTGGCCAAGGTGCTGCGCGCCGCCGGAGTGCTCATCACGCAGAAGGATCGGCTCACGAACAAGGTGCGCATTCCGACGATGGGCGAAGGCACCGTGTCGGTCTATCACGTGCGGGGGCGGATCTTCGAAGGCGAGTAGGCGCTGCTTACGCGCCGTCGATGGCAGCTAGCGCGCGTCTCGATAGGTCGCGAGATGCTTCAGCCAGAGGTCGAAACCGAGCAAATGGGACAGCACCGGGTGAAAGCCTGGCGGGCAGGCATGGGCATAGTGCTTCAAGCCTGCCCGGAAGGCCTCGGTGTATGTGTCAAGTGGCGCCGGGCTGCGCCAGGCGTACGCGCCCGGATGGTCGAAGGTGCCGGGTAGGCTCACGATCGCAAACCAAGTGCCGGCGGGACCGGGTTCAAGCGCCATCTTGCCGCCGTGCGCTTCGGAGATCAGTAGATGCATTGGGGATTCCAACAGCCCGCAAAGGCGCGAGCCGTGCCCCATGGTCGACCCTCGCCAGCTTGGCTTGTGTGGGCGGGATTGCGTGGCGCAGCCGCCGTCTTGCACCTGGTGCCGAGCTACAGGCCTTGCACCGAGGCCAGCGGCAGGAACAAGGTCAGCGGCGAGTCGGGCAGCGGCACAAAGCCATGGTGTCGATAGAAGGCAGCGGCGCCTTCGTCCTTGGCGTCGACCAGCAGCGCATGCGCTGCAATCTCGGCACGGGCGCAGCGCGCCAGTGCATCGGCCAGCAGTGCGCCGCCCAGACCCTGGCCTTTGAAGGTCTGGTCGACGGCCAGGCGGCCCATGCGCACGGCGGGAACCATCGGGTAGCGCGGCAGCTTCTTGGCGGTGGCGGCGGGCAGGTCGGTCAGCAGCACGCTGGCGGCGGCCAGGGTGTAGAAGCCGGCGATGCGGGTTTCGTCCTGCAGGGCCACGAAGCAAGCCGCCACGCGGCGGCGCATGTCCTGGCTGGCCTGTTGGCGCAGGTAGCGGGCCAGGGGTTCCGATCCGCAATCGAACCCGGCTCGGTCATGCTCCGGGCCGAGCTGGGCCACTCGGAACGGCGCGGCGCCGCTCATTCGGCCTGCAGCAGTTCGCGCTTGCGCGAGAAGGCCCGCTTGAGGGCAGGGCTCGGCTTCGGAGGCGCCAGCAGGGCGTCTGCGAAGCGCTGCTGATCGGCCAGCGACAGTCGCACCCAGTCCGCTTGCTCCACCGCGCGCCGTGCCGCGTCCTGGGCGGCCGACACCACGAAGTCAGACAGCGTGCGCCCCTGGAGCTGGGCGGCATGCTTGAGCAGCGCATACAGCTCGGGACTGACGCGGGCTTCGAGGCGAGATGTGAGGGCGGCGGTGGACATGGTGCAGCTCCAGTGGAAATATCCGGCATTTTGCCGTACAAATTCGAACTGAGGTTTGTTCCCGGTGTGAATGCCGACCGGCCTACCACCGAACCCCACCCGCCTCGCGCGGGCTTTCTTTTGCCTCGGCAACCCCTGAAACGACAAGACCCGGCCGAAGCCGGGTCTTGGAGGGGACGCCGCATTGCGGCCCGGTCAGCCGGCGCTGCTGCGCTTGGCAGTGACGACGACGGTGGGCAGGCGGGGGGTCTCGGGGCTCGCTTCGCTGCTCGCCGGGGAGGTCCAGGCCTTGCCGATCGGCACCAGGGTAGCGGCGCTGGCGGCGGTCATGCCGATCATCACCGTGAAGGTGAGGATCTCGCCGAGGCGGTGGAGGGCGGGGCGGGTGTTGAAGCGGCTCATGGGGATCTCCTGTGGGGGCGTTGCGGTGTCGATGGAATGGACTGTGCCGGGGCGTCGGCCGCGCCGCCAGCGCGCTGCGACGGCCTGCTGCAGCGCGCGACGGATGGGTCGCAGCGGCGCATGAACAGCGCGCCGCAGGCGTTCGCTTGACCCGCTTCGGCGGCTTTGCCCAGTCGGCAAAGCCCTGGCTTTTCTGCGGAATGCGCGTTTGCGGCGGCGGGCAAGATGGCCTGCTTCGTCGAACGGGAGCCTGTATGGACACCGCCGAGACCCATGATTTCGAGACCGCCGGCCGCCGCGTGCTGGCCACCCTGCGCCGCCGCCTGGGTCATGAGCTGTGGGCGATCAGCCGCGTCGCCGGCGACCAGTTCCAGCTGTTGCAGGCCGAGGGCCAACTCGGCGCGCTGACCGCCGGCGCGGTGCTGCCCTGGTCCGACAGCGTCTGCTGGCGCATGGTGCACGGCCCGGCGGCACTGCGTTTCGCCCCCGATCTGCAGGCGGTGCCGGCGCTGCGCGACGCGCCGCTGGCCGCCGGCGTGGCCAGCTACATCGGCCTGCCGCTGCGCCGCGAGGACGGCAGCCTGTTCGGCACCCTGAGCGGCCACGCGCTCGGCCCGCGCGCACCGCTGGCCGCCGACGAGCAGGCCCTGGTGCAATTGCTGGCCGAGCTGCTGACCACCGCGCTGCAGCTGGAGCTGCGCTGCGCCGAGGCTTCGCGGCTCAACGAGCACCTGTCGCTGGAGGCCCTGGCCGACGGCCTGACCCTGTTGCACGGCCCGGCGGCCTGGGAGACCCTGTTGGATAGCGAGGAGCGCCGTTGCCAGCGCTTCGGCCACCCGGCGGCGGTGCTGCTGCTTGACCTCGATGGTGCGACCGACGCCGACGACGATCGCCTGCTGCTCGCCGCCGACTGCCTGCGCGAAACGGTGCGCGACCAGGATGCGGTGGCCCGCCTGGGGCCGGCCCGTTTCGCGGTGCTGGCCGTCGAGTGCGAGAGCGACGGCACCGCGTCGCAGCTGCGCCGCGTGCAGGCGGCGCTGCAGGCGGAAGGCCTGTCGGCCCGCTACGCGAGCGCTCAGCGCGACCCGCGGGGCAGCCTTCAGCAGGCGCAGCAGCAGGCGGTGGCCGCGTTGGGCTGAGCGCCGGCTTGCGTTTTGTCAGCCGCCTGCAAGCCCGGAGTCTCTAGACTGGGCCGATGCTGACGGCCTACATCACCCACCCCGCCTGCGAGCGCCACGAGATGGGCCCGGACCACCCGGAATGCCCGGAGCGTCTGGCCGCCGTCGCCGATCACCTGCTGATCAAGGGCCTGATGGACTGCATGCAGCCCTACGAGGCGCCGGCGGTCACCCGAGAGCAGCTGCTGCGCGTGCACAGCGCGCTGTGGGTGGACCGGCTGAAGGCGATCTCGCCGGCCGAGGGCTATGTGCCGGTGGACCCGGACACCTGGATGAACCGCCACACGCTGGAGGCCGCCCGGCATGCCGCCGGCGCCGCGGTGCTGGCGGTCGATCTGGTGCTGCGCGGCGAGGCGCCGAGCGCCTTCTGCGCGGTGCGGCCGCCCGGCCACCATGCGGCACGGGCCCAAGGCGCGGGCTTCTGCTTCTTCAACAACGCCAGCGTTGCCGTCGCCCATGGGCTGAACGCGCACGGCCTGCAGCGCGTCGCGCTGCTGGATTTCGACGTGCACCATGGCGACGGCAGCGAGGACATCTGGGCCGGCGACGAGCGCGTGCTGCTGTGCTCCAGCTACCAGGCCGGGCTCTACCCGTTCCGCGACGAGCAGCCACCGGCCGCCAATGTGGTGCTGGCCGGCCTGCCGGCGCGCTCCGGCGGCACGCTGGCCCGCGAGGCCATCGGCCGCAGCTGGCTGCCGCGCCTGGCGGCGTTCGCGCCCGAGCTGATCGTCGTCAGCGCCGGTTTCGACGCACACCGCGAGGACGAGCTCGGCAGCCTCGGCTGGGTCGAGGCGGACTACGCCTGGATCACCCAGCAGATCGTCGCGCAGGCTGCCGCCAGCGCGCAGGGGCGCATCGTGTCGCTGCTCGAAGGTGGCTACAGCCTGAGTGCGCTGGGGCGCAGCGTGGCCGCGCACTTGCGTGAACTCGTGCAGTAAAAGCACAGGGACCGCATGGACACCCACCCGCTGCACCCGCTGATCTCGCCGCGCTCGGTCGTCGTGCTGGTCGGCGCCGAGGGCCAGCGCAGCCCGCAGGCCGAACTGCTGCTGGCGCAGCTGAAGGCGCAACGCTTCCAGGGCGAGTTCGCGATCGCCGACGTGCAGCGCAGCGGCACGCTGGCCGAGCTGGCCCGTGCCCGCGCCGATCTCGCGGTGCTGGCGCTGCCGCCTGAGGAGCGTGCCGCCGGTGTCGAACTGGCCGGTCGCATCGGTTGCCGCTGCGCCTTGCTGCTGGGCAGCGGCGCCGAGAGCGCCGAGGCGCGGCTGCTGGCCGAGATCGCGCAGCGCGAGCGCCTGCATCTGCTCGGCCCGAACAGCCTGGGCCTGCAGAACCCGCAGCTGGGCCTGAACGCCAGCCTGGCGGGCCCGCTGGCGCGGCCCGGCGGGATGGCGCTGCTGTCGCAGTCCGGCGCGCTGAGCTCCACGCTGCTCGACTGGGCGCAGCGCAACGCCGTGGGCTTCTCCAAGCTCATTCATGTCGGCCCGCACAGCCCGGTCGACGTCGCCGAGCTGCTGATGGCGCTGGCCCATGATCCGGCGACCCAGGCCATCCTGTTGCATGTCGAGGGCTTCAACGACGCGCGACGCTTCATGAGCGCGCTGCGCCTGGCGGCCTCGGCCAAGCCGGTGCTGGTGCTGAAGACCGGCCGCCGCGAGCAGGGCCAGGCGCAGCAGCAGGCGATCACCCACAGCGGCACGCTGGCGCACCGCGACGAGGTTTTCGATGCCGCGCTGCGCCGTTGTGGCGCGGTGCGCGTGGACAGCGCCACCGGCCTGTTCGCCGCCGCCCGCCTGCTCGGCAGCGCGCAGCTGCGCAGCCGCTACCGCGGTGGCCTGCGCCTGGGGCTGCTGAGCAACGGCAGCGGGCCGGCCGTGATGGCCGCCGACCGCGCCGAGCAGGTCGGCCTGGAGATCGCCGCCTGGCAGGATCTGCCGGTGCAGCCCGGCGAGGCGGCCGAGTTCGGCGAGCCGCTGCGTGCCTTGCAGGACGGCGTGGACGCGCTGCTGGTGCTGCATGCGCCGCTGCTCGGCGCCCAGCCCGAGGAGAGTGCGCAGGGCCTGGTGGAGGCCTTGCCGTCGCTGCACAAGCCCTTGCTCAGCTGCTGGCTGGGCGAGGGCCAGGCCGAAGCCGCGCGTGCGCGGCTGGGTGCGGCCGGCATCCCCAGCTTCCGCACGCCGGAGGCCGCCGTCGGCGCCTTCGCGCACCTGGCCGATTACCACGCCCACCAGCGCCTGCTGCAGCAGGTGCCGGCGCCTTTGAACCTCGACGCGCCGCCGCAGCTGGAGGGCGCAAGGCTGCTCGTCGACAGCGTGCTGGCGCAGCGTCGCAGCCTGCTCTCCGAGATGGAGAGCAAAAGCCTGCTGGCGGCGTTCCGCGTTCCGGTCACGCCGACCCTGCGTGCCGCCTCGGCGCACGAGGCCATGCTGATCGCCGCCCAGCTCGGCTATCCGGTGGCGCTGAAGATCGACGATGCCGGCCAGGTCGCGCTCAGCCACAAGGCCGTGATCGGCGGCGTGATGCTGGGCCTGCGCGACGCGACCGCGGTGCGCGACGGCTACGAGCGCCTGCTCGCCCGCGTGCGCCGCGCGTTGCCGGATCTCGGCCAGCTCGCCGTCACCGTGCAGCCGATGGCGGCGCAGCAGGACGCGCTGGAGCTGCACATCGGCCTCAAGCACGAGTCGCCCTTCGGCCCGGTGATCGTGTTCGGCGCCGGCGGCTCGCAGGTCGAGCTGATCGACGATGTGGCCATGGAGTTGCCGCCGCTGAACCGCTTCCTGGCCCAGCAGCTGATGCGGCGGGCCCGCGTCTGGCCGCAGATCCAGGCGCTGCCGGCAGCGGTGCAGGCGCAGATCGAGGCCCTGCTGCTGCGTGTCAGCGAGATGGCCTGCGAGTTGCCGCAGCTGCGCGAGATGGACATCAACCCGCTGCTCGTCGACGCCTTCGGCCTGGTCGCTGTCGACGCCCGCGTGCTGCTCGCCGACACGCCGCTGGCACCGGGCAGCAAGCCCTATCGGCATCTGGCGATCCGCCCCTATCCGGCGCAGCTGGCGCAGGCGCTGCCGCTGCGCGATGGCCGCGTCTGCCAGCTGCGCGCGATCCGCCCCGACGATGCCGCGGCGCTGCAGGAGCTGGTCGTCGGCCTGAGTCCGCAGAGCCGCTACAACCGTTTTGCCGCCACGCTGACCGAGCTGCCGCCGGCGCTGCTGGCGCGCTTCAGCCTGATGGACTACGAGCGCGAGATGGCGCTGGTCGCGCTGCTTGGCGAGGCCATCGTCGGCGTGGCGCGCTACACCACCAATCCGGGCGGCCGCAGCGCCGAGTTCGGCCTGCTGGTCGCCGATTCGGCTGCCGGCCAGGGCCTGGGCAAGCGGCTGATGGAGGCGCTGATGGCCGTTGCCCGCGAGCAGGGCCTGACGCAGATCGATGGTCTGGTGCTGCGCCAGAACAGCGCCATGCTGAAGCTGGTGCGCAGCCTGGGCTTTGCGGTGCAACCCTACGAGGACGATCCGGATTTCCGGCTGGTGAGCCGGGTGCTTTGAGGCGCTCCGGCGCCGCTGCCGTGTCAGAGCTGTCTGAAGCGGTGCGCATAGGCCGGGCTGACCTCCAGGGTCTCGGGCCGGCTCTTCAGGCTGATCGTCAGCTTGCCGCTCAAGCTCCGGCCGACCGCCTTGATGGCATGGGCGTTGACGATGCTGCTGCGGTGCACCTGCCAGAAATGCTCGCCGTCCAGGCGCGCGACGAGCTCCTTGAGCGGTAGCGAGATCAGCGCCTCTGCATCGGCGGTGACCACCGCCACGTACTTGTTGTCGGCGCGGAAGTAGCAGACGTCGTCAACGGTGATCAGCTGCAGTTCGCGGCCGCGCTGCACGGTGATCCAGCGCAGCGGTTCGACGGCCGGCGGCTGCAGGCGCTCGACCAGGCGGCTCAGGTCCGCCGGGGGCTGCGCCAGCCTCTCCTTGAGGCGCTGCAGCGTGCGCGCCAGCTTCACCGGGTCCAGCGGCTTAAGCAGGTAGCCGACCGCGCCTTCGTCGAAGGCCTCCAGCGCGTACTGGTCGTAGGCGGTGATGAAGACGATGTGCGCGCGGCCGGCGGCCAGGCGGGCCAATTCCAGGCCGGAGAGTCCGGGCATCTGCACGTCCAGGAAGCAGACCTGCGGCTTCAGGGTTTCCAGGGCCTGCAGCGCCGCATGGCCGTCGTGCACGGTGGCGACGATCTCGGCCTGCGGCCAGAGCCGGCGCAGTTCCTCGCCGATCTCGGCGGCCAGCAGGGCTTCGTCCTCGGCGATCAGCAGGCTGGGGCGGGATGGGTTCATGGCCAGCTCAGGGTGAAACGGGGGAGGTCGCGTTCGTCCAGCTCCAGCCCGGCGCCGGGGCCGAGCACTGCACGCAGGCGTTGACGCAGCAGCGCCAGGTCGACCTTCGCGCTGGCCGCACGCAAGGCCTCGGCGCTGGGCCCCAGGCCGGCCAGCTCCAGCTGCGTGCGGCCGCCGGCCTGCTGCCGGCTGCTGAGCTGCCAGACCAGACCGGGCGCGGCGAGCAGCGGGCGCAGCAGCGGCAGCAGCACCAGCGGCGCCATCGGCAGCTCGCGCAGCGCCTCGGGCACCGCAATCAGCAGGCGCTCGGTGGTCTGCGCCTCGCGGCTGGCCAGTCGCGCATAGGCCTCCAGCGCGTCCAGCTCGCGGCCCAGCGTCGACTCGCGCGCCTGTGCATGCGGCTGCAGCGCGCGCAGCAGGTCGATCAGGGCTTCCAGCCGGCGCCGCGCCTGCATCGGTTGTTGTTCCAGTTCGGCGCCGATGGTCTGCAGGCGCTCGAACAGCAGCGGCGGGTCGACGCGTGCCTGCAGCGCCAGCAACTCGGTGGCCGCCAGCTCGCGCGCGCGCTCGGCATGCCGGCGCTCGGCCTCCAGCCGGCGCGCCTCGGCGCGCTGGTTCAGGTGCCGCTGCGCGGCCACCGCCACGCCCAGGCCATGCCAGGCCAGGGTGCTGAAGATCAGCACGATGTCGTTCCACTTCGTCCACCAGGGCTCGCTGCCGAGCAGCGGCTCCAGCGCCGGGCCGAACAGCAGCACGCCGGCCGGCACCTCGACCAGCACGACCAACGGGTAGGCGACGCCGGGGCGCAGCAGGTCGGCGTCCACCAGCCGGTGCGCCCAGTTCAGCAGCAGCACCAGCGGAAAACCGAACTGCAGGATGTTGTAGGCCAGCGCGTTCCAGACCTTGATGTCGACGCCGGGGTTGGACAGCGGCGTGCCGTTCGCGAACAGCGTGGCCGCACCGACGAACAGCGCCCAGCGCGTGTGCGACCCGCGCCAGCCGCGCAGGCTGTCGACGAAGAGCTGCCAGGCGGTCTTCATGCGGCGAGTTGCAGCGGCAGGCGCAGCGTGACGACCAGTCCGCGCGGCTGGTTGACCTGCAGGGACAGGCTGCCGGTCTCGCCGTACATGGCCTTGAGCCTCGCGCGCAGCGTGGCCAGGCCGGTGCCATGACCGCTGCTGGAGCCCATGCCGCGTCCGGTGTCGGCATGCTCGAGCAACAGGCTGTCGCCGTCGCGGCGCGCCTTGATCAGCACCTGGCCGCCAGTGACCAGGGGCGCGATGCCGTGCTTGATGGCGTTCTCGGCCAGGGTCAGCAGCGCGGTGCCGGGCAGGCGGGCCTGCTCCAGCCCGGCCTCGATGTCGAAGCGGAAACGCAGCCGGGTCGCGCCCATGCGCCGCTGGTGCAGGGCCAGGAAGGCGCGCACCAGGCGCAGCTCGCGCTCCAAGGTGGATTCGGCCTCGCGCAGCTCCGGCAGCGCCTCGCCCAGGTATTCGAGCAGGTCGGCCAGCATGGCGCGGGCCTCGGCTGGGTCGGTCTGCGCGAGGCGGCGCAGATGCGCCAGGGTGTTGAACAGGAAATGCGGCTCCACCTGGGCCTGCAGCAGTTGCAGGCGGGCGGCATCGATCTGCTGCGCCAGCTGCTGCTGTTGCAGATCGAGCCGGGCGGCGCTGCCGCGGTTTTGCCGCGCCCGGTACATGTACTCGCAGGCGGCGACCATGCACAGCGACTGCGTGAGCAGGATCTGCAGCGTGTAGGCGGACGGATGGCCGATGTTCGGGCCGCGCCAGCGCAGCAGCACGAGCGCGGTGCAGGCCAGGCCCACGCCGGCCACCAGCGGCACCAGCAGACCCAGTGCCACGCTGCGGCGGCGTGGCGCGGCGGGCAGCAGCGGCACGCCGATCACCACGCAGATCAGCATGCCGGCCACGGTGGCGCCCACCTGCAGCGCCTGCCAGGGCATGTCGTGCCGGCAGGCGGGCTCCAGCGCGCCGATCAGGCAATGCAGCCACATCGGCCCGTTGATGCTCAGCGTCAGCCCCGCCCAGAGCAGGACTCCGGCGAACAGGGTGGAGGGAGACAGGCTGGCGCGCACCCGCGCACCTTAGCGCGCGGCGAAGCCCAGACTGGGCGTGGCGTCGCCGAACTGCAGATTCAGCACATGGCGCTGTGCCTCGGCCGGACGGCAGTCCAGGCCCTGCAGCGCGATGCGCACGCGGCTGCGGTAGCGCGGCGGGCCTTCGATGGACTCGATGCGCTGCAGGCCGTCGCGGCCGACGACGAGCTGCACGCGCACCAGGGCGTCGACCTCGATTTCGTTCTTGGCCGCGGCCAGGCGCTCGGGCAGTTGCTCGGTGAGCTGCGGGCATTGGCGCAGGATGTCGTGGCGGGCCGGGCCCTGGGCGGTGGCGGCCAGCGGAAGAAGGGCGATGAGGGTGATGACGGCGAGCGAGCGGGGCATGGCGGGCTCCGGGTGAGGATGGCGATGCCGTCCATGCTGTCGGGCGGAGCACGGCCCTTCACGCGCAAGCCGACCGGAACCGGCTGCGGCCCGACGAAGCCGGGTTTTCCCCGGATGAAACAATGGCCCATGCTCGCCTACCGCCACGCCTTCCATGCCGGCAACCATGCCGACGTCCTCAAGCACTTGGTGCTGGTCCAGCTGCTGCAGCATTTGAACCAGAAGGACAAGGGCTATCGCGTCATCGACACCCATGCCGGCGCCGGCGCCTACCGCGTGGGCGGCGCGCAGCAGCAGCAGGAATGGGTGGACGGCATCGGCCGGCTCTGGGGGCGCAGCGACCTGCCACCCGGCGTGCAGGCCTATGTAGACCTGGTCAAGGCGGTCAACGGCGACGGCAAGCTCAAGGTGCTGCCGGGCTCGCCGCTGATCGCCCAGCACCTGATGCGCGCGCAGGACGAGCTGCATGCCTGCGAGCTGCACCCGACCGATCTGCGCCAGTTGGAGAAGCTGCTCGCCGATATCCGCCACATCCATATCCATCTGGGCGACGGCTACCAGAAGCTGGGCCCGCTGCTGCCGCCGCCGACGCGCCGCGGCCTGATCCTGATCGACCCGCCCTACGAGCTGAAGACCGATTACGCGCGCGTGCTCGCCGCGGTGCGCGAGGCGCTGCAGAAGTTCCCCGACGCGGTGATCGCGGTGTGGATCCCGCAGCTGCAGCGCCTGGAGGCCCAGCAGTTGCCGCAGCGCCTGAAGAACGCGTTCAAGGGCGTGGTCAAGAAGGGCTGGATCGACGCCCAGCTCAGCGTCGTGTCGCCGCAGGGCGGCGGCTTCGGCTTGCTTGGCTCGCACATGGTGGTGGCCAATCCGCCGCACACCCTGGGTCCGATGCTGGCCCAGGAGCTGCCCTGGCTGGCCGAGGTGCTCGGCCAGTACCCGGGCGCCAAAGGCTCACTGAGCGCGGGGACCTGAGGGCGCCGCGCCTTCCGGCGGGCGGGTCGATTCGACCGGCACCGGCGGCAGCGCGCGGGTCACGCGGGCGCCACGGCCCTGCGTGATGATCATCACCGCATCGCCGGGCGCGAAGCGTTCCTGGCCCTCGCGCTGCACGATGGCGACGCGCTCGCCGTTGCGCAGCTGGACGATCAGTTCCAGCGCCTCCTCGCGGCTGCCGCTGCGTTCGACCGCATGGCCGAGCACGCCGCCGAGCACCGCGCCGAGCGCGCCGAACACCGTTGATTCGCGACGCCCGCCAACGCTGGAGCCGGCCACGCCGCCGGCCACCGAGCCGACCGCGGCGCCCAAGCCGCTCTGATTGCCGTCCAGCATGACCTTGCGCACGGCGACGATCTGACCGTCCTGCACGCGGGCCATGGTCATGGCCTCCTGGCGCGGGCGCAGATCGGGGTCGGTGGAGGCGCAGCCGACGAGCAGGCTGGCGGCCGCGACAAGGGAAAGGGTCAGGCGTTGCATGCGATAGGCCTCGGCAAGGGGTGCGGCGGGCCAACGCGGCGCAACGGCACCGGGTTGACCTCAGCCATGTAAACGGCTGCTGGCCGGCACGCTGGCCAGCAGGAACTCCATCTGGTCGGCCAGGATGCGCCGGCCGCGCAGGATCATGTCCTCGTGCAGGCTGGGCACATAGGGCAGGTAGAGCAGGTGCATGCGCGCCTCCTCGGTGGTGCGGCTGCCCTTGCGGTGGTTGCAGCCGCGGCAGGCGCTGATGCAGTTCATCCAGTGGTCGCGGCCGCCGCGGCTGGTCGGCTGGATGTGCTCGCGCGTCAGCTCGCTCTCCGCGAAACGCTGGCCGCAATAGGCGCAGACGAAGCGGTCGCGCGCGAACAGCTTGGGGTTGGAGAGGGCGGGCTCGTGCCGCCAGGCGCGGCTGGGAATCGCGCCGCGCGCGGCCACGATGGCATGCACCGAGATGGACGACTGCTGGCCGGTGAGGCGGTTGGTGCCACCGCGCAGGGTGAGCACGGGCTCGCCGATCGTCCAGGCGATCGCGTTGCAGGCGACCATGCAGGCGGCTTCGCGGGCGCTGATCCAGGCCTGCGGGCGTCCGGAAACATCGAGTTGCAGCACTTCCACGCGGCAAACCCCCTTTCAGCTCAGTAGCTTACTTCCGACTGATGACGGTTTGCCTGATGCCTTCGGGGCCGGGTTAGCCCTGAGGGGGAATAGGCGAGTGGCTCTAGGGGATGCCTTCGAGCCGGCTTGCGCGCTGGGGTGGAATGCGCAAAAAATAGAACGATCGTTCGTTTTATTTCGATGACCCCAACCCGCATGTCCACCCGCTCCGCCACCGCTGCCCGTGCTGCACCCTTGCAAAAGGGCCTGCAGACGCGCGCCGTCATCCTCGAGGCGGCGCTGGCGCAGGCCTCGCGGGCTGGGTTGGAGGGCTTGTCGATCGGTGCGCTGGCCGACGTGACCGGCATGAGCAAGTCCGGCGTGTTTGCGCATTTCGGCTCGCGCGAGGAGCTGCAGATCGCCGTCGTCGCCGAGTACCACGCGCGCTTCGAGCAGGAGGTTTTCTTCCCGGCGCTGCGCCAGGCCCGCGGCTTGCCGCGCCTGCGCGTGCTGTTCGAGAACTGGGTCAAGCAGGTGGCCGTCGAACTCGAGAGCGGCTGCATCTACATCAGCGGCGCGGTCGAGTTCGACGACCGCCCCGGCCCGGTGCGCGACGCGCTGGTGACCATGGTGCAGGCTTGGCATGCGGCGCTGCACAAGGCCATCGTGCTGGCCCGCGACGAGGGGCATCTGCAGGCCGAGACCGATGTCGAGCAGCTGCTGTTCGAACTGCACGGCCTGATTCTTTCCCTGCACCACGATGCCCGATTCCTGCAGCGCCCCGATGCGCTGCAGCGGGCCCGCGTGGGCTTCGAGCGGGTGCTTCGCAGCTCGCTCACACCCGCCGGCGAGCAGCTTCGCGCCGCCCCTGTTTCCACCCCTCGGCGCAAAACGCGCTGAACCCCAGCAGTCCAGGAGAACGATATGCCCAGCTACACCCCGCCCTTGCGTGACATGCAGTTCGTGCTGCACGAACTGTTCAATGTGGTGGACGAGCTGAAGATGCTCCCCGCCCACAAGGACATCGATGTCGACACCATCAATGCGGTGCTCGAAGAGGGTGGCAAGTTCTGCGCCGAGGTCATCGCCCCGCTGAACCTGAGCGGCGACAAGGAAGGCTGCACGCTCGACAAGACGACGCACGAGGTGACGCCGCCCACGGGCTTCAAGCAGGCTTACCAGACCTATGTCGAAGGCGGCTGGCCGGCGCTTTCCTGCGACCCGGAATACGGCGGCCAGGGCCTGCCCCTGCTGGTGAACCAGTTCTTCTACGAGATGCTGAACGGCGCCAACCAGGCCTGGACCATGTACCCGGGCCTGAGCCACGGCGCCTACGAGTGCCTGCACGCGCATGGCACCGACGAGCAAAAGGCGCAGTACCTGCCCAAGCTGACCAGCGGCGAGTGGACCGGCACCATGTGCCTGACCGAGCCGCATTGCGGCACCGACCTCGGCATGCTGCGCACCAAGGCCGAGCCGCAGGCTGACGGAACCTACAAGATCACCGGCCAGAAGATCTTCATCAGCGCCGGTGAACACAATCTGGCCGACAACATCCTGCACCTGGTGCTGGCCCGGCTGCCGGACGCGCCGGCTGGCTCCAAGGGCATCTCGCTTTTCCTGGTGCCCAAGGTGCTGGTGAAGGCCGATGGCTCGCTGGGCGAGCGCAACGCTATCTTCTGTTCGGGCCTCGAACACAAGATGGGCATCCACGCCAACAGCACCTGCCAGATGACCCTGGACGGCGCCGTCGGCACCCTGGTGGGCCAGCCGCACCGCGGCCTGGCCGCCATGTTCGTGATGATGAACACCGCCCGCCTGGGCGTGGGCAATCAGTCCCTGGGTCTGACGGAAGTGGCGTATCAGAACGCCGTGGCCTATGCCAAGGACCGCCTGCAGATGCGCAGCTTGAGCGGCCCGAAGGCGCCGGACAAGCCGGCCGATCCGATCATCGTGCACCCCGATGTGCGCAAGATGCTGCTGACCGCCCGCGCCTATGCCGAGGGTGCCCGCATGCTGCAGGCCTATACCGTGCTGCAGGCCGACAAGTCCATCGCCAGCGACGACGAGGACGAGAAGAAGGACGCCGAAGCCGAACTCGCGCTGCTGACGCCGATCATCAAGGCCTTCATCACCGACAACGGCTGGATCGCGACCAGCCATTGCATGCAGGTCTATGGCGGCCACGGCTACATCCACGAGTGGGGCATGGAGCAGTTCGTGCGCGACGCGCGCATCAACATGATCTACGAGGGAACGAACACCATTCAGGCCCTGGACCTGCTGGGCCGCAAGGTGCTGCAGAACAACGGCGCGACGCTGAAGAAGTTCGGCAAGAAGATCGCCGAGTTCATCGAGGAAGAGGGCACGAACGAAGCCATGCAGGAGTTCGTGAACCCGCTGGCCGACATCGGTGACAAGGTCACCAAGCTCACGCAGGAGCTGGGCATGAAGGCCTTCGGCAACCCCGACGAGGTGGGCGCTGCGGCGGTGGACTACCTGCGTGTGGTCGGCCACCTGACCTTTGCCTACTTCTTCGCCCGCGCCGCCAAGCTGGCGCTGGAGAAGGAGGCTTCCGGTGACCCGTTCTACCGTGCAAAACTGGCCACGGCTCGCTTCTACTTCGCGAAGCTGCTGCCGGAGACGGCCTCGCTGATCCGCACCGCGCGGGCTGGCCTGAAGCCGCTGATGGAGATGGAAGAAGCTCTGTTCTGACGACAACCCGGGGCCGGACCGGCCCCACACGAGGAGACGCCATGAAGTCGTGGATTGCTGCAGTTCTGTTGGGTGGAGTGGCCTTTGCGGCCCAGGCGCAGATGTCGCCGGTGGGTCTGTGGAAGACCATCGATGACAAGACCAAGAACGAGAAGGCCCTGGTCCGCGTGACCGAGACCAACGGCGTGGTCAGCGGCAAGATCGAGAAGCTGCTGGCACCCGATGCCAAGCCCGACGCCAAGTGCGACAAGTGCAGCGACGAGCGCAAGGACCAGCCCATCGTCGGTCTGGAAATCATCCGAGGCGTCAAGAAGGACGGCGACAGCTGGAGCGGCGGCACCATCCTCGATTCCGCCGAGGGCAAGGTCTACAAGGTCAAGCTGACGCCGGCCGATGGCGGCAAGAAGCTGGATGTCCGGGGCTACGTCGGCGCACCGATGTTCGGCCGTACGCAAACCTGGGTGCGCGTCGAGTAAAGCAGACGCCCCCACCGGGCCGGGCGATGAGCGCCCGGCCCGTTCGATTTCTCTGGAGCAGTTGAATGAGTCGATTCCAAGTTCGCAAGGTGGCCGTGCTCGGCGCCGGGGTGATGGGTGCGCAGATCGCGGCCCATCTGGTCAATGTGAAGGTGCCGGTGGTGCTCTTCGACCTGCCGGCCAAGGAAGGCCCGAAGAACGGCATCGTGAGCAAGGCCATCGATGGCCTGAAGAAGCTCAAGCCGGCGCCGCTGGGCGATGCGGCCGACGCCGCCCTGATCCAGCAGGCCAACTACGAGGAACATCTGGAACTGCTCAAGGGCTGCGACCTCATCATCGAGGCCATCGCCGAGCGCATGGACTGGAAGCTGGATCTGTACACCAAGATCGCTCCCTTCATTGCGCCGCACGCCATCGTCGCGTCGAACACCTCGGGCCTGAGCATCACCAAGCTCAGTGAGGTGCTGCCCGAGGAAATCAAGCCGCGCTTCTGCGGCATCCATTTCTTCAACCCGCCGCGCTATATGTACCTGGTGGAGCTGATCTCCACCCCGACCACGCAGCCCGAGGTCATCGACCAGCTCGAAGCCTTCGTGACCACCAGCGTTGGCAAGGGCGTTGTGCGCGCCAAAGACACGCCGAACTTCGTCGCCAACCGCGTCGGCATCGCCGGCATGATGGCCACCATGATCGAGGCCGAGAAGTTCGGTCTGTCGGTGGATGTCGTCGACGACCTGACCGGCAAGAAGCTGGGTCGCGCGTCCAGCGGCACCTTCCGCACCGCGGATGTGGTGGGCCTAGACACCATGGCTCACGTCGTGAAGACCATGCAGGACAACCTGAAGGACGATCCGTTCTACAGCACCTATGCCACGCCCAAGGTGCTGGCCGGTCTGATCGAGAAGGGCGCGCTGGGCCAGAAGGCCGGTGCCGGCTTCTACAAAAAGGTCGGCAAGGACATCCAGCGTCTGGACTTCGCGACCGGAGACTACGTCACCGGCGGCAAGAAGGCCGATGAGATCGTCGCCCGCATGCTCAAGAAGCCAGCGGCTGATCGCATCAAGCTGCTGCGCGAATCGACCAACCCGCAGGCGCAATTCCTGTGGTCCATCCTGCGCGACAGCTTTCACTACGTGGCCGTGCACCTGGACACCGTGGCCGACACCGCCCGCGAGATCGACTTCGCGATGCGCTGGGGCTTCGGCAGCAGCCAAGGCCCGTTCGAGCTGTGGCAGGCCGCTGGCTGGACGCAGGTGGCGCAATGGATCGCCGACGACATCGCTTCCGGCAAGACCCTGAGCAGCGCACCGCTGCCCGCCTGGGTCACCGAAGGCCCGGTCGCCGCCGCCGGTGGCGTGCACACGCCCGAAGGTTCGTGGAGCGCGGCAGAAGGCAAGTTCAAGCCGCGTGCCGCGCTGCCGGTTTACGAGCGCCAGCCTTTCCCCGAGGCCCTGCTGGGCACCGGCGCGGCCGACCCGCTGAAGAGCGGCACGGAACTCTTCAAGAACGAAGAGATTCGCGTCTGGACGCTCGACAACGAAGTCGTGATCGCCTCGATCACCGCCAAGCTGCACCTGATCAGCCCGGCCGTCACCGAGGGCCTGCTGAAGGCGGTCGAGATCGCTGAAAGCCAGTACAAGGGCATGGTCATCTGGTCGCCGGACGATGTGTTCAGCGCCGGTGCCAACCTCGAAGCCCTGATGCCGGTCTTCATGAAGTTCGGCGGCAAGGGTATCGCGCCGGAAGAGAAGAAGCTGCAGGACGCGCTCTTGCGCCTGCGCTACGCCAACGTGCCGGTGGTGGCCGCGATGCGCGGCCTGGCCCTGGGCGGTGGTTGCGAACTGGCCGTGCATTGCGCGCGCCGCGTCGCCCATGTCGAGAGCTATGTTGGCCTGGTCGAAGTCGGCGTGGGTCTGATCCCGGGCGGCGGCGGTCTGACCTACATCGCCCGCCGCGCGGCCGAGATGGCGGCGGCCGGCAATGCCGGTGCCGACATCCTGAGCTTCCTGAAGGACGGCTTCCTGACCGCGGCCACGGCCAAGGTCGCGACCTCGGCGCACGAGGCGAAGAAGAACGGCTTCCTGCTCGACAGCGACATCATCGTGCCGAACAAGGACGAGCTGCTGCACGTGGCCACGGCCACCGCCAAGGGCTTGTTCGAGGCCGGCTACCGCCCGCCGCACAAGGCCGTGTTCCCGGTCGCCGGCCGCAGCGGCATCGCCACCATCAAGGGCCAGGTCGCGAACATGCGCGACGGCGGCTTCGTCAGCGATCACGACTACTTCCTGGCCTCGGCGATTGCCGACGTGGTTTGCGGCGGCGAAGTCGAAGCCGGTTCCCTGGTCACCGAGGACTACCTGATGGCCCTGGAGCGCAAGCACTTCTGCGCGCTGCTCGACAACCCCAAGACCCAGGAACGCATCATGGGCATGCTGCAAACCGGCAAGCCGGTGCGCAACTGATCGGGCTTCGGTGATGGCTGCTCCCAACCGCCTCCAACGCACGCTGTCCAGGCTGGACTTCCTGCCCGGTCCGCTGCGCAAGGCGGCGCGCAATCTGGCGCTGAGGAACGCGGTGCCCTTGACGGGCACGGCGGGCCTGGACTTCGTCGAGCTGACGCCCGAGCGCAGTGAGATCTTCATCGCCAACAAGAAGGCGGTGCAGAACCACATCAAGGGCGTTCATGCCGCCGCCATGACCCTGGTGGCCGAGACGGCCACTGGCATGGTGGTCGGAATGAATGTGCGCGACGACGTGCTGCCCTTGTGCAAGGGCCTGCGCGTGCGCTTTCGCAAGCGTTCCACCGGCGGTCTGACCGCGGTGGCCACGCTCAGCGAGGAGCAGCGCGACTTGCTGGCGCGCGATACCAAGGGCGAAGTGAACGTGGCCGTCACCGTGACCGACGAAGCCGGCGAGCAGCCGATCGAATGTGAATTTGTCTGGGCCTGGATTCCCAAAGAGAAGACGAAGGCCTGAACACCCAGGGGCCGAGAGGCCCGAAGGAAACACCATGAGCAAGCAAGTGCAAGACGCCTACATCGTCGCCGCCACCCGTCTGCCGATCGGCAAGAGCGGCCGTGGCTACTTCAAGAACACCCGCCCTGACGAGATGCTCGTCAAGGTCATGCAGGCGGCGCTGGCCCAAGCCCCGGGTCTGGACCCGGCGGCGATCGAGGACGCCATCATTGGCTGCTCCTTCCCCGAAGGCGAGCAGGGCATGAACATCGCCCGCGTGGCCGCTGTGCTGGCCGGCCTGGGCCATGGCGTCGGCGGCGTGACCATCAACCGCTACTGCGCATCGGGCATCACCGCGGTGCAGATGGCAGCCGACCGCATTCGCGTCGGCGAGGCCGATGTGATGTTCGCGGGCGGCGTCGAGTCGATGTCGATGATCCCGATGGGCGGCAACAAGCCCAGCCTCTCGCCGCTGATCTTCGAGCGCGACGAGAACATCGGCATCGCCTACGGCATGGGCCTGACGGCCGAGAAGGTCGCCCAGCAATGGAAGATCAGCCGCGAGGACCAGGACGCCTTCTCGCTGCAATCGCACCAGCGCGCCATCGCCGCCATGCAGGCCGGCCACTTCGACGCCGAGATGACGCCGTTCGAGGTCATCGAGCGCACGCCGAATCTGGCCGATGGGTCGATCAACACCAAGACCCGCACCGTCAAGCTCGACGAGGGCGCCCGCCCCGACACCAGCCTGGAAGGCCTGGCCAAGCTGCGTCCGGTGTTCGCCGCCCCCAAGGACCCGACCGGCAAGGCCACGGGCATGGGTTCGGTGACGGCCGGCAACAGCTCGCAGACCAGCGACGGTTCGGGCGGTCTGCTGATCGTCAGCGAAGCCGCGCTGAAGCGCTTCAACCTGACGCCGCTGGCCCGCTTCGTGTCCTTCGCCATCAAGGGCGTGCCGCCCGAGATCATGGGCATCGGCCCCATCGAGGCGATTCCTGCTGCCTTGAAGATGGCCGGCCTGAAGGCCAGCGACATGGACTGGGTCGAGTTGAACGAAGCCTTCGCCGCGCAGAGCCTGGCCGTGCTGAACGACCTGGACAGCAAGGGCTTCGCGCTGGATCGAAGCAAGGTGAACCCGAACGGCGGCGCCATCGCCCTGGGCCACCCGCTGGGCGCCACCGGTGCCATCCGCGCCGCGTCGGTGATCCACAACCTGCGCCGTACCGGCGGCAAGTACGGCATGGTCACCATGTGCGTCGGCGCCGGTCAGGGTGCCGCCGGCATCTTCGAACGCCTTTAAGAGAAGGAGCCCGCCATGGACCGACGGCTGTTCGTGTTGACCGGCGCCGTCGTCGCCACGACAGGACTTTCGGGTTGCGCCCGCCACCTGGAAACCTTCAGCACGCTGAAGGAAGCGCGTGAGCGCGTGCTGGACCTGCTGTTCCGCACGCCCACGCACGACTCGCCCTGGTCGCTGAGCCAGTTGCTTCAGCACCTGGCGCAGAGCATCGAGTACTCGATGACGGGCTACCCGGAGATGAAGAACGTCGTCTTCCGCGCCCTCATCGGCAACACCGCCTTCGCGGTGTTCAATGCCCGCGGTGCGATGACGCATTCGCTGACCGAGCCGATTCCCGGCGCACCGGCGCTGGACCCGGACAAGGTGCTGAAGACCGAGGTCAATCGCCTGCTCGACGCGCTGGCCGCCTTCGAAGCCTGGCAGGCGCCGCTGAAGCCGCATTTCGCCTACGGCGAGCTGGACAAGGCCCAGTACACCCGTGCCCATCTGATGCACCTGGCCAACCACTGGACCCAGCTGCGCTTCCCGCCAGTGCACAAGCCCTGAAGTTCTCGCGATGAATCCCGCCGTCCTGCGCCACGGTTTCAATCTGTGGCCGCCCTTCCTGTTCGCTGGCGTTCACGTCACACACCTGGCTGCTGACGGTCGCTATGCCCGCGTCGAGCTGCGTGCGCGGCCCTGGAACCGCAATTACGTGGGCACCCACTTCGGCGGCAGCCTGTTCGCGATGACCGACCCGTTCTGGATGATCCTGATCCTGCGCCAGCTAGGGAAGGAGCATTTCGTCTGGGACAAGGCCTCGGAGATCGAATTCGTGAAGCCCGGCCGCGGTACCGTGCAGGCGGAGTTCCGTCTCGATGACGAGACGCTTGACGGCATCCGCGAAGCCTGCGCCGGCGGCGACAAGCATTTGATCTGGCTGCCGGTCGAGGTCGTTGACGCCCAGGGCGATGTGGTCGCCCGCGTGCGCAAGCAGATCTACATTCGCCGCAAGCCCGCCGCGCGCAGCGGCGAACAACAACCGATATCGAGCCCCGCATGAGCATTCGCACGGCCACCCTGAATGGCGTCGCCTCTATCGAGATCGCCCGCCCCGAGAAGAAGAACGCGATCACCTCGCAGATGTATGGCGAGATGGCCGCCGCACTGTCCGCCGCGAGCCAGGACAAGGCGGTGCGCGCCGTGCTCATCCAGGGGCAGTCGAGCATCTTCACCTCGGGCAACGACCTCGAGGACTTCATGGCCCGCCCGCCGCGCGGCGACGACGCGCCGGTGTTCCAGTTCATGCAGGCGCTGCTGGGCTGCGAGAAGCCGGTCGTCGCCGCGGTCAATGGCGCCGCCATCGGCATCGGCACCACCTTGTTGCTGCATTGCGACCTCGTCTACGTGGCCGACGACGCCCGCCTGGCCATGCCTTTCGTGGCGCTGGGCCTGGTGCCGGAGTTCGGTTCCAGCCTGATCGTGCCGCGTCTGATGGGCCATGCGAAGGCGGCCGAAAAGCTGCTGCTGGGCGACCCCATCTCAGGCACCGAGGCGGTGGAGTGGGGCATCGCCAACGCGGTGCTGCCGGCCGGCGAGGTCGTCAAGCACGCGCGCCGCATGGCCGAGCGCTTCAACGGCCTGGCGCCCGAGGCGGTGCGGGTCAGCAAGAAGCTGATGCTGGGCCCGGGTCGCGAGCAGTTGCAGAAGGTCATCAAGGAAGAGGCGGAAATCTTCTCCGCCCGCCTGCGCAGCCCCGAGGCCATCGAGGCCTTCCAGGCCTTCTTCCAGAAGCGCGCGCCGGACTTCTCGAAGTTCAGCTGATCAGCGCCGCAGGCTGACCAGCGCGATGCCGGCCAGCACGCCGGCCGCGCCGACCAGGAAGTTGGTCTCCAGGCGCTCGCCCAGCAGCGCCACGCCGAAGCCCACGCCGAACAGCGGCGTGAGGAATGAAAACACGCCCAGGCGCGAGGCCAGGTACTGGCGCAGCAGCCAGAACCACAGCAGGTAGCTGGCAAAGGCCACGACCACGGTCTGGAACAGCAGGCTGGCGGCCAGCAGCAGGCTCGGCTGCACGGCGGTCTGGCCGCCGAGGACCGCCGCGCCCAGGCCGAGCAGCGCGGCGCCGAGCAACTGCCATTGCAGGGTCTCGCCCGCTGGCGCCTGGGCCAATCGGGTCGCGCGCACCGCCACCGTGGTCGCGCCCCAGCACAGGCCGGCAGCCAGGGCCAGTGCGTCGCCGAGCAGCACCGACCCCTTTGCGGCGCCGCCGTCATCCCGTCCCAGGAAGGCCAGGGCGAGGCCGGCAAAGGCCAGGCCGATGCCGGTCCATTGCAGCGGCCGCAGGCGCTCGTTCTTCTGCACGAAGGCCAGGCCCAGCGCGGCAAAGGCCGGCGCGGTGTACAGGAAGACCACCATGTGCGCGGCGCTGGTGTGGCGCAGGCCTTCGCCGATCAGAATGAATTCCAGGCCGAACAGTCCGCCAACCAGGGCGCCGGCGCGCCACTGGCCGCCGCGCCACAGCAGGCGCTCGTTGCGGCGGTGCATCCACCAGGCCAGCAGCACGGCGGCGCCGGCCGAGCGCAGGCCGATCTGCAGCAGCGGCGCCATCTCGGCGGCGCAGGCCTTCAGCGCGATCTGCTGGAAGCCCCAGATCAGGCAGAGCGCGCTCATGATGCCCATCGCGCGGGCGTCGAGTTGCTGGTGCATGCGGACAGGGCGTGAAGCGAGGCGCCGGAGTATGGCGGCAGGACCGTCCCGCACCGCCAAGCGCGGGAGACGGACGCATCGCACCCCCTGACCGATGGCACGGTCCGCAGGACTGCCTATGCTCTCGGTCTTTCCGATCCGTCCGAGGTTTGCATGTCCCGTACCCAGTTCCTGCTTCCGCTGACTCTGGCGCTGGCCGCCGCGCTGCCGATGAGCGCGCTTGCCGCCGAGGCCCGCAAGGCCAGCATCACCGTCGGCGACACGCCGCTGATCCCGCGCGCCGCGCTGTTCGGCAACCCGGTCAAGGCGGGCGCCCAGCTCAGCCCCGACGGCCAGTGGCTGTCCTGGATGGCGCCGGTGAACGGCGTGATGAACGTCTGGGTCGCGCCGGCCGACAAGCCGGAGGCCGCCAAGGCCGTCACCGATTCCAAGGACCGCCCCATCCCCGGCCACTTCTGGTCGGGCAATAGCGAGCAGCTGCTGTTCGTCAAGGACAACGCGGGCGACGAGAACTTCCGCCTCTACGGCGTCGACGTGAAGACCGGCGCGCAGCGCGACTACACGCCCTTCGACAAGGTGCGCGTGCGCATGATGGGCGGTTCGCGCAAGCGCCTGGACGAAGTGCTGGTGGGCATCAACAACCGCGATCCGCGCTGGCACGACGTGCACCTGCTGAACCTGAAGACCGGCGAGCTCCAACTGGTCATGAAGGGCGACGGCTTTGCCGGCTTCCAAACCGACGACGACCTGAAAGTTCGCCTGGGCGCGCGCCCGAACGCCGCCGGCGGCATCGACTACTACCAGGTGAACGACGGCGTGGTGGCCGACAAGCCCTTCATCAGCACCAACCTGGAGGACAACGCGACCAGTCCGATCGGCTACACCGCCGACGGCAAGACCCTGTACTGGATGGACTCGCGCGACCGCGACACCACGGCGGTGTTCGCCGAGGACACCGTGACCGGCCAGCGCAAGCTGATCGCCCAGGACGCCCGTGCCGATCTCGGCGCCACGCTGCGCAATACCGTCACCGGCGAGGTGCAGGCCTATGCGGTCGACTACCTGACCACCGAGTGGCATTTCGTCGACAAGGCGCTGAAGGCCGATTTCGACTGGCTGCAGAAGCAGCTCGGCAAGGGCGAGGTCTTCGTCTCCAGCCGTACGCGCGCCGACGACAAGTGGATCGTCGGCATCGATCCGGTTTCCAAGGTCTCTGCGACCTACCTCTACGACCGCAAGGCCAAGAAGCTGTCGCCGCTATACGTCGCCCGCCCCGAGCTGCAGGGCGCGCCGCTGGTGCCCATGCACCCGGTCGAGATCAAGGCCCGCGACGGCCTGACCCTGCCCAGCTACCTGACCCTGCCGCAAGGCGCCGACAAGAACGGCGATGGCAAGGCCGAGCAGGCCGTGCCGCTGGTGCTGCTGGTCCATGGCGGCCCCTGGGCGCGCGACGGCTACGGCTACAACGGCATGCACCAGTGGCTGGCCAACCGCGGCTACGCGGTGCTGTCGGTGAACTTCCGCGCCTCCACCGGTTTCGGCAAGAAGTTCCTCAACGCCGGCAACAAGCAGTGGGGCCTGGCCATGCACGACGACCTGATCGACGCCGTGGACTGGGCCGTCAAGCAGGGCGTGACGAGCAGCGACAAGGTCGCCATCATGGGCGGCAGCTATGGCGGTTACGCGGCGCTGGCCGGCCTGACCTTCACGCCGACCACCTTCGCCTGCGCAGTCGACATCGTCGGCCCCTCGAACCTGGAGACCCTGCTGGGCACCATCCCGCCCTACTGGGAGGCCGGCAAGAAGCAGATGTACAGCCGCATGGGCGATCCGACGACCGAGGAAGGCAAGGCCATCCTGCGCGCCGCCTCGCCGCTGTACAAGGCCGACCAGATCGTGCGTCCGCTGCTGATCGGCCAGGGCGCCAACGACCCGCGCGTGAAGCAGGCCGAGAGCGACCAGATCGTCCAGGCCATGCAGGCCAAGAACATCCCGGTCACCTATGTGCTCTACCCGGACGAGGGCCATGGCTTCGCGAAGCCCAACAACCGCATCGGCTTCAACGCGATCACCGAGAGCTTCCTGGGCAACTGCCTGGGCGGCCGCGTCGAGCCGCTGGGCGAGACGGTGCGCCAGTCGACCGCGCAGATCGTGCACGGCGCCGACTTCCTGCCCGGGCTGAAGGCCGCCGCCGAGAAGAAGTAAGTTCTTCCGCGTGTTTGGAGAAGGCCCTGCGGGGCCTTCTCGCATTTGCGCGCCCTAACATTGCGCGGATGACGAGCACCGCCTCCCTGCCGCCTGCGGCCCGGCGTCGCCAGCGCAGTTCAGTTGCGCTGACGGCGGCCAAGCTCGCGCTGTTCCCGCTGCTGGCCGTGCAGGGCCTGCAGGTGCGCCGCAAGGCCCTGGACCTGCCCGAGGCCGACGGACCGCGCGACGGCATGTGCGTGCCGCCGGCGGGTCGCCTGCGCAGTGGCGAGCCGCTGCGCCTGCTGGTCGTCGGTGACTCCTCGGCCGCCGGCGTCGGCGTGGCCCACCAGCGCGATGCGCTGGCCAGTCAGGTGGCCGCGACCCTCGCCGACGAGCTCGGCCGGCCGGTGCGCTGGCAGCTCGTCGCGCGCACCGGCAACACCGCGCTGGAGGCGCTCGCGCAGCTGCGCGAGAGCGAACTGGCGCCGGCCGACATCCTGCTCAGCGCGGTCGGTGTCAACGACGTGGTGCGCCAGGTGCCGCCCAGCCGCACCCTCGAACAGCTGCAGGCTTTGCATGCCGAAGCCGTTGCGCGCGCCGGCGTGCGCTACTGGCTGCAATCGGGGCTGCCGCCGATGCACCAGTTCCCGCTGCTGCCCAGCCCGCTGCGCTGGCTGCTCGGTAGCCAGGCCGAGTTGCTCAACCAGGAGCTGCTGGAGAGCCTGGGCGACCAGCGCGACCGCGCGCTGCGCCGCCTGCCGTCGGCACTGCGCTGCGACGCCGACAACGGCCTGATGGCCGAGGACGGTTTCCACCCCGGGCCGCGCGGTTATGCGCTCTGGGGCGAGGCCCTGGGCCAGTTCCTGGCGCGGCGCTGGGGGCGGTTGGAGCGGTTGGTCTGAGCGGCCTCACGCCGATCAGCTACAATCGCCGTCTCTGTCGCGCTTGCTCACTGTCGCGGCAGTAGTCGTCCGACCTGCCCCTGCGCCACCTTGCTCCGGCGCCCTGGCATCCGACACGAGCCCCGGCTCGATGCGCCGTCTGACCTCTCCCAGCGGCGAGCCCCACTGACCCAGCGGTCGGACTTCCTTCCCCAGCGTCCGGCCCGCTCCTGCGGAGCTTCCCGGCCTGTCCTTGCCGAAGCGCCGCTGAGCATCTCCCCACGTGTGAGTGTGCCGAACCTGCCGCCACACGTCCGTTTTCCCGCGCGGCCTGCCGTCCTCGATGACCCTGCCACGCTGTTTGACTCTTCAGTTTGATCCAAGAAAAAAGCTTTTCGATCGGCCGCTACCTGGTGTCGCCGCTGATCCAGACCACGGCGCAGGGCGGTTTCACCGCCGGCGTCTCCATTCGCAGCGGCAGCGGTCGTGCCACCCACGACCGCGTATTCCGCTTCACCCCATCGTTCACCAGCCGCGAAAGCGCGCGCCGTTACGCGGCCCGCGAGGGCGTCAGCTGGATCCACAGTCGCGCCTGAACGCGCCCCCACCTGAAAGGAGCCCCATGGCCAAGGAAGAACTGATCGAAATGCGTGGCAAGGTCGAGGAAGTGCTGCCCGATTCGCGCTACCGCGTGCTGCTGGAGAACGGCCACGGCGTGGTCGCCTACACGGCAGGCAAGATGAAGAAGCACCGCATCCGCATCCTGGCCGGCGACAACGTGTCGCTGGAGATGTCGCCCTACGACCTGAGCAAGGGCCGGATCACCTTCCGCCACCTGGAAAACGCCCGCAGCGGCCCCGCGCCGCGCCGCCACTTCCAGCGCTGAGCCCGCAGGCGCGCGCAAGCCGCAGCGCTTGGCGCGCCGCAGCGCGGTTCGCGGGCAGGCGGCATGCTCTACTCCAAGCATGCCGCTCCGCCCCGCATTCCCCGCCCATCGACAGCAAGCGCAGCGCGCCGGCTCCATTGCCGCCGTGCGCCTGCCGGCCTGAGCGCGGGCAGGCGCCATGGTTCTTGACGCCCACACGCAGAACCTGCTGCGCAATCTCGGCGCGAACGCCGGGCTGATCTCCGCATTGGTGCTGGTCTACGGCTTCGCGCTGCACCGGCGCGGCGCTGTCGCCCAGGGTGGCGACACCGACGAGTCGTCGGTCGGTCCCTGGCTGGGCAACCTGCTCGGGTTGTGCTTCGGCGCCGCCGCCGTACTCGTCATGGCGGTGCCGCTGAGCATCGACGAAGGCGTGTTTTTCGACACCCGCCAGATCGTTCTCGTGCTGGCCGTGCTGCACCTGCCGCTGCCGGGTGCGCTGATCGCCACCGGCATCGCGCTGGCCTGGCGCATCGCGCTGGGTGGGGCCGGCATGCCGGCCGGGGTCTTCCTGATTCTGAGCGCGCTGCTGATCGCCCTGGCAGCCCGGCGCTGGCGGCCGGCCTTCTTCGGCGAGGCGGCCACCACGCGGCGCCGCGCGCTGTGGTTCTTGCTCATCGGCGTGGCGCTGGCGCTGAGCTTCTTTCCCGGCGCGCTGTTCCATCCGCCCGAGGTGCGCATCCGCACCTTCACGCAGTTCGCGCCGATCGCGCTGGTCGTCGTGCCGCCCTGCATGCTGCTGTTCGGCCTGCTCGCCGAGGGCGCCAAGCGCCTGTGGACCCAGGAGCGCAGCCTGCTGCGCGCCAATGCCGAGTTGCAGCAGGCGGCCAGCGTGTTCCTGCATAGCCAGGAAGCGATCTTCATCCTCGACGACGGCGGTCGCTTCGTCGACCTCAACCCGGCCTTCTGCCGGTTGATGGGCTTCGCGCGCGAGGAACTGATCGGCCGGCATGTGGACGCCATCAACGGCGACCGCCACCCGGCCTCCTTCTACCGCGCGATGGCCCGCGCCGCGCGGCGCAACGGCCATTGGGAGGGCGAACTCTGGCGCCGGCGCAAGGACGGCAGCGAGCTGCCCACCCAGCTGTCGATCTCCATGGTCCACGCGCCCGACGGCAGCTTTCTGCGCGAGGTCTGCGTGAGCCGCGATCTCAGCGCCGAGCAGCGCCACCAGGACGAACTGGAGCGGGCGGTCAATTTCGACCCGCTGACCGGCCTGTCCAACCGCCGTCATTTCAGCGAACGGCTCAAGCAGGCGCTGGAGCAGGCTGCGGCCGGCGGTTCGCGGGTCGCCGTCTGCTACCTGGACCTCGACGACTTCTGCCGCGTCAACGAGCGGCACAGCCACCGCCATGGCGATGCGGTGCTGGTCGGCCTGGCCCAGCGCCTGCGCGCCGCGGTGGGGCCGGGCGATGTCGTCGGCCGCCTGGGCGGCGACGAGTTCGTCGCCTTTCTCGTCGGCATGGGCGACGACGAGGCCTCGCACGAGCGCCTCCAGCGCCTGAGCCAGGCCGTCGAGCAGGAGCTGCTGCTGGACGGTCAGGCCCTGCGCCTGTCGGCCAGCGTCGGCGTGACCTTCTTTCCCGACGACGCCGGCGACGCCGACGCGCTGCTGCGCCATGCCGACCAGGCCATGTACAGCGGCAAGGAGTTGGGCAAGGGGCGCATGGTCGTCTTCGACCCGGCGAGCGATTCGCGCAGCAAGGCGCGGCGCGAGACCGTCAGCCATATCGACCGCGCCATCGATGCCGGCGAGATGGTGCTGTTCTTCCAGCCCAAGATCCTCGTGCGCGACGACTCGGTGTTCGGCGCCGAGTGCCTGGTGCGCTGGCGGCACCCGGAGCGCGGCCTGCTGCCGCCGGGCGTCTTCATCGACGAGATCACCGGCACGCCGACCAGCGAGAAGCTGGACCACTGGGTGATGCGCAGCGCCGTCGCGCTGCTCGCCGCCTGGCAGGCCGAGGGCCGGCTGGTGCCGCTGAGCATCAATCTCGCCGTGCCCACGCTGGTCGGCGGCCGCTTCCTGAGCGCGCTGGCCGAGCAGCTCGCCGTGCACCCGCGGCTGCCGCGCTATGTGCTGGAGATCGAGCTGCTGGAGACCGAAACCATGAGCGATCTGTCGCTGGTGCATTTCGCGATCGAGGAGCTGGAGCGGCTCGGCGTGCGCGTGTCCATCGACGATTTCGGCACCGGCTACTCGTCGCTGACCTATCTGCAGCAGCTGCCGGCGCATTTCATCAAGATCGACCAGAGCTTCGTGCGCGACCTGCTGGGCAACGAGAAGGACCGTACGCTGGTGCAGGGCATCATCAACCTGGCCCGCACCTTCGGCCGCCAGACCGTCGCCGAGGGCGTCGAGACCGAGCGCCATGCCGAGCTGCTCCGGCAGATGGGCTGCGACATCCTGCAGGGCTATGGCATCGCGCGGCCGATGCCGCGCACCGATCTGGAGGCCTGGGTGCGGAACTGGAGCGCGGCGCACGCCGGCCTTGCTGCCACCGAGGCCTGAGGTCTGAGGCGGCAGGGGCAGGGCCCATGTGGACAATGGGCCGCATGTGCCCGCGCAGCCCCTCCGCCCCCCCCGTCCTGCCGCCGCCGGCGCGCGCCAGGCGCTGAGGGCGATCCGGCGTGCGCTTTCCCGGGTCCGATGCGCGGCGGACCCCGGCTGAGGAGCCGGGCGCCGGCGCGTTCCCGAGCGCCGCGGGTGGTGGTGGCCGCGTCGGCACCGAGCCGCGGCGCCTGGGTGGCACCCTGCTGGGTTCGCTGCTGCTCCATGCGCTGCTGCTCAGCTTGAGCTTCGGTGGCGAGGGCAACGGCCTGCCCGGCTTCGGTCTGCCTTGGAAGGAGCGCCGCGGCCAGGAAAGCCCGCAGCGCCTGGAGGCGGTGCTGACCCCGGCGCCGCCGGTGGCGGTCGAAGGATTGCCTGCGGCGGCGGTCGAGCCGCGGGGGCCTGCTCCGGCCATCGACCCCACCGAGCCCACCGAGCCCCCGGTCAGCGCGCAGGTGCAGGAGCCTGTGCCATCGACCGAGGTGGCGCTGGCCACTCCGCCGCCACCGGCGGTGCAAGCGTCCCCGCTGCCCCCACTTCCCCCGGTGCCCGCGCCTGTCCCCGTGCTTGCCCCCGCGGCAGCGCTGCTGGCCGTCACCCAGCCTGAAGCGCCGGCGCAGCCGGCCTCCGCCGCTTCGGCCCCGCGCTCCGTGCAACGGCCCGCCGTCACCGTCTCGGCGGCCGAGCCGCCGCCGGATGCGGCGGTGCAGGCTGCGGCCGCAGCGGCGGAGCAGACCGCCGAAGCCGAGCGGGCCGCGCGTTTGGCGCTCGAGCGCGCCGAGACGGCAAGGCGCGAGGCAGCCCGTGTCGAAGCCGAGCAACTGGAATCGGCCCGGCAAGAGGCGATCCGGCAGGAGGCCTTGCGCGCCGAGGCGGCGAGGCAGGAGCAGGCACGGCTTGAGGCCGAGCGCGCCGAAGCGCTTCGTCAGCAGGCGGCTCGCCAGGAACTTGACCGGCAGGAGATGGCGCGACAGCTGGCGATGCGGCAGGAGCAGGCGCGGCTTGAGGCCGAGCGTGCCGAGGTGCTTCGTCAGCAGGTGGCTCGCCAGGAGGCGATTCGCCAGGAAGCCTTGCGTGCCGAGGCGGTGCGGCAGGAGCAGGCACGGCTTAAGGCCGAGCGCGCCGAAGCGCTTCGTCAGCAGGCGGCTCGTCAGGAACTTGAGCGGCAGGAGATGGCGCGACAGCTGGCGGCCCGGCAGGAGGTGATCCGGCAGGAGGCCTTGCGTGCCGAGGCGGTGCGGCAGGAGCAGGCGCGGCTTGAGGCCGAGCGTGCCGAGGCGCTTCACCAGGACGCGGTCCGCCAGGAAGCTGCACGTGCCGAGGTGGCCCGTCAGGAGGCCGCGCGTGCCGAGCTGTCTCGCCAGCAGGCTGCCCGCGCCGAAGCCGCCCGCGTGGCGGCGGCTCAGCGCGCCGCCGACGACGAGCGTCGCGAGGCGGCGCGCCGTGCGATGGGCCGGCAGCTCGACGAGGAAGCGGCCCAGCGCGCTGCCGCGGAGCGCGAACGCGCGCAGGCCGAGGTCGACCCCCGCCCCTCGTCGTGGAGCAGTGCGCGACGCGCCCGGCTGTTCGGCCGCAGCGACCCGAATGCCGAGCTGATCCTTTACGCGGAGGCCTTCGCGCGACGCATCCAGCTCAACACGCCGCCCGAGCAGGTGCGCAGCCTCGCGCAGCGCCCGCATACCGCGCCCCTGGTCACGGTGGCGATCCGCCGTGACGGCAGCGTGGAGGCGGTCAACTTCGTCGTCTCCAGCGGCCAGCCGGAGATCGACGAGGCGGTGCGCCGCATCATCCAGAGCCACCAGCCCTATGCCGCCTTCTCGCCCGGGCTGGCCAGCGCCTACGACGTCGTCGAGATCCGCCGCAGCTGGGTGTTCAACACCGCGGTGTGGCTGCAATGAAGAAAGCCTTGTTCCGATGAAGCGATTTCTCCCCAGCGCCAGTCTGGCGGTCGCCCTGCTGCTGGCCGGCTGTGGCCACCAGGCGGCGATCCCGGCGTCACCGGCCCTGGCCGCCGCACCGCTGGCCCAGGCCGATGCGCGCATCGAGCACTTCATCGCGCAGCGCCAGCTGCCCGGTGCGGCTTTCTGGGTCGAGCGCCTGGGCGGCGGCCGCTACCACCGCGCCTACGGCCAACGCGCCGTCGACCCGGCGCCCGAGGCGCTGGACGAGGACACGGTGTTCGATGTCGCCTCGCTGACCAAGCCGGTGATCACCGCCACCCTGGTGCAGCTGCTGCGCGAGCGCGGCCGGCTGGACCTCGAAGCGCCGCTGCAGCGCTACCTGCCGGATTGCGGCGGCGCCGACAAGGCGGGCATCACGCTGCGTCAGCTGCTCACGCACAGCTCCGGCCTGCCGGCCAGCCTGCCCGGCAACGGTGCCGGCGACTGGGCCGGCGCGGCGGCGGCCGAGCGCATCGCCTGCGGCCTGCCGCTGGGCGCCGAGCCCGGCACGCGCTTTCGCTACTCCGACGTCAACTACATCCTGCTCGGCCGCATCGTCGAGCGGCAGGCCGGCCTGCCGCTGGCGCAGTTCGCCGAGCAGGCGCTGTTCCGGCCGCTGGGCATGAAGGACAGCGGCTACCTGCCGCTGCACCGCCTGCCGGCGGCGCGCATCGCGCCCACAGAGCGCCTGCCCGAGGCGCAGGGTGGCGCGCTGCTGCGCGGCGAGGTGCACGACCCCACGGCGCGCAAGATGGGCGGCGTGGCCGGCCATGCCGGCCTGTTCAGCACCAGCGCCGACCTGGCCCGTTTCGCGCGCATGCTGCTGAACGGCGGCGTGGCCGAGGACGGCCAGCGCCTGCTCTCGGCCGAGAGCGTGGCCCTGCTCGTCACGCCGCAGTCGCCGCCGGCGCTGCGCGAGCAGCGCAGCATGGGCTGGGACATCGCCTCGCCCTATGCGCGGCCGCGCGGCAGCCTCTACCCGGCGAGCAGCTTCGGCCACACCGGCTTCACCGGCTGCGCCTTCTGGCTGGACCCGGGCAGCCGCAGCTTCTACCTGCTGCTGTCCAACCGCGTGCATCCGGCGGTGGGCAGCCATGTGGTGCCGCTGTTCGCCGAGCTCGGCACGCTGGCGGCGCAGGCCGCCGGGCTCGCCCCCTAGGCGGGGTCTTTCGCGCCCCAGCCGGCGATCCAGCGCACATAGACCAGCTCGGCCACCAACTCGACCAGGGTCTGCGTCAGCACCACCGCCGGCAGCAGCGGGATCGCGCCGGGCACCGCCAGCGCCAGCGGCAGCACGACCAGGGAGTTGCGCGTGCCGGCGCTGAAGCCCAGCGCGCGCCGCGCCGCGACATCTACGCGCAGCAGGCGGCCGACCGCCCAGCCCAGCAGCGGCGCCAACAGTGCGAACGCGATATAGACCGGCAGCGCGGCCAGCGCCGCGGCGCGCGCCGGGCCGAGCTGGGGCAGCACGGCGGCCACGACGATCAGCAGCAGCAGCGCGGTGGCGGGGACCGGCAGCAGGGCCAGCCCATCGAACACGGCCTGCGCGGCCCGGCTGCGGCGGGCGGCCAACTGCGTCAGACCGGCCAGCGCCAGCGGCAGCGCGATCAGCCAGGCGAAGGCCTGCACAAAGGGTTCCGGCTGCACCAGCGCGGCGACCTGCGCACCGAGCAGCAGCGTGAGGTAGAGCGGCAGCAGCAGCATCTGCAGCAGCAGCAGGCTGGGCGTGGCGGCCAGCAGCAGGCGGGCGTCGGCGCGGCCCAGGTGCGCGAAGCTCACCACGTAGTCGATGCAGGGCGCGAGCAGCACCAGCAGCATGCCGAAGCGCAGCAGCGGATCGGCCGGCATCCAGGGCAGCAGGGCCAGCACCAGCAGCGGCACGGCGACGAAATTGGTGAGCCCCAGCGCGACCAGGAAGCGGGTGTTGCGCAGCGAGCGGCCCAGCTCCGCCATCGGCACCTGCAGAAAGGTCAGGTAGAGCATCAGCGCCAGTGCCGGGTTGATCGCCGGCTCCCAGCCCGTGGTGCCGGGCAGCTGCCAGGCCAGCAGCACGGCGAGCGCGACCGCGCCGAAGTAGACGAAGACCTGCCGGGTTTCGAGCCAATCCTTGAGCGCTTGCATCTTGGCGCTCAGATCGCCGCGTAGTCGCCGCTGCCACCGGGCCAGCGCGTCAGCACATCAAAGCCGTCGTCGGTCACCGCCACCATGTGCTCCCACTGCGCGGACAGCGAGCGGTCCTTGGTGACCACGGTCCAGCCGTCGGGCAGCACGCGGGTCTCGCGCCGGCCGGCGTTGATCATCGGCTCGATGGTGAACAGCATGCCGGGCTGCAGGCGGATGCCTTCGCCGGGCCGGCCGTAGTGCAGCACCTGCAGGTCCTCGTGGTAGACCTGCCCGATGCCATGTCCGCAGTAATCGCGCACGACGCTGAAGTGGGCCTGCTCGGCGACGCGCTGGATCGCATGGCCGACATCGCCGAGGGTCGCGCCCGGCTTCACCGCGCGGATGCCGGCGCACATCGCCTCGTAGCAGGTCTGCACCAGGCGCCGGGCCAGCGGGTTTGGCGTGCCGACGAAGTACATGCGGCTGGTGTCGCCAAACCAGCCATCCTTCTCCACCGCCACGTCGATGTTGACGATGTCGCCCGCCTTCAGGATCTTGTCCGTGGCGGGGATGCCGTGGCAGACCACCTGGTTGACCGAGGTGAGCACGGTCTTCGGGTAGCCCAGGTAGCCGACATTGGCCGGTCGCACGCCCTGCACCTTGACGATGTGCTCGTGGCAGAGGCGGTCCAGCTCCGCGGTGCTGACGCCGGGCTGCACATGCGGCGCGATCATCTCCAGCACCTCGGCGGCCAGCTGCGCGGCCACGCGCGCCTGCTCGATCTGCGCGGGCGATTTGATGACGATGGTGGCCATCAATGCTTGCGCTTCGGGTTGCTGCTGGCGGTGGCGCGGGGCTTGGCGGCCGCCGGGCCGAGCGCGGCGCCGAGGTCCAGGCCGCCGTCCAGCTCGGCGCGCACCAGCATCTGGCAGATCTCCCGGTGGTTCAGCTCCGGGTGCAGCTCGGCCAGCATGCCAACGCGCATCCAGTGCTCGGCCTGCGCATTGATCGAGCGGCTCAGCGCGTTGCCGGCGACGCGCAGGTTCTCGTGCATGAGCTCTGAAATCTTCACGATGCCCATCCGGGCCTCCTAAACGAATTGCATATGAATCATATATGTTTCGTCTAGAGATCGGAGCAAGGCATCGACGCCGTGCCGCCGCTACAGCCCGTAGCGCTGCCGCCAGGCGCCCGGCAGCAGGCTGTCGGCGAGCAGGGCCAGCAGCATGGAGGCGCCGAGCAGCGGGTAGATCAGCCCGAGCAGCAGCGCGACCGCGATCGCGCTCCACGCGGCGCGATCGCCGGCCCGGCGCGGCGGCGCCGCCAGTCGGCCGCTGGGCCGGCGCTTCCACCACATCACGACGGCCGAGACCGCCAGCAGCAGGATGGCCAGGCAGCCGGCCAGCATCAGCAGTTGGTTGGCCCAGCCGAATTGCCGGCCGGTGTGGAGGCTGATGCCCCATTGCGTCGCGCGGCCGATCGCGCCGTAGTCGGCGTAGCGGATGTCCTTGAGCACCACGCCGCTGTAGCGGTCCAGGTGCAGCACGCGCACATCGCGCACGTCGTCGGGGAACTGCATCGCGGTGTACACGCCTAGCGGTCCGCTGGGCAGGCGCAGCGGCGTGCCGGCTGGCACGCCCAGCTGCGTGAAGCGCTGCAGCGCGGCATTCAGGCCCAGCGAGGCCGCGGCCGCCGCAGGCGGCAGCGCTTCGGCGGGCGCCGCGGCCGGTGCCCCGTGATGCCCGTCATGGTCGGGCTTGCCGCCCGGCGGCTGCGACTGCGGCAGCGGCGCGCGTTCCAGCACCCAGGGCACATCCGGCAGGCCCGCCAGTGGCGGCAGCGTGGAGGCCGGCGGCGGTCCCCAGACATGGGCGGGCGTGCCCAGTCCCCAACTGCCTGCCAGGCGGTTGAACTGCGCGCCCCAGAAGGCCGACCAGGGCATGCCGGTGACGGCCAGGAAGACGATGGCCAGCGAGGCCAGCACGCCGGTTACCGCATGCAGGTCGCGCCACCAGGTACGCCGCGCCGGGCGTTCGCGCAGGCTGAGCACGCCGCCCGAGCGGCCCCGCGGCCACCAGAGGAAGACGCCGGAGACGACCAGCACGATGGCCCAGCCGGCGACCACCTCAACCCAGAGATTGGCCAGCGGTCCGGCGATGGCCAGCGAGTGGATGCGCTTGACGACTTCCATCAGGCGCTCGTCGTCGCGCAGGCGGCCCAGCACACGGCCGTCCGCCGGGTCCAGGAAGACCGCCACCACGCCGCCGGCGCTGCGCAGGCCGACCTCGGCGCTGCGCCCGGGCGCCGCCGGCGCCACGAAGCGCAGCGGCTCGTCGGGCTCCACCGCCTGCGCTGCGGCGACCAGGGCTTCGGGCGACAGGCTGCCGCCCGAAGCCGCCGGCACGGTGAACAGGCGCTGGTAGAGCTGGTTCTCGATCGGCTCCTTGAACAGATAGAGCCCCCCACTCAGCGCAAGCAGCGCGAGAAAGGGCAGGCAGATCAGGCCGGCATAGAAATGCCAGCGCCAGACCCGCCGGTAGAGCGTCGAATCCCGGGCCGTGTCGGCGCTGCCCGGTGGTGTGGTGGCGTGGTTCATGGCCGCTCCGTCAGAACTTCAGGCGCGCGCCGACATAGACCGAGCGGGGCTCGCCCGGCGTCAGGATCGCCGCGTTCGCCGCCGCCTTGTCCTTCACGCTGAACAGCGACACGTAGTTCTTGTCGCCGAGATTGCGCAGCTCCGCGTAGAGCTCCCATTGCGCCTGGCTCAGGCCGGTGCGCAGACCCCACAGGCGGTAGCTGTCCACCGTGTAGCTGTTCTCGAAGTCGGCGTGGCGGCGGCCGACGAGGTCGAAGGTCGGACCGACGAAGAAGCCGCTCGCATGGCGGTACAGCAGCTCGCCCTTGATCGCATGGCGCGGCGCCGCCGGCAGGCGCTTGTTGCCGTAGTAGCGATCGCCCTTGAACACGAAGTGGTTGAAGGTGGCGCTGAGCAGCGGCTCGAAGCGATGCCGGCTCTCGGCGTCCAGCGCCAGGCTGGCGCCGAACAGGGCTTCGATGCCGGCATGCACGGTGTTGTCGGCATTCATCGACAGGCTGGTGCCGGGTGCGTTCGGGTCGTCGCGCGACAGGATCTCGTTGTCCAGGCGCGCGTAATAGGCGGCGAGGTCCCAGTGCCAGCGCTGGCGGCCGGTCTCGTGCGCGCCACGCGTGCCGAACTCGATCACCGTGCCCTTCATCGCCTTCAGCGTCGACAGGTCGGCGCGCGCATCGTCTTCCAGCTCGTACAGGGTCGGCGCTTCGTACAGCCGGCTCAGGTTCGCGAACAGTTGCACCGCCGGCGTGAGCTGGTGGATCAGGCCGGCGCGCGGGTTCAGGCTGTCGTAGTCGCCCTTGGGGTTGCGCAGCACGCCGCCGGGCACCGTGGTGTTGCCGATCTCGCGGCTGCCGCTGACTAGCTGCGCGCCGTAGACCAGGGTCCAGTCCGGCGCGAACTGCCAGCGGTCCATCGCGAACAGTTCCAGGTTGTCGGCCTTGTTGTCGACCTGCATCCAGCGCGTGCTGACGCCGCCCGGGGTGTAGCTGTTGTTGCCGCCCTCGACCGCGGTACGGCCGAGGTTCAGGCCGAGCAGCAGATCGTGCGTGCCGATGCGGCGCTGGTAGCGCAACATGCCGCCCAGATTGCGCTGCTCGGTGTCGATCAGCAGGCTGAAATAGGGTGGTGCATAGACGATCGGGTGGTCCAGGCGCTGCGCTTCGAAGGAGATGCCGGCCGTCAGGCTGCTGTCGGCGTCGAGCGCCCAGTGGGTCTTGTTGGCCAGGCGCCAGGACTTCACGTTGTACTGGTAGTCGCCCACCTTGGCCTCCGGCTGCGCCTGGCGCGGGTTGCGGCGCCACTCGTCGCGCGTCAACCCGCCGGGCAGCTGCTGCTGGTTGTCGATGGCCTGCGCGTAGAAGCGTGTCGTCAGGCCGGCACCCAGCTGCCAGCCGGCGTTCGCGTACAGGCTGCTGCGCTGCTGGCGCTGGTGCTCGCGGAAGCCGTCGCTGCGCTTGGCCTCGGCGGTCACGCGGGTGTCGAAATCGCCGGCCACCGTGCCCAAGCTGATGCGGCCCTGGCGCTGGCCATGGCTGCCGCCGTTGAGCAGCAGCTCGTTGGGGGCGCCGTCGCGCGCGGTCGGGGTGATGAAGTCCATCGCGCCGCCCAGGGTGCTGGCGCCATAGGTCAGCGCATTGGCGCCACGCGCCACCACCACATGGCGGGCGCTCAGCGGGTCGACGTCGCGGTTGTGGTTGTTGCCGTCGGCGGCAGTCACCGGCAGGCCGTCCTGCAGCAGCTTGATGCCGTTGCCGTCGTAGTTCGTGGCGTCCAGATTGGAGCCGCGGCTGGACAGGTAGCTGCCGTCGCCGGTGGAGCCGCTGGCGGCCCACAGGCCGGGCACGTAGCGCAGCAGGTCGCTGAGGCTGGTGACGTTGCGCTGGCGCAGGCTCTCGCCGTCGACCAGGGACACGCCGCCGGGCGTGCGTGCCTGCTCGGCCTGCAATGTCTTCTTCACCGCGTCGGCTTCCGGCTTGCCGGTGACGACGACGGCCGGCAGTTGCTGCGGGGCCGGGGTGGGCGTGGTGGATGCCGTCTGCGCGATCGCGCAGGGGCTGATGACGAGCGCGGACAGCAGCGCGCGCGTGGAGCGAATCTTCATGGTGCGGGGTTTCCGTTGCAAAGCGAGGGCCGGGCGCCGCCGTGGCGGCAGCGCCCGTCGAGGGCCTGGACAACGGGCTGTCCGGCCACGGCCCCGGCGCGCCGCTTCGCTGGCCGCTCGCGCACGCGGTGCAAGACCCTGCCGTGGCGGCGGGCCTGTGCGTGCGGGAGAGGAGAGCGTGCCGGCGGGCGGGGGCTCAGCCCCGTGCCGGCGGACCCTGGGCGGGCGGTATCAGCGCCCGCTCCAGCAGGCGCGGTGCCGGCGCCGCAGCGCGCGGCGGCGGCGGGCTGACGGCGCGCAGACTCGGGCGCTGCGTGTCACCCGAGGGCAGCGGCGGCGGACCGCTGGTGCAGAAGGCCGCGCAGTCGGCGGCATGGGCGTTCAGGCTGGCGGCGCCGGCATCCAGGCCCAGGGCTTCGCGCAGCTCGGGCGGCAGCTCGGCCGCATAGGCCGCCGCGCTGTCGCGGTCACCGCAGAAGCCCAGCTCCTGGGCCTGCGGCGAGGCCATCGCCAGTGCATGCGCCAGCGGCAGGCAGAGCTGCGCCAGCCAAGCCAGCATCAGGAAGGCCAGCGCCGGTCGGGAACGGGTGGCGGTCCTTCGCATGGGGCACGGATTCTAGGGAATGTGTTCCGCGTCACCCGGCGGGATCACCCAGCGGTGCATGCGCTCCTCGTAGACCGAGACCGTCGGTGCCGGGAACGCCGGGTCGGCAAAGGCACCGACCGGGATCGCGATGCAGTCGGGCAGCGCGATCGGCTCGTACCAGACGGTGGCGCCGCAGTGCGGGCAGAAATGGAAGCGCGAGCCCGGCCCCTCGTCGCCCGGTCGCAGGTAGACGCTGGACTCGCCGCGGACCGAGACCTGCTCGCGCGCGTAGCGGGCCTGCTGGCCGAAGGCGCTACCGGTGCGGCGCTGGCAGGCCAGGCAATGGCAGATGGAGACGCGCTGAGGCTCGCCGGCCACCTCGACCGTGAGCTGGCCGCAGCTGCAGGCGGCAAGGCGATGGGACATGGGCGTGCTCACGGCGTTGGGCAATGCATCACGATAGCCGCTGCCGGGGTCGCGCGGGCGGGCGCTGGCTTTCGGCCGTCGATCCCGGCCTGCCTATCATCCGCGGCCGCGCAGCAGCGCCATCAACCAAGGGATGCCATGAAAAACAAGAAGCACGGCTGGGCGCTGCCCGTCTTGCTGGCCCTGGCCTTGAGCGCCGGGCCGGGCCGGGCCCAGACGCAGGAGCCGGCACCGCTGCCGACGCCGGCGCCCAGCCCGGCGCCAACGCCTGCACCGAGCCCTATGCCCACGCCAGCAACGGGCACGCCGACCCTGCCCGGCCTGGTGCGCCCCGGCATGCCCGAGCCCGGCGAGCCCCGGCCCTATGCGCAGATCATCACCGCCGACGCGAAGACGCAGAACGGCCTGTTCCGCGTCCACAACGTGAAGACCCGGCTGTACTTCGAGATCCCCAAGGAGTTGCTGGAGCAGCCGCTGCTGATGGCGGTCAACGCCACCGCGGTGCCGGCCGGGCAGGAGCATGTGGGCCGGGCGCTGAACCAGGACGTGCTGCGCTTCGTGCTGCGCAACCACCGCGTGATGCTGCAGCTGGTCACGCAGGGCGCGGTGAGCGCGCCCGGCAGCGCGATGGGCGACGCGGTCCAGCAGTCGCAGCGCGACGCCATCCTTGCCGTGTTCCCGGTCGAGACCTATGGCAAGGACGGTGCGCCGGTGATCGAGGTCAGCCGCCTGTTCGCCACCGAGGTCGGCGACTTCAGCGCCCGCGCCATGCTGCGCGGCGGCCTGGACGCCAGCCGCAGCTATGTGGACAAGGCCAAGGCCTTCCCCGGCAGCCTGCGCGTGGACGCGGTGCACACCTATGTCGCCGGTGCGACGCCGACCGCCGCCGTGCCGGGCATGCCGGTCATGCCGCAGATCGCGCCGCCGCGCAGTCTGACCCTGAACGTCGCCTACAGCATCGTGCAGCTGCCCGAGCAGCCGATGCGGCCGCGCCTGTTCGACGACCGTGTCGGCTTCATCAGCCTGGCCCGCACCGCCTTCGGCAGCGGCATGCAGGAGGTGCAGCGCGAGCGCCTGATCACCCGCTGGCGCCTGGAGAAGAAGGAGCCCGAGGCGGCGATCAGCGAACCGCTCAAGCCCATCGTCTGGTACATCGACAAGGCCACGCCGGCCGAGCTGGTGCCCTATGTGAAGAAGGGGGTCGAGGCCTGGAACAGCGCCTTCGAGGCGGCCGGCTTCCGCAACGCGGTGCAGGCCCGAACCTTCCCCAGCGCCGAGGAGGACCCCGAGTTCGACCCCGAGGACGTGCGCTACAGCCTGATCCGCTGGGTGCCGTCGCCGATTCCGAACGCCTACGGCCCGCACCTGGCCGATCCGCGCAGCGGCGAGATCCTGAACGCCAATGTGGTGATGTTCCACAACATCGTGCAGCTGCTGCGCGACTGGTACGTCACCCAGGTCGGCCCGCTGGACCCGCGGGCACAGCAGCTGCCGCTGCCCGACGAGCTGATGGGCGATCTGGTGGCCATGGTGGTCACGCACGAGGTCGGCCATGCGCTGGGCTTTCCGCACAATATGAAGGCCAGCTCGCTCTACCCGGTGGACAAGCTGCGCGACCCCGAATGGCTGAAGACCATGGGCCACACGCCGTCCATCATGGACTACGCCCGCTTCAACTACGTGGCACAGCCCGAGGACCGGATTCCCCCGGCGCTGCTGATTCCGAAGATCGGCCCTTACGACGTGTTCGCCGTGAAATGGGGCTACACGCCGATCCCCAGCGCGCAGACGCCGGAGGCGGAGCGCCAGCAGCTCAACCTCTGGGCGCGCGAGCAGCAAAGCCAGCCCTGGCTGCGCTTCAGCGCGCCCAAGGCCGAGGGCGGCGACGCTGGCGACAACATGGAGGCGGTGGGCGACGCCGACCCGGTGCGCGCCACCGGCCTGGGCCTGCGCAATCTGCAGCGCGTCGTCAAGATGCTGCCCGCGCTGGTGCCCAAGGACGGCGGCGACGACCGCCTGCTCGAAGAGATGTACCGCGCCACCTGGATGCAGTGGACGCGCGAGATCGGCCATGTCGCCGCCCTGGTCGGCGGCTATACGGTGGAGAACAAGCACAACGACCAGCCGGGCGCGATCGCCACGCCGCTGCCCCGCGCGCAGCAGGCGCGGGCGATGAAGTTCCTCGCCGAGCACGCGCTGGCCACGCCGGCCTGGATGCTGGACCCCGGCATCACCCAGCGCCTGCGCGCCTCGGAGCGCCAGCTCTGGGTCGCCGCCACGCAGCGCAGCCTGCTGCGCCAGCTGCTGGACCCGACGCGCAGCCTGCGCCTGCTGGCCCAGGAAAGCCAGCTGGGCGCCGCCGCCTACCGGCTCGACGAACTGCTCGGTGACCTGCGCCGCGGCGTGTTCGGCGAGCTGGCCGCCGGCAGCGCCATCGCCGCGCCGCGCCGCAGTCTGCAGCGCCTCTACGTCGACACCCTGATCGCGCGCCTGAATTTCCCCGGCAACCCGCTGCTCGAAGACGGCCAGCCCGCGATGCGCGCCGAGCTGCGCACGCTCAAGAGCCTGATCGGCCCGCAGGCCTCAGCCGGCGACGCCACGCGGCGCGCGCATCTGCAGGGCCTGGTGGCGAGTATCGACAAGGCCCTGGACCCGAGCGCCGCGGTGCCGGTGAATCCGTTGGCTGCCTTGCAGCGCGGGCTGGGCTTCGAGGGCGGCGATGGGGCCGAGCCGCATGAGCACGACCCGGTGCGTTGCTGGCCGGGGCATGGGCATGGGGAGCTGCCGGCCTGGTGGGCGCCAGGGCAGGGTGGGGCGGAGAGGGGTGGTGGTGAGGGCTTGCTGCAAGGCCGTTGGTGAGCACTGAGAGTGCCCGACGGCTATAGGCTGAGTGCGGCCGGTCAACGCATCCCAAGTCCATGACTGGTACCGGCCGCAAGCTGTCAGCCACCGAGTTGGGCGGGCTTACTTACCACAGCGGTCGTTCAACTCGAACTCGACAAAGCACCCGTACCCGCAGCGCATCAAGCGGAGTCGCTATTTCGCAATGGATAACATCGTTAGGACCGTGCTGTCCGGCAGCTTGATTGACTGCGATTCAACCGTCAGCCGATACGCACCACCGCCAGAAAGCCAGCGATCGGCAGGCTCCCTGCGGGGGCGAGACATGCCACTCGCAGCACCGAAGGCGATTCCGAATGCGTCCGTCCCCTGGTGCAACTCGCCGAGCACGAAGAACTCGTTGGGAAAGGCCCCATTGCGCTGATGCCAGAGCAGCCGGCTCTGGCTGTGGCAAACGATGCACGCCGGCGTCGTCGCTCGCATAGCCAGCTTGATCGCAGCTGCGGTCAGGCTCGCGTTGAAGTCGTTGGCTAGTGTCTTGGCCACGTCAAGGTTGGTCCGCTTGCCGTGCGCCCACGGCACGACCAGATAGTCGGGAAGGATGAGCTGGCTGGCGTACGAGTTGGCATGAGCCTCGACCGACTTGGCCTCGGCGTTCTGCGGCCCGATGACCTCCTTGGCACACTGAAACGAGCCCGTCTTGCGGTCGCAGATCCAGTGCGCAAGCTCGTGCGCCAAAGAAAACCTGCGCCGGCCTTCGTGGCTACCCGCCGTGTTGACGCTGATCACCGCCTGCTCGGCGCTAGCCACCAAGCGCGCCTCGCAACCATCAAGATGGCGATGCACTACGCGCGCGCCGCGCGCGTTCGCGATGGCTTCCAGGTCGATCTGGTCGGGTTCAACGACACCATGCGACCAAAGCAGCCGCTCTGCCGGCGATAGCCGCGCCGTGTCAATCCTCATGCGAGCCCATATCGATCTTGCCCAAGGCCACCAGATCGTCGTACAGGCTCTCCCAGTCGGCGTCAGACTGCCGTTTGCCGTCACGGAACGCGAGTCCCAAACTGCGATCGCTGGCGAACGCTTCCTGAATCAGCTGCTTCAGCCGCTCCAGAGTTGGCCGTACGTGCGGGCCTGGCTTCGACACCGACCGAACAGTCATGCGCGCCTTGGCCTCGCTCAATCGCTGCCTGAGCGCCGCCGCGGCGGCGTCCCGCATCGCCGACTTCAGGTTCACCGCGATCGCCGCGACATCCTCACCGTCTTCGACAGCCTCCTTGCGAAGGTCGGCGTCAGACGTGTTCAGGATGTCCTCAAGCGCGATGACCCGCAGCGCCGCCAACTCCGCTCGATGGTTGGGCGTGGTCATGCAGACCTCCTTCCGGGAAACAGCTTGGCCGCGCCGCGGCGCAGGCGTTTCCTGATCGTTTCGTAATCGGTGGCGGTGAATCCTGCCAGCTCGCGGGCCTTGGCCGGCGACTTGCCCTCTTTGATGCACATCACGAGCCAGCCGACCTGCTGGTCGTCGGCAAACACCGCCTCGATGCGGTCGGCATCCACCTTTGCACGTGCGATGGCTGCGGCCTCTTCTTCGGCATCCAGCGCCTCGCCCTCGACGCTCTGGGTCGAGAAACCGAGGTAGTCGAGCACATGGTCAGCACCCTCGCCATCGAGGGCCAAGCCTTCGAGTCGGTCAGTCCTCGACATGAGGTGCGACTCGCGCGATCCGTCAGCGATGCTCATCATCGTCATGATCATGAACGCGACGAACGGCACCCGCCGCTTGGGCCAATGGCGCCCCCGGTCGCCCAAGGTTCCGGCCATCGCGCGGACCACGGCCTCGTTGATGAGCTCGTGCGGATCCTGATACTCCGTTCCAAGCAGGAACCCCTGAGCAGCCTTACGCAAACGAAGCGCGTCATCTTCCGTCAGCGCCTCGATCGCGTCGCGAACATCGTCATCTGTGGCCGGTTCGTCATTCGGCGCGTTGCCTGTTTCCACGGACTCTCCCCGATCTTGATGTATGCGGATCAAACCCGGAAACCGGACATGTCACCGCCCGTGTCCGGTTTTGGTCGGTCGCCCGCATATCTGTATGGCGGGCATTGTCTCGCCACGGCTGGCATCGCTGCCAGCGAGAACAGCCCCAGGCGGCCCGCTGGCAGGGCCGCCGCCCAGAGTCAGGATCAAGCAGGAACTACATCCCCATGGAAATCTTCACGCTCAACGTTGGACAGGGCCAGTTCGTCGTCGTGGCCGGCAAGAACGAGGCCTTCATCGTCGACAGCTTCGTGCCCCTGAGTTCAGGGCAAGACACCGTGTTCGTGAAGGCGGCCTTGAGTTCGATCCTTGCCGGCCGCAGGCTCCTTGGCTTGATCGTGACCGGCTTTGATGCCGACCATTTCTGCGAGGCCGGCATGAAGCTGGTGCTGAACAAGTACCGGCCGAACTGGCTGATGTACCCCAACTACCGCAAGCGCACGCGCACTGCCGATCTTTGCTTCGACGCGATCAAGGTGCTGGATCAACAGAAGGACATCAACCACGTGTCAGTGGCCCTGGGCGACAACAATCTGCGCTTCTACCAGCAGCTGTCTACCGAGTTTTCGTTCGAAGTCTTCTCACCTCACCGCGAGGACATGAACTCCTCGAACAACTGCTCGATCGTGTGCAAGGTCACCGAACATGCGACAGGCGGCACCTACCTCGTCACAGGCGACACCGAGGTCGACCGCTGGGATTCGATCGTGCGCTACTTCGGCCGCTCGCTGCAGTCAGATGTCCTGGCGGCGCCGCACCATGGGTCCGAGAACGGCATCTCGGCGGCGGCGCTGTCATGCATTCAGCCCCACACCATCCTGGTCAGCGCCGGCGTGCAAAGCCAATACGGCCACCCTCACCTGGCTGCGCAACGACTCTTCCGTGATCACTCCCGCGAGTGGCATGCGACCAACGGCAACCAGGGACAGTCCATTCATACCGTCGTCGACTTGGCGGGCGTGAAGAACTACAAGTTCGAACAGTAGAAAGGCACGACATGTCTGAAACGCACAAGGTGATCTTCTATCCGGTGGGCAACGGCGACACGAGCCAGATCGTGTTGGACAACGGCCGCCGCGTCCTCTTCGACTTCTGCCACCGCGACAAGGCTGAGGACGACAACACCCCGGAGATCGATCTCAAGAAGCGCTTACGTGGGGAGCTCAAGGATGCGAAGCGGGAGGACTTCGACGTGGTCGCCTTCACGCACGCCGACAAGGACCACATCCAGGGCAGCACCGACTTCTTCTGGCTGGAACACGCGGAAAAGTACCAAGGCAAGGACCGCATCAAGATTGAGGAGCTCTGGGTGCCGGCGGCCATGGTCGTCGAGTCGGCCAGCAATGACCAGCAAAGTGCCGAGTTCGTCATCCTGCGCCAGGAAGCGCGCCACCGGCTGCTGGCCGGGAAGGGCATCCGGGTGTTCTCGAAGCCGCAGGATCTCGCGGACTGGCTGGAACCGGCCCTCAAGGCGCTTGGAGAGAAGCCGGATGCGCGCGATCACCTCATCGTCGACGCCGGAACACTGGTCCCCGGTTTCAGCCTGGACGCCGACAAGGTCGAGTTCTTCTGCCACTCGCCATTCATCAAACACTGCGACGACGGCGATATCGTCCGCAACAGCGCTGCGCTGGTGTTCAACGTGCGTCTGAAGGCAGGCAAGGAACTGTTTGACTACCTCGAGGTGGGTGATGCCGAGTGGGGAGACCTCGAGGACATCGTCACGGCTACACGCCAGCACAAGAACGATGATCGCCTGAAGTGGGATCTGCTCAACATCCCGCACCACTGCAGCTACAAGGCCCTGAGCGACGAGAAGGGCGACAAGGAGACCGTCCCCAAGCCACTGGTCAAGGAACTGCTGCTCGAGGGGCGCGCGGGCGCCTACATCGTCAGCTGCAGCAAGCCGGTCAACGACGACAAGAGCGCCTATGAGCAGGTGCAGCCGCCCCACATCCAGGCGCGCAAGGCCTACGAAAGCTACTTGGTCAAGGTGGATGGCCGCAAGTTCCTCGTGACCATGTCGGAACCGAACGCGAGCCGGCCCAAACCCCTGGAGTTCGAGTTCACGTCGTCGGGCCTGGCGCTAAAGAAGAGCGTCGTGGTCGGCAGCGCGGCCATCATCACCAGCACCGCACCACGGGCAGGTTGATGCCGATGACGTATCACGAGCTCGCGGCATTTGCGCCAGCAGATCGTGCAGCGCTGCGCCTGCCGCACGCTGTCGACTTGTGCTACGCCATCGACCGAAGTCGGGACGTCACACTGCTGCAGGTGTTGACGTCCATCGACGGCTCGGACCGCGAAACCTTGGTGGTCGATGTCGCGTGTGATGAGATCCCAAACCGCAATCTAGTCGGCCTGCGCAGTCCCGAGAGGCTAGCCATCATGGTGGGTGCCGCCGGCAACAGCCCGCCGGCAGTGCTGGCATTGCGCCAGGACTTTCCGGGGGTTATGCACCTGAACGCCACACCGGCTGGCGAGCCCCGAAGCCTGTGCCTGTACTTCGAACCCCATCGCTCGGTGATGCGGACGTGGACGGCGCCGAAGTTCTTGCGCCGCATCCAGTGGTGGCTGCTGGAGACCTCGCAGGGGGCACTGCACGCGGCCGATCAACCGCTGGAGCTGCCGTTCTTCGACACCGGCTGGGAGCTGGTGATCCCGGCCGACTTCGAGCAACTGCGGCAGCGAGCCGACCTGCGCTTCTTCGCGTCCTTCATCGAACCGGCGCACCTGCGCGGCACATCGACTCTGATGCTGAGAGCCGTGGTCGTCGGCGATGCCAAGGTCGAGGGACTAGGCGTTGCGATCATCGACTGCCCGCCGATCGTCCAAGGCAGCCGAACGGAAATCCCCTCCACGCTCGGCGCGGCGGCCGACGAACTGGCCGAGCGCGGCCTTGATCTCGCCGCAATGCTGCGGGACAACCTGTGGCAGCAGATTCACGCCAAGGGCGAAGCTCTGAAGGGCGCGAGCGACCGTTTCATCGTGATCCTCAACATGCCCGTGTGCCGCGAACACGGCACCCCTGCGGAGCGGACGCAGCGGTTGGCTTTGTTGACCCCCGTGGGCCGCCTCGAACTCGGCTTGCGCCTTGGCGCCTACACGCGCGTCGAGGGCAAGGTCTTCAAGGACACACCCATCGGCGGCCGTGCGCCCACGGAAGGAGATTGGCGGAGTCTGCTGACCCTCCCCGCAGCGGTTCTCGACGCGCCAAGTCGCCAGACATTCCGGGCGCTGTCGGCAACCCCCAGCGCCGGGCCCGACGCAGCGGTCCTTGTCGGGGCCGGCGCCTTGGGCAGTGAACTGCTGAACCTGTGGACACGAGCCGGTTGGGGATCTTGGACGATCATCGACTCCGACCACCTGAAGCCGCACAACCTGGCCCGGCACGCGGCGTTCTTCCACCAGGTTGGACAGCCCAAGTCCAGCGCTTGCCGGAGCCTGGTCGAACACGTCCACGGCAATGTTGGAGTGGCGCGTGCCATCGTCGCGGACGCATGTGACCGCAACAACGCAGAGGTCGAAACTGCACTCGCCGCCGCCGGCCTGGTTGTCGACTGCTCGACAACGGTGGACTTTCCGCGACTGACCAGCTCTAGTCTTCACACGGCACGCCACGCATCCGTCTTCCTGACACCGAGCGGCAAAGGCTCGGTGCTGTTGCTCGAAGATCAAGCTCGCGAATGCCGGCTGCGCACCCTCGAAGCCCAGTACTACCGGGCACTCCTCAACCATGCTTGGGGCCGGCACCACCTGGACGGTCACCTGGGCTCGTTTTGGAGCGGCGCGAGTTGCCGCGACATCTCGTTCAAGCTGTCGCATTCCAGCGTCGTCGCGCACGCGGCGACGCTGGCAGAGCAACTGATCCGCCGATGCGTGCAACCGCAGGCGGTCATACAGGCCTGGCATCGCGACCCAGAGACCGGTAGCGTTGAGGTCTTCGACGTGCCGGTTCATGAGCCGATCGCGCAACTGCGTGGCCAACTTACCGTGCATCTGGACAAGGGCCTGGAGGACAAGCTGCGGCAGTTGCGCGCTGAGAAGCTACCGACAGAGAGCGGCGGCGTGCTGTTGGGCTACCACGATCTCAATCTGGGCGAGATCGTCATCGTCGACGTTCTGCCACCGCCGCCGGACAGTCGCCACAGCACCGGTTTCTTCGAGCGCGGCGTCGAGGGCCTGCTGGAGTCGTACAGCGAAGTGCAAAGACGAACCGGCAACGTCGTCGGTTACCTCGGAGAGTGGCACAGCCATCCCCCAGGTCATAGCGCTCGGCAGAGTCCCGACGACCTGTTGCAACTCTTCAAGCTGGCGCTGGGCATGGCCGACGACGGGCTGCCCGTCATCCAACTCATCGTCGGCGAGCATGAATTCGAACTCTATGCAGGCGAGGTGATGGCATGACAACAGGCGCAGCGCGGCCCATTGCATTGGCGCTATCCGGGGGCGGCATCCGCGCCATGGCCTTCCACCTTGGCGTACTCAAGCGCATGGCCGAACGCGGCTTGCTCGAACGGGTCGCTCGACTCTCGACTGTCTCCGGCGGTAGTCTGTTGGTGGGCTTGGTCTACAGATCCTGCAACTTCCAGTGGCCAACGTCGCAGCGGTTCTTGGACAGGGCCTACCCGTGGGTGGGCGAGCAACTGTGCTCCCGTAGCCTGCAGGCTGGCGCGTTCTTGCAGTTGCTCCGGCCTTGGAACTGGCGCTTCTGCCTGTCTAGGGCCAACCTGCTTGCGCTCGAGCTCCGAACGAACTGGGGGCTGGATGTTCCGTTGTCGGCAATCGGCCTCAGCCCCGAATGGTCGATCAACGGAACCACGGCCGAGAACGGCAAGCGGTTTCGGTTCAAAGGAGCCGAGATCGGCGACTGGGAACTCGGCTACGCGCAGGCACCGAGCTTTCCGCTGGGCAGTGCGTTGGCGGTGTCGGCGGCCTTCCCTATTGGTTTCGGCCCACTCGCCTTGCGCGCTGACGCCTACACCTGGAAGAAGCGGGCTTGGGATGCCCCGAAAGGGAGCGAGCAGGTCGTGAATGTCGGCACCAAGCGGCTGCACCTTTACGACGGCGGGCTGTATGACAACCTCGGTGCCGAGCCGTTTTTTCATCCAGGCAAGCAGCAGCCCAAGAACGCCGGCGACTACATCATCGTCAGTGACGCCGGGGCACCTCTTCCCATTGGGCTTCGTTCGGGGCCGCTGAACCCATTTCGCATAAAGCGCATGATGGACATCATGTCCGAGCAGTCGAGATCGCTGCGCATCCGAGCCTTCGCCAACTACCTTCAAACCAACCCTGGCGTTGGCGCGCAACTGCTAATCGGCACTGCCGTCTCGGGCCCCGACTGCACAGAGGCCAAATTCGCTCGCTCGTTCCCTACGAGCCTCAAGCGCTTGAGCCGCACTGACTTCGAGCGACTCGCCGGGTATGGGCATGGCGTCGCTAGAGACGCAGAGAATCGCTTCGGCTTGGCATAGCGCGACGAACAAATCCGAAGATACGGCCGCGCCCAACCGCCTGCTTGAGCGGAGCATCTGAACCATTCGGGGTAATGTCTGCTCATTCCACCGACCTAGACCACTCTACTGGCGGCTTTTGGCCGGCAGCGGCCAGCAAGCACGATGCCCGCGGCCGGCCGCAATCGCTGCTCAGCCGCCTGCCGCCGGCGACTGAAAGGGGCCAGCGGGGTTGAGCGGTGCACAGCGACCAGCCGCGTGCTCGGCGTCGCGTTTCGGTCCGAACTCAGCCCGCACCACCGCCCCGCCGCCGCTCCCGCAGCATGAATAGGTAAAGCCCTTCCACCTTCTCCCGCGCCCAGGGCGTTTTGCGCAGCACCTTCAGGCTGGAGTTGATGCTGGGACTTTGCGTGAAGCAGCGCAGCGCGATGCGCTCGCCCAGGCCGGTCCAGCCGTAATGGGTCACCAGCTCGGTCAGCAGCTTTTCCAGGGTCAGGCCGTGCAGCGGGTTGCGCGGCTGCGCGCTGGGTGCGGGCGCAGGGGATTCGGGGTCGTCGTGCATCGGCCGCATGCTGCCTGAATTGGCGCCGTGCGCCGCGCGTTGGCCGCCGACAACGCCACCCCCAGCCGGTGCTTGCGCCGGCTGGCCGTCGCCCGCATCATGCGCGCCCTTGCTGAAAGCGCCCACGACAGCGCTCGCAATCGGAGATCCCTGCTATGTCCTCCCTGTTCATCTCGACGATCGACTGAACACGGTTCCCGAGCCCCGGCTGAACCGTGTCTGTTCCCAGATACGGCCTCAGACCGCGCGGCACGCAAAGCCCCGCTGCCCTTGAGCCGGGGCTTTGCTTTTCGGAAACCGCATGAGTGACCAACTCCGTTCCCGCGCCTTGCAAGAAGGCCGGGTCAAGGCCTTGCGCCGCATGAAGCAGCCGATGACGCTGGTCGTCGAAGGCGCGCGCGACCCCGTCGCCCGCGCCCTCGCGCAGCGCGGCCTGCGCGGCGCGGGCGAACACATCCAGAGCCGTGGTGCGCAGCGCCGGGCCGACCGCATCGCGCTGCAGGCGCTGTTGCGACGAAAGGATTGGGATGAATGAATCCAAGGAACTGCGCGAGCAGCTGGCGCAGAGAAACCAGCAGCTGCAAGCCATCGCCGCCCAGCTCAAGACCGAGCTGTTCGGCATCGACGCGCTGATCGACCGCGTCATCGACTCGGTGCGGGCTTGGTACCTGCTGCCCGAACTGATCACGCGGCCGGTCATCGTCTGCCTCTGGGGCCTGACCGGCACCGGCAAGACCCAGCTGGTGCGCCGCCTGGCGCAGCTGCTGGGCTTCTACGACCGTTACGTGGAGGTGCAGATGGATGGCTTCTCCAATGGCGCCGGCTGGCGCGGCGCGCAAAGCCTTTCGGGCATGCTGGCGCAGTCCGGCGTGCGCGAGGGCGAGCCGGGCATCCTGGCGCTCGACGAGTTCCAGCGCTTTCGCACCATCAACGAGAAGCGCGGCGAGCTGCGCGTCGAGCGCTACCAGGACGTCTGGGCCCTGCTGTCCGACGGCCGCCTGCCGCCGGCGCTCTCGCTGCTCGGCGACATCGAGTCGTCGCTGGCCGAGGCGGCCTTCGACGCCGAGCGCGCCGAGGCGGACGACGCCAAGCTGCGCTTCAAGCTGCGCAGCTGGGAGGCCCAGGAGCTGCGCCGCAACCTGAAGCTGGACGAACCGCTGATGGAGGTGATGGCCTGGTCGCCGGAGCAGATCCAGGATCGCCTGCGCGCGTTCCGCGAGAGCGGTCAGCAGCAATGGGTGACCGACTACAGCCGGCTGCTGGTCTTCGTCTGCGGCAACCTCGACGAGATGTACGACGAGCTCGCCACCAGCGTGGACGACTGCGACAGCGATGCCGACATCTTCCACGCGCTGACCGGCAAGCTCAGCGTCATCGACGTCAAGCAGGCGCTGAACAAGCGCTTCAAGCCGGAGCAGGTGGCACGCCTGGGCAACGAGCATGTGATCTACCCCTCGCTGTCGAGGCGTGCCTACGAGCAGCTGATCGCGCAGGGCTGCGCGCGCTACGCGGCCGAGACCGAAGCCGGCTGCGGGCTGCGCTTCGTGCTCGACGCCAGCGTGCGCGAGCAGATCTATGCGAACGGCGTGTTCCCCGCCCAGGGCACGCGGCCGCTGTTCTCGTCGCTGCACGCCATCCTCGGCAGCGGCCTGGCCAAGGCCGCGCTCTGGGCGCTGGAGCAGGGCGCCGCGGCCGGGGAGACCGTGAGCCTGACGGCCGACGGGCGCAGCCTGGTCGCGCACTGGCAGGGTCGCGCCCAAGCGATTGCCGCACCCTTCGAGATCAGCCGGCTGCGCCAGCGCAACAACGCCGACTTCCGCGCACTGCTGGCGGTGCACGAGGCCGGGCATGGCCTGGTGCATGCGCTGCTGTTCGGCCGCGCGCCGCAGGAGATCAAGATCCATGTCGCCAGCTTCGAGGGCGGCTACAACGCCTACAGCTCGCGCAAGGTCTGGTCGCGGCGCAATCTGCTGGACTCGATTTGCACCAGTTTGGCCGGCCGCGCCGCCGAGCTCCTGGTCTTCGGACCCTGCTTGAGCTCCAGCGGCGCCGAGAGCGATCTGCGCAAGGCCACCGAGACCGCGGCGCGCATGCTGCGCCATCTCGGCCATGGTCCGCGCATCGGCCGCTGCGACGTGGTGGCCGGCAGCGACGACAACCTCTGCACCGATGTCGAGGCCAGCAACCCGCAGATCGAGGCCCTGCTGCAGGCCGAGCACCTGCGGGCCACCGCGCTGATCGAGGCGCACCGCGACGCGCTGCTGGCCCTGGTGGACGAGTTGCTGGATTGCGGTCAGGTCGCGCCGGCGCGTTTCGCCGCGGTGGTCAAGCTGCCGCTGGCCGCGCCGGAGGACGCGCTCGACCCCTATGCGCAATGCCTGGCCGCGTTTCGCGGGGCGGGGCCGGAGCGTACTTCGAGGCCGGCCCCCGGGCGCTCAGTCCGGCCGCTCGAAGCCGCCCGCCACCCAGGCCTCGGCGCGCTCCTTGCTGAGCTTGAAATGGGCCGGCACGCGGCGCTCGGCGAGGCGAGTGCCTGAGGCGTCGTCGGCGCGCAGCAGTGCATACGGCTCGTCCTCTGAGGGCACGATCTCCAGGCTGATCTTGAACCAGTCGCCGTCCTGCGCCACATAGAGCGATTTGTGCAGCTGCGCGCGCAGCTGCTGCTCGTGGCGCTGGATCACCTCGCTGGCGGTCTTCACCAGGGTGTTGAAGGCGCTGCCGTCCAGCGGCTTGGGGTTCTTCTTGTCGCGGCCCATGGTCCAGGGCCCGACCAGCGCGGGCTCGGCCTGGCCGTCCAGGTACATGGCCACGGCCCAGCCCTCGTCGTCCTCGTTCTTGATGACCTCGGCCGTCCAGCCCTTGTCGCGCCAGCGGCGCGCTTCCTGGATCAGATCGGGTTCGCTGTGCTCGTCGCTCATGGCTGGGCGGCCGGCTGCGATGCGGCGAGGTTCAGGGCGGTGTTCTTCGGGCTCATCGGGGCTTGTTCAGGCAAATCTCAAGAGGCTCCATTGTCGGAGCGGTCGGAACCGGTGGGCTTGACATATTTAGATGTTTAGCTAAACATCACAACATGAGCCAGGTCTTCAAAGCCCTTTCCGACCCCACCCGCCGCCGGGTGCTGCAACTGCTGCGGCAGGGGCCGATGAGCGCCGGCGAGCTCAGCGAGCAGTTCGACGTGTCCAAGCCGACCATGTCGGCGCATTTCGCGGTGCTCAAGGAAGCCGACCTGGTCCATGCTGAGAAGGCGGGCAAGTCCGTCATCTACCACCTGAAGCTCTCGGTGCTCGAAGAGGCATTGCTGGGCTTCGTCCACTCGTTCGGCGCTGAAGAACCGGCGCCCCGAACCCGCAAGGAGACTGCGCGATGAATAAAGACTTGATGGGCAGCCTCGCCTGGGGCCTCGGCATCCTGCTGCTGGCCCTGGCCGCCAGCCAGGCGCGCAGGATGGGCTATCTGGAGGCCGAGACCGTGACCCGCATGGTCTTGGGCGCCACCGGTCTGATGATTGCCTGGTCCGGCAACCGCATGCCCAAGGTCTTCGTGCCCGAGCTCTGGGCACGCAAGGCCAGGCGGGTGACGGCTTGGTCGATGGTGCTTAGCGGCCTTATCTACGCCGGCCTGTTCGCCTTCGCGCCGATGCAGCTCGCGGTGGCCGGCGGCGTCGCGGCGGTGCTCATCGGCATCGCGGTGAGCTTTGTCTACTGCTTCTCGTTGCGCAGCAGGGCTGCGGCCTGAATCCCAATGAAACTCGTATGGACGGTGCCCTTGCCGCTCAGGCCTCCCGGTGGCCGAGCGGGCTGTTGAATCGCGGCCGACGACCAGTTGGAAGGTGCGAAGTGCGATGGCCGATAGGGCGCCGACCGCCGATTGATGTCCTGTGGCCATCTTGCGAGGCGGTCTTACCGTGTGTCGAACGGCTTTTCTGGGTATCTGCGCGGCGCATCACGGTACTCCCGACAGGGCGTGGTTCTTGTGTGCGAGGCATAGATTGACCGACAGGAGCATCTATGCCGAGCAAGGAGCCGAGTAAGACGAAGCTGAGGAACGCGAGGATTGCGGCGCAGTCCGCCGCGTTGACCAGGATCCCCAAGAAATACTGGACCAGATCGTGGCCGATGGCCCATTGACGGCCCAGGACATCAACGCCACGACGATGGCGCTCAAGAAGGCGCTGATCCAGCGCGCGCTGGGGGCCAAGTTGTCACATCACCTGGGCTATGCGCCCGGCAGTGCGCGGCCCGAGGACGCCGCCAACCACCGCAACGGCAAGACGTCCAAGACCGCGCAGACCGAGGACGGGCCGCTGCGCGTCACTCGATCAGCGAATCCCTAGATGTGGTGCGCGGTCTGGGTCATGGCCCGGGCCGCGAGCTTCATCGCCAAGCGGATTGGTTCCGGCAGCGCACGGGCGCCGGCGGCCAGCGCCTGCTCTGCATGCTGGGCTTCGTCGATCTTCATCTGCTCGACGATCGCGCGCGATGCGGCATCGCCGGCCGGCAGGCGCTCCAGATGCGAGGCCAGATGCGCCTCGACCTGGCGCTCGGTCTCGACGACGAAGCCCAGCGACCAGGCATCGCCGGCCAGGCCGGCCGCGGCGCCGATCGCGAAGGCACCACCCCACCACAGCGGCAGCAGCAGGCTGACGCGGCCGCCGAGTTCGTCGATCCGCGCGCGCGTCCAAGCCAGGTGGTCGATCTCCTCCTGGGCCGCGGCTTCCATCTGCGCGGCCAGTTCCGGCCGTCTGCTGGTCAGCGCCTGGGCGCTGTAGAGGGCCTGCGCGCAGACCTCGCCGACATGGTTGACGCGCATCAGCGCCGCGGCTTCGCGGGCCTCGGCCTTGCCGAGCATCGGGGCCGGCGACGTCGGTTGCGGACAAGGCCGCTGCGCGCGCGCCGGCGCGGCCAGCGTGCGCAGCGTGCGGTCGAGCAGGGTCAGCAAGCGGTCGGGGCTGGAGAGTTTGTGCGCGGTGTCCATGAAGAAAGTGTAGGAAGCTGATGCTGTTGCGACGGAGCAACGGGTAAACCCTTGTCATGCGCACGTCATCGCCGACTTGGCAAGATGCTTGGGTTTTCGCCGAGGAGGCCCGATGGGCGGGCAGCCTGGCGCACCTAGGAGCTTTGCATGAAGAAAACGGTTCTGGCCCTCGCGGCCCTGGCGTCGCTGTCGGGCGCAGCCCTGGCCCAGTCGTCGGTGACGGCATTTGGCATCATTGATCTGGCCGCCCGCAATCTGAAGGGCGCGGACTCGGTCAAGTACCTGAGCAACGAAGGCCGCGCCACGAGCCGCCTGGGCTTTCGCGGCGTTGAAGACATCGGCGGCGGCCTGAAGGCTGGCTTCCACATCGAGACCCAGGTCAACCCGGACGACGGCAGCGTCGGCGGCAACTTCTGGCAGCGTCGTGCCACCGTGAGCCTGATGGGTGATTTCGGTGAATTGCGCCTGGGCCGCGACAAGTCCGCGACCCGCACGCTGCTGGACACCTTCGACCCCTTCGGCACCAGCGGCATGCCCGGCCTGAACCGCCTGATGGCTCTGGACCGCAACCGCATGGACAACGGCGTGATGTACTTCCTGCCCAGCTTGGGCGGCCTGTACGGCAGCGTGTCCCTGACCGCAGGCGAGGGCTCCGACACCAGCAGCACGCAGCGTTCGACCTCCGGCCGTCTGGGCTACAAGGCGGGCGGGCTGGATGTGTCCGGTGCCTACGGCCAGTTCGGCAGCACCAACAAGCTGAAGATCACCGCCGTTGGCGCCAGCTACGACTTCGGTGGCTTCATGCTGCAAGGCCAGTACAGCCAGTACAAGCAGGGTTCTGCGGACCTGAAGGTTGCCAATATCGGCGGTTCGGTCAAATTGGGCGCGGGCAAGTTGGTTGGTTCGTACGGCCGTGCCAGCGGCGCCTCCAACCGTGAGGCCAATCTGCTGGCGGTCGGCTATGACTACAGCCTGTCGAAGCGCACCTCGCTGTACACCACGGTTGCGCGGATCGACAACAAGGGGACCTCGACCTTCTCGCTGAACGGCGCAACCGGTCGGGCGTTGCCGATTGCCGGCGGCAACTCCAGCGGCTACGAGGTTGGTATCCGCCACAGCTTCTGAGCTACGGGTTCCCCCGAGGAAGCCGCCTCCGGGCGGCTTCTTTTTTGCCCGCAATGTTGTTGAGCTGTCACATTGCTGCATTTGAAGGCAGCTCGGTTTGCAGAATACGGCCGGTTCACGACACCCACCCCGGAGACCGACCCATGAAGCACAACAAGCACCTGCTTGCCCTCGTTGCCGCCGGCCTGTTCAGCTGCGCCTCCTTTGCCCAGACCAGTGTCAGCCTTTATGGCGTTATGGATGTGGCGGTGCGTTCCGAAACTAACCATGGCGCCAACAAAGGCCGTGTCGTTCGTGTGATCCCTGGTGGTATGTCGCAAAGCCGTCTGGGTGTCAATGTCAGTGAAGACCTTGGCGATGGCTGGCGCGCACTGGCAAACCTCGAGCATCGTTTGCTGTCGGACAGCGGGGCCCAAGCCAGCGCCGCCGACTTCTGGCGCCAGGCCTGGGTTGGCGTGATCACGCCGGCCGGCCGCATCACTTTAGGCCGTCAGTACAACGTACTGTTCGACGCAGTCACCTCGACCGTCGCTCCGTATCGCTACTCGCCGTACATGGAGGTTTTCAAGCCTGAGCTGGGCATGGCCCTGGGTGCGCGCCAGAGCAACATGGTCAAGTACGCGGTCACCGCGGGCGGCTTCACCGGGGAGCTGCAGGTCAGCGCCGGTGAAGGTACGAGTAACGACAAGAGTGTCGGCGGCATGGTCCGCTACACGGCAGGTGGCTTCGCGGTCACCGGCGGTCTGTTGACCGCGGAAAGCCCGGCCGGCCGTGAGGCCGAGGCCAAGCTGCTGGGCGTGTCCTACACCAGTGGACCGCTGTACCTGAACTTTGGTTGGGTGACCAATAGCTTCGACGCCGATACCTTCGTTGGCGGCATGCCAGTTGCGAGCCAGAGCTTGGCCAGCTTCGGCGGTCCGCTGTTCGTGGCCAATGGCACCGACACGCAGCCGAATCCGCAATGGCTGGCCAGCGGTCGGGAGCGCGATATGTGGAGCGTGGGCGGCACCTACCAGATCACCTCGCAGTTCAATCTGGGTGCGCAGTACTACAGCCTCAAGCAGACCGGTTTCATGGCGACCGGCAACAGCAAGGTCACGTTTTATTCGGTGGTGGCCGACTATGCGCTGTCCAAGCGCACCGATATCTATGTTGGTTGGGACAGGATGTTTGCCGACGGCGCAATCGCTCCTCTCGTCAATGGCGCGAAGAGTCGCACCGGCGTGATGTCCGGCGTTCGCCATCGCTTCTGATACCTGAGGATCAGCACTGCGTCACGGCCGCCTTCGGGCGGCCGTTTTCATTGCTCCTCCTAGGGCCATCCCTAGGCCGTTGGGGGGGCTGGCGTCGCCGATGATGCGCGCCCCTGAAGCGGTGCCGCCGGCGCCGCATGGTGTCCGCTCCCATGTTGGTTTTCGTGTTGCGCCGGCTGATGCAGGCGCTGGTGGTCATGCTCGCAGTCGCGCTGATCGCCTTTTCGCTGTTCCAGTATGTTGGCGATCCGGTCAGCAACCTGCTCGGCCAGGAGGCGACCCAGGAGCAACGGGAGCAGTTGCGCCAGGAACTCGGTTTGGATCGCAGCTTCTTCGTGCAGTTCGGTGCCTTCGTCGGCAATGCGGTGCAGGGCGAGTTCGGTCTCAGCCTGAAGCAGGGGCGCAAGGTTTCGACCCTGATCGCCGAGGCTTTTCCGGCCACTCTGGAGCTCGCGCTGTCCGCGGCGCTGATCGCCACGCTGTTCGGCATCCCCTTGGGCGTCTATGCGGCGCTGCGCCGCGGCAAGCCACTGGCCCAATTGGTGATGTCACTGTCGCTGCTTGGCGTGTCGCTGCCAACCTTTCTGATCGGCATTCTGCTGATCATGATCTTCGCGGTGCACCTGCAATGGCTGCCGAGCTTCGGCCGCGGCGATGTCATCGATCTCGGCGGTTGGACCACGGGCTTTCTCAAATGGGAGACCCTGCGGCATCTGATCCTGCCGGCAATCACCCTGTCGCTGTTCCAGCTGACCCTGATCCTGCGCTTGGTGCGCGCCGAGATGCTGGAAGTGCTGCGCACCGACTACATCAAGTTCGCCCGCGCCCGCGGCCTGCCGGAGCGCGTCGTCCACTTCCGCCACGCGCTGCGCAACACCCTGGTGCCGGTCATCACCATCATGGGCTTGCAGTTGGGCTCGCTGATCGCGTTTGCCATCATCACCGAGCAGGTCTTCCAATGGCCGGGCATGGGGTTGCTGTTCATCCAGGCGGTGCAGTTCTCTGACATCCCGGTGATGGCCGCCTACCTTTGTCTGATTTCGCTGATCTTCGTGGTCATCAACTTGGTTGTGGACCTGCTGTATTTCCTCGTCGACCCGCGCCTGCGCATCGACGGCAAGGCGGCGGGGCATTGAGATGAGCGCGCAATCCTTGAATCCGCCCAGCCGCTGGCAGCGCTTCCTCGCCAGTGACCTGCTGTACTCGTTCCGGCGCTCGCCGGTGGCCATGCTGGCGGCGCTGATTGCGCTGGTCTGCATCGTCTGTGCGTTGTTCGCCAAGCAGCTGGCGCCTCACAACCCGCTGGATCTGGCTACGCTCGACCTGATGGACGCGCTGCAGCCGCCGGCGTGGATGGAGGAGGGCAGCAGCAAGTTCCTGCTTGGCACCGACGGTCAGGGTCGCGACATCCTGTCGGCACTGTTTTACGGTGCGCGGATCTCGCTGTTCGTCGGCCTGGCGTCGGTGCTGCTGTCGGTCGTGATCGGCGTCGGCCTGGGCTTGATGGCCGGCTTCCTCGGCGGCAAGGTCGATGCCTTCATCATGCGCGTCTGCGATGTGATGCTGAGCTTCCCGTCCATCCTTGTCGCGCTGTTGATCGACGGCGTCGGCAAGGCGATCTTTCCGCAGGCCAGTGAATCGCTCGCCTTCGGTGTGCTGATCCTGGCCATCGCGCTGACCGGCTGGGTGCAGTACGCGCGCACGGTGCGAGGCTCCACCTTGGTGGAGCGGCAGAAGGAATACGTGCAGGCGGCGCGGGTGGTGGGCGTCAGCTCGCTGCGCATCATGCGCAAGCATGTGCTGCCCAATGTGCTGGGCCCGGTCTTTGTGCTGGCCACCATCCAGGTCGCGACGGCCATCATCACCGAGGCCACGCTTTCCTTTCTGGGCGTCGGCGTGCCGCAGACCAGCCCCTCCTTGGGCACCCTGATCCGCATCGGCAACGAGTTCCTGTTCAGCGGCGAGTGGTGGATCACCATCTTCCCGGGCCTGATGCTGGTGCTCATCGCGCTCTCCGTGAACCTGCTCGGGGACTGGTTGCGCGATGCGCTCAATCCCAGGCTTCGGTGAGTGCAGGCTGACATGAATACCGACAAGAAACCCCTGCTGCAGGTCAAGGACCTGTGCGTCGAGTTCCCTACCCGGCATGGCGTGCTCAAGGCGCTGGACCGGGTCAGCTTCGACATCGCGCCCGGCGAGATCCTCGGTGTGGTCGGCGAATCCGGCGCTGGCAAGTCCTTGACCGGCGCCGCCATCATCGGCCTGCTGGAGCCGCCCGGACGGGTCAGCAGCGGTGAGATCTGGTTCGAAGGCCAGCGCATCGACAAGCTGCCGGCGGATGCGATGCGCACGCTGCGCGGCCGCAAGATCGGCGCGATCTTCCAGGACCCGCTGACCTCGCTGAATCCCTTGTTCACCGTGGGGCAGCAACTGATCCAGACCATCCGCACCCATCTGCCGCTGAGCGAGTCGCAGGCGCGCGCGCGCGCCATCGACCTGCTGGCGCAGACCGGCATCCCGGCACCGGACGCGCGCATCGACCAGTACCCGCACCAGTTCAGTGGTGGCATGCGCCAGCGCGTCGTCATCGCGCTGGCTTTGGCGGCGGAACCCAAGCTGATCGTCGCCGACGAGCCGACCACGGCGCTCGATGTGTCGATCCAGGCGCAGATCATCCAGCTGCTCAAGCGCGTCTGTCGCGAACATGGTGCGGCGGTCATGCTGGTGACCCACGACATGGGCGTGATCGCCGAGACCTGCGACCGGGTGGCCGTGATGTACGCAGGTCGCGTCGCCGAGATCGGTCGCGTCGACAAAGTCATCCACCTGCCGGCCCATCCCTACACGATTGGCCTGATGGGCTCGATCCCGGCGATGGACGAGGACCGCGAGCGCCTGCAGCAGATCGACGGCGCAATGCCGCGCCTGAACGCGATGCCGGCCGGTTGCGCGTTCAACCCGCGCTGTCCGCAGGCCATCGAGCGCTGCCACCACGAAAAACCCGAACTGATCGCCGTCGGCGGCACGCGTGCCGCCTGCTGGTTGCACGCATGACTGCCCTCGTAGATGTCCAAGACCTGGCCATGCGCTTCGACGTGTCGCCGCCCTGGCTCAACCGCGTTGTCGAGCGCAAGCCCAAGGCCTTCGTGCATGCGGTCGACGGTGTCAGCTTCTCGATCGAGAAAGGCCGCACGCTGGCCCTGGTGGGAGAGTCCGGCTGCGGCAAGAGCACCGTGGCTCGACTGCTGGTCGGCCTCTACAAGCCCAGCGCCGGCAGCCTGCAGTTCGATGGCCGCGATACCCGCGAGTGGTTCACCGCCAAGGACGCGCCGCAGCTGCGCCGCCGCCTGCAGATGATTTTCCAGGACCCGTACGCCAGCCTGAACCCGCGCTGGCTGGTGCGCGAGATCGTCGCCGAGCCGCTGCACGAGCAGGGCCTGGTGAAGGACAAGGCGGAGGCCGAGCTTCGTGTCGGCGAGCTGCTCAAGCAGGTCGGCCTGAGTCCTGCCGACGGCGCGAAGTACCCGCACCAGTTCAGCGGCGGTCAGCGCCAGCGCATCTCGATCGCCCGTGCGCTGGCCACCCAGCCCGAGTTCCTGGTCTGCGACGAGCCGACCAGCGCGCTCGATGTCTCGGTGCAGGCACAGGTGCTGAACATCATGAAGGACCTGCAGCGTGAGCGGGGCCTGACCTATCTGTTCATCAGCCACAACCTGGCGGTGGTCCGCCACATGGCCGACCAGGTCGGCGTGATGTACCTGGGGCGCATCGTCGAGTTGGCCGACAAGGCCGAGCTGTTCGCGGCGCCGCGGCATCCGTACACCCGGATGCTGCTGGACGCGATCCCCGACATCCACCAGACCGGTCGCGAGCGCACTGCGGTGCAGGGCGAGGTGCCGAATCCCTTGAGCCCGCCCAGTGGGTGCAGCTTCCACCCGCGCTGCCCGCATGCGAACGCGCGCTGCAGCAGCGAAAGACCGCAGTTGCGCGAGCTCCAGGGCGAACGCTCGGTGATCCGCGTGGCCTGCCACGCGGTCGAGGAAGGCCGGCTCTAGCCGCCCTGGCTAGCGCTGCGGACTGTCCGCCGAGGGGGTGGGCGCAGCCGCAAGCTGCGCCGCTGCGGGCGGCGGCAGCTTCAGTGGGCCCTTCTGTCCGCAGCCGGTCAACAGCAGCATCGTGGTCAGGGTCATCGCCAAGCCCCAGGGGGGCGCTCCTACACTGGGCGTCTTCTCATTCGCAGACATGCTCCGCAGTATGACCGACAGCGAGTACCACGACCGCGCCGATGCGCTGCTGCAGCAACTGGAGGTTCTGGCCGACCGTTGGCTGGACGAGGACCTGATCGACGTCGATGCCCAGCGCACCGGCGGCCTGTTGGAGCTGGCGTTTCCGGATCGCAGCAAGCTGGTCGTCAACAAGCAGCCGCCGCTGCACGAAATCTGGCTGGCCAGCCGCCGCGGCGGCTTCCACTTCGCTTGGCGCGACGGTGACTGGCGCGACACCAAGACCGCGGCGCGCTTCGCCGAGGTGTTCGAGGCCGAGGCCAGCCACCATGGTGGCAAGGCGCTGGCGCTCGATTGAGGCTCAGTTCTTGAACAGATCGAGGATCGAGCGCTTCTCGTCGGGCGAGGCGGGCGGTGGCGCGGTGGTTTGGTCCTCGGCGAGTACGCCGACACCGCGGCTGCTGCTGTATTCGTCGAAGGACCAGTCGCCGTTCGCGTAGATCAGGCCCTCCGGCGGCTCGATTTCGGCCACCGGCACGCCGCGCAGCGCGTACTGCATGAAGTCGATCCAGACTGGCAGCGCCAAGCCGCCACCGGTCTCGCGGCTGCCCAGCTTGCGCGGTTGGTCGTAGCCGACCCAGACCACCGCGACGAGTCCAGGCTGGTAGCCGGCGAACCAGGCGTCCAGGGAGTCGTTCGTCGTGCCGGTCTTGCCGTAGAGGTCGGGGCGCTTCAGCAGGCTTTGCGCGCGCGCCGCGGTGCCGCTGCGCGTGACCTCCTGCAGCAGGCTGCTCATCACGAAGGCGTTGCGCGCGTCGATGGCGCGATGCGATTCGTCGAGCGCCTGCGGCTTGGCCTCGAACAGCACACGGCCCTTGTCGTCGCTGATGCGCTGGATCAGCGTGCTGCCGGTGCGATAGCCCCCGTTGGCGAACACGGAGTAGGCCTCGGCCATCTGCATCGGCGTTACTGAGCCGGCACCCAGCGCCATGGTCAGGTAGGCCGGATGCTTGCTGGCTTCGAAGCCGAAGCGGGTGACCCAGTCCTGCCCTTCCTGTGCGCCGACGGCGCGCAGCACGCGGATGGACACCATGTTCTTGGACTTCGCGAGCGCCGTGCGCAGCGTCATCCGGCCTTCGAACTTGCCGTCGTAGTTCTTCGGCTCCCAGGGCTGGCTGCCAGTGACGCGGGCATCGAAAAAGAGCGGTGCATCGTCGACCAGGGTCATCGGCGTGAAACCCTTCTCCAGCGCGGCCGAGTAGATGAAGGGCTTGAAGCTCGAGCCGGGCTGGCGCCAGGCCTGGGTGACGTGGTTGAACTTGTTCTTGTTGAAGTCGAAGCCGCCGACCATCGCTCGCACAAAACCGGTGCGCGGGTCGAGTGCGACCAGGGCGCCTTCGACCTCGGGCACCTGGGTCAAGGTCCAGGCTTCCTTGTCGCCCTTGACCAGGCGGACGATGGCGCCGCGGCGGATCTGGATCTTGGGTTCGGCCTTGGTCGCCAGCCCGCTGGCCACCGGACGTAGACCCTCGCCGGTGATCGTGACCGTCTCGCCGCTTTGCAGCATCACATCGACACGGCGTGGTGACGCGTCCAGGACCACGGCGGACAGCAACTCGCCGTTCGCCGGATGGTCGGCCAGCGCCTCGGCCACCCGGTTATCGATCAGTTCCGGGGCGGTGGGCAGGTCCACATAGCCTTCCGGGCCGCGGTAGAACTGCCGGCGCTCGTAGTCCAGCAGGCCGCGACGCAAGGCCCTGTAGGCGACGGCCTGCTCGTCGGCATGTACCGTCAACTGCACCTGCAGGCCGCGGGTGTACAGGGTGTCGCCGAAGCGCGCGATCAGCATCTGCCGCGCTGCCTCGGCGGCGTAGTCGGCGCCGGACTCGCTCGGCGCCGACTTGCGGATCTGCAGGACTTCGGACTTCGCCGCCTGGTGCTGTTGTGGCGTGATGAAGCCGTTCTCCAGCATGCGGTCGATGATGTGCTGCTGCCGGATGCGTGCGCGCCGCGGGTTGGCGATCGGGTTGTAGGCCGACGGTGCCTTGGGCAAGCCGGCCAGCATGGCGGCCTCGGCAATGCTGATCTTGTTCAGCGGCTTGCCGAAATACACCTCGGAGGCCGCTGCGAAGCCGTAGGCGCGATGGCCCAGGAAGATCTGATTCAGATATACCTCAAGAATCTTGCGCTTGGGCAAAGCGGCTTCGATCTTGAGCGCCAGCAGAATCTCGTAGATCTTGCGAATCAGGGTTTTCTCGGTGCTCAGGTAAAAGTTCCTGGCAACCTGCATGGTGATCGTCGAAGCGCCCTGGCTCCGGGATTCCCCGATATTGGCCAAGCCGGCGCGCAGCACGCCCAGGTAATCGACGCCGTGGTGTTCGTAAAAGCGCGCATCCTCGATCGCTAGCACCGCCTGCTGCATGACGCTGGGGATTTGTTCGATCGGCAGGTATTTGCGCCGCTCCTCGCCGAATTCCGCCAGCAGCACGCCATCGGCCGACCAGACGCGAAGTGGTTGCCGGGGCCGGTAGTCGGCCAAGCCGTTGATATCGGGAAGGTTCGGGTACGCGGACGCCAGCAGCAGGGCCAGCGCCAGCAGTCCCGCCAGGGCCAGCGCCACAGGCGCGCCGAGGATCCAGAACAGCAGGCGAAGCGCCGGGCGGCGTCGCGATGGAGGCGGGGATGGGGTGTCTGAGGGCGGCGTCATGGGTTGACGTCAGTAGGCAAACCATTATAGGAAGGCCCTGGGGACGACCCGGAGGCCGAGGTTTGCGGCCACCAACAAGCGGTTACAGCCTGGCCGGAACCGTGCTTCCGACGCAACGCTGGCGCGATTCCGGTTCGCCAGAAACCCAAGGCTGGCAAAGGGTTTACTGCTAGCATGCAAGTAAGTTCTTAAGTGAAGGGGCCCCGGCATCGGGCTGAGGACGGCACCATGGGATTTCTTGCAGGACTGCTGGGCCAGCGACACCCGCCGATGATCGGGCTGGATATCAGTTCGTCCAGCGTCAAGCTGGTTGAACTGAGCCAGAACAAGAACGGCGAGTTCGTGCTCGAACGCTTTGCCGCCGAAGCTTTCGAGAAAGGCTGGATTGCTGACGGCCATATCGAGAAATTCGACGAGGTGGCCGATGCGGTGCGCCGGGTGGTGCAGCGCAGCGGTACCCGCACCCGAAACGCGGTGCTGGCCATGCCGACGTCGGCGGTGATCACCAAGCGCATCATGCTGCCGGCCGGCTTGCGCGACGACGAGTTGGAAATTCAGGTCGAGGCCGAGGCGAATCAATACATCCCGTTCTCACTGGACGAGGTCAGCCTGGATTTTTGTGTGATCGGCCCCAGCCCGACCTCGGTGGGCGATGTCGAGGTGTTGATTGCCGCGTCGCGCAAGGATCGCGTGCAGGACCGCCAGGGTCTGGCCGAGGCGGCCGGGCTCAAGCCGGTGATCCTGGACATCGAGTCGCATGCGTCACGCATGGCCATGGGTCGGCTGATTGCCGCGCTGCCCAACGAGGGCAAGGATGCGCTGGTTGCCTTGTTCGAGATCGGCGCCGACACCACCAGCCTGAAGGTACTGCGCGACGAAGAGTTGCTCTACGAGCGGGACCAGGCCTTCGGCGGATCCCAGCTCACGCAGCTGGTGTCCCGCCAGTACGGCCTGTCCTTCGAGGAGGCCGAGCAGAAAAAGCTCTCCGGCGACCTGCCCGAGGACTACGCGACCGTGGTGCTGGAACCCTTCGTGGACAGCCTGTCGCAGGAGATTGGTCGGGCGCTGCAGTACTTCTTCACCAGCACGCCGCACCACAAGGTGCATTACGTGATGCTGGCGGGTGGCACGGCCACGCTGCCGGGCCTGAAGGAGCGGGTCACCGATCTGACGGGTTTTGCCTGCATGGTCGTGAACCCGTTCGACAACATGCAGATCGGTGGCGCGGTCCGCGAAGGTCGCCTGCAGCGTGAGGCGCCGTCGTACCTGACGGCCTGCGGTCTGGCGATGCGGAGGTTCTTCGAATGATCCTCATCAACCTGCTGCCCTACCGCGAAGCGCGGCGCAAGCAGCGCAAGCAGGCGTTTTTTGCAAGTGCCATATTGGCCGCCCTCGTTGGCGTGCTGGTCGTCGTGCTGGTCTATGGCTTGCTGCAGACCCTGATCGGCACCCAGCGGCAGCGCAATGTGTTCCTTGAGGGCGAGATCGCCCGGCTTGACGAGCAGATCAAGGACATTGCAACGCTGCGCGAGGAGATTGACAGCCTGAAGAAACGCCAGGAGGCGGTCGAGCAGTTGCAGGGCGAGCGCAATCTGCCGGTGCATCTGCTCAACGAGTTGGCCCGCTTGGCGCCCGAGGGGGTGTACTTCACGGCGGTGCGCCAGAACGGCAAGGCGGTCACGTTGTCGGGCATGGCGCAGAGCCAGGAACGGATTTCCGAACTGCTGCGCAACGCGTCGCGCGATGCGCAGTGGTTGGATCAGCCCAAGCTCGGCGAGATCAAGCTGGCCAATGTCAGCACCACCGCAAGAGATGCGAAGCGCCTGTTCGACTTCACGATGACCGTTTCCGTGAAGGGGCCGGCCGGCGAGGCCGAGGCATCGCAGGGCAAGCCGGGTGCTGCCGGCGCGAAGAAGGGCTGACATGGCCAGCAAGCTTTCATTCGATCTGAATGCTTGGGGCCGCGATGCGGCCGAGCAGTTCAAGGGGCTGAATTTCAATGACCCGGGGCAATGGCCTTTCTTGCCCAAGTTGGCCTGCTATATCGGTGCAGCCCTGCTTGCGGTCGGGCTCGGCTATTTCTTTTTCCTGGCGGACGAGCAAACGACTCTTGAGTCCGAGGTTGCCAGGGAGCCCGCGCTGCGGGAGAGCTTCAAGGGCAAGGCAGCGCAGGCAGCCAATCTGCCCGAGCTGCGCAAGCAGAAAAGCCAGGTCGAGGAGTACGTGACCCAGCTGGAGAAGCAGCTTCCGGGCAAGGCCGAAATGGACGCGCTGCTGTCCGACATCAACCAGGCCGGCCTGGGCCGCGGCCTGCAGTTCGAACTGTTCCGCCCGAGCTCCGAGGTTGTGCGCGACTATTACGCCGAGCAGCCCATCGCCCTCAAGGTTACCGGCCGGTACCACGACTTCGGTGCCTTTGCAGCGGACGTCTCGAACCTCTCGCGCATCGTCACTCTGCACAACCTGCAGATCGGGCAGGTCAATACCCGTGACAGCGGCGGTCTGTTGCAGATGGAGGCGACGGCGCGAACCTATCGCTACCTGGATCCAGTCGAAGTCGCTGAGCAGCAGCGCTTGGCCAAGGAGAAGGCGAAGAAAGCGGGGGGCAAGAAATGAGCTGGGTGCAAAGAGGTTTGATCCTGGTGGCGTTGCCCTTGCTGATGGTGGCCTGCTCGTCGGGCCCGGACGAGCTGGCGCAGTGGACCGAGAACGAGCGTCGAACCGCCAAGGCGACGGTCAAGCCGCTTCAGCCGCCATCAAAGTTTGAGCCTCAGGCTTACGAGATGCTGGGCGGTGTCGACCCGTTCAGCACGCAGAAGCTGTCGGTCGCCGCCCGCCAGGAAGCGGCCCAACCGAACTCGCTGCTGACCGCGGAGATGAACCGCCGCCGCGAGCCGTTGGAGGCCTATCCGCTGGACAGCATGGAGATGGTCGGCAGCATGAGCCGAAGGGATGGGCAGTACGCGATCCTCAGGGTCGACAACCTGCTCTACCACGTCAAGCGGGGGGATTACCTGGGGCAGAACTTCGGCCGGGTGACCAAGGTGGATGAGACGCAGCTGACGCTGCGCGAGATCGTGCAGGACGCCGCCAACGAATGGGTGGAGCGCATCACCACGCTGCAGATGCAGGAGGCGGCGCGATGAAGACGACGCAGGAGAACTTCGTGAAAACAAGTGCATGGGCCTTGATCGCGGCCTTGGGATGCCTGCTGCCGGGCTGGAGCTGGGCGCAGAACATGATCCGCGGCATCCAGACGGCCCAGCAGGCGGGTGTCGAGGTGTTGCGCGTCGAGCTCAACGAGCCACTGACCGAGTTGCCCAAGGGCTTCACGATCCAGACGCCGCCACGCATTGCCATCGACCTGCCCGGCGTCGGCAACGCGATCGGGCGCTCGTCGCTGGAGGTGAACCAAGGCAATGTGCGTTCGGCGGCGATTGCTCAATCGGGCGACCGCACACGGCTGGTGCTGAACCTACGCCAGGCTTCGGGCTACCGCGCCGAACTGCAGGGCAATGCGCTGCTGATCGTGCTGGAGCCGCCACAGACCGCGGCCCAGGCCAGTGTGGGCAATGAGCCGGTTCATTTTGCGCCGAGCCAGAACACGGCTATCGTGCCGCTGCGCGAGCTCGATTTCCGTCGCGGCACCGACGGCGCCGGCCGTGTCATCGTCGGCTTGCCGAACAATCAGGTGGGTGTCGACATCCAGCAGCAGGGCCGCAGCCTCGTCGTTGAGTTTCTGAAGTCCAGTCTGCCCGCCGAGTTGCGCCGCCGGCTCGATGTCACCGATTTCGGCACGCCCGTTCAGGCCATCACGGCCAGCCAGCTCGGCGATCGGGTTCGTCTGGTCGTCGAGCCTCGCGGCGATTGGGAGCACTCGGCCTACCAGAGCGACAACCAGTTCGTGCTGGAAGTCCGCGCGCTCAAGCTAGATCCGAACAAGCTGACCCAGGGCCCGGGCTACAACGGCGAGCGGGTCTCGTTCAACTTCCAGAACATCGAGGTGCGGGCGCTGTTGCAGGTCATCGCCGACTTCACGCAGTTCAACGTGGTCACCAGCGACACGGTCACCGGCTCGATCACGCTGCGCCTGAAAGATGTGCCCTGGGACCAGGCGCTGGACATCATCCTGCAGGCAAAGGGCTTGGGCGTCCGCAAGAACGGCAATGTGCTGTGGATCGCGCCCAAGGACGAGTTGGCGGCCAAGGAGAAGCTGGATCTCGAGGCGCAGGCAGCGATCGCGCAATTGGAGCCCGTGCGCACGCAGGCTTTCCAGCTGAACTACACCAAGGCTGAGGAGGTTGCCAAGGGCTTGGTAGGCGCCAATGCGGTTGGTGGCGGCGGCGCTAACAACAGCGCTGCTCGCATTCTGACGTCGCGTGGCAGCGTGATCTTCGAGGGGCGCACGAACCAGCTTTTCGTGACCGATATTGCGGCCAAGCTTGAAGAGGTCCAGGGGCTGATTCAGCGCATTGACGTACCGGTCCGCCAAGTGTTGATCGAGGCGAGGATCGTTGAAGCCAGCGACACCTTCGGCCGCTCGCTGGGGGTCAAGCTCGGTGGACAGGACATGCGTGGCCTGCGTGGCGGTACGCCCGGGTACAGCGTGGGCGGCAATAACTACATCAGCTTCGGCAGCAATTACGGAGACGTTGGCTATACGACCGGCCAAGCTTCGGCCGACCCGGGGTACAACAACACCACCTTTATCAACCTACCGGCATCACCGATCAATAGCGTGGGTGCAGCCACCATTGCGGCGACCTTGTTCAGTGCGGCGGCCAACCGCTTCCTGAACCTCGAGCTGTCGGCGCTGGAGCAGGATGGCAAGGGCAAGATCGTGTCCAGCCCGCGTGTTATCACCGCCGACCAAGTGAAGGCCTTGATCGAGCAGGGTGAGGAGATCCCCTATCAGCAGGCGACTTCCAGTGGCGCTACGTCAATCACTTTCAAGAAGGCCGTGCTCAAGCTCGAGGTCACGCCGCAGATCACGCCGGAAGGCAATGTGATCCTGGATGTCGACGTCAATAAGGACAGCCGCGGCGTGCTGACACCGCAGGGCTACGCGATCAACAACAAGCATGTGAAGACGCAGGTGCTGGTCGAGAACGGGGGCACGGTGGTGATCGGCGGCATCTTCACGATGGAAGAGAACGATGCGGTGAACAAGGTTCCGCTGCTGGGCGATATCCCGTTCGCCGGCGCCCTGTTCCGCAACAAGACACGGATTCAGAACAAGACAGAACTGCTGATCTTCCTGACCCCCAAAGTGGTCAGTGAGCGCAACAGCGTGCGCTGAGTTCGATCCGGGATTGATGGAGTAGATTGATGTCGATGTTCAATGCCATGGCACAGCGTTGGTTAAATCGCTTGCTGGCCGGTGCGCTGGTGGTGGGCCTGACGGCCTGTGGCGGTGGTGGTGGGTCTGCCGGCAGCCCACCCTTTGGCGGCGGTGGTGGTGGCAGCGGTGGTGGTGGTGGAAGTACGCCGACCGTCACACTGGAAGTCAGCTTGCAGGATGCGGCAGGCAATGCCGTGACAGAAATTGCCACCGGGACACCGGTCAGGGCGCGTGCGGTTCTGCGCAGGTCCGGCGTCGCAGTGGCCAATGAGATCGTCACGTTCACTGCGGAACAGTCGGCAGAGCTGGTGCGTTTTGAGCCCTCGTCCGGGACGCTATTGACCGATGCGGGTGGGGTTGCCCAAATTACGGTTTCCTCGCTGGGTAATGTGGCGGGCGCTGGCCGCGTGAGGGCGACCGCAACCCTCAGCGGTCTGGAGGCCTCGGGGGTGACAAACTTCTACGCCCTGGCTTCGTCGGCGCAGCAGCCGACCACGCTGACCCTGTCGGCGGTGAACATTGGTTCGACCACCGTTTCCGCCTATGGGACCACCGGCGTGTCGGTGCAGGTGCTGCAGAACGGCGCACCCTATACCGCGCCGGTGACTGTGAGCTTCACCACCTCCTGTCCTGCGACCAAGGCCAGCATCACGGCGACCGCGGTCTCTCAGCCCAATGGCACGGCAGTCGCGACCTTCAGCGATGCTGGTTGCGCGCAGAACGGGGATACGACCGTCACCATCACCGCGTCGATCAGCACGGATACCAAGAGTGCGACGACCTTGGTGCGTGCACCGAACACGGGCAGTCTGCGATTTGTCAGCGTCGACCCCTCCGACAAGTCGATCACCTTGCGTGGCCAGGGTGGCAACGGCCGTCAGGAGAACGCCAGCATCACCTTCCAGTTGGTGGACGTGGCGGGCAATGGCATCGGCAATGCCGATGTCTGCTTTGACAGCACGACCTATGTCGGTGGCCTCAATGTGGACGGTTTCGAGCCGGCGAGGTTGCCTAACCCGCAGGGCTCCGCCGCACTTTGCGGGACGGATTCGTTGAGCGTGGTCCGTTACGTGAAGCGCACCAACCCCGACGGCACCGTGACCGTGCAGATCAATTCTGGAACGGTACCGACGCCTGTTCGCGTGCGTGCTCGCACCATCTATCCGATCGGCGGCAGCACGCATCTCGAGAGTTTCTCCGACACCTTGTCGGTATCGACAGGCCTGCCGCTGCAGCGTTCGATGTCACTTTCTGTGGACCGCGCCAATATTGACGGCGGCAATTTCGACGGCGAGATCGCAACCTTAACGGTGCGCCTTGCGGACCAGTTTTCGAACCCGGTCCCGGATGGTACGGTCGTCAATTTCATTGCCTCTGGCGCTGCCGTCTGCACGGCGAACAATGGATCTTGCCGGACCCTCGATGGGGCATGCAGCTGCAATCTGGTGTCGCAGGAGCGGCGGCCCAGGGACTATCGTGTCGTTGTGACGGCTTACGCGGTGGGTCTGGAAGATTTCGACGACCGGAATGGCGACAACGTCTACACGCCCGGGGTTGATCCTTTCTATGACCTGGGCGATGCCTATGTCGATTCGAACAAGGACGGTGCGCCCAGCAGTGCGACGACTAACGGCGATACGGACATCTTGATCCCCTACCAGCAGCAGAACGTCTTTACCGCTGCCGGAGACGGTGTGCGAGGGACTGCCCATATCCGTCGTTCGACGGTGATTTACCTCAGCCAGTCCTCGTCCTTGGGCGCGCCAAGTGTCGTTGTCCCTCTGGATCAATTCCAGCGGCAACGCTTCTTCGATGGCAGCGCAGCGTCTTCGCCCTTCTTGCGGATGGAGCCGAACTGCCCAGATGGCGTTCCGGTTCCGGTTGCGAGTTTCTCGTTCACGCTTGAGGATGGAATCGGGAATCCAATGGCGGCCGGAACGGCGCTGACGGGGATCGATGCGAGCGATAACCTCGCTCTGGGCACCTTCCGACCTGCGGCGGTGCAGGCTTTCGGCGCCAGGCCGCCATCGCCCCTGGTGGACTTGCCTAATGTGCCCAAGCCAGGGATGTGGACTCGCGCCGATGCGAATGGCACGGTTCCGACTGCGCATAGCCTCACTGTGCGTGGAGTGCAGGACAAGTGCAGCGGCACGGCGGGCTTCTCGTTGCAGGTGAGTTCGCCCAAGGGCGGTGCCGCGATGACCAATCTCTACTACGAGGGTGAAGTCCGAGGCAGTGTGGTTCGCAGCCGCTTTGCCGTTCGATACCTGAATGAAGTTAGCTTCGAGCTCGTGGGTGCAGGCTTGGTTGCGACGGTCACGCCTGATGCCTGGACCGAAGCCGCCATCGATGCGCCTGCGGTGAACAGCACCTACAGCATCAACTGGGGTGACGGGACGGTGGAGACCGTTCCGCTCACGGCTGCCCCGCGCTCGCACACTTACGCGACTTCTGGAACCAAGAGCGTCACGGTCACGGTGACGGCGGCAGGTGGCACCCGCTATCGCACCACGCGAACCCTGTTTGTCAATTGAGTGAGTGGTGAAGAACACGCGCCCGGGCTGCATCGGTCGCCGGGGCTGATCCTCAGCCTCGTCGGCTTGCCCGGCTGCGGCAAGTCGAGTGTGGCGCGACTGCTGTCGCGCCACTACGGCTGGCCGTCGCAGGACACGGACGCGGTCATCGAGTCCCGGATCGGCATGCCGATCCGGGATTTTTTCGCTGCACGGGGTGAGGCCGCGTTCCGGGAACTGGAAGCCGAGGCGCTGGCCGACTGCCTGCAGGCCCCTGGCCCGCGCATCCTGGCGACTGGGGGGGGCATCGTGCTGCGTCCGGAGAACCGCGAGCGCCTGCGCAACAACAGTCTGTGCTTCTACCTGCGCAGCACACCCGAGGAGCTTGCCCGCCGTCTGCGCAACGACACGCAGCGCCCGCTGCTGCAGGGCGGCGATGCGCTGCGCAGGCTGCGCGAGCTCAGCCAGGTCCGCGACCCGCTGTACCGCCAGACTGCACATTACGTGGTCGAGGCGGGGCGGCCAACGGTCTGGGCGCTGGTGCATTGGATCTGCATGCAACTGGAACTGGGCGGGCACGGCGTCACGCCTCCTAAACTGGAGGCATGAGTTCCGTCCCCTGGCTTCCCGGGCTGCTGCCGTTTCGTGCGCAACCCGAATCGCATGCACTCCGGATCGATCTCGGCGAACGCAGCTACCCAATCCACATCGGCCGCCTCGACTGGGCCGAATGCGCGCGCCAGCTGAGCAAGCCCGGTCAGCTGGCGCTGATTGTCAGCAATGAAACGGTGGCGCCGCTGTACGCGGATCGATTGCGGGCGGCGCTGGAACCTGTGTATGGCCGCGTTGAAAGCCTGATCCTGCCGGACGGCGAGCAGCATAAGAACTGGCGCAGCCTGCAAAGCCTGCAGACCGCGCTGGCGCAGGCCGGCGCCGATCGCCGGACGACCCTGTTCGCGCTCGGCGGCGGTGTGGTCGGCGATCTTTGCGGTTTCGCGGCGGCGATCTGGATGCGCGGCGTGCGCTTCGTGCAGGTGCCGACGACGCTGCTGTCGCAGGTCGATTCCTCGGTCGGCGGCAAGACCGGCATCAATCTCGACGAGGGCAAGAACCTCGTCGGCGCGTTTCACCAGCCGGTCGCGGTCTGGGCCGATCTCGCTGCCCTCGCCAGTCTGCCGGCACGCGAGTTCTCGGCTGGCCTGGCCGAGGTCATCAAATACGGCCCGATCGCCGACCTTGCGTTCCTGGACTGGCTGGAGCGGCATATGGAGGGTTTGCGCGCGCGCGATGCGGATCTGCTGGCCGTCGCCGTGCGGCGCAGCTGCGAGATCAAGGCCGCGGTCGTCGCGGCCGACGAGCACGAGGTCGACCTGCGCGCGATCCTGAACTTCGGCCACACCTTTGGCCATGCGCTGGAGAACAGTCTGGGCTACGGCCATCTGCTGCATGGCGAGGCGGTGGGCCTGGGCATGTTGATGGCGACCGAGCTGTCGGTGCAGCGCTTGGGACTCGATCCCGCTTGGGTGCCGCGCCTGCGACGCCTGCTGGAGCGTGCCGGCCTGCCGGTGCAGGCCCCGCGCCTGGCTGCCCCATCCTTTCTCGCGCTGATGCGGGGCGACAAGAAGTCGGAGGCGGGCGCGATCCGCTACGTGCTGCTGCCGCCGGGGGCTGGCCGCGCCGAGATGGTGGCCGCGCCGGATGCAGCCGCCCTGGCCGCCGTGCACGCGCACAGCGCATGAGGCTGGCGCCCTATGCCTGCCATGCGGATCGGAGTCGCGGCCGCCGCGTGCCCGAGGACCCGGCCCAGGATCGCGACGATTTCCAGCGCGATCGGGACCGCATCGTTCACAGCTCGGCGTTCCGCCGCCTTGTCTACAAAACGCAGGTCTTCCTGAACCACGAGGGAGACCTGTTTCGCACCCGGCTGACGCACAGCCTGGAGGTCGCGCAGCTGGGCCGCTCGATGGCGCGCACGCTGGGCCTGAACGAGGATCTCACCGAGGCGATCGCGCTGGCCCACGACCTCGGCCACACACCGTTCGGGCATGCCGGGCAGGACACGCTGAACGAGTGCATGCGCGAGCACGGCGGCTTCGAGCACAACCTGCAGAGCTTGAGGGTGGTCGATCACCTGGAACGCCGTTACGCGCGCTTCCATGGCCTGAACCTCTGCTTCGAAACCCGTGAGGGCATCCTCAAGCATTGCAGCCGCCGTCACGCAGAGCAGTTGGAGGCTCTGGAGCCGGAAGGCGTCGCGGCGCGTTTCCTGGGCGGCCGCCAGCCCAGCCTCGAGGCGCAGCTTTGCAATCTGGCTGACGAGCTGGCCTACAGCGCGCACGATGTCGACGATGGTGTCCGCTCCGGCCTGCTGTCGCTGGACGCGCTGCAGGAGCAGCCGCTGCTGGCCGCGCTGATCGAGCAGGTGCGGCGGGAGGAGGGGGAGGGGCTCGCGCCGCGCGTGCTGCTCTACACCGTGCTGCGCCGTCTGCTGGCTCGAGGCGTCGCCGACCTCGTGGAGGCCAGCAGGCAGCGCCTGCAGCAACTCGGCCTGGACAGCGTGGATGCGGTTCGCGCCGCGCCGCCGCTGATCGGCTTCGGTGCGGAACTCGGCCCGCAATTGCTTGCACTCAAGCGCTTTCTGTTCGCGCGCCTGTACCGTCATCCGCAGGTCGAGGCGCAGCGTGTGCTGGCGCAGACCGTGTTGCGCGAACTGTTCGCGCACTACATGGAAGCCGGTGTGCCCGAGGCCCGTGACGAGGATCCCGCCCGGGCGGTGGCCGACTACCTGGCGGGCATGACCGATCGCTTCGCAATCCGCGAGCACCAGCGCCTGACCGGTCGGCGTCTTTTCGAGGCGGGCTGATCCTTCTCCTAGGGCCGTGCGGCGCCGCTGCAAAATCGGGGTCGGAGTCATGGGAAGGAGACGCAATGGCCCGACAGGCCCGCCTGGTACTGCCCGGTGCGCTGCACCACCTACTGCAGCGCGGCAACAACCGCCAGCAGGTCTTCGCCGACGACGAGGACCGCCGCAGCTATCTGGACGGCCTGCGCGAGGCCACTCGGCTGCATGGCGTGCGCGTCCATGGCTATGTGCTGATGCCCAATCATGTGCATCTGCTGGTCACACCGCAGGCCGAGGACAGCCTGGCGCGGGCGATGCAGACCTTGGGCCGCCGCTACGTGGCCGCCTTCAACCGCCGCCATGGTCGCAGCGGCACGCTCTGGGAAGGGCGCTATCGCACCGCGCTGATCGAGGCGCCGGCCTTCTTCCACCAGGCCTTGCGCTACATCGAGCAGCATCCGCTGCGCGAAGGCCTGGTCGAGCGCGCGGCCGACTACCCCTGGAGCAGCGCGGCACACCACCTGGGTTTGCGCCGGGATGCGCTGCTCAGCGAGCACCCAGCTTTCTGGGCCCTGGGCAACACGCCCTTCGATCGTGAGGCGGCGCATCGGCAGGCCCTGGGCAACCCGCTGATGCCCACGGAGTTGCAGCGCCTGCGCCATGCGGTGCACGCCGGCTGGCCGTTGCTGACAGACGCCGGTCTGCGCGAACTGCAAACGGCCGTGGAGCGGCCGCTGCGACCGCGTCGGCCTGGCCGTCCTGCCATTCGAGTCAACTCTGTCCCCAATAAAAACTAGGCTTTGGTTGTTGCGATGCAATAACCGTCTCTGACCCTAATTTGTTTCGGTCTGGTTACCGAAGGGCTGACGCTACGCTTGCGGACATCGCGATCCGGAGTCTCGCCATGTCCGCCACCCCCTCGACCCAAGAGTCCCTGCTGGAGCGCCAGCAGGCCGCCGACCAGGGTCTGTACCGCCCTGACCAGGAGAAAGACGCCTGCGGTGTCGGCTTCGTCGCCCATATCAAGGGGCAGCGCTCGCATGCCATCGTCCGGCAGGGCCTGAAGATCCTCGAGAACCTCGACCACCGCGGTGCGGTCGGCGCCGACAAGCTGATGGGCGACGGGGCCGGCATCCTGATCCAGATTCCGGACGACTTCTACCGTGCCGAGATGGCCGCGGCCGGTGTGCAACTGCCGCCGCCCGGCGAGTACGGCGTCGGCATGATCTTCCTGCCCAAGGAGCATGCATCGCGCCTGGCCTGCATCCAAGAGCTGGAACGTGCGGTCAAGGCGGAAGGTCAGGTGGTGCTGGGCTGGCGCGACGTGCCGGTGGACCGCGACATGCCGATGTCGCCGACGGTCCGCGAGAAGGAGCCCATCCTCAAGCAGATCTTCATCGGCCGCGGCCCGGATGTGATCGTTCCCGATGCGCTGGAGCGCAAGCTCTATGTGATCCGCAAGACCGCCAGCTCGGCGATCCAGGCGCTCAAGCTCACGCACAGCCACGAGTACTACGTGCCGTCGATGAGCTGTCGGACCATCATCTACAAGGGCCTGCTGCTCGCCGATCAGGTGGGGCTCTACTACAAGGACCTGGCCGACGAACGCGTCACGTCGGCGCTGGCCCTGGTGCACCAGCGTTTCAGTACCAACACCTTCCCCGAATGGCCGCTGGCCCACCCCTACCGCATGGTGGCGCACAACGGCGAGATCAACACCGTCAAGGGCAACTTCAACTGGATGCGCGCCCGCGAGGGGGTGATGAAGTCGCCAGTGCTGGGCGACGACCTGCGGAAGCTCTACCCGATCAGCTTCGAGGGCCAGAGCGACACCGCGGTGTTCGACAACGCGCTTGAGCTGCTGGTGATGGCCGGCTACCCGCTGGCCCATGCCGCAATGATGATGATCCCGGAGGCCTGGGAACAGCACGAGCTGATGGACGAGCGCCGCCGCGCGTTCTACGAATACCACGCGGCGATGATGGAGCCCTGGGACGGCCCGGCGGCAATGGTCTTCACCGACGGCCGGCAGATTGGCGCTACGCTCGATCGCAACGGCCTGCGGCCGGCCCGCTACATCGTCACCGACGACGACCTCGTCGTGCTGGCGTCCGAGTCCGGCGTGCTGCCGATCCCGGAAAACAAGATCGTCAAAAAATGGCGACTGCAGCCGGGCAAGATGTTCCTGATCGACCTGGAGCAGGGGCGCATCGTCGAGGACGACGAGCTCAAGGCGCAGTTGGCCAGCAGCCGCCCCTACCGGCAGTGGATCGAAAACGTGCGCATCAAACTGGATGCGATCGTTGTCGATGAAGCTGGCCCGGGCGTATTCGACGAAAGCCTGCTCGACCGCCAGCAGGCCTTCGGCTTCACGCAGGAAGACCTCAAGTTCTTGCTCAGCCCGATGGCCGCGACCGGCGAGGAGGGCATCGGCTCGATGGGCAACGATTCCCCGCTGGCCGTGCTCTCCAGCAAGGACAAGCCGCTCTACAACTACTTCAAGCAGTTGTTCGCGCAGGTCACGAACCCGCCGATCGATCCGATCCGCGAGGCCATCGTGATGTCGCTGAACAGCTTCATCGGACCCAAGCCGAACCTGCTCGACATCAACGCGATCAACCCGCCGGTGCGTCTGGAGGTCGACCAGCCGGTGCTGGATTTCGCCGACATGAAGCGCCTGCGCGAGATCGAACGGCACACGCACGGCAAATTCAAGTGCTACGAGCTGGACATCTGCTACCCGGTGGCCTGGGGCAAGGAAGGCGTGGAGGCGAAGATCGCCAGCCTGTGCGCCGAGGTGGTGGACGCGCAGAAGAGCGGCCACAACATCGTCGTCATCAGCGACCGCAAGGCCAATCGCGAGCAGTTGGCGATCCCTGCGCTGCTGGCGCTGTCGGCCATCCACCACCACCTGGTCCGCGAAGGCCTGCGCACCACGGTCGGCCTGGTCGTCGAGACCGGCTCGGCGCGCGAGGTGCATCACTTCGCGGTGCTCGCCGGCTTCGGTGCCGAGGCGGTGCATCCGTATCTGGCGATGGAGACCCTGGTCGCGCTGCACAAGGACCTGCCCGGCGATCTGAGCGCAGAGAAGGCGATCTACAACTACACGAAGGCGATCGGCAAGGGGCTGTCGAAGATCATGTCCAAGATGGGCATCAGCACCTATATGTCCTACTGCGGTGCGCAGATCTTCGAGGCCGTGGGCCTGCGCAAGGAACTGGTCGACAAGTACTTCCGCGGCACGCCCACGCAGGTCGGCGGCATCGGCATCTTCGAGGTCGCCGAGGAGGCGCTGCGCATGCACCGCGCCGCCTATAGCGACGACCCGGTGCTGGCCGGCGCACTGGACGCCGGCGGCGAGTACGCGTGGCGCGTGCGCGGCGAGGAGCATATGTGGACGCCGGACGCGATCGCCAAGCTGCAGCACAGCACGCGGGCGAACAGCTTCGAGACCTACAAGGACTACGCGCAGATCATCAACGACCAGAGCCGCCGCCACATGACCCTGCGTGGCCTGTTCGAGTTCAAGTTCGACCCGGCCAAGGCGGTACCGATCGAGGAGGTCGAGTCGGCTGCCGACATCGTCAAGCGTTTCGCCACTGGCGCGATGTCGCTGGGTTCGATCAGCACGGAAGCGCATTCGACCCTGGCCATCGCGATGAACCGCATCGGCGGGAAAAGCAATACCGGTGAAGGGGGGGAGGACCCGGCGCGCTACCGCAACGAGCTGAAGGGCATACCCATCGCTGACGGCACCAAGGTCAGCGAGCTGATCGGTGCCAAGGTGGTCGAGGCCGACTACATCTTGAAGGCCGGCGACAGCCTGCGCTCGAAGATCAAGCAGGTTGCCTCCGGTCGCTTCGGCGTGACCACCGAGTACCTGGTCAGCGCCGATCAGATCCAGATCAAGATGGCTCAGGGTGCTAAGCCCGGCGAGGGCGGCCAGCTGCCCGGCGGCAAGGTGTCCGAGTACATCGGCATGCTGCGCTACTCGGTCCCGGGTGTTGGCCTCATCAGCCCACCACCGCACCATGACATCTACTCGATCGAGGACCTGGCCCAGCTGATCCACGACCTGAAGAACGTGAACCCACGGGCCGATGTCAGCGTCAAGCTGGTGTCCGAGGTCGGCGTCGGCACGATTGCCGCCGGCGTCGCCAAGTGCAAGGCCGACCATGTGGTGATCGCCGGTCACGATGGCGGTACGGGCGCCTCGCCCTGGAGCTCGATCAAGCACGCCGGCACGCCCTGGGAGCTGGGCCTGGCCGAGACCCAGCAGACCTTGGTGCTCAACCGCTTGCGCAGCCGCATCCGGGTGCAGGTCGACGGTCAGCTGAAGACCGGGCGCGACGTCGTCATCGGCGCGCTGCTCGGTGCCGACGAGTTCGGCTTCGCCACGGCTCCGCTGGTGGTGGCCGGCTGCATCATGATGAGGAAGTGCCACCTCAACACCTGCCCGGTCGGCGTGGCAACGCAGGACCCGGTGTTGCGTGCCAAGTTCACCGGCCAGCCCGAGCATGTCGTCAACTACTTCTTCTTCATCGCGGAGGAAGTGCGCTCGCTGATGGCGCAACTGGGCGTGCGCAAGTTCGAGGAGCTGATCGGCCGCGCCGATCTGCTGGACATGAAGAAGGGGCTGTCGCACTGGAAGGCGCAGGGTCTGGACTTCGCTCGCGTGTTCCATCTGCCGCCGGTGCCGGCCGAGGTGCCGCGCCTGCACGTCGAGACCCAGGACCATGGCTTGGCCAAGGCGCTGGACAACAAGCTGATCGAGCGCTGCCTGCCGGCGCTGGAGCGCGGCGAGCGTGTGCAGTTCATGGAGGACGCGAGAAACCTCAACCGCTCGGTCGGCGCGATGTTGTCCGGCGAGCTGATCCGCCGCCGCCCCGAGGGCCTGCCCGACCACACCATCTTCATGCAGATGGAGGGCACTGGCGGACAGAGCTTCGGTGCTTTCCTCGCGGCGGGCATCACGCTCTACCTGATCGGCGACGCCAACGACTACGCGGGCAAGGGCCTCTCCGGTGGACGCATCACGGTGCGCCCGAGCATCGACTTCCGTGGTGACTCCGGGACCAACATCATCGTTGGCAACACCGCGCTGTACGGTGCGACCCGGGGCGAGGCCTTCTTCCGCGGCGTGGCGGGCGAGCGCTTCGCGGTGCGCCTGTCGGGCGCCACGGCGGTGGTCGAAGGCACCGGCGACCATGGCTGCGAGTACATGACCGGCGGCACCGTGGTCGTGCTCGGCAAGACCGGCCGCAACTTCGCGGCCGGCATGAGCGGCGGCGTGGCCTATGTGTTCGACGAGGACGGCCAGTTCGCGCGTCGCTGCAACACCAGCATGGTGGCGCTGGAGAGGCTGCTGTCCCGGGAGGAGCAGGAGAGCACCCAGGCCGCGGCCGGTTGGCATCGTGCCGGCCTGGGGGCCGAGTGCGACGAGGTGCTCCTGAAGCGCCTCGTCGAGGCCCACCATAAATGGACCGGCAGCCCCAAAGCCCGCCAGTTGCTGGACCACTGGGCCGACAGCCGCAGCAAGTTCGTCAAGGTGTTCCCGCACGAATACAAGCGTGCGCTGGCCGAGATGGCAGCCAGGCAGAGTGCGGGCAGCGTCGCACAGGAAGCCGCCGAGGTGGTTGCGAAGGCGGCCGGCAAGTCGTCCAAGACCAAGGCTCCGGCCAAGTAAGCAGGAAAGCACGATCATGGGAAAGACCACCGGTTTCCTCGAGTACGCGCGACTGGAAGAAGGCTACGAGCCCGTCGCCCGACGGCTGAAGACCTGGAAGGAGTTCGTCATCGGCCTGTCCGCCGACGACAGCAAGACCCAGGCCGCGCGCTGCATGGATTGCGGCACACCGTTCTGCAACAACGGCTGCCCGGTCAACAACATCATTCCGGACTTCAACGACCTCGTTTACCGGCAGGACTGGCAGCAGGCGATCGCGGTGCTGCACAGCACGAACAACTTCCCGGAGTTCACCGGCCGCGTCTGCCCGGCGCCTTGTGAGGCGGCCTGCACGTTGAACGTGAACGACGATGCGGTGGGCATCAAGTCCATCGAGCACGCGATCATCGACCGCGCCTGGCTCGAGGGCTGGGTGAGACCGCAGCCTGCCAAGAGCAAGACCGGCAAGAAGGTCGCTGTAATCGGCTCCGGCCCGGCTGGCCTTGCGGCTGCGCAGCAACTGGCACGCGCAGGGCACGAGGTCACCGTGTTCGAGAAGAACAGCCGGCTCGGTGGTCTGCTGCGCTATGGCATCCCCGACTTCAAGATGGAGAAGTCGCACATCGACCGACGCGTCGAGCAGATGCAGGCCGAAGGCGTGGTGTTCCGCACCAGCACCTTGGTCGGTGAACTGCCCAAGGATGGCCCTGCCGCCAAGGTCACCAACGACGCGACGACGGTGATCACGCCGACGCAGTTGCAGGCTGAGTTCGACGCCGTGTTGCTGGCCGGCGGCGCCGAGACGCCGAGAGACCTGCCGGTGCCGGGTCGCGAACTGGACGGCGTGCACTTCGCGATGGAGTTCCTGCCGCAGCAGAACAAGGTCGTCGCCGGAGACAAGCTGAAGAGCCAGCTGCGCGCCGATGGCAAACACGTGATCGTGATCGGGGGCGGCGATACCGGCTCGGACTGCGTGGGCACCAGCAACCGTCATGGCGCGGCCTCGGTGACGCAGTTCGAACTGATGCCGCAGCCGCCCGAGGAGGAGAACCGCCCGTTGACCTGGCCCTACTGGCCGATCAAGCTGCGCACCAGCTCCAGTCATGACGAGGGCTGCGATCGCCACTTCTCGATCGCCACCAAGTCCTTCAACGCCGGCACGGGCAAGGACAAGGGCCGCATCAAGAGCCTGACCACGGTCGAGCTGGAGTGGCAGGGCGGCAAGTTCAAGGAAGTCGCCGGCAGCGAGAAGGAGTGGCCGGCCGATCTGGTGCTTCTGGCGATGGGTTTCACCGCGCCGATCGCTTCGGTGCTGGACTGCTTTGGTGTCGACAAGGACGCCCGTGGCAATGCCCGTGCGACGACCGACTTCAGCGGCGGGTATGCGACCAATGTCGACAAGGTCTTTGCCGCCGGCGATATGCGCCGTGGGCAGAGCTTGGTCGTCTGGGCGATCCGCGAAGGGCGGCAGGCGGCGCGGGCGGTGGATGAGTTTCTGATGGGGGGCAGCGAGCTTCCTCGCTGATACATCTGTTGACTGAACCGCCCCGTCTTTTGAGGAGGCTCCTTCGTAAGAGAACATGGAGCCAAC
>VFQP010000210.1_pt1 | contig 149869 bp, 135 predicted proteins | sample 3512351 | NCBI WGS metagenome assembly VFQP01 (sample SAMN10412372, study PRJNA504923) | tailings metagenome | isolation source: Relicate 1 Philex TSF1 revegetated site | place: Philippines: Tuba, Benguet | collected 2017-08-29 | reverse complement strand
TGAGGGCAACAAAAGGAATACCAACGAGTCGCTGAAAGCGGCCGTTGGTATGAGATGGCGCATCGGTCCTGTCCTGCCCGGTCCCGGCCATGCTGGGCGGCGGGCCCGGCTGTGACAACCCCGGTTCCGCCGGCGGATCAGCCCGGGTAGCGGATCGCCACCACCTCGATCTCCTCGGCGCCGGCGGGCGTGCGGACCCGCCGCGTGTCGCCGACCCGCGCCCCGAGCAGCGCACGGGCGACCGGCGCCACCCAGGAGACGCGGCCCGCCTCCGCATCGGCCTCGTCCACGCCGACGATAGTGATGGTCGTCTCGACCTCGTCGGAGAGGCGGGCGTATGTGACGGTGGCGCCGAAGAAGACCTGGTCGCGCTTCGCCTGCGCCGCGGGGTCCACCACCTGCACGCGCTCCAGCCGCTTGCGCAGGAACCGCACCCGGCCGTCGATCTGGCGCAGCCGGCGCTTGCCGTACTGGTAGTCCGCATTCTCCGAGCGGTCGCCGAGCGAGGCGGCCCAGGACACCACCTCCACCACCTTCGGGCGCTCATCCTCCCACAGCGCGCGCAATTCCTCGCGGAGCGCGGCGGCGCCGGCGGGCGTCATGTAGAAGGGGGTGCCAGGGGGGAGGCCGGGCGGTGTGTCCTCTCCTTCCTCCTCCTCGTCAGACATCCGGCAGCAGCCCCGCGCGCGCCTCCTCCCAGCTTGCGCGGTCGGGCGCACAGATCAGCCCGCCGTTGCGATGCCGCGCGGCGTCGTAGGGCAGGCCGTCGAAGCGCGCGCTGTGGCCGCCGGCCTCGGCATGCAGCAGGACGCCGGGCGCGTGGTCCCAGGGCATCAGCCGGTTGTAGAGCAGCAGATGCGCGTGCCCGCCGGCGACCAGGCGGTATTCATGCGCGGCGCAGCGGTAGTTGATGCTGGCGGCGAGCTTCGGCAGGCGGGCCGGAACCTGGCTCCGCAGCGGCTCCGGCATCCAGCCCCAGGAGACGGCGCCGATCATGCGCCCGAGGGGCACCGGCGCCGCGACGCGGAGCGCGCCGTGGCTGCGGCCTTCCGCATCCTCGACCCAGGCCCCTTCCCCGCGCAGCGCGATGGCGGTGTCGTCGCCGAGCGGGTCGTGGATCCAGGCGGCCACCACCTCGCCCTTCAGGAACAGCGCGGCCATGCAGCCGAACAGCGGCACGCCGGCGGCGAAGTTCGCGGTGCCGTCCACCGGGTCCACCACGAAGGCGGCTTCCGAGGTGGCGAGCGCCTCCATCAGCCGCGCATCGGCCGAGGCCGCTTCCTCCCCCACCACGGCGCAGCCCGGCAGCAGCTTCGCAAGCCCCGCGGCGATGACGCGCTCGGCCGCCTCGTCCGCCTCGGTCACGAGGTCGAGCGGGCCGGACTTGGCGCGGACCGCATCGGGGGCGAGGCGGCGGAACCGCGGCATGATCTCGCTGCGCGAGGCCGCGCGCAGCAGCGCGGCGATGTCGCTGACGAGCGCGCGGGTCGGGCGCATCAGGCGCTCCGCTGCTCGAAGCGCGCGCGGTTGGCGGGCGTGAGGCGCACGGTGAGGCGGATCGCCTCGTCCGCGTCGTCCCGGGAGAGTACCTCGCCATGCTCGTAGAGCCAGGCGATGCCCGCGCCGTCGGAGGGTGCCAGGCGGTATTCGGCCGTCTCCATCCCGGCGGCGAGCCGCTCATCGAGCGCGGCGCGGAGCGCATCGAGCCCGTCGCCGGTCAGCGCGGAGACGGCGATCGCGCCCTCCCGCGCGGGGACGGCGGCGGCGCCGCCCATCAGGTCGGCCTTGTTCAGCACCTCGACCACGCGGCCGGGCCAGTCGGCATCGAGCGCGGCATCCGGGCCCTCGGCCATCTCGGTCAGCACCTTGAGCACATCGGCGCGCTGCGCGGCGCTGTCCGGGTGCGCGGCGTCGCGGACATGGAGGATGACGTCGGCGGCGGCGACTTCCTCGAGGGTCGCCCGGAAGGCCTCGACGAGCTGCGTCGGCAGTTCGGAGATGAAGCCGACCGTGTCGGAGAGGATCACCGTGCGGCCGGAGGGCAGCCGGATCGCGCGCATGGTGGGGTCCAGCGTCGCGAAGAGCTGGTCCTGGGCATAGACGCCGGCGCCGGTCAGCGCGTTGAACAGCGTGGACTTGCCGGCGTTCGTGTAGCCGACGAGGGCGACCACCGGATAGGGCACGCGCCCGCGCGCCTTGCGGTGCAGGCCCCGCGTGCGGCGGACCTGCTCCAGCTCCTTCTTCAGCTTCACGATGCGCTCGCCGATCAGCCGCCGGTCGAGCTCGATCTGCGATTCGCCGGGACCGCCGAGGAAGCCGAAGCCGCCGCGCTGGCGCTCGAGGTGCGTCCAGGAGCGGACGAGGCGGGTTCGCTGGTAGTCGAGATGCGCGAGCTCCACCTGGAGCGCGCCTTCCTTCGTCGCCGCGCGCTCGCCGAAGATCTCGAGGATGAGGCCGGTGCGGTCGATGACCTTGCAGCCCCAGTCGCGTTCCAGGTTGCGCTGCTGCACGGGGCTCAGCGCCGCATCCACCACCGCGACCGCGATGGCGTGGCGGCCGATCGCCTCCTTCACCATCGCGACCTGGCCCTCGCCGAGCAGGGTCGCGGGGCGGATCGTGCGCAGCGGGAAGATCGCGCTGTGGAGGATGGTCAGCCCGATGGAGGCCGCGAGCCCGACGGCTTCCGCAAGGCGCGCTTCCGCATCGCGCACCGCGCCGGGCTCGCCCCGGCCGGCGCGCTCATGCGGCAGGATGACGGCGGCCCGGGTGGGGCCGCCCTCCTCCGCGCGCCGTTCGTTGCTATTCGCCGCGTCCGACAGGGCTCGCCTCACGGCCCAGGGTGAGCCGGCCGGCCGGCGCCGCCGCGCCCGCCGCTTCCGCCGGCGGCGGCGCACCGGTGGCGCTGGCGTCGAACAGCGAGATCGGCGCGCCCGGCATCACCGTGCTGATCGCGTGCTTGTAGACGAGCTGGGTGTGCCCGTCCCGGCGCAGCAGCACGCTGAAATTGTCGAACCAGGTGATGATGCCCTGCAGCTTCACGCCGTTCACCAGGAAGATGGTGACGGGCGTCTTGGATTTGCGCACGTGGTTCAGGAACACGTCCTGCACGTTCTGCGATTTCTCGGCGGCCACGGAGGGTTGGTCCTTCTTGTTGATGGCCTGAACAGCGGCGGTTGCCGCGAGCAGGGCCGACACGGTGTCAAGTTTCCCGTGCGGCGCGCGCGCTGGCAAGGTGGCTGAGGGACGCGGCCAGCGCATGGGCGTCATCGAAGACGACATCGGGGGCCGCCTTCATGACGCCGCCGTCATGCGCCGCGCCGCCGACAAGCACGGCGGTGAGGCCTGCGGCGCGCGCGGCCTGCATGTCCATCCCCGTATCCCCGACATACCAGACCTGCGCACCGGCAGGAATGCCGCAGGCCGCAAGGGCCAGGCGGAAGGGCGCGGGATCGGGCTTGTCGGCCGAGGCATCGCCGGCGCCGACCAGCGCGGCGAAGCGGGGCGCCCAGCCGAGATGCGCGGCTTCCGCGCGCAGAAGCGGCCCCTGCTTGTTGCTGATGACGGCCTGCGGGCCGAGTGCCGCGGCCGCCTCGATCGCCGCGGCGGCGCCGGGCAGCGGGTTCAACACATCGAGATGGCAGGACCGGACGGCGGTGTAGAACACATCCCTGGCATGTTCCCACCGCGCGCCGAACATGCCGGGGAAGGTGTCGCGCAGGCTGCCGCGGACGCGGGCGAGCACCGTGGCGCGGTCCCATTCCGGCATGCCGAAGTCGCGGAAGGTGACATTCAGCCCATGCTGGATGGCCGCCCAGCCATCCACGAGCGTGTTGTCCCAGTCCCAGAGGACACAGCGCGGCGGCGTCACGCGGCGTTCCGCAGGTCGCCCTTCACATGCCGGGCGAAGAGGTCGAACAGGCGCCGCACCACCGGCCCAACCTTGCCATCGCCCACCGGCGCGCCGTCCACCTTCGTGATCGGGCGGACGAAGGAGGTGGCGGAGGTGATGAAGGCCTCGCGCGCCTGGCGGAGATCGTCCAGCGTGAAGGGCGTCTCGTCGAAGGGGATGCCGGCGGCCTGGAGCTCGGCGATCAGCGCCGCGCGGGTGCAGCCGGGCAGGATGACGTGATCGAGGAAGCGGGTGCGGATCGCGCCCTTCGCATCCACGATCCAGAAGGTGGTGGCCGCGCCCTCGTTCACCACGCCCGTCGCCTCGTCGTAGAGCACCGCCTCGATCGCGCCCTGCTCGCGCGCCGCCTGGCGGGCGAGGCAGTTGGGCAGAAGGTTCACGCTCTTGATGTCCCGCCGCGCCCAGCGCAGGTCGGGCAGGGTGATGGCGCTCGCCTGCCACTTCTCGATGTCGGTCGGATAGGGCGGGATGCGCTTGACGGTGACGACGAGGGCGGGCGGCACCGGCTTCGCCGGGAAGGGATGGTCGCGCCGCGCCACGCCGCGCGTCACCTGCATGTAGAGCAGGCCTTCCGTGACGCGGTTGCGCCGCGCGACCTCGCGCAGGACCAGCCTGAGCGCGGCGCGGGACATCGGCATGGGCAGCCGGATCTCCTTCAGCGAGCGCTCGAGGCGGGCGAGGTGCAGGTCCTCGTCCACGTAGCGGCCGTCATAGAGGTGCACGACCTCGTAGATGCCGTCGCCGAACTGGTAGCCGCGATCCTCGATGTTCACGCTGGCCTCGGGCTGCGCGACATAGCGGCCGTTCACATAGGCGATGCGGGACATGGGCGATCCATCTTCTCCCTCCCCCGTTCACGGGAGAGGGTCGGGGTGGGGGGGCATCGGCAGGGCGCGCCGACGATGCCCCCACCCTAGCCAGCCTACGCAAGCGGCAACAAGCTGCCGCAACTCCGGCGTCCGAGGCCGTGCGCCGAAATCCCCGATCCGCGGGAGAGGGGACTACCCGTTCACCGGCGCGGCACGGTCCTCGGCGCTGTTCACGCCGAGGAATTTCAGCTTGCGGTGCAGCGCGCTGCGCTCCATGCCGACGAAATTGGCGGTGCGGCTGATGTTGCCGCCGAAGCGCAGCAGCTGCGCTTCCAGATACTGCCGCTCGAACAGCTCCCGCGCCTCGCGCAGCGGCAGGGTCATGATCTCGCTGCTGCGATCAAGCTTGAGCACCGCCGGGGCGGCATTGCCCACCTGGGGGGGCAGCATCTCCGGCCGGATCGGCTCCCGCGCATCGCCCGGCGCCATGATCAGCAGCCAGTCGATGAGGTTCCTGAGCTCCCGCACATTGCCCGGCCAGTCATAGGCCTGCATCGCGGCGAGCGAATCCTCGCTGAGCTCGCGCGGTGGCATGCCGGAGGTCTCGACCGACTTCGCCATGAAGTGCCGCGCGAGGGCGGGGATGTCGTCGCGCCGGTCGCGCAGCGGCGGGATGCGGAGCGGGACGACGGCAAGGCGGTAATAGAGGTCCTCCCGGAAGCGCCCGGCGGCGATCTCGGCCTGGAGGTCCTTGCTGGTGGTCGCGATCACGCGGATGTCCACCTGCACCCGCTGCGCGCCGCCGATCCGCATGAAGCCCTGTTCCTGGAGCGCGCGGACGATCTTGCCCTGCGTCTCCTGCGGCATGTCGCCCACCTCGTCGAGCAGCAGCGTCCCGCCATGCGCGCGTTCCAGAACGCCCGCGCGGCGCGGCTGGGCGGTCGCGTCCGCCCCGGCCTCGACGCCGAAAAGCTCCTCCTCGAAGCGGGCGGGGGCGAGCGTCGCGCAGTTCAGCGCGACGAAGGGGCCATCGGCGCGGCGCGAGCGCGCATGCAGCATGCGCGCGGCCACTTCCTTCCCCGCCCCGGCCGGCCCGTGGATCAGCACGCGCGATCCGGTCGGCGCCACGCGATCCACCGCCTGGCGAAGCTGGGCGACGGCGATCGAGACGCCGACGAGCTCCGTCTCCGCCCCGGCGCGCAGCTTGAGCTCGCTCACCTCCCGCCGCAGCCGCGCCGCTTCCAGCGCGCGGGAGACGACGAGCAGCAGGCGGTCCGCCTTGAAGGGCTTCTCGATGAAGTCGTAGGCGCCGAGCTGGATCGCCTGCACCGCCGTCTCGATCGTGCCGTGGCCGGAGATCATCACGCAGGGGACGCGCGGTTCCTCCTGGTGCATCGCGTTGAGGATGCCGAGGCCGTCGAGCTTCGAGTTCTGCAGCCAGATGTCGAGGATGACGAGCGAGGGCCGGCGGACGCGGAAGGCCGCGAGCGCCTGGTCCGAATTCGCAGCCTGCCGGGTGCCGTAGCCCTCATCCGTGAGGATGCCCTCGATGAGGGCGCGGATATCGGGCTCGTCATCCACGATCAGGATGTCATGCGCCATAGCTGGCCTGTCCCACGCCCATAGCCTGCTCCTCGGGCCGCCCCGCGGCGGAGGGCTCCGCCGGCAGGATCAGGATGGCACGCGCCCCCTGCGATTCGCCCGACCCAACCCGAGGCCCGTCCAATGGGGGCGCCCCCTCCCCCGACTCCGCCCGATCCTCGAGCGCCAGCCGTCCTCCATGGTCCTCCATGATCTTCTTGACGATGGCAAGGCCGAGCCCGGTCCCTTTCGCCTTGTGGGTCACATAGGGCTCCGCAAGTCGTGACCTTTCCTCGCCTTCCGGCAGGCCGACCCCGTCATCCTCGATCACGATGGCCCAGCCTTCCGGCACCGCTTCGAGTCGCAGCGCGATCCGCCCCCGCTCGCCCGGCGGGCGTTCCCGCGCCGCGACCGCGTCGGCCGCGTTCTGGAGCAGGTTGGTCAGCGCCTGGCGCAGCATCCCGCGGTCCACCGGCGCCACCGGGCCCGGTTCGGGCAGCGACACCTCGTAGGCGATCTCGGGATGCGCCGTCTCCTCCGTCACCAGCGCGCCCTGCAGGATCGGCGTCAGCGGCTCCGGCCGGATCACCGGGGCGGGCATCCGCGCGAAGGAGGAGAACTCGTTCACCATCCGCCCGATGTCCTCCACCTGGCGGACGATCGTGTCGGTCAGCGTGCGGAAGGTGTCGGGGTCGCTCGTGATCTCCTTGAGGTAGCGGCGCTTCAGCCGCTCGGCCGAGAGCGAGATGGGGGTCAGCGGGTTCTTGATCTCATGCGCGATGCGGCGCGCCACATCGGCCCAGGCGGCCTTGCGCTGGGCGGATTGCAGCTCGGTGATGTCGTCGAAGGTCAGCACGTAGCCGGCGACGCGGCCCTGCTGGAGCTCGGCGCCGATCCGCGCGATCAGGGTGCGGCGGCGGGACGTCGGGCCGATCGGGATCTCGGCCATGCGCGGGCGCTCCGGCTGGGCGGCGGCCTCGGCGATCAGGCCCGCGAATTCCGGCACCACCTTGGCCAGCGGCAGGCCGATCCCGGCATCGAGGTCGATCCCGAGCAACTCGCTCGCCACCCGGTTCGGCAGGTTGATCCGCCCTTCCGCATCCAGCCCGACCACGCCGGCCGAGACGCCGGCCAGCACCGTCTCGGTGAAGCGGCGGCGTTCGTCGAGCTGGCGGTAGGCCTCCATCAGCTCGCCGCGCTGGGCGGAAAGCTGGCTCGTCATGCGGTTGAAGCTGCGGGAGAGGGTGGCGAGCTCGTCATCCGCCGTCCCCTCCTCCACCCGCGTCGCGAGATCGCCCGAGCGCACCCGCTCGGCGGCGGCAATCAGGCGGCTGATCGGGCGGGCGAGCTGGTTGGCAAAAACGAGGCCGACGAGCACCGCGGCCAGCAGCACGAGCAGCGCCGCGCAGGCGAAGACGAGGGCGAAGGTGATCTGGAGGCTGCCGCGGTTGCGGTCCAGCCGGTCGTATTCCTGGAAGGCGAGCTCGGTGCGGCGGAGGTGATCCAGGATGCCGCCATCGAGCGGGCGGCCGATGATCAGCACCATCTCCGGCTGGGTGTCGAGCAGCGCCAGCGCGCGCACCCGCGCCTCCGCCTCATCCGGCACCACCGCGATCTCGCCGGCGCGGAGCTGCTCGATCGCCCAGGCGGAGGGCAGCTGCACCACGCCGCCCGAGACGAAGCCGGCCTGCGCCACCACCTGGCCGAGACTCGGCTCCACCACGATCGCATCCGTCAGGCCGCGGATCGAGGCCTGGGTGGCGAGCAGGCTCTCGAAGGCGCCCATGTTCTGCGGCAGGTAGAGAAGGGCGGCGCGGTTGAGGTCGGCGGCCATCGCCAGCGCGTCCACGCGGATCTCGTCGCGGTGCTGGTCGAGCCAGGCGCGGGAAGCGACGAGCGAGGCCTCGAGCGTGGAGCGCACCCGGTCGCTGAACCAGGCCTGGATGCCGAGGTTGAAGAAGACAGCGGCGAAGGCGGCCACGATCAGCGCGGGGACCACCGCGACCACGCCGAACAGCAGCACGAGCCGCACATGCAGCCTGGCGCCCGCGCTGCCGCGGCGGCGTTCCGCCCAGACCCGCACCAGCCGCGCCGCGAGCGAGGCGGCGAGCATGAGCAGGACGGAGGCGTTGGCCAGCACCATGGCGACGATCTGCCCCGGGCTCGTCGGCCCGAGCGGCGAGCCGCCGGCGAGCAGGACGAAGGTGCCGAGCCCGAGGAGGATGGCGGTGACGGCAAGCCCGAGCGTGGTCGCACGGCCGAGGAGAAGATCGGCGAGCCGGCGGCGCGGGGGGGTGGTGGCGGACATCTGCGCCGTTCTACCCACTCCCTCCGTCGTCATTCTACTCCCTCCCCCGCAATGCGGGGGAGGGTCGGGGTGGGGGTGCGGCCGTCGGGCGCGCCACTATCCTCGCACCCCCACCCTAACCCTCCCCCGCATTGCGGGGGAGGGAACGGATTGGGCGGGGGAGGGACGCGCTACGGCAGCCCGCGCACCACCGGCAGGTCGAGCTCGCGCAGCTTCTTCCGCAGCGTGTTGCGGTTGAGCCCGAGCATCGCCGCGGCCTTGATCTGGTTGCCGCGCGTGGCGGACAGCGCGAGCCGCAGCAGCGGCCGCTCCACCTCCGCCAGCACGCGGTCATAGAGGTCGCGGATCGGCATGCCGTCCTTGTGGGCCGACATGAAGCCCGCGAGGTGCCGCTCGACGGACTGCTCCAGCGTCTCCGGCGCGCGCGCGGCTTCCTCGGCGGGTGCCGCGGCCTCGGCGAGCTCGTTCGCCACCGCGTCCGCGCCGATCGTCTCCTGCGGGTAGAGCGCGGCGAGGCGGCGCATCAGGTTCTCGAGCTCGCGCGCATTGCCCGGCCAGGGATGCGCCTTCAGCCGCTCCATCGCCCCCTGGTCGAGCTGCTTGGCGGGCAGGCCGGCGGCGCGCGCGCGGTCGAGGAAATGGCGCGCGAGCAGCGGGATGTCCTCGATCCGCTCGCGGAGCGGGGGCAGGCGGATCGGCACGACGTTGAGGCGGTAGAACAGGTCCTCGCGGAACTGCCCGGCGCGGATCGCCTGGCGAAGATCGCGGTGCGTCGCGGCGACGATGCGGACATTCGCCTTGATCGGCTGCCGGCCGCCGACGGTGGTGAACTCGCCTTCCTGGAGCACGCGCAGCAGGCGGGTCTGCGCCTCGGGCGGCATGTCGCCGATCTCGTCGAGGAAGAGCGTGCCGCCGGCCGCCTGCTCGAAGCGGCCGACGCCGCGGTTGAGCGCGCCGGTGAAGGCGCCGCGCTCATGGCCGAAGAGCTCGGATTCGATCAGCTCGCGCGGGATCGCGGCCATGTTGATCGCGACGAAGGGCCCGCTGCGGCGCTTGCCGTAGTCGTGCAGCGCGCGGGCCACTAGCTCCTTCCCCGTGCCGCTCTCGCCGGTGATCATCACGGTGAGGTCGGTGGTCGTGAGGCGGGCGACGGTGCGGTAGATCTCCTGCATCGCGGCGCTGCGGCCGACAAGCGGCAGGCGCTCCTCCGGCTCCTCCTTCTCCTCCGCCTCGCTCGTGCTGGGTGCGGCGAGCGCGCGGCCGACCACGGCCAGCAGCTCCTTCAGGTCGAAGGGCTTGGGCAGGTAGTCGAAGGCGCCGCGCTGCGTCGCCTTGAGCGCGGTGGAGAAGGTGGATTGCGCGCTCATCACCACGACGCGGAGATCGGGACGGATGCGCCGGATACGGGGGACGAGGTCGAGACCGTTCTCGTCCGGCATCACCACGTCGGTGATGACGAGGTCGCCCTCCCCGTCCTCCACCCAGCGCCAGAGCGTGGCGGCGGAGGAGGTGGCGCGCACATGGTAGCCGCTGCGGCCGAGCGCCTGGCTCAGCACGGTGCGGATGGCGCGGTCGTCATCGGCGATGAGGATGGTGCGCGTCGTGCTGGCGGCGGGTGCGGCGACGTCGCTCATCAAGCGGCTCCCTGGTCGGCGCGGCGCGGCGCGCTCTGCAGCGACAGACGAAAGACGGTGCGGCCGGGGCGGCTGTCGCATTCGATCAGCCCGCCCTGGTCGGTGACGAGCTTCGCCACCAGCGCGAGCCCGAGCCCCTGCCCGCCGCGCTTGGTGGTCACGAAGGGCTCGAACAGCGTCGCGCGAACCTCCTCGGCGATGCCCGGGCCGTTGTCGCGCACCAGCACCTGCAGGGGCAGGTGGACGCGCTCCGCGCTGCCGGGCACGGCGATGCGCACGCCGTGATGGTAGGCGGTGACGAGCTGGATCTCGCCCTCCCGCGGGTCCACCGCCTCGGCGGCGTTCTTCACCAGGTTGAGCAGGATCTGCACGAGCTGGTCGCGGTTGCCCCAGACCGGCGGCAGGGAGGGGTCGTAGTCCTGCGTGATCCTCAGATGCGCCGCGACGCCCGACAGCGCGATGCGGCGGACATGGTCCAGCACCTCGTGGATGTTGACCTCGCCGCACTCGATCGGACGCTCGGAGAACATGTCCATCCGCTCGACCAGGTTGCGGATGCGGTCGGCCTCGTCCTGGATCAGCACGCAGAGCTCGCGGTCCGGCTCCGCCGCGCCCTGTTCGAGAAGCTGCGCCGCGCCGCGGATGCCCGAGAGCGGGTTCTTCACCTCATGGGCGAGCATCGCCGCCATGGCCGAGGCGCCGCGCGCCGCGCCGCGGAAATTGAGCTGGCGGTCGAGCATCTGCGCCGTCGAGGCGTTCTGCAGCGTGAGCACGACGCCGCCCGGCAGTTCCGGCAGCGGCGCGCCCTGGACCGCCACGCCGAAGCGCCGCATGCGGGGACTCTCGAGCGCGAGGTCGTGGTCATAGACCGGCGCATCGTGGCGGCGGACCTGTTCGAGCACGTCGAACAGCCGGTTGTCCTCCGGCAGCAGGTCGCGCAGCGTCATGCCGGCGAGCGAGGCGGCGGAGTGCTGGAAGAACAGCTCGGCGGCGGGGTTGGCGAAGCGGACGCGGTCCTCCTCGTCGAGCACGACGGCGGCGACGGGCAGGGCGGCGAGGATGGCGGTGGCGTCGGGCGGCAGGTCGGCCGGCGCGCGCCGCGTGGCGCCGCCGGTGCGGCGGAGAAGGCCGGCGCCAATCCTCATGCCGCGAGCAGCTCCTGATCCCGCGCCGGCCGCTCGCGCGCGGCGCCACGCTCGATCAGCGGCTCGTAGAAGCGATGCAGCAGGTCGAGCACCGCTTCCACCGTGTCGAGCCGGTTGACCGCCGCGCGGAACTCCGCCGATCCTGGCAGGCCCTTCGAATACCAGGCGAGATGCTTCCGCGCGAGCCGCATGCCGGGGTCGCGGCCGTGATGCGCGAGCATCGCCTCGTAATGCGCAAGCAGGATCGCGAACTGCCCGGCGAGGTCCGGCTCCGTCGCCGCCTCGCCGCGCAGGGCGCCGGCGACGACCCGCGGCAGCCAGGGGCGGCCGTAGCAGCCGCGGCCTATCATCACCCCGTCCGCGCCCGAGAGCCGGAGCGCCTCGGCGGCGTCCTCGGGACCGAGGATGTCGCCGTTGACGATCACCGGGATCGCCACGGCGTCCTTCACCTGGCGGACGAAGGCCCAGTCGGCGGTGCCGTTGTAGAACATCTGCCGGGTGCGGCCGTGGACGGTGACGAGGCGGATGCCGCATTCCTCGGCGATCTTCGCCAGCCGCGGCGCGTTCAGGCTGTTGTGGTCCCAGCCCATCCGCATCTTGAGCGTGACCGGCACGCGCACGGCCTTCACCGTGGCCTCCAGGATGCGCGCGGCGCCGATCTCGTCGCGCATCAGCGCGCTGCCCGCCTGCTGGCCGAGCGCCACCTTCTTGACCGGGCAGCCGAAATTGATGTCCACGATCGCCGCGCCGCGATCGACGACGAGCTTTGCCGCCTCCGCCATCACCGCCGGGTCGCAGCCCGCGAGCTGCACCGAGGAGGGCGCGCCGAAGCCGTCGACCTCCGCCATCTTCAGCGTGTTCCGGTTCTCCCGCACCATCGCGTTGGAGGCGATCATCTCCGAGACGACGAGGCCGGTGCCCTCGGCGCGGGCGAGCCGGCGGAAGGGGAGGTCCGTGACGCCCGACATGGGGGCGAGGATGACGGGCGTTTCGATCCGGACGCCGCCGCCGAGGTCGAGGGCGCGCAGCGCCGGGGGCGGGTTGCTGCTCATCATTTGGGCGATCTAGCGGCAGAAGATGCGTCCGACAACAGCCTCCCGCCGAATTGGCCGCATCTGCCGAAATTTTCGGCAAAGACCCGCCCCCCCTCCCCTCCCCGTCGGGCCGCCTGTAGCATGCGGCGGATGCGCACCATCGCCCTGCTGGTCGCCGCCGGGCGGGGTAGCCGCTTCGGCGGGGAGACACCGAAGCAATACCTCCCGCTGCTCGGCCGCCCCGTGCTGCGCCACGCCGCCGAGGCGCTGCTGCGGGAGGGCGGGGTGGAGGCCATCCTCCCGGTCACGCCGCCTGGCGAGGAATCGGCGCTGGCCGCGATGCTGGACGGCCTGCCCCTCCTGCCCCCCGTCGCCGGCGGCGCCACGCGGCAGGCGAGCGTGCGCCAAGGGCTCGAAGCCCTGGCCGGCGATCCGCCCGACCTCATCCTGGTGCATGACGCGGCGCGGCCGGTGGTCCCCCCGGGGACGGTCCCTGCCCTGCTCGCCGCGCTGCGCGATGTGCCGGGCGCGATCCCGGCGGTCGCGGTCGCCGACACGCTGAAGCGGGGCGCCGAGGGGCGCATCCTGGAAACCGTGCCGCGCGCCGGGCTCCACCGCGCCCAGACGCCGCAGGCCTTCCGCTTCGCGGACCTCCTCGCCGCGCATCGCGCCGCGACGGGCGAGGCGACCGACGACGCGCAGCTCCTGGAAGCGGCAGGCCTGCCGGTGGCGCTGGTCGAGGGCGACGATTCCAACGTGAAGATCACCTGGCCCGGCGACCTCGCCCGGGTGGAGGCCAGCATGCTCGCCCGAATGATCCCCCGCACCGGCACCGGCTTCGACGTGCATCGGCTCGTCGAGGGGCGGCCGATGATCCTCTGCGGCGTCACCATCCCGTCCCCGCTCGGGCTCGACGGCCATTCGGATGCGGATGTCGGGCTGCATGCGCTCTGCGACGCGATCTACGGCGCGCTGGCCGAGGGCGATATCGGCCGCTGGTTCCCGCCCTCCGAATCCGCGTGGAAGGATGCCGACAGCGCCCGGTTCCTGCGCCATGCGGCGGGGCGGATCGCGGCGCGCGGCGGGATTCTGGCGAACGCCGATGTCACGCTGATCTGCGAACGCCCGAAGATCGCGCCGCATGCCGAGGCGATGCGGACGCGGCTCGCGGCGCTGCTCGGCGTGCCGCTCGACCGTGTTTCGGTGAAGGCCACGACGACCGAGCGGCTCGGCTTCGCCGGCCGCGGCGAGGGCATCGCCGCGCAGGCGGCGGCCACGGTGCTGCTGCCGGGCTGAACGGGCTGTCCCCGGCGGCACAGCCGGCCGGATGGCGGGCTGCCATGCTGCGTCCGCGCCGCGAGGGGCGGCGCGCGGCAGGGAGCACGGCGCCATGGCCATCCTCAGCAAGAGCCTCGCGGACGGCGCGGACTTCGCCCTCCCGGTCCTCGCCGATGGCGGGCTGTTCCTGTTCGACAGCGGCCTTGCCGATCTGCTCCAGGGCGGCGAGGGCGCGGACAGCCTGCGCGGCGAGGGCGGGGCGGACTCGCTGCACGGGCTCGGCGGCAGCGATGTGCTGGATGGCGGCGCCGGCAACGACCTGCTCGCCGGCGGTGCCGGCCATGACGTGCTGATCGGCGGCCTGGGCCATGACACGCAGCAGGGCGGCGACGGCGACGACCTCCTGGTCGGCGGTGCCGGGCGCGACGTGATGTCGGGCGGCAAGGGGCGCGACATCTATCGCTGGGAGGCCCTCGGCGAGACGGGCCTCGGCGCGGCGCGGGACGTGGTGAAGGACCTCACCCGGGAGGACAGGCTCGATTTCAGCCGCCTCGATGCCCGCCCCGACCTCGCGGGCGACCAGGCCTTCGTCGATATCGGCGCGCGCGCCTTCGCCGCGGGCTCGGCGGGCCTGGTCCGGGTCGTCGCGCTGAACCCCGAGAACACCCTCTGCCTCATGCAGTTCGAGATCGACGGCGACGGCCTGGCCGATTTCGAGGTGCTGATCCATTCCGCCACCGCCGTCATCCACGACGTGGCGATCCTCTGAGGGACGGCGGCCGAGGCGCCGGCCCCGCGGGCCGCGCCCGGCTTGACCCGCCCGGCGGGCGGGGCCTAATCGCGTCATGCAGACGGCCAGCGAGGGCCAGGCGGCCGTCGAGGCGGTCCTCCTCCACGAAGATCGCGATATCCGCGTGCTGGCGACGCGGCATGCCACGCCCGGGGCGGTGATCACCTTCTCCTCGCTCAACGAGCACGAGCGCGGCTTCGGGCGGGACTTCCTCGACAAGCACGCGATCTCGGGCGTCTATTGCATCGCGCGCTGGAACCATTGGTACCAGCCCGCGGGCTGCCGCGCGGCGGTGCCGGCGATCCTCCGGCACCTCGAAAGCCTGCCGCCCGGGCCGCGCATGACCTATGGCGCCTCGATGGGCGGCTTCGCAGCGGCGCTCTACTCGCAGCGGCTCGGCGCGGATGCGGTGCTGATGCTGTCGCCGCAATTCTCGAACGACCCGGCCAAGCCGCCGCATGAAGCGCGCTGGGCGAGGGAAGCGCAGGCGATCCGCTTCGAGGACGACGACCTGCTGCCGGCGATCTCCCGCGAGGCGCGCAAATTCGTCGTCTATGACAGCACCGGCGAGGATGCCCGGCATGCCGCGTTGTTCGCGCAGGTGGACCGGACCGTGCTGCTGGCGACGCCGCGCGCGGGGCATGCGATGGGGCACTTCCTGCTCCAGTCGCGGCTGCTGCAGGACCTCGTGCTGCGCGGCTTCCGGGGCGAGCTGGACTGGCCGTGGTACCGCGCCGCGGTGCGGCGGCAGCGGCGGCTCTCGGGGAACTACTGGCGGGAACTGGCCCGCGTGGCGCGGCCGCGGCGGCCGGGGCTCGCGCTGGAATGCCTCGGCCGCGCCGCGGCGCTCCGGCCGCGCGACCCGGTGATCCTGAACGACTACGCCAATGCGCTGCTCGGCGCCGGCTGGATGGAGACGGCCGCGGAGGTGTTCCGGACCGCCGCGACCGCCTGGCCGGGGGGGCCGGCGCCGCTCAGGGGGCTCGCCATCGCCCTCGGGCGGCTCGGCCGGACGGAGGAGGCGGTGCAGGCGGCGGAGCAGGCGCTCGCGCTTCGGCCGGACAGCGCCGATCTGCGGCGCGTGCTCGCCCTGACGCTGCTCGGGGCGGGCGGGAAGGAGCGTGCGCGCGAGATCGTCACGGGGCTGCTGGCGGAGGAGCCCGACCTGGCCGAGAACCGGCGGCTGCTGGCGCGGATCGAGGGCGAGGGGTGATCGCCAGCGCGTTTTCGCGCTTCGCCTCCCAGGTTGCATTGCAATTTGCGAATAGGCGTTGGGGAGATCGGAGGTGGTTCCGGCGGCCCGCGCCCTGTCGCCGCCCCCGCACCCCGCCGCGATCGAGCGCGCGCGGCACAAAAGAAGAGGGCCGGTCCTTGCGGACCGGCCCCGAGGCAAGGTTGAGGAAGGCTAAGCTGCCAGGACGGGCGAGGCCCGCCGCATGACGCTTACGGTGTAGCAAGTGGCGTGCCAGAGATTTTCAGTCCGGCCGCATGCCATTCTCGCGGACCACCCGCCCCCAGGTCTCGATCTGCGCCGAGACGAAGCGCGCGAACCCCGCCTCCCCCACCGGATCGAGGTCGATGCCGAGCCCGAGCACGCGCTGGCGCAGCTCCGGCCGGTCGAGCGCGGCGCGGATCTCGGCCTCCATCCGCTGCTTGACCGCGGCCGGCAGGTTGGCGGGCCCGAGGAAGCCCCAGAAGGCCCGCGCATCGATGCCCGGCACGCCCACCTCCGCCAGCGTCGGGATCGCCGGCATGGAGGGCGAGCGCGTCGCGCCGGTCTGCGCCAGCGGCACCAGCGCGCCGCTGTCGATATGGACCCCGAGCGCGGGGCGCGTTGCGATCGGCAGGTCCACCTCCCCCGCGACGGCCGCCGTCGCCAGCGGACCGCCGCCGCGATACGGCACGTGGACGAGCTGGAGCCCTGTGGCGCGGCCGAGCAGCGCCATGGTCAGATGCGCGAGCGAGCCATTGCCGATCGTGCCGTAGGTCACGGTGTCCGGCCGCGCGCGGGCCTGCGCCGCCACCGCGGCGAAATCCGCCCAGGGGCGCGTGCGGTGCTTGGTCAGCACCATGGGCGCGGTGCCGAACAGCAGCAGCGGCGTCAGGTCGCGCTCGGTGTCGAAGCCGATGTTCGGGATCAGCGCCGGGTTCACCGCATGGGTGTCGAACACGAGCACCCAGGTGTTGCCGTCCGGCGCCGCCCGCGCGACCGCCGCGGTGCCGAGCGCGCCGGAGGCGCCCGCGCGGTTCTCCACCACCACCGGCACGCCGAGCGCCTGGGTCAGGTGCGGCTGGAGCAGCCGCGCGAGCGCATCGGTGGAGCCGCCCGGCGGGAAGGGCGCGACGATGCGGATCGGGCCGGAGGGCCAGGGGGCTTGGGCCAAGGCAGGCGTGGCGAGGCTGGCGGCGAGCAGCGCGCGGCGGGTCGGCATGGTGGCGGACGTCTCCCTGTGGGTTGTTGGTTGGAGTGTTCGTTGGAATGGCTTGGGTGGGCAATGGCGGCGGCGGGGACGCGGCGGCTCATGGCGCCCTTCCTGCTGCCGGCGGCACGCGTTCGGTATCAAGCGAGAGGCGGGACGAGGATGCGGCCGCGCTGATCCTCGCACCCCCACCCCGACCCTCCCCCGCATTGCGGGGGAGGGAGGCGGCTGCGCTACCGCTTCGCCGTCGGCGTCGAGCTCCGCGCCTGCATCAGCACGCGGCGGATGTCCTGCTCCAGCTTCTCCAGCTCCTCCGCCGCCCGCGCCCGCTGGCCGCGCGCCTCGTCGGCGATCTTGAGCGAATCCTCGATCGTCGCGACCAGCGCGGCATTGGCCTTCTGCACCGCCTCCAGGTCGAAGACGCCGCGTTCCAGCTCGGTCCGCGCCTCCTGGTTGCCGCGGCGGAGCGTCTCGGCATTGGCCGTGAGCAGGCGGTTCGTCAGGTCCGTCGCGGCCTTCACCGTCTGCCCGGCTTCGCGCATGCGGTGTATTGCCAGCGCCTGGGCGAGCTGCTGGCGCCAGAGCGGGACGGTATTGGCCAGCACCGAATGGATCTTGGCCGACAGCGCCTTGTCGTTCTCCTGGATCAGCCGGATCGAGGGCAGCGCCTGCATCGCCACCTGGCGCGTCAGGCGCAGGTCATGGATGCGCCGGTCGAGCTCGTCCCGCGCGCCGCGCAGGTCGCGCAGGCGCTGCGGCGCGAGGTCGTCCTTCGCCTCCGTCACCGCCGCTTCCAGCGCGGGGATCGTCGCCTGGTCGGCCTCGGCCAGCGCGCGTTCGCCCGCGGCGATGTGGTCGCCGAGCGCGTGGAACCATTCGAGCGTCGCGCCGTAGAGCCGTTCGAGCTGCTCCACATCCTCCATCAGCCGGGTGCGGTGGGTGTCGAGCCGGTCGCCGATCGTCTCGATCTGGCCCTTCACCGTCTCGTAGCGCTGCACGATGCCCGAGAGCTCCGCGCCGGCCTTGGTGAACATCCGGGAGAAGAAGCCCGGCCGCTCATCGAGCTTCGTCACGTCGTAGCCGCGCAGCACCGTCAGCAGCGAGGAGAGCGTCCGCCCCGCCTCCCCCGTCTCCTGGTTGCGGGCGCCGGCGAGCATCGCATCCGCCGCCTGCTGCGCGCGGTTCTGCGCCTCCTGCCCGAAGCGCAGGATCGAGCCGGGATCGGCGAGGTTGATCTGGCGGGCGAGGCTCGCGATCGCGGCCTCGTGCTCGGGGGTGAGCGGGGCGACGCCGGGGCGGGCGACGGTGACGGAGGCCATCATCTCCGCCCCGCCCACGCGCGGCTCATGCGGCGGGGCGGGTTCGACCTTCCCGGCCGGCGCCTCGGCCTTCGGCTCGGCTTCCTCGCCGAAGGTGATCCGGATCTTGTCGCTCATGCGTAGCCCTCCTGCCGCAGCCGTTCGGACAGCACCTTGACCTGGATGTCGAGCGCCGCGCTCTCCTCCGCGCGCAGCCTCGCGCGGAGGTCATCGGCGGCGCCGGTCAGGTCCTCGATCAGCTTCGGCAGGCCGGGCGGCGCCTCGGCCCCGGCCTCGAGCCGGACCCGGATTCGGTCGAGCCCGTCGAGATGCACCGCGAGGAAGCGGCGCGCCGCGTCGAGCCGCTCGGGCTTCGCCGCCAGGTCGTCCAGCACGCCCCCCATCGCGCCGGCGACGCCCGCGAGACGCGGCTCGGCGGCGATCCGGGCGAGACGCGCGCGCGCCTCCTCGATCGGGCCCGGCCGCGGCGGCGGGGCGGGCGGCGCGGGGGCGGCGACTTCCTCCACCGCGCCGTCATAGAGCAGGCGCGTCCCGAGCCAGGCGCCGGCGGCCAGCAGCGGCGGCATCGGCATGGGCAGCAGCGCGCCGAGGCCGGCGATCATGCCGGTGGCGACCGCGACCATCACCGCCGCGCGCCGCGTGTCGCCCGCCCGGCCGCGGCGCAGCAGATGCACGCCGAACAGGGTGAAGCCGGCGCCGAGGGCGGCGCCGACCAGCGCGCCGGCATCGCCGGTCGCGATCTCCCAGATCGCGTCGAAGAACAGCGGCCAGAGCAGCAGCGGCAGCAGCATCCCCCGTGCGCCATGGCGGAAGCGGCCGAAGCCCTGTTCCAGCCGGGCGCGCGCCGCGGCGAAGGGCGCCGGCGGGCCAGGGGCGTTCCAGGGCGGCGGCGGGGGCGGCTGCCAGGGCCGCCGGGGCGGCGGTTCCATCAGCGGAACAGCGCCAGCAGGCTGGAGAGCCAGAGGGTCAGCGTGAGCAGGACGACGCCCCCCACCCGCCGCGCCGGCAGCGGCAGGGTGGCGAGGAGGGGCCGTTGCGGGGCGATGCGGCGGTCCATGGCCCCTTCAAGATCGGTCCGGCGCATGGCGGCATCAAGGCCGATGGCTGGTCCCGCGCGCCGGCCCGCCCATATCCGCCATGTCGGGAGGCAGCGATGGCGGCGATGCGGGAGGCGGTTCTGGCGGCGGCGCTGGCGGAGGCGGCGGAGGGGAGTTGGTACGACCTCCGGCTGCACCGCGTCGCGGACCGGGCGGGCGTCTCGCTCGCCGAGTTGCGCGGCGCCTTCCGGGACGCGGATGCCATCGCCGATGCCTGGTTCGAGGACGCGCTGGCGGCGATGGTCGGGCTGGACCCTGCCACGCTGGAAGGGCTCGGCCCGGCGGCGCGGGTGGAAGCGGCGCTGCTGCGCTGGTTCGACCACCAGGCGCCGCACCGGCTTGCGGTCGGCGGGATGATCCGCGCCAAGCTGCACCCCTCGCATGCGCATCACTGGGTGCCGGCGGTGTTCAGCCTTTCGCGGCTGGTCCACTGGGCGCTGGATGCGGCGCGGCTGCCGGGGAACGGCCTCGCCCGGCAGGCGCAGGAGGTGGGCGTGACGCTCGCGGTGCTGGCCACGCTCGCCCGCTTCCCGCGCGACGAGGAGGGGCTGCCGCGCACGCGCGCGGCGCTCGCCCGCGGTCTGCGCTTCCTCGACCGGCTCCGCTGATCAGCGCCGCTGCGAGCGGGGATCGAGCGCGTCGCGCAGCCCGTCGCCCACCAGGTTGAAGGCGAGCACGACCACGAAGATCGCCGCCCCCGGCGCGATGGCGAGCCAGGGCGCCGTCTCCAGGAAGCGCTGCGCGCTGTTCAGCATCGAGCCCCAGGAGGGCTGCGGCGGCTGCTGGCCGAGGCCGAGGAAACTCAGCGCGGCCTCCGCGATGATCGCCTCCGCGATGGCAAGGGTGGATTGCACCAGCAGCGGGGGCACGATGTTGGGCAGCACATGGACGAGCGCGGTGCGCCATGGCGGGTTGCCGAGCGCGCGCGCGGCCTCCACCCAGTCGGTGGACTTCGCCTCCAGCGCCATCCCGCGCGCGAGCCGCAGGAACACCGGGCTCGCGGTGATGGCGATGGCGAGCATCGCGTTCTCGAGCGCCGGGCCGAGGAAGGCCGCGAGCGCGATCGCCAGGATCAGGAAGGGCACCGAGAGCATCGCATCCGCGATGCGCGAAAGCAGCGCATCCACCCAGCCGCCGGCGAGCCCCGCGAGCAGCCCGAGCGGCACGCCGATCAGGATCGCGCCGAGCACCGAGACGACGCCCGCGAGCATGGAGGCGCGCGCGCCCCAGATGACGCGCGAGAGCACGTCCCGCCCGTTCTCGTCGGTGCCGAGCCAGTGGAGTTCCGAGGGCGGGCGGCGGATACGCGCCCAGCTCGTCTGGATCGGGTCGTAGGGCGCGATCCAGGGGGCGAGGATCGCGACGAGGACGAAGGCGACGACCACGACGAGCCCGGCCATCGCGAGCCGGTGGCGGAGGAAGCGGCGCAGCGCGCGCCGGCCTGGGCTTTCGCCGCGCGCCATATCGGCCGTGGTCGCGCTCATGGCGCGCGCAGACACATCTCCGCTCATGCGGCGCGGAGCCTCGGATTGATCAGCATGTAGAGGATGTCGGCGACGAGGCTGAGGAGGACGAAGATCAGCGCGGTCGCCAGCACCACGCCCTGCACCACCGGATAGTCCCGGTTGAACACCGCATCCACCACCAGCTTGCCGAAGCCGGGGATGGTGAAGATCTGCTCGGTGAGCACCGCGCCCGCCAGCAGCCGGCCGAACTCGATGGCGCCGAGCGTGACCACCGGGATCAGCGCGTTCCGCAGCGCATGGCGCCGGATCACCACCTTCTCGGGCAGGCCCTTGGCGCGGGCGGTGCGGACGTAGTCCTGTTCGAGCGCGGTCAGCATCGCCGCCCGCGTGTGGCGCATCAGCACGGCGGCGACACCGGTGCCGAGCACGAAGGCCGGCATGATGGTGGTGGCGAGCGACTGCACCGGGTCCTCCCACAGCGGCACGTAGCCCGAGGGCGGCAGCCAGCCGAGCTGCACGCTGAACAGCAGGATCAGCATGATGCCGAGCCAGAAATTCGGCATCGAGATGCCGAACAGCGCGACGCCGTTGGCGAGCCAGTCCGTCGCCGTGTCGCGCCGCGTGGCGGAGAGGATGCCGGCGGGCACGCCGATGGCGATGGCAATCAGGAAGGACATGGTGGCGAGCTGCGCGGTGACCGGCAGCTTCTCCAGGATCAGGTCGGAGACGGGCATGCGGATGCGCCAGGAGAAGCCGAAATCGCCCTGGAGCACGTTGCCCATCCAGAACAGGTACTGTTCCCAGATCGGCCGATCCAGCCGCAGCTCGGCGCGGATCTGCGCGAGCACCACCGGGTCGCCGCGTTCCTCCCCGGCCAGCACCAGCGCCGGATCGCCCGGCATGAGCTGCTGGAGGCCGAAGATGAGGAAGGAGAGGATCAGCAGCGTCGGGATGATCTGCCCGACGCGGCGGAGGAGATAGGCGGTCATGCGAGCCTCTCCCTCCCCCGTTCACGGGGGAGGGTCGGGGTGGGGTTGCAGCGGTCAAGCGCGCCCTGATCCTCGCACCCCCACCCCAGCCCTCCCCCGCATTGCGGGGGAGGGAGGCGCCTTGCGGGGGAGGGTGCCGCTCCGCTCAATTCAGCCGCATCCCCTGCAGGCGGATCATCCCGTCCGCGATCGGCTGGTAGCCGCTGAGCCGGGTCGAGTGGATCATGATGTTCTTCCGATGCCACACGAAGAGCCGGCCGGCATCCTGCGCCACCGCGATCTCCAGCGCCTGGCGGTAGAGGTCGCGCCGCTTCTCCATGTCGCCCTCGACGCGCGCGGCATCGAGCAGGCGGTCAACCTCGGGGTTGGAATACTTGCCGTCGTTCTGCCCGCCGCGGGTGTGCATGAAGGCGTGGATGTTGCCGTCCGGGTCGGTGCGGCCGGACCAGCCGACGAGGTAGAGCTGGAAGTCGCCGCGCTGCGCCGCCTGGAGGGAGGAGGCGAACTCCATCGCGCGCAGCGTGATGTCGAAGCCGGCCTCCCGCGCCATGGCCTGCACCACCTCGCCCACCTGGCGCAGGTCCGGGTTGTTCGGCACCGTCATCTCGAGCGCGAGCGGGCCGGTCACGCCGGCCTCGCGCAGCAGCGCACGCGCCCGGTTCACGTCCCGCGCGGGCGGGGCGAAGTTCTGCAGGTGGAAGGCGCTCGCCGGCGGGATCGGCTGGCGCGTCGGGGTGAACATGCCCTCGTACACCACCTGGTTGATCGCCGTGCGATCGATCGCGAGCTCGAAGGCGCGGCGCACCCGTGCGTCGCGCAGCGGCGCGCTGCGCTCCCCGTTGCCGACATTGAACTGGATGGACTGCCAGCCGAGCTCCTCCACCGCCACGCCGCGCAGGTTGCGGTTGCGCTGGATGGCGCGGAGGTCGTCGGGCTCCATCCGCTCGCCGAACTCGACGGCGCCGGACTGCAGGTTGGCCAGGCGGACGGTGTTGTCGGGGATCGGCAGGTAGGTCACGCGGTTCACATGGATGTTCGCGGCATCCCAGTATTCGGGGAAGCGGTCGAGGACGATCCGCTCCTGCGCGACGCGCTCGACGAAGCGCATCGGGCCGGCGCAGACCGGGCGGGTGCCGAAGTTGCGCCCGGCCGCCTCGGCGGCGCGCGGGCTCACGATCATCCCGGCGCGGTCGGTCAGCGTCGCGATGAAGGCGGCGTTGGGCGCGCCGAGGCGGATGCGCACCGTCGCCGGGTCCACCACCTCGATCGCGGTGATGTTGCCCATCTCGCCGCGGCGGAAGCTGCCCTGCATGTTGAGGTGGCGGTCCAGCGAATAGCGCACCGCCTCCGCGGTCATCACCTCGCCGTCATGGAAGCGCACGCCCTGGCGCAGCGTGATCAGCAGCGTCTGCGGGTCCTCCCAGCGGAAGCCGGTGGCGAGCTGGGGGACCGGGTTCAGCCGCGCGTCGATGTCGAACAGCTTGTCGCAGACGCCCATGTAGACGATGCGCCCGACATAGGTGCGCGACAGGGTGGGATCGAGGATGTCCGGATCCTCGCGCAGCGCGATGCGGAGGTTCTGCGCCTCCGCCGCCGGCGCATGCGCAAGCGTCGCGAGCCCCAGAACGAAGGCGGCGAGGGTTGTCCTGGCGATCATGCTGCTTCTCCCTGTTTGCGGTCCGAGAAATAGGCCTGGAGGCGGCGGAGGCGTTCGCCGCCGGCCTCCTGTTCGACAGGCGGGGCGGCCGGCGGAAGGCTCGCGCTCAGATGGCACGCCACGGCATGGGCGCCACCGGACAGCGCCGGGATTTCGCCGGCGCAGACATCCTGCGCATGCGGGCAGCGGGTGCGGAAGCGGCAACCCGAGGGCGGATTGATCGGGCTCGGCACGTCGCCTTCCAGCGGCGCCGCCTGCCTGCCCCCCTGGCCCGGCACGGCCGCGAGCAGCGCCCGCGTGTAGGGGTGCTTCGCGGCCCGAAAGACCTCGGCGGTCGGCCCTTCCTCCACGATGCGGCCGAGATACATCACCGCCACCCGGTCGGCGATGTGGCGCACCACGCCGAGATCGTGGCTGATCAGCACGAAGGAGAGGCGGTATTCGCGGATCAGGTCGGTGAGCAGGTTGATGACCTGCGCCTGCACGCTGACATCGAGCGCGCTCACCGGCTCGTCGCCGATGATGAGGCGCGGGCTGGAGGCGAGCGCGCGGGCGATGGCGACGCGCTGGCGCTGGCCGCCGGAGAATTCATGCGGCCAGCGCCGCGCCTGTTCCGGGCGGAGGCCGACGCGGGCGAGCAGCTCCGCCACGCGCGCCGCTTCCTGCGCGCGGGGCACGATGCGGTGCAGCCGCAGCGGCTCGGCGATGGTCTGCTCGACCGTCATGCGCGGGTCGAGGCTGCCGAAGGGATCCTGGAAGATCAGCTGCATGTCGCGCCGGCGTGCGCGGAGCGCAGCCGGCGGCAGGGCGCGCAGGTCCTCGCCCATGAAGCGGATCGCGCCGGCATCGGGCTCGATCAGCCGCAGCGCGAGGCGGCCGAGGGTGGACTTGCCGCAGCCGCTCTCGCCGACGATGGCCAGCACCTCGCCCTCGTTCACGGTGAGGGAGACGCCGTCCACCGCGCGCACCGCGCCGCGCGCGCGGCCGAGCGCGTCGCGCACCGGGAAGGCGCGGGCGACGTCCTGGAGTTCGAGGATGGCGGTCATGCGGCGTCCAGCACCGCGTCGAGGGGGGCACGCCAGCAGGCGGCGAGATGGGGCGGGCCGGAAGTCCCCCCATCCCGGCACTCCCCCGCAGGCGGGGGAGGGAGAAGAACGGGCGGAGCGGCCTCGCAGCGCGGCTCGGCGAAGGGGCAGCGGGGGGCGAAGCGGCAGCCGGGGGGCAGCGCGCGCAGATCGGGCACGGTGCCCCGGATGCTCGCCAGCCGCGCCGCCCCGCCTTCCAGCGTCGGGCGCGCGCCCAGCAGCCCGATCGTGTAGGGATGCTCGGGGCGGGCGAAGAGATCGGCGGCCGGCGCACGCTCCGCGACGCGGCCGGCATACATCACCACCACCTCATCGGCATGGTCGGCGACCACGCCGAGGTCATGGGTGATGAGCAGCACCGCCGTCCCCGTCTCCGCCTTCAGCTCGTCCACCAGCGCGAGGATCTGCGCCTGGACGGTGACGTCGAGCGCGGTGGTCGGCTCGTCGGCGACCAGCAGGCGGGGCCGGCAGGCCAGCGCCATCGCGATCATCACCCGCTGGCGCATCCCGCCCGAGAGCTGGTGCGGATACTGCCGCGCGCGCCGCGCGGCATCGGGGATGCGCACGCGATCGAGCAGCGCGACTGCGCGATCGAAGGCGGCGGCGGGGGCCAGCGCCTCATGCAGCCGGAGCGCCTCGGCCACCTGCTCGCCGGCTGTGAAGGCGGGGTTCAGGCTGGTCATCGGCTCCTGGAAGATCATCGCCATCTCGCGGCCGCGGAGGCGCCGGCGGCCCTCGGCGTCGAGCCCGACCAGGTCCTGCCCGGCGAAGCGGATGGCCCCCCCCGTCTCGGCGCCGGGCGGCAGGAGGCCCATCAGCGCGAGCGCGGTGACCGACTTGCCGCAGCCGCTCTCGCCCACGAGCGCGAGGGTGCGGCCGGGGGCGAGGCTGAAGCCGATCCCGTCCACCGGGCGGACGGGGCCGCGATCGGTCGCCAGCGTCACCGTCAGGCCGGCGACCTCGAGCACGGGCGCGGTCATGCGCCCTCCGCCTGGGCGCGGGCGATCGCCGCCTGGATCACCGTGCGGTCGAACACGCCCGGGTGGTCGCGGCCGGGCAGGAACTGCCGGAAATGCCGCGTATAGCCGGACCAGACGGCGTACAGCCGCCGGAGTTCCGCCAGCGGATCGGGGTGGTCGTCCACCCTGAGGTCGAGATCGGGATAGGGATCGCGCGAGGCGACCTGGATCGCGGCCGACTGCTTCCCGCGCTTGTCGCCGCCGGCCGCCTCCCCGGCCTCCATCGCGGCCATGAGCCGCTCCGCAAGCGGCAGGCCGGGGGTGGCGAGGAAGGCATCGCGCGTCGCGCGGACCACCTGCTCGCCGGCCAGCATGTTGCCGGCGACCGAGACATCCGGCCCGTCGAGATGGCCGCACCAGCCTACGCAATCCGCCCCGGTATGGGCGGCGATGCGGCCATCCGCGGCGAGCACATGCACCTGGCGCGTCGCGCGGCCCGCATCGGCCTCGATCAGCGCGGCGAGCGCGACATCCGGCGCCTCGCCCTGCGCCAGCAGGGCCAGCGCGTCGGCGGCGTGGAAAGGGTTGACCAGCGCCTGGGTGCAGGCGGCACCGATGCCGCCCGCGAGGCGGGGGACGAGCGCGCCGGCGGCAAGGAAGCGGCTGGCGACGGCGGCGCCGATCTCCCCGCTCGCCGGGTCACGGGCCAGGATGGACCAGGTCATGCGCGGGGAGGAACCCCATCCTCGGCCGCGGCGCAAGTGCGCAACCGTGGCGGAGCCTGCGCCGCCAGGCGCGATTCGCCGCAGCGCTGGGCAGGCGCTGCGGCGGAAGCGGGCAGATGGCCGGATCAGGGCCGGTCGGGCCGGGCGGTCACTGGTCGGCGTAGATATGCGTCTCCTCGGCTGCGCCCGGATGCGTCACCGCGCCCTGCACCGCGGGCCCGACGAGTTGCGCGTATTTCCAGAGCGCGCCGGAGGCGTAGTCGGTCTTGCGGGGCGCCCAGGCGGCGCGGCGGCGCGCCAGCACATCCTCCGGCACCAGCAGGTCGATGCTGCCCTTGTCGGCGTCGATCACGATGCGGTCGCCGTTCTCGACCAGCGCGATCGGCCCGCCGACGGCCGCTTCCGGCCCGACATGGCCGATGCAGAAGCCGCGCGTCGCGCCGCTGAACCGCCCATCGGTGATCAGCGCCACCTTGTCGCCCATCCCCTGGCCGTAGATGGCGCTGGTGGTGGAGAGCATCTCCCGCATGCCGGGCCCGCCCTTCGGGCCCTCGTAGCGGATGATGAGCACGTCGCCCGGCTTGTAGGCGCGCATCTCGACGGCCTTGAAGGCGTCCTCCTCGCAGTCGAAGCAGAGCGCGGTGCCCTCGAAGCGGAGCGCCTTCATCCCCGCGATCTTCACGATCGCCCCTTCCGGCGCGAGCGTGCCCTTGAGCGAGACGACGCCGCCGATCGGGCTGATCGGGTCCGAGGTCGGGCGGACCACGTCCTGGTCCTTCGGGATGATGACCTCGCGGTGGTTTTCGGCGAGCGACCTGCCCGTGACCGTCATCGCATCGCCGCGGAGATAGCCGCCCTCGAGCAGCGCCTTGATGATCACCGGCACGCCGCCGATGCGGAACACGTCGAGCGCCACGTATTTCCCGCCCGGCTTGAGGTCGGCGATGTGCGGCGTCGCGCGCATGATCTCGGCGACGTCGTGCAGGTCGAACTTGATCCCCGCCTCATGCGCGATGGCGGGCAGGTGGAGGGCGGCGTTGGTGCTGCCGCCGGTCGCACCCACGATCGCGGCGGCGTTGAACAGCGCATCCTTCGTGACGATGTCGCGCGGGCGGAGGTTCTTCCGGATCAGCTCCACCACCGCCTCGCCGGACTTCTCCGCCCAGCGGTCGCGGTTCTCGTCCGGCGCCGGCGCGCCGGCGGAGCCGGGCAGCGCGAGGCCGATCACCTCCGAGATGCAGGCCATGGTGTTGGCGGTGAACTGGCCGCCGCAGGCCCCCGCCCCCGGGCAGGCAGCCTGTTCAAGCTCCAGCAGCTCGGCATCGGTCATGTTGCCGGCGGCGTGCTGGCCGACCGCCTCGAACACGTCGAGCACGGTGACGTCGCGCCCCTGGAAGCGGCCCGGCATGATCGAGCCGCCATACATGAAGACGCTGGGGACGTTCAGGCGGACCATCGCCATCATCAGCCCGGGCAGCGTCTTGTCGCAGCCGCCGAGGCCGACCAGGGCATCGTAGCAATGCCCGCGCATGGTGAGCTCCACGCTGTCCGCGATGAGGTCGCGGGAGGCGAGCGAGGACTTCATGGACTGATGGCCCATGGCGATGCCGTCGGTCACCGTGATGGTGGTGAACTCGCGCGGGGTCGCGCCGGCGCGCTTCACGCCGGCCTTGGCCGACTGCGCCTGGCGGGAGAGCGCGATGTTGCAGGGCGCGGCCTCGTTCCAGCAGGTGGCGACGCCGACGAAGGGCTGCTCGATCTCCTCCTTCGTCAGGCCCATCGCGTAATAGTAGGAGCGGTGCGGCGCGCGCTCCGGCCCGATGGTGGTGTGCCGGCTGGGCAGCTTGGACTTGTCCCACTTGGTCATGGCTGGCGGTGTTCCCGGGAGGCTGGCGTTGCCCGCCCTGGGTGCCACAAGAGCGCGGTGGCGGCCAGAGGGGCGCGCGCTGGCCCCGGGGGCCGATCGCCCCCGGCCGCCCGGACGCTACAGCTTCACCCGCAGCGCATGCGCGATCTCGCCGAGGACGCCGCGGCGGAAGGCGAGCACGCAGGCGATGAAGATGACGCCCTGGATCACCAGCACCCAGGCGCCGAACTCGGCCAGGTAGTTCTGCATCGTCACGATCACCGCCGCGCCGACCACCGGGCCGAACACGGTGCCGAGGCCGCCGACCAGGCTCATCAGCACTACCTCGCCGGACATGGTCCAGTGCACGTCGGTCAGGGTCGCGATGTTGAACACCAGGCTCTTGGTGCCGCCGGCCATGCCGGCGAGCGCGGCGGAGAGCACGAAGGCCATCAGCTTGTAGTCCTCGACCCGGTAGCCGAGGGAGATGGCGCGCGGCTCGTTGTCGCGGATCGCCTTCAGCACCTGGCCGAAGGGGGAATGGACGATGCGGTGGACCAGCAGGAAGCCGAACAGGAACACGCCCGCGACAAGCCAGTACATGGTCAGGTCGGCGGTGAGGTCGAAGACCCCGAAGAGCCGGCCGCGCGGGATCGCCTGGATGCCGTCCTCGCCGCCGGTGAAGGGCGCCTGGAGGCAGAAGAAATAGACCATCTGCGCCAGCGCGAGGGTGATCATGGCGAAGTAGATGCCGGCGCGGCGGATCGCCAGCCAGCCGAAGGGCAGGCCGAGCAGCGCGCCGACGGCCGCGCCCATCAGGATGGCGAATTCGGGCGGCACGCCCCAGGCCTTGGCAGCATAGCCGGTGATGTAGCCGCCCATGCCGAAATAGGCGGCGTGGCCGAAGGAGAGCAGCCCGACATAGCCGATCAGCAGGTTGAAGGCGCAGGCGAAGAGCGCGAAGCAGAGGATCTTCATCACGAAGACCGGGTAGAGCACGAAGGGTGCCGCCGCGATCGCCGCGACCATGATGACGAAGGCCACCGCCTGCGGGCGCGTGAAGCCGAGGATGCCTTCCTTCTCGGCGGCCGGGCTGCCCGGTGCCGCGGCGGCGATGCTGCCTTCCGGCATATCTCAGGCCCTCCCGAACAGGCCGGCCGGCCGCGTCAGCAGCACGATGGCCATGATGACGAAGACCACGGTCTGCGCGGCCTCGGGGTAGAACAGCTCGGTCAGGCCCTGCACGAAGCCGAGCAGGAAGCCGGTGACGATCGAACCCATGATGGAGCCCATGCCGCCGATCACCACGACGGCGAAGACGGTGATGATGAAGTTGGCGCCCATCGCCGGATGCACCGAGTAGACGGGGGCGGCGAGCACGCCGGCCAGCGCCGCCAGCGCGACGCCCGCGCCGTAGGTCAGCGTCATCATCAGGGGGACGTTGATCCCGAAGGCCTGGACGAGCTGCGGCCGTTCCGTCGCGGCGCGGAGATAGCTGCCGACCTTGGTCTTCTCGATCACGAGCCAGGTGCCGAAGCAGATCGCGGTGCCGGCGATCAGCACCCAGACGCGGTAGCCCGGCATGAAGAAGTCGCCGTACTCGATCTCGAGCGCGTCGAACTCCCGCGGCGGCGCGTAGCGCTGGCCGGAGGAGCCGTAGATGTTGCGGAACACGCCCTCGATCACCAGCGCGCAGCCGAAGGTCAGGAGCAGGCCGTAGAGGTGATCGAGCTTGTAGAGCCGCGAGATCATCAGGCGCTCCATCAGCACGCCGATGGCGCCGACGATGAGCGGGGAGATGATCAGCGCGCCCCAGTAGCCGATGCCGAGGTTGGTCAGCAGCAGCCAGGCCGTGAAGGCGCCCATCATGAACTGCGCGCCATGCGCGAAGTTGATCACGTTGAGCATGCCGAAGATGACGGCGAGCCCGAGCGAGAGCAGCGCATAGAAGGCGCCGTTCGAGATGCCGAGCGCCACGATCTGGAGATTGAAGAGAAGGTCGTCCACGCCGCGCGCCCCGCTTGCCGCTTGGTGGGGCCGGGGGGCGGTGCCCCCCGGCTGTCAGGTCAGGAACGGACCAGCGCGCAGCCGCCGGCGGCGATCGGGCGGAAGGCCTGCTCGGCGGGGATGGTCGCGATCAGCTTGTAGTAGTCCCAGGCGCCGCGGCTCTCGGAGGGCTGCTTCACCTCGAACAGGTAGGCCGGGTGGATCTTGCGCCCGTCGGGGCGGACCGAGCCCTCGCCGAAGGCGTCGTCGCTGGTCGGCATCGCCTTCATCCGCGTCACCGCATCCGCGCCCGAGGCCTTGGCCGCGGCCACGCCCATGTCCCGCACCGCCTTCAGGTAGTGCAGCACGGCGGAGTAGCAGCCCGCCTGCACCATGGAGGGCCGCAGGTTCCCCGGCGTCTGGCCGAGGCGCTGCGTGAAGGCCCGCGTGCGGTCGTTGAGGTCCCAGTAGAAGGTCTCGGTCAGCACCAGGCCCTGCGCGACCTCGAGGCCGAGCGAGTGGACGTCGGTGACGAAGACCAGCAGCCCCGCGAGCTTGGTGCCGCCGCGGGTGATGCGGAACTCGGCGGCCTGCTTGATGGAGTTGATGGTGTCGCCGCCCGCATTGGCGAGCCCGATGACCCGCGCGCGGCTGCGCTGCGCCTGCTGGAGGAAGGAGGAGAAGTCGGTGGTGCCGGGGAAGGGCGTGCGCACGCTGCCCAGGATCTGCCCGCCCGCCGCGCGGACGAACTCCGAGGTGTCGCGCTCCAGCGCGTGGCCGAAGGCGTAGTCCGCGGTGATGAAGAACCAGGTGTTGCCGCCGGCCCGCACCATCGCGCCACCGGTGCCGTTCGCCAGCATGTAGGTGTCGTAGGTCCAGTGGATGGTGTTCGGCGTGCAGGCCGCGCCCGAGAGGTCGGAGGTCGCCGCACCCGAGTTCAGGAACACCTTGTTGCGCTCCCGCACCAGCGTGTTGACCGCAAGCGCGACCGAGGAGGTCGGCACGTCCACGATCACGTCGAGGCCATCGCGGTCGAGCCACTGGCGCGCGACGGTGGAGCCGACATCGGGGCGGTTCTGGTGGTCGGCCTGCACGACCTCGACGTTCACGCCCGTCTGGGTGATGCCGCTTTCCTGCACCGCGAGGCGGACGGCATGGGTGGAGCCGGGGCCGGAGATGTCGCGATAGAGGCCGGACTGGTCGTTCAGGACGCCGATGCGGATGGTGTTGGCGGCCTGCGCCTTCGCGGAGCGCCAGGGCAGCCCGCCCAGGGCGGGTGCGGCGGCGGCGGCGCCGAGGAGCGTGCGGCGGTTGAGGGTCATGCGTGGTGTCCTTCCCTTGTTGGTTCTGCGTCCCGCGGCGCGTTTACACGCCGAGGTAGTCGTGCAGCCGGTCCATGGAGGCGGCGAGATCCTCGTTCGCCACCATGTCCACGACCCGGCCGTGCTCCATCACATAGTGCCGGTCCGCCACCGTCTGGGCGAAGCGGAAATTCTGCTCGACCAGCAGCACGGTGAAGCCGCGCTGCTTGATCTGGCGGATCATCGCGCCGATCTGCTGCACGATCACCGGCGCGAGGCCCTCGCTCGGCTCGTCCAGCAGCAGCAGCCGCGCCCCGGTGCGCAGGATGCGCGCGATCGCGAGCATCTGCTGCTCGCCGCCCGAGAGCTTCGTGCCCTGGCTGCGCGCGCGCTCCTTCAGGTTGGGAAAGAGCGTGTGGATTTCCTCGATGGAAAGCCCGCCCGGCGCGATCACCGGCGGCAGCAGCAGGTTCTCCGTCACGTCGAGGGAGGCGAAGATGCCGCGCTCCTCCGGGCAATAGGCGATCCCCGTCCGCGCGATCAGGTCCGGCCGCAGCCCGATCAGTTCCTTCCCCTCGAAGCGGATCGAGCCGCTGCGCCGGCCGACCAGCCCCATGATGGCGCGCAGCGTCGAGGTCTTGCCCGCGCCGTTGCGGCCGAGCAGCGTCACCACCTCGCCCTGGCGGATCTCGATCCCGACGCCGTGCAGGACATGGCTCTCGCCATACCAGGCCTCGAGGTTCTCGACCGCGAGCATCGCCGCGCCCGTGCGCATCCCGTCCATGCTCAGTGATGCCCCGAGACGGAGGCAGGGTCGGTGCCGAGATAGGCGGCCTGCACCTCCGGGTTGCGACTGACCGAGATGTAGTCGCCCTCCGCCAGGACCTTGCCGCGAGCCAGCACGGTGATGCGGTCGCAGAGGCCGGAGACGACGGTGAGGTTGTGTTCGACGAGCAGCACCGTCCGCCCCTTCGCGACGCGCTGCACCAGCGCCATCACCCGCCCGACATCCTCATGCGTCATCCCCGCGGTCGGCTCGTCCAGCAGCAGCATCCGCGGATCGAGCGCGAGCGTCGTCGCGATCTCGAGCGCGCGCTTGCGGCCATAGGGCAGGTCGCCCGCCGTGAACCCGGCATAGGCGGCGAGGCCGACATCCTCCAGCAGTTCCATCGCGCGGCCGTTGAAGCCGCGCAGGAGGGATTCGGAACGCCAGAAGTCGAAATTGCCGCCGCGCGCGCGCTGCAGCGCGACGCGGACATTCTCGAGCACGGTCAGGTGCGGGAACACCGCCGAGATCTGGAAGCTGCGGACCAGCCCGAGGCGCGCCACCTCGGCCGGCTTCATCCCGGTGATGTCGCGCCCGTCATAGCGGATGGTGCCGCGGGTGGGGGGCAGGAACTTGGTGAGCAGGTTGAAGCAGGTGGTCTTGCCGGCGCCGTTCGGGCCGATCAGGCCATGGATGGTGCCGCGCCCGACCCGGAGCGCGACATCGGACACCGCGACGAAGCCGCGGAATTCCTTGGTCAGCCCTTCCGTCTCCAGGATCGCGTCGCCCGCGTTGGAGTCCACGCCCGCAAACCTCCCCATGCCCCGTTCCGGTGGCGTTGTCGTGGCCCTGCCCCGGCTTTGCGCGCCCGGCCCGCCTTGCTCGTTTCATGCATGCTGCGGGCGCGAAAGGCAAGGGCCGCGCGGCCGCCTCAGGCCGCGCCGAGGGCGCCCGCGATACGCGCCACGCCTTCCTCCAGCAGGGCACGCGGACACCCGAAATTGAGCCGGACGAACCCCGCGCCGTTGGCGCCGAAATCGGGCCCGGGATTGACCCCGAGCCGCGCCCTCTCGAGCAGCATCCCCGCCGGATCGGCGGCCAGCGGGGTCGCGCGGAAATCCAGCCAGGCGAGGAAGGTCCCCTCCGGCCGGCGCATGGCCACGCCGGGCAGCCGCGTGGCGACGGCATCGAGCAGCGCGTCGCGGTTCGCGGCCAGGTGGGCAAGCAGCGCCCGGCGCCAGGGCTCGCCCTCCGCGAGCGCCGCTTCGGTCGCGATCAGGCCGAGGATGTTCGCGTGGTCCGCGATGCCGGAGACCGCCGCCTGGAAGCGCGCGCGCAGCCCCGGCTCGGTCACCACTGCCCAGCAGGCGTTGAGCCCGGCGATGTTGAAGGTCTTGCCCGCCGACATCAGCGTGATGGTGCGCGCCGCGACCTCCGGCGCCAGGCTCGCCACGGGGATGTGGCGGCGGCCGTCGAAGACCAGGTCGCAATGGATCTCGTCGGAGATGATGGCAGCGTCGGCGGCGAGGCAGGCCTCGGCCATCGCGACGAGCTCGCCGCGGGTGAAGACGCGCCCGGTCGGATTGTGCGGGTTGCAGAGCAGGAAGGCGCCGCCGCCCGCGCCGGCGAGCGCGCCGCGGAACGCGGCCGCATCCACCTCGCCCGCCTCCGTCAGCGGTGCCTCGATGCGGCGGAGGTTCCAGTTGAGCGGCGCCTTGAGCATCGGCGGATAGACCGGCGTCTGCACCACCACGCCGGCGCCTGGCGCGCAGGTGGCGCGGAGCGCGAGGTTGAAGCCGGGCACCACGCCGGGCAGCGGTACGATCGCCTCCGGCGCGATGTCCCAGCCATGGTTCGCCGCGCACCATGCGGCGATCCGCGCGCGCAGCCCCGCCTGCGCCATGCCGTAGCCGAGCACGGGGTGGTCGAGCCGCCGGCGCAGCGCCTCGATCACGAAGGGCGGGCAGGCGATGTCCATGTCGGCCACCCACATGGGCAGCACGTCCTCGGCGTAGCGGTTCCACTTGTTGCAGCCGCTCGCGCGGCGATCGAACCGCGCCTCGAAGTCCATCACCCTGGGTGTCCTCCAACCATGACGTGACGCTCGGGGTCGGCGCTCCAGGCCGACCAGGAGCCGGGAAACATCGCCGCCTCGATCCCGATCGAGGCGAGCGCCGCGACGCCGAGTGCCGCCGAGATGCCGGCGCCGCAGGTGACGCCGACCGGCCGCGTGCCATCGGCGCCGAGTGCCGCGAAGAGATGGCGCAGCGTCGCCGCATCGGCGAAGGGCCCGGCCTCGGTCAGCACATCGGCGATCGGCGCGCTGACGCTGCCCGGGATGTGGCCGCGCCGCGGCGCGCCGGGCGGGACGGCGCCGCCGATGTAGTTGGGACGGACGCGGGTATCGAGCAGCAGCCCGCGCCGCGCGAGCGCCGCGGCGCCGTCGGCGTCGAGCACCGGCAGATGCCCGGCCGAGAGCACGACATCGCCCGGCGTCGGCGAAGGCGGGCGGAAGGCGACCGGCAGGCCGGCGGCGGCCCAGGCCGCGAAGCCGCCATCGAGCAGCCGCACATCGGCGATGCCCGCCCAGCGCAGCACCCACCAGGCACGCCCGGCGACAAGGCCGCGATCGTGATCGTAAACGACCACCGCCTGCCCCTGCCGCAGGCCCCAGCCGCGCGCGTGGCGCTCGATATCGGCGATCTCCGGCAGCGGCCGGCTGCCGCGCGTGCCGCCGCCGGTGGCGGCGAGCTCGCTGGGGAGGTCCACATCCACCGCACCCGGAATGCGCGGCCCGGCGGCATCGGCCGCGACGCGCGGATTGCGGATGGCGAGCACCGCCACGCCGTCGACTCGCGCCAGCATCGTGGGCGGGATCAGGACGCGGGCGCGCGGATCGTCGTCGGACATGCGGAGGTTCCCGAAAGCGCGCGCATTGTGGCGGAAGCGCGGCATTCCGGGGAGCCCGGGCGGCCTCCTGCGTGTTCAGCACGCGACATGCGCGCCCGGCGCATGCGCCCCCATGCTCGAAATGCTTGCACTCCGGGCGAAGCAACGTCATCTGGATGCGGAACACCCGTGACGATGATGGAGCGCGCCTCGATGGCGAAGTCCGAAGCACCCCGCACCGCACCGAAGTCTGCCGACCTGGCGGGCTTCGCCGTGGGCGATGCGGTGATGCACCCTGCCCATGGCGTCGGCCGCGTGACCGGCGAATCGACGGCGACCGTGGGCGGCGAGAGCCTGGAACTCGTGCACTTCGCCTTCGGCGAGGGCCGGCTGCTGCTGCGCGTGCCGCGCGCCAAGGTGGCGACCAACGGCATCCGTCGCCTTGCCGGCGGCGCGCTGATCGCCGAGGCGATGGACGTGCTCTCCGGCACGCCGCGCGGCGTCGCGCGCGGCATCACCTGGGCGCGCCGCGCGGCGGAGCTCCAGGCCAAGCTCAACAGCGGCGATCCGCGCAAGGTCGCGGAAGTGCTGCGCGACCTCGGCCGCAACGTGAACAACCCGGAGCGCAGCTTCTCCGAGCGCCAGATCTTCGAGGCCGCGCTGGAGCGCCTCGCGGTCGAGATCGCCGCGGTCGAGAACATCACGCGCGAGCAGGCTGTGGCCAAGATCGCCGAGCGCGTGCCCGTGGCGCCGGCGCCGGTCGCCGCCGCGGCCTGACCGCCCTTCCCTCCCCTGGCGCAACGCCCGGCCGGCAACGGCCGGGCGTTTCTTTTTTCAGCGCGGCAGGCGCAACAGCAGCAGCGCGGCGAAGGCCGAAAGGCCGATGGCGGCAACGACGAGCAGCGCGGTGGTCACCGGCACCGCCTCCAGCAGCAGCCCGAAGCCGAAGGGCGCGAGCGCCTGGAGGAAGCGCGCCGGCGCCGAGAGCCAGCCCTGCCGCGCGCCGTAGCCGGCCGGGCCGAACACCGCGAGCGGCAGCGTGCCCTTCACGATCGTCAGCACGCCATTGCCCATGCCGTAGAGCACCACGAAGACCGGCGCCGCGATCCCGCCCATTGCCGCCAGGATCGCCGCCGCCACCGGCTGGCACAGCGTCGCCAGCCGCGCCGAGACGATCGGGTGGAAGCGCGTGAGGAAGCCGAATTCCAGCACCCGCGCGGCCACCTGCGCCGGCCCCAGCAGCGAGGCGGCGAGGATCGCGCCGGCCGGCGTGGCCCCGGCCGATTCCAGCAGCCGCGGCAGGTGCGCCGCCATTGCCCCCGTCACCATCCAGGCGGCGGCGAAGACGAAGGCGAGGATCGCCATGGCGAAGCGCGGCGCGGGCTTCGCCGCGCCGGTCGCCGCCGCGGCCTTCTCGGGCGGCGGCGCCGGCGGCACCAGCAGCCGGTTGAGCGGCAGCCCGACCAGCAGATGCAGCGCCGCCCAGCCGAGGCAGGCGCCGCGCCAGCCGAAGGCCTCCTCCATCCCCGCCGAGAGCGGCCAGCCGACCGTGCTCGCGAAGCCCGCGATCAGCGTGATGCCGGTGATCGGCCCGCGCGCCGCGCGGCCATAGAGCCCGGCGAGCGTCGCGAAGGCCGCGTCATAGAGCCCCATCGCGATGCCGAACCCGAGCACCGCCCAGGCCAGCGCCAGCGTCGCCATCCCCTGCGCGAAGGCCAGCAGCACGAGCCCCGCCGCGAGAACCAGGTTGGACAGCGCCAGCACGTCCCGCCCGCCGCGCGCGTCGATCGCCCGCCCGACCGCCGGCCCGAGCAGCGCCGAGAGCAGCAGCGCGCCCGAGAAGCAGGCGAAGACCGTGGAGGCGGCGAGCCCGAGATCGGCCGCGATCGGCCGCGCCAGGATCGCCGGCAGGTAGTAGGAGGATCCCCAGGCCAGCGTCTGCGTCGCGCCGAGCGCGATGACGACGCGGCGCGATCCGGGCGGCGCCGCCGCGCCGCTCACAGCCCGCCGAAGCCGGCGCGGGCGCAGCGATATTCCCAGGCGCGGCGCATCGGCCGCTCGGTCCGCAGCATCGCCCCGGTCTGCGCGATCTCGCCCGGGCGGAGATAATCCACCGCCAGGCCCGTCGCCTCGGCGGCGTATTGCAGCGCCGCGTTCTCGGTCATGTAGATCGCGACGAACACCGCTTCCGGGATCGAGGCGCCGACGCAGACCGCGCCGTGCCGGCGCAGCAGCGCGCAGGTGTGGCCGCCCAGTGCGCGGGCCAGGCTGTCGGCCTTCGGGATGGTGTCGATCAGCATGTTGGTGTCGCCGAACTCGTCCTGGCTGTCCCAGAGCGGCACCTCGGCGCCCATCACGCTGCCCATGTGGAAGACGGGGCGGAGCGGACGGTTCGTGACGGTGAAGGGCAGGACCGGGCGGGCGTGGTGGTGCACCACGCAGGTCACGTCCGGCCGCGCGGCGAGGATGCGCGCATGCAGGACGGATTCGAGATAGGGCCGGCGATGGCCGGCATTCTCGGGCACCGCGTTGAGGTCGAAGCGGATCAGGTCGTCGCGCTCGACGACTTCGGGGCTGCGCGAGCGGGAAAGCCAGAAATGCCCGGCGCTCTCCGGGTCGCGCACCGCGACATGCCCGAAATCATCCACCACATTCTCGTGCGCGAGGATGCGGTTCGCCTTGACGAGATCGGCCAGCAGGGCATCGAGCGCAGCGGACATGGGCGGCCTTTTCTTCTCCCTCCCCCGCAAGCGGGGGAGGGAGCGAGGCTACAGCCCGCCCCAGACCTCCTGCGCCACCTCGACGCAGAGGCGCAGCTTCGCCCACTGCTCCTCCACGGTCAGCACATTGCCCTCCTCGGTGGAGGCGAAGCCGCATTGCGGGCTGATGGCGAGCTGCTCGAGCGGCGCGAACTTCGCCGCCTCCGCGATGCGGCGCTTCAGCTCGTCCTTCGATTCCAGCGCGCCGCGCTTCGACGTGACCAGCCCGAGCACCACCGTCTTGCCCTTCGGCAGGAAGCGCAGCGGCGCGAAGCTGCCGGAGCGTTCGTCGTCGTATTCCATGAAATAGGCATCCACGTTGATGCCGTTGAACAGCACCTCCGCCACCGGGTCGTAGCCGCCGGCGGCGATGTGCATGGAGCGGAAATTGCCGCGGCAGAGATGCATGGAGACGACCATGTCCGAAGGCCGCCCGGCGATCGCGGTGTTGATCAGCGCGGCATACTTGCCGAGCAGCCCCTCCACCTCCTCCCCGCGCGCCTTGAGGCCGGCGATCTGCTCGGGATCGCAGAGATAGGCGATGTTCACCTCGTCGAGCTGGAGGTAGCGGCAGCCCGCGCCGGCGAAATCCGCGACCGCGGCGGCATAGGCGGCGCCGAGATCGGCGAAGAAGCCGTCCATCTCCGGATAGGTGTGGGTGTCCACCGCGCGCCGCCCGCCGCGGAAATGCAGCACGCTCGGCGAGGGGATGGTGATCTTGGGCGCCGCCCCGCCGGCATTGGCGTGGACGAAGGCGTAGTCCTTCACGAAGGGATGCGGGACGTAGCGGATGCGGTCCGTCACCTTCAGGCCATAGGCCTTGGTCTGCCCGCCCTTGAACTGGATGCCCTGGTCGCTCTCGTACATCTCGACGCCGCCGAGGCCGGCGAGGAAGTCGAAATGCCAGAAGGCGCGGCGGAACTCGCCATCGGTCACGGCCTTGAGGCCGATGTTGCGCTGTTCGGCGATGACCTCGCGGATGAAGCGGTCCTCGATCTCGCGGAGCTGCTCGGCGCCGAGCGTGCCGGCGGCCCTGGCGGCGCGCGCCTCGCGCAGCGGGATCGGGCGGAGCAGGCTGCCGACATGGTCGGCGCGGAAGGGCGGACGGGTGCCGGGCATCGGTTTCCTCCGGGTTGCATGCAACGGGGCGCTGGCAAGGCGTAGCGCGACACGCCCTGTCTTGGCCGGGGTGGTATCACCGGGGCAACGCTGCATGCAATGATGGCTGCGTGCGGACCGCACCCCCACCCTCCCGCGCTTCGCGCGGGTCCCTCCCTCCCCCGCGCTGCGGGGGAGGGATCTACATTCCGAGCCGCCGGCGCAGCCGTTCCTGGCCCTCGGCGGGCATGTGCAGGCCGAGCTTGCTCCGCCGCCACAGCACGTCCTCGGCCGTGCGCGCCCATTCCTCGCGGACCAGCCAGTCCAGCTCGCGCTCGGTGAACCCGGCGCCGTAGTCCTCGCCCATCGCGTTGGCGCCGCTCGCGCCGTCCAGCAGCGCCTCGACCTCGCTGCCATAGGCGCGCGCCAGGCGCCGCAGCGTCGGGGCCTCGATCCAGGGATGGCGCCGCGCCAGCTCCCCCTCGAAGCCCGGCAGGTCGCGCCCGCCGAGATCGCCGCCCGGCAGCACGGCCCCCGCGGTCCAGGCCGGTGCGCCCTGGCCGAGCGCCGCGCCGACCTTGTCCACCGCCTCCTCCGCCAGCCGCCGGTAGGTGGTGATCTTGCCGCCATAGACGGTCAGGGCCGGCGGCTCGCCGTCCGGCGCGTCGGTCTTGAGCACGTAGTCGCGCGTCACGGCGGAGGGATCGTCGGCGCCGTCGTCGTGCAGCGGGCGGACGCCGGAATAGGACCAGACGATCTCCGCTGTGCGCGGCGCGCGGCGGAACTGGCGGCCGACGGCGGCGCAGAGATAGGCCGCTTCCTCCGCGGTGCAGCGCGCGGCGGCGGCATCGCCCTCATGCGGCACGTCGGTGGTGCCGACCAGCGTGAAGCGGCCCTCGTAGGGAATGACGAAGACCACGCGGCGGTCGTCGTTCTGCAGGATATAGGCCTGATCGCCCTCGTAGAGCGCGGGCAGCACGATATGGCTGCCGCGGATCAGCCGCACCCGGTCGCGCCCATTGGCGTGGGCGGCCTGCTGCGCGTCCAGCACCCATGGGCCGGCGGCGTTCACCAGCGCGCGCGCGGTGACCTGGCGTTCCTGCCCGTCCTCGGCGCGCAGCCGGCAGATCCAGCCCTGCGGCGTGCGCTCCGCGCCCTCGAAGGCGGTGCGGACCAGGATCGTCGCGCCCCGCCGCGCCGCATCGCGCGCATTGAGGATGACGAGGCGGCTGTCCTCCACCCAGCAGTCGGAATAGGCGAAGGCGGCGCCGATCTCCGGGCTGAGCGGCGCGCCGTAGCGATGCGTGCGCGGGTTGACGCTCTCGGTGCCCGGCAGGCTGACGCGCCGCGCCAGGTGGTCGTAGAGGAACAGCCCGGCGCGGATCAGCCAGCGCGGCCGCATCTCCGGCCGGTGCGGCAGCACGAAGCGCATCGGCCAGACGATGTGCGGCGCGATGCGCAGCAGCACCTCGCGCTCGGCCAGCGCCTCCCGCACCAGGCGGAACTCGTAGTGCTCCAGGTAGCGCAGGCCGCCATGGATCAGCTTCGAGGAGTTGGAGGAGGTCGCGCCGGCAAGGTCGCCGCGCTCGACCAGGATGGTGGAAAGCCCCCTGCCCTGCGCGTCCCGCGCGATGCCCGCGCCGTTGACGCCGCCGCCGATGACCAGGAGGTCGCAGTCGTATCTCATCGGTTCAGATCAGCCGCGCCCTGATCCGCGTCACGACGATCTCCGCGATGATGACCACCGCCAGGATCGCCAGCAGCACGGTGGCCACGCGTTCCCATTGGAAGAAGTTGATGGCGTCGTCGAGCACCACGCCGATGCCGCCCGCGCCGACGAGACCCAGCACCGCGCTCTCGCGCACGTTGATGTCCCAGCGGAACAGCGCGACGCCCCAGAAGGCGGGCTGGATCTGCGGCCAGACGCCCTTGAGCATCACATGCCCCCAGGGCGCGCCGGCGGCGCGCAGCGCCTCGAGCGGGCCGGGATTGGTCTCCTCCAGCGCCTCGGCCAGCAGCTTGCCGACGAAGCCGACGGAGCGGAAGGCGATGGCGAAGGTGCCGGCCGCGGCGCCGGGGCCGAAGACGGCGACGAAGATCAGCGCCCAGACCAGCGCGTTCACGCTGCGCGAGGAGACGAGCAGGAGCTGCGCGAAGGCATTGAGCGGCGCGATGCGGCAGACATTGCGCGCGGCCAGCAGCGCGAGCGGCACGGCCAGGACGAAGCTGAACAGCGTGCCGAGGGTCGCGATGTGCAGCGTCTCGACCAGCGCGACATGGACATCGGGGTAGTAGTGGCCGAGATCGGGCGGCCACATGCGGACCAGCAGGTCGGCCATCTGCTCCGGCGCGTCGGCCAGGAATTCGGGGATGATCTCGACCGTCCGCACCGCCCAGACCACGGCGGCGACGACCGCGAGCCAGACGGCCCAGCGGCCGATCCGCTCAGCCGGCGTGAAGCGGTCCCATTCGCGCGCGAGCGCGGTGCCGGGGCGCGGGGCGGGCACGGCGAGCGGCCCGCCGCTCATCGCATCGCCGCCCGGATGCGGCCGGAGACCAGCTCCGCCACGAAGATCAGCGCGATGATCGAGAGCAGGATGGCGGCGACGAAATCATAGTCGAAGCGCTTGAAGGCGGCGAACAGCGTCCCCCCGATCCCGCCCGCGCCGACGATGCCGACGAGCGTCGAGTTCCGCAGGTTGGAATCGAGCTGGTAGAGGCAGAAGCCGGTGAAGCGGGATGCGACCTGCGGCAGCACGCCGTAGAGCAGCACCGCGCCGAGCCCCGCGCCGGTGGCACGGATCGCCTCCACCTGCTTCATCGAGATCTCCTCGATCGCCTCGGCGAAGAGCTTGGTGATGAAGCCCATGCTGGCCACCGTCAGCGCCGCGACGCCGGCCAGCGCGCCGAAGCCGATCGCCTTCACGAAGAGGATCGCGACGATCACGTAGTGCAGGCTGCGGAACACCGCGATCAGCGCGCGCGTCGGCGCCGCGACGAAGGCCGGCGCGAGGTTCCGTGCCGCCATCAGCCCGAGCGGCAGGCTCAGCACGATGCCGAGCGCGGTGGACAGCACCGCGATCTGGATGCTCTCCAGCATGCCTTCGACCAGCAGCTCCCAGCGGGCGAAGTTGGGCGGCCACATCCGCGCCAGGAACCGCCCGCCCTCCCCGAGGCCTACGCCGAAGCGCTCCCAGGTGAGGTCGAGCTGGCCCATCGCATAGACGGCATAGAGCGCGAGCGCGAGCAGCCCCGCCCGCGCGGTCCAGTTCGGCGCGAAGGCGCGGCGGGCGGCCAGGGTGGCGCCATCCCGGGCGGCAGCGTTCACAGCCAGTCCTCGCCGCCATAGATCTCGCGCAGGTGGCGCGGCTCCAGCGCCTCGGGCGGGCCGTCGAACACCACCGCGCCGCCCGACATGCCGACGATGCGCTGCGCGAAGCGCTTCGCCAGATCGACATTGTGGATGTTGATGATGACCGGAACGCCGGCGGCCGCCGTCAGGCCGGTCAGCAGCTCCATCACCTCGACCGCCGTCTTGGGATCGAGCGAGGAGGTCGGCTCGTCGGCCAGGAGCAGCTCCGGCCGCTGCATCAGCGCCCGCGCGATGCCGACGCGCTGCCGCTGCCCGCCCGAGAGCGCATCGGCCCGCCGCGTCGCGTGCTCGGGCAGGCCGACCGCGTCCAGCAGCTCGAAGGCGCGGGCGATGTCGGCCTCCGGGTAGCGCCGCAGCCAGGCGCGCCAGAGCGGGACATAGCCGAGCCGCCCGGCGAGCAGGTTCTCCATCACCGAGAGCCGCTCGACCAGGTTGTATTCCTGGAAGACCATGCCGATCCGCCGCCGCGCGAGCCGGAGCGCCCGGCCGCGCAGCTTCGCGAGGTCCTCCCCGTGCAGCAGGATCGCGCCGGCGGTGGGCTCCACCAGGCGGTTGATGCAGCGGATCAGCGTGGACTTGCCGGTGCCGGAGGGGCCGATGACGGCGGTGATCCCCTCCGGCGCGATCGCGAGGTCGATGCCGCGCAGCACGGGCTTGCCGGGCGTGTATTCCTTGGTCAGCCCGCGGATCACCAACCCCCGCGCGGCCGACGCCGAGGCACCCGACAAGCCGGCTTGCGCGGCCACGTCCATCACTGCGTGCGCTGCGCCGGCGGCTGCTGTTGCTGCTGCTGCTGGCGCTGCTGGGCGCGGCGCTGCTCGGCCTCCAGCTCGCGCCGGCTCTCGGCGTCCCAGGCGGCGCGGTTGTAGGGCGCGTTCACCGCATCGGCGACCGCGCGCACCGGGGCCCATTGCGCGGCATAGGTCGCCGGCCAGAAGCGGTCGTTGCCGCCGAGGTCGCGGCGCATCGCCTCGGGGAAGCGGAACTCGAAGAAGCAATTGCGGATGCGCTCGGCGAGCTCGGGCCGCAGGTCGTGGGCGAGCGCGAAGGAGGAGGTCGGGAACGGATCGGAGGTCCAGATCGTGCGGAAGTTCTCGCCCCGCACCTGGCCGCGCTGGACCATGCGGTTGAACACGTCGGAGGCGACGGGTGCGGCATCGTAGTCGCCGGCATTGACCCCCATCACGGAGCGGTCATGGCCGCCCGAATAGAGCACGCGGTAGTCGGTGTCGGGCACCAGGCCGAGGCCGGGGAAGAAGGCGCGCGGCGCGAGGTTGCCGGAGTTGGACGTGGCGGAGGTGTGCGCGACGCGCCGCCCCTTGAGGTCCGACATCTGCTGGAACGGGCTGTCGGCGCGCACGAGCACCACCAGGCGGTAGCTCTCGAACTCGCGCTCATTGCCCTTGATGGCGAAGGGTACGGCGCCGGCGAGGTTCACGGCGAAGGCGGTGGGGCCGGTCGAGAAGCCGGCGATGTGCAGCCGCCCGGACCGCATCGCCTCCACCTGCGCGGCGTTGGAGGTCACCTGGAAATAGACCACGCGCCGGCCGACGCATTGCGTCAGGAAGTCGGTGAAGGGCCGGAACTGGTTGGCGTAGAGCGCGGGATCCTCGACCGGCGTATAGGCGAAGACGAGCGTCGAGGGATCGCGCTGGCGGGTGGCCTCGGGGACATCGGCCACCATGTCGCGGTTGGCGTCGCAGAAGGCGTCGTCGAGCGCGCCGCGGAAGGGGCAGGCGGCCTGGGCCGAGGCCTGGCTCCAGGGCATGGCGGCCATGAGCGCGGCGGCGAAGCCGGCGACGGGCAGAAGGCGGCGGTTCATCTCTCGGTTTCCTCCTTGGTGGTTGGTTGGGCAGCGAGCAGGCGGTGGGCGAACTCCACGAAGCCGGCGCCGCCGGCGCGGCGCGCGATGAAGGCCGGCGGTGCCGCCATGCCCGGCAGGAAGGGTGCCACATTCGCGACGCCGATGGAGAGCGGCAGCGCGCCGAACAGCGGCGCGTCGTTCGGGCTGTCGCCGAGGAAGGCGACGCGGTCCAGCACCCCGTCGAGCGGCTGCCAGAGCGTCGCGAAGAGGTGGCGGAGCCCGGCGAGCTTGTCCCACGCCCCGATCCAGGCGTTCACATGGATCGAACTGACCTTGGCCTCGGCCCCGCCGGCGCGGAAGACCGCGGCGATGCGCTCGGCCTCGGGCAGCGGCAGCGGGCCCGCATCCTCGGCGAAGTCCACGGCGATGTCGGACAGGCGGAAGGGCTGGTCGGCGGCGATCCGCGCCCCCGGCACGGCTTCCATCGCCTGCGCCGCAAGCGCCCGCAGCCGCGCCGCGTTGCCGAGGCGGGTCGCGTCATCCTGCGCGTGGTGGCGCCGCATGCGGCGCCCCGCGTGGTCCATCGCGTACCACAGCGCGCCATTCTCCCCGACAACGGCGGCGACCGGCCAGAAGCGGGCGATCATGTCGCACCAGCCGGCCGGCCGGCCGGTGACCGGCACCACGCGAAGCCCCGCTTCGGCCAGCGCCTCGAGCGCGGCATAGGCCTCCGCGGTCAGCCGACCCTCGGTGGTGAGCGTGTCGTCGATGTCGGTGAGCACCCAGCGGAGCCCGGCGAGCCGGCTTTCCGGCAACGCGTCGAGCGGGCGGGGCGCGGCGAGGGTCAGGATGTGCGGATATCCTCACAGAATGTGGAACCTTGCATACTACAGCTCGGCCTCCGCCGCCAGGGTGACCCGGGTGCCCGCGCGGGCCAGCGCGGCGGCGAGCGGCGCCGGCGGGGCCGCCTCCGTCACCAGCTCGGTCAGCTCGCCGAGCGGACAGACGCGCTCCAGCAGGCCACGGCCGAACTTGCCGCTGTCGGCCAGCAGCACGCGCCGCGGCGCGCGGGCGAGCATCGCGCGCTTCACCCAGGCGGCGCGGGAGACCGCCTCGCAGGGCCCCTCCTCCGTAAGCCCGCTCGCGCCGATCACCACGAGATCGGCGTTGAAGCGGCCGAGGAAGGCCTCGGTCTCCGAGCCATAGACCCCGCGCTCCCCCGCGCTCACCTCGCCCGGGCAGAGCAGCACGCGGAGCGCGGCGGACTTGCCCAGTTCCACCACCGCGCCGAGCGAATTCGTCAGCACCGTCGCCGCGATGCCGCGCGCGGCGAGCGCGCGGGCGAACTGCGTCGTGGTGCTGCCGGCATCGAGCATGACCACGTCGCCCGGCGCGATCAGCGCCGCCGCCGCCTGGCCGATCCGCCGCCGCTCCGCCACCGCGATCCCCTCGCGCGCGGCGAGCTCGGGCTGCACCCCGGCCGCCACCACCGAGGCGCCGCCATAGGTCCGCCGCACCGCGCCCTGGCGCGAGAGTTCCTCGATGTCGCGCCGCACCGTCTCGGCCGAGACGCCGAAGCCGGCGGCCAGCGCCGAGATCCGCACCGTGGGGTCGGTGGCCAGCGCGGCGAGGATGGCGTGGTGGCGCTCCGCCTTGCGCGGGGCGCCGGCGGGGCGGCGGGCCATGTGTGGAACCTACCACATGGGGAAAGCCCTTGTCCCGCCCGGCCGGCAGGCGCTATGCACCGGATTGCATCAAGAGTTGGGCCGAGCCCCAACGCCAACCTGCCTTCCCGGGCAAGGTGGCGCCGTCCCTCGCGGGGCGGGATGCGGCCCTTCCGGCAACCAAACGGGACGCGCCGCGGCTTCGCCCTCTCACCACGGAGAGGAGCACGCGCATGCTGGACCAGCTGGGGCTTTCCCCCGATCTCGATCTCCTGCTCTCGCCCGGCGATTCCGCGCATTACGTCGGGCATGGCGCCTGGCGCTGCCGCGACGGGCGATGGCAGGACTCCCGCCTCTGGGTGGCGCTGCATCGCCGGCACGGGCTCTGGACGCATGCCTATCGCGTGGTGCGCGGGGCGCGCCCGGGGCATGTCATCGTGTTCCTGGAGCGCGCGGTGGAGGGCGATGCGGTGGCCGAACTCCGCGCCTGGGCGGGGGCGATGCTGGCGGGCGAATGACTATGGCCCGCTGCCCTTCGCACCCCCACCCCCACCCTCCCCCGCATGGCGGGGGAGGGTGCCGCGCTCCCGCATGCGCACGCGTTCGCGGTGCGCGGTGTAGAGGCCGCTCGCGGCGATGACGGCGGCGCCGATCAGCGTCCAGCGGTCCGGCAGGGTCGCGAACAGCAGCAGGCCGAACAGCGCCGAATAGAGCAGCTGCAGGTAGGAGAAGGGCGCCAGCACCGAGGCCGGCGCCAGCCGGTAGGCGCCGACCACGAGCCATTGCGCCGCTGTGGAGACCAGCCCGATCAGCAGCCCGATGCCGAGCTCGCGCGGCGTCGGCCAGGCGAAGCCGAGCGGCAGCAGCAGCGTCATGATCAGGAAGCCCGTCCCCGCGGTCCAGAGGATGGTCGTGGCCGTCGGGTCCACCCCGGCCATCCGCCGCGTCACCACCACCGCCGCCGCCCAGACCGCCGAGGAGCCGATCGGCAGCAGCGCCTCGAGCCCGAAGGCGTCGGTGCCGGGGCGGAGGATGATGAGCATGCCGAGCAGCCCGACGCCGAGCGCCGACCAGCGCCGCCAGCCGACCCGCTCCCCCAGCACCAGGACCGACAGCGCGGTGACGAAGAAGGGCGAGACGAAGTTGATCGCCGTCGCCTCGGCCAGCGGCAGGTAGCGCAGCGCCATGATGAACAGGATCGCCGAGCCCGCCACCCCTGCCCCGCGCAGGATCTGCGAGACCGGCTGGCGCGAGCGCACCAGCGAAAGCCCGCCGCGCCGCATCAGCGGTATCAGCGCGAGGGCCAGGAACACCGCGTAGCGCAGCCAGGCGATCATCGGGCCCGGCAGCGTCTCGCCGAGCAGCTTCGCCAGCGCATCCGAGACCGAGAACAGCGTGATCGCGACGAGGAAGAGCGGGATGCCGCGCAGCGGCTCGTCGCGCCGGCCTTCCGGCTGCTGCTGCTCTCCCGCCATCGCGCAAGTCCAGCATGCGCGGCGTGACGGGCGCAACCCGGGCGGCTAGCCTTGGCAGATGGCCTTCGACGTGCTCCCCGGACTCGGCCAGCCGCTCAGGCGGCTCGAGGACCCTCGGCTGCTGACCGGCATGGGGCGCTTCGCCGCCGATCGCCTGCCGGAAGGCTGCCTGCATGCGGTCTTCCTCCGCTCGCCCCATGCCCATGCGGCGCTGCGCGGCGTGGAGGTGGCCGCGGCGCGGGCCATGCCCGGCGTGGTCGCGGTACTGACGGGCGCCGAGACCGCCGCGCTCGGCCACAACCCCGCCGCGACCGAGGTCTTCGGCCCGGACGGCGCCCGCCACATCGAGCCGCGCCGGCCGGTGATGGCGACCGACCGCCTGCGCCATGTCGGCGAGATCGTCGCGATGGTGGTGGCGCGCAGCCTGGCCGAGGCGCGCGACGCGGCGGAGGCGATCCTCCTCGACGCCGAGGCGCTGCCCGCCGTGGTGCGCGGGACCGCGGCGCTCGCCCCCGGCGCGCCGGCGGTGCATGCGGAAGCGCCGGGCAATCTCTGCTGCGACTGGCGCAAGGGCGATGCGGCCGCCGTGGCCGCGGCGATGGCGGCTGCTGCGCATGTCACGCGGCTGCGCCTCGCCCAGCCGCGGATCGTCGCGGGCTATCTGGAACCCCGCGCGGCGATCGCGGAATGGCAGGACGGCCAGGTCGTGCTGACCACGCCCTCCCAGGGCGTGCATGTACTGCACCGCATCCTCTGCGACCACATCCTCGGCTGGCCGCGCGAGGCGCTTCGTGTCGTCACGGAGGATGTCGGCGGCGGCTTCGGGCCGAAGCTGCCGCCCTATCCCGAACAGGCGCTGCTGTGCTTCGCCGCCGAGCGTCTCCGCGCCCCGGTCCGCTGGCTCGGCGACCGCACGGAACACCACCTGGCGGACACCCATGCGCGCGACCTGGAGGCGGAGATCGCGCTCGCGCTCGATGCCGAGGGCCGCTTCCTCGCGCTCTCCGTCGAGGCGGTGGCCAATCTCGGCGCCTGGGTCTCGACCGTGGCGCCGACCATCCCGACCGGCGGGCTCGCCAAGGTGATCTGCGGCCTCTACGCGATCCCGGCGGCGCATGTGCGGATGCGGCTGGCCTTCAGCCACACCACGCCGGTGGATGCGGTGCGCGGCGCCGGCAAGCCGGAGGCGCTGGTGCTGCTGGAAGTGGCGGTGGACCAGGCCGCGCGCGAGACCGGGCGCGACCCCGTGGCGCTCCGGCGGCTGAACCTGGTCACGGCCTTCCCGCACGCCACGCCGCTCGGCTTCACCTATGACAGCGGCGACTACGCGGCGCTGCTCGATGCCGCGCTGGCGGCCACCGACGCGGCGGGCTTCGCCGCGCGCCGCGCCGCGAGCGAAGCGCGCGGGCGGCTGCGCGGGCGCGGCCTCGCCTGCCATCTGCACGGCTCCGGCGGCTGGGGCGACGAGACCTCGCTGGTCGAGGTGACGGCCCAGGGCATCACCGCGCGCACCGGCACGCAGAGCCAGGGCCAGGGCCATGCCACGGCCTATGCGCAGCTCCTCGGCGCGGCCTTCGGCGTGCCGGCGGAGAAGGTCCGCATCCTGCAAGGGGACAGCGCAACCATCCCGCGCGGCGGCGGCACCGGCGGCTCCTCCTCCACCATCGTCTCGGGCACCACCCTCGCGCGCGCCGCGGAACGCGCGATCGAGAACGGGCGCGCGGCGGCGGCGGAGCTGCTGGAAGCCTCGCGGGCCGATGTCGAATGGCAGGGCGGCCACTATGCCGTGGCCGGCACGGATCGGCGCATCGCCCTGTTCGAGGTCGCCGCGCGGGCGCCGCTGCACGGCAGCGCGGAGTTCGACGGCACCGTCGCCACCTGGCCCGCCGGCGTCGCGGTGGCGGAGGTGGAGCTGGACCCCGAGACCGGCGCCGTCACGCTCGACCGCTTCCACGCCGCGGTGGATGTCGGCCGCGTGGTCAACCCGATGCTGATGGCCGGCCAGCTCCATGGCGGCTTCGCCGCCGGCATCGGCCAGGCGCTGACGGAAGCCGTGCGCCATGACGAGGCCGGCCAGAACCTGACCGCGACGCTGATGGACTACGCCATGCCGCGCGCCGACGACCTGCCGATGTTCGGCCATGCCAGCCTGCCCTGCCCGAGCCCGAACAATGCGCTCGGCATCAAGGGCATGGGCGAGCTGCCGACCAATGGCGCGCCGGCGGCGGTGGCCAATGCGGTGGCGGATGCGCTCGGCCGCCATGTCGAGCTGCCGCTGACCCCGGCGCGCATCTGGGAGGCGCTGCGATGACCCTCTACCCGGCCTCCCTCGCCCTGCACGAACGCGCCCGGCGCGTGCTGGCGGCCGGCGTCTCCTCGCAGTTCCGCGCCCTCGGCGTGCCGCATCCGATGGCCTATGTCAGCGCCGCCGGCGCGCGCATCCGCGACGCGGACGGCCATGCGCTGCTCGACTACACGCTCTCCCAGGGCCCCTGCATCCTCGGCCATTCGCATCCCGAAGTGGTGGCCGCGGTGCAGGCGGCGGTGGCGGAGGGCCAGGTCTTCGCCGGGCAGCACGCGGCCGAGATCGCGCTCGCCGAGACGCTGCAGCGCCTGATCCCCTGCGCCGAGCTGCTGCGCTTCGCGAGTTCCGGCTCGGAGGCCGCGCAGGCCTGCGTGCGGCTCGCGCGCGCGGTGACGCGACGGCAGCGCGTGATCAAGTTCGAGGGGCACTACCATGGCTGGCTCGACAGCCTCGCCTTCGGCGTCGCCCCGCCCTTCGACGGCGTGAACGAGCCCGCCGCGCCGCTTCCCTGGTGCGAGGGCATCGCCGCCAGCGCCGCGCAGGACGTGATCGTGCTGCCCTGGAACGACCTCGATGCGGTGCGCGACGCGATGGCGCGGCACGGGCAGGAGGTCGCGGCCATCATCACCGAGCCCGTGATGTGCAACCAGGGCTGCATCGAGCCGCGCCCGGGCTACCTGCAAGGCCTGCGCGAGCTCAGCGACGAACACGGCGCGGCGCTGATCTTCGACGAGATCATCACCGGCTTCCGCCTCGGCCTCTCCGGCGCGCAGGGGCGCTACGGCGTGACCCCCGATCTCGCCACCTTCGGCAAGGCGCTGGGCTCGGGCCTGCCGATCGCCGCCATCTGCGGCCGCGCGCGCTGGATGGCGCCGCTGGTGGAAGGGCGCGCCTTCCATGCCGGGACGATGAACGGCGGCAATGTCGGCGTCGCCGCCGCCGCCGCGACGCTCGCGGTGCTGGAACGTGACGACCACGCCGCGCTGCGGCACATCGCCCGGCTCGGCGCGGCGCTGCGCGACGGGCTCGCGGCGCTCGGTGCGCGGCATGGGGTGGCGCTGCGGGTGCAGGGGCCGGGGCCGATGTTCCACATGGCCTTCGCGACGCTGCCGCGGGCCGAGACCTACCGCCACCTCGCAAGCGACGACCGCGCCGCCTATCGCGCCTTCTGCGAGGCCATGCTGGCCGAGGGCATCCGGCTGATCGAGCGCGGGCTCTGGTATGTCTCGGCCGCGCATACCGAGGCCGATATCGCCGTCACGCTGGAAGCCGCCTCGCGCGTGCTGGGGCGGATGGAGCGGCCGGCCGCGCTGCGGTAGAGAGGCCCCGGTTCCACCATCCCCGGGAGACGCCCCCATGAAGCTCACCTGGTTCGGCCATTCGGCCTATCGCCTGGAATTCGGCGATGCCGTGGTGCTGATCGATCCCTTCCTCACCGGCAACCCGGTGTTCACGGGCGATCCCGTCGCCGCCTCGGCCGGGGCGACCCATGTGCTGATCACCCATGGCCATGCCGACCATGTCGGCGATGCGCTCGCGATCAGCGAGCGCACGGGCGCCAAGGTCGTTTCCAACTACGAGATCTGCATGTGGCTCGGCCGCAAGGGCCTCAAGGCGATGGACCCGATGAACACCGGCGGGACCACCGACCAGGGCAGCTTCACGGTGACGCAGACCATCGCCTTCCACTCGAGCTCGGTGATGGACGAGAACGGCGTGACGCAGGATCTCGGCCTGCCGAACGGCCTCGTCATCACGCCGAAGGATGCGCGGGAGCCGACCGTCTATCACATGGGCGACACCGAGATCTTCTCCGACATGGCGCTGATCGGGGAGCTGCACGGCCCGACGGTCGCGATCGTGCCGGTCGGCGACCGCTTCACCATGGATGGCCGCCGCGGCGCGCTGGCGGTCCGCCGCTTCCTGCCGAGCGTGAAGGTCGCGATCCCCTGCCACTGGGGCACCTTCGGGATGATCGCGGCGACGCCCGAGGCCTTCGTGAAGGGGATGGAAGGCGCGAGCGCGAAGGTGCTGGTCCCCGAGAAGGGCGTCGCCGTCACGCTCTGACCGAAGCCCCCTCCCCCATCCCCTCCCGCACGGGGAGGGGGTGGGACCCTCACGCCAGCGGCCTGCCCTCGAGCGCCGCTTCCAGCGCCCGCAGCAGCACCGGCGCGTCCGGCTCCGTCGCGGTCGTGAAGCTCCGCACCCCGGCGCCGTCGCGCGCCACCAGGAACTTGTGGAAGTTCCAGCGCGGCGGCCCGCCGGCACGCGCGGCGAGCCAGGCGAAGAAGGGATGCGCCTGCGGCCCGCGCACGCGGGTCAGCCCGGCCATGGGGAAGGTGATTCCGAACATCGTGTCGCAGAACTGCCGGATGCGCGCGGCGTCAGTGCTTTCCTGGCGGAAATCGTTCGACGGCACGCCGATCACCGCGAAGCCGCGCGCCTCGAAGCGGTCATGCAGGCGCTGCAGCGCGGCGTATTGCGGGGTGTAGCCGCAGAAGCTCGCGGTGTTGACCACGAGCAGCGCCTTCCCGCGGAACTCGGCAAGCGGCAGCGTGCCGCCCTCCAGCGCGTCGAGCGTGAAGTCGAAGGCGGTGGGCGCGGGGGCCGCGGCCATCAGCAGCGGGCTCGCGAGCAGGGCGCGACGCGGAACACGCAAGCGCCGCGATCCGGCGCTCCGGTGCTCGGCTTCGCCTGCGCCCTCCGCGCATCGCGGCGCATCACCCATACCGCTCCTCCATCCAGGGATCGCCCCGATTGTGGTAGCCGCGGACCTCCCAGAAGCCGGGCCGGTCCTCGCGCAGGAACTCGATGCGGGTCACCCATTTCGGGCTCTTCCAGAAGTAGAGATGCGGCACGACCAGGCGCACCGGCCCGCCATGGCGGCGTTCCAATGGCGCCCCGGCCCAGGTGTCGGCGAACAGGTTCGCGTCGCGCGCGAAATCCGCGAAGGCGAGGTTGGTGGTGTAGCCGTCATAGCTCGTCAGCGCGACGAAGCGCGCCTCCTCCTTCGGCCGCGCCATCTCCAGCAGCGTCGCCACCGCGACGCCGGACCAGTCGTTGTCGTAGCGCGACCATTGCGTCACGCAGTGGATGTCGTTGCGCCGCTCGGCCCGCGGCAGCGCGCGGAACTCCTCGAGCGTCACGCGGACCGGCGCGGCGACCAGCCCTTCCAGGCGCAGCCGCCAATTCGCCGGCGTCACATCCGGCTGGACGCCGAGATCGAGCACCGGGAAATCCTGCACCAGCCGCTGCCCGGGCGGCAGGCGAACGGCTTCCGGGTCGGCATGGGCGCCCGTCAGCAGCCGGCCGTCGCGGGCCCATGCCTGCTTCTGCTCGATCAGCTTGTCGCGGACCCTGCCGGTCAGCGGGACATCGTCTTCGGCCATGCCGCGAATACGTGCGGCGTCGAACGTCGGATGCAAGCCCTCAGCGCGGCGCCGGCAGCCAGGCGCCGAGCACCGGGCCCCAGACATCGCTGCCGCCGCTACCGAACAGGTCGTGCCCGTCATTCCGCCAGGGCCCGAGCGCCCGCAACTCCGCCCGGCCGCCGGCGCCGGTGAAGGCGGCATGCATGCGCTGGGCGAGCTCCGGGCTGAAGAAGGTGTCGTTCGCGGTATAGACCCAGAGCGTCGGCACCCGCGCCGCACGCCCATACTCGGCCGCGCCCGAGACGAGCCGGTCCGGCCGGCAATTGGTGTGCGCCACGCCCTGCGCCCAGCCGCCGCGCCCCCCGGCGATGTTCACCACGGCGCCAACCTGCGGCGGGTTCTGCGCCGCGAGCGCCAGCGCCCCCCAGCCGCCGGCGGAATGCCCCACCACGATCACCCCCTCGGGCCGGATCTCCGGCAGCCGCGTCGCGTAGGCGATGGCCGCGGCGATGTCGCGCGCCGTCTCCCGCCCGCCGCGTGCGAAATCGGCATCCTGGCAGGCGCCGTACGCCTCCGCCCAGCCGCCGCCCGAGGGGCCGTAGCCGCGCCGCAGCGGGAACATCACCGCCTGGCCGCGCGCGAGGAACCATTGCGCCGCCTGCGAGGTGCATTGCCAGGGCGCCATGCCGGCGCGCCGCGCCGCATTCGCCGGGGAGCCGTGGTTGATGACGACGAGGGTGGCGGCGCCTCGCGCCTCCGGCCGGCAGAGCCGCGCCTGGATCAGCGCATCGCCGACCGGCAGCCAGTGGAGCTGTTCGCGCCATCGCCCAGCGGGCGGCCCCTCGGGCCCCGGCGCCGTCTGCGCCAGGGCGGGCGCGGCGAGAAGAAGCAGGAGGAGCAGGACGAGGCGCATCGGGATCGTTTCGGCAAGGTGGCGCAGCAGGCTCCCCCACCCCGCAAGTCCCCGCAAGCGGGGGAGGGAAAGACTACCCCTTCTCCCGCATCAGCCGCGCCTTGTCGCGCTGCCAGTCGCGCGCGGCGATGGCGGCGCGCTTGTCGTGCTTCTTCTTCCCCTCCGCGACCCCGAGCAGCACCTTCGCCCGGCCGCGGTCGTTGAAATGGATGTCCATGGGCACCAGCGTGATGCCCTCCCGCGTGATCTGGCCGGTGAGCTCGCGCACCTGCTTCCTGTGCAGCAGCAGCTTGCGCGGGCGGCGCGGCTCGAACCGGGCGACGAAGCTGCCGGCCTGCCATTCGGGGATGTAGCAGTTGAACAGCCACATCTCGCCGTCGCGCTCGCCGGCCCAGGCCTCCGACAGCGTGGCGCGGCCGGCGCGGAGCGACTTCACCTCCGGCCCCACCAGCATCAGCCCGGCCTCGATCGTGTCGCCGATCTTGTAGTCGAAGCGCGCCTTGCGGTTCTGCGCCGCGATGCCGTGGCTGATCAGGCCCTTCTTGCGGGGTTCGGCCATGCGTCAGTTCAGCAGCCCCGCGCCCACCATCGCCTCCCGCACGCGGGCCTTGTTGGCCTCGGCGACGGGGGCCATGGGCAGGCGGCAGAGCTCGCTGCCCTTGCCGAGCAGGCTCGCGGCATACTTCACCGGGCCGGGCGAGGTCTCGCAGAACATCGCGTCATGCACCGGCACCAGCCGCTCCTGGATCGCCATCGCCTCGTCCACGCGCCGCGCCGCCCAGGCATCGTGCATCATCCGGCAGAGCCGGGGCGCGATGTTGGCGGTGACGCTGATGCAGCCATGCCCGCCGGCCGCGAGGTAGGAGATCGCGGTGTGGTCCTCGCCCGAGAGCTGGCAGAAACCGGGCCCGCAGGCGAGCTTCGTGTGCAGCGGCCGCGTCAGGTTCGCGGTCGCGTCCTTCACGCCGACGATGTTCGGATGCCTCGCCAGCCGCGCCATCGTCTCCACGCTCATGTCCACGACGCTGCGGCCGGGGATGTTGTAGATGATGATCGGCAGCGCGACGGCATCGGCGATCGCCATGTAGTGGCGGTAGAGCCCCTCCTGCGTCGGCTTGTTGTAGTAGGGCGTCACCACCAGCGCCGCATCGGCGCCGGCCTGCTTCGCATGCCGCGTCAGCGCGATCGCCTCGGCCGTGGAGTTCGACCCGGTCCCCGCGATCACCGGCACGCGCCCCTTCGCCGCGGCGATGCAGGCCTCCACCACCTCATGGTGTTCCGCATGGCTCAGCGTCGGGCTCTCGCCCGTGGTGCCGACCGGGATCAGCCCCTGCGTGCCCTCCGCGACCTGCCATTCGACGAACTCCGCGAAGGCCTTGAGGTCGAGCGAGCCATCCGCCTGCATGGGCGTGACGAGCGCGACGAGCGATCCCCGGAACATGTGCTGGCCTTTCGCAAAGGGCCGAGAAGCTAGGCGCGGCGGCCAGCCGCCGCAAGGCCGCGCAGCCTGCCCGCCTTGCGCTATATGGAGGCGGATGCGCGCGCTCCTCCGCCTGCCCCTGATCCTCGCCCTGGCCGCCCCGCCGGCGCTGGCCCAGCCCTGGGCCCCCGACTCGGCCCGCCAGGCGGGCCGGCAGGCGCTGGATGCCGCCCGCCTCGGGCGCTTCGCGGAGGCCGAGCAGCTGGCCGCGGCCGCCGATCCGATGGCGCGCAAGATCGTGATCTGGCTCCGCATGCAGGCGCGCGGCACGGCGAGCGGGCCGGAACTCGCCGCTTGGCTCGCCGAGAACCCGGACTGGCCGCTGCCCGGCACCATCGCGGCCCGCGCCGAGGAGGCGCTGGCCTTCGAGCCCGACGACGCTCTCGTGCTCCGCCACTTCGCCCTCAACCCGCCGCGCGGGATCGAGGCGGCGCAACGGCTGGCCGAGGCGCTGACCCGCGCCGGCCGCGGGCGCGAGGCGCCGGAGCTGCTCCGCCGCGCCTGGCGCGAGGGCCCGCCCGCCGAGCCCTCGGCCGAGGCCGCCTTCGCCGACCGCCACGCCCAGGTGCTGCGCGCGGCCGACCACTGGGCGCGCTTCGACCGCCTCGCCTTCCAGAACCAGGCCGTCGCCGCGGCGCGGGTGATCCCCCGCCTCGATGCCCGCCAGCGCGCCGCCGCCGAGGCGCGCCTCGCGCTGCGCGGCGACCGCGAGCCGGAAGGTGCGGCGGCGCTGCGCGAGATCGGCGTCCAGGCCGAACGCGCGCGGCTGCTGCGCCGCCAGGACCGCAACCAGGAGGCCGCCGCCGCCTGGGCCGCCGCCGAGCCGCTCCAGCGCGACCTGGCGCCGGAAGCGCAGCGCGCGATCTGGGCCGAGCGGCAGTTGCTCGCTCGCCGCATGCTCCGCCTCGGCGACAACGCCGCCGCCTATCGCCTGGCCGCCAATCACGGCCAGGCCGAGCCCGGCGAGCCGCGGCAGGAGGCCGAGTTCCTCGCCGGCTTCGTCGCGCTGCGCCGGCTCAACGACCCGGCGCGCGCCGCGGGGCATTTCGCCCGCGTGGAGGAAGGCAGTGTCAGCGTCATCACCCGTGCGCGCGCCGCCTATTGGGAAGGGCTCGCGCTCACCGCGCAGGGCCGCACGGCCGAGGCGCGCGCGCGCTTCGAGGCGGCGGCGGCGCTGCCCGTCGCCTTCTACGGCCAGCTCGCCAGCCGCGCGCTCGGCGAGACGCCGGCGCAGCTTTCGGCGCGCATCGAGGCGACCCGCCTGGCCGAGCCGACGGCCGAGGTCGCGCGGCAGTTCGGCGCGCGGGAACTGGCGCGGGCGGCCGTCACCATCGCCGATCTCGGCCTCTCCGACCGCGCGCGGATGTTCCTGCTGCGGATGGAGGATCTTGCCGCGGATGCCACCGACCGCTGGCTGATCGCCCGCCTCGGCGTGCTGATCGGCCGGCCCGACCATGCGGTCTGGGTCGCGCGGCGGGCGGGCGCGGATGGCGTGATCCTGCTCGAGGATGGCTGGCCCACGCCCTATGCCGCGCCGGCCGATGGCGCCGAGCCCGCCCTCGTCCACGCCATCACCCGCCAGGAGAGCAATTTCGAGCTGACCGCCATCTCCTCGGCCAATGCGCGCGGCCCGATGCAGCTCCTGCCCGCGACCGCGCAGGGTGTGGCGCGGCGCCTCGGCATCCCGCACAGCACCGCGATGCTGACGCGCGACGCCGCGCACAACCTGCTGCTCGGCTCGACCTACATCAACGAGCGGATGGCGCGCTACGCAGGCGCGATGCCCCTCGCCGCCGCGGCCTACAACGCGGGCGCGGGGCGGGTGGACGAATGGCTCGTCTCGATCGGCGATCCGCGCCTGCCGGACGGCCCCGACATCCGCGACTGGATCGAGCTGATCCCCTTCACCGAGACGCGCAACTACGTCCAGCGCGTGATCGAGAACGTCGTGGTCTATCGCGCCCGCGATCCCGCCACCGCGAACCAGCCCCATCCGCTCGACCGCCTGCTGGAAGGGCGGCGGTGAGGACGCTGCGCTTCCATGCGCGGGACGGGCTGGAACTCGCCGCGCGCGACCATCCCGGCCCGGCGCATCGCACGCCCTTGCTCTGCCTGCCCGGCCTGACTCGGAGTGCCGCGGATTTCGACCGCCTCGCCGCCCGCCACGCCGCGACACGCCGCGTGATCGCGCTCGACCACGCCGGCCATGGTGAGAGCGGCCGCCCCGCGGACCTCGCGCGCTACGGCATCGAGGCATCGCTGCGCGACGTGCTGGATGCGATGGCGGCGCTGCATGCGCCGCGCGCGGTGATCCTCGGCACGAGCTATGGCGGGCTGCTCGCGATGGTGCTCGCGGTGCTGCGGCCGACCGCCATCGCGGGCGCCGTGCTGAACGACATCGGCCCGGTGCTGGAGACCGAGGCGCTCGGCGACATCGGCGGCTTCGTGGGCGAGGACCCGGCCGCGCCCTCGATCGAGGCCGCCGCCGCGCATCTCCGCGCCCGCCTGCCGCCGCTGCGGCTGAGCGAGGAGGGCTGGCGGGAATTCGCCGCGCTGACCTATGCCGAGGATGCGGAGGGCAGGTGGCATCCGCGCTGGGATACGCGGCTCGCCGGCGTGCTCGGCACGCAGGGGGCGCCGCCGCCGCTATGGGGTCCGTTCGGCGCACTGGCGCATGCGCCGCTGATGCTGGTGCGCGGCGAACTGTCGGCCCTGCTCACCGAGGCGACGGCGGCGCGGATGCGCGCGATGCGGCCGGACATGGCCTTCCTCGGCGTCGCGGAAACCGGCCATTGCCCGACGCTCGAGGAGGCGGAGGTGGTGCCGGCGCTCGATGCCTTCCTGCACGGCATCGCATGAACACCGCGCGCCTCGTCGCATGAACGCCGCGCGCCTGGTCGCGACCCTCGGCGGGCTCGGCCGGCTGCCCGCGCCCGGGACCTGGGGCTCGGCGGCGGTGCTGCCGGCGGCGCTCCTCGGCCCCCTGCCCTGCCTCGCGCTGGCCTGCGGCTTCGTCGCGGCCGGGGCCTGGGCGGGCGGGCGCGTGCTGGACGGGAAGGAGGACCCAGGCTGGTTCGTGGCCGACGAGGCGGCGGGCATGCTGCTCGCGCTCGCGGCCCTGCCGCAGGCCGGCTGGCTCGGCGTGCTGATCGCCTTCGGCCTGTTCCGCTTCTTCGACATCGCGAAGCCCTGGCCGGTCTCCTGGGCGGATCGCCAGCCGGGCGTGCTCGGCGTGATGCTGGACGACCTGCTCGCCGGGCTCTACGCCGCGCTGGTGATCCTGTTGCTGCGCTGGCTGGGAGTGCCGATGTGATGCTGGACAGGGCCGTGCTCGACCAGGCCGCCGCGCTGCTCGAAGCGATGCAGGCGCGGCATCTCACGCTCGCCACCGCCGAGAGCTGCACCGGCGGGCTGATCGCCGCGGCGCTCACCGCCATCCCCGGCTCCTCCGCGACGCTGCTCGCCGGCTATGTCACCTACTCGAACGCGGCCAAGGCACGCATGCTCGGCGTGCCGGAGCCGATGCTCGCCGCGCATGGCGCGGTGAGCGAGCCGGTCGCGCAGGCAATGGCGGAAGGCGCGCTCCGCGACTCCGGCGCCGATCTCGCCCTCTCCTGCACCGGCATCGCGGGCCCGGGCGGCGGCAGCGCCGCGAAGCCCGTCGGCCTCGTCTTCATCGCCTGCGCGCGGCACGGCGCCGCGCCGCAGGTCGAACGCCACGTCTTTCCCGGCGATCGCGCCGCAATCCGCGAAGCCACCGTCGCCGCCGCGCTGGCGCTCGCCGCGCGCCGCCTCCAGGAGTAGCCGATGGACCTCACGCCCCAGCTTCTCGCCAGCCTCGACGCCGATCGCGACAACGCCGTCGCGCGGCTGCTCGAATGGCTCCGCATCCCCTCCGTCAGCGCGCAGCCGGCGCATGCCGCCGATTGCGTGCGCGCGGCCGAATGGGTGCGCGACCAGCTCATCGGCCTCGGCTTCACCGCCAGCCTGCGGCAGACGCCGCGGCATCCGGTGGTGGTGGCGCATCATCCCGGTCCAGCGAACGGCGCGCCGCATCTGCTCTACTACGGCCATTACGACGTGCAGCCCGCCGACCCGCTGGAGCTCTGGACGAGCCCGCCCTTCGACCCGGTGATCGTCGAAGGCCCGCACGGGCCGCGCCTGGTGGCGCGCGGCGCGGTGGACGACAAGGGCCAGACGCTGATGTGGATCGAGGCGCTGCGCGCCTGGAACCGCGTGGCCGGCGCCCCGCCCTGCGCCATCACCGCGGTGATCGAGGGCGAGGAGGAGATCGGCTCCCCCCATCTCGGCGCCTTCCTGGCCGACAACCGCGCCGAGCTTGCGGCGGACGCGGCGGTGATCAGCGACACCGGCATGTGGGACATCGCGACGCCGGCGCTCTCCACCCGGCTGCGCGGCATGTGCTACGTCCAGCTCGACCTGTTCGCGGCGAACCGCGACCTCCATTCCGGCATGTATGGCGGCTCCGCGCTCAACCCGCTCAACCTCATCACCCGCATCCTCGGCGACCTGCACGACGAACGCGGCCGCATCCGCCTGCCCGGCTTCTACGACGGCGTGCCCGAGACCACCGCCGCGCAGCGCGCCGCCTGGCAGGCGCTGAACTTCAGCGAGCATGATTTCCTCGCCGGCATCGGCCTCTCGGTGCCGGTGGGCGAGAAGGACCGCTCCCCGCTCGAACGCCTCTGGGCGCGGCCCACGGCCGACATCAACGGCATCTGGGGCGGCTATACCGGCCCCGGCAGCAAGACGGTGATCGCGGCGGAGGCGCATGCGAAGGTCTCCTTCCGCCTCGTCCCCGGCCAGGACCACGCGAAGGTGTTCGAGTCCTTCCAGGCCTTCGTCCGCGCCCGGCTGCCCGCCGATGCCCGCGCCGAGTTCCAGGTCTTCTCCTCCTCGCCGGGCATCGAGGTGCCGATGGACAGCCGCTTCATCCGCGCCGCGGAGGCGGCGCTGGCGGAGGAGTACGGCCGCCCCGCCGCGCTGATCGGCTGCGGCGGCTCCATCCCCGTGGTCTCGCAGCTCAAGGACATCCTCGGCCTCGACACCGTGCTGATGGGCTTCGGCCTCGAGGACGACCAGGTGCACAGCCCGAACGAGAAGTTCGAGCTCGCCTGCTTCCACGGCGGCGCGCGCAGCCATGCGCGGCTGCTCGCGAAGCTCGCGGCAGGCTAGAGAAGCGCCCCTTCGCGTGGAACCGCTGCGCGGTTCCGCCGAACGGGCATAGATTGCTCTAGCACCTACATTTTCTGGAGCACGACCTTCCGTTCGACTGGCTGTGACGCAATGCGTCGCAGCCAGTCGAACGGAACGCGCTCTGGCCGCGGCTGCGGCGCCACGCCGCGCAATGACATTGCGCAACAATGTGCCGTCGGACCCACAATTCCGCACAAGTCTCGTTTTGACGCTCGACTGAAAATCTTCGATTCATTTCGACACGAAGCGCGTGCTTCGCGGAGCGTCAGGGTCATCATGGCAACGAGATTCGGCACGGCCGGTGCGGATTCCCTGCTGGGTACCAGCGTCAACGACATCCTCTACGGTGGCCCGACCACCCTGCCCTCCTCCGACGCGGCGGACGACACGCTCGCGGGCGGCGCGGGCGCCGATGCTGCCTATGGCTTCGGCGACCACGACCTCCTGCTCGGCGAAGCGGGCGCCGATTTCCTCGACGGCGGCGAGGGCAACGACAGCCTTGAGGGCGGCGCCGACAACGACCGCCTGTTCGGCGGGCTCGGGCGCGACCTCCTGCTCGGCGGGCTCGGCAACGACGAGCTGTTCGGCAACGACGATGGCGACACGCTCGACGGTGGCGAGGGCGCGGACAGCCTCGATGGCGGCGCCGGCGCCGACAGCATGGCGGGCGGCGCCGGCAATGACGAGCTGAAGGATGGCGACACGCCGCTGGCCGCATCGGCCGACACGCTGGATGGCGGCCTCGGTAACGACACGCTGGTCTCCGCCGCCGGCGCGGACCTGCTGCGCGGCGGCGACGGCCTCGACCTCGCGGTGATCGATCGCTCGACGCTGTCGAGCGGCCTCGCCTTCCTCTTCGTCGGCAGCGACGCCTGGAGCGAGGTCGAGGGCGAAGGCGGCCTCGTCATCGGCGTCGAGGCCTTCCGCTTCATCGCCGGGACCGGCGACGACGTGATCCTGACCGGCGACGGCGCGGACACGCTGGGCGGCAATGACGGCGCCGACCTCCTCCTGGCCGATGCCGGCAACGACCTGGTGCTGGGCGGGCGCGGCGACGACACGATCGACGGCGGCACGGGGAACGACAGCATCGACGGCGGCGCCGGCAGCGACTGGATCGACGGCAGCGCCGGCAACGACACCATCGCGGACGGTGATGCGGGCGGCGAGGGCGGGGCCGAGGTGATCCTGGGCGGGGACGGCAACGACAGCATCACCAGCGCCTCCGGCGCCGACACGATCGACGGGGGCGCCGGCCTCGACATCGTGGCGGTGGACCGCGCGACTCTCGGCACCGGGATCGGCTTCACCGCCGGCGCACCCGGAACCTGGGCCCTGATGAGCGGCGCGGGCATGGCGTTCCGCGACATCGAGCGCTTCAGCATCAACGCCGGCACGGGCGGCGACACCATCACCACCGGCGACGCCTCCGACACCGTCAACGGCAATGGCGGGAACGACGTGCTCGATGGCGGCGGCGGCGCGGACATCCTGCGCGGCGGCGTCGGGCTCGACACGCTGCGCGGCGGCGAGGGCAACGACACCCTGCTCGGCGGGGAGGGGGCGGACAGCATGGATGGCGGCGACGGCCACGACATGCTGACCGATGGCGAGGTCACGGGCGATCTCGGGGCCGATGTCATGGCGGGCGGCGCCGGTGACGACAACATCACGAGCTGGCGCGGCGCCGACACGGTGGATGGCGGCAGCGGCTTCGACAGCCTGCTGCTCAACCGGACCTCGGCGACCGCGAAGCTGACCTTCGCCTTCACGTCCGCCGAGGCGCCGACGGTCCTCGTCGGCGACGGCGCGCGGGTGGTGAATGTCGAGCAGTTCCACATCACCACGGGCAGCAACGCCGACCTGGTGCAGACCGGCGCCGGCGCCGACACGCTGGTCGGCAACAACGGCGCCGACACGCTCGAGGCCGGCGGCGGCAACGACGTCGTCAACGGCGTGACCGGCAATGACCGCCTGCTCGGCCAGGCGGGCGCGGACACGCTGAACGGCGGCTTCGGGTCCGACTTTCTCGACGGCGGCGCGGACGACGACCACCTCTCGGACGGCGATACCACCCAGCCCGCGAGCATCGGCGCCGACACGCTGCGCGGCGGCAGCGGCGCCGACACGCTGGTCTCGGGGAATGGCGCCGACAGCCTGGATGGCGGAGACGGGCTCGATGTCGCGCTGATCAACCGCGGCACCGCGACGGCTGCGCTCACCTTCACCTTCGCCGGCGCCGATCTCGTCACGACGCTCCTCGGCGCCGACGTCACCGTCACCGGCATCGAGCGCTTCCAGATCGTCGCCGGCACCGGCGCCGACCGGCTGACCGGCGGCGACGGCAACGACACGCTGATGGGCGAGCAGCACGATACGGTGGCCGGCGGCTCGGCCGACACGCTCTCGGGCGGCGGCGGCGCGGATTCGCTGTTCGGCGGGCAGGGGGACGACATCCTCGATGGCGGCGCCGGCGCGGACACGATGCGCGGCAGCTTCGGCAACGACATCTACGTCGTGGACGACCTCTCCGACGTGCTGGACGAGGCCGGCGGCAACGGCACGGACGAGGTGCGTGCCTCCGTCAGCTGGACGCTCGGGATGCTGTTCGAGCGCCTCGTGCTCACCGGCGATGCCTTCTTCGGCCGCGGCAACAGCCTCGACAACCGGCTGACCGGCAATGCGCTGGGCAACTTCCTCGCCGGTGGCGATGGCGAGGACCAGCTCTTCGGCATGGGCGGCAACGACAGCGTCAACGGCGGCAACGGCAATGACAGCCTGGAGGGCAACGAGGGCAATGACCGCCTGACCGACCTGCTCGGCAACAACACCCTCGCAGGCGGCATGGGCCACGACATGCTGATCGGCGGCGAGGGCAACGACCTGCTCCTCGATGACGAGCAGAACGGACTGAGCCCCGGCAACGACACGCTGCGCGGCGGCGCCGGCGCGGACACGATCCAGAGCGTCTCGGGCACGGACGTCATCGAGGGCGGCGAGGGCACCGACCTGCTGGTTCTGATCCGCGCGCTGACCAGCACGAGCCTCGCCTTCGTGGTCGAGGGCGGCTCGGCGACGCTGGCCGGCGAGGGCACGGCGGTGACGGGGATCGAGCATTTCGACATCACGCTTGGCGCCGGCGCGGATACCGTGGTCGCCGGCGCGGGCGACGACGTGCTGCGCGGCGGCGGCGCCTTCGACGACCTGAACGGCGGCGCCGGCAACGACACCCTGATCGGCGGGGCGGGCCTTGACCGGCTCACCGGCGGCACCGGCGCGGATGCCTTCCGCTTCTTCGACGCGACCTCGGGGCGCGACGTCGTGACCGACTACGTGCAGGGCGAGGACCGGTTCGAGTTCTCGGCCGCGGGCTTCGGCCAGGGCCTGGTGGCGGGGATGGACCCCTCCACGCGCTTCAAGGCCGCGGCGTCGCTGGGCCCGGAGGACAGCCAGGTGGTGCTCTGGAACGACACAAGCACGGGCCGGATCTTCTTCGACACCAATGGCGCGTCGGAGGGCGGCTGGGTGCTGATCGCGGTGCTGACGGGCGCGCCGCCCGTGGCGGTGACGGACGTTTCCATCATCGCCTGACCGGTTTGGGGAGGGGGGAGGAGGGGGTCGGGCTCCGGGGGGAAGCCCGGCCCCTTTCGCGTCAGGCCCGTGCCAGCGCTGCGCGGATCAGGCCCAGCGTCTCCTCGATCATCGGCGCCGTGACATCGAGATGCGTGCAGGCGCGGATGCGCCCGCCGAGCATGGAGAGCCGCACGCCCTGCCCCGCGAGTTGCCGCACCAGTGCCGCCGCCGGCAGCCCGGCGCCGGAGGGGTTGAAGTAGACGAGGTTGGTGTCCGGCGCCTCCACCTCCATCCCCGGAATCTGGGCGAGCCCACGCGCGAGCGACCTGGCATTGGCGTGGTCCTCCGCCAGCCGCTCCACATGGTGATCGAGCGCATGCAGGCAGGCGGCGGCGCAGACGCCCGCCTGGCGCATCGCGCCGCCGAGGCGCTGCTTCCACCGCCAGGCCTCGTCGATGAAGGCCGCGCTGCCGCAAAGCACGGCGCCGAGCGGCGCGCCGAGCCCCTTGGTGAAGTCGAGCCAGACGGAATCGAAGCCCGCCGCCATCTCGGCCGCCGGCACGCCGGAAGCGACGCAGGCATTCATCAGCCGCGCGCCATCCATGTGGGTGGCGAGCCCGTGCTCGCGCGCGATCGCCACGACCTCGTCCAGCACGGCGCGCGGCCACACCGCGCCGCCGCCGATATTCGCCGTCTGCTCCACCTCCACCAGCCGCTGCGTCGGCGTATGGCGGGAGACGCCGCGGATCGCACCGCGCAGCGCATCGGGCGTGAACATGCCCCGCTCTCCCTTGAGCGGCAGGATCTGGAAGCCGCCGAGCGCGGCATGCGCGCCGCCCTCGCTGGTCAGGATATGCGCCGTCTCATGCGCGATGATCTCCTCGCCGGGTCGGCAATGGGTGAGCGTCGCGGCGATGTTGCACATGGTGCCCGACGGCATGAACACCGCTGCCTCCTTGCCCATCAGCGCCGCCATCCGGTCGCAGAGCTCGGTCACGGTGGGATCGAGCCCGGCCTGCTCGTCGCCGACCTCGGCGCGCATCATCGCCTCCAGCATGGCGCGGGTCGGCTTGGTCTGGGTGTCGGAATAGAGGTTGATCCGCGCCGGCGGCAGGGCGGGATCGGGCCGCGGCGGGGTGTAGCGCGCGGCGGCAAGCTCGGAACTAGCCAAGGGGGCGGTCTCCAGCGAAGGAACCCGCCCCACTTATCGCCGTTGCGCCGCGCCGGCCAGGGTCGCCGGCGCGGTTCAGCCGGGGCGGCAGCGGGTCAGGAGACGATCGTCTCCCCCTCCGGCTCGCGGATCACATAGCCATAGGCGAGGTTGCTGCGGTCGCCGCCGGTCGCCGCATAGTCGCGCTTCGCCCGGGCGACGCCGTCGGTCTCGAGCTCGGCGCGGCGCTGGTAGTTGTACATCCGCGCGCTGGTCTCGCCGAAGATCATCCGCTTCACCGGCCCGTCCGCAGGGCCGAGCGGCGCGAAGCCGTGCCGGCGCTGCATCTCCTCCGGAATCTCGAGCCGGCGCAGCGCCTCGATCTGCCATTGCGGCGAGCCGGTCCAGACCGCATCCGTCCCCCACACCACATGGTCGGCGCCGAGCCCGCGGATCAGCGTGCCCATCAGAGCGGCGCAGAGCCCGGGCTCGCTCACGGTGGTCTGGGCGAAGATCTGGCCGAGGTCGCCATAGACATTGGTCACGCCGTATTTCGAGGGGATGTCGGCCAGGTCCGTCGTCCAGTCCACGCGCCCGGTGCGGTTGAACTGCTCGAGGCCGACGCCGCTGCCGCCGCCGCCGGTCCAGCGATAGGCGGAGTGGTAGATGACGAAGTTGATGTTCGGCCAGTCCTTCGCCGCCTTGCCCACATCGTCCACGCCCGCATAGGGCAGCAGATGCGGGAAGCGGTCCGTGACCTGCTGCGGGTAGAGCCCCTTGTGGACGCAGACGATGTTCTTCCCCGCCCGCACCAGGCGTTCGTAGAAGGGATAGAGCAGCCGCTCATCATCCATCCGCCAGGGATGCTGCGCCAGGTGCTTGTTGGTGTTGTCGCCGACCGTGTAGCCCTTGAAGCTGTCCACATCGAGCTCGGTGATGCAGCGCTCCACCTCCTCCATCCAGCCGGGCTGGCCGGGGGTGAAGATGCCGTGGCTCAGCACGCGCTTGGTCCCCGCCGCGTCGTTCACGCGCTTGCGCGCATCGAACTTCATGTCGTTGGTCAGGAACCAGTCGCGGTGATCCTCGGAGGGCGCGCCACTGATCAGCGCCACCTTGGTGTCGCTGTCGAGGAACATCTCCTTGAACCAGTTGGCTTCCATCAGCATCTCGATGGTCTGCTCGACGCCGACGAGCGCCGGGTTCCACCCCGCCTGGCCGACATTGCGCCGCGCGTTCACGAAGGTCATCAGCCGCGTGTCGGGGCGCAGGAAGTGGGTGTGCACGTCGAAGATGAACTGGCCGGCGAGCCCGGCGGCGCGCGCTTCCGCCGCGCCGGGCGTCTGCGCCTCGGCGCGCGAGACGCCGTAGAGCTCGCCATATTCCTCGTTCATCGCCAGGAAGGCGGCCGCCATGCCGGCGGCGGTCTGGAGGAAGCGGCGGCGGTCCATCCCCTGCTTCGGGCCGATCTCGTCCGCCATCGCCTTGATCCGCGCCTCGACCCGCTTCTGCCGCTCCGTCTGGGGCGAGGGCCAGAACTCGTCGGAGGCGACGACCTGGGTCGGGATCGGCGAGGGGAACATCACCTCGTTCGCCGGTTGCAGCTTCTCGAGGTCGTCCTCGGTCAGGAACCCGGTCATGGCAGCGCCTCCCTCTGCGCGATCCCGCGCGGCAGGCCAGCCTGCACGCTCCATGCCCGGCGATTCAAGCGTCCGATTGCAGCCGGTGGCGGGCCCAGATCGGCGCGATCGCCGCACGGGCGGCCACGCCGCGGGCCAGCGCCTCGATCCGCGGGGCATGCGCCGGCGTCCATGCCCGCCCGCCGCACCAGCGCGACATCACCGCGAGCGGGATGTCGGCCAGCGAGAAGCGCGGCCCGAGCAGGAAGGGCATGGCCGGATCGCCGCTGAGCCCGGCCTGCGCCTCGATGACCTGCAGCACCTCGCGGAACATCGCCAGCGCCGCATCCTTGATGGCCGGCGCATGCGCCGGGTCGGCCGAGAAGCGGTGCGGATAATCCCAGCGCGTGACATGCGGATAGGCCTCCGCCGCCAGCACCGCCATCCAGCGCAGCGCGATCGCGCGCCTCCGCGTGGCCGGCGGCGGCAGCAGCGCGGCCTCCGGGTGGCGCTCGGCGAGGGTCAGCAGGATCGCCAGGCTCTCCGTCAGCACCGTGCCGTCCGGCAGGATCAGCGTCGGCAGCCGCCCGAGCGGGTTGATCGCGCGGTAGTCGGCGCAGAGCTGATGATCGCCCTCGAGCGGCACCGCGCGCAGCGCCACCCCCTGCCCCGCCTCGGCCAGCGCCATCTCCACCATCGCCGAGCCCGAGCCGGTGTCGCCGTAAAGCACATATCCCATGCGCGGCAGCTTGCGGCGGCGACGCCGGGGCGCGCCAATGCATTCCGCTGATCTCGGCCAGAAGCGGCCGTGAAGGAGGATGGGATGACGACGCTGCGGAAGGTGGTGATGCTGCGCGAGACGCTGTTCGAGGAACTCGGCACGATCCCGGACCGCCCCGTTTCCCGCGCCGCCGCGCTGGCCATCATCGCCAACCCCTTCGCCGGCCAGCGCAACGTGAAGGACCTGACCGCGCTGTGGGAGGCCGGGGCCGAGCTCGGCGCGCGGCTGATGCCGGACCTCGCCCGGCTGCTCGGCGCGCCGGCCGTCTCCTACGGCAAGGGCGCGATCGTCGGCGTGGCCGGGGAAGTGGAGCACGGCGGCGCCTGCGTGCATCCCCGCCTCGGCAAGCCGATGCGGGCGGCGATCGGCGGCGGGCAATCCGTGATCGTGAGCGCGGTGAAGGTCGCCGCCGCCGGCGCCACGCTCGACATCCCGCTCGGCCACAAGGACGATGTGTGGAGCTTCGCGCATTTCGACGCCCTCAGCGTGAGCGTCGAGGATGCGCCACGCCCCGACGAGATCCTGATCGCCATGGCCATCGCCGATGGCGGCCGACTGGAGAACCGCTGCGGCGGGGCGCCGGCGCGGTGAGGCGCGTGTGCTGGTGAGGGCTCCGCCCTCCCCAGACCCCACCCGCCAAGGGCCAGTGGGCCCTTCGAACCCATGAGTTTATGGCTGGGATGGGGAGAGGGGGCCGGTGGTGCGCTTAATCGAAGGCGCGCCGGTGAGGCCCCCTCCCCACCCCAGCCATGAAAACTGATCGCGGGTCCAGGGGCCCGCCGGCCCCTGGCGGGGGAGGCCTGGAGGGGGCAGGGCCCCCTCCAGCACGCCCTCACCCTGGCGCCGGCCGTGCCGCTCCGGGCTGCGGCGCGCTCCGCCGGTGCAGTGTGTAGGCGCGGCGTTCGAAGGCGCGGACCATCAGGCGCACCGCCTCGTTGAACACCGTGCCGATGACCGCCTGAAGCAGGCGGGAGCGGAATTCGAAGTCCACGAAGAAGTCCACTTCCGTACCGCCCGGCACGGCGCGGAAGCGCCAGTGGTTGTTCAGGTAGTGGAAGGGCCCGTTGAGGTAGCGCACATGGACGTGGTTCGGCCGGTCCAGCGCGACATGGCTGCGGAAGGTTTCGCGGAACATCTTGAACCCGATCGTCAGGTCCGCGACGAGTTCGGTCTCGGTGTGGGAGACGACGCGCGCGCCGACGCACCAGGGCAGGAATTCCGGGTAGCGGCGCACATCGGCCACCACGTCGAACAGCTGCTCCGGCGTATAGGGCAGCACCTTCTTCTCGGCGTGGGTCGGCATCAGGCGGCGCGGAGCTGCGCCTCGCGGGCGCTCTTGAGCGCGGCGAAGTCGCGATCGGCGTGGTAGGAGCTGCGCGTGAGAGGTGTCGCGGAGACAAGGAGAAAACCCTTGCCGCGCGCGGCCTTCGCGTAGTCCTCGAACTCCTCGGGCGTCACGAAGCGGTCCACCGCGGCGTGCTTGACCGTGGGCTGGAGGTATTGGCCGATGGTCAGGAAATCCACCTCCGCGCTGCGGAGGTCGTCCATGACCTGGAGCACCTCGATCCGCGTCTCGCCAAGGCCCACCATCAGGCCGGACTTGGTGAAGATGCCGGGGTCGAGCTGCTTCACGCGGTCCAGCAAACGGAGCGAGTGGTAGTAGCGCGCGCCGGGGCGGATGGTGGGATAGAGCGCGGGGACGGTTTCGAGGTTGTGGTTGAACACGTCCGGCCTGGCCGCGACGACGATCTCGAGCGCGCCGTCCTTGCGGAGGAAGTCGGGCGTCAGGATCTCGACCGTGGTGTCCGGCGCCGCGTCGCGGATCGCGGCGATGGTCCGCGCGAAGTGCCGCGCGCCGCCATCGGGCAGGTCGTCGCGGTCCACGCTGGTGACGACGACGTGCCGCAGCCCGAGCTTGGCCACCGCATCGCCGACGCGGCGGGGCTCGCCCGCGTCGAGCGCCTTCGGGATGCCGGTTGCGACGTTGCAGAAGGCGCAGGCCCGCGTGCAGGTCTCGCCCATGATCATCATGGTCGCGTGCCGCTGCGACCAGCATTCGCCGATGTTCGGGCAGGCCGCTTCCTCGCACACCGTGACCAGGTTGTTGGCGCGCATCAGCGCCTGCGTCTCGCGATAGACGGGGCTGGTCGGCGCCTTCACCCGGATCCAGGCCGGCTTGCGCTGGATGGGGTTGTCGGGGCGATGCGCCTTCTCCGGGTGCCGCTCGGCACCCAGGCGCGGCGCCCGGTGGTCGATCTCGATGCGGGTGGTCATCGCCCTAGATGTGGATCACCCGGCCATAGGCATCAAGCACCGCCTCATGCATCGTCTCGGAGACGGTCGGATGCGGGAAGACGGTGTGCATCAGCTCGGCCTCGGTGGATTCCAGGGTGCGCGCGATGCCGTAGCCCTGGATCATCTCGGTCACTTCGGGCCCGACCATGTGCGCGCCGAGCAGCTCCCCGGTCTTGGCATCGAACACCGTCTTCACCAGGCCCTCGGGCTCGCCCATGGCGATCGCCTTGCCGTTGCCGATGAAGGGAAAGCGGCCAACCCTGACCTGGTGGCCGAGCTCCTTGGCGCGGGCTTCCGTGAGACCCACGGACGCGACCTGCGGGCGGCAATAGGTGCAGCCGGGGATGTTCAGCACGTCCATCGCGTGCGGGTGCTTCCCCGCGATGGCCTCGATGCAGATGATCGCCTCGTGGCTGGCCTTGTGCGCCAGCCAGGGCGGGCCGGTGAGGTCGCCGATGGCGTACACCCCGGGCTCTCCGGTGTTGCCGAAGGCGTCGGTGACGACATGGGTCTTCTCGACCTTCACCTTGGTGCCTTCGAGGCCCAGGTCTTCCACGTTGCCGACGATGCCAACGGCGGAGATCAGGCGGTCGGCGGTGATCTCCTGCACCTTGCCGCCGGCCTCGATCACGGCGGTGATGCTGTCCGCGCCCTTGCGGACGCCCTGCACGCGCGCGCCGGTGAGGATCTGCATGCCCTGCTTCGCGAAGGCCTTGTGGACGAAGGCGCTGATCTCCGCGTCCTCCACCGGCAGGATGCGGTCCATCACTTCCACCAGCGTCACCTTGGCGCCCATGTTCAGGTAGAAGCTGGCGAACTCGCTGCCGATCGCGCCGGAGCCGACGACGATCAGCGACTTCGGCATGGCGGCGGGCACCATTGCCTCGCGGTAGGACCAGATCAGCTTGCCGTCCGGTTCCATCCCCGGCAGCACGCGGGCGCGCGCACCGGTGGCGAGCAGGATGTGCTTCGCGGCGAGCTCCGCCACCGGCTTGCCGTCCTTCGTGACGCTCACCTTGCCGGGGCCAGCGAGCTTCGCGTGGCCGTCGAACACCGTGACCTTGTTCTTCTTCATCAGGTGCTTCACGCCGCCCGAGAGCTGGCCCGCCACGCCGCGGCTACGCTTGATGACCTTGGCGAAGTCGTAGCGGATGTTGTCCGCGGCGAAGCCATAGGCATCGAGCGTGTGCAGCAGATGGTTGATCTCGCTGGCACGCAGCAGCGCCTTGGTCGGGATGCAGCCCCAGTTGAGGCAGATGCCGCCCAGGTTCTCGCGCTCCACCAGCGCCACCTTCATGCCGAGCTGGCTCGCGCGGATCGCGCCGACATAGCCGCCGGGGCCGCCGCCCACCACCACGATGTCGAAGCTCTCGGCCATGGCGTTCATCCTGCCGTTGCGGCGAGCGCGGCCAGCGCCTCGCCGGTGAGTTGCTTGCGGATCCAGTCCTCGCGCGGCTTCGCGCCGAGGCTGCGATAGAAGGCGATGGCGGGCGCGTTCCAGTCCAGCACGGACCATTCCATCCGCCCGCAGCCCTGCGCCAGCGCGCGGGCGGCGAGGTGGGCGAAGATCGCGCGGCCCACCCCCCTGCCCCGCGCCTCCGGGTTCACGAAGACATCCTCGACATAGAGCGAGGGGCGGGCGAGGAAGGTGGAGAAGCTGTAGTACCAGACGGCGAAGCCGACGGGTTCGCCCGCATCCTCCGCGATCAGCGCCTCCGCGCGGCGCGGGTCGCCGAACAGGAAGCGTTCGAGCGTGGCCTCGTCGGCGCGGACCTCGTGCGCGAGCTTCTCGTATTCGGCCAGCGCGCGAATGAAGCGGAGGACGAGCGGCAGGTCGTCGCGCGTCGCGTCGCGAAGGCGAAGACCCGCCGCCATCGTCAGAGCATCAGGCTCAGCGGGTTCTCGACCACGCGCTTGAACTCGGCGATCCACTCCGCGGCCAGCGCGCCATCCACGATGCGGTGATCCACCGAGAGCGTGCAGGTCATCACGGTCGCGATCGCCAGCGCGCCGTCCTTCACCACCGGCCGCTGCTCGCCGGCGGAGACGGCCAGGATGCCGGCCTGGGGCGGGTTGATGATCGCGGCGAAGTCGCGCACGCCATACATACCCATGTTGGAGATGCTGAACCCGCCGCCCTGGAACTCCTCGGGCTTCAGCTTCCCGGCCTTGGCGCGCGCGGCCAGGTCCTTCATCTCGCTGCTGATCGCGGCCAGGCCCTTCTGGTCGGCCTTGCGGATGATCGGCGTGATCAGCCCGTCCGGGATGCTGACGGCGACCGAGATGTCCACGTCGTCGAACAGCACCGTCGCGTCATCGGTCCAGGAGGCGTTGACCTTCGGGATGCGGCGCAGCGTGACGGCGGCCGCCTTGATGACCAGGTCGTTGACCGAAAGCTTGAAGGCCCCCGGCCCATCCTTCGGCGAGGTCGCGTTGAGCTGGCCGCGGAGTTTCAGCAGCGCGTCCAGCTCGATATCCATCGAGACGTAGAAATGCGGGACATTCTGCTTCGATTCCGACAGCCGCCGCGCGATCACCTTGCGGACGTTGCTGTGCGGCACGAGCGTGTGCGGCGCCGTGATCGGCAGGGCCGGCGCCTTCGGCGCGGGGGCCGCCACCGGCGCGGCGACGGGCGCGGGCGCCGCGGCGGGCGCGGCCTTGGCCGCCGGGCCCGCGGCGAGCGCCGCCTCCACATCCGCCTTCACGATCCGCCCGTTCGGCCCCGACCCAGCGACGCGCCCGAGATCGAGCCCGGCCTGCGCCGCCATGCGCTTGGCGAGCGGCGAGGCCACCACGCGATCCCCGGCCGCAACCTTGGGCGGATCGGGCTGCGGATCGAAGCCCTTCGCCGCGGCGGGCGTCGGCGCGGCAGGCGCGGGCGCAACCGCGGCGGGGGCGGGCTTCGGCGCGGGCGCGGCACCCACCGCCTCGCCCGGCTCCACCAGCACCGCGATCACGTCGTTGACCTTCACCGCGGCCGTGCCGCCGGGGACGAGGATCTTGCCGAGGATGCCCTCATCCACGGCCTCGACTTCCATCGTCGCCTTGTCGGTCTCGATCTCGGCGATGATGTCGCCGGCCTTGACCGTCTCGCCTTCCTTCTTCAGCCAGCGCGCGAGCGTGCCCTCCGTCATGGTGGGCGAGAGCGCGGGCATCAGGATGTTGGTCGCCATCGTCCCGCGCTCCTACTTGTAGGTGACTTTGCGCGCCGCCGCGACGACCTGCTCGAGCCGCGGCAGCGCCAGCTTCTCGAGATTCGCCGCATAGGGCATCGGCACGTCCTCGCCGGTCACGCGCACGGGCGGCGCATCGAGGTCGTCGAAGGCGTGCTCCAGCACCTGCATCGCGACCTCGGACGAGATGCCGGCGAAGGGCCAGCCTTCCTCCACGATCACGAGCCGGTTGGTCTTCTTCACGCTGCGCGCGATGGTCGCGATGTCGAGCGGGCGGATCGTGCGGAGGTTCACCACCTCCGCGCTGATGCCCATGCCCGCCAGCGCCTCGGCCGCCTGCATCGCCAGCCCCACCATGATCGAGAAGGAGACGATGGTGACGTCCGTGCCCTCGCGCTCCACCTTCGCCTGGCCGATCGGCAGGATGAAGTCCTCCGCCGTCGGGCATTCGAAGCTCTGGCCGTAGAGGATCTCGTTCTCGAGGAAGATCACCGGGTTCGGGTCGCGGATCGCGGCGCGAAGGAGGCCCTTCGCATCCGCCGCACTCCAGGGCGCGATCACCTTGAGCCCCGGCACATGCGCATACCAGGAGGCATATTCCTGGCTGTGCTGCGCGGCGACCCGCGCCGCCGCGCCGTTCGGACCGCGGAAGACGATCGGGCAGCCGAGCTGGCCGCCCGACATGTAGAGCGTCTTGGCGGCGCTGTTGATGATGTGGTCCATGGCCTGCATCGAGAAGTTGAAGGTCATGAACTCGACGATCGGCTTGAGGCCCGTGAAGGCCGCGCCGACGGCCATGCCGGTGAAGCCGTGCTCGGTGATCGGCATGTCGATCACCCGCTTAGGCCCGAACTCCTCCAGCAGCCCCTGGCTGATCTTGTAGGCGCCCTGGTACTGGCCGACTTCCTCGCCGATCAGGAACACGTCCTTGTCGGCGCGCATCTCGACCGCCATCGCCTCGCGCAGCGCCTCGCGCACGGTCATGGTCTTCGTCGGGCCCCAATCCTTCTCCGCCGCCGGCGCCTTGGCCTGCGCGGGGACGGGGGCAGGTGCCGCGGCGGGCTTCGGCGCCTCGGCCGCCGGCGCGGCGGCGGGCGCGGGCTTCGCGCCGCTGCCGCCGTTCAGCTCCGCGATCGGCGTGTTCACCGCGACGGCCTCCGTCCCTTCCGGCACGAGGATCGCGGTGAGCGTCCCCTCATCCACCGCTTCCACTTCCATCGTCGCCTTGTCGGTCTCGATCTCGGCGATCACGTCGCCGGCCTTGATGGTATCGCCCTGCTTCTTGAGCCAGCGGGCGAGCTTGCCCTCCGTCATCGTCGGCGACAGCGCGGGCATCAGGATCTGCGTCATGGCTCAGCGCGCCTCCACCAGGATGTCGGTGTAGAGCTCGCTCTCATCGGGCTCGGGCGAGGTCTGGGCGAAATCGGCGCTGTCCTGGACGATCGCCTTCACCTCCTCGTCGATCACCTTCAGCTCGGCCTCGGTGACGCCATAGCTCTCGAGCAGGAGGCCGCGCGCGGTCTCGATGCAGTCGTTCTGCTCCCGCATCTTCTGCACCTCCTCCCGCGTGCGGTACTTCGCCGGGTCGGACATGGAATGGCCGCGGTAGCGGTAGGTCTTCATCTCAAGCAGGTACGGGCCCTTGCCGGCGCGGCAATGCGCCACCGCGCGCTCCCCGGCCTCGCGCACCGCGATCACGTCCATCCCGTTCACCTGCTCGCCGGGGATGCCCCAGGGCTGGCCGTTCTTCGAGAGGTCCTTGGACGCGCTCGCGCGGTCCATGCTCGTGCCCATCGCGTATTTGTTGTTCTCGATGACGAAGATGCAGGGCAGCTTGAACAGCGCGGCCAGGTTGAAGCTCTCATAGACCTGGCCCTGGTTGGAGGCGCCCTCGCCGAAATAGGTCATCGCCACATGGCCGTCCTCGCGGTACCAGTTGGCGAAGGCGAGGCCGGCGCCGAGCGCCACCTGCGCGCCCACGATCCCATGCCCGCCGAAGAAGCCCTTCTCGCGGCTGAACATGTGCATCGAGCCGCCCTTGCCCTTGGAGTAGCCGCCGATGCGCCCGGTGAGCTCCGCCATCACGCCGCGGGCTTCCATCCCCGTCGCCAGCATGTGGCCGTGGTCGCGGTAGGAGGTGATGACCTGGTCGCCCGGCTTGAGGCAGGAGGTCAGGCCGACCACCACCGCTTCCTGGCCGATGTAGAGATGGCAGAAGCCGCCGATCAGACCCATGCCGTAGAGCTGCCCGGCCTTCTCCTCGAAGCGGCGGATCAGCAGCATGTCGCGATAGGCGCGGAGCAGCGCGTCGCGCGACATGGCGGGCGGGGCGGCCCCCTTGCCGCGCGGCTTGCGGGTGGCGGCTTCGGCCATGCCGTTCTCCTTCCTCAGACCTGGCTCTTTCCGCGCATCTACGCACAGCCTTCGGCGCGTGCAAGCGCGGCGCTCCGCTGAAATCCGCTTATTGTGCAACGCAATAGACGAATTAACTCGATCTCAGTTAAGCAACATTTCGAGCATGCGCACGCCGCATGGCGGCGGCGCGGGACACCGTCCCGCAGCACGCATCTTGACGCCCGGCGGGCCACTCCGCAAAGCGCCCCTGCCCTTCCGGAGGTCGCCTTGGCCAACCCGCTGCGCTGGCTCCTGCTGCCCTTCCACATCGCGCAACTCGCCACCCAGGCGAAGTCCTTCCGCGACAACCCCGTGCTCGGCAGCCCGGCCCTCAACCGCCGTGGCCTGCATGTGCTGCGCCGGCGGATCGCCGCGCGCATCGCCGCGCGCCGTCGCGGGCGGCTCGCCGCCCTGCTGCCGGCCGAGGACCGCGACGCCTTCCTGCGCGACGGCTACCTGGTGAAGCCGGATTTCCTGCCCGCCGAGGCCTTCGCGGCGCTCCGCGACGAGGTGCTCTCGCGCGAGGCGGCGGCGCGGGAATCGCTCGATGGCTACACGCTGACCAGGCTCATCCCGCTCGATGCGATCGCGCTGCGCCGGATGCCGGCCACGCGCGCGGCGCTGCTGACGCCGCGCTATCTCGGCCTGCACCATTTCGTCGGCGCCTATGCCCGCCGGCCCTATCTCTACATCCAGACCATCTTCAGCGGCGTCCGCCAGGCCGAGCCGGACGTGCAGAGCCACTACCACATGGACACCTTCCACCCGACGGTGAAGTCCTGGCTGCTGCTGACGGAGGTGAACGAGAGCGATGCCGGCTTCACCTACGTCCCCGGCTCGCATGTCGCGACGCGGCGGCGCGAGGCGTGGGAACGGCGGCGTTCCGTCACCGCGGCCGAGCGGCACGACCGGCTGACCGGCGAGGGCTCCTTCCGCATCGCGGAGGAGGAGATCGCCCGCCTCGGCTATGCGCCGCCCGTGAAGCTCGCCGCCGCACCGAACACGCTGATCATCGCCGATACCAGCGGCTTCCACCGCCGCGGCCTTTCGCACGGCTTCGCCTGCCGCATCTCGATCTGGGCGCAGAGCCGGAGCAACCCCTTCATCCCCTGGTCGGCGCCCGGGCCGGTGCCGCCGCCGCTCCAGGGGCTCGCCACGCGCGCGCTGGGGTGGCTCGACGCGGCGATCAAGCGGGCGCGCAGGCGGGACAATGGCTGGCGCAGCGTCGGGCTGCGGCGGCCGGCGGCGCCGCCGGAAGGGGCGGCCTAGAGCAGCGCCCGTTCGGGTGGAACCGCTGCGCGGATTCACCCGAACGGGCATAAGCCGCTCTAGAACTTACATTTTCTAGAGCACGACCTTCCGTTCGACTGATTCCAGTCGAACGGAACGTGCTCTAGTCCCCGTCAGAACAGCCGGCGCTCCGGCGGATAGGGGATCACGATCTCGTCGCGGCCGACCATGTTGAGCAGTTGCCGCGCGCGTTCGTCGAGCTGGTCCGGGTCCAGCCGGTCGCCGCGCAGCGCCTGCACGCGGCGTTCCTGGTCGGCGAGTTCGCGGCGCACGCGATCCTGTTCGAGCTGCGCCGCCGCGATCTCCTGCGCGCGCATCTCGCGCGCGATCAGGCCGCGCTCGCCATGCCAGGCATGCCAGACGAAGTAGCCGCAGCAGGCGAGGAAGATCACCGGCAGGACCGCAGCGCGCAGCCTCCGCTGGATCGCCTCCAGCAGCCCGCCGCGCGGCCTGGCTTCATCCACCTCGTACACCGAACGCCCCTGCAACCCCCGCGCGCAAGGAATCAGGTTGCGTGCGAAGTGTCCAGCGGAAATCGCTGAATAGGCTCGAAAATCAGCGCCGCACCGCCGCCCGCCCGCCATAGCGCGCGGCCGACCCGAGCTCCTGCTCGATCCGGATCAGCTGGTTGTACTTCGCCGTGCGGTCGGAGCGGCTGAGCGAGCCGGTCTTGATCTGCCCGCAATTCGTCGCCACCGCGAGGTCGGCGATGGTCGAATCCTCGGTCTCGCCGGAGCGGTGGCTCATCACGCAGCGATAGCCGGCGCGGTGCGCGGTCTCCACCGCCTCCAGCGTCTCGGTCAGCGTGCCGATCTGGTTCACCTTCACCAGGATGGCGTTGGCCGTGCCGGTCTCGATGCCGCGCCGCAGACGCTCGGTGTTGGTCACGAACAGGTCGTCGCCGACCAGGTTCACCTTCGCGCCCAGCTTCTCGGTCAGCAGCTTCCACCCCGCCCAGTCATCCTCGCTCATCCCGTCCTCGATCGAGACGATCGGATACTTCGCGCAGAGTGCGGCGAGGTAGTCGGCCATGCCGCCGGCATCGAGCGTCTTGCCCTCGCCTGCCATCACGTAGCGGCCATCGTGGAAGAACTCGGTCGCGGCGCAGTCGAGGGCGAAGACGATGTCCTCCCCCACCCGGTGCCCGGCCTTCTCGCAGGCCTTGGCGATGAAGCCGAGCGCCTCCTCTGCGCTGCCGATGTTCGGCGCGAAGCCGCCCTCATCGCCGACATTGGTGTTGTGGCCCGCATCGTGCAGGCCCTTCTTGAGCGCGGCGAAGACCTCGGCGCCGATCCGCACCGCATCCGCCATGGTGCCGGCCGCCACCGGCATGATCATGAATTCCTGGATGTCGATCGGGTTGTCCGCGTGCTTGCCGCCATTGATGATGTTCATCATCGGCACCGGCAGCGTGCGGGCGAAGACGCCGCCGACATAGCGGTAGAGCGGCTGGTTCAGCGCCGCGGCGGCGGCCTTCGCCACGCCGAGGCTGACCGCGAGCATCGCATTCGCCCCGAGCCGCGCCTTGTTCGGCGTGCCGTCGAGTTCCAGCAGCGTCTCGTCGATCTTCACCTGCTCGGTCGGGTCCATCCCGCCGATCGCGTCGAAGATCTCGCCTTCCACATTGGCGCAGGCCTTGCGCACGCCCTTGCCGCCGTAGCGCGCCTTGTCGCCGTCGCGCAGTTCCACCGCCTCATGCGCACCGGTGGAGGCGCCGGAGGGGACCATGGCGCGGGCGCGGATGCCGTTGTCGAGCACGACCTCCGCCTCGACGGTCGGGTTGCCGCGGGAATCGAGCACTTCCCGGGCGATGATGTCGGCGATGGCGGGCATGGGGGCTCCGGGCGGATGGCGTTGCCGGCGCGCTTACCCGTGCGGCCTGCCGCGGGCAAGACCGCTACCGGGGCCGCCGCGTGTCCCAGACCGCCGCATGGCCGCGCATCAGCGGCCGCCCGGCCTGGTCGCAGGGCTCCACATGGCGCCTGGCCACGCCGACCGCCTTGACCAGCGGCGCATCCTTGGCGCGGCTGTAGCCGGCGAGCTTGATGTCGAGCGCGCCGTCGGGATGCACCCGCATCACCCGGCCCCAGTCGCCGGCATGGGCGGTGACGAGCGGCCCGTCCTCGTCGCGGCGGAGCCGGACCAGGTCGCCCTGCTCGTAGTGGTGGATCTCGACCCCGACCGGCCCATGCATCGTGCGCATGGCTTCACGATGGCCTGAGGGACCTTGCCGAAGGGTGAAGGCCGGGTCAGCCCTTGCGCGAGAGCCCGCCGCCGAGCGCGATGGTCAGCAGCAGCCCGATGCCGAGCGCGGCGCTGACGCCGAGCGAGCCGAAGAAGACGCCCGCCAGGACGGCGCCGATCAGGGTGGCGCCCAGGCCGATCGCGAAGCGCCGGAGCCGCGTCTTCTCGTCCATGGCCGCCTCCTACACCAGCCGCGCCTTGCCCACCGCGGCGCCGACGAAGCCCTTGAACAGCGGATGCGGCTCGAAGGGCTTGGAGCGCAGCTCGGGGTGGAACTGCACGCCGACGAACCAGGGATGGTCCGGCCGCTCCACGATCTCGGGCAGCGTACCGTCGGGCGAGAGGCCGCTGAAGCGCAGCCCCGCCTCCTCCAGCCGGTCGCGGTAGTTGATGTTGACCTCGTAGCGGTGCCGGTGGCGCTCGGTGATGCTGGCCGCGCCGCCATACACCTCCCGCACCAGCGAGCCTTCGGCGAGCGCGGCCGGATAGGCGCCGAGCCGCATCGTGCCGCCCAGGTCGCCGCCGGCGGCGCGCTTCTCCACCTCGTTGCCGCGGGTCCATTCGGTCAGCAGCCCGACCACGGGTTCGGCGCAGGGGCCGAATTCCGTGGAGCTCGCGCCCTTCATGCCGGCCTGGTTCCGCGCCGCCTCGATCACCGCCATCTGCATGCCGAAGCAGATGCCGAGGAAGGGCACCTTCCGCTCGCGCGCGAAGCGCACGGCCTCGATCTTGCCCTCGGTGCCGCGCTCCCCGAAGCCGCCGGGGACGAGGATGCCGCTCGCCTTCTCGAGCCTGGCGACGGCGGCCTCGTCATCCTCGAAGATCTGGCTGTCCACCCAGTCCAGCCGGACCTTCACGTTGTGCGCGATCCCGCCATGCGCGAGCGCCTCGGCGAGCGACTTGTACGCATCGAGCAGGTTGGTGTATTTGCCCACCACCGCGATCGTCACCTCGCCTTCCGGCGCGCGGATCGCCTGCACGATCCGCTCCCAGCGGCGCATGTCGGGCTCGCCGTAGAAGCTCAGGTTGAAGTGTCGCAGCACTTCCCGGTCCAGCCCTTCCTCGTGGTAGCTCAGCGGCACGGCGTAGATGCTGTCGGCATCGAGCGCGGGGATCACGCTTTCGGGGCGGACGTTGCAGAACAGCGCGATCTTGCGCCGCTCGTTCTCCGGGATCGGCCGGTCGCAGCGGCAGAGCAGGATCTGCGGCTGGATGCCGACGCTGAGCAACTCCTTCACGCTGTGCTGCGTCGGCTTCGTCTTGAGCTCGCCGGCGGAGGGGATGAAGGGGACGAGGGTGAGGTGGACGAAGAGGCTCCGCGTCGGGCCGAGCTCGTTCGCAAGCTGGCGGATCGCCTCGAGGAAGGGCAGCGATTCGATGTCGCCCACCGTGCCGCCGACCTCGACGATGACGAAGTCGTAGCCCTCCGTCTCGGCCTGGATCACGTCCTTGATCTTGTCGGTGATGTGCGGGATCACCTGGACCGTCCCGCCGAGATAGTCGCCGCGGCGTTCCTTCGCGATCACCTCGGAATAGATGCGCCCCGTGGTCCAGTTGTCCGCCTTGGCGGCATGGACGCCGGTGAAGCGTTCGTAATGGCCGAGGTCGAGGTCGGTTTCGGCCCCGTCATCGGTGACGAAGACCTCGCCATGCTGATACGGGCTCATCGTGCCCGGATCGACGTTGAGATAGGGGTCGAGCTTGCGCAGGCGCACGCGGTAGCCGCGCGCCTGGAGCAGCGCCCCGAGGGAGGCGGCGGTGATACCCTTGCCGAGCGAGGAGACCACGCCGCCGGTGATGAAGACGAACCGCGTCATGGGCGGCCGTCATACCCTGGCGGCGGAGTCGGGCAAACCCCGGGAAGGCAGGCCGGCCATGCGTGGCCGGCGTTGCTTCAGTTGGTCGGCACCGCCGGCAGCGCCGGCAGGGCGGGCACGGCCGGGGCCGCCGCGCCGGGGGCGGCCGGGGCATCCAGGATCGAGCCCCGCGGCGCCTGGCCCTTGCCGAGGATCGCGAGCGCCAGCGCCAGCACGAAGAAGGTCGCGCCGAGAATCGCGGTGGTGCGGGTCAGCAGGTTCGCCGTGCCGCGGCCGGACATGAAGCTGCCCATCCCCTGGGAGGAGCCGATGCCGAGCCCGCCGCCCTCGCTGCGCTGGACGAGGATGACCCCGATCAGCGCCAGGGTGACGAGCAGGAAGAGGACAAGGAGCAGCGTGGTCATGGCCGGCATTTAGCCGCTGGCGTGGCGGAAGGCCAGCGGCGCCGTCACCGCCGCCAGTCGCCGCGGCTGCCGCCCCGTCCCTCTCCTCGCCCTTGCCAGCCATGCCCCTGCCAGCCCTGGCCCTGGCCGCGCCAATGGGCGTGCGGGCCGCCATGCCAGGGCCGGTAGGCGGGCGCAGGGCGGTAGACCGGGACGGGCCGGTAGACCGGGACGGGGCGATAGACCGGCGCGGGCGCGTAGTAGGGCCGCGCATAACCATGGGTCGGCGCGTAGCCGTGCCCGTAGCCGGAATGGGCGGCGACCACGCAACCGGGCAGCGCGGCGATTGCCAGCAGCAGCAGCGTCGGGCGCAGGGCGCGCATGGGGGGATCCTCCGGTGCAGCGGCCCGGGGGGGCGCCGCCACAGGGAGAGATGACGAAATCGCCATGCCACCCCGAAGGCAGCATCACGGCGGTTCGGAGGCAGCGGCCCGATGCGCCTCACATGCCCGCGAGGGCGGCGCTCAATGGCTCCAGTTGTCCGCCCGGCCGAAGCGGAAATTGTCGGCGTAGCTCTTGGGCCTGATCTCGGCGCGGATGGGCGCGGCGGGCTCGATCTCGAAGGAGAGGCCGCGCGCCTGGCACCAGGCGGCGGCGGCCTCGGCCGTCGGGAAGGCGAGCCTCACCTGCGCCCGCGTGTCGCCCGAACCGGGCCAGCCAGTCAGCGGATCGAGGCGCTGCGCCTCGGCCGGCTCGAATTGCAGGAGCCATTGGCCGGCCCGGGCGCGGCCGGACTGCATGGCGGATTTCGGCTGCTGGAAGATGCGGGCCTTCTGCATGGCCCAGGTTTACCACCCGGCCTGCCGCTACAGAACCCCCGCGCGGAGCAGGTCATGGACATGCAGGATGCCCGCCGGCCGCCCGGCCTCCACAACGAAAAGGCAGGTGATCCGCATCTCGTTCATCAGCGCGAGCAGTTCCGCCGCCAGCGCATCGGGCGCGGCGGTGCGCGGCGTCGCCGTCATCGCCTCGGCCACCGGGGCGGAGATCGCCATGCCGCGCTGGAAGGCGCGCCGCAGGTCGCCATCCGTCAGCACCCCGACCAGCGCGCCGGCCGGGTCCACCACGCCGGTCACGCCGAAGCGGCGCGAGGTCATCTCGACGATCGCCTGCTGCAGCGTGGCGCCGGCCCCGACCAGCGGCAGTTCCTCGGGGCCATGCATCAGGTCGCGCGCGCGCTTGAGCCGCGCGCCGAGCCGCCCGCCCGGGTGGATGGCGCGGAAATCCGCCGGCGAGAAGCCGCGCGCCTCGAGCAGGCACATCGCCAGCGCATCGCCGAGCGCGAGCTGCATCGCCGTGGAGGTGGTCGGCGCCAGGCCGTTCGGGCAGGCCTCGGCCATCCGGGGCAGCGTCAGGCAGGGATCGGCGGCCGCCCCGAGCGCGCTCTCGGGCCGCGAGGTGAGGGCGATCAGCCGCACCCCGAACCGATGCGCGTAGGCGATGATGTCGGCGAGCTCCGGTGCCTCCCCCGACCAGGAGAGCGCGAGCACCACATCCTCCCGCGCGATCATGCCGAGATCGCCGTGGCTTGCCTCGGCGGGATGGACGAAATGCGCCGGCGTGCCGGTGGAGGCGAGCGTCGCCGCGATCTTGCGCGCGACATGGCCGGACTTGCCCATGCCGGTGACGATGACGCGGCCCGCGCTCGCCTCGATCAGCGCGACGGCGCGCAGCACGGCATCGCCCAACGCGCCATCGAGCGCCGCATGCAAGGCGGCGAGGCCCTCGGCCTCGAGCGCGACGGTGCGGCGGAGGGTGGCGCGTCGCGCGGCGTCACTCATGGCTGGGTTGCTGCCCCCCAACCCCGACCCTCCCCCGCGAGGGGGGAGGGAGAAGGCGGGACTTGCTGCTCCCTCCCCCCTCGCGGGGGAGGGTTGGGGTGGGGGGGCGCGACCTCCGACATGCAACGCTCACCCCAGCATCTCCCGCGCGCGCGCCAGATCCTCCGGCGTGTCCACGCCGAGCGGGACGGCATTCACCGCCACCGCCTCGATCCGCATCCCCGCTTCCAGCGCGCGGAGCTGCTCGAGCTTCTCGCGCTGCTCGAGGCCCGAGGGCGGCAGCGCCACGAAGCGCGCGAGCGCCGCCCGGCGCCAGGCATAGAGCCCGATATGGTGCCAGAGCGGCCCCTCGCCCCAGGGCGCGGTGGCGCGGGTGAAGTAGAGGCAGCGGAAGCGGCCGGGCGCCAATTCGCTGCCCACCATCTTCACCACCTGCGGCGCGGTGCGCTCCTCCGGCCGCGTGATCGCGGCGACGAGGGTCGCGACATCCACCGCCGGGTCCATCAGCGGCACCAGCGCGGCGCGGATCGTCGCCGGCTCGATCGTCGGCAGGTCGCCCTGCACGTTCACCACCGCGTCATGCAGCCCGGTGGGATCGAGCGCCGAGACCGCCTCATGCACGCGGTCGGTGCCGGAGGGATGGTCGGGCCGCGTCATCTGCGCGCGGCCGCCGGCCTTCGTCACGGCCGCCGCGATAATGGGGCTGTCGGTGGCGACGACGACCTCACCGATCGCCGCCGCGACGGCGCGGCGCCAGACATGGACGATCATCGGCTCGCCATGGATGTCGGCCATCGGCTTGTCCGGCAGGCGGGTCGCCGCCATGCGCGCCGGGATCACGACGATCGGGTTCATGCGGGAAAGGATTTCACCAGCGCGTCGATCGCCTGCAGCCGCGCGACCAGCGCCTCGAAGTCCTGCAGCGGCACCATGTTCGGCCCGTCGGAGGGCGCGTGGTCCGGATCGGGATGCGTCTCGATGAACAGCCCCGCGACGCCGACCGCGACGGCGGCGCGCGCCAGCGTCTCGACGAATTCGCGCTGCCCGCCGGAGGACGCGCCCTGCCCGCCCGGCTGCTGCACCGAATGGGTCGCGTCGAACACCACGGGGAAGCCGGTGCGCGCCATGATCGGCAGGGCGCGCATGTCGGAGACCAGCGTGTTGTAGCCGAAGCTCGCGCCGCGCTCGGTCAGGATCACCCGGCGGTTCCCGGCCTCGGTGAGCTTCGCGGCCACGTTCACCATGTCCCACGGCGCCAGGAACTGCCCCTTCTTGACGTTCACCGCCCGCCCGGTCGCGGCGGCGGCGAGCAGCAGGTCGGTCTGGCGGCAGAGGAAGGCGGGGATCTGGAGCACGTCCACCGCCTCGGCCACCGGCGCGCATTGCTGGCTTTCGTGCACATCGGTCAGCACCGGCAGGCCGAGGCTTTCGCGGATCTCGGCAAAGACCGGCAGCGCGGCCGCCAGCCCCATGCCGCGGGCGGCGCGGCCGGAGGTGCGGTTCGCCTTGTCGAAGCTCGTCTTGTAGATCAGCCCGATCCCGCGCCGCGCCGCGATCTCCTTCAGTGCGGCCGCCGTCTCCAGCGCATGGGCGCGGCTTTCCATCTGGCAGGGCCCGGCGATCAGCGCGACGGGAAGGTGGTTGGCCAGCCGGACGGGGCCGACCTCGACGGTCTCGGTCATGGGGCGCAGTTAGGCCGGGCGCGGGGCGCGATCAACCGGCCCCGAGCCACGCCAGCACCGGGGCTGCCATGCGCCGCGGCGTGAAGGACGCCGCCTGGGCCAGCGCCTTCGGCGCCAGTTCCGCGAGCCGCGCCGCCTCGTTGATCTCGGCGAGGCCGGCGGCGAAATCGTCCACCGAGAAGGGATCGAAATAGACGCCCGCCTCCCCGATCACCTCCGGGAAGCTCGAGGTCATCGCCGCGAGCACCGGCTTGCCGAGGCTCATCGCCTCCACCGCCGGGATGCCGAAGCCCTCATAGACCGAGGGAAAGACCATGAAGCGCGCATGCCGCAGCAGGCGATACTTCACGAACTCCGAGACGAAGCCGGTGAAGGTCACCCGCTCGCGCGCCGCCGGCGAGAGCTGCGCGAGCGCCTGGTCGGCGCCCCAGCCGCGCCGGCCGATCACCACGAAATGCAGCCCCGCGCGGATCAGCCGCGGATCGGCGAGCGCGCGCAGCAGCAGGCCGAGGTTCTTGCGCGGCTCGATCGTGCCGACCACCACCGCATAGGGCGGCAGCGCGATGTCGGGCAGGTTGCGCTCATAGGCGGGGAAGCTCGCCGGCCAGTCCACATACTGGGACAGCACGCGCGCCTTCGGCCCCATCCAGGGGAACACCCCCGTCAGCGCCGCCCGCGTCGCCTCGGAGCAGCAGAAGGTGACCTCGTCGGTGGCGAGCTGCTCGCGCAGCGGGTCGAGATGGAAGGCGACGTTCTGGACCGTGTGCGTCTCCGGCATCACCAGCGTCGAGATGTCGTGGATGGTGCTCGCCTCGCGCGCGGCGGCGCCGAAGGCCTGCTTCACCGAGGCGTAGAGCAGCGGCACGGCGGGATCGAGCGGCCGCACCTCCCCCAGCCGCGCCGCCTCCCAGGTGCCGCGCAGCATGCTGCCGGTGCCGGCGCGGATGGCATGCCGCACCGCCTCCTCCGGCAGGCGCTCGAGCCGCGCCGCGAAGTCGAGCGCGACGCCCGCGCCGTCCAGCGCCTGCGCCAGGCGGCGCGTGAAGACCGGGATGCCGGTCCATTGCGTCTCCAGCAGCGGCGTCACATCGAGGGCGAGGCGGCGCGTCATGCCGCGCCCCCCGGAAGCTCGGCGCCCCCCGTTGGCCCCGGCAGGTTGCGCCGGATGGCGACGGGGCGCCGGCACCACGGGCTCATCAGCCGCGCCGCCGTGTCGAGCCCGCTCGATCCCGCGACCTCGACCGAGGCCGTCTCCGTCAGCCCGGCGCCGAGGCGCCAGAAGGGCGTGGTGGGATGCAGCGTGAGCCGCCCGCCCTGCATGGCCGCCTGCGGCGGCGGCGCGGTGAGGAACCGCACGGCCCAGCTCTCGCCGCGGGGAAAGACGGTGGCCGTCGCACGCAGCGCCTCCAGCACCGCCGCGATCTGCCCTTCGGGCTCCGCCGCCGGCCGGTCGAGCCAGGGCAGCAGCAGCAGCGGCATCGCCGGCGAGGCGCCGAGCAGGCCCGCCTGGATCAGCCGCGCGAGCCAGGCCATGAAGGCGGCATCGGCGAGCGACGCCTCGCTGAGCGCCACGAGATGCGCCGGCCGGTCCGCCGCCGGCGCCTCGGCGGGCGGCAGCGCGGCCGCGGCGCCGGCCGCCGCCGCCTCGGCCGGCCGGTCAGGGAGGTAGTGGAAGGGCGCATGCAGGCTCTGCTCGGCCGGCGGGCTGGCTTCGGAGCGGAGCAGCAGGGTCGGCGGCCGCACCCAGCGGCCGCCGACCCGGAGCGCGATGGTGCGGTTCACCTGGCTCGCGAGCCCGGCGAAGATCTCGGGCGCGAGGCCGATCACCCGGTTCAGCGCGGCCTCCGCCGCGACCCGGCCGCGGGCATAGAAGAACAGGTGGTTGTCGAGCCCCGCCAGCAGCCGCACGGTCTGCCCGTCCGACAGGATCAGGTGATCCCGCATCTTGCCCAGCCGCGCGTCGAGCCAGGCGCGCGGGGCGCCGTCGGTGAAGATCTCGGGGCGTGCCAGGAAGCGGACCTGGGTGCGGTTCGCCGCCGCCGTCTGCATCACCAGCCAGACCGCGAGCCGGAGATCGGTCGGCAGCACGGCATCGCGCAGCTCCCGCCAGGTGAAGATCGAGCCCGGCAGCCGGGGCGGCAGCGCGCTGCCCGGGATGGAGACGAGCAGCTCGGCGCCGAAGGGGGCGGGCTGGCGGCTCATGTGGCGAAGACGAAGCCCGGTTCGACCGGCGTGGCCAGCAGCCGCGGCTCGCGGCGGAACTCCTCGCTCTCGGCGAGCAGCACCAGCAGGCCGAAGGGGGTGACGGCGCCGATGCGGAGCAGCCTCTCATAGCTCGCGAGCCCCGCCGGATCGGCCGGCCGCCCGAGCACATAGCCATAGGCCGCGCGAAGGAAGGCCGGCAGCCCGTGCCGCTCGATGAAGGCCTGCAGCAGCGGCGCGCAGCCCGAAAGCTGCTGCACCGAGCGCAGCGTCGTCGGGTCCGCCGCGGCGATCGCCTCGATGCTGGCCAGCGGGCCATCGGGCGCATCGCGCAGCCGCCAGGCGTCGGTCGCGGCGATCTCGGCGCCGGTCGCGGCCGCGCGCAGCACGAGCCGCGCGCCGGCCAATTCCTCCACCGGCCGGGCGAGCCGCAGGCGGAAGGCGCACCAGCCCAGCCGGAAGCCGACATCGGCGAGATCGCCGCGGTGCAGGTTGGCGACGCCCTCGGCCAGCGGCGCGTCATCGGGCCCGTGCAGGCGGATCGCCAGGCTCGCCTCCGGCGCGGCGTCGTCGAAGGCCCAGCCCTCCGCGAAGCCGTGGCGCGTCAGCGCATCGAGATGGCCGCGCAGCATCGCTCAGGTCACCTCGAAGAGCCGCCCGAGCAGGCCGGCGAGCAGGGCGGAGGGCGCGGTGCGCTGGCGGGGCGAGAGGACGCAGAGCGAGCCCGCCTGCTCCTCCAGGTGGAAGGCGTCGAAGACGCGCGCATAGGCCGGGCGTTCCGCCACCACGTCGTGCAGCAGGACGAGCGGCGGCGGATGGCGCCCGGTGGCGGCGAGCAGCGCGACCGAGAGGCAGCAGGCCACGCGGAAGCGCCCGTCCACCAGCACGAGGTCGGGGAAGCCGCCGCGGCGGTCCCATTCGGCCCACATGGTGGCGATGTAGCGCGGCCAGCGGTCGAGATGCGTCCGCCCGACCGGCGAGCCCGAGGCGCCCACGGGTCCGATATCGGCATGCAGGATGCTGACGCGGCCGGCCGCGGCGCCGGGCGCGATCGCCGGGTCCTCGCGCACCTTGGTCGCCCAGGCGGGATCGGATTCGACGCCGACCACCGTCTCGAACCCCGCGCGCACGGCCATCAGGGTGGAGCCGCCGGTGCCGAACTCCGCATAGTGGCGCCTGCCGCTGCCGAGCACGCGGCCGAACAGCGCCAGCTCGTCCGGGTCCATGCGCGGCTTGCCGAGCCGCGTTGCGGGCAGCCCTGCGGGCGTTGCCGGGGGCGGCGACGCGGCCGCCAAGCGCGGCGACGTGACGGCGGCCTTGGCGGCGATGCGGCGACGGCGTTCGGCCATCTCGCGCTCCCGCATCGCCGCGAGTCCGGCGGCATCGGGCAGGTCGAAGCCGACCTCCGCCACGTCGGGGATGACGGTGTCGCCATAGCCCGCGGCGGCGTAGCGCTCAGGGGTCGCGTGCAATCCCCGCTCGCCGATGTAGCGCGCGCTCGCGACCGTCGTGTTCAGCGCGACGCGGCCGAGATGGTAGGTCAGCGCCTTCTTGACGTCGTCCTGGGAGGAGGCGGCGGCGAGGACGCCCTTCGCGCGGTAGCGCGCGAGGATCTCGGGCGTGCGGCGGGTGCGCGGATGGTAGTCGCGGCCGCGCACGAGCTCGTAGTAGTCCGCCATCATCGGCTGGAGCGCGCGCCAATGGCGGCGGAACAGGCCGAAGCCCCAGAGATGCTCCAGCCGGCGCATCTGCCGCGGCCGGGCGAGCTGCTCGGCCTCGCTCGCCTGGAGATGGCCGTAGCAGGCGAAGTAGCCGACCTCCGCGATCTCCGCCGTCGCCGCGCGCAGCGCCTCGAGCGTGGCAAGGTAGCGCGGCGCCGGCACCAGGTCGTCCTCGAAGAAGAAGCCGCATTCGGCGCCGAGCGTCTCGAACAGGTGCGTCTCGGCGCGCAGGTAGTTCTCCGCCACGCCGATGTTGTTCGCCGCCGCCATCACCTCGCCATGCGGGACCAGCTCGCGGAAGGCGGCGATGCAGGCCTCGACATCCTCGAAGCGGGCGGCGCCGCGGCCCGAATAGGCGTTGTGCCAGCCATCCTGGAACAGGAACACCGGCCGCGCCGCGAGCCCCGCCCCCTCCTGCCGCGCCAGCGCGGCGAGAACCTGGCGCAGGTAGTGCGGCCGATCGAAGGAGAGGATCGCGACCGGCGCCGGCTCAGGCAAGGTAGAACCCCTTCGCCTGCGCCTCGCGCGAGCGCAGCAGCGACCGGCGGATCTGGCGCAGCGTGCGCTTGCCGACATTCTTCTCGTAATAGGCCTCGTCCGGCGGCACGCGGTCCATCACGACGCGCCAGAGCCACTCGATCTCCTCCCGCGCGGCGGGGCGGTCGGGGTTGAACATGTGGCGCCGCATCTTCTCGAGCTCCGCCGCGTAGCGGTGCTGCCGGTGCGCAGCGCAGGCGGCGCGCTTGTCCTCGATGATGCGCGCGACCAGCGCGGCATCCGCCGCCGGGGGCGCCGCCGGCATCGCCTCGGCCACCTCCACGCGGTCGAAGCCGGCGGCGGCGAAGCGGTCGGCGCGGAAGCTCTCGCCCTGCGCGCCGATGTAGCGGGCATAGGGCACATCGGTGTTGACCCGCGCCCAGCCGAGTTCCGCGCAGGCCATCGTCTTGGCCACGTCCTGCGAGGACGCCATGGAGGAGACGCCCTTCGCCTCGTACAGCTCGACGATCCGCAGGTGCGGCCGCGCCTGGTAGTCCACCTCCGCATAGGCCTGGTGGAAGGGGCGCAGCCAGGGCTGGATCGCCTGCCAGCAGCGCCGTGTCAGCCCGAAGCCCCAATGGTGCTCCATCGGCACGAGGCGCGGCGCGGCGGGGTCGCCCGGCGCGCGGTGGTCGCCATAGGCGGCGAAATAGCCGATGCGCGGATGCGCGGATGCGAGCCCGGCGAGCAGCTCCAGCATCGCAAGGTAGCAGGGGCCGAGTTCCAGATCCTCCTCGAAGAAGAAGGCGATCTCGGCGCCGAGCTGCTGGAAGGCGAGCTTCTCGCCGCGCCAGATGTTCATCGCGACGCCGAGGTTGTCGGGCGAGGCATGCACCTGCCCGCGCGGAAACACCTCGCGGAAGGCGGCGACGGAGGCCGCGATCGCCTCCGCCTCGGCATAGTGCACGCCCGAGCGCGGGGACCGCGCGCCGTCCTGGACCAGATGGATCTCCGCCTCGTCGAGCTCGACGCCCCGCTGCGCCCGGAGCGAGAGGCAGAGACGGCGCAGGTAGTCGGGCCGCGCGAAGGCGAAGAGCAGGATCGGACGGGCGATCCGGATCACCCGAAATGGCTCCGCCACCAGGCCACGAAGCGGCCGAGGCCGGTCGCGAGGTCGGTGGTCGGGCGCCAGCCGAAATCGCGCGCCATGGCCGAGACATCGGCATGCGTCGCCGGCACGTCGCCCGGCTGCATCGGCAGCAATTCCCGCGTCGCCGTGACGCCGAGCAGGCGTTCCAGCGTCGCCACCATGTCGAGCAGCGCCTCGGGGTGGCTGTTGCCGATGTTGTAGACGCGATGCGCGGGCGCCGGCGGCGGATGGTCCAGCGCGGCCAGGATGCCCTGCACGATGTCGTCCACGAAGGTGAAGTCGCGCCGCATCCGGCCCTGGTTGAACAGCCGGATCGGCCGCCCGGCCAGCATCGCCTCGGTGAACAGCCAATAGGCCATGTCCGGCCGGCCCCAGGGGCCATAGACGGTGAAGAAGCGCAGCCCCGTGAGCTTCAGCCCGTACAGGTCCACATAGGTCGTCGCCATCAGCTCGCCCGCGGCCTTGGTCGCGGCGTAGAGCGAGGCGGGGTGGTCCACCCGGTCGGTCTCGCGGAACGCCTGCCCAGCCGGGCGCGAGCCGTAGACGGAGCTCGTGGAGGCATAGACCGTGTGCGCGATGCGCCCTTCCGCGCGGCGGATGCCCTCTAGGATGGCGAGCTGGCCGGTGACATTCGCCGCCGTGTAGGCGAAGGGCTGCTCGAGCGACCAGCGCACGCCGGCCTGCGCGCCGAGATGCGCGATCCGGTCGATGCCGGGATGGCCCTGCATCAGCGCGAGCACGGCGGCGTGGTCCGCGAGGTCCAGCCGGTGGAAGGCGAAGGCGCCCGGCCGCGCATCGCCGGTGAGCGCCGCGAGCCGCGCCAGTTTCAACGCCGGGTCATAATAGGGGTTGAGGTTGTCGAGCCCGATCACCTGCTCGCCGCGGCGCAGCAGCGCCTGGCAGAGATGCGCGCCGATGAAGCCGGCGGCGCCGGTGACGAGGACGGCGCCCATCTCAGCGCCCCCCGATGGGCATGGACTCGATCAGAGCACGGGCAGGGCTGGCGCGCATCCGCGCTGTGTAGCCGGCCGCTGCCCGCCGCGCCAAGCACGCCGGCGCGCGCAAGGGGTTGGCGCAAGGCGCGACGGGGCGATAAGAAGGCGCGCCGCAACGCCTGGGATGTCTCTCTTGCGCCTTCGACAGCCCGCGATCCTTCCCGCCGGGCCAGGCTGCGAGCCCGCCGCATGACGCATGTGAACATCGTCACCTCGGATCGCGGCTGGATCCTCGAGAAGCTGGCCCGCGAGATCGCCGACCGCCTGCCCTACGTCACCTTCGGCGAGGGCCCGGACCCCGGCGCGGGCATCCAGTATTACGTCACCTATTCCTGCCGCCATCGCCGCCTCTCGCCCGTCGAGGTCGCGTATTTCGCGCATCTCGAGCCGGAGGGCGAAGCGCGCGCCCGCTTCTTCGACACCGCGCGCGAGGTCGAGCATTGCGTCTGCCATGCCCGGCTCTACGAGGCGGTGCTGCGCGAGACGGGGGTGGAGCAGGTCACCACGATCTCGCCGGGCGTCGATGCCGCGACCTTCCGCCCGAAGCTGCGGATCGGCGTCGTCGGGCGCACCTACCACACCGGCCGCAAGGGCGAGGCGCTGGTCGCGCAGGTGATGGACATCCCCGAGATCGAATGGTCCTTCACCGGCGAGGGCTGGCCGGGCCCCGCGCTCGACCTGCCCGCCGCCGCGCTGCCCGACTACTACCGCGGCCTCGACTACGTGCTGGTCCCGGCGCTCTACGAAGGCGGGCCGATGTGCGTGGTGGAGGCGCTGGCCTGCGGGACGGAGGTGATCGCGCCGGCCATCGGCTGGGTGCCGGAGTTCCCGCATGTGGAATACCAGGCCGGCGACGCCGCCGACCTCCGCCGCGTGCTGCTCGGCCTCGTGGAGAAGAAGCGCGCGCTGCGCGCCGCCGTGCTCGACCGCAGCTGGGACGCCTGGGCCGAAGGGCATGACCGGCTGTTCCGCGGCCTCGCCGGGGCGCATGGGCTGGATCTCGCCCCGCCCGGGCCACGCGCGCCGCGCCTCGCGAGGCCCCGGCGCGTCGGCGTCTTTCTGCACGGCAACGAGCACCGCTCGCAGGGCGGCCCGACCGTGCGCGTGCCGCGGCTCGCGCGCGAACTGCGCGAGAACGGGACGGAGGCGGAGCTCCGCATCCACCCCGCCCCCGACGGTTTCGAGGGGCTCGATCTCGTCCACGCCTTCAATGGCTGGTCGCCCTGGTCGGCGCTCGACCTGCTGCGCCGCGCGCGCGGCGCCGGCAAGGCGGTCGTGTTCTCCCCGATATTCCTCGATCTCACCGCGCGCGACATCTGGGAGGACCGGCTCGCCGCCGCCTTCGCCGAGGCCGCGCCGGGCGCGGCGGCGGAGGCCGCGCTCGCCCCCGTCATCGCGGCGCTGCGCCGCCGCCAATCCGGCGCCGAGCCGCCGCACGAGGCCGCCCCCGGCTTCCACGCCGCGGTGCGCGAGATGGCCGAGCACGCCGACCGGCTGATCCTCCTCAGTGAGCGCGAGGGCGAACGCCTGGCGCGGATCGGCGCGCGGGTGGACCACGGCGTCGTGGTGCGCAACCCGGTGGACGCGACGCTGTTCGGCGCCGCCGACCCGGCGCTGTTCAAGGCGGAGACGGGCCTCAGCGACTTCGTGCTCTGCGTCGCGCGGATCGAGCCGCGCAAGAACCAGCTCCTGCTCGCCCATGCGCTGCGCGATCTCGACATCCCGCTCGTGCTGCTCGGCCACACCGCCAACCCGGCCTATCGCGACCTGGTCGAGCGGCATGGCGGGCCGAACCTCCGCATCCTCGATCGCCTGCCGCCCAATTCGCCGCTGCTCGCCTCGGCCTTCGCCGCGGCGCGCGTCGCGGTGCTGCCGAGCTGGGCGGAGGGCGCGCCGCTGGCGGCGCTCGAGGCGGCGGCGGCCGGCGCCTCGCTGGTGCTCAGCGACGAATCCGGCGAGCGCGAGTATTTCGGCGACCTTGCGCGCTACGTGGACCCGGCCGACCCGGCCGCGATCCGCCGCACCATCCTCGACGCCTTCGAGACACGCCGCGACGCGTCGGAGATCGCCGCGCAGAAGGCCTTCATCGCCGGGACCTATTCCTGGGACCGCCACCGCGCGGCGACCGAGGCGGTCCAGGCCGAGGCGCTCGCCGCCGCCCGGGCCCGCCCCGCGGCCCGCCCTCAGGCCCCGGCCGTCGCGCCGCAATGGCGCCAGCTGCCGATCGTCTATGACGTGACGACCAGCGCGAACCATTCCGGCCGCTGGACCGGGATCGCCCGCGTCGAGGCCGCGCTCGCCATCGCGCTGAAGCAGGACCCGCGCGCCGATATCCGCTTCGTCGCCTGGAACAACAAGGCGCGCGAGTTCATCGAGGTGCCCTTCGAGGGCATCCGCGCCGGCAAGCTCGCCCGGCTGCTCGCGCATCACGACGCGGCGCCGGTGCCGCTGCTGCACCTGCCGGAAGGCGCGCACTACGTCGTGCCCGGCAGCGGCTGGATGCAGAACCAGGTCTATGCCGAGAGCACGGTCGCCTTCGCCCGGCGCCACAGGCTGCGCCTGACGCCGATCATCCACGACATCATCCCGACCAGATTCCCCTTCTGGTTCAACGACGGCTACGCGCCGGTGTTCGAGCAGAACCTGCAGATGCTGCTCGATGGCGCGGACCATGTCGCGGCGATCAGCCAGGCGACGAAGCGCGACGTCGAGGCCTATGCGGCGCGCATCCAGGGCCTGTTCATCCCCGGCGTCTCGGTGTTCCGCGAGGGCGACGAGATCCAGCTGCTGTCGGAGGAAGGCGACGCCGCGGCACTCGCCCGGCTCGAACAGGATTTCGCCCGCCGGCCCTTCGTGCTGACTGTCGGCGCCATCCACCAGCGCAAGAACCACAAGCTGCTCTACGACGTGTGGCTCAAGCTGGCGGAGACGATGGGGCCGCGCTGCCCGCATCTCGTCATCGTCGGCGGCGTCGCCTGGAACGGGCATGAGGTGGCGCGCGCGCTCCGCGGCGATCCACGCCTGAGGGACAAGGTCTCCATCCTCGACAACGTGGACGACCTCGGGCTCGACTGGCTCTACCGGAACTGCCTCTTCACCGTGTATCCCTCGCTCTACGAGGGCTGGGGCCTGCCGGTGGCCGAGAGCCTGAAATACGGCAAGCCCTGCATCGCGGCCGACACCTCCTCCGTGCCGGAGATCGCGCCGGGCCTGGTCGAGCTCGTGGACCCGCTCGATGTCGCGGCCTGGGCGACGAAGATCCGCTTCCTCGCCGGCAGCCGCAGCGCGCGCGCGGCGATGGAGGCGCGCATCGCCGCCGAGCATCGCGGCTTCACCTGGGCGCGCTCGGCCGAGGCGCTTCTCGACCTGCTCGCCGCCGCCGAGGCCGCGCCCCGCGCGAAGCGGCCCTATACGCTCGGCCAGGTCGTGCCCTTCGCCGACCGCGTCGCGGCCGCGCGCATCCGCGGCGCCGGCTGGCACCCCTTCGAGAAATGGGGCTGCTGGGCCAGCGCGAGCCGCGCCGAGCTGCTCTTCGAACCCGGCCTCGCGGTGCGCGAGCCGCTCGCGCTGATCGTCGAGGCGCGGGCGCTGACCTTCCCCAACACGCCCTTCGAGGTGCGGGTGCTCGCCAACGACATGCCGGTGGCGCGCTGGCGGCTGCGCGGGGGGGAGCTGCAGGTGCTGCACGCGGTGATCCCGGCCGCGATCGCCGCGCGCGGCCCGGCCATGCGCATCACCTTCGAGAGCGCCTTCCTGACGCCCGTGCGCCAAGTGACGAAATCCGAGGATGGCCGGCTGGTCGGGCTCGGCCTCGCGCGGGTCGCCCTCGCGCCGCTCGCCGGCGTCGCGGATGCGGGCCGCTACTTCTCCGCCCAGGCGCGCGGCGGGCCGCGGCCCGAACTCGGGCGCATGCACAACCTGATGGCGGATGCCGAGGCGCGCGGCGTGCTGGCCGGCCGGTGGAACCTCGTCGCCGGCTGGGGCATGACCAGCGCGGAGCTGCGGCCGCGCCTCGAACTCCCCCTCCAGGAGATGCCCGGGCGCGATCTCGATGTCGAGCTGCGCCTCCGCCCGGTCGCCACGCCGGCGGCGCCGCTGCTGCTGCTCGCGCTCGCGAATGGCGAGGAGGTCGGCGCCTGGACCTTCCGCTCGGACGAGCCCGTCTCGGTGCGCTTCGCCCTTCCCGGCGCTGTGCGCGCCCGGGCGGAGCCGGTGACGCTCGATCTCGTGCCCGCCGACAGCCGCGCGCCGCAGCCGCTCGGCCTCGGCGCGGCGGAGGAGGCCTTCGGCTTCGGCCTGATCGCCTATGGGCTGCGCCTGGCGGGCCAGCCCGAGGCGCGGCCCCGCCTGCCGCTCGCGGCCGGGGAGCCGCTGCTGCTGGCCGCCGGCCGCGCGACCGGCGGCGATGCGCTGCTGCGCGCGGCGCTCGGGCCCGAATGGCATGCGCCGGAACGCAACGCGACCTGGAGCTTCGGCGCCGCCGCCACGCTCCCGCTCCGCCTCGACGCGCCGCCGGCCGAGGGCGTCCTGATCCGCGCGACGGTGGAAGGCTTCCAGCCGCCGGCCGGCGCGGCGGCGATCGCGCTCGAGATCCTGGCCGCCGGCCAGGTGCTGGCGCGCCACGCCCTCACGCCGCGCCAGCCGCGCAACCTGGAGGTGGCGGTGCCGCGCGCGCTGATCGGGCCCGGGGGGGAGCTCGACCTCGCCTTCCGCGTGCCCGTCGCGCCATCGCCCCGCGCGCTTGGCCAGGGGACGGACGAAAGGCCGCTCGGCATCCGTCTCGCGCGGCTCGATCTCGCCGCGCCGCCGCTGCTCGCGGCCGGGCGGGTGCTGCGCTTCGGCCTCGACCCCGCCAGCGGCAGCAGCGCGGCGCTGCCCTTCCTCCGTGGCGACTGGTTCGCGCCCGAGGCCTCCGGCTGCTGGACGCAGGATGAGCGCGGCGCGCTGGCCTTCGCGCCCGATCCGGCGCTCGGCGGCCGGTGGCGCCTGTTCCTGCTCGCGCGGCCGCTCGGCGCGACGCCGGCGGCGCCGGCGCAGGTGGAGGTCGAGCTCGACGGGCAGATCCTCGACCGCTGGGCCTTCGTCTCCGACACGCCCGCGATCCTCGAAGCGCGCGACCTCGCCGCGCGGCTCGCCGGCGCGTCGCTCGCCACGCTCGCGCTGCGCCGCCCCGGCGCCGTGGCGCCCGCCGAACTCGGCCTCGGCGCAGATGGCCGCCGGCTCGGCGTGATGGTGATCGCGGCGGTCCTGCTCGGGGAGGCGGGCGACGAGGCCGCGGCGCGCGAGGCCTTCGCCGCCGCGGGTCTCGGCCGCCATCGCGCAGCGCCCGAGACGGCCCCGCCCGTCCCGACGCCCGCCGAGCCGCCGCCGCGGCCCGCGCCGCCCCCCCCCATGCCGGCCCCGCCTAAACTGGCCCCGGCGACGCCGACCGAGCCGCCCCCCACCCCGGTGCAGAGCCTGCTGCTCGATCTCTCGCAGGGTGGCGCGCTGTACGGCGCCCGCCTCGCCGGCTGGTTCGAGGCCGAGCCGGAGGGCCGCTGGTCCGAGGCGGAGCGGGGTGAGATCCGGCTGCCCCCCGCGCCCGAGGGCGCCGGAAGGCTGGCGCTGGAACTCGTCGGGCGGGTCTTCGGCACGGGGGTCACCGGGCCGGCCGAGGTGGAGATCGGGATCGAAGGCGGCGGCACGCGCGCGCTGAACTTCGCATCCGACGATTTCCAGCGGCACGAGCTGGAACTGGACTGCGCCGCGCCGCCAGATGGCACGGCCGGGGTCGCGCTCCGGCTCCGCCGCCTCGGCGCGGTCTCGCCGGCGGAGGCCGGGCAGGGCGATGACGAGCGGCGGCTCGGCCTGCTGCTCCGGACGCTCGCCGTGGTATGGCGCTGAAGGCAGGCAGGAGAGGGTTGCGATGCGCGTGGCGATGATCGGGTCCGGCTATGTCGGGCTGGTGTCCGGGGCCTGCTTCGCCGATTTCGGGCATGACGTGGTGTGCGTGGACGTGAACGCGCAGCGCATCGCCGACCTGAAGCAGGGCCGCATCCCGATCTACGAGCCCGGCCTCGACCGGCTGGTGGCGGAAAACGCCGCCGCGGGCCGCCTCTCCTTCACCACCGACCTCGCGGCGGCCGTCGCCGAGTCCGAGGCGGTGTTCATCGCCGTCGGCACGCCCTCCCGCCGCGGCGACGGCCATGCCGACCTCACCTATGTCTCGGCGGCGGCGCGCGAGATCGCGAAGGCGATGCGCGGCTATACGGTCGTGGTGACCAAGTCCACCGTCCCCGTCGGCACCGGCGACACGGTGGAGGCGATCATCCGCGAGGCCCGGCCGGAGGCCGATTTCTCCGTCGTCTCCAACCCGGAGTTCCTGCGCGAAGGTGCCGCGATCGAGGATTTCAAGCGCCCCGACCGGGTCGTGGTCGGCGCCAATGACGAGCGCGCGAAGGCGGTGATGGCGGAGCTCTACCGCCCCCTCTCGCTCAACGCCGCGCCGGTGCTGTTCACCGACCGGCGCACGGCGGAGCTGACGAAATACGCGGCCAACGCCTTCCTCGCCACCAAGATCACCTTCATCAACGAGATCGCCGATCTCTGCGAGGAGGTGGGGGCCGACGTGCAGCTCGTCGCGCGCGGGATCGGCATGGACAAGCGCATCGGGCCCAAATTCCTCAATGCCGGGCCGGGCTATGGCGGCAGCTGCTTCCCGAAGGACACGCTGGCGCTGATCCGCTCCGCGCAGGACCATGGCGTCGCGCTACGCGTGGTGGAGGCGGTGGTCGCGGTGAACGACAGCCGCAAGACGGCGATGGCGCGCAAGGTGGTGAAGGCCTGCGGCGGCAGCGTGCAGGGCAAGACCATCGCGGTGCTGGGGCTGACCTTCAAGCCGAACACCGACGACATGCGCGACGCGCCCGCCATCAACATCATCGACGCGCTGCAGCGCGCGGGCGCGACCATCCGCGCGCATGACCCGGTGGGGGTGGAGCAGGCGAAGGCCGTGCTGCACGACGTGACCTACGCCGACAGCCCCTATGACTGCGCGGAGGACGCCGACGCGCTGGTGCTGATCACCGAATGGGACGCCTACCGCGCGCTCGACCTCGCCCGCCTCAAGCAGCGGATGAAGGCGCCGGTGGTGGTGGACCTGCGGAACGTCTACCGCGCCGAGGAGATGGCCAAGCACGGCTTCGACTATCTCCGCGTCGGCGGCCGGTCCGTCTGGCGGACAAGGGAGTAGCACTCCGCAGGGCGGAACGCGGCCCCGGCGCGCTTGGCGCCGGCGGCGCGGCGGCGTAGGCCCGGTCGCCTGGACCGGAAGAAGGCCGCCATGCCCATCGTCGCCGCAGAACTGCGCCCCTGCACCCAGCGCCAGGCCGATCCCGAGTGGAAATTCGCCCGCGCGACCGTGCCCGTCCTGCCGGGCTGGGTGATCGCGCTCACCGACGAGAACGGCACCACGGGCCTCGGCTATTGCCACGCGGTCGCGGCCATCACCACGCATGGCGAGGGCGCGGAGGCGGCGCTGCGCTTCCTCCAGCCCATGCTGGTCGGGCGCGAGCCGGAGGATCTCGCCGCGATCCTCGACCGGATCGAGGTGGCGCTGGCCGGCAACCGCTCGGCCAAGGCGGCGGTGGACATGGCGCTGCACGACCTGGTGGCGCGCCGCGCGGGCCTCCCGCTCTCGGCGCTGATGGGCGGGCGCTGGCGCGAGCGCATCCCGCAATCGCGCATCCTGCCGATCAAGGCCCCGGCGGCGATGGCGAAGGGCGCGGCGGAGCTTGCCGCGAAGGGCTACCGCGCGATCAAGGTGAAGCTCGCCGGCGATGCGGCGGATGCCGAGCGCGTGGCGGAAATCCGCGCCGCCGTCGGGCCGGGGGTGACGCTGACGCTCGATCCGAACCAGACCTACAGCGCCAAGGGGTTCCTCGCGGCGTGGAAGCGGATGGAGCGGCACGACATCGCCCTTGTCGAGCAGCCGGTCCCTGCCGCCGACTGGGCGGGCCTCGCGCTGCTGACCCGCACGCTGCCGGTCGCGATCGAGGCGGATGAGAGCGTGGAGACGGTGGCCGACGTGCTCCGCGTGGTGGAGGGGCGGGTGGCGGATGTGGTGAACCTCAAGCTCACCAAGCTCGGCGGGGTGCGGAACTTCGTGACCGCCGCGCGCATCCTGGAAGCCGGGCAGGTCGCGGCGCGGATGGGCGCGGCCTTCGGCCCGGCGCTGCTCCAGGGGGCGTCGGCGCATGCCGCGGCCTCCCTGCGGCACCTGCCCCATGCCTGCGAGCTCTCGGAGCACGACCACATCCTGGACGACCCCTTCACGCCGGTGCCGATCGAGGACGGGATGGTCGCCGTGCCGCCGGGCCCGGGCTGCGGCGTGAGCTACGCCTGAACGGCCGCGTCAGAAATCCAGGTCGTCGTAATGCGCGGGCGGTGCCAGGCCGCTCACGCGCTCGGACAGCAGCGGGCGGAAGGACGGGCGGGACTTGATCCGGGCGTACCACTGCTTCGCGGAGTCATTGGCCGACCAGTCCACGTCGCCGATGTAGTCGAGCGCCGAGAGATGCGCCGCCGCCGCGAGGTCCGCGAGCGTCAGGCTGGCGCCGGCGAGCCAGGCGCGGGTTTCCGCGAGCCAGCCGACATAGTCGAGATGCGGCTTGAGGTTGGCATACCCCGCCCGCAGCGCCGCCGCGTCCGGATGGCCGCGGCCGAGCAGGCGCTTCATCTGCTTCTCGTGCAGCAGGTTGCGCGTCACCTCGATGTGGAACTTGTGGTCGAACCAGGCGACGAGGCGGCGCACCTCGGCGCGCTCGGCCAGCGTCCGGCCGAGCAGCGGGCCGTCGGGGTACGCCTCGTCGAGGTATTCGCAGATCGCGTTGGAATCGGCGATGACGAGCCCGTTCGAGTCCTGCATTACCGGCACGGTGCAGGCCGGGTTCATCGCCAGGAACTCCTCGCGCCGGTCCCAGACCCGCTCGATCCGGAGGTCGAAGGGGATCCGCTTCTCGGCCAGCGCGAGCCGCACCTTGCGCGAGAAGGGCGAGAGGGGGAGGTGGTAGAGAATCCGCATCAAGGGCGCGCGACTCCGATCCCCTTCCCTATGGCACGCGCCCGCCGCGCGGCCAACGGGAAGAGGAGGTGAACGCGCGCCCCCGCGGGCCTACTCCGCCGCGACGGCGGCGGCCTCCTCCATCGGCTTCGGCAGGTAGCGCGCATAGTCCTTCGGCACGACATGCCAGAACCGCGCCCGCTCCTCCGCCCAGTTGTTGAGGAGCCGCGCGGCGAAGGGGCTGCCCGTCTCCTTCACGTGGCGGGCGACGAAATCCTGGAGCGCCGCCTCCCAATGCGCGCTGCCGCCGAGCCGCTTCCACAGCAGCGTCTCGGGGTTGAGCCGCGCCTCGAAGGTGCCGTCGGCGTCGTACACGAAGGCCATGCCGCCGGTGAAGCCGGCGCCGAAATTGTCGCCGACTGGCCCGAGGATCACCGCCGTGCCGCCGGTCATGTATTCGCAGCCATTGGCCCCGCACCCTTCCACCACCGCGAGCGCGCCGGAATTGCGCACCGCGAAGCGCTCGCCCGCCTGGCCGGCGGCGAACAGCGCCCCGCCCGTCGCGCCATAGAGCACGGTGTTGCCGATGATCGTGTTCTCGTTCCAGACCAGCTTCGAGGACGGCGCGGGCCGCACCACGATGGTCCCGCCCGAGAGCCCCTTGCCGACATAGTCGTTGGCATCCCCGAACACTTCGAGCTTGAGCCCGCGCACCGCGAAGGCGCCGAGCGACTGGCCGGCCGAGCCGCGCAGCCGCACGGTCAGATGCCCACGCTGCAGTCCGTTCATGCCGAACTTGCGGACGATCTTGCTGCTGATCTTGGTGCCGATCGCGCGATGGGTGTTCCGGATGTTGTAGGCGAGCTGCATCTTCTCACCGCGCTGGAACAGCGCCGCCGCGTCGCGGATCATGTCGGCATCCAGCGTCTCCGGCACCTCGTTGCGGCCCTCGATGGTGCAGAAGGCCGCATGCGGGCCGGCATCGGCCTTCACCAGCAGCGGGTTGAGGTCGAGGTCGTCGAGATCCTCCGAGCCGCGGCTGACCTGGCGCAGCAGGTCGGTCCGGCCGATCACGTCCGTTAGCCTGCGGAAGCCGAGCCCGGCCAGGATTTCCCGGACTTCCTCCGCGACGAAGGAGAACAGGTTGATGACCTTCTCCGGGCTGCCGGCGAACTTCTGCCGCAGCGCCTCGTCCTGGGTGCAGACGCCGACGGGGCAGGTGTTGGAATGGCATTGCCGCACCATGATGCAGCCCATCGCGACCAGGCTCGCGGTGCCGATGCCGAACTCCTCCGCGCCGAGCATCGCCGCGATCACCACGTCCCGCCCGGTCTTGATGCCGCCATCGGTGCGCAGCTTCACGCGGTGCCGCAGGCGGTTCAGCAGCAGCACCTGATGCGTCTCGCTCAGCCCCATCTCCCAGGGCAGGCCGGCATGCTTGATCGAGGACACCGGCGAGGCACCGGTGCCGCCCGAATGGCCCGAGATCAGGATCGCATCCGCCTTCGCCTTGGCCACACCCGCGGCGATGGTGCCGATGCCCGACCGCGCGACGAGCTTCACGCAGACCGTCGCCTCCGGGTTGATCTGCTTGAGATCGTAGATGAGCTGCGCGAGATCCTCGATCGAGTAGATGTCGTGGTGCGGCGGCGGGCTGATGAGCATGACGCCCGGCGTCGAGTGGCGGAGCTTCGCGATCAGCTCCGTCACCTTGAAGCCGGGCAGCTGCCCGCCCTCGCCGGGCTTCGCGCCCTGCGCGACCTTGATCTCGATCTCGCGGCAGTTGTTGAGGTATTCCGCCGTCACGCCGAAGCGCCCGCTCGCGATCTGCTTGATCGCGGAATTGGCGTTGTCGCCGTTCGGCCGCGGCCGCGCACGGGCCGGGTCCTCGCCGCCCTCGCCGGAATCGGACTTCGCGCCGATGCGGTTCATGGCGATGGAGAGCGTCTCATGCGCCTCGGGGCTCAGCGCGCCGAGCGAGATGCCGGGCGCGACCAGGCGCTTGCGGATCTCGGTGATGCTCTCCACCTCCTCGATCGCGACTGGCGCGCGGCCCTCGGTGCGGAAGTCGAGCAGGTCGCGCAGCGCCACGGGCGGCAGCCTGCGCACGCCATCGGAGTAGCGCTTGAAGGTCTGGTAGCTGTCCGTCTCCACCGCCTTCTGCAGCGTGTGGATCAGGCTGCCGTCGAAGGCGTGGTTCTCGCCGCTCTTGCGCAGCTTGTAGAGCCCGCCGACCGGCAGCGTGACCGCCGCCTCGTCCCAGGCCTTCGCATGCAGCGCGAGCACGCGGCGGGCGATGCCCGAAAGCCCGATGCCGGAGATGCGAGAGGCGACGCCGGGGAAGAACTCCGCCACCAGCGCGCGGGAGAGGCCGATGGCCTCGAAGTTCATCCCCCCGCGATAGGAGGACAGCACGCCGATGCCCATCTTGGACATGATCTTGAGCAGGCCCTTGTCCACCGCCTTCTTGTAGCGGGCGACGCAGTCCTTGAGCGACATGGTACCGAACAGCCCGCGCCGGTGGCGGTCCGCGATGCTCTCCTGCGCGAGATAGGCGTTCACCGTGGTGGCGCCGGCGCCGATCAGCACCGCGATGTAGTGGACATCGATGGCTTCCGCGCAGCGCACATTGAGGCTGGTGAAGGTGCGCAGCGAGTGCTTGACCAGATGCGTGTGCACGCCGCCGACGGCCAGGATCATCGGGATCGCGGCGCGCTCCGGCCCCTGGTTCTCGTCGGTCAGGATCACATGCGTGCAGCCGGATCGCACGCCCTCCTCCGCCTCGCGGCGGATGCGCTCGATATGGCGCCGCAGCCCCTGCTCGCCCTCGGCCACCGGGAAGGTCGCGTCCACGGTGCAGGCCGTCTCACCCATATAGGCGCGCATCGCGGCGAACTCGGCGTTGGACAGCACGGGGCTGTCCAGCATGAGCATGTCGCACTGCGTCGGGTCCTCGTCGAGGATGTTCCCGAGATTGCCGAGCCGCGTCTTGATCGTCATCACCCGCGTCTCGCGCAAGGAATCGATCGGCGGGTTGGTCACCTGGCTGAAGGACTGGCGGAAATAGTGGTGCAGCCCGCGATACTGGCCCGACAGCACGGCGATCGGCGTGTCGTCGCCCATGCTGCCCACGGCCTCGTTCGCATCCTCCACCATCGGATGGAGGATCGTCTCCAGCTCTTCGAGCGTGTAGCCGACCGCAAGCTGGCGGCGGCGCAGCGCCTCGCCGCCGAATTCCGCCTGCTCATCGGCGGCCGCCTTGACGATGCCGTCGATGCGCGTGGTGCGCTTCGTCCAGTCGCCGAAGGGCTTCCGAAGCGCCAGCATGTCCTTGAGCTCGGTGTCGGTGAAGAACCGGCCGGTCGCCAGCTCCACGCCGATGCACTGGCCGGGGCCGACGCGGCCCTTCTGCACGATCGCATCCTCGGCGAGCTTCACCATGCCCGTCTCGGAGCCGACGATCAGCAGCCCGTCCTCGGTGACGGAATAGCGCATCGGGCGCAGCCCGTTGCGGTCGAGCCCGCCGATCACCCAGCGCCCATCGGTGGCGCAGATCGCCGCCGGCCCGTCCCAGGGCTCCATCACCGCGTTGCAATAGAGAAAGAGGTCGCGATGCGCGTCCGGCATCGTCGCGTTGTTGCCGAGCGATTCCGGGATCAGCATCGCCTTGGCCATCGGCGCGTCGCGCCCGCCGCGCACCAGCAGCTCGAACACGTTGTCGAGGGTGGCGGTGTCGCTGCCGCCGGCCTGCACCACCGGCTTGATGTCGTCCATGAAGGCGTCGAGCAGGCGATGGGACAGCCGCGTCTCGTGCGACTTCATCCAGTTGACGTTGCCGTGCAGCGTGTTGATCTCGCCGTTGTGGGCGAGCATGCGGAAGGGCTGCGCCAGGCGCCAGGTGGGGAAGGTGTTGGTGCTGTAGCGCTGGTGGTAGATCGCGAAGCGGCTGACGAAGCGCGGATCGAGCAGGTCGGGGAAGAACTCCGTCAGGCTCTCGGCCAGGAACATGCCCTTGTAGATCACGCTGCGGCAGGAGAGGGAGCAGAGGTAGAGCTCCGGGATCTGCGCCGCGATCGCCTGCTTCTCGATCCGGCGGCGGATCACATAGAGGTCGCGCTCATAGGTGTCCTCGTCGCGCTGCTCGGGGTCCCAGATCAGGATCTGCTCGATCTCGGGGCGCGTCGCATTCGCTTTCTCGCCGATGCAGGCGACCTCGATCGGCACCTGGCGCCAGGAATAGATCGCGTAGCCCGCGTTCAGAACCTCGGTCTCGACGATCTGCCGGCAGCGCTCCTGCGCGCCGAGATCGGATTTCGGCAGGAATGCCATGCCGACGGCGATGCGCCCGGGCCGCACCTGGTCCCCGCCGCGCTCGACGACCTCGGCAAAGAAATCCTGCGGGATCTCGACATGGATGCCCGCGCCGTCGCCGGTCTTGCCGTCGGCGTCCACCGCACCGCGATGCCAGACCGCCTTGAGCGCGTCGATGCCGGCCTGCACCACCTTGCGGCTGGCCTTGCCATCCAGCGCCGCGACCAGGCCGACGCCGCAGGCGTCGTGCTCCGTCAGGTCGATATGCGCGGCCGAGGCCAGCAGGTCGCGGCCGGCGGCGTAGCGCGCCGCGAAATCGGTGCCGTTCTCCATCGCCGTCACTCCGCCGCCACGGCCAGCGGCCGGGCCTTCTGCTGGATGTGGAGGTGCATCTGCTCCGCCGCGTCGCGCCCGTCGCGGATCGCCCAGACGACGAGCGAGGCGCCGCGCACGATGTCGCCGGCGGCGAAAACGCCGGGCAGCGCCGTCATCATCGTGCGGTGGTCCACCTTCAGCGTGCCCCAGCGCGTGACCGGCAGCGCGGGCTCCTCGAAGGCCGTGGGCAGATCCTCCGGATCGAAGCCGAGCGCCATAATGACGAGATCGGCCGGCAGTTCGAAGCGACTGCCCGGCATCGGAGTCACCTGCTGGCGGCCGGTCGCGTCGGGCAGGCCGAGATGCATGCGATGCGCGACCACGGCACGAACGGAACCCTCGCCACGGAAGGCCTCCGGCGCGCCGAGCCATTCGAAGCGCACGCCCTCCTCCTCCGCGTGGTACACCTCGCGCATGGAGCCCGGCATGTTCGCCTTGTCGCGGCGATAGAGGCAGGTGACGGAGGCGGCACCCTGCCGCACCGCGGTGCGGACACAGTCCATCGCCGTGTCGCCGCCGCCGATCACCACGACATGCTTCCCCACCGCGTTCAGCGCGCCCCCGTCGAAGGCGGGCACCGCCTCCCCGAGCCCCTTGCGGTTCGAGGCAGTGAGGTAGTCCAGCGCCGGCACGATCCCGTCGAGCCCGATGCCCGGCGCCGACATGTCGCGCGCCTTGTAGACGCCGGTGCCGATCAGCACCGCATCGTGCTTCGCGCGCAGCGCGGCGAGCGGGATGTCCCTGCCGACCTGCACGTTCAGGTGGAAGTGGATGCCGGCGTCCTCGAACTGCTTCCAGCGGCGCAGCACCACCTCCTTCTCCAGCTTGAAGTTGGGGATGCCGTAGATCATCAGCCCGCCGACGCGGTCGTAGCGGTCATAGACATGCACCTGGTAGCCGCGCGCGCGCAGCCGCTCCGCCGCGGCGAGGCCAGCCGGCCCGGCGCCGACGATGCCGACGCTTTCGCTGAGCTCACGCCGCGGCTTCGGGGTCTTTACCCAGCCGCGCTCCCAGGCCGTGTCGGTGATGTATTTCTCGACGCTGCCGATGGTGACGCTGCCGAAGCCCTTCTCGATCACGCAATTGCCTTCGCAAAGGCGGTCCTGCGGGCAGATGCGGCCGCAGATCTCGGGGAAGGTGTTGGTGGCGGAGGCGACCTCATAGGCTTCCTCCAGCCGCCCTTCGGCCGTCAGCTTCAGCCAGTCGGGGATGTTGTTGTTGAGCGGGCAATGCACCTGGCAGAAGGGCACGCCGCACTGGCTGCAGCGGCTGGCCTGGGCGGTCGCGGCCGAGGGGTCGAAGGCCTGGTAGATCTCGCCGAAATCCGCACGGCGTTCCTCCGCCGCCCGCTTGTCGGGCATGCGCTGGTCGAGGCGCACGAATTGCAGCATCCGGTCGGCCATGGCGAAACGCTCTCCCCGGATGCGGCGGGGAGGCCCGCATCCGTCGGCGCGCCTCTACAGCAGGTTGCGCGGGTGCGCGAGTCCGATTTTCGCAATCAGGACAGAGAAGCTGTCCTTGTTTTCCGGCTCACACCGGACGGCAGTTATCCACAGGCTGGCGCGCGGACCCATAAAGTCCGAAACGGACCCTTCACGCGGCCTCCCGACGCCCCCCGCCCGGCCGGAATCGCTTCAGATAGGCCGGCACCACGGCCTCCACAGAGGTCGGCCGGATGCCGAGCGCCTCGAGGCCCGGCATCCCCTCCCCCACCACATTGTCCCGCTCCAGCAGCAGGAGTTGGTCCTGGGTCAGCGGCGGCGCGGGAAGGCGCTGGAGCAGCCCGGCCTGCCAGCGCATGAAGCCCATCGGCATGTCGAGCATCGGCCGCCGCCGGCGCGTCGCATCCAGGATGAAGCGCAGCACCTCCCGCATCGTCATCACGCGCGGGCCGCCGAGCTCGAAGGTCCGCCCCGCCGCGTCCGGCCGCTCGATCGCCGCCATCACCGCGTCCGCCACATCCCCGACATAGACCGGCTGGAAGCGCGTATCGCCCGCCACCACCGGCATCGCCGGCAGCCAGGCCATCGCGGCGAAGCGGTTGAAGAAGCCGTCCTCCGGCCCGAACACCACGGAGGGGCGCAGGATCACCGCCTCGGGGAAGGCGGCGCGCACGCCCGCCTCGCCGGCGGCCTTGCTCCGCGCATAGAGGCTCGGCGAGGCCGCGTCGGCGCCGATCGCCGAGACATGCACGAAGTGCGAAACCCCCGCCGCCTTCGCCGCCGCGGCCAGCGCACCCGGCGCCTCGCCCTGCAGCCGGTCGAAATCCCCGGCGCGGCCTTCGTAGAGGATGCCGACCAGGTTCACCGCGACCTCCGCGCCCTCCAGCGCGCGCGCCACGGCGGCCGCGTCGGTCACGGAGCAGGCGAGCGGCACGATCTGCCCGACGCGCCCCTGGGTCTGCAGCCGCCGCGCCGCCACCGGGTCCCGCCCGGCCACGCGCACGATGTAGCCGCGCTGCGCCAGCCGCTGCACCAGCTGGCGCCCCAGGAAGCCGGAGCCCCCGAACACCGTCGCCACCTTGCGCCCGAGCGCACCCATCGCCAGAACCCCTCGTGTCGCGCCGCACTATATGGAGCCGGCGCCCGAGCGCCAAGATCACGCGGCCGCTGCCCGGCCCATCCGAGGACGGAGCCCATCATGCGCCTGTTGTCCAACCTGCTCCGCCGCTTCGTGCGCAACGGCCGCCTGACCGTGACGGACCATGCCGGCGCCGTGCACGCCTTCGGCAGCGGAAAGGACGGGCCCACGGTCGCGATCCGCCTGACGGACAAGAAGGTCGAGCACGAGATCTTCCTCAACCCCGAGCTCAAGGCCGCCGAGGCCTACATGGATGGCCGCCTGGTGATGGAGGGCGACCAGCGCGTCTTCGACCTGCTGCTGCTCTTCTCGGTGAACCGCGCGGGGCTCGCCTCGCATCCCGTGCAGCAGGCGCTGCGCCGCGCCTGGCGGGCGGCGCGGCGGTGGCAGCAGCGCAACCCGCTCGGCCTCGCGGCCAAGAACATCCGCCACCACTACGACATCCCGCCCGATTTCTACCGTCTCTGGCTCGATGAGACGATGACCTATTCCTGCGCCTACTACCCGCGCCCCGATGTCTCCCTGCATGAGGCGCAGCTGGCGAAGCTGCGGCACATCGCGGCCAAGCTCAGGCTCGAGCCCGGCATGACGGTCGCCGAGATCGGCTCGGGCTGGGGCGCGCTCGGCACCTTCCTCGCGCGCAACTACGGGGTGAAGGTCGTCTCCGTCACCCTCTCGCCCGAGCAATGCGCGGTGGCGAAGCAGCGCGCCGTGGATGAGGGCGTGACCGACCTCGTCGAGTTCCGCGAGCTCGACTACCGCCTGCTCGAAGGCAGCTATGACCGCGTCGTCTCGATCGCCATGATGGAGGCGATCGGGTTGGACGAGTTCGACACCTATTTCCGCAAGATCAAGGCCCTGACGCGCCCCGGCGGATTCGCGCTGGTGCATTGCATCGGCCGCGCCTCCCCGCCCGGCACCACCGCGCCCTTCATCCGGAAATACATCTTCCCCGGCGGCTATGTCCCGGCGCTGTCCGAGGTCTTCGCCTCGCTCGAACGCACCGGCACCTGGTGCGCCGATTGCGAGACGCTGCGGCTGCACTACTACTGGACGATCAAGCACTGGCGCGAGGCGTTCGACGCGAAGCGCGAGGAGAGCGTGGCCATGATGGGCGAGCGCTTCTGCCGGATGTGGGATTTCTACCTCGCCTCGGTGGAGCTCGGCTTCCTGCACGGCTCCAACTTCGTCTTCCAGCTCCTGCTCTCGGAGAAGCGGGACGACGTTCCGGTGGTGCGCGACTACATCGTGGACGAGGAGCGGCGGCTGAACGCGATCGGGGCGCGATAAGTGCGGCCCCCCGCTTGACCCCCCTTCCCGACGCCCCTAAAGAGCGCGCCTCGCGCACCTGCCCAGGTGGCGGAATTGGTAGACGCGCAGGTTTCAGGTACCTGTGGCCGCGAGGCCGTGAAGGTTCGAGTCCTTTCCTGGGCACCATTTGCACGCGGGGCGTGACAGCGTGGGCGGCACCCTCTTCACCCGGAACGCCATGATCCGCCTCCACAAGCACGACCTGCCGGCCGACCTCGCCTTCGGGCCTTCCGTCGCGGTGGACACCGAGGCAATGGGCCTCGATCCCCGCCGCGACCGGCTCTGCCTGGTGCAGCTTTCCGCCGGGGACGGCACCGTCCATTGCGTCCAGATCCTGCCCGAGAGCCTGGGCGGCCGTGGCGCCGACTGCCCGAACCTCAAGCGCCTGCTCGCCGACCCGGCGACGCTCAAGATCTTCCACTTCGCCCGCTTCGACCTGGCGCTGCTGCGCCACGCCCTGGGCGTGACCGTGGCCCCGGCGGTCTGCACCAAGATCGCCTCGAAGCTGACGCGCACCTATACCGACCGGCACGGGCTGAAGGACCTGCTGAAGGACCTGCTCGGCGTCGAGATCTCGAAGCAGCAGCAGACCAGCGACTGGGGCGCGCCGGAACTGACGCAGGAACAGCTCGCCTATGCTGCCTCCGACGTGCTCCACCTGCACGCGCTCTGGGCACGCCTCAAGGGCCTGCTGGAGCGGGAGGGACGGCTGGAGCTCGCCGAGGCCTGCTACCGCTTCCTGCCGGACCGCGCCCGGCTCGACCTGCTCGGCTATGAGGATCCCGACCTTTTCAGCCACTGAATCGTTCCGGGCTCCGCGCGCTTGAGGGATTGTCAACCCATCCCCGGCCGGCTCTGGCACAATTCTTGTCGGATCGGCTTCGCGCGTTGACCCCCGCCTGGGGCGGCTGCATACAGAGGGGGTGAGATCGCTCCCTCCCGCCACCCGCGGCGGCGCCGCGCCCGTGGTCCCGGGCCGGACCCCATCGAGCCGCATGCCCCCGCCTTCCCGCCGGCGCACCCCGCCGAGCGCGGGCGCCCTCGCCCGCCGGCGCGTGCTGGTGGGCGTCGCCAAGCGCGTGCTGCCGCTCGCGGCGCTCGCGCTGCTCGCCACGGTCGCGCTCTGGCCCGAGTTCGAGAGCGCGGCCGACCGCGGCCGCGTCGCCTTCCGCCGGGTGGCGGAGGTGCGGCCGGATGCGCTGACCATCGTGAACCCGCGCTACCAGGGCGCCGACGAGCAGAACCGGCCCTACAACGTCACCGCCGACCGCGCCCTGCAATCGGGCAGCGAGGAGGTGGTGCAGCTCGAGGCCCCGCGCGCCGACCTGCTGCTCGCCGATGGCGGCTGGGTCTATGTCGAGGCGCGGGAGGGCCGCTACGACAAGGCGTCGAGCCGGCTCGACCTCGCCGGCGAGGTCACCATCCATCACGACGACGGCACCCAGTTCGTCACCGCGCGTGCGGCGATGGATGTCGGGCGCGGCGATGCGGAAGGCGACGACCCCGTCGCCGCCCAGGGCCCCTTCGGCACGCTGACCGCGGAGGGCTTCCGGCTGCGCGACCGCGGCCAGGTCGTGGTGTTCACCGGCCGCGCGCGCGCCGTGCTCGAGGGCACGCCGTGAGGCGCGCGCTGCTCGCCGCGCTGCTCCTCGCCGCGCCCGCCGCCGCCCAGACGCTCGACATGACGCAGGGCGGCCCGGTCGAGATCACATCGAACGACGGCATCGAATGGCGCCAGCAGGAACAGGTGGTGATCGCCTCCGGCGCGGCGCGGGCGGTGCGCGACGGCGTGACGATCGAGGCCGACCGCCTGATCGCCCGCTACCGCCCCCGCGCCGGCGCCGCCCCCGCGCCGCAGCCCGGCGCCACGCCCGCCTCCGGCAGCGAGATCTGGCGGCTGGAGGCGGAGGGGCGCGTGCGCATCACCTCCGCCAGCGAGACCGCCACCGGCACGCGCGCCGTCTATGACATGGACCAGGCGGTGATGGTGCTTTCCGGCCATGGCCTCGCGCTCGAGACGCCGGACCAGCGCATCACCGCGCGCGACAGCCTGGAATACTGGCCGCAGCGCCGGATGGCCGTGGCCCGCGGCGCCGCGCTCGTCACCACCACCGATGACCGGCGCGTCGCCGCCGAGACGCTCGTCGCCTACTTCCTGGAAGCCGAGCCCGCCGGCCAGGCGCCGCGCGCGCCGCGGCCGGCCAATGCCCCGCCCGGCGAGGGCAGCCGGATCGACCGCGTCGAGGCCTTCGGCAATGTCGAGATCCGCACGCCCGAGGAGGTGGTGCGCGGCGTGCGCGGCACCTACGCGCCGCAGACCGGGCTCGCGCGGCTCGTCGGCGGCGTCCGCATCACCCGCGGCGACAACCAGCTCAACGGCGCGGAGGCCATCGTGAACCTCCAGACCGGCATCTCGCGCCTCGTCTCCGCCCCCGGCGAGCGGGTGCAGGGCCTCGTCGTGCCGCAGCAGAGCCAGCCCGCGACCGCCGCCGTGCCGCCCGCCGGCACGCCCGCACCCCCGCCGCGCCAGCCCCTGCCGCAGCGCGCGCCCTCCGCCGGGACGCCGCGATGAGCGAGACGCCGCCCATCCGGCTTGCCGCGCAGAACAGCGGCCTCGTCGCGCGCGGCCTGGGCAAGCGCTACCGCAAGCGGCCGGTAGTGCGGAACGTCTCGCTCCATCTCCGCCGCGGCGAGGCCGTCGGGCTGCTCGGCCCGAACGGCGCGGGCAAGACGACGACCTTCTACATGATCACCGGCCTGGTGCAGCCCGACGAGGGCCAGGTGACGATGGACGGCCACGACGTCACCTTCCTGCCGATGTACCGCCGCGCCCGCCTCGGGCTCGGCTACCTGCCGCAGGAGGCCTCGATCTTCCGCGGCCTGTCGGTGGAGGACAACATCCGCGCCGCGCTCGAGGTCGTGGAGCCGATCCGCGACCGGCGCGAGCAGATGCTGGACTCGCTGCTGGCGGAATTCGGCATCGCGCATCTGCGGCGCGCCCCCGCGCTCGCGCTCTCCGGCGGCGAGCGCCGGCGCTGCGAGATCGCCCGCGCGCTGGCCACCCACCCCGCCTACATCCTGCTCGACGAGCCGCTGGCCGGCATCGACCCGATCGCCGTCGGCGAGATCCGCGACCTGGTGAAGCACCTGAAGGACCGCGGCATCGGCGTGCTCATCACCGACCACAACGTCCGCGAGACGCTCGAGATCATCGACCGCGCCTACATCCTGCACGAAGGCCAGGTGCTGATGGAGGGCAGCCCGCGCGACATCGTCGAACACGAGGGCGTGCGCCGCGTCTACCTCGGCGAGCGGTTCAGCCTGTGACGTGGCGGCTGGTTCGTGAGGGGGGCGTTGCCCCCCTCGAACTCCCCCCACCAAGGGCCAGTGGGCCCTTGGAACCCATGAGTTCAGTGGTTGTCCTGGGAGGGGGCCTCACGCGCGCGCCCTTGATCGAAGGCGTTCCAGGCCCCCTCCCAGGACAACCACCAAAGTCGCCGGGTCCAGGGGCCGCCTGGCCCCTGGCTGGAGGGGTTTGGGGAGGGCAGCGCCCTCCCCAAGCGGCCTGACCGCCATGGCACTGGCTCCACGCCTCGACCTGCGGCAGTCGCAGTCGCTGGTGATGACGCCGCAGTTGCGGCAGGCGATCAAGTTGCTGCAGTCCTCGAATGTCGAGGTCACCGCCTTCGTCGAGGAGGAGTTGGAGCGCAATCCGCTGCTCGAGCGCGACGAGCGCAACGAGCCGCGCACCGCCGCCGATGAGCGTGCGCCGGAGGCCGCGCAGGCGGCACCCGCCGATGCGCATGCCGCCGCAACCTCCGGCGAGATGCCGGCCGAGGGTGCCGCGCCGCTCGATGCGGATTGGAGCAACGTCTATGACAGCGAGACGCCCTCGGGCGGCCTCGGCAATGGCGTCGGCCGTGGCGGCGCGGCGGATTTCGGCGACGATCTTGCCGGCATCGAGGAACTGGCCGATGCCCGCGTCTCGCTGCGCGACCATCTCGGCGAACAGATCCGGCTGGGTTTCCACGACGCGCGGGAGCGGCTGATCGCGGCGCAGATGCTGGCCCTCGTGGACCCCGCCGGGCGGCTTGCGGTGACGGATGCGCAGATCGCCGGCGCGATGGGCTGCGAGGAGGCGCTGGTCGCCTCGGTCCGGGCGCGGATGCAGCGGCTCGATCCGGTGGGGATGTTCGCGCAGTCCTTGCGCGAATGCCTGGCCGTGCAGCTTGCCGAGCGCAACCGGCTCGACCCCTGCATGGAGGCGCTGCTCGACAACCTGGAGATGCTGGCCCGGCGGGACACGCGCGGGCTGATGCGCGTCTGCGGCGTGGACCAGGAGGACCTGGTCGAGATGATCGCCGAGTTGCGCCGGCTCGATCCCAAGCCGGGCGCGAACTGGGATGCCGCGCCGCCGCCGACCGTGGTGCCGGACGTGCTGATGCGCCGGCTCGAGAACGGCGAATGGGCGGTTGAGCTGAACCCGGAGACGCTGCCGCGCGTGCTCGTCAACCGCGGCTTCCATGCGCGCGCCGTGGTCGGCGCGAAATCGAAGGACGACCGCGCCTTCCTCGCCGACCGCCTGCAGAGCGCGACCTGGCTGGTGAAGTCGCTGGAGCAGCGCGCGAACACCATCCTCAAGGTCGCCGCCGAGATCGTGCGCCGGCAGGACGGCTTCTTCCGCCACGGCGTCGCGCATCTCCGCCCGCTGATCCTGCGCGACGTGGCGGAGACGGTCTCCATGCACGAGAGCACGGTCAGCCGCGTGACGGCGAACAAGCACATCGCGACGCCGCGGGGCATCTTCGAGCTCAAGTATTTCTTCACCACGGCGATCAACGGCACCGCCGGCGGCGAAAGCCATTCGGCCGAAGCGATCCGCTTCCGCATCCGCGAGATGGTCGCAGCCGAGGTGCCGGAGGACATCCTCTCCGATGACGCGATCGTCGAGCGGCTGCGGAAGGAAGGGGTGGACATCGCGCGGCGAACGGTGGCCAAATACCGGGAGTCGCTGCGCATTCCATCATCCGTGCAGCGCAAGCGGGAGAAGGCCGTCCCGGCCTGATAAGGTGTTCGGTGCGGCCTCTCCGAGAGAGGAAGGACGCCCTGATGCACATCACCGTCGCAGGCAAGCAGGTGGACACCGGCGAGGCGCTGCAGACGCATGTCCGCGACGGCCTCGGCCGCATCGCCGGCAAGTATTTCGATCATGCGCTGGAAGCGAACGTGACGTTCCGCCGCGACGCGAAGGGCCATGCCTTCGTCTGCGACATCAACCTCAAGGCCGGGCGCGATCTCTTCATGCGCGGCGAGGGCGAGGGGCCGGACGCGCACCGTGCCTTCGAGGAGGCGGCCGAGCATGTCGCCAAGCGCCTCAGGCGCTACCGCCGGCGGGTGAACGACCATGCGCGCAGCCTCGCCCAGCACCGCGACCGCGCGCCGGGCGAGCCCGCCCGCCAGGTGGTGCTGCAGACGCCCGAGGAGGAGGAGGCGGATGCCGCCGAGGCGCTGGTCGCGAACGGCAACGACCATCCGGCCGTGATCGCCGAGACGCAGGCGGTGATCGAACGGCTCAGCGTGGGCGAGGCGGTGATGCGGCTCGACCTGACGCAGGCCGAGGCGCTGATCTTCCGCAACCGGCAGAGCGAGGCGCTGAACGTGGTCTATCGCCGCCGCGACGGCCATGTCGGCTGGGTCGAGCCGGGCTGATCCTTGCCTCCCTCCCCCGCAATGCGGGGGAGGGTCGGGGTGGGGGTGCGGAGGTTCCGCGCCGCCTCGCCGTCAGACAGCCCCCCGCCTCAATGCACCAGCGCCGGCTCCATCTCATGCTGGCGGATCGCCGCGGCGGCGAGTTGCGCGCTCGGCGCGGCGCCGATCGGCGTGCCGTCGGCCGCGTGGATCGAGAAGGCGCGCGATCCGTTGAGGATCACGGGCCGCAGATAGGCGATCTCCTGGTTCCCGAGCAGCGCGAAATCCTGCGCCGACATGCCGCGCAGCATCTGCGCCGTCAGCATCACCCGGCCCGCCTCGGCGCCGTCCTGTTCGTTCATCGTCCGCTCCTTCCGGCACGTCCCCGCTGGGCCCGCGCCTGGTGTTGGCGGAGCGGATTCACGCTTCCGGCCGCGCGGGCCGTCCGCGATCCGCTCCGTGCGGCCAGGGGTATCGGATGATCACCCCTCGCCGGTTCGGCCGTCCGCGATCGGCTCGGCCAGGCCGCCCACGACGGGACGTTGCGCCCCGTTGCCGCGCGCGGCGATCCTGATCGTCTTGACCCGCGCCTCCGGCAGCGGCCGGCGCAGGTCCACATGCAGCAGCCCGTTGTCGAGCCAGGCGCCCTCCACCTCGATGCCCTCGGCGAGCACGAAGGCGCGCTGGAACTGCCGCGCCGCGATGCCGCGATGGAGGAAGACCCGGCCTTCCGAATCGTCCTTCTGCCGGCCGCGGATGACGAGCTGGTTGTCCTCCTGCGTGATCTGCAGGTCGTCCATCGCGAAGCCGGCGACGGCGAGCGTGATGCGCAGCCTGGTCTCGCCGGTCTGCTCGATGTTGTAGGGCGGGTAGCCATCCGCGTTCTTCTGCACCCGGTCGAGCATCTGCTCGAGATGGTCGAAGCCGAGGAAGAGCGGCGAGCCGAACAGAGAGGGACGCGACATGCGAGGTTCCCCTGTGCCTCCCCACCCCGGGGCAAGGCCTGTGTCCGGGCGGCCCGAAGCGCCGCCCGATCACGGATTTTGGAGGCGCCGCGTGCCGTTGCAAGGGGGGTGCCGCGGGGCTACCTCTGCCGCCCCCCGGACAGCCAGCCGATGACCGACGCCGAGACCCTGCCGATCCTGTTCGTGCCCGACCCGCGGCTGCGCGCCAAGTCGAAGCCGGTGGAGTCCGCCGACCCGCGCATCCCCGCGCTCGCCGAGAAGATGCTGGCGACGATGTACAAGGCCAATGGCCTCGGCCTGGCCGCGCCGCAGGTGGGCGAGCTGCTCCGCCTCGTCGTCCTCGACCTCCGGCCCGATGACCGGCTGGAGCCGATGGTGCTGGTCAACCCCGAGATCGTCGCCGAGAGCCGCGAGACGGAGGCGCGCGAGGAAGGCTGCCTCTCGCTGCCGGGCCAGTTCGCGGACGTGACGCGGCCGCGGATGGTGAAGGTGCGCTGGCAGGACCTTTCGGGCGCGAAGCGCGAGGTGGAGGCGGACGGCCTGCTCTCGGTTTGCCTCCAGCACGAGATCGACCACCTGAACGGCGTGCTGTTCGTGGACCATCTCTCGGCGCTGAAGCGGCACATGATGCTGCGCAAGCTGGCGAAGGAGCTGAAGGCGCAGCAGCGGGATTAGTGCCATGCATGCGCTGATCGCAGGGCGGGGCGGCCGCGCGCCGCGGACAGCGGGGGCCTGAATCGCATGCAGACGCTTCGCGTGGCGTTCATGGGCTCCCCGGACTTCGCCGTGCCCGCGCTGCGCGCGCTCCATGCCGCCGGGCATGAGGTCGCCGCGGTCTATTGCCAGCCGCCTCGCCCGGCCGGCCGCGGCCAGAAGGAAACCCCCTGCCCCGTCCACCGCGCCGCGCTCGATCTCGGGCTGCCGGTTCGCACGCCTTCGCGCGTGAAGCGCGACACGGCGGAGCACGCGGCCTTCGCCGCACTCGGGCTCGATGTCGCGGTGGTCGCGGCCTATGGGCTGATCCTGCCGCCGGCGATGCTGGCGGCGCCGCGGCGCGGCTGCCTCAACATCCATGCCTCGCTGCTGCCGCGCTGGCGCGGCGCGGGGCCGATCCAGGCGGCGGTCCTGGCCGGCGACGCCGAGACGGGCATCACCATCATGCGGATGGAGGAAGGCCTTGATACCGGCCCGATGCTGCTCCGTGAGGCGATCCCGCTCGGCCCCCGCGCCACCACGCCGGAGGTCCATGATGCGCTCGCGGCACTCGGCGCGAAGCTGATCCTGCGCGCGCTGGAGGAGGACCCGCCGTCGGTGCCGCAGCCCGAGGCCGGGGTCACCTACGCGCCGAAGATCGTGAAGGAGGACGGAAGGCTGGACTGGACCCAGCCTGCGGCGGCGCTCGACCGGCGCGTGCGCGCGCTCAATCCCTGGCCCGGCGCCTTCTTTACCCAAGGGTCCGAGACGATCCGCGTGCTGGCGGCCGAGCCCGCCGAGGGGAAAGGCCCGCCGGGCACCGTGCTGGACACGGCGCCGACCATCGCCTGCGGCGAGGCGGCGCTGCGCCTTCTCCGTCTCCAGCGCGCCGGGCGGGCGGCGCTGCCGGCGGCCGAGTTCCTGCGCGGCCATCCGCTGCCGCCCGGCAGCGTGCTCGGCTGATGCCGCGCTTCGCGCTCAAGCTCGAATTCGCCGGCACGGGCTTCGTCGGCTGGCAGCGCCAGGCGGCAGGCCTTTCCATCCAGCAGGTGATCGAGGAGGCCGCGGCGCCGCTCAACCGCGGCGAACTCCCGCTCGCAACCGCCGCCGGGCGCACCGATGCCGGCGTGCATGCCGAGGCGATGGTGGTGGACCTGCTGCTCGCCGCCGACCTGCCGCCCGAGCGCGTGCGCGAGGCGATCAACGCCCGCACCCTGCCGCACCCCGTCGTCGCGCTGGCCGCGGCAAGCGTCGCGGAAGACTGGTCGGCGCGCTTCGCCTGCATCGGGCGCGCCTATCGCTACCGCATCCTGAACCGCCCCGCCCGCGCCGCGCTCGAGGCCGGGCGCTTCTGGCATGTGAAGCGCCGGCTCGACGCCGCGGCGATGCACGCCGCCGCGCAGGGGCTGCTCGGGAAGCACGATTTCTCCGCCTTCCGCGCCGCCGCCTGCCAGGCGAAGTCGCCGCTCCGCACGCTCGACCGGCTGGACGTGGCCCGCCTCGGCGAGGAGGTGGTGGTCACGGCCGAGGCGCGGAGCTTCCTGCATCACCAGGTGCGGAACATGGTCGGCACGCTGCTCGAGGTCGGGCTCGGCCGCCGCGGCCCCGAATGGCCGCGGCGCGTGCTGGAAGGGCGGGACCGCACCCGGGCCGGCCAGACCGCGCCGCCCGAGGGGCTGGTGTTCACCGCGGCGCGCTACGAGCCGGAGCCGGACTGGGTGTGACCTTGGCGTGTCACCTACCGATAGACTTCCCGGCGATGGCCGATCTTCACCACCAGGACGACCAGCCGCGCCCCGATCAGTTCGAACAGCACGCGATGATCGCCGACACGCAGGCGGAAGCCGCCACCTGCCAGCGCCTTGACGTTCGAGGCGGCGGCCGGATCCGCGCCCAGTCGCTCGAGCGCCGCCGCCACCCGCCTCCTGGTGACCCGATCGAGATCGGCGAATTCACGCGCGGCACGCGGCGTGAACTCGACGCGGAAGGTCACCGCCGAAGGCCGCGCACGACCTCGTCGAACGGCAGCGTCGGCTCGCCCTGCTCGCGCCATTCGGCGAGGCGGAGCCGGACCTCCTCCGCGTCACGCTGGTCTTCGAGCGCTTCGAGCAGCGCCACATCCTCGATCGGCACCACCGCGACGAGCGGCTTGCCGCGGCGCGTCAGCACGACCCGCTCCTTGCCGAAGGCGGCGCGGTTGATCACCTCGGAGAGCTGGTCGCGAGCCTCGGCGGTGGAAAGCGCGGAATTGTCCGGCATGGCGCTGATGTCCGTGATGTACGCTTCGGCATCCTAGCCGAGCACATCACGGCAGCGCCACCCCGTATCGCGCCGCCAGCTTCTCCAGCGCCGGCGGGATCGCCGGGTGCAGCGCCACGCCCTCCGCCAGCGCCTTCGCCCGCCGGGCCACCGCGCCCTCCCCCGGCAGGCGCGGCGCGCCGAGGCCGGGGCGGGGCGGGTTGGCGCGGACGGCGCGGGCCAGGAAGCCGCCCTCGGACAAAAAGGCCTCGATGCCGCCGAACTTCGCCGGGTCGAGCACGAGCACGAAGACCGAGGCGCCCCAGCCCTCTGCCCCGCTCGCCCGCCCATGCCCGCCGAGCCCGCTCGTCAGCGCCTCCACCAGCAGGCCCAGCGCGAAGCCCTTGTGCCCGGCCTCCAGCCCGCCGAGCGGCAGCAGCGTGCCGTCGGCGAAGAAGGCGTTGGGGTCGTCGGTCGGGTTGCCGGCGGCGTCCAGGAGCCAGGGGCCGGGGAAGCGCGTGCCCTCGGCCCGGCGCCGCGCCGTCATGCCGTTGGTCGTGATGGACATGGAGATGTCGAGCACCACCGGCCCCTCGGGCGTCGGCCAGGCGGCGGCGATCGGGTTTGGCGTGATGATGCGCCGCGTGCCGCCCCAGGGCGCGACGGAGGCGGTCGCGGGATCGGAGCACATCAGCAGCAGGACATGCCCGGCCGCCGCGACCGGCGGCCCATAGGCGGCGAGGCAGCCGATATGGTGGCTCCGCGCGATGCTCACCGCGCCGATCCCGAAGGCCGCCGCCGCCCGCGAGGCCTCGGCGATGGCCCGGCGCGTGAGCCAGGGCCCCGGCAGCTTCCGCCCGTCCCATTGCGCGACGACGGGCGTGGCGGAGACCACCCCGGGTTCGCCCTCGCCCAGCATGTCGCCGGCCGCGAGGCTTTCGAGATAGGGCGCGAGGAGTGCGAGGCCATGCGTGTCATGGCCCATCAGGTCGCCTTCGAGCAGCACCTCGGCCACAGCCTCGGCCTGCGCCGGCCCGAGCCCCGCGGCATGGCCGCAGCCGATCGCGAAGCCGCGCAGCGCGGCGGCGTTCCAGAGCCTGGTCATCTATCCCCCCGAGACGGACGCGATCATGCCGCCGATGAACAGCCCGAGCGCGAGATCCGCCCCCACCAGCGCCGCCGCCCGGCCGCCGCCGACGCCGAGCGCATGCCGCGCGACGAACCATTCGAGCCAGATCGCATAGCCGAGCCCGGCCAGCGTCAGCGCCTGGCTGATCGGCGCGGGCGCCCCCAGCACGCCGGGCAGCGCGGTCAGCAGGATCACCACGTATTGCAGGACATTCGTCCAGTTCCAGGCGGCGATGAAGCGCGGCCAGCGCGCCGCGAGGCCCCAGCTGCCGACCATGGCGAGCGAGATCAGCGCGAAGCCGGCCCAGGCGATGGCATAGCCCGAAAGCTCCGCCACCAGCGCCCGCCCGATCCCGCCCGGCCCGCCGATCTCGGCCCAGGCGAAGAAGCGGATCGCGAGGAAGGCCGGCAGGCAGATGAAGGCGGCGAAGAAGGACCGCCAGGCGCCCTCCGGCGTGTCCTCCATCAGCGCGAGGCCGGCCGGCCTGCCGCGGCCGAGCAGCACGGCGCCCACCAGCCCCGCCGCCACCAGCGGCCGCATCGGCGGGGGCGCGGCGCCGCTCAGCGCAGCAGCTCCGCCAGGATCGCGCGGTAGGCCCCGGCGAGGCGCCGCAGCCCCTCGACCGAGGTGCTCTCGTCCACCTGGTGCGCGGTGTCGCCGATCGCCCCGAACTCCGCCACCGGGCAGTAGCGCGCGATGAAGCGCGCATCGGAGGTGCCGCCGCCGGTATCGAGCGCCGGCGCCACGCCGGTGCTCGCCTCGATGGCGCGGGACAGCGCGTCCACGAAGGGGCCCGGCTCGGTCAGGAAGCTCTCGCCCGAGCATTCCGCGCGGAGCTCGTAGCGTGCGCCTGCGGCCTTCAGCGCCGCGTGCAGGCGCTCGGTGAGCTGCGCGCTCGTGTGGTGGTCGTTGAAGCGGATGTTGAGCATCGCCTGCGCCGCGGCGGGGATGACGTTGCTCGTGCGGTTGCCGACATCGAGGCCGGTCACCTGCAGCGTCGAGGGCGGGAAATGCGCGCTGCCATTGTCGAGCGGTGCGGCGAGCAGCGGGCCCAAGGCGGCGATCAGGCGATGGATCGGGTTGTCGGCGGCGGCCGGATAGGCGCTGTGGCCCTGCCTGCCCTGCACCGTGACCCAGGCCGTCAGGCTGCCGCGCCGGCCGATCTTGATCGTGTCGCCGAGCACGCGGCGCGAGGTCGGCTCGCCGACCAGCGCCATGTCGGGGATCTGCCCGTTCGCGGCCATCCATTCCAGCACCTTGGCGGTGCCGTCCACGCTGCGCGCCTCCTCGTCGCCGGTGATGAGCAGCGAGATCGAGCCCTTGTGGTCGGGGTGTTCGGCCAGGAAGTCGGCGAGGCCGGCGATGAAGGCAGCGACGCCGCCCTTCATGTCGCAGGCGCCGCGGCCATGGAGCCGGCCGTCCCGCACCACCGCCGCGAAGGGGTCGTCCGTCCAGGCCGCCGCGTCGCCGGGCGGGACGACATCGGTATGGCCCGCGTAGCAGAAATGGGGCGCGCCGCTGCCGCGCCGGGCGAAGAGGTTGTCCACCCGGTAGTCATCCGGCCCGAACACCAGGCGCGTGCAGGCGAAGCCGAGCGGCTCGAGCGCGCGCTGCACGACATCGAGCGCGCCCTCATCGGCCGGCGTGACGGACCGGCAGCGGATCAGCGCCTGGGCGAGCGGGATGGGGTCGGTCATTTACACCTCCCTCCCCCGCAATGCGGGGGAGGGAGAAGGGATCAATCACGCAGCAGCTCGTTGATGCTGGTCTTGGACCGCGTCTGCGCGTCCACCCGCTTCACGATCACCGCGCAATAGAGGCTCGGCCCCGGCGAGCCGTCCGGCAGCGGCTTGCCCGGCAGCGAGCCGGGCACCACCACGGAGAAGGCCGGCACGCGGCCGTAGAACACCTCGCCCGTCGCGCGGTCCACGATCTTCGTGCTCGCGCCGATGAAGACGCCCATGGACAGCACGCTGCCGCGCTCCACGATCACGCCCTCCACCACCTCGCTCCGCGCGCCGATGAAGCAGTCGTCCTCGATCACCACCGGGTTGGCCTGCAGGGGCTCGAGCACGCCGCCGATGCCGACCCCGCCCGAGAGATGCACGTTCTTCCCGATCTGCGCGCAGGAGCCGACGGTCGCCCAGGTGTCCACCATCGTCCCCTGGTCCACATAGGCCCCGAGGTTCACGAAGCTCGGCATCAGCACGACGTTGCGGCCGATGAAGGCGGAGCGGCGCACCACCGCGCCCGGCACGGCGCGGAAGCCGGCCTCGCGGAAGCGGTTCTCGCCCCAGTCGGCGAATTTCAGCGGCACCTTGTCGTAGGCCCCCGCGGCGGTCGCCATCGGCGCGCTGTCGGAGAGGCGGAAGCTCATCAGCACCGCCTGCTTGAGCCACTGGTTGACCTTCCAGCCGCCCTGCCCGTCGGGCTCGGCCACGCGCGCGCGGCCGGAATCGAGCATCTCCAGCGCCTCCTCCACCGCCGCCCGGTCGGGGCCGGTCGTGCCGGGGTTGAGCGTGTCGCGCCGCGCCCAGAGCGCCTCGATGCGCGCCGCCATCGCGATCATGTCCATCGGCCGGAGATATCCCTGGTGAATCCGGGGCAAGGCATGCGGGCTGGCGCGCGTGGCGTCAACGCCCGGTTCAGCCTTCCCGCGCATCCTCCCGCCCATGAATGCCGAGCCCGCCCCGCCGCTTGCCACCGCGCTCGCCGAAAGCCGGGCGCGCTGGCGCGAGATGGCGCTGCTCGGCGCGGACCTGCTGTTCGAGACGGATGCGGCCGGGCGGCTTGTCTTCCTCGCGCCCGAGGCGCCGCTCGGCCACCCGGCCGCGGCCCTGCTGGGCGCGCCCGCCGCCGGCCTGCTCGCGGAGCCGGACGGTCCCGATCCCTTCGATGCCGCCGCCCCGCCGCGCGGGCTGCGCGCCTGGCTCGGCACCGCCGCGGGCGGCCGGGCCTGCCTCGAGTTCACCGCCCTGCCGCACCAGGGCGGGCTGCGCGGCGTGGCGCGCGACGTGACGGCGGAGGAGCGGCGCGCCGAGGCCGCCGGGCGGACGCTCCGCCGCGCCACCGCCCTCGTGCGCCTGCTCGGCGCCGCGCAGCGGGCTCGCGCGGCAGGGGAAGCGGCGCGCGGCGCCCTCGCGGGCCTGCTCGAGGGCATCGGCCCCGCCCTCGGCTGCCGGGGCGCGGCGCTGCTCGAGGCCGGGATCGCCGGCGCGCGCATCATCGCCGCGGCCGGCGAGCCGATCCCGCTGCCGCCGGGCAGCGCGGATGGCGCGGCGCGGGTGATCGGGCGGGTCGCCGTGGCGCCCGCCGCGCCCGGCCTGGCGCTCGCCGCCTGGCGCGACCCGGCACCGGATGCGGAGGATCTCGGCGTGCTCGCCGCACTCGCCACCACCGCGGCCGCGCTGCACCAGGAGGCGACGCGCCAGGCCGAGCTCGACCGCGCGGCGCGCACCGATCCGCTGACCGGCCTGCTCAACCGCCGCGGCTTCGCCGAGGCGCTGGCCGCGAGCCGCGCCGCCGAGCCGCGCGGCATCCTCGCCTTCCTCGACATGGACGGGCTCAAGCAGCTGAACGACACGCATGGCCATGCGGCGGGGGATGCGGCGATCCAGGCGCTCGCCGCGCGGCTCACCGCCGATGCGCGGCCGGGCGAGCTCGCCGCGCGGCTCGGCGGCGACGAGTTCGCGCTCTGGCTGCCCGGCGCCGACATCGCCGCGGCGCGGCTGCGCTGCGGGGTGCTCGGCCGGCCGGGCCCCCTGCCCGGCCGGCCCGAAGCCGGGCCGGCGGCGGTGGCCGCGAGCCTCGGCTTCGCGGAGGCCGGCCCGGGCCGGACCGCGGAGGCGCTGATCGCCGCCGCCGATGTCGAGATGTATGCGCGCAAGCGCCGCCGGCGCGCCGCATGAGCCTCGCCACGCTGCGCGAGAGGCAGGGCGGCCCGCGGGAGCGCGCGGCGCTGGCCGGCGCCGCCGATGCCGCGCCCGAGATGCTCACCTGGCTCGCCGCCGACCCCGACCCCGGCGTGCGCGCCGCGGTCGCGGCCAACCGGGCGACGCCGCACCAGGCGGGCCTGCTGCTCGCCTCCGACCCGGACACCAAGGTGCGCGAGGCGCTCGCCGCACGGATCGGCGGGCTGGCGCCGAAGCTCGCCGCCGAGGCGCAGGGCCGGCTCGCGCGGATCGGCGCGGCGATCCTCGAACGCCTCGTCGCCGATGCCGCGACGGAGGTCCGCGCCGCACTTGCGGAGGCCGTCGCCGGCCTGCCGGACGCGCCGCGCGCGCTGATCCTGCAGCTCGCGCGCGACACCGAACTGCCGGTCGCCGAGCCGATCCTGCGGCTCTCGCCGCTGCTCGACGAGGCCGACCTGCTCGCGCTGATCAGCGCGCCGCCGGCCGGCTTCACCTGCCGCGTCATCGCCGCCCGCCCCGGCCTGACCGAGCCGGTCGCGGAGGCGGTGGCCGACAGCGCCGAGGCCGAGGCGGTCACCGCGCTGCTCCGCAACGCCTCCGCCGCCATCCGCGAGGCGACGCTCGACCGGCTGGCGGGGGCGGCGGCCGATCGGCCGGGCTGGCAGGCTGCCCTCGCGCGCAGACCGCGGCTGCCAGAGGCGGCGGCCCGCGCGCTCGCCGGCATGCTGGCCGGCCATCTGCTCGCGGTGCTGGCCGCACGGGCCGACCTGGCGCCGGAAGTCGCGGCCCAGCTCGCGCCGCGGCTCGCCGAGCGGCTCGAGACGGCGAAGCGGGACCAGGAAGCGGCGCGCGCGGCCGCCGCCGAGGGCGACCGCGCCGCGATCGAGACGATGCTCGTCGCCGCCACCGGGCTCGGCGCGGCGCGGGTGGAGGCGGCCCTGGCGCTGCGCAGCCCGCGCGCCATCGCGGCGCTCTGCCATGCCGCGGGGTGGGACGCCGATGTGGCGGAGGGCGTGCAGCTCGCGCTCGGCGTGCCGCGCACCCGTGCGATCCGGCCGAATGCCGAGGGCGGCTGGACGCTCGCCGCGGCCGAGCTGCAATGGCAGATGGAGCTGATCGAGGACCTGCCGGGCTGACCTTCCCCCCCCCCGGCTTCCGCAACCGCGATGCCCCCCGTAGCCTAGGTGGCGGAACCGGGGGCGCGATGGCCGAGGACGAGTGGAGCATCCCGAAGGAACTGCGGCCCGACCCGGCCGAGTACGACTTCGACCTGGAGGCGGCACTCGGCGCCGTCGTCGCGCTGCGCTCGCGCGTGCCGGCCGACGCCTTCTCGGCCCGCACGCTGGGCACGGAGCGCGAGGGCAGCGGGGTCGTGATCCGCGGCGACGGGCTCATCCTGACGGTCGGCTACCTGGTCAGCGAATCCGAGAGCATCTGGATCACCACGGCCTCCGGCCGGGTCGTACCCGGCCATGCGCTCGCGCATGATTTCGAGACCGGCTTCGGGCTGGTGCAGGCGCTCGGGCGGCTGGAGGCGCTGGCGCTGCCGCTGGCCGCCGCCTCGCCCCCGACCGGCACCCGCGCCGTGCTCGCCGCCGCGGCGGGGCCGGGCGAACCCGGGTCGCTCGCCTGCGCGGTGGTGGGGAAGGAGCCCTTCGCCGGCTATTGGGAATACCTGCTCGAGGAGGCGCTGTTCACCGCGCCCGCGCATCCGTCCTGGGGCGGGGCCGCGCTGATCGGGCCCGAAGGCCGGCTGCTCGGCGTCGGTTCGCTCGTGCTCCAGCACCTCGACCAGCGCGGGCGGAAGGTGGACCTCAACATGTGCGTCCCCGCCGCGCTGCTGCCGCCCATCCTGGACGACCTTCTGACCTATGGCCGCGTGAACAAGCCGCCGCGCCCCTGGCTCGGCCTCTATGCCGCCGACCAGGATGACGGGATCGTGGTCGCCTCGGTCGCCGCCAAGGGCCCGGCGGAGCGCGCGGGGCTGCGCGCGGGCGACCGCATCCTCGGCATCGAGGGCGGGGATGCGAGCGACCTCGCGGCACTGTGGCGCAGCCTCTGGTCGCGCGGCGCGGCGGGGGTGAAGGTGACGGTGATCGCCGAGCGCGACGGCCGCAGGTTCAGCGTCCCGGTCGCCAGCGTGGACCGCGCGAGCGTGCTGAAGGCGCCGCGGCTGCATTGAGGCCGCCCGGATGACCGTCTTCCACTGCTACATCGCCTGCTCGCTCGATGGCCTGATCGCGCGGCCGGATGGCGGCATCGACTGGCTCCTCACCGGCGCCGGGCCGCCGGAGGAGTTCGGCTACGCGGCCTTCTACGCCTCGGTGGACGCGATCGTGATGGGGCGCGGCACCTATGAGGCCTGCCGCGCGATGGGCGAGTGGCTCTATCCCGGCAAGCCGACCATCGTGCTGACGAGACGGCCGCTCGCCGACCCGCCGGACGGCGTCGAGGCGCGGGCGGCGGAGGTCGCGGAGGTCGTCGCCGACTGCGAGGCGAAGGGGATGGGCCGCGTCTGGGTCGAGGGCGGCGGCGACGTCGTGCGGCAGTTCATGGCGATCGGGCGGCTCGATGTGCTGGAGGTCGCCATGCTGCCGGTGGTGCTGGGCGCGGGGATCCCGCTGTTTCCCGAAGGCTGCGCGGAATCGCGCTTCACGCTGCGGTCCTGCGTGGCCCGCGCCGGCGGCGTGCTGCACCTGATCTACGACAGGGCGTAGGCCCCGGGCGCGAAGACCGGAGGCGGCCCCTTGCCGCCGCGCATCTGCTCCGCGAGCAGTTCCGCGATCACCGGCGCGAGCGTCCAGCCGTTGAAGGTGACGGCGTGGAACAGGCCGGGGACGCGCGGATCGGCCCCCAGGATCGGCCCCGGGATCAGCACGTTGATCCCCGTCCAGGCGCGGATCACGTGCAGCCCCTCGATCGCCGGCAGCACGGTGCGCGCGACCCAGAGATTGCCCTCGATGCTGGCGCGGCGGTTGCGCGGGCGGCCCTGCGCATCGAGTTCGCCCGGCCAGGCGCCGCCGAGAATGAGATGCCCCGCATCGCCCTGCTTGAGGCTGAGATGCCGCCCGGCATGCAGCACCAGCGGGCGGAGCAGTTCGCGGCCGGCGGCCTCGGTCGCGATCACCTGCTGGACGGTGGCGCGGACGGGGATCGGCGCGCCGAGCATGGTCCCGAGTTGCCCGGCCCAGGGACCGGCGGCGTTGACGACGCGCGCGGCGCGGATCGGGCCCTGCGGCGTCTCCGCGACGAAGCCGGCGCCGTCGCGCGCGATGGCGGTGACCGGCGCGTGGTGGCGGATCTCCACGCCGGCCGCGCGCGTCAGCGCGAGCAGCGCCGAAAGCCCGCGCAGCGGGTCCATCTGGCCTTCCTCGGCGCAGAAGGCGGCACCCGCGAAGCCCGGCGCGAGCCAGGGGAAGCGGTCGCGCAGTTCGTTGGCGCCGAGCAGGTGGCTCTCCACGCCGAAGTCGCGCTCCATCGCCACCTTGTCGGCCAGCGCGCGGAACTGCGCCTCCGTCTCGGCGAGCATGAGGCCGCCCTCGATGCGGATCGCGAGCGCCTCGCCGGCCTCGCGCGCGATGTCGCGCCAGAGCGCGACGGAACGCGGCCCGAGCGCCAGGACCTGCGCGGCGGCGCTCTCGGGGCCCGCGGCCGCGCCGGCGGAATCATAGGCATGGAGCTGGATGTGCAGGCTGCCGGCATTGGCGGTGGAAGCGCCCTGCCCCGGCTCCCCGCGCTCGGCGAGGATGGTCGCGAAGCCCTCGCGCGCCGCGGCCCGCGCGATGGCGAGCCCGAGCACGCCGCCGCCGATGACGAGGACATCGCCCTCCCCACGCGTCGGCTCCCTCCCCCGCAAGGCGGGGGAGGGCTGGAGTGGGGGTGCGGCATCAAGCGCGCCCTCACGCCAGCACCCCCACCCCGACCCTCCCCCGCGCAGCGGGGGAGGGAGAAGCGCCTCGGGCACCTCGGTCCATTCCGGCTTTTCCATCGCCAGCGCCATCACCGGCACCGGCTTCACCGGCGCGCGCGGCGCGGCCCAGCCCTCCTCCCCCTCCGATCCGGCGAACCGCGCAACCGTCGCGCCGCACATCCGCCCCTGGCAGCGCCCCATCCCCGCCCGCGTCGCCTTCTTGAGCGCACCGAGCGAGCCCGGGCCCGCCGCGCGCAGCGCACCCGCCGTCACCTCCTCGCAGCGGCAGACGATGGTGGCATCGTCCAGCGCGGCGGCGTCGAACTCCGGCACCTCGAACAGCCGCCACAGCGCCACCTGGAAGGCGATGGCGGAGGCGAGTGCGCGGCGCGTCGCCGGCTCCTCCGGCGCGGCGCGGCCGAGCTCGCGCGCGGCGGCGAGGCCCGCGAGCCGGCCGCGGGCCAGCGCGATTCGCGCGCCGCCGATCTGCGCGCCGTCGCCCACCGCGAAGACGCCGGCGATGTCGGTGCGGCCATCCTCGTCGGTGATCGTCTCCAGCCGGCCGAGCCCGCTGTCGGTGAAGCGATGCGCGCAGCCCAGCGCGCGGGCGAGCCCGGTCTCCGGCTGGAAGCCGAGATTGAGCGCGATCGCGTCCGCGGCGATGGCATGCGGGCCGGCGTGGAGGATCAGTACGCTCCCTCCCCCGTTCACGGGGAAGGGGGGGGTGGGGGCATCGTCTGGGCGCGCCGATGAGGCCCCCACCCCGACCCTCCCCCGTGAACGGGGGAGGGAGATCGAATCGGGCACCGCGCCCCAGATCACGGGCACCCCCGCGCGGCGCAGCACGGCAAGGTAGCGCACACCATCCCAGGCGAGATCGGGCGCCTTCGCGGCCAGCGTCACGGCGTCCCGCCAGGTCCGAAACCCCGGCTTCGGCGCGGCTTCGAGCACGGCGGCCACCTCGACGCCGCCCTCCACCAGCTCGCAGGCGAGCTGCAGGTTCAGCGGGCCGTTGCCCGCGATGACGACGCGCCGGCCGGGCGAGACGCGGTTGGCGCGCGCCAGCGTCTGCATCGCGCCGGTCGTCATCACGCCGGGCAGCGTCCAGCCGGGGATCGGCACCGGCCGCTCATGCGAACCGGGCGCGAGGATCAGGCGCTTCGCGCGGATCACGAGGTTGCGCCCTTCGGCCAGCGCCGCGATCTCGTCCGGCGCGAAGGCGCCCCACACCGTCGCGCCGTGGCGGAAGGCCACGCCCGCCGCCCTCGCCCGGTCCCTGAGCGCGGCGGATTGGCGGAACTGGCGATCCGGCGCGGCATGGACGTGGCTCGCGGCGAGCGGCTTCAGATACTGCCCGCCCGGCGCGTCGCGCTCATCCAGCACCAGCACCTCGCAGCCGGCCTCGGCGGCGGCGATGGCGGCCGAGAGCCCCGCCGGGCCGGCGCCGACGACGAGCAGATCGGGCGCGATCTCCTCCGCCTGCGCAGCGGGTTCAGGGGCGAGCGGCGCGGCGCCGGCCGCGCTCTCCACCACCATCCCGGCCGCGACCTTGGCGAGGCAGGCGCGCTGGTTGGCGCGGCCGTCGATCGTCACCAGGCAGTCGAAGCAGGCGCCCATGCCGCACCAGAGCCCGCGCGGCGCGCCGCCCGGCGTCGTCCTGTAGGCAAGTATACCGGCGGCCGAGAGCGCCGCCGCAACGGTCTCCCCGGGCAGCGCGGGAATCGGGCGTCCGTCGAAGGTGATGCCCACCGCCTCGGCAGCGGGGGCGATGTTCGGGTGCGTCAGTCGCATGCGGGGGGGTTGCGGCGCTGTTCGAATGGCGGTCGGATGTTCGCACGTCATGCGGGGTCCGACCATGCCGCCGAAACCGTTCCGAGGCTGCTACACCGTCCTGATCACGCCCTTCACCGAGGGCGGCGAGGCGGTGGACCTCAAGGCGCTCGCGCGCCTGGTGGAGTTCCAGATCGCGGAGGGCATACGCGGCCTGATCCCGCTCGGCTCCACCGGCGAGTTCCTCTCCGTCTCGCCGGAGGAGCGCACCGCGATCGTCGAGACGGTGGTGCGCACGGCGAAGGGGCGCGTCCCCGTCATCATCGGCACCGGCGCCGAGGACACGCGCGAGGTGGTGCGGACCTCCAAGGAAGCGGAGGCGCTCGGCGCGGATGGCGTGATGATCATCCCGCCCTTCTATTCGGTGCCGACGCTGGCCGAACTCATGCACCACTACGACACGGTGGCGAAGGCGATCGGGATTCCGATCATGGTCTACAACAATCCGGCGACGGCGAATGTGGACATGACGGCGCCGATGCTGGCCGAGATCAGCCGCATCCCGAACTGCCGCTACGTCAAGGAAAGCACGCTGGAGGTGACGCGCGTGCGCGACATCGTGGCGCTGTGCGGGGACCGGATGGAGGTCTTCGCCGGCGTGCTCGGCTATGAGAGCGCCTGGCTCGGCGCGATCGGCTGGGTGGCGGTCTGTTCCAACCTCGCGCCGCGGCTGTCCACCGAGATGTTCCACGCGGCGGCCTTCGAGAAGGACATGGACAGGGCGCTCGCGCTCTATCGGAATCTCGCGCCGCTGCTGCCCTGGGTGGGCGGGCCGCGCTATGTCTCGGGCACCAAGATGGGCTTCCGGCTGATGGGCATGGCGATGGGCGATCCGCGCCCGCCGCGCCTGCCACTGCCGGCGGAGGACGTGCCGCGGCTGGCCGCGGTGCTGCAGGGCATGGGGTTGCTTTCGCAGGCCGCGCGGCTCGCGGCGTGACAGGGTTCAGGAAGGGAGAAGACAGATGAAGCGCATCCTGCTGGCCGCCGTGGCGGCGCTGATCGCCTCGCCGGCCATGGCGCAGGCGCCGGCCTGCACGCCGCGCGTGGCGGATTCCGAACTGGTCAAGCCGCGCACGCTGGTGATGTCCACCAACCCGACGCTGCCGCCGCTGCAATTCGTCAACGCGCAGGGCCAGCTCCAGGGGATGCGGATCGAGCTCGGCACCGAGATCGCGCGCCGGCTCTGCCTGACGCCGGAATACATCCGCATCGAGTTCAGCGCGATGATCCCCGGCCTCGCTGCGCGCCGCTGGGACATGATCAACACCGGCATCTTCTACACCGAGGAACGCGCGCGGATGATGCAGATGATCCGCTACGAGAACAACGCGGTCGCGATCTCCGCCGCGCGCGGCAACCCGCTCAACGTCCGCGCCGCGAACGACCTCGCCGGGCGGACGATCGGCGTCGAGATCGGCGGCTTCGAGGAGCGCCAGCTCCGCGCGCTGTCGGAGCGCATCGTCGCCGGCGGCGGGCGGCCGATCACCATCCGCACCTTCGACAACTTCGCCATCGCCTTCCAGGCGCTGCGAGCCGGCCAGGTGGAGGGGGTGACGAGCATCGATGCCGTGGCCGCCGAATACGACCAGCGCGGCGATTTCCCCCGCGTTCTGCACGGCATCGCGCCGACGCCGGCGGCGCTGGCCTTCCGCTCCCGCGTGCTGGCGGACGAGGTGGCCAAGGTATTCCAGGAGATGAGCGCGGACGGTAGCCTCCAGGCGCTGTTCAACCGCTACGGCGTGGGGATCGCCGAGGGCGGCTTCCAGGTGGTGGGTCCGCAATAGTCCCTTCTCCCTCCCCCGTTCGCGGGGGCTTGCGGCGCTGCTGCAAGGCCGAAAGCTGGTCGGGGTGGGGGCATCATCGACGCGCCCTGCCTCATGCCCCCACCCCAGCCCTCCCCCGTGAACGGGGGAGGGAGGAGATGTTCCCATCCACGTCTGGTCCACCCAGGGCTTCCTGGACTACCTCTTCAACCCCTTCCTGCTCGAAGGGGCGCTGACGACGCTCTGGCTCACCGCGGCCTCGCTCGCGGGCGGGCTCGTGCTCGGCATCCTGCTCGCGCTGATGCGGCTCTCGCCGCACAAGCCCGTCTCGCTGATCGCGGCCACCTATTGCTGGCTGTTCCGCGGCACGCCGCTGCTCGTCCAGCTCCTCATCATCTACACCGGCCTGCCGCTGTTCGGGATCCGGTTCAGCGTGACCCAGGCCGCGCTCCTCGGCCTCGCGCTCAACGAGGCGGCCTATCTGTCGGAGATCGTGCGCGCCGGCATCATCGCGGTGAACAAGGGCCAGAAGGAAGCGGGCAGCGCGCTCGGCCTCTCCAAGGTGCAGGTGTTCCGCCTCGTCACCTGGCCGCAGGCGCTCCGCATCATCATCCCGCCGCTCGGCAACAGCGTGAACGGGCTGCTCAAGACCACCTCGGTCGCCAGCGTGATCAGCATGGAGGAGCTGCTGCGGCGGACGCAGATCCTGATCCAGGAGAAGTTCCTGGTGCTGGAGCTCTTCATCGCCGCGGCCTGCTGGTACCTGGTGATGACCACCGCCTGGGATTTCGTGCAGCGCCGGCTGGAGGCACGCTACGGCCGCGCCTACGCCACCGACAGGTCAGACAGGAGATAGCGCATGGCGGAGTTCGATCTCGCGATCCGCGGCGGCCTGGTCGCCACCGCCTTCGGCGCGGCGCGCTGCGACATCGGCGTGAAGGACGGCCGCATCGCCGCGATCGCCGAGACCATCACCGACGCCGCCCAGGCCATCGAGGCCGATGGCCTCTATGTCCTCCCCGGCGGCGTGGACAGCCATTGCCATATCGAGGAGCCCTCGCTCGGCGGCTACACCATGTCGGACGGCGCGCCGAAGCTCTCGGTGAACGAGGAGAGCTTCGTCTCTGCCTCCACCTCCGCCTTCGCCGGCGGCACCACCTCCGTCGTCTGCTTCATCCCGCAATGGAAGGGGCATGGGGTGTGGGAGCGCTACGTGGATTACCGCAAGCGCGCCGCGACCGGCATGCTCGACCACGCCTTCCACCAGGTCATCTCCGACCCCACGCCCGAGGTACTGGAGCAGGAGGTGCCGAAGCTCGTCGCGGAGGGCGTGCGCAGCCTCAAGGTGTTCCTGACCTATGAGCCGCTGCATGTGAGCGATGCCGAATACATCCAGGTGCTGCTCACGGCGCGGAAGCATGGCTGCCTGGTGACGGTGCATTGCGAGAACTACGACGCGATCAACTGGCGCACCCAGGCGCTGCTCGCCGCCGGCATGACCGGGCCGAAATACCATGCCTGGTCCCGCCCGCGCGTGGTCGAGCGCGAGGCGACGCACCGCGCCATCGCGCTCGCGGAGCTCGTGGACCAGCCGATCCAGGTCTTTCATGTGAGCTGCGAGGAGGCCGCGGCGGAGATCGCCCGGGCCCAGGCGCGGGGGTTGAAGGTCTGGGGCGAGACCTGCCCGCAATATGTCGCGCTGACGGCGGCCGACATGGAACGGCGCAACCCGCAGGACGGGGATTTCGAGGGGGCCAAGTTCATGTGCAGCCCCGCCCCGCGCGACACCGCCGAGCATGCGCGCATCTGGGAGATGATCCGCCGCGGCACGCTCGATGTCGTCTCCTCCGACCATTGCGGCTTCACCTTCCACACCGATCGCGGCAAGGCCGTGGCCGGGCGCGGCGCGAGCTTCGAGAAGATCCCGAACGGCATCCCCGGCCTCGCCGCGCGGCTGCCGATCGTCTTCAGCGAGGGTGTCTCGAAGGGGCGCATCGGGATCGAGGAGTTCGCGCGGCTCACCGCGACGAATCCGGCGCGGATCATGGGACTCTATCCCCGGAAAGGCGTGATCCAGCCGGGCAGCGACGCCGATCTCGTGCTGTGGGACCCGGCGAAGAAGGTCACGCTGACCAATGCGCTGATGCAGCACGCCATCGACTACACGCCCTATGAGGGGATGGAGGTGACCGGCTGGCCGGTCTCCACGATCCGCCGCGGCGAGGTGGTGATGCGCGAGGGCAAGGTGCAGGCCGAGCCCGGCACCGGCCGCTACCTGCCGCGCGGCCCCTACGACCTCGTGAAGCCGCGGGGCGTGACGCCGGACGGCTTCACCCCCGGCTGAGGGACCGGATCAGCACCGCGAGCTCCGGCTCGGCGACGAGCGCCGCGGCCTCGGCCGGGGCGAAGAGGCGCCGCTCGCGCTCGCGCCGTTCCGGCCAGTGGTCGAGCAGCGCGGTCACGCGGAAGCGGAACACCAGCACCTCGGTCGGCGCCAGCGTGCCGCGGGCCAGCTTCTTGGCGTATTCGTAGCGGCCGCAGGGCGTGGCCTCCGCCTCGCCGGCAAGGCCCGCTTCCTCGAAGGCCTCCCGTGCGGCGGAGCGGTGCGGCGGCTCGCGCGGCTCGATCCAGCCCTTGGGGACGACCCAGCGCCTGGTCTCGCGGCTGGTGATCAGCACCAGGCGCGGGCCCTCAGGCGTGTCGAGCATCGGCAGCGCCGCGCTCTGGCGCCGCGCGCGCCCCCTGACCAGCAGATCGGTCGTCGGACCGTCCGGCATCGCCCCCAGTTTCCCCAACCGCGCAAACCTTGCGCCTCGTCAACATAAAGAGATTGTAAGGGTTGGGGTAAAGGGATGCTGAGCGGGCCGATGAAGATTTTGCTGCGACAAGTCAGGCAGTTGTCGGGTACGGCGAAACCCGCAACTCAGAACCGCAGCCCCATGCGCCGGACGATGGCGCTGTCCTCCTCGTAGAACTCCCGCGCATAGCGGGCATAGGCGGCGCCATCGGCGTAGAGCAGCGGCATGTTGAACCGCTCCAGGATCGCGAGGTGCCCCGGGTCCTGGAGGCTGTCGCGGAAGGCGTCGTGCAGGACCCGCACGACCTCCGGCTCCATCCCGCGCGGGCCGGCCAGGCCATAGGGCGAGGAATTGACGATCGGCAGCCCGGCCTCGCGCAGGGTGGGCGCCATGCCGAAGCGGGCCGGCCGCTCCTCGCCCCAGGTGGCGAGCAGGCGGAGCCGTCCGTCCAGCACGAGCTCCGCCCAGACGCTGCTCTCGGCCGAGACCTGGATCTGGCCGCCCAGCAGCGCCTGGATGTTGTCGGTGCCGCCGCGGAAGGGGACATGCACCCAGTTGATGCCGCCGGCGAGCTCCGCGATGCGCTCCATCGTCACGTCGAGGGTCGCCACGCCCGGCGTGCCGTAGTTGATCGTGCCGGGATGGGCGCGGGCGTGGTCGAGCAGCTCCTGCAGCGTCCGCCAGGGCGCATCGGCGCGCACCACGATGCCGAAGGTGTAGCCGACCATGCGGATGATCCAGGTGAAGTCCGCCATCGGATCATAGGGCGGGCGGGCCATCATCACCGGCACGCGGAACACCGAATTGGGCATGACGGAGAGGGTGTAGCCGTCGGGCCGCGCGGTCTGGGCGAGGTAGGTGGCGCCCATGGTGCCGCCGGCGCCGGGCCGGTTCTCGATCACGATGGGCTGGCCGAGGCGCCGGCCGGCGGGCTCGGCGATGGCGCGCATCTGGAGGTCGGTCGTCCCGCCCGGCGGGAAGGGCACGAAGATGCGGATCGGCCGGTCCGGGAAGCGCGCCTGCCCGAGCGCCGGCCGGGGGAGCGCCGCCGCCGCCGCTGCCAGCGCCATGCGGCGCCCGATCCCCTGCCCCGGTCCCATCCGCTGCCCCCTGCCTAGTGTTCCGGGAGGCCACCGGCGGCCACCACTCGGCGGAGGTGGTGGTCCACATCGCCGAACAGAAGGCCGATCACCGCCAGCCGCTTGAAGTAGTGGCCGGCCTTGTATTCCTCGGTCATCGCGATGCCGCCATGGAGCTGGATCGCGTCCTTGCCGAGCTGGTCGGCGAGCCTGCCGACCAGCGCCTTGGCCGCCGACAGCGCCGTGCCGCGCGCGGCCGCGTCCGCGCCCTGCACCATCATCGCGGCATACATGGCCATGCTGCGCGCCTGCTCGGTCGCCACCAGCATCTCGGCGGCGCGGTGCTGGAGCGCCTGGAACTCGCCGATCGGGCGGCCGAATTGCTGGCGGGTCTTGAGGTAGTCCACCGTGATGTCGCGCAGCGTCTCCATCGCGCCGAGCGCCTCGGCGCAGAGCGCGGCGATGGCCTCGTCCACCACGAGCTCGATCAGCGGCAGCGCGTTCGCGGCGAGCAGGGTCGCTGGCGCCGCCTCCAGCACCACCTCGGCACCGCGCAGCCCGTCCTGCGTCGCGTAGCTGCGGCGCGTCACGCCGGGGGCGGCGGGATCGAGCAGGAACAGCCCGATCCCGTCGCGGTCGCGCCGCGCGCCGGCGATGCGGGCAGAGACGAGCAGGCGGTCGGCGCCGTCGCCATGCAGCACCACGCCCTTCGCACCGGAAAGACGCCAGCCCTCGCCTTCCGGCCGGGCGGCGGTGGCCACGTCATGCAGGTCGTGCCGCGCCTGGCGTTCCTGATGCGCGAAGGCCAGGGTGACCTCCCCTGCCGCGGCCTGGGCGCAGAGCGCCTCCTGCCCCGGCACGCGGCGCAGCAGCCCGAGCCCGAGCACGACTGTCGCCAGATAGGGTTCGAGCACCAGGCCGCGGCCGAACTGCTCCATCACGAGCAGCGTCTCGACCGGCCCGCCGCCGAAGCCGCCCATCTCCTCGGGTAGCGTCAGGCCGAGCAGGCCCATCTCCGCCAGCGTCGCCCAGTTGGCCGCGCCATAGCCGCGCGGTCCGGCGCGATGCGCCTTGCGCGCCTCGAAATCGCCGTAGCGGTCGGAGACGAAGCGCGAGACGCTTTCCGCGAGCAGCCGCTGGTCGTCGGTGAGGTCGAAATCCATGTCAGCGAAACCTGCGTCTCCCTCCCCCGCAATGCGGGGGAGGGCCGGGGTGGGGGTGCGGAGAACAAGGGCGCGCTGCACCACGCACCCCCACCCTGACCCTCCCCCGCATTGCGGGGGAGGGAACGCGCCCGACGGCTGAGGGTCCGCACATCCTCACAGCCCCAGGAACGCCTTGGCGATGATGTTCCGCTGGATCTCGTTCGATCCGCCATAGATCGAGACCTTGCGGTAGTTGAAGAAGAGCGGCGCCGCCGCATCGGCCCATTCCGGGCCGACCGAGGGCAGGTTCAGCCCCTCCTCCTCGCGGTCCGGGCGCGGGGCGGCGTAGGGGCCCGCCACCTCCATCAGCAATTGCGTCGCCTGCTGCTGGATCTCGCTGCCCTTGATCTTGAGGATCGAGCTCGACGGATCGGGCTTGTCGGCGGCGCGGGTGCGCTGCGCGGCGACGACGCGCATCTGCGTGATCTCGAGCGCCTTCAGCTCGATCTCGCTCCAGGCGAGGCGGCGGCGGAAATCGGGATCGTCCCAGACCATGCCCTCGCCGGCCGGCGTCTCCTGCGCCAGGCGCTTCACCCGCGCCAGGCGTTCCTTCGTCATGCCGATGCGCGCGATGCCGATGCGCTCGTTGGAGAGCAGGAACTTGGCGTAGTCCCAGCCCTTGTTGAGCTCGCCCACCAGGTTCTCCGCCGGCACGCGCACGGCGTCGAAGAACACCTCGTTCACCTCATGCCCGCCATCGATCGTGACGATCGGGCGGACGGTGACGCCGGGCGTCTTCATGTCCACCAGGATGAAGGAGATCCCCTCCTGCTTCTTCCGCGCCTGCGGATCGGTGCGGCAGAGGCAGAAGATCCAGTCGGCATACTGCCCGAGCGTGGTCCAGGTCTTCTGGCCGTCGATCACGAAGTGCTCGCCCTCGCGCCGCGCGGTGGTGCGCAGGCTGGCGAGGTCGGAGCCGGCGCCGGGCTCGGAGAAGCCCTGCGCCCACCAGATGTCGAGGCTCGCCGTGGGCGGCAGGAAGCGGCGCTTCTGCGCCCCGGAGCCGAAGGTGGCGATGACGGGGCCGACCATCGTCACGTTGAAGCCGAGCGGCTGGGGCACCGCTGCGGCCTGCAATTCCTCCACCCAGATGTAGCGCTGAACCGGCGACCAGTCCCGCCCGCCCCATTCGACCGGCCAGTTCGGCGTGGCGAGCCCCGCTTCGTGCAGGATCTTCTGGGAGGTCACGTAGTCCTCCCGCGCCAGCGCGCGGCCCTCGCTCACCTTGCGGCGGATCTCGGCCGGGATGCGGGTGCGGAAGAAGGTCCGCAGATCGTCGCGGAAGGCGATCTCCTCGGCGGTGTAGGACAGGTCCATCGGTTCAGTGCTCCTCCGCACCCTCCCCCCTTGCGGGGGAGGGCTGGGGTGGGGGGACGGCGGTGGCGCGCAGACCTTGCGCGTCCCCCCCACCCCGACCCTCCCCCGCGAGGTGGGAGGGAGATTGCGTCCGCCTACCCACGCCGCAACTCCTCGACCAGCGCACTCGCCAGCAGCTTCCCCGCGGCACTCCGCGGCAGGCTGCCGCGGATCTCGAGCGCCGCCGGCATCTCGTGCTTCCCGAGCCGCTCCGCCAGGAAGCCACGCAACGCCTCCAGCGTGAAGCCGGCGGCGCCGGGCTTCAAGGCCACATAGGCCTTCGCGGCCTGGCCGCGATAGGGATCGGGCACGCCGATCACCAGGCATTCGGCGACATCCGGATGCTCGTAGATCGCCTGCTCGATCTGTGCCGGATAGACGTTGAAGCCGCCCGAGAGGATCATGTTCTTGCGCCGGTCCACCAGGGTGAAGAAGCCGGCCTCGTCCATCCAGCCCATGTCGCCGGTCAGGAACCAGCCATCGGCGAAGGCGCGCGCCGTTTCCTCCGGGCGGTTCCAGTAGCCCTGGAACACGTTCGGGCCGCGCACGGCCATCTCGCCGGCCTCGCCCGGCGGCAGCGCGCGGTCCGGCGCCGCGGGGTCCACGATCCGCAACTCGATCCCCGGCAGCGGCAGGCCGATCAACCCGGGCCGGCGCGGCGCGTCGGGCGGGATGCGCGTGCCGGCGGGGCAGGTCTCCGTCATGCCCCAGCCGCCGCCGATGCGCAGGCCGATCAGCGCCTCGAGCCTGCGCTGCGCCTCGAAGGGCATGGGCGCGCCGCCGGAGCTCACCTGGCGCAGTGCGGAGAAGTCGCGGGTCTCCACGCCGGGCAGGTTGAGGATGCCGATCCACATGGTCGGCACGCCGGAGAAGATGTTGATCCCGAGCCGCTCGAAATCCGCCACCGCCGCCGCCGCATCGAAGCGCGGCCGCAGGTGGCAGAGGCTGCCTTCCGCCAATTGCCGCAGCAGGACGGCGGTGAGGGCGAAGATGTGGAACAGCGGCAGCAGCACAAGGCACCGCCCCTGCCCTTCCGGCAGCGTCGTGCTGTCGCGCCAGGCGCGGTAGATCGCGATCGCGGCCGTCATGTTGCCATGCGTCAGCATCGCGCCCTTGGGCGTGCCGGTGGTCCCGCCCGTGTATTGCAGCAACGCGAGATCGCCCGGCGCGATGGCGGGCCAGGCGCGCGGCGGATCGCCCTGCGGCAGCGGGGCGAAATCCTGCGGCGCATCGGTGCCGCCCCATTCGGCCTCGGGCGCGAGAAGCACGGCGATGCCGGTTTCCGCCCGCAGCCATCCGGCATTGGCGACCAGCGGCGCGAAGCCCGTGGTGATCAGCAGCCGCGCGCCGGAATCGCGCAGCTTGTGCGCAAGCTCCCGCCGCGCATCCAGCGCCGAGAGATGCACCACCCGCGCGCCGGCGCGGAGTGCGGCGAAGAAGCAGATCGGGTGCCAGGGCGTGTTGGGCAGATAGAGCGCGACGGTATCGCCCGCGCCGATCCCCGCCGCGATCAGCCCCGCCGCCAGCGCATCGGCGCGCGCCTTGAGCGCGGCGTAGCTGAGCGTGACGCCGCTGTATTCGAGCGCCGGCATCGAGCCATGACGGGCGGCGATGTCATCGAGGAAGCCCGGCAGCGTGCCCTGCGCGATGGGCGCGTCCCACCGGCATTCGGGCGGATAGCTGGCTTCCCAGGCGTGCATCTAGCCGAAGCCGCGGCCTTCCGCGGCGCGCCGCGCCAGCAGCGGCGCCGGGCGCAGGCTGTCGTCGCCGCTGGCCTCGGCGAATTGCGCGAGCCGCGCGGCGATCTGCGCGAGCCCGCGCGCGCCCGCCCAATGCATCGGCCCGCCGGTCCAGGCCGGCCAGCCATAGCCATGCAGCCAGATCACATCCACATCGCCGGGCCGCGCCGCGATGCCTTCCTCCAGGATGCGCGCGCCCTCGTTCACCATGGGCAGCAGCAGCCGGTCCAGGATCTCGTCCTGCGGGATCGCGCGCCGGGCGACGCCCTCCCGCGCGGCGATGGCCTCGATCAGCGCCGCCACCTCCGCATCCGGCACGCCGGCGCGCGCCCCTTCGGGATAGAGGTAGTAGCCCTTGCCCGTCTTCTGCCCGAGCCGCCCCGCCTCCACCAGCGCATCGGCGACCGGCGCGCGCTTGCCGGTGGCCTGCCGGATGCGCCAGCCGATATCGAGCCCCGCCAGGTCGCCCATCGCGCAGGGGCCCATGCGGAAGCCGAAATCCGTGAGCGCCTTGTCCACCTGCTGCGGCAGCGCGCCTTCCAGCAGCAGGCGTTCCACCTGCTGCGTGCGCCGCGCCAGCATGCGGTTGCCGACGAAGCCGAAGCAGACGCCGACCACCACCGGCACCTTGCCGAGCCGCCGGCCGAGCTCCGCCGCCGTGGCCAGCGCGTCCGGCGCCGTCGCCTTCGCGCGCACCACCTCCAGCAGCTTCATCACATTGGCCGGCGAGAAGAAATGCATCCCCAGCACGTCGCCCGGCCGCGAGGTCGCGGCCGCCATCTCGTCGATGTCGAGATAGGAGGTGTTGGAGGCGAGGATGGCGCCGGGCTTCGCCACCCGGTCCAGCGTCGCGAAGACCTGCTTCTTGAGGCCCATCTCCTCGAACACAGCCTCCACGATCACATCGGCCTCCTTCGCCGCCTCCAGCCCGACCGCGCCCTCGATCAGCGCCATGCGCGCCTCGAGTGCCTCGGCCGACAGGCTGCCGCGCTTCACGCTCGCGCCATAGGTCGCGCGGATGCGGTCGAGCCCGCGTCGCAGCGCCGCGTCATCGGTCTCGATCACGCGCACCGGGATGCCGGCATTGGCGAAGCACATGGCGATGCCCCCGCCCATGGTGCCGGCGCCGAGCACGGCCGCGCGCGCCACCTTCCGCGGCGCCGTACCGGCCGGGATGTCCGCGATCTTCGCCGCGTCGCGCTCCGCGAAGAACACATGCCGCAGCGCCTTGCTGCGCGGGTCGTCCAGCAGCGCGAGGAACGCCGCGCGCTCCTGCGCCACGGCCTCGACGAAGGGGAGTTCGTAGCAGGCGCGGACGCATGCGATCATCGCCGCGACCTGCGGCTCCGTCGCGGCGCGCCGCGTGAGCTTCGCGGCCTCCGCCTCGAAGGCCTCGCGCGGGCCGAGGCCGGCATCGCGGCGCGAGACGGGCGGCGGCGGCGGGCCCTCGGCCAGCGCGGCGGCATGGGCGGTGGCCACCATCACCAGGTCGTCCTCGGCCAGCATGTCGCCGAGCCCGGCCGCCATCGCCGCCGCCGCATCCAGCGGCTCGCCCTCCGCCATCAGCCGCAGCGCCGCCGCCGCGCCCATCAGCCGCGGCGCGCGCTGCGTCCCGCCCGAGCCGGGCAGCAGTCCCAGCTTCACCTCCGGCAGTCCGAGCTTCGCCTTCGGCCCGAGCACCCGCGCCGAACACGCCATCGCCACTTCCAGCCCGCCGCCGAGGGCCGCCGCATGGATCGCCGCGACCACCGGCTTCGGGCAGCCATCGAGCATCGCGATCAGCTCCGCGAGCGTCGGCGAGACGGGCGGCTTGCCGAATTCCGAGATGTCGGCGCCGGCGATCCAGGTGCGCCCCTCGGCGGCAATCACCAGCGCGCGGATCGCGGGATCGGCGCAGGCGCGCCGCACCGCCTCCGCCAGCCCCGCCCGCATCGCGGCCGAGAGCGCGTTGACCGGCGGGCTCGCGATGGTGGCGACCGCGATGCCCTCGGCGATCCCGTACCGCACCGGACCCGTCATGCCCTGCCCTCCCCGAACACGGCGTTGATCGCGCGCGGCTTCGCCCCGGTCAAGGCGCGTGGCATGATCCCGCAATGAGCCTGCCGCCCCTTCTCGCCCGCCTCGCCCTGCCGGTGATCGCGGCGCCGATGTTCATCGTCTCGAACCCCGATCTCGTGCTCGCGCAATGCCGGGGCGGGATCGTCGGCAGCTTCCCGGCGCTGAACGCGCGCCCGAAGGAGGAGCTCGACACGTGGCTCGCCCGCATCCGCGAGGGCCTCGGGCCGGAGGACGCGCCCTTCGCGGTGAACCAGATCGTCCACCCGACGAACGACCGGCTGGACCACGACCTCGATGTCTGCGCGCGCCACCGCGTGCCGATCATCATCACCTCGCTGCGCGCGCCGGGCGAGGTGGTGCGGCGCGTGCATGACTGGGGCGGGATCGTGCTGCACGACGTGACCAGCCTGCGGCATGCGCGGAAGGCGCTGGAAGCTGGCGTGGACGGGCTGATCCTGGTCGCCGCCGGCGCCGGCGGCCATGCCGGCACGCTCAGCCCCTTCGCGCTGGTGGCCGAGGTGCGGGCGATCTTCGACGGCCCGATCGTGCTCTCGGGCGCGATCACCGAGGGGCGGCAGATCCTCGCCGCGCAGGCGATGGGTGCCGACCTCGCCTATATCGGCACGCGCTTCATCGCCACCGGGGAGGCGAACGCCGACCCGCGCTACAAGCAGATGATCGTGGAGAGCAGCGCGGCGGATGTGGTCTACACGCCCTACTTCTCCGGCGTGCACGGCAACTACCTCAAGCCGTCCATCGCCGCGCAGGGGCTCGACCCCGATGCGCTGCCGGAGGCCGACAAGTCCCGCATGAGCTTCGGCAGCAACCGCGTCCGCCCCTGGAAGGACATCTGGGGCGCCGGCCAGGGCGTGGGCTCGATCGCCGACATCCCGCCCGCGGCGGAGGTGATCGCGCGGCTCAAGCGGGACTACGAGGCCGCACGACGCGCGTTGACCGGCGAGCCGCCGCACGCCTAGCCTTCCCCCCAACGACCAGGAAGGGGAAGGAAACACCATGCATCGCCGTACGCTGTTCGGCGCCAGCGCCGCGCTCGCCACCTCGCCGCTGGCCTCGCCGCTGCTTGCCCAGCCCGCCCGCGCGCAGACGCTGCGCTTCGTGCCGCAGGCCAATATCGCCACCCTCGATCCGATCTGGACGACGGCGATCGTGACGCAGATGCATGGCTATCACATCTTCGACACGCTGTTCGCCATGGACGGCCAGCTCCGCCCCCGGCCGCAGATGGCCGAGGGGCACGAGGTCTCCGCCGATGGCCGCGTCTGGCGCATCCGCCTGCGCGAAGGGCTGCGCTTCCATGACGGGGAGCCGGTGCGCGCGGCCGATTGCGCCGCCTCCCTTGCGCGCTGGTCGCGGCGCGACCCGTTCGGCCAGATCCTCGCCGCGCGGGTGGACGAATGGCGCGCCGCCGACGACCGGACGCTCGAGATCCGCCTGAAGCGCCCCTTCGCGCTGCTGCTCGATGCGCTGGCCAAGCCGGATTCCAACGTGCCGTTCATCATGCCGGAGCGCCTGGCGCGGACGGATGCGAACGCGCAGGTCAGCGAGATGGTCGGCTCCGGCCCCTATCGCTTCAAGCGCGACGAGTTCGTGGCCGGCTCGCGCCTGGTCTACGAGAAGTTCGACGCCTACCGCCCGCGCAGCGAGCCGGTGGACAGCGCCGCGGGCGGCAAGATCGCGCATTTCCCGCGCATCGAATGGCACATCCTGCCCGACCCGGCGACGGCGGCCGCCGCGCTGCAGGCCGGCGAGGTGGACTGGCTCGACCAGCCGCTGCCCGACCTGATCCCCACGCTGGCGCGCAACCGCAACATCGAGGTCGGCGTCCTCAACCCCTACGGCATCATGTCCATCATGCGCCTGAACCACCTCCAGGCCCCGTTCAACAACCGCGCGGCGCGCCAGGCGGTGGCGCTGGCGGTGGACCAGAGCGAATACATGCGCTCGACTCTCGGCGAGGAGCGCAGCATCTGGCGCGAATGCCGCAGCCTCTTCCCCTGCGGCACGCCGCTCGGCACGGAGGATCTCTCGCCGCTCAACGCACCGCCGCGCGGCCTCGACCGCGCGCGCGCCGCGCTGCGGGCCAGCGGCTATGCGAACGAGAAGGTGGTCATCATCAACCCGACCGACTTCCCGCTGATCGGCCCGCACGGGCAGGTCACGGCGTCGCGCCTGCGCGATGTCGGCTTCAATGTCGAGCTGCTGGAGACCGACTGGGGCACCGTGGTGCAGCGGCGCGTGCGGACGGAGCCGGTGGAGCGCGGCGGGTGGAGCATCTTCCACACCTATGGCTCGGCGCTGGCCTATCTCAACCCCGCGATCTCGTCGATCGTGAAGGGCCCGGGCGCGAGCGGCTGGTTCGGCTGGTACGACAGCCCGCGCTCGATGGAACTCGTCGAGGCCTGGCTCGACGCGCCCGACAGCGCGCGCCAACTGGCGCTCGCCAACGAGCTGAACCGGCTGGCGCAGGAGGACGTGGCGACGGTACCGCTCGGCCAGTTCACCATGCGCACGGCGTGGCGCCGCAACATCACCGGCTTCCAGAAGGGCAGCATGCCCTATCCCTGGGGCGTGCGGCCAGTCTGAGGGCGGCGCGCTTCAGCCTGGGGTCGCGCAGCCCGCATCGCGTGCGGCGCGATCCCATTCGAGCATCACCGCATAATCCTCCCGCGCGATGGGCGCGAAGCCGGCGAGTTGCAGCGGCGCGGCGAGATCCGCGAACCAGGGGCGCGCTGCGGCCGCGAGCAGCGCCGCGCGCAGCCGCCCGCACGCCGCGTCGTCCAGCGTGCGCGCGGCGACCAGCGCGGGGATCGGCGTCAACGCCGTCGCCGCGATCACCCGCAGGCCATCGGCCAGATCGGGGCGGTGATGCGCGATCAGCGCGTGCCAATACGCATCGAGCGGGCCCACCTCGATGCGGCCTGCCAGCACCTCATCCATCACGCGGCGCGCGGTGACGAGGCCGCCGAGGCTCTCGGCATAGAGCGGCGCGCCGCGGGCGATGCGGTGCGGCAGCAGATGGTGGCGCGGGGCGTTGAAGCCGGATTGCGAATGACCGACCGTCCAGCCGATGCGATGGCCGAAGGTGTCCTCCAGGGTGCGGAACGGGCTCGCCGCGCGGACGACGAAATGGGTGCGGTACACGGCCCGCCCGCCCGCCCACGCCGCCGCTGGAATCGGCGCCGCGAGGAGCCGCACATCGGCGATCCCGAGCGCGATCGGGAAGCCGCACATGAAGACGCAGCCGAAGTCATCGCGCCGCCACAAGGCCTCGAGCGGCGCCGGCGCGGGATAGGGCTCGTACTCCAGCGGCAGCTCGGCCTCGCGCGCGATGGCGGCGAACAGCGCCGCCCAGGCGGCTTCCGCCGCCGGCGCCACGGCATACATCCGCGCATTGGCGATCGGGCGCGTCACGATTCCTGCGTGATGCCCGCGGCCCGCACCACCTCGCCCCACACGCGCAGTTCTTCCTGCACGAAGGCGGCATACTGCGCGGGCGTCATGTCGGGCGCATCCGCCGTGAGGTCGAGATAGCGCTGCCGCACCGGCGCGGAGCCGAGGATCGCGCGGATCTCCGCATTCAGCCGATCGACGATCGGCCGGGGCAGGCCCGCCGGCCCGGACACGCCGAACCAGGAATAGGAGGTCATGCCCGGCAGCCCGCTCTCGATCAGCGTCGGCACCTCCGGCAGGTGGCGGTTGCGTTCCGCATCCGCCACGGCGATCGCCTTCACGGCACCGGCGCGGATATGCGGGATGCAGGAGGGCAGGCCATCCACCATCATCCCGACATTCCCCCCGATCACGTCCGCCATCGCGGGCCCCGCGCCGCGATAGGGGATCGCGTTCAGCCGGAACCCGGCCGCGAGCGCGATGCGCAGCCCGAGCAGATGCGTCGTCGTGCCATGGCCGGCGATGGCGAAGTCGATCCCGTCCGGCCGCGACTTGCCGAGCGCGATCAGCGCCGCGACGCTCTGCGCCGGGTAGCGGGGATTGACGACGACGGCGGTGGAGGTCGTCGCGGCGATGGCGATGTGGGTGAAATCCGTCATCGCGTCGTAGCGCATGTTCCGGAACAGCGAGGGCGAGATGCCGTGCGAGGCGCTGTTGGAAATGACCAGCGTGTAGCCATCCGGCGCCGCCTGCGCGACCTGGTGCGAGGCGAGCGTCGCGCCCGCGCCGGGCCGGTTCTCCACCGGGAAGGGCTGGCCGAGCCGTTCCTGCAGGTACTGGGAGAGGATGCGCGCGACGATGTCGGTGGTGCCGCCCGGCGCGAAGGGCACGATCACCCGCACCGGCCGGTTCGGCCAGGGCGATTGCGCCAGTGAAGGCAGCGGCAGCAGCGCCGCGCCGGCCAGCAGCGAACGCCGCGCGATCCTGATCGTCATCCTGCGTCTCCCACCATCTTGTCCGGACAAGCCTATGGCGCCGCGCCGGCTGCGTCCATCGCGGCGTGGCGCGCCGCGCGCCAGCCGAAGGCGAGGCCGCGCATCAGCGAGATGCCGGCCTGGTAGCCTGCGCCGGATTCCGTCGGCGCCGCCGCATTGCCGCAGGCATAGAGGCCCGGGATCGGCTGTCCCCGCACATGCCGCACGCGCGCCTCCGCATCCGTCAGCAGCCCCGCCGCCGAGATGCCGCCGAGCTTGAGGCGCACCGCACAGAAGGGCGGCTCGGCCAGCGTGCCGAGATTGGGATGCGCCGCATGCGGATCGCCAGCGGTGGAGCGCGCGAAGGCGGAGGAACCGCGGCCGTGCTCGGCATCCTCGCCACGCGCGGCGCCTTCGTTGAACCGCGCGACGGTCGCGCGCAGCGCCGCGGCATCGAGCCCGAGCATCGCCGCCAGCGCATCGAGGCTGTCGGCCCGCATCACCCAGTCCGGCAGCTTCGCGCCGGGCGGGCGGCGGGCGAAGCTGTAGCGGCTGAGATACTGCGCGTCGAACAGCATCCAGGCCGGCAGGTTGGGATGGCGATGCGCCGCCAGATCGAACCGCGTGAGGCCGGCGACGACATGCTGGAACTGGCTCTCGTCGCAGAAGCGGCGCGCCTGGTCGTTGACGACGAGGGAATGCGGATAGGAGAGGCCGCGCAGGCCCGCCGAGAAGAATACCTCGCCCTCGCCGTCCGGCGCCGGGATCGCGTAGCCCACCAGCATCGCCAGGTTGTTCGGCACGCGCCAGGTCGCGGCCCCCAGCTCGCTGCCCATCACCAGCCCGTCGCCCTCGACGCTGCGGGGGAAGATGTTCATCCAGTCCGGCAGGCCCTCGAAGCGGTTGACGAGATCGGGGTTGCCTTCGTAGCCGCCGGTCGCGAGCACCACGCCGCGCCGCGCGCGGATGCGCTCCGGCCCCTCCACGCCGACGACGCGGCCCTTCTCCACCAGCAAACGCTCCGCGCGCCAGCCCGCGAGGATCGGCACGCCCGCCGCCATCAGTCGCAGCAGGAACTGCCCGACGAGCGCGGGCCCGGCCGCGAGCAGGCCGCGCTGGGCGCGCGCCGCGATCTCCGCCTCCGGCCAGCGCTGCCGCGCGCCGAGCCCGCCCCAGGCGATCGCGTCGCCCCAGCTCACGCCCGCTTCGTTGTAGTGGCCCTCCTCCAGCCGCTCCGCCCAGGGGCCGAGGGCCGCGCGCTCCAGCGGCATCGCCTCGACCATGCGGCCATCGGCGGCGGAGCCTTCGGCCTGCGGGAAGTAGTGGTCGGGCAGGCCGCGCAGCAGGCGGAAGGGCACGCCCGCGTCGGCGAAATCGCGCAGCGCCCGCGGCGCGGCTTCCAGATAAGCGTCCATCATCGGCGCCAGCGCATAGCCCCCGCCGAGGAAGCGCATGTAGCGCCGCGCCTCCGCGACATCGTCGCGCCCCGCAAGGTGGTTGCCCGGCACCCAGAGCCCGCCGAGCGAGGCGGCCGTCGCACCGCCGAGCCGCGCGGACTTCTCGACCAGCACCACCGAAAGCCCGCGCGCCACGCCCGCGAGCGCCGCGCCGCAGCCGGCCGCGCCGCTGCCGAGCACCACGAGATCGGCGGTCCGCTCATTCATCCGGACAAGTCTTGACGCATCGCCGCGCGCTGGCAAGGCTCGGCCCATGCCCCATCCGCGCTACCCCACGCTGTTCAGCCCGATCCGGCTCGGCCCCAAGACCGCGCGCAACCGAAGCTGGATGAGCGCGCATGCCACGCTGCTCGTGAAGGACCATGTCTTCACCGACGAGCATGTCGCCTACTACGCCGAACGCGCGAAGCACGGTGTCGCGGTCATCACCATGGAATGCATGGCGGTGCACGAGACCTCGCTGCCCTATCGCGGCAAGGCGCTTTCCTTCGATCCGCGCATGGTGCCGCAATACGCGAAGATCGCCGCCGCTGTGCAGGGGCATGGCGCGCTGCTCCTCGCGCAGCCCTGGCATCGCGGGCGGGAGACGAACTCCGTCGCCTCCGGCGCGCCGGTCTGGGCGCCCTCCGCCGTACCCTGCGCCGTCTATCGCGAGATGCCGCATGTGATGACGGTGGAGGACATCGACGCGATCCGCGAGGGCTACCGCCTGACGGCGAGGCATGCGCGCGCCGGCGGCCTCGACGGCGTCGAGGTGCATTCCATGGCGCATGGCTACCTGCTGAACCAGTTCCTCTCGCCGGCGACGAACCATCGCAACGACGCCTTCGGCGGCAGCCTGGAGAACCGCCTGCGCCTGGTGCTGGAGATCATCCAGGCGACGCGCGAGGAATGCGGCGCGGACATGATCGTCGGCGTGCGGATCAACTCCGATGACGGGCACGAGGGCGGGCTGCGGCCCGCGGACTGGGCGGAGATCGCCGCGCGCATGACCGCGACGGGCCATGTGGACTACGTCTCCTGCAGCCACGGCACCTATCTCAACCGCATGCTGATCTACCCGACCTCGCCGCAGGCGCATGGCTACCAGATGGAAGCGACGCGGCAGGTCAGGGCGGCGGTGGACAAGCCCGTGGTCGGCGTCGGGCGCATCGTCACGCCGGCCGAGGCGGAAGCCCATCTCGCCGCCGGCGATTGCGATTTCGTCGCCATGGCCCGCGCGCTGATCGCCGATCCCGAATGGGTCGCCAAGGCCGAACGCGACGAGGCCGCCGAGATCCGCCCCTGCGTCGGCGCCAACTGGTGCATGAGCTCGATCTTCGCCCAGGCCCCGATCGCCTGCATCCACAACCCGACCGCCGGCAACGAGAAGGAGCTCGGCAGCGGCACGCTGAAGCGCGCGACGCGCGCGAAGAAGGTGGCCGTGGTCGGCGGCGGGCCGGGCGGGATGCGCGCCGCACTCACCGCCGCGCAGCGCGGCCATGAGGTGACGCTGTTCGAGCGCGGCGCCGAGCTCGGCGGGCAGATCCGGCTCTGGTCGCGCGCGCCCTCGCGCACGGAGCTTCTCGGCATCGCGGAATGGCTGGAGCGGCAGGTGACGAAGGCCGGCGTCGCAATCCGCACCCAGACCATCGCGACCGAGGAGATCCTGCTCGCCGACGGCTATGAGGCGATCGTCGTCGCCACCGGATCGCGCGGGCTGCGCCATGGCTGGACACCGCTGCGCCCGCAGATGTGGAACGCGGCACCGGTGCCGGGGACGGAGCAGCCCAACGTCCTCTCCTATATGGAGGCGCTGGCGGAGCGCACGCCGCCCGGCCGGCGCGCGCTGGTCTATGACGGGCTCGGCGGCCGGCAGGCGGTGGTGGTGGCGGAGTATCTCGCCGCGCAGGGGGCGGAGGTGGAATTCGTCACCTGGCTTGGCCAGGCCGCGCCCGACCTCGCCGGCAGCCGCGACTGGGGCAAGACCTATGGCATGCTGCGCCGGATGGGGATGCGCTTCGCGACCGATCTCGAACTCGTCGCGATCGAGGGCGATGCGGTGCGGCTGCGCGACGTCCACACCGACGAGCCCGTGGTGAAGCGCGGCCTCGACACGATCGTGCTGGCGCTGGGCGCGGAGGCGCAGGATGGCCTGTTCCACGCGCTCGCGCCGCGCCGCGCGCAGGGTCTCGACCTGCGCCTGATCGGCGATGCGCTGGCGCCGCGCCGCGCCGATGCGGCGATCCGCGAGGGCGAGTTGGCGGCGCGGGGAATCTGACCTCTCCCTCCCCCGCTTGCGGGGGAGGGAGCTAGCGGAACGGCGGCTCGTCGAAGCTCCGCAGCTTGCGCGAATGCAGCGCGCCGAGATCGCCGCGCAACACCTCCAGCGCGGCGAGCCCGATCATCAGGTGCTGCTGCACCGCGCGCTCATAGAAGGCGCTGGCGGCGCCGGGCAGCTTGATCTCGCCATGCAGCGGCCGGTCGGAGACGCAGAGCAGCGTCCCGTAGGGCACGCGGAAGCGGTAGCCCTGCGCCGCCAGCGTGCCGCTTTCCATGTCCACCGCGATCGCGCGGGAGAGGTTGATCACCCGCCGCTCTCGCGACCAGCGCAGCTCCCAGTTGCGGTCGTCGTAGGTCACGACGGTCCCGGTCCGCAGCCGGCGCTTCAGCGCCTCGCCGCGCTCGCCGGTCACCCGCGCCGCGGCCTCCTGCAGCGCGAGCTGGATCTCGGCCAGCGCCGGCACAGGCACGTCCGGCGGCACTAGGTCGTCCAGGATCCGGTCGCGGCGGAGATAGCCATGCGCGAGTACATAGTCGCCGATCGTCTGG